>Ga0129313_1000006_pt1 | contig 407729 bp, 369 predicted proteins | sample O1105metagenome_FD_94436 | JGI IMG/M metagenome (GOLD analysis project Ga0129313, IMG submission 94436) | Orangutan group fecal microbial communities from fecal samples from Wisconsin, USA - O1105 metagenome | ecosystem: Host-associated > Mammals > Digestive system > Large intestine > Fecal... | reverse complement strand
GAGTATGAAGAAGTTCAAGGAACTGTTCCCTGATAAGGTCAAGCTTCGCATCCGTTTCTCATTGGACAATCTGAAACTGGACGATGATGTGCTGAATATCCCGCTGTTCATGGCAGATCAGGCGGATCGATTGATTGGGTTGGCATTGGAAAAGAGGAAGCACTGATGTATATTTATAGTTGAAGGAGAAGCCAGAGAACCACAGGTTATTGATAATATTTCAAAGGTGATCTTTAAGCATGGAAATTTAAAAATTATTACGCTTGTGATTTATAAAAAGAGATAAAAAATATGCTGTATCAACAGGTATGGATAAGAGCCGGAGAACGGCTCTTATTTTTTGAGAAAAATTCTCCTTGACAAATACCCTATAGGGGTATATAAAGTGAGGAAGGAAACCAAGCGACAGCGAAGCTGGCATTTGGCTTCACCCGAACGTATAACGAAGAAATCGAAAGCAGCGCGATAGCGATGCGGATGCTGCGATAGCAGCATGATTTCTGAGTATATAGGGAAGGAAACCAAGCATTGTCGTATATTTGCGTAGCAAATGTACGGCGAAATAACCTGCGTAGCAGGTTATAGAAGGCTTCACCCGAACGTATAACGAAGAAAGGAATATAGAAAAGGCAGATGAAAGATACTAAAAAAGAATCAGAATGCAAAGAAATGCCATGCTGCTGCCAGCGGAAGACCGCGCGAGAGGCGGAAGAAAAGAAAAAGCTGATGAACCGCTTAAACCGCATTGAAGGACAGATCAGAGGAATTCAGAAAATGCTGGAAAACGATGCTTACTGCAACGATATTTTAGTGCAGTCCTCAGCGGTCAGTGCAGCCATGAATGCTTTTAATAAAGAACTATTATCGAGCCATATCCATTCCTGTGTGGTAAGGGATATTCAGGAAGGAAAGACAGAGGTTGTGGATGAGCTGATGAATACCCTGCAGAAACTTATGAAATAAAAAGATACAGAAAGAGTGGGAAATGATGGAACAATATCATGTAACAGGTATGAACTGCGCAGCCTGCAGTGCCAGGGTAGAAAAAGCAGTTTCCAAAGTGAAGGGCGTAACGTCCTGCTCTGTCAGTCTGCTGACCAATTCCATGAGTGTGGAAGGAACGGCGGAAAGCAGTGCGGTCATAGAGGCAGTCAAAGCAGCAGGCTATGGAGCCTCATTAAAGAATGCAAAGGAAGAGAATAAGGAAGCAGAGACAGGACTGGAGGATACACAGACACCACTGTTAAAAAAACGTCTGATCGCATCGGTTGTATTTTTGATCGTGCTCATGTATTTTTCCATGGGACATATGATGTGGGGCTGGCCGCTGCCTGCGTGGTTTACGGATAACCATGTGGGAATGGGGCTGGTACAGATGATACTGGCAGCTATTATCATGGTGATCAACCAGCAGTTTTTTATCGGCGGATTCAAAGCACTGTGGCACAGATCACCGAATATGGACACGCTGGTAGCCATGGGCTCCATGGCATCGTTTGTCTGGAGTGTCTACGCACTGCTTGCCATGACAAGGGCACAGACAGACGGGAATGCAGAGCTTGTCATGGAATATATGATGGAGTTTTACTTTGAATCTGCAGCGATGATCCTGACATTGATCACAGTCGGAAAAATGCTGGAGGCAAGATCCAAGGGCAAAACAACAGATGCTTTAAAGTCATTGATCTCTCTTGCCCCGAAAACAGCAGTGATTGAAAGAGACGGAAAAGAAGCTACCGTATCCGTTGATGAAGTACAAAAAGGTGATATTTTTGTTGTCAGACCTGGAGAAAATATTCCGGTAGACGGACAGGTCATAGAAGGAAACAGTGCAGTTAACGAAGCTGCCATCACAGGCGAAAGTATTCCGGTCGATAAGGCAGAAGGAGATATGGTACGTTCTGCTACGATCAACCAGTCGGGGTTTCTGCGCTGCAAAGCAACGAGAGTCGGTGAGGATACCACACTTTCCCAGATCATCAGACTTGTGGAAGATGCATCTGCAACAAAAGCACCGATCGCCAAGGTCGCAGATAAGGTATCCGGTGTTTTTGTACCGGTCGTTATTACGATCGCAGTGATCACTACACTGGTATGGCTTCTGGCAGGACAGAATTTTGCCTATGCACTGGCAAGAGGTATTTCCGTTCTGGTCATCAGCTGTCCATGCGCACTCGGACTGGCAACACCGGTTGCAATCATGGTAGGCAACGGTATGGGAGCAAAAAACGGTATTTTATTTAAAACAGCCGTCTCATTGGAAGAAACAGGAAAAACCCGGATCGTTGCACTGGATAAAACAGGTACGATCACACGCGGTGAGCCAAAGGTAACGGATGTGCTTCCGGCAGAAGGTATTTCGGCAGAAGAATTACTTACCATGGCATATACACTGGAGCAGAAAAGCGAGCATCCGCTTGCCAAAGCCGTGCTGGAGGAGGCACAGAGCAGAAAACTGAAGCCACGGATGATCACAGATTTTACCGCACTTCCGGGCAACGGACTGAGCGGTAGGACAGAAGGCAGCAGTCTGCTCGGTGGCAGTTATACCTTTATCAGAGAAAAAATTGAGGAAAACGGGGAGAAGCTGCAACAGCAGGCAGAGCAGCTTGCAAAGCAGGGGAAAACACCTCTTTTGTTTGTCAGAGACGGAAAGCTTCTGGGTATGATCGCTGTGGCGGATGTGATCAAGGAGGACAGCCCACAGGCAATCGCAGAATTACAGAATATGGGCATAAAAGTTGTTATGTTAACCGGAGACAACGAGCAGACAGCCCGTGCGATCGGTAAACAGGCAGGTGTGGATGAAGTGATCGCAGGTGTTCTGCCGGATGGCAAGGAGCAGGTGATCGGTTCCCTGAAGCAGCAGGGCAAGACGATCATGGTCGGTGACGGTATCAATGATGCACCTGCGCTGACTCGTGCAGACATCGGTATTGCCATTGGTGCAGGTGCGGATATCGCCATGGATGCGGCGGATATCGTACTGATGAAGAGCCGCCTTTCCGATATCCCCGCGGCGATCCGGTTAAGCCGTGCAACGCTGAAAAATATCCATGAAAATCTGTTCTGGGCATTTTTCTATAATGTGATCGGTATTCCGCTGGCTGCAGGTGTCTGGATCCCGCTGTTTGGATGGAAATTAAATCCGATGTTTGGTGCGCTTGCAATGAGCCTGTCAAGTTTTTGTGTTGTATCTAACGCACTTCGTCTGAACCTGTTTCGGATGTACGATGCGTCTAAAGATAAAAAAGTAACTCATAAATCAGCCTCTGTAAAAAAGAACGGAGCGCAGGTAAAAGAAGCACAGACAGACATGGAATCTGTGCAGGATGAAACATTAGAAGGAGACGAGAATATGATCAAAACAACAGTAAAAGTAGACGGTATGATGTGTGGTATGTGTGAAAGCCATGTCAATGACGCAGTCAGAAATGCAATCGAGGTAAAGAAAGTATCTTCCTCTCATAAGAAAGGTACAACAGAAATTCTGACAGAGCAGCCGGTTGATGAAGAGAAGGTAAAAGCAGCCATTGAAGCAACCGGATACAAGGTGCTTGGCATTACAACCGGGGAGGCAGAAGAGAAAAAGGGATTTTCTCTGTTTCATAAGAGTTGAAAAAAAGACACCTCAATGGTATAATGTGGCTTGTTATACGATGTTACAGAGTAAAATCTGTAGATAGCTAACAGGTATGTAACATACCAGAGGAGGAGAAAAGATGAAAAAAAGCAGTAAGGTGACAGCAGTGATCCTGTCAGCCATTCTTGCCATGAGCATGATCGGATGTGGCAGCAGCGCAGAGGACACAGCAAGTGATGCAGCAGCAACAGATGCCGTTACAGATGAGGCAACAGATGCAGCAGCAAGTGATGAAGCAACAGACGCAGCAGATGAAGCAACAGACGCAGCAGATGAAACAGCAGCAGGCGACAGAACACAGCTTATTGTCGGATTTGATGCAGAATACCCGCCATATGGTTATATGGATGAAAACGGTGAATATGTCGGATTTGACCTTGATCTGGCACAGGAAGTCTGCGACCGTAACGGTTGGGAACTTGTAAAGCAGCCGATCGACTGGGATGCAAAGGATATGGAACTGAATTCAGGTTCTATCGACTGTATCTGGAATGGTTTTACCATGACGGGCAGAGAGGATGATTATACATTCAGTGAGCCATATGTAGACAACAGTATCGTTGTAGTTGTTGCGGCAGATTCCGATATCCAGTCTTTAGAAGATCTGGCCGGTAAGGTAGTGGCAACACAGGCTGATTCTTCCGCACTGACAGCACTGACAGATGACAGTGAAGATAACAAAGACAATATTGCACTGGCAGCAACTTTTGCAGATCTGCAGCAGGTAGCTGACTACAACAGCGCATTCATGAATCTGGAAGCAGGTTCTATCGATGCTATTGCTGTTGATATCGGTGTAGCACAGTATCAGATCAGCTCAAGAGGCGATATGTTCCGCCAGCTTGATACACCAATTTCTACAGAGCAGTATGCGATCGGCTTTAAGAAGGGCAATACAGAGCTTTGCGATCAGGTACAGAATACACTCAATGAGATGGTTTCTGACGGTACATTTGACAAGATCGTAGCAAATTACGAAGACTACAATCTGCCGGCAATGGTTTGCCTTGGTAAATAAGTAATAAAACCCGGAGAGAGCAGAGGTCTGCTCTCTCTTTTTGTAGTGAGGAACAAAATCAAGCACAAGCGAAGCTTGTATTTGATTTTGACCGAACGTACAACGAAAAAATCGTAAAGTGCGAAGCACGACTGGCGACGAGGAAAATATACGCATTTATGCGGTGCATTTGACGACCGCTGATCAGAGCGGGATTTGCAGAGCGCATCTCGTCTTGATCAATGTGACAGGGAGAAAAAAATGGAAATTCATTTTGTGATTGCGGACCCGGCGGGAAATATCACAGCAATCGTAAAGGATGGTGTGGCAGATGACGACTACCGATCGGTGGCTGCAGCGATCATGCAGGATCCGCAGTGGAAGGTAGAACAGGTAGGATTTATAACAGAGCCTAAGGTTGGAGGCGAGGCGCGTCTTCAGATGATGGGCGGTGAATTCTGCGGAAATGCAGCGCGCAGCTTTGGAAAGTATATAGCAAAAAAAATGCACAGGCAGGAAGCCGTGATCGAGATCAGCGGAAACAGTGCTCCCATGCGGATCGAAACTGACCCGGCAAGGGGCAGTGCAAAAGCACAGATGCCATGCCCGCTTAAGATCGATGAGCTTTCTGTAGGACTTGGCAGTTATCCGGTTGTTGTATTTGAAGGAATTGTGCATCTGATCACAGAAAAGAAAATGCCGGAGCCGGACGATCTGAAAAAATTGCTTTCTCTTTTGTATCAGAAATATGATGCAGAAGCCGCGGGCGTCATGTATCTGGAAAAAACTGCGGAAGGATATAGAATGACACCGGCAGTACATGTCCGTGCCACGGATAGTCTTGTTTATGAAAACAGCTGCGGTTCAGGCAGTGTGGCAGCAGCTTCCTATCTGGCACAACAGCAGTGTGAACAGACCTCAGCAGAGCAGGAAACATGCACCTATGACATACAGCAGCCCGGCGGCTGTATTACAGCATCCGTTACATTCTCGCATGGGAAGGTCACAGCGGCTTTCATAGATGGCACGGTTTCCATTGGCGGTGAGATCGCAATGGAAATCGGCAGTTAGCAGGAGGAAAGATGAATATTGAGATCATAAGAGGCATCCTGATACCGTTTCTTGGAACGGTACTTGGTTCTGCCTGTGTTTTCTTTTTACGAAAAAATATCGGAGATCTTGTGCAGAGAGCCCTGACGGGCTTTGCAGCGGGTGTCATGGTGGCAGCAAGCATCTGGAGTCTGCTGATTCCGGCCATGGAACAGTCGGCGGCAATGGGAAAATGGTCATTTGTCCCCGCAGTAGCCGGGTTCTGGGTCGGCATTTTATTTTTACTTTTGCTGGATCATGTGATACCGCATCTGCATATGAAGAGTGAAGAAGCAGAAGGTCCGAAGAAGTCATGGCAGAAATCGACCATGCTGCTTCTGGCGGTAACACTGCACAACATCCCGGAAGGGATGGCGGTTGGCGTTGTATTTGCAGGCTATATGGCGGGCAACAGTACGATCACCGCAGCAGGTGCACTGGCTCTTGCCATCGGTATTGCAATCCAGAACTTCCCGGAGGGGGCGATCATTTCCATGCCACTGCGCGGTCAGGGCATGAGTAAGACAAAGGCATTTGTTTACGGCTCATTATCCGGTCTGGTAGAACCGATCGGTGCACTGCTTACGATTCTGGCGGCATCTTTCATTTTACCGGTTCTTCCATATCTTTTAAGCTTTGCGGCAGGAGCCATGATGTATGTTGTCGTAGAGGAACTGATACCGGAAATGTCTGAGGGTAACCATTCTAACATCGGAACTGTTGTATTTGCAGTCGGTTTTACGCTGATGATGGCATTGGATGTTGCACTGGGGTAATCCATAATAGTTTACATAATACAAAGGAAAATGACATATGACACTTCAACAGCTTCGCTATGCAGTTTGCATTGCAAAAAATAAATCCATGAATAAGGCAGCAGCAGAGCTTTTTATCTCGCAGCCGAGTCTGTCCGTGACGATCCGTGATCTGGAAGAGGAGATCGGTTTTCCGCTGTTCCAGCGTTCCAGCCGTGGTATTGTGATCACCGCAGAGGGAGAGGATTTCTTAGGATATGCCAGACAGATGATCGAGCAGTATCGTCTGATGGAAGAAAAATTTATCGAAAAGAAAATGCAGAAACAGAAATTCAGTGTTTCCATGCAGCATTATACCTTTGCCGTGCAGGCGTTTATCAAGGTGGCAAAGGAACTGGAAATGGATGACTATGAATTTTCCGTGCATGAGACAAAGACCTATGAAGTAATCGAAAATGTCAAAAAGCAGCACAGTGAGATCGGCGTTTTGTATCGGAATGAATTTAACCGCGAAGCACTCTCCAAGATCTTCCGGGAAAATGCACTGGAGTTTAAGCCGTTGTTCTCCTGTGATATTTATGTATTTATGGCAAGCTCACATCCGCTGGCGGGAAAGGAGAAGATCACATTTGAGGATCTGCGCCCCTATCCGAATCTGGCATTCGGGCAGGGAGACAATAATTCCTTTTATCTGGCAGAAGAAGTATTTTCCACGCATGAATACAGACAGAGTATTAAGGCGGATGATCGTGCAACGATGCTGAATCTGATGATCGGACTGAATGGATATACATTATGCTCCGGTATTATCTGTAATGAATTAAACGGAGACGAATATGTGGCGGTTCCGTTTGATACCGATGAGAAGATGGAAATCGGATATATTAAGAAGAAAAATATGCCACTGACTGTGCTCGGTGAGAAGTATATTGCAGAGTTGAAAAAATATAAAGCATACGAGGAAACGGAAAAATGATCTTATATGTGATAAGACATGGGGAAACCGCATGGAATAAAGTAAGACGGCTGCAGGGACAGACCGATATCCCGCTGGCAGAGGAGGGCATCAGGCTGGCAAAGGAAACCGGGATCGGTATGAAGGATATACCGATCGATCTGGTGATCTCAAGCCCTTTGCAAAGAGCGTTGCAGACAGCTGAATGTATAACGGAAGGCAGAAACATTCCTATTCTGACAGATGAACGGATCCAGGAGATCTCATTTGGTGACTGGGAAGGAGAGTCGCTGATCGACAGTACCATTCTGCCGGCGGATTATAAGAAGCAGTTTTATGAGAATCCGTTATACTGCGAGGTACCACCGCATGGGGAGTCGGTTTCGCAGGTGATCCAAAGGACGGCAGACTTTTATCAGTCGCTTTTGGCAGATCCGGCATATCAGGATAAGCATATCCTGGTCTCCACACACGGAGCGGCGGGTCGTTGTTTTTTATGTAATTTCTTTGCAGATAAAACGGATATCTGGCGCGGCGGTGTTCCGAAAAATTGTGCGGTGACAACCGTGGAAGTAATAAACAAAAAGAGCAGGATCGTAGATTTTGACCGGATTTTTTATACAGAGAGATAGTTGTTGATTTATAGGTGGGCTCTGTTATAATAAAGGTATTGAAGAAAAGCTTGAAAGGGACAGTAAAAAACAATGAGAAATGTAATTTTAACAGGTGACAGACCAACAGGAAAGCTGCATGTCGGACATTATGTCGGTTCACTGCGCAGACGTGTTGAGCTGCAGAATACAGGAAACTATGATGATATTTATATTATGATCGCAGATGCACAGGCACTGACCGATAATGCGGACAACCCGGAGAAGGTCAGACAGAATATCGTAGAAGTTGCGCTTGACTATCTTGCGTGTGGGCTGGATCCAAAGGTTTCCACGTTATTTATCCAGTCTATGGTTCCGGAGCTGACGGAGTTATCCTTCTACTATATGAATCTGGTTACCGTTTCCAGACTGCAGAGAAATCCTACTGTAAAGGCAGAGATCCAGATGCGTAATTTTGAAGCCAGCATTCCGGTTGGATTTTTTACGTATCCGATCAGTCAGGCGGCAGATATTACAGCATTTAAAGCAACGGTTGTTCCGGTCGGAGAAGATCAGATGCCGATGCTGGAGCAGACAAAAGAGATCGTACATAAATTTAATGCAGTATACGGCGAAACACTGGTAGATCCGAAGATCATGCTGCCGGACAATCAGGCATGTATGCGACTTCCAGGTATTGATGGTAAGGCAAAGATGAGCAAGTCACTCGGCAACTGTATATACCTTTCCGATACAGAGGCAGATGTCAAGAAAAAGGTTATGTCCATGTTTACCGATCCGAATCATCTGCGTGTAGAGGATCCGGGTAAGGTAGAGGGCAATCCGGTATTTATTTATCTGGATGCTTTTTGTAAGGACGAATACTTTGCTGAATTCTTACCGGATTATGCGAATCTGGATGAACTGAAGGCGCATTATACAAGAGGCGGACTTGGTGATGTGAAGGTAAAGAAATTCCTGAACAACGTAATGCAGGCTGAGCTGGCACCGATCCGTGAGAGACGTATGCAGTGGGAGAAGGACATCCCGACTGTATTTGATATCTTAAAAGAAGGCAGTGAAAAGGCAGAAAAGGTTGCTGCCGAGACACTTGCCGAAGTAAGACGTTCCATGAAGATCAATTACTTTGAAGACAAAGCACTGATCAAAGAACAGGTGGAGAAATACGGCAATTAAGGAGCCGGAGGTCTGTGCAGCATGCCATGCACAGGTAACAGATAGAGATAAGCAGCAGAAAGGCCGGGAGAAGAAAGAGAAATTTGTGAATGATTTCCTTCTCCCGGTCTTTTCGGTACCTATTGGGAATATACTGTAATCCATCCGGCGGTGAAAAAAGCATGTATGCGCATCTATCAGCAAATAACCACGAAGTAATATAGCATAAGAGAATAAAACAGTAGCAGGAGGATGAAACATGGCACTCGAAAAAGCAGAAGCATATTTGGAACAGGCAGGATTTGCGGACAGGATCATAAGGCTGGAGCAGTCAACGGCGACGGTTGACATGGCAGCAGCGGCACTTGGCGTAGAACCGGGAATGATCGCAAAGACCATGTCTTTTTATCAGGGAGAGCAGGTCGTGCTGATTCTGGCGGAAGGAACAGCAAAAATTGATAACCGGAAGTATAAGGATACTTTTCATGCAAAAGCTAAGATGATCCCCTATGATGAAGTGGAAGAAGCAGTCGGACATGCGCCGGGTGGTGTCTGCCCATTTGGTATAAAAGAAGGAATCAAAGTGTATCTGGACGAAAGCCTGAAGCAGTTTGAAACCGTGTATCCGGCAGCGGGAGATGACCATAGTGCAGTCAGACTTTCTGTTGCGGAGCTTGCACAGATCACAGGGGCTTCCTGGGTCGATGTGTGTAAGGAAACAGCTAATTAGTTTACATAATACATATTGTAAGACGAAAATTGAAAATAGTACATAGAAAAGAATACAGACAGTAGAAAAATGCGCAGGGGTATGCTAGAATAACCGTGATTAGAAAAGACTAACTAATACGAGGTGGATACATATGAAAGTATATGAATTCGGAGAGGCGGATAAGCCGGTTATCATGCTGTTCCCCGGAACCTGCTGTTATTGGAAATCGAATTTCGGGCATGTGATCCCGGGACTTTCGGAGCATTTCCGCACGCTGGTTGTCAGCTATAGCGGATTTGATGAGACAGAGCATTCCACATTTATTTCCGAACTGGATGAAACAGAAAAGATTGAGCAGTACATCAGGGAAAAGCTGGGTGGAAAACTTTATGCGGCTTATGGTTGTTCACTTGGCGGTTCTTTTGTATCACTTCTGGTCAGCCGCCGCAAGATCCATATTGAGCATGCGATCATCGGCTCCAGCGATATGGATCAGGCACCGAAGTGGCTGGCAAAACTGGAAACGGCGATCATGATTCCAATGTTTTACCCGCTTATTACAGGAAAAGGCAGTTCCATGTTTCAAAAGATGTTTGAAAAGAAAATGAACGATGGAAATGACAGCTCCGACTATATGAAACGTTTTATGGAGATCATGAAGGGGGATGGCAGTCTGGATATGTCCTTTATTTCCAAAACGTCCATGAAAAACCAGTTCTGTACCGATCTGTATACAAAGGTTGGAGAACATATCAATGTGCCGGGCACAGTGATCCATGTTTTCTATGCCAAAAAGATGGGAGAAAAGTATCTGGATCGTTATAAACTGCATTTTGCAGATCCTGATATCTGTGAATTTGATCTGCAGCATGAAGAGCTTTTGCTGGATGCGGATCGCTGGGTAAAAGAAGTTTGTGATGCGTGCATGATCTTAGACCGAATAAGCGGGCAGAGAGTAACGATATATGAAAAAGATAAAAGATGTGAGAGGGAAATCATGAAGGTTGAAACATTATCGGAAAAATACATAAATGAGATCGGGCATGCGTTCGGTTATTATGAATATGCACAGGGCGAGAAGGGGCTTGTTTCCGCATACAGCAGCAAAGACGCAGTCGTCAGTTATATCAACGGCTATGTGGAAATGGTACTGCAGGCAGGCTGGCTCTATACAACAGGTCCGAGGCAGGAAGCATTTATTGCCTATAAGCGCAGTGATGAAAAAGTGGGACTGAAGGCAGGTAAAAAGCTGATAAAAGGGATGTTTGCAGGTTCCTCCTTTGGTGAAGTGGTACGGATGCTCAGCATTCTCGGAAGCGGCGGATCATCTTCCATTGAAAAGAAATTGAAAAAGAAAAAACAAAAATACTTGTTTGTCGGACTGGTATGTGTGCGGGAAGAATACCAAGGACAGGGCTATATGAGGAAAGCGCTGGAGCTTGCGTTTGCAGAAGGCAACAGATTGGGACTTCCGGTCGTACTGGACACCGATGCCAAGCTGAAAAGCGATAAATACAGACATCTTGGCATGGAGCTGGCAGGTGTCCGTACCTGCAAAAACGGCAGTAAATTATACGAACTGATCAAATATCCCGATCCCACAGCCTGAAAAATAAGAATTTACACTTGACAACTCTCAAAAATTACACTAACATAACAGTGTTATCTATATTTCATTGCACCGTGCAGCCCCGAGCGGAGCGGGCTGAAATGGCTGCACGTCCTAATTTACCGCAATGAGAAGGAACGAAGGAGCTTACATATGAAAGACGAAAAAGAAACAAGGGAAAAGCTTCTTGCCAGTGCCAGACAGGAGTTTTTAGAAAAAGGATATATGCAGGCGAGCCTCCGCAGCATTTGTAAAAATGCAGGCGTGACAACCGGAGCGCTTTACTTCTTCTTTCAGGATAAAGAAGATTTGTTCACGCAGCTGGTAGAGCCAACCTTACAGAAGCTTCGTGAGTATATCCGGCAGCATTTTCAGGCGGAGCAGGAGATGATCATAAGCGGTGTCCAGAACGAAACCGAGGATGCGGATGACATCAGGATGACCCGTCAGATCCTGCACGCCATGTATCAGAATTATGATATTCTGTTGCTTGCCATTACAAAATCGCAGGGATCGAAATACGAGTACTGCGTAGATGAGTTTGTAGCGATCGCCGAACAGCATTACCGTTTCCTGGCAGACGGGATGGCGGCAAGAGCCGGGATAGACCGGATCGAAGATTATACGATCCATTGGATCGCCCATATGCAGATCGATGTTTTTGTGCATATGCTGCAGCACGAGCCGTCGGAGGAAAAAGCACAGCAGCATATCGGAAAAATCGTCGACTATCTGGTAGCCGGCTGGATGTCCATCTTTGTAGCTTGTGATAAGGAGGGACCCAAGAACTAAGCGCACGTAAACCGTGCGCAATTATTTGGATCAAAACATAACACTGTTATGTAAATGAGAAAATATTCTCAATTAGCAAATAACAAATTTTCAGGCAGGAGGAGAAAAATGTATTTAGAGGTCAGGGACTTAAAAAAAAGCTATGGGGAAAACGGAAGCTATGTACAGGTATTGAAGGGAATCAATACAGAAGTGGAAAAAGGACAGATGTGTGTGATCCAGGGAACGAGTGGTTCCGGCAAGTCCACACTATTAAATTGCATCGGCGGACTGGATACTGCAGAATCAGGTTCCATTATGGTGGACGGAACAGAGATCGTAGGAATGAAGCAGGATAGGTTGTCCGAATACAGAAGAGATCAGCTTGGTTTCGTCTTCCAGTTTTACAATCTGGTTCCGAATCTGACCGTAAAGGAAAATATCCAGGTCTGCGAATATCTGACAGAACATCCGCTGGATATCAATGATCTGATGCAGACGCTGGGACTTACGGAGCACCAGAATAAATTTCCGTCACAGCTTTCCGGTGGACAGCAGCAGCGTTGTGCCATAGCAAGAGCACTGATCAAAAATCCGAAACTGTTACTCTGTGACGAACCGACCGGTGCGCTGGATTCCAAAACAAGCCGTGACATCCTGATCCTGCTGGAAGAGATCAATGAAAAATATGGAACGACAATGTTGATCGTTACGCATAATAATTCCATTAAAAATATGGTACATAAGGTGCTGATCATCAAGGACGGACTGATCCATAAGAGCTATGAAAACGAGGTAAGAGTACCGGCAAGAGAATTGGAGGATTTATAAGATGCAGAAAGTATTACGGAAAAGGATCCTGCGGGATCTGAAAGAAAATCTGTTTCGTTATCTGGCACTTTCTGCACTGATCATATTTGTCATGTATCTGGTTGTCAGTATCGTGGGTGCAGCGGATACGATCATCATCGGTTCCGAAAAGCAGGCAGAAAAAAATCAGTTGGAAGACGGACAATTCGGTGTATTTGTCCCGCTGACAGATACAGAAACGGAAAAGCTGGAAAAAAAGGGTGTCAGGCTGGAGAAACAGTTTTATCTGGACTTTGGAATGGAAGACCACAGTACACTTCGTGTATACCAAAATCGTGAAGAGATCGACCTGATCGCACTCGAAGAAGGAAAATTGGCACAGACAGAGGACGAGATCGTGCTGGAAAAGCGGTATTGTGAGGAAAAGGATCTGCATGTCGGAGACAGCATCATACTGGCAGATGCGACCTACAAAATTGTCGGTATCGGGTCAACTCCCGATTATGATGCGCCACTGAAGCAGACAAGTGATACCAGTGCGGACAGCAGTATTTTCGGGACTGCTTTTGTAACGGCAGATACTTATGACCTGCTCCGAAAGAGCGGAAAGAGTGAAAAAACGGAAGAGTATGTTTATGCTTACAGATTAACCGGAAACCTGACCAATGTACAGTTAAAGGAAGAACTGAAAAAGCTGGAATTTTCAGCAGAGGATGTCAAGGACACTTATTTTCAGGAATACTGGGATCAGACAATGGGGAAAAAGGATGATCTGGAGAATGGCATAAATGATCTGGTGGACGGCGCAAATGAACTGCGCGACGGACTGAGTGAACTGCGGGATTACAGTGGCGACCTGAATGACGGAGCAGATGAAATTTTTGATGCCTATCTGGATGAGGCAAATAAAGCATTGAAGGCATATGGTATTCAGGAGGTAACAGCAGATAACTTTGAAACAGTATTAAATAATTATGTAAACCGGTCAAGCGATCCGGGTGCAAGAATGGTGGCAAGAGGAGCCAGAATGCAGCTTCAGGAGCTGAAAAGCTATGTGGATGGCACAAAGGAATATACGGATGGCGCAAAGGAAGCTGCAGACGGAAGCAAGGAGCTTGCAGACGGTGTCCGCGAACTAAAGGACAATACAGACGATATCATCGATGATATTTTCGATGTGGATGTCAGCAATATGACGTATTTCCTGGTAGCAGAGGATAACCCGAGAGTGCTTGGTGCAGCAGGTGATCAGGAGATCAATAAGATCGGCGGATTGATTGCAGGTGTGATCTTAATGGTGCTGTTTACTTACGTTATTTCTGTTTTTGTGGTGCATGGCATTGAGCAGGAAAGCAGTGTCATCGGTGCATTGTATGCACTTGGTGTAACAGCGGGTGATCTGATGCTGCATTATATTACACTTCCGGTTGTTGTTTCAGCCGTATCTTCCGTGATCGGCGGACTGATCGGTTTCAGTAAATGGGGGATCAGGCTGCAGATGCAGGATTGCTTCGGCTACTTCTCACTGCCGGTACCTGCTTTTGAGTATACACCATACCTGATCGTTTATACCTTTGTTATGCCTGCGCTTACCGCAGCGATCGTCAACTGTCTGGTGATCCGAAAGAAGCTTTCCAGACCTGTACTTTCCATGCTGCGCAAGGAGCAGAAGGCAAGCAGGATCCGGGATCTGAACCTCGGTAATATGGGATTTATAGCAAGATTCCGTATCCGTCAGATGCTGCGTGAGATGCGCTCCGCATTTGCAGTTGTTTTCGGTATGTTTGTTTCCATGCTGATCGTCATGATGGGACTGGATATTTACATGATGTGTCAGAATGTCAACATTGAGCATAAGGCAGATACCAAATTTGCCTATATGTATACATATAAATATCCGACAGAGAAAGTACCGGAAGGCGGCGAAGAGGCATTTGGCAAAACGCTGAAGAAGGAACGTCTCGGTTATAATCTGGATGTCACGCTTCTGGGTATTCATGATGATAATCCGTATTTTGATGCAAAGGTGGAGAATGGCAAAAATAAGATCATTATTTCCACAGCAGTCGCACAGAAATACAATGTCGGTGAGGGGGATGTCTTTGTCTTAAACGATGAAGAAACAGATACCAAATACGCCTTTGACATTGTAGGCATTGCCCAATATTCAAGTTCCCTTTATATCTTTATGGACATTGACAGTATGCGGGAGTTGTTTAACGAGAGCAGTGATTATTACAATATTGTATTTTCCGATAAGGCACTTTCCATTCCGGCCGGCAGATTATATGCGACAACGACAAAGGAAGATGTGGAGGAAGCATCCGGTATCTTCATTAAGATGATGCTGCCAATGATCTATATGCTGCTCGGCTGTTCCGTGATCATCTTCTGTGTTGTCATGTATCTGATGATGAAGGTAATGATCGACCGTTCTTCTTTCAATATCTCGCTGATCAAGATTTTCGGATACCGCACAAAAGAGATCGGTAAGCTGTACCTGCGCGGTAACTTTTATCTGGTGGCAGCCGGTGCACTGATCTGTATCCCACTTGCCAAGGCATGTATGGATGCAATCTATCCGATGCTGGTTGCCAATGTCTGCAGCGGCATGAACCTGACGTTTAGCTGGCAGTTGTATGCAGGTATTTATGCAGCGGTGATCCTTCTTTATCTGTTCATCAATCAGCTGCTTGTGGGCAGACTGAAGAAGATGGTACCGGCTGAAGTGCTGAAGAACCGTGAATAATGGCAGGGCGTAAAACGGAAAATCAGAATGGTCTCAAATATAAAATAGAGAGAAAACCGCAGGGAAATATTGAAATCCCTGCGGTTTTTGCGTATGATATAGTAGCTGCTTCGAAGAAGCGGCTGCAGAGCACGAAGTGCAGATCTGCGAGTCTTAGAAACAAAGGAAAACAGGGAAATATGACAAAACGTGTACTTACAATGCAGGATATTTCCTGCCTGGGACAGTGTTCTTTAACGGTAGCACTTCCTATTATATCAGCATGCGGGATCGAAACGGTGATTCTGCCATCCGCGGTGCTTTCCACGCACACAGGCGGCTCTTTTAAAAATTATACATTCCATGATCTGACGGATGATATTCCGGGAATACTGAAACACTGGAAGCAGGAGGGGTTTCGGTTTGACTGTCTGTACACAGGTTATCTGGGAAACATACGGCAGATCAATCTGGTAGAGGAGATTAGAAAAGAACTGCTTACGGATGATGCACTGTGCATCATTGATCCTGCCATGGCAGATTTTGGCAAGTTGTATACAGGCTTTGACACGGCGTATGTACATAAAATGAAGGAGCTTTGCGGGCAGGCAGATGTGCTTTTACCGAATCTGACAGAGGCAGCCTTTCTGACCGGGCTTCCGTATCGGACAAGAATGTCGGAGGCAGAGGTGCATGTGCTTTTGAAAGGGCTTGCAGCCTTGGGCTCTAAGCACATCATCTTAAAAGGAGTCAGTGATACGCCGGATCAGATCGGTGTGGCAGTCTACAACTGCGAAACCGACAGAGTTTCATATTATTTTACGAGAAGATTACCGAGAAACGGTTATGGAACAGGGGATTGTTTTGCCTCTGCTTTTACAGGTGCTTATATGAGGGGCATGGAGATCAAAGAGGCAGCAGCACTTGCCGCCGATTTTGTTCTTGCTGCCATGGAAGCAACGACAGGAGATGAAAAACACTGGTATGGGGTACACTTTGAACAGGCTCTGCCACTTTTAATGGAACGACTGGTTATAGAATGAAACTATAACCGGTTGTTTCTTTTTCCTATTAGACAGATGGGAAAACTCATGCTACTATGATGCTATCAAAAGAAAACAGACAAAACCTACCGGAAGAGGTAGGCGACAGGACGAAAACAGAAAAAGAAAGGACTGCCAAAGGCAGAGCGTGAGTGAAAATGAGTAAAAAAACATATGCAGAAAGAAAATTAAAATTTGAAACGTTACAGCTTCATGTAGGACAGGAAAGTCCGGATCCGGTAACGGATGCAAGAGCTGTTCCGATTTATCTGACTTCCTCTTATGTATTCCATAACAGCCAGCATGCAGCAGACCGTTTCGGTCTTCGTGATGCAGGTAACATTTACGGAAGATTGACAAACCCGACAGAAGATGTATTTGAACAGAGAATCGCAGCACTTGAAGGCGGTGTTGCAGCACTTGCAGTCGGTAGTGGAGCAGCAGCATTGACTTATGCATTTCAGGCAGTTGCACACAAAGGAGATCATATCGTAGCAGCCAAGAATATTTACGGTGGTACCTATAACCTGCTCGCACATACACTGCCGGATTACGGTATTGAAACAACATTCGTAGATCCTTTTGATTATGAAGGTATTGAAGCAGCAATCAAAGAAAATACAACAGCGATCGAGATCGAAACACTCGGTAATCCGAATTCAGAAGTAGTTGATATTGAAAGAATCGCAAACATTGCACATTCCCACAATATTCCATTGATCGTGGATAATACATTTGCAACCCCTTATCTGGTGCGCCCGATCGAGTATGGCGCAGATATCGTTGTACATTCCGCAACAAAATTCATTGGCGGACATGGCACAACGATCGGTGGTGTGATCGTAGACAGCGGTAAATTTGACTGGACTAAGAGCGATAAATATCCATGGCTTGTTGAGCCAAACGTATCTTATCATGGTGTCAGCTTCGCAAAAGACTGCGCACCGGCTGCTTTTGTGACATATATCCGTGCGATCCTGCTGCGTGATATGGGTGCAACTTTATCACCGGTACATGCGTTCATCTTCTTGCAGGGTCTGGAAACATTATCACTGCGTGTAGAGCGTCATGTGGAAAATGCATTGAAGGTAGTACAGTTCTTAAAGGATCAGCCGCAGGTAGAAAAGGTAAACCATCCTTCCGTATCCGATGATCCGGAGCAGCAGAAGCTTTACAAGAAATATTTCCCGAACGGCGGCGGTTCTATCTTTACCTTCGAGATCAAGGGGGACGCGAAAAAAGCGCAGGATTTTATCGACCAGCTGGAGCTGTTTTCTCTGCTTGCCAATGTGGCTGATGTGAAGTCGCTTGCAATCCATCCGGCTTCTACCACACATTCCGAATGCAATGAAGCAGAACTGCTTGATCAGGGAATCAAGCCAAACACGATCCGTCTTTCTATCGGAACGGAAAATATTGATGATATCATTGAAGATCTGGCAGAAGCATTTAAAGCGATCGAGTAGGCAGGCTGCATGGCAGTATAAAAATAAGAAGAAAAAGAATAAGCATATGAGAAACACCGGCGAATGCAAAGCATAAGCCGGTGTTTTAAAATGCTGTAATAGGTATGTACAAAATACTATAATATAAAGGAAACAAGTACTTTATGCTTCCGTCTGAGCCGAAGCAACAAAATTCTTGATCGCCTGAAAGCTTTCTTTGCTGACAACATGCTCCATTTTGCAGGCATCTTCTGCTGCAACCTCAGGATCTACACCAAGATTCGTCAGCCAGGAAGTCAGGAATTCGTGTCTTTCGTAGATCATGTCTGCGATTTCGCGACCTGCCTCGGTAAGATTGATAAAGCCTGCATCACTGACTGTGATCAGTTCCTTTTCACGAAGATTTTTCATCGCAATACTGATGCTGGATTTTTTAAAGCCAAGTTCATTGGCAATATCAACGGAGCGAACAACCGGGAGCTTTCTGCTCAGGATCAGGATCGTCTCTAAATAATTTTCTGCTGATTCATTAGGTACCATTTTAATTCCCTTTCTTACGCAAAACGTATCAAAATAACGAACTTTTTTATATTGACGCAAGTATAGCACATTTCTAAAAAAAAAACAATGAAAGTTGTTGACATCTAATATCTGTTAGAGTATACTAACCTCGAAATGAAAGAAAATTATCGATAAGATGCTAAATGGTAATGAAAAAGAAAGAAAGGGATGAGTATGATGCCTCTGTCAATGGCAAAAGAAGGAGAGCCTAATGTTATTAAAAAAGTAGGCGGCAAGGAAGAGACCAGACAGTTTCTGGAAAATCTTGGTTTTGTAACGGGCGGTATGGTTACGGTAATATCTCAGATGGGTGGTAATCTGATCGTAAATATCAAGGAGTCCCGTGTTGCCATAGGAAAAGATATGGCAAACAAGATCATGGTCTGATAAGTTTAAAATGTCAGGCATCTAACGGTGCATGATAATAAAATAAAGAAAAGGAGCATAAACATGGCAAACGAGTCAAAAACATTGAAAAACGCTGCTGTTGGTGCAACTGTCAAAGTTAAAAAGCTGACAGGTGATGGTCCTGTCAAAAGAAGAATTATGGACATGGGTATCACAAAAGGCGTAGAGGTCTATGTAAGGAAGGTAGCACCACTTGGTGATCCGGTGGAAGTTACAGTAAGAGGCTATGAGTTGTCGCTGCGTAAAGCAGATGCAGAAATGATTGTTATTGAATAACAATTTTTTTTGCCAGTGCGTTAGTACATACTAACAAAAGTAAGCAACGAGCTATTCTAATTAGTTATATAAAATGAGAAAGAGGAGTAGAGAAAATGGCAATTAAAATCGCATTAGCAGGTAACCCAAACTGCGGTAAAACAACTCTGTTTAACGCGTTGACAGGTTCCAATCAGTTCGTCGGAAACTGGCCGGGCGTTACGGTTGAGAAAAAGGAAGGTAAGCTGAAAAAAGCTTACAGCGGCAAGGAATCAGATGTCGTTATCATGGATCTTCCGGGTATTTATTCTCTGTCACCATACACACTGGAGGAGGTAGTTGCCCGTAACTATCTGATCACAGAGAGACCGGATGCAATCATCAATATCATTGATGGTACGAATATCGAAAGAAACCTGTATCTGTCTACACAGATCATGGAACTGGGTATTCCGGTTGTTATGGCTGTTAACATGTCAGACCTTGTTGAAAAGTCAGGCGACAAGATACATGTCGATAAATTAAGTGCAAAGCTCGGCTGTGAAGCATGTGAGATTTCGGCACTGAAAGGAACAGGCATTGATGTAGCGGTTAAGAAAGCAATCGCAGCAGCAAAGGCTAACAAGTCTGTAGCACCTGTTCATGAGTTCAGCGAAGAGGTTGAGAAGTATATCACAGCAGCAGGCAATAAGCTCGGCACTGATGTCAAAGAAGAACAGAAGCGTTTCTTTGCAATTAAGCTTCTGGAAAAAGATGATAAGATCATTGAGCAGATGCAGACCAAAGTAGATGTGTCTGCAGAGATCGAAGATATGGAGAAAGAATTTGATGATGATACAGAAAGTATTATCACAAATGAAAGATATGTATATATCTCTTCTATCATTGATGCCTGCTACACAAAGAACAAAAAGAAAACAATGTCTACATCGGATAAGATCGATAAGTGGGTAACAAACAGATGGTTAGCACTCCCTATCTTTGCGCTGGTTATGTTCATTGTATATTATGTATCCGTTACAACAGTAGGCGCTATTTTAACAGACTGGACAAATGATACATTGTTCGGTGAGTGGATCGTTCCGGGTGTTCAGTCAGCATTGGAATCTGTCAATTGTGCAGATTGGCTTACAAGCCTGATCGCAGATGGTGTTGTAAGTGGTGTCGGTGCAGTTCTTGGTTTCGTACCACAGATGCTTGTACTGTTTATTTTCCTTGCATTCCTTGAGTCCTGCGGTTATATGGCTCGTGTTGCTTTCATTATGGACCGTATTTTCCGTAAATTCGGCCTTTCCGGAAAATCCTTCATTCCAATGCTGATCGGCAGCGGATGTGGTGTTCCGGGTGTTATGGCTTCCCGTACGATCGAGAATGACAGAGACCGTAAGATGACGATCATGACAACAACATTTGTTCCTTGTGGAGCAAAGCTTCCTATCATCGCATTGATCGCCGGAGCATTCTTCCAGAATGCAGGATGGGTTTCATGGTCTGCATACTTCGTTGGTATCGCAGCGATCATCTGCTCCGGTATTATTTTAAAGAAAACAAAAATGTTTGCAGGAGAGCCTGCTCCATTCGTTATGGAGCTGCCTGCATATCACTGGCCGACAGTTGGTAACGTACTCAGAAGCATGTGGGAAAGAGGCTGGTCATTTATCAAAAAGGCTGGTACAATCATTTTATTATCTACAATCGTACTTTGGTTTTTACAGGGATTTGGCTGGATCGATGGCAGCTTTACAATGCTCGAGGCAGAACAGCTCAATGACAGTATCTTAGCTAAGATCGGTAATGTGATCGCTCCTATCTTCGCTCCGCTTGGTTTTGGAAACTGGAAGATGGCAGTTGCAACCGTTACAGGTCTGATCGCAAAAGAGAACGTTGTTGCTACATTCGGTATCCTCTTCGGCTATGGCGAAGTAGCAGAAGACGGTGCAGAAATCTGGCAGGTGCTTTCACAGGCAATTACACCTGTTGCAGCTTATGGCTTCCTGGTATTCAACCTGTTATGTGCTCCATGTTTTGCAGCAATGGGTGCTATCAAGAGAGAAATGAACAACGCAAAATGGTTCTGGTTCGCAATCGGATATCAGACAATTCTGGCATATGTAGTTGCACTTTGCATCTACCAGATCGGTACACTGATCACAACAGGCGCATTCGGAATCGGAACAGTTGTAGCATTCCTTCTTGTTCTTGGTTTCCTGTATCTGTTATTCAGACCATATAAAGAAAGTAAGACATTAAATGTAAGCATTGATAAGAAAGCATTTGCAAAATAAATGCTGATCCGGAGGTGATCAAATGGGTACCGTTTTAGTACTTGCAATCTTAATCGTGATAGTCGGATGTATCATCCGCAGCATGATAAAGGATAAGAAAGCAGGAAAATCCCTGCAGTGTGGAGGTAACTGCAAAAACTGTCACGGTGGCTGTCATTAAATGCCATGGGAGGTAATATATGCGGAAAGAAATGATCATTCAGCGCCTGAAAGAGCGTGGTTGTCGCATTACAAAGCAGCGACTGTTATTGCTTGACATTATACTGGAAGAAGATTGCTGCTGCTGTAAAGAGATTTATTATAAAGCATCCAAAAAGGATCAGAATATCGGTCCGGCCACTGTGTATCGTATGATCAATACACTGGAGGAGATCGGTGCGATCACAAGAAGAAGTACCTTTACGGTCAATCTTCCACCGGAAGAAGAAAAAACAGCCGTTTGAAGTGAAGAATTACAGAAATAAATATCAAAAAGACTGGAGTCCTGTGCTCCGGTCTTTTTGGATGTCTGGGAAATTTTCAACCTAATGTGCAAGACATTGTGAAAAGTGAGTAAAATAGCAAGAATAATTATAAAGAAAAATACGGTTTTATATTTGGGGTTTTTTATTATTTTATTCAGATGTAGGTTTTTTATTATTTTATTCAGATGACTTGACATCGCATATATATATATATAATATTTCCACAGTTTTTCGTATATTACGAAAAATGAGTATGAAATATGAGGAAATAAAAATGGGAAGAGTGTGGAAAAAAACAAAAAAAATGTTATGTGTATTTGCCATAGCAGTGCTATTAGGAATAGCGGGTGAGGTGAGTGTACAAGCTGAGGAGGTATTAGATGGATTTGTCGTATCACAGGATGTCGAATATAAATTTAATGGAATGTCAAATGTACCCAAGCTGACTGAAAATGTAAGTTACCATAAAGAGATAACTACATATTGTGGAACAGAAAATGTATGGTATATAGGTAATTGGAATAATAATACAGTTGAGGCTATACCACAGGATTCTGTTATAAGTACATTTTTGCATTCCGGCATTTCGGAAAGCTCGGCTGAGGTGGAACTGTGGAAAATGGCTTATCAAACTGGTTCAGTAACATCTACTGGCTATTATAGGGCGCGTTTTAATCAAACCGGCAAGTATTCTATAATTATAAATAATTCAGGTGATTGCATTACAGTTAATGTGTTACCTGCAATAGCAGCTTTCAAAAGAACACAGCCAACAGGAATGGAAATTGTACATGGTTATGATAATATATTGGACGAATTTTATTCGAATTCAGATAATAAACAGGAAGTGGTTTATTTCGTATGTCAAAAGAATGCAAGCATTGAAAAAGATGGAAATGGATTACCAATTGTATACGACACTATAAAAGAAACAGAAAAAACAACCGTGTTTGATCCAAGTCTGCTTACTATCAGTCAGCTGGCGGACGTATCTGGTTATGAAGTTTATAAGCTGATATTTGATACAACTTTAGAATATCACAGACGGGCGGGTATTTTTGTAACATATGAAAGTACAGAAGGCGGACAAAAAACACAGCGCTTTTATATGGATATTCACTCATCTGCCTATAAAGAACCACATGTCCATAGTCTTATTTTTGTCCCGGAAAAAGAAGAAACCGTTGGAAATGATGGAAATGATGCGTATTATTATTGTGATGAATGTGGATTATATTTTGCTGATGCAGAGGCAACAGATGAGATAGAATATGGTAGTTGGATCATTCCTGCTCTGCCCCAGTCAGAAACTCCAAAGCCGGCAGAGACCCTGAAACCATCGGAGACATCCAAACCAGCTCCAACCATAGCACCAACAGAAACGTCCAAACCTGCTGAAGCTGTTAAAACGACTGAAAAGCCTGTGCCGACAAAAGATAATACCTCAGTATCGGGAAGTAAAAAGAAAAAATTAAAACTATCCAAGACGAAGGTAATACTGAAAAGAGGAAAGTCAATTACAATAAAAGTTAAAGACTTAAAGAAAGGGGATAAAATAAAAAGTTGGAAGACCAGTAATAAAAAGATAGCAACTGTGAATAAAAAGGGAAAGATTATTGCAAAAAGGAAAGGAACATGCAAAATAACTGTAACAACCAAAAAGGGAAGAAAGGGTATGATTAGAGTTACTGTAAAATAAATAAAGTTTTTATGATAAGAGGCGGTCACAGATGAATGTGACTGCCTCTTATCAAATAGAATGATGAAAAGGCATAAAGAATGTAGGTGTACGCCGCGAACAAATAGAAAGAAATCGAAAGATTTCACTACAAATCTATACAGAACGGACTAACAGGAATAAAATAAGAAAAAAGTAATAGTGCAGAAAGAAAAATCAGAAGGAAAGAATGATTTATAAATAAAGAAAAATGTATGGAAAAGATAAGGGGGAAAGCTATGAAGAAAAGAGTAAGTTTTCTGGTGCTTGCGCTGCTGATCGCAATCGGCGGCTGCGGGAAAAGTGAGAGCAGTCTGAATGGACAGGACAGCAGTGAAGAAATAAATGCAAATGGAACCGGAGAAGATGAAGAACAGGCGAAGACCGGTGCAGGTGATGCAGCGGACAAAGAAGCGGATACGGCAGATGCAAAGCAGAATGCAGATACACCCGGGGAAGAGCAGGTGGATCAGACAAAAGGAACTGTAGACGCAGAAAATGCTCTGGCAGAATATGCCCTGCATCTGAATGGCAGTAATCTGGATGGCGTATCCTTTACCTATACAAAGACAGAGGATGGTATGTGGCAGAGAAGTTCCCTGGATGACAGTCCGTTTCAGACAGCGGGGAATTTGGATTTTGTGCTCCGGGATTTTGACGGGGATGGCAGCGAGGAGCTGCTTACCTATGACATGGAAAAGATAGATGGGGACTGGGCGATTACAGCCAGCATTTATGAGCAAAAAGACGGACAGGTGCAGAAAGCAGATACCAAAACTTTATTGGAAAAGGCATTTTCTTTCTGTGACAGCGGGGATGTCAGATTTTTCCTGAAGGATGACAAGTATATCTGTATGGACAGCGGGCTTTCCTGCTTTGTCATTGCGGATGGGATGCAGTATGCGGTCAAAGCCTACAGCTATAATGGAGAAAAGCTGGTGGAGATGGCAAATGAAGCACTGCAGGGTTCCGATTTTTATGAGATCGGTCATTCCATGACAGAATATGTAGATCAGCTTAATACGATGGGCCTTTCCAAAACAGCAGCAGCTGTGTATGACAGAGATGTACTCCGCGTCTGTGCGGCGGACAGTGGCATTACCTTTTTATCAAAGATCCTGTTACATCATTCTTATCTGGAAGAGGATAAGACATGGGCGTATGATCCATACGCTTATATGGAATTTGTAGAGGGTGAAGAAGCAGAAGATGCTTATGTGTTACCTGAAAGTAACGAAAAAGAGCTGTCAGCGGATGAATTGAGAGATCTGGGAGAAGACAGGCTTCGGATTGCCAGAAATGAAATCTATGCCAGATACGGCAGAAGCTTTCAGGATGAAGCACTAGCGCAGTATTTCCAAAAGAAAGCATGGTATTGCCAGAGCGAAACTATAGATGATACAGTCCTCTCAGAAACGGAGCTTGCAAACCGCGATCTGATCCAACAGGCGGAGCAGAATGCGGCGTTAGAAGACCGCATGCTACCGGAGCAGTATCAGCCGGCATATGAAAAGCAGGATACGGAAACAGAAAAGAATATGGAAGATTTGCTGAACACTACAGCCTACAACGGCTTCTTGAGCAGAACGTATCAGAACGTGAAGGACGCGGAGCTGGGAGAGATTTTCTATAACGGAGCCGGTATTAAAGGCAGTGCAGGAGCCTTACAGGAAGAACTGAAAGCGGAATATCTGAAGGTCAGTGGACAGGCGGAGATCTATACAGATTTTATGGCATTGTCTGAGCAGGAAATGGAAGTCCTTCTGCAGAACGAAACAGGTCTTGCGATGGCAGATTTCAATCACCGGATCGGCTGGTATTATCTGCCCACTTACGGCGCATTTGCAAAGGAAGTCAGTGATACCAACTTCAAGCAGATCGAGGTGCAGGATGTCTATTATAATAAAGCAGCAGATGCTTACTCTGTACTTTACAGAACACCGGGGATCATGGATGAAGACGGAGAAGAAGGTTTGTACCGGGTAACATTAAAGCAAGCGGGAGATCACTGGCAGATCATGGCAAATACGGAAATCTGACAGACAGGTCGAATCCTGCAAAATACTGTCTGCTATCACAAAATTTTACAAACAGAGTTAGAGGTAGAAAAGGGATCATAAAAAGAATGCCATGATAAAATAGAAGGAAAGGGAACAAACAGGGATATGAAACAGTCAGATCATGATAAATGAAAATCCTAATCCCCCAGCTATGCTGGGGAGAATGGAATAGTTGGAAACGGTGAGGATATCAATACAAAACCTCCTGTGATATATTGAGAATGGTGTCGCAAGCCAAACTCAATCACAGGAGGTGGTCCAAATGGACAATAGAAGCATATCACACACAAGATGGAAATGCCAATACCACATTGTATTCATTCCAAAGTATAGAAAGAAAGTATTGTACGGAAAAGTAAGAGGGGACGTGCGAGAAATCATCAATACATTATGTAAGTACAAAGATGTGGAAATAATAGCTGGAGCAGTTTGCATAGACCATGTGCATTTAAGTGTAGCAATACCACCGAAAATAAGTATTTCAGATTTTATGGGATATTTAAAAGGGAAAAGTACACTTATGGTTTATGATAGACATCCAGAACTGCAGAGTAAATGGGATAAAGCCTTTTGGGCAAGAGGATATTATGTCGAAACAATTGGTAATATAACAGATGAAGCAGTTCAAAAGTATATAAAAGAGCAAGCAGAAGAATCTCGAAAAGAAGATTCGAGAAGTACCGCTTTATAGCGGACCAGTAATAGTGCTTGCGATACCGCCCTTCGGGGCGAGCAGTAACAGTGCCCCTTAGGAGGGGCAAAAATAAACCACCACTTGAAGTGGTGGTTGCTAACTTTGCAGATAGATGAGGCAGTCAGACAGACTCTGCTTGGGTTTACACAAGATAACTTTTATATGCGGAATCTGAAAATTGAGATTCTGGATATGGAACAGGGATATGTAAAGGCAAAGATGAAGGTGACAAAGGAAATACTGAATCCATATGGTTCCGTCCACGGAGGCTGCCTGTATTCCCTTGCGGATATTGTGACGGGCGTGGCCGCATGCACCTATGGATATTATTCATCTACGATCAATGGCAGCATGGACTATATTCTTCCGGCAATGAACACGGAATATATTATCTGTGAATCAGTACAGATCCGTCATGGGAAGCATGTGTCGTTATATGAGGCTGATCTGTATGATGATAAGGGACAGCTGATTGATAAGGGCAGATTTTCATTTTATATGATGAACCGCCCGGTTGCATCTTTATGAGATGATTTCATGGAAAGGTTGACACAGCAGAAATAACGCCTTATAATCGTTCTAAAAAGAACGATAAAGGAGGAGAAAATGTATTTCTGGGATAAGCATAAAACAGTTACAAGCTATTATGAAGTGCTGTCCGGTGAGGTGTGTGACCGGTATGGCTTAACGCAGATGGAATATGATATACTGATGTTCCTGCATAACAATCCGCAGCATAATACCGCTGCAGAAATTGTAAAGATCAGAAAATCAACAAAATCCCATGTTTCAACTTCATTGAAAAAGCTGGAAGAGAAAGGTCTTGTTGAAAGAATACAAAGTGAAGAGAATAAAAAGCATATTGAGATTGTTTTGCTGGATCAGGCAGAGGAAATCGTGGAAGCAGGAATAAATGCACAAAAACAGTTTGCAAAAAATGTTTTAAGCGGAATGACAGAAGAAGAAAAGCAAATGTGTATGAAAGTATTTGAAAAGATCTGCAATAATGCGGAAGAACGTTTAAGAGAGCATAAGGAGAACGCAAATGAAAACTAAGTTTAGCGTAAAGAAAGATATAATGGAAGCGATATTTGATACGGCATATTTGATTTTTGACCTGGTTGCCGCAATTTTATTTTTTATATTCTCACAGGGAAATATACTGTTTATTCTTTATGGAGTATTAACATTAACACTTTGCGGAGGGGATGCTTTTCATCTGGTGCCAAGAATTATCAGAGCGGTACATGGAAGTAGTGATAAAATAAAGAGACAATTGGGAATCGGATTGCAGGTATCGTCTATTACAATGACAGTATTTTATATTATTTTGATGTATATCTGGAAATTTACATTCCCGGAATTAAAAATGCCGGCAATAATCGAAGCAATCATATGGATATCTGCAGTCGTCAGAATTGTAATATGCATGTTCCCACAGAATAACTGGTGTACCGATGAAGGAAATATGAAATTATCTATCATCAGGAATGCGGTCTTTGCAGTTACCGGTATAGGGGTAATTATTTTATATATAATTTCCGGGAATACTTATGGATATCATATGACAAGGATGGTTGCAGCCATTATTATTTCTTTTGGCTGTTATCTTCCGGTAACTTTGCTGAGTAAATCAAAACCAAAGGTCGGACTATTAATGATTCCAAAGACTTGTGCATATATGTGGGTTATTGCAATGGGACTTCAGCTTATGTTTTAAAAGCTGTAAAAGAATAAAAAAGGAAGGATATCAGAATGAAGATAGAAAACTTTGTAAGGCTTATGACAGGGCGCTTTGATAATAAAGAACAATTTACAGAAATGAAAAAAGCCGGGAAAATGTTTCCGTATGCACAGCATGTAAATACAGTATGCAACGATAAAATTAAAAATATGCCCGAAGATTTTACAGGGATATTTATTGTAGAGGAAAGTTATTATGAGACGGATGGAAAATGTCATGCTTCACCTCATTTGTTCCTTATTACAGAGAATAAGGATGGAATCATGCTGTCATCCTATGAAATACCTGTGGGAGAAGACAAGACTAAGTTTTCCTATGATTCCATGAAGTCTGTAGATTACGGAGAGCTTAAAAAATCTGTGAAGTTTACACCGGCACTATATCGGGAAAAGGATGGCTGCTGGGAAGGGGGAAGTGTGAGCCGTTTTACGCCGGTTATGACATTCCGGTTATGGGAGAAGTTTTCAGATGATTGTCTGGAGGTGTCAGAAAGCATGGAAGTGAACGGGAACAGAACCTTTGGATATGATGTCCCGATTATTTACAAAAGGGTAAGATAAAGTATAAGACTGGACAAAAGCCATCAACTGACCGATATATGAAATAGATACGTATCACAGAAAACGGTTCGGGGAGAAACAGGAGTATGGTAATTCAGAAAACAGATCAGACAATGCAGGCAGTTCAGAATGAGAATCTGCAAAAAAGTGCGGGAAAAAGAAATAGAAGAGCGCAGAATACACAAAACACGAAGAAGAATGTGGACGGTAGATTCCTGATCGCAGGATCTTCAAAGGAGCAGATCGAAAAGAAACGCAAGCTGGCACAGAAGCAGGCGATGAAGCTTGTCAAAGATGCCTTTTCCGGGGATCAGGCGACAAAACAGAATATAGAGGATCTGAAAGCACAGAAGGCGGAAACGGTCGCAGAATATCAGGAAAAAATGCAGCAGATCGGCAATATTTCTGCGGAAAAGGATAAGCTGCGGGAAACGTATGGAATATCGAAGGATTCGCAGGAGCAGAAGGATCTGGAGCTTTTGGAAAAATATCAGAATAATAAGCTGGGTATCTTTTCAGATGATTTCAGTAAAGAAGAGATTGACCGGTTAAAGGAACTGGCAAATGAACCTAGGACGGAATATCAGAAACAGGTACTTTCTTTAAATGGGAAAAAAGCTGCTTTGCAGTCAGATGCAGATCTTATGCAGCAGCAGATCATGGTGCTGACGCAAAATCAGTCGGATGCCAAGGTGGATCAGTTAAAATCCCAGGATATGTTAAAAGCCGGAGATGCTGCGGAAGAGATCCAAAAAGCAGTATCGGATGAGATCGTTGGTATGGTGATCGCGGATGCCAAAGAAAAGCTGGATAAAGAACTGGAAGAGAAGAAAGAAGAAGCCGAAAAGAAGACAGAAGAAAAAGAAGAACAGGACGAGCGGATCGAAAAGGCAAAAGAAGAACGGAAAGAAGACAGAGAGATGATCGAGGGAGATCTGGATGCGGAAAAGCTGCAGGCAGATGCCAGTCTTCAGAAACAGTCCGTTACGCAGTCTGAGGAGACAACGCAACGGATCAATCAGATCATGAAGAAGAATCACCTGATCAATGAGGATCTGAAGGGTATCGAGATCGATGTAAATTTTTAAAGATATTTACGCAGGCCTTTTGGATAATGATTTTTCATAATAGAGCCTGCCAGTTTGCCCCAGCCAAGGCTGTAACCGTCGATACAGATCAGATACCAGCCATTTTTCCCTTCGTATGGGAATGTTTCGCCGGATAGGAAGCGGATAGCGGTCTGTAACTGCAGTGGATCAGAAGCGCCTAGGTTTACATAATTCAAAACCTGTTCAGGGCGCAGGGAAAGAGCCAGTGCATGACCCGGGATAAAACGTTTTCCGGAGAGCTGCCCTAAGTGAAGCCCCGCGCGCAGTATCTTCAGTCCATGCAGGGAAGGTGCCTGATCAGGCAGCAGGTAGATCTGTTCCCCAAAGGTTGTCAGGCGGCCGGAGAGCGGATCGACAAGCATATCGTGTAAAAAAGAGGATAAGAGAGAATAATCCTGAGAGATCGTACATTTGGGTTCTGTGCGGTCTCTTTTTTTGGAAATCTGACGACCGGAATTTTTGTTCTTTTTGCCGGGAAGAATGACTTCGTGATTAGAAAGCAGAAGATCACCGGAGGAAAGACTGCATGACGCAGTGCCTGCCTGTGCGTGATCGGCAGTATTTTCACCTTTCTCGAGAACTGCAACGAAATGCCCTTCTCCATGGAGCTTATGCGGCCAGAGACGGATGGCAGATTGTGCGTCTTTTATGAGTCCATGCTGCATACCATCATACAGAGGAACCTGTATGAGCCGGTAGATCGGATGAGAGTCTAAAAACTGCAGGATACACTGTTCATCTTCCTCCGGCGAGAAAGTACAGGTCGAATATACCATGCGTCCGCCCATTCGGAGCATCAGGTCTGCCTGCTCTAAGATCTCCTGCTGCCTTTGAGCACACAGGGCTACATTTTCAGGGCTCCACTGCGAAATGGCTTCGTCATTTTTTCGGAACATGCCCTCGCCGGAGCAGGGCGCATCTACCATGATCCGGTCAAAAAAGAGCGGAAAATGAGAAGAAAGCTCTGCGGGAGCCATGTTTGTGACGATCGCATTGGAAATGCCCATGCGTTCTATATTTTCTGACAGAATGCGGGCTCTGGCAGGATGGATCTCGTTGCTGATCAGAAGTCCCTGCCCCCGCATGGCGCCTGCGATCTGTGTGCTTTTGCCGCCGGGCGCGGCGCAAAGATCCAGTATCTTTTCACCGGGCTGTGCGTCTAAATAGGCAGCAGGTGCCATCGCACTCGGTTCCTGTATGTAGTAGGCACCGGCTTCGTGATACGGGGATTTGCCCGGGTGCAGCTCCTGTGGATAATAAAATCCTGTGGAGCACCATGGTACAGGCGTAAGCGTGCAGCCAAGGTGGGAAAACAAGGTGCCCGCATCTCCCTTTAACGGGTTTATGCGAAGTGCCTGATAATGATCTTTGTCATAGCTTTGTATAAATGATTCATATTCGCTTTTTTCGGGTAAAAGCTGTTGCATACGCGAAAGGAAAGCTTCGGGTAACGGAAATGCCATACATAATCTCCTAACATGATTGCTTCCTGATCCGGAAGCAGTATTCATCTGTTTTCTTATTATATAGGGTTTGCGCCAAATGAGCAAGACAGACGGTGGGAGTATCCTCCTATTTACAGACACAGAATGTGTCGATATAATGGAGCTGAAAGAGAGAGTATATCATGCAGAACAAGAAGAAAAAACGGAAAAAGAAAAATCAGAAAATGGTACTTTGGAGCAGCTTAGGGGTTCTGTTTGCCTTTCTGCTGGGGCTTTTGATCGCAGGCAGCGTATATTGCAGCAGCCATTTCAGCAAGGGAACGATCATTAATGAAATTGATGCGTCAGGACTGACGATGGAGGAGCTGGAAAGCCGGATGCGGGAATATGTCCTGACTGTGAGGGAGCGGACAGGAGAGGGCAGTTACATCACAGAAACGATCACGGGAGATCAGATCGGCGTAACGGTTTCCAATACAGACGAACTCAACGGAATTTTGAAACAGCAAAATATTCTGAAGGCGATTTCTTCTTATATAAAGGGAGAGCAGCAGGTATATACCGTAGAGAATCTGTATGCCTATGTGGACAGTGCCCTGATGACTGCGATACTGAAGCTGCAGGGCTTTCAGGAAAGCTTTGTGACAGGGCCGGAGAATGCCCATATTTCAGAATATGATCCACAGACCGGTTATCGGATCGTACCGGAGATACGGGGAAATGTACTGAACCAGACCAAGACGATCCAGACAGTGGAGACGGCAGTTGATGCTCTGCTCACAGAGATAGATTTAGAGAAAGCGGGCTGCTACGAGGAACCATCCGTCTATGCGGATGATGCAAAGCTGACAGAGCGTCTTGCACAGATGAAGCAGTATACGGATCTGCGTATTGTGTATCATTTCGGACAGCAGGAGGAAGTCATTGACGGCAGTGTACTTTCCGGGTGGCTGTTGGTTGATGAAGAGACAAATAAGGTCAGTGTATCGGAGGAGAAGATAGATGATTTTGTTGTCATGCTGCGTAAGAAATATGACACGATCTTTCGAAGCAGAGAATTTCAGACGAGTTATGGCAAAACGATCACGATCGAAGGCGGTGATTACGGCTGGTGGATGAATTACAGCCAGGAGCAGGAGCAGCTGAAAGAAATGATAATAAATGGGGAAAGCGGAGAGCGTATCCCTGTTTATTATCAGACAGCGGCAGTATATGGCAGTCAGGACTATGGCAATACATACATCGAGATCAATCTGACCGCACAGCATCTTTTCTTATATGTAAACGGAGAAAAGAAAATGGAATCCGAGTTTGTATCCGGGAATGCGGCAAGAGGCTTTGATACACCGGCGGGTATTTACGGGATTACCTATAAAGAGCAGGATGCCATGCTGGTAGGGGAAAATTATGAAACACCGGTTTCTTACTGGATGCCATTCAATGGCAATATCGGACTGCATGATGCGATCTGGAGAGACAGCTTCGGGGCTGATATTTATAAAAAGAGCGGTTCTCATGGCTGTGTCAACATGCCTTATCTGAAAGCAAAAGAATTATACGGGGAGATCGCAAAGGGAACGCCTGTCATCTGCTATTACATGGACGGAACGGAATCGGAAGAGACGATCAGTCAGCCGGATGCGGAAAAGGCGCAGGCAGTTGTTGATTCGATCGCAAAGATCGGAACGGTCACAAAGGACAGCAAAAAGAAAATAGAACGCGCAAGACAGCTGTACAACGATGCACCTGCTGCGCAGCGGGAATACGTGACAAATTACGAGGTACTCACCGCTGCGGAAGATATGTATCAGTCGCTTAAGAAGTAATGCGTGAGCTGCTCAAGCCAGATCGCAATGGATGGATTCAGTTCCTGCGAATAAAGTACTTCTTTTGCGCGAACCGGTTCATCCGTGATCAGACAGTCAATACCGAGGCTGAACATGCGCTCCATGTCTTCGCGTTCATTGACTGTCCAGGCATAAACTGCTTTGCCGTTTGCATGCATATGATTGACCAGCTTACGGGTAATAAATGAAGATTTAATACTGAAACCATCGATATAGCTGAGGTTCTGGTAATTTCCGTAAGCAACAGGTAACAGATAGATCGTCTGGATGGAATCATCCAGCGATTTTATTTTTTTCAGGGAATCCAGTTTCTTGGCAACAACCACACAGTGCTCCGCATAGTCATGGGATTCGATCAGAGCAACCACGCCTGCTTCCAGGCCGGTATCGGATATATTTGTTTTCAGTTCGATATTCAGATCGATCCTGTCCTTACAAAGTGTCAGCACTTCATCCAGTGTACAGATTTTTTCACCTTTGTAGGCGGGAGAAAAGTGAGAACCGAAATCCAGAGAGAGAAGCTCCTCATAGGTCAGGTCGGAAACGTTTTTGTCGATACCGGTCAGACGTTTTAAATTGGTATCATGTACCACAACGATGACATGATCCTTTGTCTGTTGGACATCCAGCTCGATGCAGTCTGCCTGATTGTCGATCGCAGACTGAAAGGCGGCGATCGTGTTTTCCGGTGCATTATGGCTGTCGCCGCGATGCGCGGTAATGACAGGTGTGGATAGCAGGATATTCTGGGTCCAGAAGATGCTCGTATTCTTTAACAGATCCAGATAATAAAAGTTGAAGCCTGCGGCAAGGATCACCAGGAGCAGAAGCAAACGCTTACTGATCCTGACCAGAACAGAACGGCTTTCCGGAACCGGTGCAGGAACTTCTTCCTTCTGCTTCAGCAGCTGTCTGTAATAGAGTGCGCTTAAATAAGAAAATGTCAGTGGGATACTGAACAGAATGTACAGTTCAAATAAAAAGGAAAGGATTGAACTGAAGATCATGTAAACAGTACTGTTGTTAAAGTGGTCTGTCAGGACAAACCGGACAAAGAAAAGGCTCAGCATAAAGCAAAGCAGCAGGATCACCGCCAGAACAGCCAGGATCAGGATATTCCAGGCAAGGAGCTGCAGTGCTGTATGGAAATAGTGCCGTTTTGTCAGCTTCTTACAGTGTGCCCTTGCTTCTTTGAAGCTTCCCGGCTCTAAGCAGTAACAGTGAAGACTTAAGCAGTAACGGATCGAAAGAAGCAGACAGATTACAAGGATTACACAGAGCACGTGAAATACAGTCTGATTTGACCGGATATAATACAGGATAAAATCAGGGATCGTCACGCTTGTAAAATAGCCGGACAGGATGGTGATGTTTGTCAGTGGAATGAGAAACAGGGAAAACAGGAACAGGCTGCGGTTATGCTGCCTGATACTTTTTTTTAATATGAAGAGCCCACGGCTGAGCATACCTGTCAGGGAAATGGCCTGTCCGTGATAAGAGGCATGAAAGGCCGGGATCAGACAAAAAATTTCAAATACAGTGATGACAGAAAGTAAAAGCAGGACAAAACACAGGATCACGATCGTGGTCGGACGCACCAGATAAGAAAAGATACGGTCTTCGGATAAATAATGATAGCCTGCAAGGCGCAGAGAGAGCTGGAAGCATGCGGTAACGCATGGCAGCATCAGTGCAATACAGAATAAGCGGTATACAATTTCAAAGCCTACGATGGAACGCAGGTTTTTTTTAAATAAATAAAAGCTTTGCCGAAAAGTATTCATGTTGTCAGTCCCTGTCTGTGATCTACCTGTCTAGTGTACTGCAAAATTTCAGCGAAAACAAGGAAAAACAGAGGTGCATTCGTTGACAGGTTTCGTCAGAAAGGGTATTCTAAAGGAATAGAAAAGATAGTAGCGAAAGAATGGAACAGATCAATATGCGAAAAGATACAATGCGGAAATCTTCCGCGGCCCTTCTGGCAGTCCTGCTTGCAGGTTGTCTTGTGGCATGCGGAAAGAAAACAACCAATACAGACGCCGGAATGGAAGCGATCAGTGCACAGAATTATGAGCAGGCACGAACCTGTTTTGATAAGGCAATCCTCGAAGGTGAAGATCTGCAGCTTGCCTATAGAGGGCAGGGACTTGCCTATATGGGGCAGACCGATTATGAGAGTGCGATCGAAAGCTTTGACCGCGCTTTGCAGAACGGCGGGATGTTTGTCAGCGATCGGGAAGTGGACATCAATTATTATCTTGCTACAGCGCAGTATAAAAACGGACAACTGTCAGATGCGATCCAGACGCTTGATGCGATCGCAGGCGTGCGTAAGGGACAGGATATGGTCTATTATCTGCGTGGCAGCATTAAAATGGAAAACGGAGACTATGACGGAGCAGTCAAGGATCTGAATGAAGCACTTTCTAAAAGTAAAAACAGCATTCCGATGACGATCCGTGTATATGAAACCTTTGCGGATAACGGACACGAGCAGGAAGGACAGTCTTATCTGAGTTCTGCGATCGAAAACAGACTCGATGCCATGACAGATTATGAAAAAGGTGTTGTCTATTATTATAGCAAGGATTATGAAAATGCCCGCAACTTTTTAGAGCTTGCAAAAAGTGGAGCAAAGGAAACAAGCAGTGACACGCTTCTGATGCTGGGTAAGACATATGAGCAGCTCGGTGACAGCAATTATGCGGCAAGTCTGTATGAAAAATACCTGACAGAAAACGATGCGGATCCGGTCATCTATAATCAGCTCGGATTATGTAAACTGGAGACGGAAGATTATGAGGCGGCGCTTACCGCGATCAACAGTGGTCTGTCCGTTACGGAAAATAATTCTGTAACACAAGAACTTCGTTTCAACCAGATCGTTGCTTATGAACATCTTGGAAATTTCAAAAAGGCTGCAGCCCTGATGAACAGCTATTTAGACAGTTATCCGGATGATGCGGCGGCGATCCGCGAAAATGAATTCTTAAAGACAAGATAAGTTTTGCCACTATATCTTGTGTTGACATAATAATGTTAACATAAGATATAGTGGTTTTCTTTTGCCTTTATATTGACTTTGCATACCCGCAATGCTACAATAAAACTAATCGGCGCATATGCAGTTATGTTAACTGATGGGGTAAAAATGTAGTAGAAAGGGAGATTTCATGTTAAAGGTAATCAAAAGAAACGGTGACACAGCGGAGTTTGACTTAAAGCGGATCAGTGATGCGATCATGAAGGCATTTGTTGCAACAGATGTGCAGTATACGAATGATATTGTGGATTTATTAAGCCTCCGTGTCACAGCAGATTTTCAGGAAAAGGTAAAAGACGAAGAGGTGCATGTAGAGGATGTACAGGACAGCGTAGAGCGTGTGCTGGAGCAGGCCGGTTACTCACAGGTAGCCAAGGCTTACATTCTTTACAGAAAACAGCGTGAAAAACTGCGTACCATGAAATCTACGATCTTGGATTATAAAGATGTGGTAAACGGCTATGTAAAGGTAGAGGACTGGCGTGTCAAGGAAAATTCCACCGTAACATATTCTGTCGGCGGACTGATCTTAAGCAATTCCGGCGCAGTAACTGCCAATTACTGGCTTTCAGAGATTTATGATGAAGAAATAGCGGAGGCACACAGAAATGCGGATATCCATATCCATGATCTGTCCATGCTGACAGGCTATTGTGCAGGCTGGAGCTTAAAGCAGCTCATCACGGAAGGACTTGGCGGCATTACCGGCAAGATCACATCCGCACCGGCAGCGCATCTTTCCGTATTATGTAACCAGATGGTAAACTTTCTCGGCATTATGCAGAACGAATGGGCAGGCGCACAGGCATTTTCTTCCTTTGATACATATCTGGCTCCGTTTGTCAAGGTGGACAGCCTGACATATCCGGAAGTAAAGAAATGTATCGAAGCATTTATTTATGGTGTCAATACACCGAGCCGCTGGGGCACGCAGGCGCCGTTCTCCAATATCACACTGGACTGGACGGTTCCGAACGATCTGGCAAATCTGCCGGCGATCGTAGGCGGCAAAGAGATGGACTTCACATACGGTGACTGCAAGCAGGAAATGGATATGATCAACAAGGCATTCATCGAGACGATGATCGAAGGCGATGCCAATGGACGCGGTTTCCAGTATCCGATCCCGACTTATTCCATCACAAAGGATTTTGACTGGTCCGATACAGAGAACAACCGTCTCTTGTTTGAAATGACTTCCAAATACGGTACACCGTATTTTTCCAACTATATCAACTCCGATATGGAGCCATCCGATGTCAGATCCATGTGCTGCAGACTGCGGCTGGATCTGAGAGAGCTGCGTAAAAAGACAGGTGGTTACTTCGGTTCCGGCGAAAGCACGGGAAGTGTCGGCGTTGTTACGATCAATATGCCAAGGATCGCTTATCTGTCAACAAGCAAGGATGATTTTTACCGCCGGCTGAATAAGATGATGGATATTGCAGCCCGTTCCTTAAAGATCAAACGTGGTGTTATCTCAAAGCTGCTGGATGAAGGTTTATATCCTTACACAAAACGGTATCTGGGCAACTTTGACAACCATTTTTCCACGATCGGCCTGATCGGTATGAACGAGGTCGGCTTAAATGCTAACTGGCTGCGTGCGGATCTTTCCGACAAGCATACACAGGAATTTACAAAAGAAGTGCTGAACCATATGCGTGAGCGCCTTTCCGATTATCAGGAAATGTACGGTGATCTTTACAATCTGGAAGCAACACCGGCAGAGAGTACGACTTACCGCCTGGCAAAGCATGATAAAAAGAGATGGCCGGGCATCAAGACGGCAGGACATCCGGGAGATACACCGTATTACACGAATTCTTCCCATCTGCCGGTTGATTATACCGTGGACATATTCGATGCACTGGATATCCAGGACGAGCTGCAGACGCTATACACATCCGGTACGGTATTCCATGCATTCTTAGGCGAGAAGCTTCCGGACTGGAAAGCTGCTGCTAACCTTGTAAAGACGATCGCAGAAAATTATAAGCTGCCTTATTATACGTTGTCTCCGACGTATTCTATCTGTAAGGAGCACGGTTATCTGGCAGGAGAGGTCAAAATCTGTCCGCACTGTGGCAAACCGACCGAGGTTTACAGTCGTATCACAGGCTATTACAGACCGGTGCAGAACTGGAATGACGGTAAATTACAGGAATATGCAAACAGAACAGAGTACAAGCTGGACAGATCTGTATTAAAGAGACCGGTTTCCAGTGTGGTAACGTTATCCGGTTATGATCAGGATGTCAAGGTTTCTGTCGGAACACCGGAAAATGTAAAGTATTTATTTACGACAAAGACCTGTCCGAATTGTAAGCTGGCAAAGGAATATCTGCAGGGAATCGCATATGTACCGATCGATGCGGAAGAAAATATGGAGCTGGCAGTCCGCTATGGCGTGATGCAGGCACCGACACTGGTTGTTGTCAGTGGGGATTCTCATAAAAAGTATGTCAATGCATCCAATATTAAGAAGTATGCAGACAGTCTTGCGGCAGAGACTGCGAATATGTAAGCGGGATCAAAGTATTCTGAAATGAAATCAACATAAGGAGAAACAGCATGATTAACAAATTAGTCGAAAATATCAAAAAGACGGGAGCACCGATCGTAGTCGGACTGGATCCGATGATGAAGTTTATCCCGGAATTTATTACAAAAAAGGCTTTTGCGGAATACGGAGAAACACTCGAAGGCGCTGCGGAAGCGATCTGGCAGTACAATAAGGGGATTGTGGATGCGATCTATGATCTGGTTCCGGCAGTAAAGCCACAGATCGCCATGTATGAGCAGTTTGGTATTCCGGGACTTGTTGCATTTGATAAAACAGTCAAATACTGCAAGGAAAAGGGACTGATCGTGATCGGTGATATCAAGCGTGGTGATATCGGTTCTACCTCAGCAGCCTATGCAACAGGGCATCTTGGCAAGGTGCAGGTAGGAAGCAAATCCTACTATGGTTTTGATGAAGATTTTGCAACCGTCAATCCTTATCTGGGAAGCGACGGCGTAAAACCGTTCATTGATGTATGTAAGGAAGAGAAAAAGGGTATTTTTGTTCTGGTAAAGACATCCAATCCGAGCAGCGGAGAATTTCAGGATCGTATTATTGACGGCGCACCGCTGTATGAGTGGGTCGGACATCAGGTTGATGAATGGGGCAAGGAACTGATGGGAGATACTTACAGTTATGTTGGTGCTGTTGTCGGTGCAACTTATCCGGAAATGGGACGTGTCCTGCGTGATATTATGCCAAAGGCTTATATTCTGGTACCGGGCTATGGTGCACAGGGCGGCAAAGGCAAGGATCTTGTCCACTTCTTTAATAAAGATGGACTCGGTGCGATCGTGAACAGCTCGCGTGGTATTATTGCCGCTTATCAGAATGATCTGTATAAGGAACGGTTTACACCGGAAAATTATGCGGATGCATCCAGGGCAGCAGTACTGGATATGAAAGAAGATATTGCCTCTGCACTGGCTTAGTGCGATGGATTTTTGTATATGAGATGATTGTCCCTGCCTCATTTTACAGGGGCATACAGGTCATAAGTCTACATTTTTCTTGTTGAGAAAAGTTATCAGTTACAGGCGAGGGTTAGAGTTGGCTATCCGCCCGTGCCGGTGCTATAATAGCACCCATAATAAGATACAGATAGAGAAAGGTGTGGATATTATGAGTAACATTTTCAAAGAAATCAACTGGAAAAAAACAGGTATCTTTGCGGCAGGAGTAGCATTTGGTACAGCCGGCATCAAGATCTTATCAAGTAAGGATGCAAAGAAAGTATATACAAACTGTACTGCAGCAGCACTCAGAGCAAAGGACTGTGTTATGAAGACAGTTTCTACTGTACAGGAGAACGCTGAAGATATTTATGCAGATGCTAAGAGCATAAATGAAGAAAGAGCCATGCAGCAGGAACAGGAATTTGCAGCAGATGCACAGGAAGCATCTGAAGACGCGGAATAATTTAGAAAAAGAGGGAGCACCTGCCAAGGCGGGGGCTCCTTTTGTAGTGAGGTAACGAAATCAAGCGACAGCTATGCTGGCATTTGATTTCGACCGAACGTACAACGAGAAAAACAGAAGCAGCAGTGCTGCGACGCTACGAAGTAGCGGGTTTTTCGAGTCTGATGGAGGCAAGGATAGCTTATGAAATTTACAATCAAGCATGAAGCAAGGGGAAGAATGCGTATCCATCTTGTGCAGTACCGCATGAGTTATGCGCAGGCAGACCTGCTTCTTTACTATTTACATACACAGCCGCAGGTAAAAGAGGCGAAGGTGTATGAGCGGACAGGAGACGCTGTGATCGTTTATACAGGTGACAGACAACAGATCATTGATCTGCTTCTGGCATTTGCCTATGAAGAAGTAAAAGCACCTGCGGGGCTGATCGAAAATTCAGGAAGAGCGTTAAATGCAGATTATCAGGAAAAACTGGTCGGTCATGTGGTAAAGCATTATGCGATCAAATGGCTGCTTCCGCTGCCACTCCGTTCCTGCTATGTCATCTGGCAGTCCCTGAAGTATATGAAAGAAGGTGTGAAGACACTTCTGAATGGCAGGATCGAGGTACCGGTGCTGGATGCGACAGCGATTGCGGTATCTGTTTTAAGAAATGATACGAACACAGCAGGCTCGATCATGTTTCTGCTCGGTTTTGGTGAGCTGCTGGAAGAGTGGACACATAAAAAGTCAATTGATAATCTGGCAAGAAGCCTGTCTTTGCATGTGACAAAAGCATGGAAAAAGGTAGATGGGACAGAGGTTCTGGTGCCTGTCGATGAAATTGAAACAGGAGATCAGGTTGTTGTGCATATGGGTAATGTCATTCCGTTTGACGGTGTGGTGGCAGAAGGAGAAGCACTGGTCAATCAGGCGTCACTGACCGGCGAAGCCACGGCTGTCAGAAAAGCAGAGGGCGCATCCGTATATGCGGGCACTGTGATGGAAGAGGGCACACTGACGATCACAGTCAGCAAGGTCGGAAGTGACAGCAAATTTGAAAAGATCGTGAAGATGATCGAAGAATCTGAGAAGATGAAATCCAATGTAGAAGGCAAGGCAGCTCATCTGGCAGACAAGCTTGTACCATACAGCCTTGGCGCAACAGCACTGACATACCTTCTGACAAGAAATGCCACAAAGGCACTTTCCATTCTGATGGTGGATTTCTCCTGTGCACTCAAGCTCGCAATGCCGATTTCCGTGCTTTCTGCGATCCGCGAGGCAGGCAGCCATCACATTACCGTAAAGGGCGGCAAGTTCTTAGAAGCAATGGCAGAAGCCGATACGATCGTATTTGATAAGACCGGAACACTGACAAAGGCATGTCCGACTGTAGCATCTGTGGTATCCTTCTGTGATAAGACTTCGGATGAGCTTTTGCGTATTGCAGCCTGTCTGGAAGAGCATTTTCCGCATTCTATGGCGAAAGCGGTCGTTGATGCTGCGACACAGAAAAATCTTCTGCATGAGGAAATGCATACCAAACCGGATTATGTGGTAGCGCACGGTATCGCAAGTACGATCGGAGAGAAGCGTGTTGTGATCGGCAGTTATCATTTTGTATTTGAAGATGAAAAGTGCATGATTCCGGAAGAGAAGAAGGAATTGTTTGAGAATCTGCCGCTGCAGTATTCTCATTTATATCTGGCGATAGATGGTAAGCTGGCAGCAACGATCTGTATTGAAGATCCGCTCCGCACGGAAGCAAAGTCTGTGATCAGGAAGCTGCATAAAGAAGGGTTTACCAATATTGTCATGATGACAGGTGACAGCTACCGGACAGCAGAAGTGATCGCAAAGTGCGTCGGCGTGGATCATTTCTATGCGGAAGTTCTGCCGGAGGATAAGGCTGATTTTGTACAGCAGGAGAAAGCAAAGGGACATAAAGTTGTCATGATCGGTGACGGTATCAACGATTCACCGGCGCTTTCTGCAGCCGATGTCGGAATTGCCATCAGTGACGGCGCAGAGATCGCAAGAGAGATTGCAGATATTACAGTCAGTGCAGATGATCTGAATGAGATCGTTATACTGAAAATGCTGAGCGAGGCACTGATGAAGCGGATCCATAAAAATTACAGACAGATCGTGACCTTTAATGCAGGACTGATCGCATTAGGTGTGGCAGGCGTGATCCAGCCTACGACATCAGCTCTTTTGCATAATACGTCAACACTATTGATCGGTATGGACAGCATGAAAAATCTGTTGTAAGCCGCAGCGCATTCTATAACAGAATAAGAGAACGCCGGAACCGGGATAAAACCTGTGTTCCGGTATATTTTTTATATGGCAGTATTTTGGCGGTATTTTTAAAATTATGCTGGTATATAAAGTTGATACAAGGTATACTGAAAATAGCTATTGCTGTAAAGCGGATAGCGGTACCAAATCCGGGGATTCTGCCACGGATATCATCTTATAACATGCATATGAAAAGGGGGAACTACATGAAAAAGAGAATTGCAGTTGCACTGACAACACTTTGTATCACACTTCTGACAGGATGCGGCATGAGCGCAAAAATGGAGATCAATCCTGATCTTTCGGGCACTGTTTCGATGGAAGTGGATACAACAAGCGAAGAAGAAAAGCAGATCGAGCAGTATATGAACAGCCAGCAGGGCAGCACAGCAAAGACCTATGCTGAGATCATGAAAGAAATGGAATTTACGGCAAACGGTACAAAAGTACTGAACGGAAAAGAACACAATTCTTATATACTGAGTCAGAAAGCATCTGCGAAGGAGATGAAATCTTCTTTCCTGGAGCTGACAGGTGACAAAGCTGTTATGAGCATTGCACAGGACAGCCAGACAAGTACGAGCCAGATAGATGCCAATATGACAAGTGATCTGGACGGGCTGGACGGCTATGAAATTGTGATCAGTTTCCCGTTCCAGGTAGCAAAAACAAACGGAGAAGTGCAGGCAGACGGCAAAACGGTCAGATTTGATGCGGTCAAACTTGTGAAGGAAAAAACTGACCGTATCTATGCCATGAGTGCAAAAGCTGTGGCGCAGTCCGGTAAGATCAAGGTCAGCGGTGTGAAAAACAAAGGTGCTTATAAAAAGCTTGTGACGATGAAGGTCTCTTCACCGGGCGTGATTACCCAGTTCCGTGTAAATGGGAAGGCGCAGTCAGGCAATGAATTTGCGGTAAAGAAGGATGGTGCTTACAAGGCAGAGATCGAAACGGAAGCCGGTACAAAGCAGACAGTCATTTTCTGTGTTGACCGTAAGAAGCCGACCACCAACGTGAAAAACAACAAGGTATACAAAAAGAATCTGAAGATCACTTTCCGGGATAAGCTTTCCGGTGTGAAGCGTGCCACACTGAACGGCAAGAAGATCAAGAGCGGAAAAACGATCAAGAAAAACGGTACTTATACGTTAAAGATCACAGATAAAGCGGGCAATGTAAAAAAAGTAAAATTCAAGATCCAGAAATAAAGCGTTCTATTTGCAAATCCGGCAAATGGATGGTAAAATTAGTTAGAAACATCTAACCAGCCAAATCCGGCAGGCAGCAAAGTGAAGATAATAACAGGAGGCACACAATGGGAGTAAATTCAATTGATGCAGAAGATGATCAGTTTGCATATCGTTATGATACACAGCTTCTGATCGACAGAAGAGATGAGGATCTGGATGAGGATGCGATCGCAGACTACATCACAGAGCATTTTGAAGGCAACAGCCTGATCGCAGCGGGAGATGAAGATCTGATCAAGATCCATTTCCATACAAACGAGCCGTGGAAGATCTTAGAGTACTGCAACACACTCGGGGAGATCTACGATATTGTTGTAGAGGACATGATCAGACAGGCAAACGGAATGCAGGGCTGACTGAGAGGACAGAAAATGGATGTTGGCAACTGGATTTCGCAGATGTACGTCCGGCTGCAGTGGAAATATTGCATTGCATCCGCAGAAATAAGCAGGGCAATTCCATCTGCCCTGCTTATGAGATTGTATAGTCCGCTGCATGAAACGTCTTATAATAACGCCTGTGAGAAATTGTACCGCAAATATCTAACGGGCCTGCAGCTTCTTTAAGCCGATTTCATATTGGTCATAAAATTCTTCCCCAAGAGAAGCGTAGGATTTCATACCGAGTTTAGAATCCGCCATCCATCCAAGCTTTGGGTGATATTGCGTGAATATTTTATTTTTTAGAAGCTGAGAGGAAAACTGCTGCGTATTTTCATGGAACAGATTGATATTGACGCGTGTTGAGAAGTATCCCCGGTCCATGATATTTTCCGCCTCGATATCTTTTGTGACTAGTTCAAAATCTGCACGGTTTAACCGGAACAGATCTTTATTATGTAAAGGATCGACCAGTGTAAACAGTAACTGTAACTGATACCGTTTGATCTTTCTGTTAAGATACAGACCGTCAGACAGCATATGTGGGATACCGACGCCCAAAGGCTGTCTGTTATTGTTCAGGAACGAAAACAGGGTATAATCCGCCAGTTTCTTATCGGGGGCTACATCCAGAAGAATGCCGCATTCCCCGGTTGTTGTATTGTAATAGGACATTTCGTCGCTGATCTTCTCCCAGCCAAAACCGCTTTTTATGGCATCATCGATCATACGCTCGATGCCTGAAAGCAGTCCGTCCGTTCCCTTGAATTTGGGGATGCGGAAATATTTTTTGGGGAAGTCCCAGCAGGACATGCCCTGCTCCAGATCTTCGATCATGGCAAGAAGCCGGTTCCCTTCATCGATCATATTTCCCGCATCGTAAAACGGCACATCGCCGATCTTTTCCAGCTCATGATACAAATGACCTTTGGCAAATCCGTAGTTTACGATAAAAATATTGTAGCAGAAAAGACCGGGCTGCCCCTGATAGGTATGATGCTTCATCGGATGGATACCGCCATTCATGGCATCTTCGGACATGAGATTTTCCACCTGAGGGATCAGCCGTGTGGCAATTGCTTCTTCCACAAGCCGGTAACTGGCTTTTTCACGTTCACAGGCAGTCAGATATCTGCGTACCTGCTGGTCAATGTCCTGCATGGTGAGCCGGACATGGTCATCTACAAAAAATGATTCATTTGCCATGAGAAAACTCCTTATTCTACAGAAACAAGTTCGATCTTGAAGTTCAGTTCTTTCCCGGCCATTTCATGATTGGCATCCAGTGTGATATGGGTATCGTCCTTGGCTGTTACGGTAACAGGGAAAGATTGCCCGGTTGGGGTGGACAAATAAACATGCTCACCGACAGATAAGCCTTCTGCGCCCGGTAACTGACCAAGCTCCAGTGTGACGATATTCTGCGGATCCGGCATTCCGTATGCTTCCTCCGGCATTAAATGGATATCCACGATCTGTCCGGTCTCCATTTCTTTTACGGCTTCATCAAAGCCTTTGATCATCATGCCTGCACCACAGACAAATTCCAGCGGCTCGCCGCGGTCATAGGATGAATCAAATTTTTCTCCGCTGTTAAAGGTGCCGGTGTAATGTACCTTACATTTCTTTCCTACATTGCTCATAGTTGTCCTCCGTTTTACATATTTTTGTAAGCATTGCCCCACGCGACCATGGAATCCAGGATCGGTTTTAAGGATTCCCCGAGGTCACTTAATGCATATTCCACTCTGGGCGGAACCTCCGGGTAAACCGTCCGGGTGATCAGTCCGTCCTCTTCCATGGAACGCAGACTGTCGGTCAGTACCTTCTGGCTGATCCCGTCCAGATCCTTCCGCAGTTCATTAAACCGCCATGGTCTCTGTAACAGATTTCTTATAATAAGTAACTTCCATTTGCTTCCAATCAAAGCAACGGTAGTAGCAACCGGGCATTCCGGCAATTCTTCTTTTGTCAGCATATCATCAGCTCCTTATATTAGATTCTTTTTGCGTGTTACATCAGATTATAATGTAGAAAAACAAATCCTGTCAATCGGTTATAGGATACAACGGTTACTTTTTTGTGACTATGTAATAAAAAAGTGCGTACTTTTTCTGCACTGGCACATTTGCTATCCTATACTTGCAACAAGGGCAGAGCCCAAAGAAATCATTTCATTTACAGGAGGTAACGAAAATGGCACTTTCAAACATTTTTGGATGGAACAAAGAGGATGACAAGCAGAAGTCTGCAGCATGCGGAACAGCCTGCGGGGCAGCAGCACCGGAAGAGAAACCGGCAGCATGCGGAACAGCATGTGGGGCAGCAGAACCGGAAGAAAAACCGGCAGCATGTGGAACAGCCTGCGGCGCATCTGACAAGTAAGAAGTGACGGAAGAAAGGAGCGGATAGGATGCAACAGTATTTTTCATTTCAGTGGCACATTACAGATGAATGCGATCAGCGCTGCAAGCACTGTTATATTTTTTCGGGAGAAGGCTGCAGACAGCTCAAAAGCATGACATATACACAAATGCAGGATGTCATCGCAAATTGTGAGGATTTCTGTAAGGTGTATCACAGACTGCCTTATTTTTATATCACTGGCGGAGATCCTATCCTGCATCCTGACTTCTGGAAACTGCTGGTTCTTTTAAAAAGCAAAAATATCCCGTTTACGCTGATGGGAAATCCGTTCCATCTGAATGATGAGATCTGCCGGATGCTGAAAGCCTGCGGCTGTGAGAAATATCAGATGTCGCTGGACGGAATGGAAAAGACGCATGACTGGTTCCGTAAACCGGGCAGTTTTGCGGAAACAATAGAAAAGATCGGATGCCTGAACCGTGCAGGCATAAAGAGTATTATCATGAGCACGGTTTCTAAGACAAATATCGAGGAAATCCCGGACATCATCGATGCAGTGGTACAGGCAGAGGCGGCCGTATTCGCCTTCTCCCGTTATGTACCGACAGGCGGCGAAGTGGATACGAGCATGACTCCACAGGAGTACAGGAAGCTTCTGGAGATCTGCGACAAAAAATACAAGGCTTATGAGGCAGCGGGCTGTAAAACTTATTTCAACAAAAAGGATCATTTATGGACGCTGTATGAATATGAAACGGGACAGTTCAAACTGCCGTCTGTCACAGAAAAGGGTATGATCTATGGCGGCTGTAACTGTGGCAACTGTCATATCACGATCTCTTCAAACGGAGATGTGATGGCGTGCAGACGTGTGACAGACAGCAAGGTGGCAAATATATTTGAAGACAGACTGGCAGATGTATGGCTCAGTCAGATGGAGCAGTACAGAGACTATGATGCTTTTACAAAATGCAGCAAATGTGAGCTGAAAGCATGGTGCAGAGGCTGCCCGGCGGTGGCAAACGGTACAAATGGCAGCTTCTACAGCGCAGATCCGCAGTGCTGGAAGCAGAAAAACGATATCACGGGGGAGGAACTGGCATGTTAATGGATATCATCAAAAGCAGACATTCGATCCGAAAATACACGGACAGACAGATCAGCAGAGAGGATCTGGAAAAGATTCTGGAAGCAGGCAGCTGATGGAAGCATGGGATGTTCCACAGGGGTATGCGTGTCAGGGATTTGTGATCCTGGGATATATCAACGGAGAGCAGCCACAGAGTAAGCCCAGAAAACCGGGCAGAGTTAAGATCATAGAAGCGTAATGAAAGACGCAGCAGTAAGTGGGAAAGGTGGAAGAAGTATGGATTTGGCAACATGTTTCAAGAAAATGGAGCTTGTGGGCGTACTTGCATTTGCAACGGTGGACAGCGAAGGAACACCACAGATCCGCAATATCAGTGCGATACATTATGAACCGGATGCATTGTATTTTTTCACAGCGAGAGGCAAGAATTTCTGCAGACAGCTGCAGGCAGATGGCAGAGTCCAGATCCTGTGTTATACCAAATACAAGGAAATGATACGGCTTTCCGGCAAAGCAGTGGCAGTGGCGGAAGAAGAACAGGCAAAATGGCGTGACAGGATCTTTGCAGAGCAGCCGTATCTTGCCAATGTCTATCCGGGAGATACCAGAGAGATCGGCATTGTATTTTGCATCAGCAAGGGGCAGGTCGAATATTTTAATCTTGGTGTCAATCCGATTTTCAGAGAGACATATACACTGGGAAATGCTACACTGGAGCCAAAGGGATATTTCATAACGGATGCCTGCATCGGCTGCGGGACATGCCAGAAAAGCTGCCCGCAGAGATGCATCAAGGCGGGAAAACCGTATCAGATTCAGCAGGAGCATTGTCTGCATTGCGGCAGCTGTTATGAAAAGTGTCCGGTAAAAGCAGTGGAAAGAAGAGGATGAGATGAACCAGAGCGAAAGGCGCAGATATCTGATCGAAAGATTATGGGAGGAACAGCCGGGAGAGCAGAATGTACAGATACCGGCAGAACAGGGGCAGCAGCGTATGTTGCTGCGTTCTCTTATGAATATCAGAATGCCGGGAGAAATCGATGCGGAATTTCTGACAGTACAGAACGCCTATCTGGCAGAACGGGCGTCAGAGAAAGGAATTGTCACTCTGGCAGATATGGAACAGCTGCAGGACGATCTTTATATGTACCGTGGAGATATTACAAGGCTGCAGGTCGGAGCGATCGTCAATGCAGCCAACAGTGGAATGACAGGCTGTTATCAGCCATGTCATAACTGTATTGATAACTGCATCCATACCTATGCAGGGGTACAGCTCCGCCTTGCCTGTGCAAAGCTGATGCAAAAGCAGGGACATGAGGAAGCAGCGGGTCAGGCTAAGATCACGCCGGCTTTTAATCTGCCGTGTGATTACGTGATCCATACAGTAGGACCGGTCGTATCGGGCAGACTGACAAAAAGACACGAAGAACTGCTCGCATCCTGCTATCGATCCTGTTTATGGCTGGCAGCGGAAAATAGTATAGAAAGCATTGCGTTCTGCTGTATTTCAACCGGTGTATTTATGTTTCCGAATGAGCGGGCGGCAGAGATTGCCGTGCAGACGGTGAAGCAGTATCAAAAAGAAACGGGCACAAAGATCAAAGTCGTATTTAATGTGTTTCTGGAAAAAGACGAGCAGATTTACAGAAAGCTGCTGGGCAGAGGTTAGAGGAACAAAAGCGGAATATGTGCGATGGAAAGACAGAATGTGCCTGGCAGGAAGGAAAAAAGGAGATGCTTAGGATGAAAGAAAAGATTTCATGTATCAGGGAGAACATAAAAGCGGCAGATGCCATTGTGATCGGCGCAGGAGCCGGACTTTCGACCGCAGCAGGCTTTACCTACAGCGGAGAACGGTTTATGGCGTATTTTTCTGATTTTCATCAGAAGTATGGCTTTTCCGATATGTATTCCGGTGGCTTTTATGAGTTCCCGACAGAGGAAGAACATTGGGCATATTGGAGTAGATATATTTATGTAAATCGATACCAGAATGCACCAAAGCCGGTTTATGAAAAGCTGTATGAGTTAGTGAAGGACAAAGATTACTTTGTGCTTACCACAAATGCAGACCATTGCTTTCAGAAGGCGGGATTTGCAAAAGAGCGGTTATTTTATACACAGGGAGATTTTGGACTGTTCCAGTGCAGTAAGCCTTGTCACAGGGAAACCTATGATAACGAAAAGGTCATAAGAGAGATGGTGCTCGGACAGGGATTTAAGATCGAGAATGGAAATCTGAAAAAACCGGAGCAGGGGAAGATCACGATGTCTGTTCCACCGGAGCTTGTGCCAAGATGTCCTAGGTGTGGAAGAAAAATGAGCATGAACCTGAGGACTGACAATACGTTTGTGGAAGATGCAGGCTGGCATACAGCGGCAGAGCGGTATCAGGCATTTATGGAAAGACAGAGAGGAAAACGGATTGTGTTTCTGGAGTTAGGCGTAGGTTACAATACGCCGGGTATCATCAAATATAACTTCTGGCAGTATGCTTACCAGTGGCAGCAGGCATTTTATGTCTGCATCAACAAAGGGCAGGCGCAGATTCCTGTAGATATCGAGGAAAAATCTGTCTCAGTCGATGCAGATATTGCAGAGGCTATACAACTGTTGGAAACAGAAAACTGATCCATATATCCCTCTGCATATTCATCTGGCAGCTGCTTTCCGCATCATTTTATAATAGCATGGGATCAGCAGTGCACAGGCACCGAACCAGGCAAGTGCATCCTCACCAAGCGTTTTACCGACGATCACGGAATCTGCCAGTGTGTAAAAAAGCTGGAACAGATTTCCCAGAATAACAGGGATCGCGAACTTCAGCAGCGACCAGAAAGGATTGCCGCATGTCAGATCCATTTCTTTTGTTTTAGACATAAAAGCCTCCTGAAAGCAATAGGTGATTGCTTATGCAAGTACAAGTAATAATGCCATTTTAAATCTGCCGTTTGCTGTGACAGAGTGCAGACCGTTCTTTTCAAAGCGGAAGCATTCTCCGGCGGAAAGTTCATAGTCCTTTCCTTCATAGCCGATCGTAGCCTTGCCTTCGAGTGCAAATACGATCGCATTGCCCGGTGCACGGTGTGGCGTCAGACCGGTTCCTTCATCAAATGCCATAAGAACATATTTCATGGTAGGATTGCTGACAACATCCATGTTGGCAATGCTGCCTTCTTCATAGTCGATCAGATTCTTCAGTTCAAATACTTCGTTTGTTTTCGCGTTTGGGTTCATAATAATCTCCTTTTCTGTGTTGTTTTCCAATATGATCTCTGTGTAAACCATGCCGGCGTCTGTTTCCATTCCGCATAATGTTCTGCCGGGAACGATCAGCACCGTATCAGGTAAAAGCAGTTTCTGTGCTGCATCTTCTCCGATCAGGAAAGTGCCCTGACCCGCCGCACCAATGTACATGGTCATACGGTCATAGCTTTCCTGGCTGATGGACGTATCCTTTCCGAGTGAGAAAAGGGTAACTTTTGTGGTATTGCCCAGTTTTGTATCTCTGGATATGGTAAAGCCATCCCGGATGGGACGTAGTTGCTCGATCGTAAATACAGATTCCATAGAAAACTCCTTTCATTTTATTGGTTTAGTATGTGAAAGAGTTGTGTCTCCTATGAATATAAGCTATAATAAGAAAAAGAAAAGAACAAATTTGATCGGATTACCGGATGGATAAGAGGAGAAAGTCGTGGAGCATGTATTATTTATTGTAATTGGTATCGGTGTGTTTTTGTTAGGCGTAAGGGATCTGTGTATCCTGATTCTGTGTACAGAGCAGATAGAGGCAGAGCATACGGGATACAGGACTTATTATGGCGGCGGCAGATATGGCATACGAAAGGTAGATGTACCTGTTTTTACTTATACTTATCAGGGCGTTAGTTTTCAAAGTCAACTGGCACAAAATGTGCCATATAAAAAGCTGACGGAAAATATGGAACATGGCAATATCCATCCGATCTACATCAATTCCAAGCATCCACAAACCTGTATTTTTCTGAGAAAAGTAAGACCGGATACGATTCTGTTCTTGTGTATGGGGCTTTTCATCGTGCTGGGAGCGGTTATGAGAATGCGATAGAAAATTTACAAAGCCGGACAAAAAGGCAGTTTAAGCCGAAAAGGTATCTGTAACAGCCGGAAAACGGTAGTCTCTGATAAAGGAAAAGCATTTGGAAACGACCGGGGAAAGTGCTGATTCATCACGGACAGCAACATCGAATTACGGCTTTAATAATTTAAAATAACTGCGCCGTGTTTCGAGGAGACCGAGTGAGGCGAGCCTGCTGATCTCTGCGGACATGGCGCTTCTTTCTACGCCGAGATAATCGGCAAGCTGCTGTCTGTTAAACGGAATATAGAAAGCATTTGTTCCTTTTTCTTTTGCCTGGTCATTCAGATAGGCAAGCAGCTTTTCTGCCGTTGTTTTGTGGGAAGTATATTTCAGCTTCCGGTTCAGATACATGTTTTTGCGTGCGACGATGCCAAGCAGATTCCGGATCAGGACAGTGTGGTAAGTCCAGCTTTCATCTGTGGCGTGCAGCAGGGCATGACTGCTGATGGTTAAGATATGACAGTCTGTGGCAGCGACGATCGTGGCAGGAAGCTCTGTGATACCTGCACAGGCGAAAGCCTCTGCAAAAAGAGCACCGGCGGAAACAGAGGCAGTGATGCTGCGATTGCCGTAATAATCATCCTGCAGGATGTGGATATCGCCCTGCAGTACAATACCGATAAAGTTGACAGCATCACCGCAGTGGCGGATCGTTTCTTCTTTTTTATAATATCTGGTGTGCGCTTTCAGTTTTTCGAGAACACAGGGCAGTTCTGCCTGTGGAATTCCCTGAAATAACGGATTTTTCTGTAAGAGAGTTTCATAAGATGCAAAATTTTTTGACATAGCAGCTCCTTTTGTTGGAAATCCAACATAATTGTTGCGATGATTTTAGTACAATGGCAACAGAAAAGTCAAGGAGGAATTAGAAATGGTTAGAAAGATCATTCATATTGATGAGGAAAAATGTAATGGCTGCGGGATCTGTGCAACCGCTTGCCATGAAGGCGCGATAGAGATCATAGACGGAAAGGCGAAGCTGACAAGAGAGCACTTTTGTGACGGGTTCGGAGATTGCCTGCCGGGCTGTCCGACCGGTGCGATCACATTTGAGGAAAGGGAAGCTCCCGCTTATGATGAAGCAGCGGTACTGAAAGCAAAGCAGGAAAAAGACAGACTGCTCAACTGGCCGGTACAGATCCGGCTGGCACCTGTGCAGAGCCCGTATTTTGAAGGCTCAAAGCTGCTCATCGCGGCAGATTGTACAGCCTATGCGTATGCAAAATTCCACAGTGAATTTGTGGCAGGCAGAGCAACACTGATCGGCTGCCCGAAGCTGGATGGTGTCAATTACAGCGAAAAATTGACGGAGATTTTGAAGCAGAACGATATCCGCTCCGTTACTGTGCTCCGCATGGAAGTGCCATGCTGCGGCGGGCTGGAAATGGCAGCAAAGAAAGCACTGCAGGACTGCGGTAAAATGATCCCCTGGCAGGTCGTGACGATATCCATTGACGGAAAGATTCTGGACTGACATTGGGAATGCGTGAAATACGAGAATAAAAAGGGCACTTGAATAATCAAGTGCCCTAGTGTATAATCTACTTAGAAAGTGAATCGGATGTAATATCCGATCTGCCCTCTGTAAATGAATACTAAAAAATAAGCATCTTTACTTTGGTCGGTTGGGATGCTTATTTCTTTTTGTCGTTATGGTTATCTATGTAAGACAGAGCCGCAAAAACAACTAATAAAAGTGTAAGCACTTCTAACGTGTTCATTGGCATCACCCCTCTTTCGTAATACTAGAGGGCATAACTCGGAAAATCACATCCTGCTTTCATTTCAATTACACAAACAGCAGTATAACATAAAAAATCATATACCTGATAAAAAGAGACAGATCTGATATATAATGAAGCCTGCGATTTGCTGGTTGAAAAGAAAAGTAGGTAATGGTATACTTACTTCATATGCAAGAATGCTACAAACGCCGAAACGGCTTACAATAAGGAGGACACAGCAAAGTGGAACAGTATAAACAGGAATTTATCGAATTTATGGTAGCAAGTGATGTTTTGAAATTTGGCGAGTTTACATTAAAGAGCGGCAGAAAATCCCCGTTTTTCATGAATGCGGGTGCTTATGTGACAGGATCACAGCTGATGAAGCTCGGTGAGTATTACGCAAAGGCAATCCATGATACGTACGGACTGGATTTTGATGTCCTGTTCGGGCCTGCTTATAAGGGTATTCCGCTTACTGTTGCGACAACGATCGCGATCAGCAAGTTATATGGAAAAGATATCCGTTACTGTTCCAACAGAAAGGAAGTTAAGGATCATGGCGATACAGGGATCCTGCTTGGCAGCAAGCTGAAGGACGGAGATAAGGTAGTGATCATCGAGGATGTGACGACAAGCGGCAAATCCATTGAAGAAACCTTCCCGATCCTGAAAGCACAGGCAGATGTAGAGGTCATCGGTCTGATGGTATCCTTAAACCGTATGGAAGTCGGAAAAGGCGGCGAGAAGTCAGCACTTGATGAAATTAAAGAATTATATGGCATCGAAGCAAATGCGATCGTATCCATGGCAGAGGTAACAGAGCATCTGTACAATAAAGAATGTGGTGGCAGAGTGGTGATCGATGATCAGATCAAGTCAGCAATCGATGCATATTATGAGCAGTATGGTGCACGGGCATAGACAGTTATAGTCGGAAAGGAAATCATATGGAAGAAAAAATCTATAAAACAATGGCAGGAAGCGGTGCTTTAAATATTGTATTCGGTGTGATCTCTATCGTGGTGGGAATCGCAGGCGGCGTATTGCTCATCATATCCGGTGCAAAGCTGCTTGCCGGTAAATCAAAGATCATGTTCTAAAGGGGACGTTATGCGTAAAGGCCGTAAAAAGAATTTTATGTTTACGAATAAAAGTCAGTCAGAACGTGGTATTATGTCAACCGTACTTGGAATACTGTCAGATGTCTCGATCGGGCTGGCAGTATTTTCTTCGTTTCGGATTGGCGGACGGGCGAGTGCAAGGCTTGGCACGGTTATTTTAGTAGCTATGCTTTTTTCGATCGCAGGGCTGGTATTCGGTATATTATCCAGAATGGAGAAGGATAAGTTTTATTTCTTCCCGGATCTGGGTATTCTATTAAACGGAATCGGCGTCTGTGCCACAGGATTTATTTTGTATGCGGGAGTGTTTGGATTATGATGGAAGAAAGATATGAACTTGCAAAGGAAAGACTGACTGAAATTCATAAGGAAGAAACTGTAAAGGAGCCATACTGTTCTTATTTTAGACGGGTGGCTTTTTTCCTTTTGGAGATGAGCCAGATTTATGAAGATATCAAGGCAGGCAGTTACTTTGAAAAAAGTACGGAAGAACTGCGCAGTGCAAATGAAGTGTTGTTTGCCGATGTACTGCCGGAGCTGTATGAGGAAAGCTATGCGAATCCGGTTTACGCGGTTTCCATGCTGGGAGATGACTATGGACAGATCCTGTCTTTCGTTTATGCGCAGATGCGTTCTGTGATCCCGGAAATCTATGAACAGAATCTGGATGAACTTGTGATCCATATGGAGTTCTTTCTGGAAGTTTACAGCAGCTTTGTATACAGCTATGCGGATCAGGATCGTGAGCCGGCGGTGCAGCAGCTGAAAGAGATCGTGTACTTTTTCGTCTACGATTATATGGAAGAGGAAACCGTAAAGCGTGTCAGCGAAAAGGTGGATCCGGCATCAGATTTTGCATATCGTATTATCATGGAATCGGATCTGTCGGATGAGCGGTATCTGTACAGATATGGTGAATATATCACGGATAACCAGAGGCTGACAGCAGCTTATTTAAACAATATGGAGCCGGAAAAACTGCAGCTGATGGCAGATACTTATACAGAAGGGTATCGGATCGGCTTTATCAAGGGCAATAAGGATCTGTCTAAAAAGAAGGTTGCGCAGATCGTGTATCCGATCGGCTTTGAACAGATTGTAAAATTAGCTATAGACAACTTTAAAAAAATGGGACTTGATGTGACAATGATGCGGACATCACACAGCATCTTTACCAAGAGAGGAACATCGGTCGGCGGCTATTATTCCGAAAGCCCGAACAAGCAGTATGAATACGATCATCGGGAGGATGAGGCACTTTTCCTGGATAAAAAGTTTGTAAGCCGTCGTCTGGAGGTACAGAAGGAAGCATACGAGCAAAAGAAGGAGCTTTCCGCTGTGCATGCGGGGCCTGCCTGGATCGAGGTATTCGGGGAAACACCGTTTACCCCTGTTTTGCAGAAAGAGGCATGTCAGCTCAGTAAAAAGCAGCAGGAGCTTTCAACCTGGTATTACGGACAGCTCGGTCAGATCATCAACAGCTATATCCCGGGAGAAGAAAGAAGTTTTACGATCATTGCCTATCCGATCCCTGAGATCGGGGAGGAGTATCCGGCGATCATGGATGAAACGATCCGCCTGAATACGCTGGATTATCAGACATACGAGGATCTGCAGCAGAAGATGATCGATGTGCTGGATACGTGTGAGTATGCCCGGATCATAGGGACAAACGGAAACAAGACAGATTTAAAAGTTATGTTAACTGATCTGGCAGATCCGGCAAAGCAGACAAAGTTTGAAAACTGCGTGGCAGATGTCAATATTCCGGTAGGCGAGGTATTTACTTCTCCGAAGCTGGCAGGAACGGAAGGCACGCTGTATGTCAGCCGTGTTTATCTGAATGAGCTGGAATATACAGAACTTGAGATCCATGTGAAGGATGGCAGGGTAACAGAGTACGACTGTGCTAACTTTGCAGATCCGGCAGAGGGCAAAAAGTTAATTAAAGACAACATTTTATATCATCACGAAACACTTCCGATGGGAGAATTTGCGATCGGTACGAATACGACCGCTTACCGCATGGGACGGATGTATGAGATCGAAGACAGACTGCCGATCCTGATCGCAGAAAAGACAGGACCGCATTTTGCATTCGGAGATACCTGTTATTCCCATGCAGAGGATGTGGCTGTCTATAATCCTGACGGAAAAGAGATCATTGCCAGAGACAATGAGATTTCTGTTTTGCGTAAAGAAGATATGGACAAGGCGTATTTCCAGTGCCATACGGATATCACGATCCCATATGATGAGCTGGGCGCGCTCTACGGTGTTACGGTAGGCGGCGAGGAGAAATGGATCATCAAAGACGGCAGATTTGTACTGCCGGGCACGGAAGAGCTGAACAAACCGCTCGAAGGAATGTGACATTTCGTATTGACGATAGAGAAAGAACCTTTTAAAATATTGTATGATTGCAAAAAGCAATATGAGAGTGTTAAATGATGTAATAGTAAAGATGAATGGAGGATACAGCATGGCACAGGTAGGAATTGTAATGGGCTCTGATTCAGATATGCCTATTATGAGTAAAGCAGCAGATATTCTGGAGGAACTCGGTATTTCATATGAAATGACGATCATTTCCGCCCATAGAGAACCGGACGTATTCTTTGAGTATGCCAAAGGAGCAGAGGCAAAGGGATTCAAGGTGATCATCGCGGGCGCAGGTATGGCAGCACATCTGCCGGGTATGTGTGCGGCAATCTTTCCGATGCCTGTCATCGGTATTCCAATGCATACAACAAGTCTTGGGGGCAGAGATTCCCTGTATTCCATCGTACAGATGCCATCCGGTATTCCGGTTGCGACTGTTGCGATTAACGGCGGGGCCAATGCGGGACTTCTCGCAGCAAAGATCCTGGCAACAAGTGATGCAGCACTTCTTGACAGACTGAAAGCATATTCCCAGAGCTTAAAGGAATCTGTACAGAAGAAGGATGCCCATTTACAGGAAGTAGGCTATAAAAATTACAATAAATAAAGAGGAGAACAAAAATGGATTACAAGAAAGCAGGAGTAGACATCGAAGCCGGTTACAAATCAGTGGAGCTGATGAAAAAGCATGTACAGGCTACTATGAGACCGGAAGTGCTTGGCGGCATCGGCGGATTTGCAGGTGCGTTTGACTTAAGTGCCATCAAAAACATGGAGGAGCCGATCCTTCTTTCCGGAACAGACGGCTGCGGAACAAAAGTAAAGCTGGCATTCGTGATGGACAAGCATGATACGATCGGTATTGATGCGGTGGCTATGTGTGTAAATGATATTGCATGCTCCGGTGGAGAGCCTTTGTTCTTCCTTGATTATATTGCATGTGGTAAAAACTATCCGGAAAAGATCGCTACGATCGTTAAAGGTGTTGCAGAAGGCTGTATCCAGTCTGAATGTGCACTGGTCGGCGGTGAGACAGCAGAGCATCCGGGACTGATGGAAGAGGATGAATACGATCTGGCAGGATTTGCTGTCGGCGTAGTGGATAAAAAGGATCTGATCAACGGATCTGATATGAAGCCGGGTGACGTTCTGATCGGTATGGCAAGCTCAGGCGTACATAGCAACGGATTCTCTTTAGTCCGTAAAGTATTTGAAATGACAAAGGAAAGCCTTGATACCTATTATGATGAACTGGGCAAGACACTTGGCGAAGCTCTTTTGGCACCGACCAGAATTTATGTAAAAGCGCTGAAAGCAGTAAAAAATGCCGGTGTTAAGGTAAAAGGCTGTAGCCATATCACAGGCGGCGGTTTTTATGAAAATATTCCGAGAATGCTTCCGGACGGCGTACGTGCGGTTGTCAAGAAAGACAGCTACGAAGTACCGGCTATCTTCAAACTTCTGCAGAAAACAGGCAATATTGAGGAACAGATGATGTACAACACCTACAACATGGGTATCGGTATGGTTGTTGCGGTAGATCCTGCTGATGTGGAAAAAACAATAGCAGCAATGAAAGAAGCCGGCGATACACCATATATCATCGGTCAGATCGAAGCGGGAGAAAAAGGAGTTACCTTATGTTAAACGTAGTAGTCTGTGTATCGGGCGGCGGTACGAACCTGCAGGCAATCTTAGATGCGGTGGAAAGCGGTAAGATCACCAACACACGTATTGCGGGTGTGATCAGTAATAATGCAGGTGCTTATGCGCTGGAGCGTGCAAAAGCAAAAAATGTACCGGCTGTCTGCATTTCTCCAAAAGAGTATGAAACAAGAGAAGCATTTAACCGGGCACTGCTGCAGGGCGTGGATGAGCTGAAGCCGGATCTGATCGTTTTAGCGGGATTTCTTGTAAATATCCCGGCTGAAATGGTGCAGGCTTACCGGGGCAGGATCATCAATATCCATCCTTCTCTGATCCCTTCCTTCTGCGGCAAAGGCTATTATGGGCTGAAGGTGCATGAAGGCGTGCTGGCGCGCGGTGTCAAGGTGACGGGTGCGACCGTGCATTTTGTGGATGAAGGGACGGATACAGGTCCGATCATCTGTCAGAAGGCGGTCTGTGTAAAGCAGGATGATACGCCGAAGGTATTGCAGCAGCGTGTCATGGAAGAAGCGGAATGGCAGCTTCTGCCACAGGCGATCGACTGGATCGCAAACGGCAGAGTACAGATACAGGACGGAAAAGTGTTTATAAAATAACGGGAGGCAGCAATGAAAGTTTTAATTGTTGGAAGCGGCGGCAGAGAGCATGCGATCGCAGCAAGCGTCGCAAAAAGTGATAAAGTGGATAAGATCTATTGTGCACCAGGAAATGCAGGAATCGCACAGCTTGCAGAGTGTGTGGCGATCGGTGCAATGGAGTTTGATAAACTGGTTGCATTTGCAAAAGAAAAAGAGATCGATCTTGTGATCGTCGGTATGGATGATCCGCTGGTAGGCGGCCTTGTGGATGAGATGGAAAAGGCAGGCATCCGCACATTCGGCCCTCGTAAAAATGCAGCGATCCTGGAAGGCAGCAAGGCATTCTCCAAGGATCTGATGAAAAAATACGATATCCCGACAGCAGCGTACGAAACCTTCGATGATCCGAAGGCAGCACTTGCTTATCTGGAGACGGCTGAGTATCCGATCGTCTTAAAGGCAGACGGCCTGGCACTCGGTAAGGGTGTTCTGATCTGTAATACAAAGCAGGAAGCCATAGACGGTGTGAAAGAGATCATGGAGGATAAGAAATTCGGCTCTGCCGGCAATCGCATGGTAGTAGAGGAATTTATGACAGGGCGCGAGGTATCTGTTCTTTCCTTCGTAGACGGTAATACGATCCAGATCATGTCAAGCGCGCAGGACCACAAACGTGCCAAGGACGGTGATCAGGGCTTAAATACAGGCGGTATGGGAACCTTCTCCCCGAGCCCGTTCTATACAAAGGAAGTGGATGAGTTCTGCCATAAATATATCTTCCAGAAGACGGTAGATGCTATGAAGGCAGAGGGCAGAGAATTCAAGGGCGTTATCTTCTTCGGTCTGATGCTGACAGAAAAAGGCCCAAAGGTGCTGGAATACAATGCGAGATTTGGAGATCCGGAAGCACAGGTCGTTCTGCCGCGTATGAAGAACGATATCATTGATGTATGCAATGCCTGCATCGACGGTACACTGGATCAGATCAAGGTAGAATTTGAAGACAATGCAGCAGTCTGTGTGGTACTGGCATCCGATGGGTATCCGGTTTCTTACGAAAAGGGACTTCCGATCGAAGGACTGGAGGCATTTGACGGAAAAGACGATTATTTCTGCTTCCACGCAGGCACAAAGCTTGCAGATGGCAGGATCGTGACAAACGGCGGACGTGTACTTGGCATCACAGCCAAGGGCGACGACCTCAAGCAGGCAAGAAAGAAAGCATACGAAGCAACCGAATGGGTTTCATTTGCCAATAAATATATGCGGCATGACATCGGAAAGGCAATCGATGAAGCATAACAAAAAGAAGCAGGATTTCCTGCTTCTTTTCATAGGGATCATCTGTCTGGTCGTGTTTGTAATATGCGCTGTTTTCCTATTGCGCTATTACAGCGATTACAGACAGGAAAAGAGCATGGATGAAGAGCTGCGGGAGCTTGGCAGACAGGCGCAGACGGAGGCGGCGGAGAAGACGGATCCGGGAAATGCGAATGCTGCAACGTCCAAAGAACAGGCACTTCCGCAGATCAATGCATCTGTCTACCGGGAGAAAAACGAAGATTATGTGGCATATCTGTATATCCCGGATACAGAGATTGAATATCCTGTTGTGCAGCGGAATAACAGCTATTATCTGAATCATAATTTTTATGGGGAGAAGAATGCACACGGAACGATCTTTTTAGATGAAAACTGCAGCACGGAAGATCCGGTACTGCTGTTGCACGGACATCATATGAAGGATGGTACGATGTTTGGCAGCCTGAAACAGTATAGGGATAAGGAGTTCAGACAGGCGCACAGCGAGATCTTTCTGGACATGGGCGAAGGCTTTGACACATACGAAGTATTTGCCATTCTGCGGATCGATCTGACAAAAGAAGATTACTTTGCTTATGAGGAAATCCCAAAGGATGCGGACAGCCTGACTGCATATCTGAAACAGATGCAGAAAAATGCGATATGGTATGAACAGCCGAAACAGGAAGACAAGCTGCTTTTGTTATCCACCTGTGCCTATGGATCGGAGGACGAACGGATGGTAGTAGCGGCTTATAAAAAGTAAGAAAATATGGAACCGGAATGGAGCGGTGGACTTATAGAAAATGTCTGCCGCTTTTTTGTTATGGCGACGAGGAAAATGCACGCATTTATGCAGTGCATTTGACGGCCGCTGATCAGAGCAAGATTCGAAGAGTATATCTCGTCTCTGTATACAATTCACAAAGCAAAGCTATAAATACGTAAAAGAAAGATGAAAACGCGAAAAAAATTTGCCGGACAAAAAGAAAGGATGTTGCAAGAACCTATAAAATATTATATTATGTAAAGTAATAATGGGTGGATTATATCTGCGTGTAAAAACAGGCGGATATCGACCCGGATCAGAAATAAAAAAACAGGGATAAAATAGGAGTTATGCGGGATATGAAGAGAAATGAACATTTCACTGAGGCAGAGATCAAAGAACAGAAAAAGAGGAGAAAAACAGGCAGACGGGCCATGGCACTTCTGTTGGCAGGCATGATGCTGTTTTCCAACGTACCATCTAATGTAAGTGCGGTATCGGATAATGATATCAGTATGCTGCCGGATGCGATGGCGCAGATGGAAGATGCGGATACAACTGCAGATGCTACAGAGGGGAAGACTGTAACTATGACAGGCGCAGCAGAGTAGCCGGCAGCTGCTGCAGAAGACCGGAATGCAGGAGAGGAAAGCGAACCGGTTGCGGTGGATGCGGCAGCGGATATTGATGCAGACAAGGCAGGCAGTGCAGATATTTTTGACAATACAACGATCACACTGGATAAGCTGACACTGAAGGCGACCTATTCAGATGGAAAAGGCGGTAGTGTTGTAGAAGAATTGACAGAAAACGGTACATTTGATCTGCCATACAATGCGGATATCAATATGCGACTGGATTTCAAGCTGGGAAGCGGAACAGCGATTGATAAGAACACGACATATATCTATAAACTGCCGGATACGATCAGGGTTGATGTAGAGGCTGATCATAAGCTGGCAGACCATGACGGCAAGTCTATCGGTACTGTTCATATTGCGAAAGACGGAACATTGTCCTTCTGGTTTGACACGGATGCGATCGGCTCCAATACCAATGTTAACTTTTATGTACAGTTTGAGGGCGGCTTTTCGGAATCTCTGCAGGAAGAGGGAAAGACAGAGAATATTGCGTTTCCAACTGCTACAGGTGATTTTAAATTCACGGTAAATACAACAGACAAAACGGATGATGATAAAAAACCGGATCCGAAGGATGTCAGCATCAGCAAATATGGCAGCAAGATCGTTAATATCAACGGACAAAATTATATTGAATGGACGGTAGAGCTCGGTCAGGAAGGCAGAACATCACTGGATGGCGTGATCACGGATAATCTGCCGACAGGACTTACTTATGCGGAGATTTCAGGGTATCCCCAGCTGACAGACAGTACAGGTGGAACGATTACAACGACAGCGAAAAACGGAGACAGCAGTATTGATATTAAGGTAGCGGGCGTTACCTCCTATTATCATGCAAAGGTAAAATTCTGTACCTATTATGATAAGAGTATTTTTGGTGGTACGATCAATGACAGTACAACAGCGCTGGTGGACAATACGGCGGCATTTAACCCGGATGATGATACGGATAAGGGTGTCAGCAACAAAGGAACCGTATCCATTAAACCGGATATGCTGAAAAAGACGGGAAGCAGCATTGCAGCAGATGGTACGATCGAGTGGACTGTAACTATAAATGCAGAGAATCTGGATATTCAGGGAACTTCTTATCTGGATATTGTGGAAACCGGACAGGAGCTTGTTGAGGATTCCATCCAGATCACACCGGGGGGACTCAGTACGACTGGAAAGAGCAAAAGTGGCTTTGAAGTGGCAATTCCTGCAGGAACTGCTTATACAGATACCGTTACGATCAAATATAAAACGAAGGTAACTGATTTTTCAAAGGACAGCTACAAAAATACCGGTAAACTGCAGGGTGGCGTATACGATGTAACAACAAACGCCACCGTACAGGGCTACAATCTGTTGAAAAAGAGTTTTAAGGATTTTAATAAGATCACCAATACCTTTACATGGGAGATCGTGGTTAACGAGGAAGGCAAGACACTGGAAAATGTTACTGTGACAGATACATTCCGGGCAGGTAACGGCACGAACAAGGTTTCCGGTTCAGATCATGAAATGACATTTGTGAGCGCATCCGAGGCACTGGATGCTTCTTCTGATGCGGAAAACGGTAAGCTTGTCTTTAAATTTGACAAACTGGATGCAAAAAAGGTCATCACGATCGTGACGAAGGTGAAGGATCCGACTGCATTTGATGCAAGCAGCTGGCCGTTATTTGAAAATAAAGCATCCATGACCAGTGATATGAATACAATTCCAATTGATTCGACTGCACAGACATGGCAGCAGATCAAAAAGCCGGATATCCTGGCGAAAGACGGTAAGATGAACGGAGACGGTACGATCACATGGACGCTTCAGGTAACAAATCCGAAGCTGACGGTGAAAGGTGCGGAAATCACGGATGTATTGCCGGCCGGACAGGAATATGTGGATGGCAGTATGCGTCTGCAGAACCCATACTATGATGCAAATCCGGTATCTGTGACACCGACGGTCACAGTGGATCCGACAACGGGAATCCAGAGCCTGAAATACGTCTTTGATCTGACGGATACGATGCAGGCAGGATTTTTCCGGAAAGATTTCTGGATCTGCTATGAAACGAAGACGACAAGCTCTGATGATGCGACAGCTTCCAGGTCCTATGAAAATGACGCAAAGATCAAACTGGACTTTGAGGGCGATATTTCGGTTACAGATGATGCCAGGAAAAAACTGACCGGTGAGACCGGTGGTGTGCTGGAAAAAGTATATGACTATAAAGCGGGTAACCAGTATGTAGACTGGAGCGTTAAGATCAATGAAGGACATTATGATATGTCGGCAGTGGCTGATCCGGTCATTACCGATCAGCTCCCTTCTTATTTTGATTATGTCAGTGGTAAATTATATAAAGTTACAAAAGTAAAGAATGGAAATGACACGCAGGTAACAGAGACAGAGGTCTCAGCAGTCATTGCGGTTATGAACGGAAAGATCACGGTTCAGCTGCCGAATATCGGTTCCGATGAGTATGTCTTTAAATTCCGCACTCAGTTTAACTGTCTGGCTGCAGAGCTGAGCGGTAAGACGATCGCCAATACGGTAAACTTTACCGGAACCGGAAAGAATGTGACAGATACGAGTGATACGATCAAAAATGTATCCTTCAGTTCTTCTTCCGCAGGTGCGGTAACCAAGCATGAGATCCGTGTCAGAAAGATCGATGCGGTAACAAAACAGCCGCTGGCAGGTGCGATCTTCAAGCTGTATCTGGATGGCAGTGATATCTGTATCGGTGAAGCAACCTCCGGCGCAGACGGTTACGCGGTATTTGAAGATCTGAATACACTGACCGGTTATGATCTGAAGTTGGTAGAGTACCAGACACCGGACGGTTATACGTATATCAGACCGGGAAGCGGAATCGGATCGGCAGAAACTGTCATTAAAGATTATGATGATGCCAATCTGAAGACAGATGCGTCAAACGGTACAAAATATTATGAGATTACAATTCCAAACTACACACCGGAAGTATTAAGGGGAAGCGCGCTGATCCAGAAAAAGGATGCAGCGTCTGCTGCAGTACTTGCAGGTGTGGAATTTGGGCTGTATACAAGTTCACTTTGCACGGAAGATACACTGGTAGCAAGACGTACAACATCAGATACCGGAATTGTGACCTTCTCAGGTCTGGAGATAGGAGAGACCTATTTCTTACGGGAAATCACACCGCTTCCGGGTTATAAGGCAAACAATACGATCTACAAGATCGATGTAAAGACAGCAACAGAGACAGCATATTGTGTATTAGGCGGTGCGCCGGGCACACCACAAAGCAGTGCTTATGAGATCACCAATGAGAAGGCAAAAGCAAGCCTGACACTGACAAAGACAGAGAAGGATTCGGATCCGGTTGTATCTTTGGAAAATGCAGAGTTCAGTATTTATCGTGATGCAGACTGCTCTGACCGTATCGATACAAAGACGACAGATGTAAATGGTAAACTGATTTTTACAGATCTGGAGCCTGGAACGACTTATTATTACAGGGAAACAAAGGCACCGGATGGATATGTACTCGATACAACCGTGCGCAAGATCACGATCGGAACCGGAACAGAAAGTGCAGATGTGGCAGAGACGGTAACGGTTACCAATGAAAAGGCGATCGGAGATATTGTGATCAAAAAAGTGGATGATTCTACGGTAGCGGTTCCGCTGGATGGTGTTGTATTCCGTCTGTTAAATGCGGATGATACGGATTATCTGAAGGATGGCGCCGCTTATGAAGTGACCAGTGATGAAAACGGTTATGCCAGATTCAAGGATATTCCGTTTGGTAAATATCTGGTAAAAGAGGTAACCGGAAAAACAGGATATCAAGTAAGCGCAACAAATGCAGCAATCACAGTGGATATCGTCGGTGACAACAATCTGACGATCATAAACAAACGATATAAATGTGATATCTGTCTGACCAAAAACGGAGAAGGCGGAGAACTGCTTGCCGGTGCTGAGATCGGTCTCTTTACAAAAGACGGAGCCAGAATAAAAACCGCAACGACAGGCAGTAACGGAACTGTAACTTTTACAGATATTGTATATGGCGATTATTATCTGCAGGAGCTGAAAGCACCGGCAGGTTATAAGCTGTCATCTGCAAAAGTAACGATCACTGCGGCTGAGATCCAAACCAGCTATACAGCGGGAACGGTGCTGGATAAGATGTTATCCAATGAGAAGCAGAAAGGGCAGATCTGTCTGATGAAGACAGATGATGCAGGCGCTGCACTTTCCGGTGCTGAGTTTACCTTATATGATGAAAACATGGTCGCTCTGAAGACCGGCAAGACAATGACGGCGGCAGAAGCTTCTGCCATGGGTTCAGGTGCTGCAGAGGGACAGTTGTACTTCAAAGATCTTACCTACGGAACTTATTATGTACAGGAAACAAAAGCACCGGATACGCCGGATGCTTCTATTGTCTACCAGAGAGATAATCAGGTTTACAAGGTGGTCGTGGATTCGGATACACTTGTAACAAAATACACAGATGCAGACGGTAATCAGCAGAATCTGACCATTCAGAATAAAAGATTAAGCACAACACCGCCGCTGATCAGTTTTAAGGTAAAGAAAACAGATGCAGAATCAGCTGCAGCACTTGCGGATGCAGTGTTTGAACTCTATAAAAACGGAGTGGCAACCGGTATCACAGCAGTAACAAATAGCAGTGGTATTGCATATTTTAAGCGGATCAGTGTTGAGACGGATGCAGCAGATACAAGCTATGAAGTTATAGAAAAAACAGCGCCTGCGGGATACAGAGCCCCGACGGCAGTTGACAGAATCTTATTTGCGTCAAATAAGAGTGAACTGAATATCTATGCGGATGCAGATACAACACCAAAAACGGAGACCGAAATTGCCTGGGCGGGAGATTATAAACTGACTGCAACAAGTGAGGCAAGCGCTACGATCAAAAATACCCCGATAAAGGGTAAGATCTGGGTAACCAAGACAGGTGCGAGTGCTGCAACGCTTCTGAAAGATGCTGAATTTACATTATATAAAGCGGATCAGACAACAAAGGTAGTGATCACAGGTCTGACCAATCCGGCAAAGACGAACGAGAAGGGAATTGCCGTGTTTGAGAAGCTGCCTTGTGGTACATATTATCTGAAAGAAACGGGAGCGCCGGATGGCTACAGTGTGGATACGACCATGCAGAAGATCGTCATCAGTGACGAGACGCTGCACAGTATAACAGTGAAGGATACAAAGCTCAGTCTGACAGTCAGCAAAAAGGCTGTTGGCGGAGCGACGGAAGTACCGGGCGCATCCTTCACGATCACAGAAAAGGATGATCCGGCAGTTGTGCTGGACAGCTGGGTAAGTACAGACCGTGCTCATATTGTGACAACAGAGAAGATGACGACAGGAAAGCATTACATACTGTCCGAAACAAAAGCACCGGCAGGCTATACGTATACGAATGATATTGAGTTTACATTTGCGGCAGATGGCAGTCTCCAGCTGATCACGACGGCCGAGAAAAACGGACAGACGATCACCGTCAGAGATACACCGCTGACACTCAGGATCAGTAAGCAGGATAGTGGGACACCTACGAATCTGGCAGGGGCGCTTCTGGGTATTTATGATGAAAATGATGCACTTGTGACCAGTTTTACGACCAATACAGGTGTTTACCAGTTACCGGAAGGTATCTTAGAAGCACCGAAAACAGGATATAAAAAATATACATTAAAAGAACTTTCCGCACCGGACGGTTATGAACTTGCAGCAAATATCCGTTTTGCGGTAGATGCAAGCGGAAAGATCAACATGGTTACAAAGGATGCGGCAAATCAGGATGTGTTTACCGTACAGGCAGACAATACACTGACGATGTTGGATGTGAAAAAGAAAGACATTTACATCAGAAAACTGGATGCAGAGACAGGAAAAGACATTGCAGGCGCTGCTTTTGCGATTTATAAGGATGCGATAGCTGATCCAAACAGGATCGCGGAGTGGACATCAGATGGAACGCCGCATAAGCTGGATGCAGGATTATTTGCGGAAGGTACGGACTACTATCTGAAAGAAGTGGCAGCACCGAACGGATATCGCAGTGCCATGGTGATCAAGTTCCGTGTGGACAGTACAAAGAAGATTGTGATTCTGGAAGGAAATTCCAATAATATCAATGGTGACAGGGATACATTACTGGTGCGTGATGAACCGATCAAATTATATCTGCGCAAGCAGAACGCGTTTGGTACACTCCTGCCCGGTGCAGTGCTGAAGCTGGCAGAATATGACGCATCACAGCCGGATCAGATGGGGACTGTCATTCTGGATGCCTATAAAACAGATGGCAGCGTTTACAGTGTGCCTTCTGCACAGCTGAAACTGGGAACGACCTATATTTTAAGGGAGGTTTCCGCACCGGATGGCTTCAAGAAGGCAGAGGATATTATTTTTACGATCAATGATAACGGCAGTATTACAAGAGCAGATAACAAAAATGTCGTAAACAATATGATCGTTATGGAAGATGATGAAGCAGGTCTTGGTATCGGTAAAAAGGATCTGGGATCCGATATCGGACTGGCAGGCTCCAGACTGCAGCTTACAAGCAGTGACGATCCACATTTTACACCGATCACATGGGTCAGTGACGGAACGGTAAAAACATGGGATATTCTTTCCTTTACACCGGGCTGTACCTACACCCTGACAGAGCTTTCCGCACCGCAGGGCTATGCGTATGCAGATCCGATCACCTTTACGATCGGGGCAGCGGATCATAAGATCTATATTGACGGACAGGAGGCAGCCAACCGGACTGTTTATATCAAAGATGGAAAGCTGGCACTGACAGTCAGTAAGCAGGCAACAGGCGGCAGCAGTGAGCTGGCAGGCGCGAAATTTGAAATTTTAGACGAAAGCGGTACTGTTGTTACCACATTTACTACAGAGGAAGCAGCAACAAGCGTGGATACTTCCGCGCTGACAGCATCGGCTGCGGGATATCTGGAGTATATACTGCATGAAGTGACAGCACCGGATGGTTATGAGCTGGCGGATGATATCCGATTCGCATATGACAGGGACGGTAAGCTTTATCTGGTGACAGAAGAAAACGGTACAAAGATCTATACAGAGAAAAAGGATCTGAAACTGACAGTTTATGATATGCCGAAATTCTGCGTGCAGAAGGTAGATGCAGAGGGCAATGCACTGGAAGGCGCTGTATTAGAGATCACAACGCAGGAGGATGACAGCTTTACACCGATCCGCTTTACAACAACGAAAGAGAAGTACTATCCACAGGGATTGAAAGCAGATGTGACTTATGTATTGTCAGAGATCACACCGCCACAGGGCTACAGCGTGGCAGAGCCGGTCAGCTTTGTACTCAAAGCGGATGGCAGTGTCTGCATAGACGGTGTTACGGCAACGGATGGCAGGCAGGTGACTATGGTAGATAAGGCAGTTACGGTTTATGTGGCAAAGAAAGACCTGAGTACCAGGAAAGCACTCAAAGGTGCAAAACTGGCGATCAAAAATGAAGCAGGAGAAACGCTGTACAGCTTTGTATCAGAAACAGAGAAAACGATAATACCGGGCAGTATCTTTACGGCTTCGGCGGATCAGAACTATGCATATTACAGTTTATGTGAGCTGGAAGCACCGGAAGGCTATGGACTCGCAGAATCGGTTGATTTTGCGATCAACCGAAGCGGACAGTTATATCTGGTAGAGACAGACGGTGCAGACAAAAAATATACGGAATTGACCGATCATGTACTGACAATGTACGATATGGCGCAGCTTTCTGTCAGCAAAAAGACAGAAAACGGCAAGTATCTGAAAGGCGCAACACTGAAGATCACAGCGGAGGAGGATACATCCTTTGAAGCGATCACGATCAAGACAGACGGGAAACCGGCATATTTTGACTGCAGCAGATTTACAGCAGGAACGACCTATGTGGTTTCCGAAACAAAAGCACCAAAGGGATACAGTTATGCCACAGATGTGAAGTTCAAACTGGATCAGGATGGCAATGTATATGTAAACGGTAAGAAGAGCAAAGATAAGTCAATTATTATGACTGATGAAAAGATTCAGATCAAGGTGGCAAAGAAGGACGAAAATTCTCATAAGTATCTGGAAAATGCAGAGCTTGCAGTGAAGGATGCGGATGGAAAGGTTCTGTACACCTTTACTTCCAAGAGTAAAGATGTGACACTGCCTGCCAAGATCTTTACTGCGCCGCAGGATGAAAAATATACCTATTATACATTGACAGAGGTAAAAGCGCCGGAAGGTTATGAACTGGCAAAGGATATCCGGTTTGCAGTTGACAAAAACGGTATGTTGTATATCAGAAATGCAAAGGGTAACTATAAGAAGGCAAAGAATGGACTACTGACCATGTATGACAGCCCGACCTTTACTTCATCAACGAGCATAACAACGACCGGAAGCGGCAATAAAGTGCCGAAAACCGGAGATCAGACGCCGCTTGGACTGCTCCTTGCACTTTGCGGTCTGTCATTAGCGGGCATGATCAGTGTGTTCTCAGCATTGCTTTGCAGAAGACGCCGGGAGAACCGGATCGAAAAGAGATAGCGGGATATAGGGGAAGAATAAAAGCATAATAACCGGGAAAACCGGATAATGGAAGCGCAGGATCAGACAGATCCTGCGCTTCCTGTTTCCTGACTGTTTATTGTCTGTCAATCACAAGATGTGGCATAATTAAGCAAAAATTCAGAATTTGTCTACTATATTTTGGTTGACGATTATAGAGGCGGATAGTATGATAAAAAAGAGATATTTTGCAAATTTTACATGCTTTTTGACGGATAAAGGAATGAGACGATGATACGATACAGTGTAAAGGGTAAAAAGGGCAGAAAAGTGGCTGCTTTTCTGGGTGTGACGGCACTTTCCGTGGCGCTTCTGGCAATGCCTGTCATGGCAAAAGGAACAGGAACCGTAACAGGAACGGGTGTGAATGTGAGAAAAAGTGCAGGCACAGCTGCTGAAAAAGTTACGACTGTTACAACGGGAGATCAGCTCCGTGTGACCGGATCAAAAAAGGACAGCACAGGAAAAAAGTGGTATAAGGTTACATTTACACAAAACGGAACGAATTATACCGGATACATAATATCGAATTATGTAAACTATAAAAAGGATGCGGCAACACCGGATCAGACAACGGCAAACCAGGCTGCAACAGCGCAGACGGACGGTTCCACGACTGTATTGGATGTGTCCGGTATTGCAAAGGATATAAAGCAGAATACAACGAATCAGACAAATACGGGAAATACACAGAATAACAACGCAGGCTCAACAAATCAGACGACAGCAGAAAAGAAAACCGGTGCGATTCAGGGGGATTATGTCAGAATCCGTAAAAAACCGGTAGCCGGAGCTGTAGTCTGCCAGCTGATGAAAAATACGGATGTAACGGTAAAAAGCAGTAAAAAGGGATCAGATGGCTATATATGGTATAAGATTACTTTTAAATACGGCGGAAAGAAAAAAACAGGTTATGTCAGAAGTGATCTGTTGAAGGTCAATGAGACAAAGCAGGAGAAGGCGGCGGATCCTGCGCAGTCTGGGGCAGAGCCGGCGAATACAAACGGTACGGATCAGTCAACGGTTACATCACTGACGGATGCGGAATTTGAAAGCTATCTGACCGCGCAGGGATTTCCGGAAAGCTACAAGCAGCCGCTCAGACAATTACACACAGCGCACCCGGAGTGGACATTTAAAGCTGTCCAGACAAATCTGGCATGGAATGATGTTGTGGCAGCGGAAAGCGCGGTCGGCAAAAATCTGGTCAGCAAAAATGCGATCGTTTCCTGGAAATCTTTGGAAAGTACCGCATATAATCGAAAGAAGAATACATGGTACGGCTTTGATGGCGGTAGCTGGGTGGCAGCATCCACTGCACTTGTACAGTATTATCTGGATCCGAGAAATTTTCTGGGCGAAACATCTGTATTCCAGTTTGAATCACTGGAATATGAGGACTATCAGAATGTAGAGGGGCTTAAAGCTCTGCTGGCAGGTTCTTTTATGAACGGCGACTATACAGAACCGGATGGTTCTGTACGGAACTATGCAGATACATTTTTTGAGATTGGCCGGCAGGTGGGGGTCAGCCCGTATCATTTGGCAGCCAGATGCTATCAGGAGCAGGGAAAAGGCAAGAGTGACAGTATTAAAGGAACCGTTGAGGGATTTGAAAATATATTTAACTATTATAATATCGGTGCCTATGCATCCGGCGGAAACTCGCCGACCAGACAGGGACTGATCTATGCATCCGGTCAGACAAGCGGTGCTAATAATTATGAGCGTCCATGGAACACGAGGTATAAATCACTTTTGGGTGGGGCTGAGTATGTTGCACAGAAATATGTAAAGGTAAAACAGAATACACTATACTTCCAGAAGTTTAATGTGGTAAACACAAAAAATGGTCTGTATAAGCATCAGTATATGACAAATGTGCAGGCTGCAGCCAGTGAAGCGCAAAAGATGAGTAAGGCATGTCAGGCAGGAGACCGGCTTGTATTTTATATTCCGGTATATACGGGAATGCCTGAAACTGCCTGTGTAAAACCAACCGATAACAAGAATCCGAATAACTATCTGGCAACACTTGCCGTAACGGATCAGGAGCTGACACCGGTATTTGATCCGGAAACAGAATATTATGATCTGACGGTCAAGAAAAAGGTAAAGACGGCAGAAATCACGGCAACGGCTGTTGCAGCGTCTTCCGAAATCAGCGGAACAGGTACTTATGATCTGGAACGTGGCGAGAACGTATTTACGATTACGTGCACGGCACAGACGGGTGAGGTAAAAACATATACGATTCATATTATAAGAAAATAAACCGGAAAAAGTAAAATGAGAAGGGAAGCGTACTATATGAGACAAAAACTGGGGAGAATCTTATTGGGACTATCTGTTTTGACAGCAGCAATTCTGTATTTGCCGGCAGATATTTATGCAGCAGGTTCTGTCAGCGTAACGGCTGATAAAACGGATGTCGGTGTTTCGGACACGATCACGGTTTATGTAAAAACTTCGGAGCCGGAGGATCCGTCTGTGGCACCGGAGATCTCCGTCACATACGATTCGGATAAGCTGGAGGTAACAGATTGTAATGTGGATTACGGCGGTGGCGGCGGACTTTTGACGATCACCGGAACCGATGCACAGATCACAATGAAGGCATTGGCTGCAGGCAGTGCATCAATCAGTGCGGAAGCGGTCATAGATGATGATGGAAATAATCCGGCGACAGGCAGTACCAGCGTTGTGGTTGGCGGTAATACAGCTACGGATCTTTCCTCTGATGCAACACTCAGAGCTCTTACGGTCAGCCCGGGCAGTCTGTCACCGGCTTTTACACCGCAGGGAACGGAATACACAATAGAAGTGGATGACTCTGTAACGGATATTACGGTCAGCGGTGGCGTGACGGATGAAAAGGCACAGATCACGGCAGCAAGCGGTTTTAAAAATCTGAAATCAGGTACAAATGAGGCAGTCATTACCGTAACGGCGGAAGACGGCTCCACCATGACCTATCATTTTACGATCACACGAGGCGGTACAGCTGATGAAACAGATGCCGAAGAAGCGGAACCGGAACAGATGCAGCAGGCAGCTTCGGCTGATGGGCTTACATTTACGGCAGATGGCACGGATTATACGATCAGTGAGACTGTTTCGGATGAACAGCTTCCGGCAGACTGCAGCAAAACAGAGGTTTCTTACGGCGGACAGACCGTGGAAGGTGCGATCTGGCAGCCTGGCGGGCTTACCCTTTTATATGCTGAGAAAGCGGATGGAGAAGGCAGCTTCTTTATTTATGACAGCACGAAAAACAGTTTTCAGATCTTTGTGCAGATCATGGGGATCGAAAACCATTATATAGTACCGGTAGCACCGCAGGAAGCAGTTCCGGACGGGTTTACGGAAGAAAATCTGCAGTGGAACAACTCTTACCTGCCGGCATATCAGACGACAAAGGGCGATCCCGCTCTGTCAGATGCATTTTATCTGTTTTATGCTTATAACAATGAAGGAAATGCGGCATTTTATCTGTATGATGTGGCAGAGGGCAGCTTCCAGCGATATTTTGCTATACAGGAAACGTCTGCTGTGACAGAACGGATGGAACAGAAACCGGTACTGATCATCGGAACACTTGCTTTTTTACTTGTCTGTGCCATTGTCGTGATCGTCAACCTGATCCTGCGTAACCGGGATCTGAAGCTGGATATGGAAGAGGAAGCTTTATACGGAGACGAGACGGAAGAAGAGAAGAAAGACGAAAAGAAGCCAAAGAAGCAGATCGCAAAGAAACCAGCGGAAAAACCGGCAACGGAAAAACCGGTGAAGCAGACTGTAAAGAAAGCAGAAGAAAAAACGGCAAAAACGGAGGCAGAGAAACCAGAAAAACGGGTTGTAAAGAAGACAGAGGAAAAGGCGGCAAAGCCGACAAAACAGACGGCGAAGAAACCGGAAGAGAAATCGGCGGAAAAACCGGCAAAGCAGGCATCTGCAAGAAAAACGGAGGCAGAGAAACCGGCATCGGCAGTTTCCGTACAGGTAAAACCGGAAGCAGCAAAAGAACCGGTTGTGAAAAAAGAAGTTACACCAAATGGTGTGACTTATACAACGGGGCAGATTCCGATCACGGTGGTGCAGCCGCCGAAGTCAGCAAAGCGCAGCCAGGTACCAATCTACACACTGGAGAGAGAACCTGTACCGCTGACGAGAGAAGCTCCGGCAGATCAGCTGGACGATGATTTTGAATTTGAATTTATTGACATTGATTCTTAGACGGTCTGTCAGAAAACATAGGTCGGAGCTGTCAGTATGGTTGACAAACTGTGAATGCTGTTATAGACTGGATATAACAGAAGGTGATACACATGATAATAGAAATTGATTTTAACAGTGACGAAGCACTGTATATGCAGCTTCGGAATCAGATCATATTAGGCATTGCCACGTCCCAGTATCAGGAGGGAGAGGCGCTTCCGAGTGTCCGGTCTTTGGCGGATACGATCGGCATCAATATGCACACGGTAAATAAGGCATATTCTGTATTGAAACAGGAGGGCTTTGTCAAGGTTGACAGAAGACGCGGCGTCATAATAGCAGTTGATATTGACAAGCTGCAGGCAATGGAGATGATCCAGAAGGAATTGCGTGTCCTTCTGGCACAGGCAAGCTGTAAGAATATCTCGCGTGAAGAAATTCACGATATGATCGATACCATATATAATGAATATGGAGGAAAATAAAAATGGATTATACCGCTAAGGCAAAAACTGCTCTTGGACTTGCCGCATCTGCAGCAAGATCCATGGGTCAGAACTATATCGGGACAGAACATATTTTACTGGGACTGATCAGACAGCAGACAGGAATGGCGGCTCAGGCATTATTGGTAAATGGAGTGGATGAAACAAAGCTTGTAGATCTGATCATGGAGCTGATCGCACCGACGGGACATCTGGATCTGAAAGAGCGGGAAGGATATTCACCGCGTGCCCAGCAGGTGATCGGACTGGCATTTCAGATTGCGGAGCAGTATCATGCTTCCGCTGTCGGAACAGAGCATATTCTGATGGCATTGATCAGAGAAGGAAGCAATGTGGCAGTCCGTATTTTAAGTACTCTGGGAGTTTCCCTGCAGAAGCTTTATATCGATCTGCTTGTTTCCATGGGGAAAGATGGCAATCTGTATAAAGAAGATCTGCGTCAGCAGAAGCAGAAAACAAAAGTGCTGGAGCAGTACAGCCGTGATATGACAAAGCTGGCAGCAGAAGGAAAGCTGGATCCTGTGATCGGCAGAGATCAGGAGATCCTCAGACTGGTACAGATCCTTTCCAGACGGACAAAGAACAATCCATGTCTGATCGGTGAGCCGGGTGTCGGCAAAACAGCGATCGTAGAAGGCCTGGCACAGCGTATCGTACAGGGAGAAGTACCGGATACCGTCAAAAACAAGCGTGTCATGACACTGGATCTTTCCGGAATGGTGGCAGGCAGCAAATACAGAGGCGAATTTGAGGAACGTATCAAAAAGGTCATCAAAGAAGTGATCGATGATGGTAATATCATCCTCTTTCTGGATGAGATCCACACGATCATCGGTGCAGGCGGTGCGGAAGGTGCGATCGATGCGTCCAATATCTTAAAGCCGTCTCTGGCAAGAGGTGAGCTGCAGCTGATCGGTGCTACGACGATCGAGGAATACCGCAAATATATTGAAAAAGATGCTGCACTGGAGCGTCGTTTCCAGACAATCATGGTAGAAGAGCCTTCCTTAACGGAAGCTGTCCGTATTGTGATGGGTATCAAGCATAAATATGAAGAACATCATCATGTAACGATCACGCCGGAGGCTGTAGAGACTGCGGTGAAATTGTCAGACCGTTATATCAATGACCGTAATCTGCCGGATAAGGCGATCGACCTGATCGATGAGGCAGCAGCGGCGCTGCGTCTGCAGGGACTGAAAATACCGGAAAACTGTATCAGGCTGCAGGAGCAGATCGATGAATTGAATGTACAGATCGAGCGTTCCCTGAAATTTGATGATTTGGTAGAGGCGCATAAGGAACGTATGGAGCAGGAGAAGCTCATCAAAAAGCATACGCAGGCAATGCAGCGGTATGAGAAGAAGATGGCAGCAAAGAACAATCTCGTCACGGAAGATGAGATCGCAGCTGTGGTAGCTCAGTGGACAAAGATTCCGCTGAAAAAGCTGGAAGAGAAAGAAAGCGAGCGGCTTCTGAAGCTGGAAAAGATCCTGCATAAGCGTGTGATCGGACAGTCAGAAGCAGTAGAGGCTGTTGCCCGTGCAATGCGCCGTGGCAGAGTCGGTTTACAGGATCCGAAGAGACCGATCGGTTCCTTCCTGTTTTTGGGACCTACCGGTGTCGGTAAGACAGAGCTTTCCAAAGCACTTGCAGAGGCAATGTTCGGTTCGGAAAATGATCTGATCCGTGTAGATATGTCGGAATATATGGAACCGCATTCTGTTGCAAAGATGATCGGTTCACCGCCCGGATATGTCGGACATGACGATGGCGGACAGCTGAGTGAGAAGATCAGACGGAATCCGTACAGTGTTGTTTTATTTGATGAAATTGAAAAAGCACATCCTGATGTATTTAATATTTTGCTGCAGGTGCTGGATGACGGACATATCACCGATTCCAAGGGACGCAAGGTCAGCTTTAAAAATGCCATTATCATCATGACAAGTAATGCGGGTGCTTCCCGTATCGTGGATCCGAAGAACCTCGGTTTTGCCACAAAGACGACAGAGCAGCAGGATTACCAGCGTATGAAAAACGGCGTCATGGAAGAAGTCAAGAGGCTGTTCAAGCCGGAGTTCATCAACCGGATTGATGAGATCATGGTATTCCATCCGCTGAATAAGACAGAACTCAGAGAGATCGTGACACTGCTTTCCGCAAATCTGATCAAGAGATGCGACCGGCAGATGGGTATCACGCTTTCTGTCAGCCAGACGCTCAAGAATCATCTGGTTGAAAAATATTGTGATGTAAAGATGGGCGCAAGGCCTTTGAAGCGTGCGATCCAGACTGTCATAGAGGATCCGCTGGCAGAAGAAATCCTGCAGGGCAGGATCAGGCAGGGCGATCATATCCTTGCGACAATACACAAAGAAAAAGTGGTATTTAAGCAAAAGCAAAACGCAAAAGAACTGGATTTATAAAGGCAAATGGTTTATACTGTTTACACAAAGTACTGCAAGACAATATTCGGGAGGACAAAAGAAAATGGCAGTGGTAAAAGAATTAATTCGTGAAGAATCAGACGGCAGCATCAGTTTCGGAAATTATACATTAGCACAGAAGGCAAAGCTGGAAGATTTTGAACATGCAGGAGATCTGTATAAGGTCAAAACATTCTCAACAATGACAAAACTGGAGAAAAACGGTCTGTTTTTATACGAATCTGTTCCGGGCACAAGCGTCAGTCACTTTCAGGAGACGGCAGACGGTGTATCCTTTGAGGTAGAAGGTGCAGACGATGCACAGCTGATCATCGGACTTTGCGACGATACACAGTATGAGGTGTTTGTAGCAGGTAAGAGCGCCGGAAAGATGAATACAGGTCTTGGAGGCAAGCTGAATGTCAGTGTAGAGCTTGCCGGAATGGGCGAAGTAAATGTAAAGGTGGTAGAAGCATAAGCATGGCAAAAATGAAATCGGCTACGGTTTATTTCTGTCAGAATTGCGGCTATGAATCTTCCAAATGGATGGGGCAATGTCCCGGCTGTCGGGAGTGGAATACACTTGTCGAAGAGGTCGTGACAAAGGCTGCGGGCACTAAGGCAGTGCACATGGTGCAGCCGACAAGCCTGAATGATATCTCTATGGAAGAGGAAGATAAGCTCTTAACGCATATGAGTGAGCTTGACCGGGTGCTCGGTGGTGGCATCGTGCCAGGGCAGCTTACATTGGTTGGTGGAGATCCCGGCATCGGGAAATCCACCATTCTTTTACAAATGTGCCAAAATCTTGCGGCAGACGGCAGAAAAATCTTATACATATCAGGGGAGGAATCTCTTAAGCAGATCAAGATACGCGCAATGCGGATCGGCGAATTTACGGATCAGTTAAAGCTTCTGTGTGAAACAGATCTGGATACGGTAGAGGCAGTGATAAAGCAGGAAAAACCGGATATTGTCGTCATCGACTCTATCCAGACAATGTATGCGGAACGAGTGACCTCTGCACCTGGCAGCGTATCGCAGGTCAGAGAAGCAACAGCTGTTTTTCTGCGTCTTGCCAAGAGTATGCCTGTTGCAACATTTATTGTCGGGCATGTAACAAAGGAAGGTACGGTTGCGGGACCGCGCGTACTGGAGCATATGGTAGATACGGTCTTATATTTTGAAGGAGACAGACATGCGTCCTATCGGATTTTACGGGGCGTGAAAAATCGTTTTGGCTCCACGGATGAGATCGGTGTGTTTGAAATGCGCAAGGAAGGTCTTTGCGAGGTGAAAAACCCGTCTGCTTATCTGCTAAGCGGCAGACCGAAAAATGCAAGCGGTTCTGTAGTTGCCTGTGCCATGGAGGGCACCAGACCGATGTTGATCGAGATCCAGGCACTTGTCTGTGATTCCAATTTCAATATTCCGCGCCGCCAGACAACAGGGGCGGATTTTAACAGAGTGAATCTACTGATGGCGGTACTGGAAAAAAGACTGGGGCTTCGCATGGGACAGACCGATGCATATGTCAATCTGGCCGGTGGTATGCGGCTCTTAGAGCCTGCACTGGATCTGGGTATTGTGATGGCACTGGTATCCAGCTTTAAAAATAAGGTTATTTCCGATCAAACGGTGATTTTCGGTGAGGTAGGTCTTTCAGGTGAGGTCCGTGCTGTCAATATGGCGCAGCAGCGTGTGCTGGAGGCACAGAAACTTGGATTTACGAAATGTATTCTGCCATTTGCAAATTTGGATGGACTGTCAGATATTCCGGAGAAAATGCGCATTGTTGGCGTTTCCAATGTAGCTGATGCAATAAATGAACTGATTTGACTTATTTCGTCAATATATTTTAATTGTTTGCGCAATATAATTGTAGAAATAACTCTGAATACATCATATAATACAATCAGTCTAAGACATTAGACATGCTAATTAGCAGTTTCCGGAAGAATTCCCCTTTTACACAAACAGGAGGCCTGGCGACTTTGTCGCTGGGTCTTTTGTTTTGTGGGAAAACCATATAGATTATGCAAAAGAATTTTACGATCAGATGAGCATGTGAAATATAAGACATACAGGATTTTGCCATAAAGCAGAACCGTAATTTGTAACGGGAAGGATAGATCAGGGTATACAAAAGCAGGGAGGATATAAAAATGGATCTGTCTCAAAAACAAATAGCATATTATCATTTGCCGGGATTGTTTGAATTTTACGAATTATACAGTGTTTTTCTGCCGCTGTTTCGGGCGCACAGAGAATACTTTTATGATTGGTGCAGGATCGGTTCGATCTATGGAGCCCCGGCGGACTGCCTCTGGGGCGGTGGCCGTACATCTTACGGCGAGCAGGATCCGCAGGCAGTGCTGGCATTGATGCAGGAATATGGTATTTCTGCCCGCCTGACCTTCAGCAATTCCCTGCTGAAAGAAGAACATCTGAAAGATCACAGATGTAATGCGCTCTGCCGGTTATTTGTAGAAGATAATGGGATGGAAAAATATAATGTTCAGAAGAATGACAGCATAGAAAACAGAAACGTACGTAATGGTATTATCATTTACTCCGATCTGCTGCTGCATTATTTACAAAAGCAATATCCGGGCTTTTATTTTGTATCTTCCACGACAAAGGTTCTGACTGATTTCAGGGAACTTCTGCAGGAAGTCAACAGAGAGGAATTTCGATATGTTGTACCGGATTTCCGCCTGAATAAGCAGTTTGATAGGTGGAATACACTGACTGTAGACCAAAAAGATAAGATAGAATTTCTGAGCAATGAGTGCTGCCGGTTTGGCTGCAAAGACCGCAAAAGCTGCTATGAGACTGTCAGCCGGAAGAATCTGGGGGAAGTCATTCCTGATTATCCGTGCACTTCACCGGATGCGGCGGAGGGGTACCGATTTTCAAAAGCAATGGAAAATCCGGGATTTATCGGTATTGATGATATCCAATCTATTTATCTGCCGATGGGATTCTCTAATTTCAAGATCGAGGGGCGCGGACTTGGCAGTGCCATGCTGCTGGAATTTCTGCTTTATTACATGACAAAGCCGGAATACCAGCTGAAAGTGCGGGAAGCTGTTTATCTGGATGCTATGCTGGATCTGTTTTGAGAGCTGTTTTTTAGTTTGTATGAGATTTTTATTGAACACTGGTTTTCTGTGATTGTGTGGAATTTTTTTACTGTGGGTCTCTGTGTTTGATAGATATAGTGTTATTTCGCCCAAATAAATGATATTTAAGAAAAAGGACGAAGGTTATTTGCCTGATTTGGAGAAGTTCGTCTAAAATGTCATAAAATACTGTAAAAGGATGAACGTCATCAGGAAGATAAAAGCAGGTTTCATACTAATTGGTAAATTTGTTTGAAAAAGGATGAAGCTATGATATGATGGTTCGTCCATAATACAGAGAATATTGCAAAAAATGTATGAATAGCTAAAATGTGTAATAAAAAGAGTTCGTCCAAAATACAAAATTTCGTAATAAGGTATGAATTGTCAAAATGCGTAATAAAAAGAATTCATCCGAAATTGAAAAATACTGTGAAAGAGTATGAAAGACAGATACCTCTAAAGCAAGTGAAATCGCAGCAGAAAAGAGTGAAAAACTAACTGGTGACTATTAAGTGAAAAATAATATGAAAAAAATAAAAAAATTCGTTGACAAGTTACCTTATTTAATAGTATACTAGCAAAGCGGGTTGAGAAATACCCGCAAAGTTATGGGATCTTAGCTCAGCTGGGAGAGCATCTGCCTTACAAGCAGAGGGTCATAGGTTCGAGCCCTATAGGTCCCATATATCCTGGCGAGATAGCTCAGTTGGCTAGAGCATACGGTTCATACCCGTAGTGTCGAGGGTTCGAATCCCCCTCTCGCTACTAAAAAGAATCCGAAAGGATTCTTTTTTTGTTATGGCGACGAGGAAAATGCATGCATTTATGCGATGCATTTGACGACCGCTAATCAGAGCGAGATTCGCAGAGCGTATCTCGTCTCTGTTGTCCGAATATAAATATGTACGAATGCGAGACACTACGGAGTAGTGGAGAGGGCGCACGAGGTCCGGTGGACCTCGGCTATGCGCGGACCGGAGCGGAGCGGAGACCGAATCCCCCTCTCGCTACTAAAAAGAATCCGAAAGGATTCTTTTTTTGTTGCCATTTTTTGGCTTTTGCTTGTGTTTAAAATTCCGGGATGATAACATAAGATAAGAATGTTTTACGGAGGATCAAGAATGAAAAAGAAGAGCTTTGTGGGAATGGGGATCCTGATGATGTTTTGCATTTGCATGCTGTGGGGAAAGACAGTGCTTGCAGATCCGCTTGCAACAGAAGAACAGGTTGCGGTTCATCTGACCGCGCAGGAAGAAAAAGAAGCGGAACAGAATGGCAAAGCGGCATTGCAGGCACTTAAACAGCAGGGGATTTCTATTGACAGCAATGGCTTCACAGGCTCCGAAACACTGGATAAGACCAATATCGTGACAAATGAACTGGCATCAGCACCTTATTGTGCGACATTATCTGCCAGTGGCAATTTTGTTGTGGCACAGGTGTATTATGAGTTGTATGGCAGTGGTGATAAGATTATGTTTCAGGCATACAAACGATCAGGAAATACACTGGTAGCACAGGAGGGTACGAAAGGGATAGCAACCTATGATGCAAGCCATAAGGTGACCTGCAGTATGGATCTGTCAAGCTGTGATGATGATACTTACCGCATTATTTATTTCAGACCGAATCCCGCTTCCGGTTCAGGCAGTTATATTAGTTTTGCTTCCTATGTGGTAACCAAAACCGCAACAGGCTGCAGTTTAAAAGCACCGGCGGGAGAGCATGAGTTTGCATATTATAAAGATCTGGCAAATACTCTTGATCCGTCCCGATATGACGATATTCCATTGGAGTATTACACGACTTATACAGATAGCTTCTATTACGTCGGAAACAGCATGGATGCGATCAAACAGCAGGCGATAAGCCTGACAAGGGGCTGCACAACGGATGAGCAGAAAGTAAAAGTGATCCATGATTGGATCTGTAAACAGATTGCATATGATTATGAATATTTATATGGTGAAAATAAAGACTATAAATACACTGCGGCGCCGTATTATGTATTTTGCACAAAGACAGGTGTTTGTGCGGGTTACTCCAGACTAAACCAGGTGATGCTCACATCGCTGGGCATTCCTTGTATCAACATTATGGGCTACAGTGAATCGCCGCTTTCCGATACATACAGTCCATCCATCAATCATGAGTGGAACATGGCATATTTCGGTGGGGAATGGCATCTGCTTGATCTGACGTGGGACAGTTCGAATAAATATTATGGATCTTCCGGCAAAGGTGAGGATGTGTTAAATCAGGATCCGGGATATACTTATTATGGAATCAGACCTTATATATTCGGCGTGTCCCATCATTCTATCAGTGATGAAAGAGATCAGCAGTACCATGTGGAAAGTATTCAGATTGTTAGTAATAATTCAAAAACAAAATTCAATGTGAATGACACATTTTCATCAGATTTTTCTTTGCAGGCGACAATGAGTGATGGAAGCACGGGATATGTATATGATACAAATATGATCAGCTGCAGAGGTTATGACATGAGTAAATCCGGCAGACAGACGGTTACGGTATCTTACGGCGGCAAGAGCACAAGCTATCAGATCGTAGTCGGAGCCGAGGAGGCATGTGGGCATACTGTTACAACATGGGAAATTGTAAAACAGGCAAACTGTTATGCAGAGGGGCTTCGCAGGCAGGTCTGCAAAAGCTGTGGCGAAGAGATCAGTAAAGAGCCGATCCCCGCAACAGGCAATCATAGTTATGGAGCATGGAAAGAAACAAAAGTACCGGCTTGTATCACAAAAGGGGAAGAAAAGCGGTACTGTCAGACTGCAGGCTGCAGTGCATATGAGAGCAGAGAGGTAGCGGAAACGGGAATACACAGTTACGGCGCATGGACAGTTGTGAAGCAGGCGACTTATGCTGCTGCCGGAGAAGAACGGAGATACTGTCAAACAACTGGCTGTAGTGCATATGAAAGTCGTGAGATCGCACAATTAAAGGAGCCGGAATCGGAAGACCAGAAGAAGGACGATCAGAAGGATAATACCGGTGATACAGGAAATCCGAATAACGGCGGCAAGAACAATGACGATAACCGGAACGATGATGACAGAGATGACAACGGTGACGAGGACGATGATAATGATAATGAGACGGAAATGACTGAAGTTGTCAAGCTGGGAAAGGTATCATGTGTTGTAACGTTTGATACCGAAGAAAGAACTGCGGTTGTGACACAGGTTACGAAGAAATCACTGACAAGCGTAACAATCCCTGATACAGTAACATACGCCGGTAAACCGTATAAAGTGACGGAAATTTCAGACAGGGCATTTTATAGCTGTAAGAAATTAAAAACAGTGACCATTGGTAAAAATGTAAAGAAGATTGGAAGCAAAGCATTTTATAATTGCAGGAATTTAAAGAAGATTACTGTAAAAACGAAGAAACTTGCAACAAAATCAGTTGGAGCAAAGGCATTTGGTAACACTTATAAAAAAGTAACAGTGAAAGTACCGGCTTCCAAGTATAAAACATATAAGAAACTTTTGGTAAAAAAGGGCATCAATAAAAAGGCAAAATTCAGAAAGTAAAAATAAGGGCAGGTGCCAAGAGCACCTGCCAAATAAAGAGGGGAGTATGAGATAAAACGTGCAATGCACGTGTTGTTGTTTGGCGAAGCTAATCACAAGCTGAAATTCTTCATATCGTCATTAACTTCTTTTGATGGTTCTAATCATAAAGGATAAATGTGAACAGAGTATGGGTAATTTCTAAGGAATTTATAAAATAAAGAAAGAATTCCTAAACAAAAAGGGAAGAAAATAAAAACAGACAGGAGTATAGTCGTTTATGATATTAGATGTATCCAATTTAAGTCATGGCTTTGGAGACAGGGCAATTTTTAGCAATGTATCTTTCCGCCTGTTAAAGGGCGAACATATCGGACTTGTCGGCGCAAACGGAGAAGGCAAGTCTACATTTATGAATATTGTGACAGGGAAACTGCAGCCGGATGAGGGCAGCATGGAATGGGCCAAAAATGTCAGAGTCGGGTATCTGGATCAGCATACCGTGCTGGAAAAGGGTATGACTATGCGGGATGTGTTAAAGTCGGCTTATTCTTTTTTGTTTGAGATGGAGGCAAGGATCACAGAAATCTGTGATCTGCTTGCAGAGGCTGATGAAACGCAGATGGCAGAGCTTCTGGAAGAGATGGGAACACTGCAGGATCTTTTGGACAGTCATGATTTTTACGTGATCGACAGTAAGATCGAAGAGGTGGCAAGGGCATTTGATCTGTTGCAGCTGGATCTGGACAGAGACGTAACGGATCTTTCCGGCGGACAGCGTACCAAGCTCCTTCTGGCAAAGCTCCTTCTGGAAAAGCCGGATATCCTGCTTTTGGACGAGCCGACTAACTATCTGGATGCCAATCATATCGTATGGTTGAAACGCTATCTGCAGGAATACGAAAATGCGTTTATTCTGATCTCACATGATATCCCGTTCTTAAATGATGTCGTCAATCTGATCTATCATATGGAAAATCAGGAGCTGAACCGTTATGTCGGCAACTATGACAAGTTTCTTGAAGTATACGAAATGAAGAAGATGCAGTTAGAGGCTGCTTATAAAAAGCAGCAGAAGGAAATTGCGGATCTGAAGGATTTTGTGGCAAGAAACAAGGCGAATGTCGCAACAAGAAATATGGCGATGTCCCGTCAGAAGAAGCTCGACAAAATGGATGTGATCGAGCTGGCAAGAGAGAAGCCGAAGCCGGAATTTCATTTTAAGGAAGCAAGAACGCCGGGCAGAGTTTTATTTGAAACAACAGATCTGGTGATCGGATATGATAAGGAAAAACCGCTGTCTAAACCGATCAATCTGCGTATGGAGCGCGGTGAAAAGATCGCGGTTGTCGGAACAAACGGAATCGGAAAGACGACGTTCCTGAAGAGTGTGCTGGCACTGATCCCTTCTTTAGAGGGAACAGTCGTGCAGGGAGATTATCTGGAGATCGGATATTTCGAGCAGGAGGTCACACCGGGCAATCAGTCCTGTATCGAGGAAATCTGGGATACCTTTCCGGGCTATACCCAGTATGAAGTCCGCAGTGCGCTGGCAAAATGCGGGTTGACGACAAAGCATATTGAAAGTAAAGTGAAAGTACTGAGCGGCGGTGAGCAGGCAAAAGTAAGATTATGTAAACTGATAAACCGGGAAACCAATCTGCTCCTTTTGGACGAGCCGACAAACCATCTGGATGTGGATGCCAAGGAAGAACTGAAGCGTGCGCTTTCGGAATATAAGGGCTCTGTACTTCTTGTCTGTCATGAGCCTGAGTTTTATGAAGGATTGGTAGATAAGATCTGGAATCTGGAAGAATATTCCAAGTTAATTCATTAATGGACAGATCTGTCACAATGGCAGATAAAAGGCAATAGGAGGTAATATATGCGAATCGGAATGGGCTATGACGTACATCGTCTGGCGGAAAATAGAAAAATGATCATTGGCGGTGTGGAGATCCCGTATGAGAAGGGGCTTTTGGGACATTCGGATGCAGATGTCCTGCTGCACGCCATTATGGATGCCTTGCTCGGAGCAGCGGCACTTGGAGATATCGGAAAGCATTTTCCGGACACAGATCCGGCGTATGAAGGCATTTCCAGTATGAAGCTGTTGGAAAAGGTCGGACAGCTTTTGGAGGACAATCGGTATGTGATCGAAAATATTGACGCAACGATCATTGCACAGAAGCCGAAAATGCGTCCGTATATCGATACCATGCGGGAAAATATCGCAGGAGCACTTGGAATCGAGCTTTTTCAGGTCAATGTAAAGGCGACCACAGAGGAAGGGCTTGGTTTTACAGGAGCAATGGAAGGAATCAGCTCACAGGCGATCTGTATGCTGCAGCGTCCGTCAGAGAGGTATGAACAGCAGGCAGCTTATGGTGACTGCGGTGGCTGTGGCGGCTGCCAACGGCAATAATGGACAGATATAAGTCAAACATGATCAATGAAAATGGGAAGAATTGTTAGTAGAACTTCCGGCAGGAATGGCCGGAGGGGAACAATCATAAAAAATATGACATCAGGAAGCAATATCTGTTATAATGGAAGGCGTGGTGCCCAAAAGCCAAAGAAAACAAAGGTAAGGAAAGATACATGTTAGAAGTGATCGATCAAGTCAATAGTGTAGTCAATAATTTTATCTGGGGTGTTCCCGCCATGATCTGTATCATAGGTGTAGGACTGTTTCTGAGTATCAGGACGAATTTTATCCAGATCCGTAAATTTCCGTATGCCATGAAGGTAACGATCGGGCGTATGCTGAAAAAGAGAGAAGCATCCGACGGTGCGCTGACACCGTTCCAGGCAGTCTGTACGGCGCTGGCGGCGACAGTCGGAACCGGGAATGTTGCAGGTGTGGCAGGAGCGATCGCCATCGGCGGTCCGGGCGCGGTGTTCTGGATGTGGATCTCAGCGCTGCTCGGTATGTGTACCAAGTTCTCGGAAGTAACACTTGCCGTGCATTTCCGTGAGACCAACAAAAAAGGCGATTTGGTCGGCGGCCCAATGTATTATATCAAAAACGGTCTGGGTAAAAAATGGCTCTGGCTGGCATATCTGTTTTCCGCATTTGGTGTGCTGACCGTATTCGGAACAGGAAATGCAACACAGGTCAATACGATCACAACAGCGATCGATTCTGCTTTATACAGTTATGGTATTTTACCGGAGGGTGGTGCAGGCACACTGAATCTGATCCTTGGTATTGTCCTTGCAATCCTGATCGGTCTGATCCTGATCGGTGGAATCAAGCGGATTGGACAGGTAACGGAAAAGCTTGTTCCGTTTATGGCAGTTATGTATATCCTTTTAGCTATCGGTGTTGTTATCATCCACTTTAAATCGCTTCCGGCGGTATTCGGTATGATCTTTGAAGGTGCATTCCGTCCTTCGGCTGTGACGGGCGGTGCAGTCGGCAGCTTCTTTATGAGTATGAAAAAGGGTGTTTCCCGTGGTATTTTTTCCAATGAGGCAGGTCTTGGAACAGGATCGATCGCACATGCCTGTGCGGATACGAGAAAACCGGTTAAACAGGGCTTCTTCGGCATTTTTGAAGTATTTGTGGATACGATCGTGATCTGTACACTGACAGCTCTTGTGATTTTATGCAGCGGTGTTACGGTCGGATATGGCGACGCAGCGGGCGCAGAGCTGACGATCAGCGGTTTTACCGCGACCTATGGAAACTGGGTATCCATTTTCACGGCAGTTGCCATGTGCTGCTTTGCATTCTCAACGATCATTGGCTGGGGACTGTACGGTACAAGATGTGCGGAATTCTTACTGGGTGAGCGTGCCAACAAGCCGTTCATGGTCGTATACGCACTGGTAGCGATCGTTGGTGCAACAATGAATCTCGGATTGATGTGGAGTATCGCAGAAACCTTTAACGGACTGATGGTTATTCCAAACCTGATCGCTGTATTCCTGCTGTCCGGTGTGGTTGTGAAACTTGTAAAAGAATATTTCCGAAAAGAAGAATAGAATATGAAATGCAAATACAGCCCATCTGTTATGCAGATGGGCTGTATTTTATATCTCATGTCCGCGTATGATAATGATATCGTTCTGCTTTAAGATCAGATCCTTCTGCGGCAGAACGGAAAGTCCGTTCCTAAGGAGCAGGTAGACGGTAAACTGTTCGGTCTCTTCCAGTTCCTCGACGGTCTTACCTGCGTAACGTTTGTCTACGAACAGCTCTGCGATTTCCCGGATATCTGCACGGCGGTAATCCAAAATGCCGCTCTTTCGCTGATATTGTTCCACGAAACCGGCACTGATGATACCGGTCGGGATCGCAACCGCACCGACACCGAGGTAGGCAATGCAGATCGCCATGATACGTCCCAGAGTCGTGACCGGATAAATATCACCGTAACCAACGGTCAGAAGTGTCGACATACTCCACCAGATACCGCTGAAAGCATTCCGGAAGACTGTGGGCTGTGCTTCATGTTCGACACTGTACATGCAGAGACTGCTGGCAAGCATCAGGATAAACACGATAAAGACGGAAGAGATGATCTGATTCCGCTTTTCATACAGAACGGTTGTGATAATGTTGAAAGAATCATATTTGGCGTTGAGCCGGAACAGATGAAAGATCCGCGCAACACGAAGCATACGGAAAATGACAAAGCCGGACAGGAAAAAGACCGGAACGATCGTCAGAAAGTCGATAATACCATCAAAGGAAAATAAAAAGCGCAGAACGGACTGCCATTTATGTGGCATGGGATAAAGCAGTTCGCTTGTCCAGATCCGCAGTCCGTACTCAATGCAGAAAATAAAAAGTGTGCTGTATTCCACAACTTTGAAAACGACCGAAAATGCAGCAAACTGATCAAAGGTCTGCAAAAACATAACCGCAATATTGCAAAAAATGGTGACCGTGATAAAGATATCAAAAAAACGGCTGATCCGGTTACTTTTATCGCCAATCTGTATGATGTTAAAGATTTTCTGTTTCATGGCATGTCCTTTCTGAAACTCCGATATACTCTATTGTAGCATGAAAACAGAGACTTGACAAAATGCATGTCATTTCATATCCTAATAGAAGAGTGAAAGAACGAAAACAGGCGTAGAACGGAAAGAGTATTTACCTCGGATTTGCCAGAGAGTGAATGCATTGGCTGAAAGCATTCATCAAATGAGCGGTAAAGAAGTGCGTCCGGGAGCCTGCCCGCTGAATCCAGTAAGCAGGCACGTATCATCTGCGTTAAAGATGCATAAGGGCTGGAATGAATTGTATCATTCCTTCAGTAGAGTGGAACCGCGGTGAAACGTCTCTATATATTAAAATATATAGAGGCGTTTTATAGTGAGGAAGGTGTTACCATGGGTTTTATCAAAAATATAAAGGAAGAGATCAGGATCATCCGGGAGAGAGATCCGGCGATCCACTCTAATATGGAAGTCTTTCTGTATCCGAGTTTTAAGGTTATGCTGCATTACCGTATTGCACATAAGCTGTATTTAAACGGGCATTATTTCTGGGCAAGATGGGTGTCCCAGAGGGGCGTCCGAAAGACCGGTATCGAGATCCATCCGGGCGCACAGATCGGCAAAGGACTGTTTATCGACCATGGCAACGGTGTGATCATCGGAGAAACGGCGATCATCGGCGATAATGTAACGCTGTATCAGGGGGTGACGCTTGGTGGTACCGGTAAGGAGCAGGGAAAAAGACATCCGACGATCGGTAATAATGTCATGATCAGTGCGGGCGCAAAAGTGCTCGGTTCCTTTACGATCGGCGATAATTCCAAGATCGGTGCAGGTAGTGTTGTCTTAGAGCCGGTACCGCCGAATTCGACTGTAGTCGGTGTCCCGGGCAGAGTGGTCAAACGGAATAATATTTCCCTGCCGCAGGAAGAAATGGATCAGGTGCATCTGCCGGATCCGGTCAAGGAAGATCTGTCTATGCTCAGACAGAGTAATATCGCACTGACCAATAAACTGATAGAACTGGAAAATGAAGTAAAAGCACTCAGGAAAGGAGCTTTACATGAGGATTTATAATACGCTTACAAAAACAAAACAGGAATTTGTACCGATCGAAGAAGGAAAGGTTCGTATGTATGTCTGCGGTCCTACCGTATACAACCTGATCCATATCGGAAATGCACGTCCGATGATCGTATTTGATACGGTACGCCGCTATATGGAACATAAAGGCTATGAGGTCAATTATGTATCCAACTTTACCGATGTGGACGATAAGATCATCAAAGCTGCGATCGAGGAAGGCGTAGATGCTTCCGTAATCAGCCAGCGTTATATCGCAGAATGTAAAAAGGATATGGCAGCTATGAATGTAAAGCCTGCCACCACACATCCGCTTGCCACGCAGGAAATTGACGGTATGATCGATATGATAAAGACATTGATCGACAAAGGGCATGCTTATGTGGCAGCAGACGGAACTGTTTACTACAGAACAAGAAGCTTTAAGGATTATGGAAAGCTTTCTCATAAAAATATCGACGATTTAAGAGGCGGTAACAGAAGCCTTCTCGTATCCGGCGAGGATCAGAAGGAAGACCCGCTTGACTTTGTATTATGGAAGCCGAAAAAAGACGGCGAGCCATACTGGGAATCTCCATGGTGCAACGGTCGTCCGGGCTGGCATATCGAATGCTCCGTTATGAGCAAAAAATACCTCGGTGATGAGATCGATATTCATGCAGGCGGCGAAGATCTGATCTTCCCACATCATGAAAATGAGATCGCACAGTCGGAGGCATGCAACGGCAAGATCTTTGCAAGATACTGGATGCATAATGCGTTCCTGAACATTGATAATAAGAAGATGAGTAAATCACTCGGTAACTTCTTTACCGTACGTGATATCAGTGAAAAATACGATCTGCAGGTGCTTCGTTTCTTTATGCTTTCTGCACACTACAGAAGCCCGCTGAACTTCAGTGCGGAGCTGATGGAAGCTGCCAAGAACGGACTGGAGAGAATCCTGACCTGTGCCCAGAACCTGCAGTACAGATTAGAGCATGCGGCAAACAGTCACATGACAGAAGAAGAGAGCAGGCTTTATGAGCAGGCGGTAACTTATGTAAACCGTTTTGACGAAGCGATGGATGATGATTTCAATACGGCAGATGCCATTTCCGTTATCTTTGAACTGGTAAAATTCATCAACTCCAATACAGGGGAAGAAAGCTCCAAGGCATATTTACAGAATCTGTACGAAGAGCTGAAAATGCTGACAGATATCTGCGGTCTGCTCATTGAGCCGAAGCAGGAGCTTCTCGATGCAGATATTGAAAAGCTGATCCAGGAAAGACAGGATGCCAGAAAGCAGAAGAACTTTGCCCGTGCAGATGAGATCCGTAACGAGCTGCTGGAGAAGGGTATCGTGTTAGAGGATACCAGAGAAGGAGTAAAATGGAAGAGAGCATAAGTCTGCTTTCGCAGATCAAGGAAACGTTTGCCTGTAAGGAAACGGATATCAGAACCTATTCGCCGATCACGCTTGCTTTTTTAGGCGACTGTATTTATGATCTTGTGATCCGGACTGTTCTGGTGGAGCGATGCAATCGTGATGCCAACAGCTTACATAAGATAAAAAGTGCGGTGGTAAAGGCGGATGCGCAGGCAGAGATGATCGAAGCACTTCTGCCGGAGCTGACGGAAGAAGAAGCCGGTGTATACAGAAGAGGCAGAAATGCAAAAACCTCGCATACCGCAAAAAATGCTTCCGTCGTTGCTTACCGGAAAGCGACCGGGTTTGAGGCTTTGATGGGCTATTTATATTTGACGGAACAGACAGACAGAATGCTTTTTCTTGTAAAGAAGGGGCTTACGCTGATCGGAAAAGAAATCTGACGGCAGGATCAAGTGACCGGGAAAACGGGCAGAAATGAGGAAAAGATGCGATACGAAGAATTTACGATAGAAGGCAGAAATGCGGTCATAGAAGCATTTCGCAGTGGCAAGCCGATCGATAAGGTATTTATTTTGGACGGCTGCCAGGATGGACCGATGGTGACCATCCGCAGGGAAGCAAAGAAAAAGGATGTCATGATCAAGTATGTGACAAAGGAACGTCTTGACCAGATGTCCGAGACCGGCAAACATCAGGGTGTCATCGCCTATGCGGCGGCTTATGAATATGCTGAGGTTTCCGATATTCTGGAAAAAGCAAAAGAAAAGGGAGAAGATCCGTTTATTTTTATTCTGGATAATATTGAAGATCCGCACAATCTCGGTGCGATCATCAGAACAGCCAATTTAGCAGGTGCGCATGGAGTGATCATTCCGAAGAATCGGGCAGTCGGACTGACTGCAACCGTAGCCAAAGCATCTGCAGGAGCACTGAATTACACGCCGGTTGCAAAGGTGACAAACCTTTCCCAGACGATCGAAGAGCTGAAAAAAGAAGGGCTTTGGTTTGTCTGTGCGGATATGGACGGAGAGATCATGTACAGGCAGAATCTGACAGGACCGATCGGACTGGTGATCGGAAATGAAGGCGAAGGTGTTGGACGTCTTGTGAAGTCCAAATGCGACCTTGTGGCAAGGATCCCTATGCAGGGAGACATAGATTCCCTGAATGCATCTGTGGCAGCGGGTGTACTTGCCTATGAGGTTGTCAGACAGAGAATGCAGGTAAAGAAATAGACGAAAATGAGGTGACAAATGCGGGACAGATGGAAGGATTGTTCGGATGAAGAACTGATCATACGACTGCGTGAAGGAGAGCAGGAGGTCATGGATTATCTGATGGATAAATATAAAAATCTTGTCAGGGATAAAGCAAAATCCATGTATATTCTGGGTGGTGATACAGAGGATCTGATCCAGGAAGGAATGATCGGTCTGTTTAAAGCTGTCAGAGATTATGATTTTGGCAGGGACGCCGGCTTTTCAACATTTGCCACGCTCTGTATTTCCAGACAGATGTATACGGCTGTGCAGGCATCCGGACGAAAAAAACATATGCCCCTTAATACATATATTTCATTGTCAGGTGAGACAACACATACGGATGAGCAGAAGGAAAATGTGCCGCTGGAAAACGTATTGCAGTCAGGACAGCTCAGTGATCCGGAAAAAATGCTCATAGACCGGGAAAATGTAGAATATATTGAACAGATGATACAGTCCCGGCTCAGCAGCTTTGAAAAGCAGGTGCTGGATCTGTACCTGACCGGAATGGGATATGTGGAGATTGCAAAGGTACTTGGAAGGGATGAAAAGTCAACAGATAATGCATTGAGCAGACTGAAATCAAAATTACGGAAGGTGATCGAATAACAGATGACCGAATATGTCGAAAAAACGACCGTATCTGCATGAAAAATGGAGAAAACGGGAAATAGATTTGACTGCATTTGGCATGTTGATATATGATAAAAAAGAAGTGTAAACCGTAGCAAAGTCATTACATAGCATAAAAGAATGAGAGGGAATTTCAGATGGAAAGAAATGATCCAAATACCAAGATGAGAGAGAAGATCTACAAAGAGTTAAAGGTTAATTTCCAAAATCTTGAGCAGCAGATTAAAGAGCTGGAAAACTTAAACGCCGAATATGCGATCAAATGTGATCTGTACGGACAGTGTCTGGCAGAGCATCTGCTGAGCAGCGGCAGTGATGTGATCAAGAAGCATTTAGAGGAAACACATGCCAAGATTCAGGAAAATGAAGAAGCGATCAAGCAGCTGAAGCTGGAAAGAGATGCTTATCGCATCGAGATTGAGATTTACGAAAATAACATCAAAGAGAAATAAAAGAAAAAGAAAAGGAGCATCATACCCGTCAGAGATGGGCACGATGCTCCTTTTTGATGTACCCCGGAGCATACTTTACTGATCCGGAAAGATCCGGACATAAAAAAAGAGCTGCTGACGGGAATTGAACCCGTGACCCCTTCCTTACCAAGGAAGTGCTCTACCTCTGAGCCACAGCAGCTTTTTTGTTACCGAACGCTATTGTATCAAAGAAACGATTCTTTGTCAAACAAAAACTGGATTCTCAGCGTAAAATATGGTAAAATTCTGAATAAGTCAAGTATTGGTGAGAGGGTTATAAGGAGAAGGATACTACATGAATCAAAATCTTTATATGAGGGATTTTATAAAAGATAATAACCGCAGGATCAATGGGATTCTCGGGAAGCTGATCGCGGCGTTTCTGATACTGATCCCTGCGGCGGTTATCGCATGGCAGGTGGATGTGCTTGTGCTGGAAAAGAGCACACTTATCAAAGTATGTCTCTTGATTTTTGCGGCATCGGTTATTCCGGTGATCGTCTGCCGGTATTCTTATAATGAAACAGTCAACCGATGTGTCTGTCTGACACTTATGGAAGGGCTTGTCTGTCTGGTTGCCTGTAATGATGTGATCAGTCTGAAGCTGTCTTATGTGATCGTACCGCTTGTCAGTCTTCTGTATGCGGATAAAGCGATATTTATACACACGGCAAGAAATTGTTTTTTTGCCATGCTCTGTGTATTTTTGTATAAATTTTACCAGACGGACAACAGACTTTATACGCTGCGCTACACATATCAGACAAGCTATGAAGAAATACTTGCGACTGTACTGGAGTATCTGATCTTAATGCTTCTGATGTATCTGCTCTGCATGAAGGAAAGGGATATGATCCTGTCCGGTTTTTTGCTGGAACAAAGAGAGGATGGCAGTTATGTGACAGCAGCAGTGGCTGCAACACCGGCAGCAGAGACGGAGCAGGCAGCGCCTTATAATACAAAGGGCTTATTTTTGGAGATCAATCAGAAAATACAGAGTATGATCCGGGGAAAGGATAAGGTTTTTCTGCTGCATGTGGATTATGATCTGCCCAGCGTACTCGTTGGAGATACCGAGAAGATCCGTCTTGCCATGATCAACATCTTAAGTGATCTGCTGCAGTTTACGGAGCAGGGAACAGTCACAATGACCGTTACTTATGAAAAGGGTATTCTGCCAAGAAGAGGGCAGAATATTACACTGGTGTGCAGGATCGACTGCAGTGAGGATCTGACGGAAGATCTGCGTTATGGAAATGCGCCGGGATTTGCGCTTGCCAAAAATATGATCCAGAAGCTGAATGGTATCTTTCTGAATAAGACTGCGGGTGGAGAGGTCAGACAGACCAGATTTGTGATCTCGCTGCTGCAGACAGTCGAGGATGAGAAAACAATCGGAGAGATCAAAGAGGAGCATAGAGAAGAGCAGAAGGAGCTGATCACGGATTCTCGAAAAAAGGCACAGAATCTGTATTATGCCAAGCAGGTGAAGGCACTTGTGGTAGATGACAGTCCGGTAAACTGTAAGCTGGTCGCATCTTTGCTGAAATCATACGGTATGCAGGCAAAGACCGTGGAAAGTGGTGAAGAGGCGATTGAAGAGCTTCATACAAGGAAATATGATTTTGTTATTCTTGATCATATGATGCCTGTTAAGGGCGGTATCCAGACAGCAAAGGAGATCAGGCAGCTCGGGGATCCTTATTTTGAACTTCTGCCGCTTTTAGTCATGACATCCAATATTACGGAGGAGTCCAAACAGATCTTTTATGACTGCGGCTTTTCCGAAGTTATCTCAAAACCGATTAAGGAGGAGGAACTGCGACAGGCACTGGCACATTGCATGTTCTTATGATCAAAATGAAAAAGTTTTTCGTGCAGTTTAAAAGTTTAGATTTACGGACAGGGATTGAAGCAGCTTTTGGAGCTGTTTTAACCCTGTTTTCCATTTTCAGTCTGTTTATAAAGGGCTGGTACGATCAGCTGCCTGTTTACAAGGATCTGATCTGCGGGCTGACAACATGGTCCGGCTATAATAAACAGGCGGATCTGTGGCTGATCCGGGGAGCGATCATTGGCCTGCCGCTGTTATTTATCCTGTTTGCATGGATCCTGCTAAAAGTGAAGCCGGTAAGGCAGAATACGGGCAGAGAAGAGAAAACAGACAGGGAAAAGGCAGTTTATGGTTTTATGATCGGATATGCAGCTGTATTGCTTATGATACTGACACAGCAGAGGTATATGTGGCAGTATGCAGGGCTTTACGTGGTATTGCTTTTGGGTTATCTGCTTTGCCAACACACCAAAACAAGTTATGTAAACTGCGTAGAACAGGCGTCATTTGTCTATGGGGCTTTGACCGTGCTGTTTCTGGCAGCAGGCTGGAAGGTAAGGATCGCACAGCTCTGGCAGGCTGGCAGCCTTGTATTATTAGGGATTACAGCCGTTTTCTTTCTTATGCTTTGCGGACTGCCACAGCTTGGCAGGCTGTTTGCCAAGATAAGGCTTGAGAAATATCTGCAGATCTTACTGCCGGTTGGCTGTCTTTCCTTTGTGCATTTTCGTTATCGATATGAAGTGACGGGAGAGGTCATGGAGCTGTTTTATTCCGGCAGATGGAAATACTTCTGTATCCTGCTGACACTGTTGCTTCTGATCTGGGCGTATTTTAGCAGCAGAAAGGAAAGCAGGATCTATCCGACGACCTTTGTTATGGCAGCCATGCTGCGTGTTTTTACACAGCCGGAGGGGCTGCTCAGCATGGATTATTTCCACAATGGAGAGATCACGCTTCCGATGCAGCAGCTGATGTCGTATCATAAGCTGCCTTATCTGGATCTGATCCCCATACACGGACTTTGTGATTATTATTACGGAGTGATCGATTATCTGTTTTTTGACGGCTCATATCTTTCCCTGAATGCGGCAAAAATAGTTGGGGATCTTGCCATGGCGGCTCTGCTGGCACTTGTGATCTGTTATTTTATGGAGCACAGGGCAGGTATATGGCTTGTCTGGCTGTTTATGCCATTTCTGGTCAAAACAGCGGGAATGCGGTATCTGTTTTTGTTTATCCTGTTTTTTGTCCTGTTCAGTAAGAAGCTGCCAAAGCTCGATTATCTGTATGCATGGGTGCTCCTTTCTATCTTTGCGATTGCATGGAACGCATCGATCGGTGGAACTGCTGCTCTGGCATTTCTGCCGCTCGTTTTGTGCAGAAGCTTGCCAAAGCTTGGAGAAAACTGTAAAGAGATCCTGCATAGACCTGGGACGCTTGTGCGCTGGCTTGCACTGATCGTATTCGGCATTTCTTTTATCCCTCTGTTTTTACAGATTGTGGTTTATTTAAAGGATAATACCGGAACAACGCTGTATGTCAATGGTATGGCAATGTTTGAAGACGTGACAGATGCAGCCGGTTATCTTCTGCCGGGGCTGATGGGAGAGCAGGGAACGTTCTTTATCGGGACTTTTGGCTTTTTACTGCCACTTCTCGTTTGCCTGTATTTTGCACTGAAGAAAGAGAAAAGAGCAGCAGGGCAGTTTATGACATTGCTGATCTGTTATCTTATTTTGGTAAATTACGCTTTTGTCCGGTTTGATGAAGGGGGCAGAGCCCTGGTACTGACGATCTTTTTCAGCATTCTGACAGTGTCAGTCCTTTTATACGAACATAAAAAATGGCTTATGGCACTGGCTCTCGGTTCCCTGATGCTGTGGCTGAGTCAGGATGCACCGCTCATAACAGCGGACAGTCTTTGTATGATCAAAGAGGTTCCTGCATCTGTATATACATCGATCGGAGGAAAAGAGATCGCAGATCCGGTCGTATATGTGACGGATGCGGGAATATCCAATATGGGAACAGGTTTTGTACAGGGAAATACGCTGCAGAGCCTGCAAAATATCGGAACGGTATTACAGGCTGAGGTGACAGAAGGAAAGACATGGCTGGATGCAACCAATGCAGTTGCCAATGCGGTTTTATTTGACCGGGAATGCTTTTTCCCGTTTACATCCGTGTATAACATCAGCAACCGCACGATGCAGGAAAAGGCGATCGCGCAGCTTTCCGAAAATCTGCCGGATCTGATCCTTCTTGCACCATACATCCAGTTCGATGAAGCGACCTTCAGTGACAGAAGCATTCTGCTCTATGATTATCTGCTGGAGCAGGATTATGTACCGTATAAATATGAAAATGTGATTTATTTGCTGCGTGGAGAGTGCCATACAGAGGCTGCAAAGGTCGATTATGAGTCATATGCACAGCTGCTGCATAAAACGAGCCTGCAAATGCTGCCCGCAGTCTGGGCCGGCATAGAAGAGAAAGGGCAGGAACTGCAGATACCTTACTGGATTGAACGGACAGAAGAGGGCTTTGATCTTGTCTTTGAAAAGGTGATCACAGGAATGGACATTGACCTTTTACAGATCGATTGTGATGCTTCTATCGATCTGCAGGATCCGGGCAGGGATATGGCAAATGAGGAAACGAAAGGACAGACCGCCGCAGGACAGGCGGAGCTGTCTTTTGGGACAGAGATCGCTGCAGAGGGCAGTGCACACTTTACTTACACGATGGCAGACAGCGTGCTGTTACCGCTTTGTACAAGCCCGTATTTTACCTGTGAGAAGGCTGTAGAGAGATTGCATATCACACTGCCAAAGGAATTGTCAGATGTGGATGAGACGCAGCTGCACTGCAGCTTTTATAAGCTGGACAGGGAATAGGTGGATGTCATCATAGGAACGGGCTGGAAATGGCTTGGAAATACAATAAATGGTACATTTAAAAAACCATGGACTGAAGAATTTTAGTCCATGGTTTTTCTTCCTGTTTCTATATTGTGATAGCTTGCTGATCTGCATTGGCATGAGCTAATGCATTCTACTCATCATCTTCAGGAGCTTCACCGCCGCCGGCTTCTTCTGCATCTGCCTGTGCATCGATCTGCTGCTGTGCCTGCTGTGCTGCCTGTTGCTGCGCCGCCTGTGTTGCTGCAGCCTGCTGCTGTGCGATCGCCTGCTGAGCAGCCTGGATGGAAGCAGCATTGGCAGGATTTGTAAAGTAATCCGGTGTATGCGGACAATACGTTGTTGCACCCGGTGAACCATCGTCGGATGGTGCAATTTCAATAACGCCCGGTACCTGATAAGGACAGGTCGTCGCAGCGGCAAGACCGGTTGCTGCACATACCATTCCGGAAAAGTGTACATCACATGTTTCAGTTGGTACAGTACCTTCTGCAAAGTATTCTGTATTTAAGTAAGCATCACATACGCCTGCAATCGGCAGTTTACCGGATTTGGAGCAGACTGTTGCGGTCACGATACCGCTTGGCTTCGTAAAGGAAGCAGCAGGTAATCCTTCATGGATCCGGGACATGACAGCTTTCCACATTGTTTTGGATAAGTTCTTTTCCGCACTTGTCTCCATAGATACGTTATTGTCATAGCCTGTCCAGGTCGTAGCTGTATAGTACGGAGAGTAGCCTGCAAACCAGACATCCTTATAATCGGAGGTTGTACCGGTTTTCCCGGCGATTGCGACATCGCCGCCGAAGTTGACGGAACCACCGGTACCTTTTGTAACAACATCGACCATGGCATCTGTCAGCAGGAAGGCAGTTGTTTCCTTGATAACCTGATGAGATTCCGGTGTTGTGTTATCTACCATAACATTGCCATCGTGATCCAGAATTTTTGTAAATAAAGTCGGTTTGATATAAGTACCGTTATTGGCAACCGTTGCATAGCCTGCATTCAGTTCCAGATTAGTAACACCGTCTGTGATACCGCCCAGTGCAAGAGACTGTGTGATATCGGAGAAAATCTGGGTACCGCTGCTTGTCTCGACTTCACGACGTTCCACAAGGGTAGTAAAGCCGAAGTTCTGCAGATAATCAAAACCAAGCTGTGGTGTGATCTGTGTCAGTGTTTTTACTGCAACAATATTCAGGGACTGTTCAATACCGTAGCGGAGTGTACAGATTCCCTTGTAGCCGCTGGAATACCAGTTGCTGACAGGTCTTCCGTTTGCATAATTATATGGGGCATCGTTCTGGACAGTGGCAAGTGTCATGCCGGCGCTGTCAAGGGCAGGTGCATAAGTAGACAGAATTTTAAAGGTAGATCCGGGCTGTCTGGTCGTGTCCGTTGCTCTGTTCAAAGTACGGCTGGCTGATTTTGTACCACGTCCGCCGACCATTGCCACGATGTAACCTGTGGATTGATCCTCTACAGTAATGGAAACCTGTGGCTGCGGTGTCAGCGATACATTTTCCGAATAAACTTCATCACCCGGGCTTAAAACGCTCTGCTGATATTCCGCGATATCCGTATAAGCAGCATCCTGAGAAGAATACAGCAGATTATAGGAAGAACGCTGGTTCCTGAAATACTGCTTGAACATTTCCGTTGAATAATTGACATACTCACCACCTGCTGTCAGGACAGTGAGCTGATAGTCAAGCAGCCATTTTGTATTTTCAGGATAGTTTTCTTCATTATTATAAATTTCGTCACAGATCTTCTGGATGGAAGGATCCTGCGTTGTCTGGATCTGCAGACCGCCGGAATAAACCAGATTATATGCCTGTGTTTCATTATATCCTTTTTCTTCCATCAGAACGGAAGTAACCTGATCGATCAGTGCATCAACAAAGTAGGAGTTGATTGAATCATTTTCCGTTGCTTCATTTACCTGCTTGATGCGGGAGTAGACATCGTCTGCCATAGCCTCATCGTATTCATCCTGATCGATCCAGCCCTGATCCAGCATATCATTCAGAACTTTTGTACGCCTGTCTGCATTGTCTTCCGGATGTGTGATCGGATTGTATTTGGACGGGTTCTGTGTGATGCCGGCAATAACCGCACATTCGGATAAATTCAGCTCAGATACGGGCTTATTGAAGTAACGCATGGAAGCTGCCTGTACACCAAGTGTATTCTGTCCTAAGTTGATCGAGTTCATATAAAGCTCCAGAATATCCCGCTTGCTCATTCTTTTTTCGAGCTCCAGTGCCAGATACTGCTCCTGGATCTTACGCTTGATACGGACAAGATCGGAGTTTTCCGTTACCCAGCCCTCAAAGACGTTGTTTTTCAGAAGCTGCTGGGTGATCGTGCTGGCACCCTGTCCGAGGTGCCTTGTCTTGATCGCGGTCACACCGGCTCTGATAATACCCTTGATATCAATACCGTTATGCTGGTAGAAACGCGCATCTTCGATCGCAACAAAGGCGTTAGCCATATTTTCCGGGATCTGATCCATCTTGACATAGCTGCGGTTGGAATTGGTGCCGACGAGCTTGGCAATCTGTTTGCCACTGTTATCGTAAACGACGGTCGCATAACCGCTCGGCGTAACATCCAGGCTGGAAATATCGGGAGCAGATGCCAGAATTCCCTTAAACATACCGATACCGAGACAGACACCGATAATGCACACACTGATCATACAGATGAGCAGTGCTTTCAAAAATGCCAGTAAGAACATTTTGCTGAATTTCGTTGATTTAGAATTAAGCTGCCGCTGTTTTTTGCGGATGCTTTTTTTACCATAATTCATGAATAAAGCCTCCTTATTCCCACTGATTATACCAAAAACAGCCATTAAAAGAAAGGAAAATCTTCCATATATAGGATTGTACACAAAATGGTACACTTTTATACGAAATCTGTGGTATGCTTTAGTTGCAGAATTGTGGGAGTGCGTAGCACGAAACAATCCGCATGACATTTTGACTGTTATGCCATTTATAGAATATAAAACAAATAAAGGAGCACGATCCGTATATGAAGATCATACTGCAGCAGGCGCAGGGCGAGATTACAGAAAAAAAATCAAGATTCATTGCGACATTATGTCCCGTACAGTCGCAGGAGGAGGCAGAGCAGTTCATAGCTGTCTGCAAAAAGAAATACTGGGATGCAAGGCACAACTGCAGCGCTTATGTGATCGGGGAAAACAATGAGATCATGCATTCCTCCGATGACGGTGAGCCGAGCGGGACAGCGGGCAGACCAATGCTTTCTGTGCTGACCGGGCAGGACGTACATAATGTGGCGGCTGTTGTAACGAGGTATTTTGGCGGTGTGTTGCTGGGAACGGGCGGACTGGTACGTGCTTATCAGGGGGCTGTTTCGGAAGCTCTTTTGCACGCTGAGATCAGACAGCAGCTTTTGATGCAGGAGCTGATGCTGACAGCGGAATATACGGATGTCGGGAAGATCCAGTATCTGCTTTCCCAGGCGGGTTTTCGCACAGCAGATACGGAATATGGCGCAAAAGTACTGTTCCATGTGCTGGTACCGGCGGGGGAAGAGGACGCAGCGATCAAATTGCTGACAGAAAAAACAAACGGAAAAACAGGGATTACAAAAGGAGAACTGAGAAATGAAACCTGTGAATGAAAACGCAACAAAAGAGGCAAAAGAATTATTGGCATATTTATATGAAACAGCCGGCAAAAAGATCATAACCGGACAGCATACGCAGACAAATCCGATGGAGGAGATCACCTATATCCATGAAAAGACAGGTGCTTATCCGAAGCTGCAGGGATTTGAGCTTTTGGGCTATTCCCCAAACATCAATTATGCGGATGCATCCGAGGCGTGCCTGACGGAGGTAAAGGAAAATCAGGGTACCATGGACACTGCGATCAAATGGGCAAAAGAGACAGACGGTATTGTTTCTATCTGCTTTCACTGGTTTTCACCGGTGGGCGGAAGAGATAAGAGCTTTTACAGTGAGCATACGGAGTTTGACCCGGAGCAGGTACTTGTAGAGGGTACAAAGGAGCGCAAAGCCTTCTATCAGGATCTGGATGTGATCGCCGGGCAGCTCGTCCGCTTTCAGCAGGAAAATATCCCTGTTCTGTGGCGCCCGTTCCATGAGGTGGAAGGCACATGGTTCTGGTGGGGCAGAAAAGGCGGTAAAGTGGCAGCAGAGCTTTATAAGCTGATGTTTGATTATTATGTAAACCAGAAGCATCTGGATAACCTGCTCTGGGTTTGGAGCTGCCCGACAAAGGAGGGCTATCCGGGTGATGCCTATGTGGATGTGGTATCGTGGGATATTTATCTGCCGGAATATGAAGCAACAGATTATCAGAAACAGTATGAGGAACTGATCGCCAATACATCCGGAAACAAAGTGGCAGCGCTGACGGAAGTCGGTTATAACCCGGATGTTAAAAAGCTGGAGCAGAGCCATACACCATGGGCATATTACATGACATGGTCGAAGGAATTTTGTATGGATGGCGTTTACAATACGGTAGAAAAGCTGAAAGAAATGTATGACAGCGATTACAGCGTTAAGAGAACGAGATAGGTTGCATGTGCGGTGGTAACCTGCTATACTTGGTTAGTAATAACTAACATAAGTATAAAAAGAGAGGCAGACACCAATGACAATTCATGAATTCGGAACAGAAAATATAGAAATTATCTTACTGATCCATCCTTCCGTTGTGAAATGGGATTACTTTGAAAATGTCATTCCACTGTTGGAGAAAAAGTATCATCTGCTTGTTCCGGCACTTCCCGGATATGACTTTGACAATGACAGTGATTTTACAAGTGTGGAGCAGATCGCTTCGGATCTGAACGTGTGGATGAAAGCACAGGGCTATACGGAATTATATGCGGTGTATGGCTGCTCCATGGGTGGTTCCGTTGCACTGCTGGTTGCGCTGGGACAACTGATCAAAATAAAACACTGTGTCATGGATGGTGGCATCACCCCTTATCAACTGCCATGGATCGTGACGCGCTTCATTGCCCTGAAGGATTATCTTATGATGATGATCGGAAGAACAGGCGGTGTGGGTCTTTTGGAAAAAGCATTTGCAACAGATGAGTATACCAAGGAGGATCTGCAGTATGTGGCAGACGTTCTGCGGCATTGCAGCAGAAAAACACTGTGGCGCACCTTTGATTCCTGCAATAATTATAAAGTGCCGGATCCTGTCCCTGCAATAGATACGAAGCTTTATTACTGGTATACAATTGGAGAGGAAAAAGAGCGAAAGCAGGATATCGCGTATATAAAAAGCAAGTTTCCGCAGACGGAGTTTACAGTATTACCGGAATTGGGGCATGCAGGACTGGTTTTGCTGAAACCGGAATTATTTGAGCAGATGATCAGTGAGCTATCATGGAAAAGCATATGCGACGGAGATCGTGAAAAAGAGCAAAAAGATCTATCTTAAAATTTTAAGTATAAAAGATGCCAATATAATTTCTCTTTCTGAAGATCAAGAAGAAATAGGAAAATGTTCCGTTTTATAGTGCATCTGTTACTAATTTAGCTTCGCAGGCAGTTGCAATTCGGAGCGGTTACATGCCTTTTTGGACAGATACATATGGTGTGAGATAGATCGGCAGGATAGTCGAAAAAATTTTTTCACATTGTGGTAAGGAAAACAGCTGACCTTCAGGTCAGCTGTTTTCTTCATCGCGAGGCTTACTGTATCGGAAGTCACAGAAGGCTGCTCCTTCTGCAATTGTTCCGGTCCTCACTAATTTCATGTGCATAATATCCGCAAGCACATAGTCCATTCTGCACAGATAGGCTGCCAGATTTGGGCATCCCTCATCCTGGCACAGTTTACAGACACCACATTCGTGATAATCATAGCCAAGGTCATACGATTCATTTCCCGGCAGAATATCCACAACCCAGTCGTTTTCATACTTGCGCTTATGGCTTTCCTTGGACCATTTCAGCCTTGCAGGCATGCGCTTTGGATCCAGATAACTATCGGCATTTCCCATAATTTTGTGAAACAGCTTAGAAGCACACAGTCCATCACGGAATATTTCATAATTTTCTTCAGCGGATTTTCCGGTGCTGCGATTTAATGCAATAAAATAACTTCCCATGATGTAGGAGCTCAGCAGATGGGATTTACCGATATCCTTTGCCCGTTCCACGATCAATTTATGTTCTTTTTCAATTTTTTTGACTGTATTTTTAGAGAAACCACGTCTTTTCAATTCTGCCTTTACAGCGCTGTGATAAAAAAGATAGATCAGTTTTGCCTGTAATGTATTTTTCATATTTTGTCACCTCCGGTTTGATACTGGATGCCCAGTTCTGCCTCTAATCCACGGAGCAGAACAGTCATTGCTTCTGTAAATGCGGCTTTTATTTCTTCTGTGATGCCATTCTGGCAGGCGTCATCAGCGATCATCTCACAGATCATGGAAAATTCCGAGGAAGAAAGCATATAGATGGTTTTTTTCGATAATTTTTTAGAGGAAATACCACGGCGGTACAGTTCCTCATAATAATTGGCTGCAAATGCGGTACAGCGTTCTATGTAGATGGTGCGGAAATGATCGAGATAAGTTCCTGCATCATTTTTTAATAACATATGAAGAAGCTGCATGTCTTCCTGCAACAGATCAAGTGTCTGCATGGATATCTTCGAATACAGAACCTGAACCAGATCCGCATCTGACAGGGCAGAAAAGTCAACGCCAAGCATAGACTCGGTAATGCGCATAAGCTTTTTGCCGCTTGCATGAAAGAGCTCTCCAAACATTTCTTCTTTACCGGAGAAATGTTTATAGATAGCTCCGGCAGTGATACCGGCTCTGGCAGCGATCTTTCGCATGGAGGCTTCCTGATAGCCTGTTTCAAGAAAGATATCCATTGCACTTTTTAAGATCAATTCTCTGGTTTCTTTTGTGCTTTCGCGGATAATGACCGCCTCCTTTATTTTACAAAAACAATTTGGTAAACGCTGTTTACTTTATAGCACATTGGGTAGATAAAGTCAAGAATGCTAGGAATAGATAGATGTGTAAGCTCTTGTTTTTTTATATAATTCTGGGTATAATATAATCAAATTACGATTTAGTAAATCACGATTAGATGTATGAGGAGGCGATTTTATGTTTATAGGCAGAGAAGCGGAATTGAAATTTTTAAATGATAAATACGAAACAGAAGGAGGACAATTTGTTGTTTTGTATGGAAGACGGCGTGTTGGCAAGACGGAAACGCTCAGAGAGTTTTGCAAAGGAAAACCACATATCTTTTTTTCCTGTACGCAGACAACCGACAAAGTGCAGCTCCAAAAATTTTCAAAACAGATATTAAAGGAGAATATACCTGCAAGAAATTATATTACTGAGTTTGCCGACTGGGAAAAAGCTATTCATGCCATTCTTGATTTGCCATATGGAAATAAAAAGAAACTTTTGGTCATAGATGAATTTCCATATATGTGTAAAGGTAACAGGAGTATTCCGTCCATTTTGCAAAACTTATGGGATGCTGAGCTTCGTAATGCAAACGTTATGATCATATTGTGTGGTAGTGCAATGAGTTTTATTGAAAAGGAATTACTTGCGGAAAAGAATCCACTTTATGGTCGCGCAACCGGAATTTACAAGATGAAGGAAATGGGGTTTTATGATGCAATAAAATTTTTCCCTGATTACTCGGAGCGGGATAAAGTGATTGCATATTCCATCCTTGGCGGAATTCCGCATTACTTGAGACAATGGAATCCGAAGTGGTCCATTGCGGAGAATATCAAGCGGAATATTCTGACAAAGGGTTGTATTTTGTACAGCGAGGTTGAGTTCCTGCTTCATCAGGAACTTCGTGAAACGCCGGTTTATAATTCTATTATTGAAGCGGTAGCACTTGGTAATACAACCTTAAATAATATCAGTCAGAAGTCGTTGGTCGAGGATACCTCCAAGACAAGCGTATATTTGAAAAATCTGATCGAGCTTGGAATTGTGGAACGGGAATTTTCTGTGGATACCAAAGTAAAGGAACAGGCAAATGGCAATAGAGGGACATACAAGTTGACAGATAATTTCTTTCGTTTCTGGTATGCTTTCGGATTTGCAAATTATTCACAACTTGAAGATGGTGATGTGGATGGCGTTTATGAGTATGTTGTAGAACCTGCACTTCATGAATTTGCTTCCGTGACTTTTGAGGATGTTTGCCGTGAATTTGTTCGGGAAATGCAGAAAAAGAATATGTTGCCGTTTCGGTATTCCAAAATGGGACGATGGACAGGTAAAACGACGCTCAGAGATAAGAATGCAAAAAATGGATTTAGAACTGCAGAAACAGAAATTGATCTTTTGTGTATCGATCAAAAAGAAGAAAACTATATGGTTGGAGAGTGCAAATTCAAAAAGGAACCATTTACCTACACGGAATATCTTAATACGTTGTCAAAGCTGAACCCGTTGAAAGAAAAAGCGCAGTTTTATTATGCATTGTTTTCTGAAAATGGATTCGATGAAAAAATAATTAGTGATGCCAAGAAAAATAGAACTTTTATCTATACACTTCAGCAGATTGTCAATTTTAGCTAATGAAAAATTTTACTACTGGATTCTGTTGATATCAGCTTTCGCGTATGTCACAGCAAAAAGCTGATCATTCCGGGAACGGAGGATCTGGTGGATTCTTATAAAGATTATCGGTTCCATTTTATAGGAAGTCTGAAGGGAATGGTGATCGGGCTTCCTGTGTGTCTGCTAGTAGGTGTTATGGTACAGCTTGTGAATTGGATCTTATAGAATAGAAAAAGGAAAGCCATCACCGGCTTTCCTTTTTTAAACCTTATATAAGTTTACATAATATCAATTCTTATGACTTTCTGAAACCTGCACGCTTACGCATGGTAGGATCCAGGATCTTCTTACGGATACGAAGACTCTTCGGTGTTACCTCTAAGAGCTCATCAGTATCGATAAACTCAAGTGCCTGCTCCAAAGAGAGGATCTTTGGCGGTGACAGACGAAGTGCTTCATCTGAGCCGGAAGAACGGGTATTTGTCATCTGTTTCTTTTTGCAGACATTGATCTCGATATCTTCCGCCTTACCTGTTTCGCCGACTACCATACCGGCATACACCTTTTCGCCCGGTCCGATGAAGAGAGTACCACGTTCCTGTGCATTGTACAGACCGTAGGTAATGGCTTCGCCGGATTCGAATGCAATCAGGGAACCTTGTGCACGGTACATCATATCACCCTTGTAAGGACCATATCCGTCATACGTTGTATTGATGATACCATTTCCCTTTGTATCCGTCATGAATTCACCACGGTAACCGATCAGACCACGCGCCGGAATAGAGAACTCAAGACGGACATAACCGCCGTTGGCAGCTCCCATGCTGATGAGCTCGCCCTTTCTGGCAGATAACTTTTGGATGACTGAACCGGAGAATTCATCCGGTACATCGATATAAGCAAGCTCCATTGGCTCGAGTTTTTTGCCGTTTTCATCGGTCTTATATAAAACCTCAGCTTTGGAAACTGCAAATTCATAGCCTTCACGGCGCATATTTTCAATCAAAACGGAAAGATGTAATTCACCACGGCCGGAAACCTTAAAGCTTTCTGTTGTTTCGGTTTCTTCCACATGCAGGGAAACATCTGTATTTAACTCACGGAACAGTCTGTCGCGCAGATGACGGCTTGTGACATATTTGCCTTCCTGTCCGGCGAGCGGAGAGTCATTGACGATGAAATGCATGGCGATCGTCGGCTCTGAGATCTTCTGGAATGGGATCGGAACCGGATTCTCCGGGCTGCAGAGTGTATCACCGATGTGGATATCTGCGATACCGGAAATGGCTACGATGGAACCGATGCCTGCCTCTTTGACTTCTACCTTATTTAAACCGTCAAATTCATACAGCTTGGAAACCTTCACCTTTTTCATCTTGTCAGGCTCATGATGGTTGACGATGACAACATCCTGATTGACACGGATCACGCCGTTATCTACTTTGCCGACACCGATACGGCCGACATATTCATTGTAATCGATCGTACTGATCAGTACCTGTGTACCTGCATCAGGATCCCCTTCCGGTGCAGGAATGTAATCAAGGATCGTTTCAAACAATGGCATCATATCTTTACCCGGTTCATCAATGGAAAGAGAAGCAGTTCCGGCTTTGGCGGAAGCATATACGATCGGGCAGTCAAGCTGGGATTCATCCGCATCCAGATCGATGAGAAGCTCAAGCACTTCATCAACAACCTCAGCAGGTCTTGCTTCCGGACGGTCGATCTTATTGACACAGACGATAACCGGTAATTTCAGCTCCAGTGCCTTACGCAGCACGAATTTGGTCTGTGGCATGGCACCTTCAAAAGCATCGACTACGAGGATGACGCCATTTACCATTTTCAGGACACGTTCCACTTCGCCGCCGAAGTCTGCATGACCAGGTGTGTCGATAATGTTGATCTTTGTATTTTTATAAGTAACTGCAGTGTTCTTGGAAAGAATGGTAATACCACGCTCTCTCTCGATATCATTGGAATCCATGACACGTTCTGCCACTTCCTGATTCTCACGAAATACACCGCTTTGTTTTAACAGTTCATCTACCAGTGTCGTTTTACCGTGATCGACATGGGCGATGATTGCGACATTACGAATATCGTCTCTCGTTGTTTTCATATAACTCCTCACTCTCTAAAAACGGGGTCTACAGTTAAATAGGATACCCAAACGTTTATAGTCTATCACATTTTTTGCAAAAATCAACAAGGACTGTAAGAAAACACCAGCTTTTGTCGATGAAACCATGTCATAATTATGGGATTTTTTCATAAATATATATAGCAGACAATGCCTGACGTAAGTAAATAAGGAAAAAATTCTTAAAGTAAGAAGGGAGAACCGGAACATGACAGATAAGGTAATGGAAAACAATCAGGTAACCGTGATGGGAGAAATCGTAGGAGAATTTGTCTACAGCCATGAGATTTTTGGCGAGGGCTTTTATATGGTAGATATTCTTGTGCCAAGGCTCAGCGATTCATCAGACAGGATACCGCTTATGATCTCAGAAAGGCTGATGGATGTTTCAAAGGACTACAGAGGAACACTCGTCATGGTAAGCGGACAGTTCAGGTCTTATAACCGTCACGAAGAACACAGGAACAGACTGATCCTTTCCGTTTTTGTACGGGAGGTTGCATTTATTGAACAGGTACCGGAAAATGAAAAGACAAATTATATTTTTCTGGACGGATTCATCTGTAAGGAGCCTGTTTATCGGAAAACGCCGCTCGGAAGAGAGATCGCGGATATTCTGCTGGCTGTGAACCGTCCGTACGGAAAAAGCGATTATATCCCATGCATCAGCTGGGGCAGAAATGCCAGATATGCGAATCATTTCAGGGTTGGGGAACGCTGCAGGATCTGGGGAAGGATCCAGAGCCGCGAGTACATGAAAAAGATCTCGGAGGAGCAGGCAGAAAAACGTGTGGCATATGAGGTAAGCGTCAGCAAACTGGAGCTTGCTTCCGAGGAAGAACAGGGTGTCCTGCAGAATGCCTGACAGCAGGAAAATGCGGAAAAGTTGCATCCTGCAGTATTTTGTGGTATAGTCTGCCTGTTAAGTAAAACGAGCAAAGTCGTTTTGTGAGGTGTGACATGAAACAGGGTAAGATCCATATTTACAGTGGAGACGGACATGGAAAGACGCCCGCTGCACTGGGAGAAGCATTATATGCGGCAAGTGAAGGGAAAACAGTTGTTGTCATCCAGTTTTTGAAAGCGGATCATCTGATGAATGCAGAATATCTGAAGCGTCTGGAGCCGGAGATCAAGTTTTTCCGTTTTGAAAAATCCTCTGCGGAGTATGCAAGTCTGGATGAGGCAGCGCGGGAAGAAGAAAAGATGAATATCCGCAACGGACTGAATTTTGCCAAAAAGGTATTGTCAACAGGTGAATGCGATCTGTTGATCTTAGATGAGGTACTGGGACTGATCGATGTCGGTATCTTGTCGGTGGAAGAACTGAGAACGCTTATTTCTGCCAAAACAGAGGAGACAACGGTCATCATGACAGGCATCCAGCTCAGTGATGAGGTGTGTATGCTGGCTGACGAGGTTTCCAAGATCGAAACAGTGAATTTTAAGGTGTTTTAAATAAGGTTCCAAGAAATGTCATGCATCTGTGATGCATGATGCAGCCTCAATCCATCTGCGAAGCAGATTATGCATGGATTGAGGTTCCAAGAAATGTCATGCATCTGTGATGCATGATGCAGCCTCAATCCATCTGCGAAGCAGATTATGCATGGATTGAGGTTCCAAGAAATGTCATGCATCTGCCCCGGTCGTTTCCCGGCCGGGGCAGAAACTGTCTGTAATTGCTTGACAGAAGGCAGTATTGGTGCTATGCTTTTTTTAGGCTCTGAGTGCTATGCAGAGCTTACATATCATAATATAAAATGAGATAGAGGTCGCATTTTTCAACAGTAGATCCGGGGATGCAGCAGGTGCAGAGGAACAGGAAGGAAAGGGAAAGATGCCGAAAGAAAAGGTGCCTGACCACTTTATTCTTGGGCATGCAGTTAAGAACTGTATGACTGTCATCAGTAAATGATGGGGAGCTATCGGAGATTGAAGGATTACCGGCTCACATGTGCCGGTTTTTTATATAATAGGAAGTCTTTTCGCATATTCTATTATATAAATGAAGGAACTTAAGGTCGTCCGCTGTAATTCCCATAGAAACAAGGAGGAAGAGGATATGTCAATTTTTACTGGAGCAGGTGTTGCCATCGTTACACCATTTCATGAGGATGGCAGTGTCAACTATGAAGCATTTAAGGAGCAGATCGAGCGTCAGATCGCCGGAGGAACCGATGCCATTATCGTATGTGGTACAACAGGAGAATCTTCCACACTGACACATGAAGAACATCTGGATGTGATCCGCTATTGCGTAAAGGTAGTCAACAAGAGAATCCCTGTTATTGCAGGAACAGGTTCCAACTGTACGGAAACAGCGATCTATTTATCTACAGAAGCTGAAAAGGCAGGTGTAGACGGACTTCTGATCGTTACACCATATTATAATAAATGTACACAGAAGGGTCTGGCAGAGCATTTCACATTGATAGCAAATTCCGTAAAGTTACCGATCATTCTGTACAACATCCCGGGCAGAACCGGTGGTGTGCTGATCCAGCCGGAGACGGTTGTAAAGCTTTGTAAGGAAGTAGAGAATATCGTTGGTGTCAAAGATGCCACAGGTAATATTTCAGGCGTTGCCAAGGTCATGCAGCTTGCAGATGGCTGTGTGGATCTGTACAGCGGTAATGATGATCAGGTCGTACCGATCCTGTCACTGGGCGGTAAGGGTGTGATCTCCGTATTATCCAATGTCGCACCACAGCAGACACATGATATGTGTGCGAAGTTCTTTGCAGGCGATGTAGAAGGAAGCCGCAAGATCCAGTTAGATGCTCTTCCGGTTATTGACGGACTGTTCTGTGAGGTCAATCCGATCCCGGTTAAGAAGGCAATGAACCTGCAGGGCTTAAATGCAGGTCCGCTCCGCAGACCACTGACTGAGATGGAGCCTGAACATGCTGAGAAGTTAGCACAGGCTATGAAGAACTTCGGTATTTTATAAAATAGGAAAAGAATAGAAAGCCCCGGCCAAAGGCATGTACTTAGACCGGGGCTTAGATCGCTTTATAATAGGCAGGATAAGGAAGGAAAAAAGATGACAAGAGTAATTATGTACGGCTGTAACGGCAAAATGGGACAGACCATTACAAGACTGATCGAAGAAGAAAATGATGTAGAGATCGTAGCAGGTATCGATGTATGTGATACGGTAAAAAACAGCTATCCGGTATTTCAGAATATCGCAGACTGTGATGTGGAGGCAGATGTTGTGATAGACTTCTCTTCACCGGTTTGTACTGATGCATTGCTTGACTGGTGTGCAGATAAGCAGGTACCGGTTGTGGAATGTACAACAGGACTTTCCGAGGCACAGCTTGCCAGGATCAAGGAGACGTCCGCAAAGGTAGCAGTCCTGAAATCCGCTAATATGTCAATGGGCATCAATTTGCTTGAGAAGCTGTTAAAAGAGGCAGCAGGTCTTCTGGCAGAAGCCGGTTATGATATCGAGATCGTGGAAAAACACCACAAACTGAAAAAGGATGCACCGTCAGGTACAGCACTGGCGCTTGGAGATGCTATCAATGAAGGCCTTTCCGAAAAATATGAATATGTATTTGACAGAAGCCAGAGAAGCATTCCGCGTCCGCAGAAGGAGATCGGTTTTTCTGCTGTCAGAGGCGGTACGATCGTCGGAGATCATGATGTGATCTTTGCAGGTGAGGATGAAGTCATTACCTTCTCTCACAGAGCTTATTCCAAAGCAGTATTCGGAAAAGGTGCGGTACAGGCTGCAAAATTCTTATGCGGCAAACAGCCGGGCTTATATGATATGAGTGATGTGATCGGTTAAAATAACAAACAGGAAAAAGGGGAAACATATGGATGATATGGAACTGAGATATCTGAAATCTCTGTCAAAGCAGTATCCGAATATCGCATCGGCAAGTACGGAGATCATCAACCTGCAGGCGATCCTGAATCTGCCTAAAGGAACAGAGCATTTCATGACGGATGTACACGGAGAATATGAGCAGTTTAATCATGTGCTGAAAAACGGTTCCGGTTCGGTCAGACGAAAGATCGATGAGGAATTCGGCAATACGTTAAGCAGCAAGGACAAAAAGAGTCTGGCTACGCTGATCTATTACCCGAAGGAAAAGCTGGAGATTGTTATGCAGGAGGAGGAAAATATTGAGGACTGGTATAAGATCACGTTATATCGCCTGGTGCAGATCACAAAGCACGTTTCCTCCAAATATACGAGATCCAAGGTGCGTAAGGCACTTCCGAAGGATTTTGCCTATATTATTGAAGAATTGATCACAGAAAAGGCAGAGGTGCAGGATAAGGAAGGGTATTACAATGAGATCGTACATACGATCATCCGTATTGGCAGAGCACCTGATTTTATTGTTGCCCTCAGCAAACTGATCCAGCGGCTTGTCATCGACCATCTGCATATCGTAGGTGATATTTACGACAGAGGGCCGGGGCCGCATATTATTCTGCATACACTGCGTCATTATCACAGCGTGGATGTGCAGTGGGGCAATCATGACATTGTCTGGATGGGTGCTGCAGCAGGCTCCCTTGCCTGCATTGCAAATGTGGTCAGGATGTCTGCCCGCTACGGCAATCTGGATACGCTGGAGGAAGGCTATGGAATTAACCTGATCCCACTTGCGACTTTTGCACTGGAGCAGTACAAAAATACAAGTGAAGCCTTTGCGATCAAATACAATACCGATTACAATACCAAAGATCTTGGCATGGATATGAAGATGCATAAAGCGATGGCAGTCATCCAGTTTAAGCTGGAAGGACAGATCATCAAGCGCAGACCGGAATTCATGATGGAAGACAGACTGCTTCTGGATAAGATCAATTTTGAAAAAGGAACGGTCATGGTAGAGGGCAGGGAATATAAGATGCGGGACATGGATTTCCCGACGATCGATCCTGCTAATCCATATGAGCTGACGCCGGAAGAAACAGAGGTCATGGAAAGGCTCCGTCAGGCGTTTACGCGTTGTGACAAGCTGCAGAAGGATGTCAGATTCTTATTCTCAAAGGGAGGACTTTACAAGGTATACAATTCCAACCTGTTATATCATGGCTGTGTTCCGCTTGATGAGGAGGGTAACTTCTTAAAGGTCAATGTATTCGGCAAGGAATACAGCGGAAAGGCGCTTTATGACATTCTGGATACGTATGCCAGAAGAGGCTATTATGCAAGCCGTGAATCCGGTGATAAGGCAAAGGGGGAGGATATCCTCTGGTATATCTGGACAGGCCCGAATTCCCCGGTATTCGGCAAAGATAAGATGACGACCTTTGAGCGTTATTTCATTGAAGATAAGGAAACGCACGTAGAAACAAAAAATGCCTACTACAGATTGTATGATAATGAAGAGATCGTGGATAAGATCCTGCGGGAATTTGGTCTGGATACGACAAAGTCCCACATTGTGAACGGACATGTTCCGGTAGAGCGCAAAAAGGGAGAGTCACCGATCAAGTGTAACGGAAAGCTGCTTGTCATTGACGGTGGATTTTCCAAGGCATATCAGCATAAGACAGGAATTGCCGGGTATACACTGGTTGCCAATTCTTACGGAATGCGTCTTGTTTCGCATGAGCCGTTTGAATCGACAGAAGCTGCGATCCGCAAGGAATCCGATATTTTTTCTGACTCCATCGTGGTAGAAACCGCGCTGCGCCGTCAGTGCGTGGCAGATACCGATATCGGTGTGGAGCTGAAGGAAAGTATTCATCAGTTAGAGGAGCTGTTAGATGCGTACCGCGAGGGTATTTTAGTGGAGAAGAATTCGTACCAGTAGAAAAATGGGCTGTGGTCTGCACAGCCCGTTTCCTTTATGGGTTATTGTCTCCGGTGAGGTCATCTACGACATCACCTGCGCCATGTGCAACATCCTCGACCGCATTGCCTGCATCATCAATGACATCACCGACCGCATTACCGGCGTCATCAACCGCATCACCGACCGCATTGCCTACGTTGTCGTTCCTATCACCGTTGTTTGTCTGATTACCGGAGGTTGTTCCATTACCGGTGGTTTTGTTGTCATTGTTTCCGGCGTTGTCATTTGGTGTCTGTGTGGTGTTGTTTGCATTACCTGCTTCGTCTGAATTGTTGCCTGTCGTATTGCCGCAGGCTGCAAATGTAAACATGGACGCTACAAGCAGCGCAGTGAATAAAAGCTTTCTTGTCTTTTTCATAAAAGTCACTCCTTTTGCTAAGAATAAAATCTATCAGCTATACTGATAATCATAATGTAACCAGTTAAAATAAATTTTATACGAAAGAAATGACAGAGGAACAGAAATGGAATTCAGACCTTGTATTGATATTCATAATGGAAGTGTAAAGCAGATCGTTGGCAGCAGTCTGTCAGATCTGGGAGATTATGCCAGAGAAAATTTTGTGTCGGGGCAGGACGCAGCATTTTATGCAAAGCTGTACAGCCAATATGGGATCAAAGGCGGACATGTGATCTTATTGAATAAAGAAGGAAGTCCTTATTATGAAGAAACAAAAAAACAGGCTCTTATGGCTCTGGCGTCTTATCCGGGCGGCTTGCAGGTCGGCGGCGGGATTACAGATGAAAATGCAAAGCTGTATCTGGACAGTGGTGCCAGTCATGTGATCGTGACATCCTTTGTATTTTGCGATGGGAAGATTGATTATGACAGACTGCAAAGACTGGTGCGTGTGACCGGAAAAGAACATCTGGTACTGGATCTGAGCTGTAAGAAAACAGAAAACGGATATTATATCATGACAGACAGATGGCAGAAGCAGACGGACACGCAGCTTTCGTTGGAAACCATGGAGCAGCTTTCCGCATACTGTGATGAATTTCTGATCCATGCGGTCGATGTGGAAGGAAAAAATAGTGGGATCGAAGAGGAGCTTGTGAGCCTGCTGTCGGCTTATGAAGACAGACCGATTACCTATGCAGGCGGCGTACATGATTTTGCGGATCTTTCCAGGCTGAAAAAGCTGGGAAAGGATCATATCAATGTAACGATCGGAAGCGCGCTGGATCTGTTTGGCGGGCAGATGGCATTTACAGAGGTGCTGAAGGCGTGTGGAGCGTAGATAAACTGGAACCTCAATCCATGCATAATCTGCTTCGCAGATGGATTGAGGCTGCATCATGCATCTCAGATGCATGACATTTTTTAGGAAAGAAAAAAGCAACCGGTCATATGACCGGCTGCTTTTTTTAATCCGTTAAAACAATTGCTCATTCAAAACTAAATTCTTTCAATTTATATTTTAAAAAGGCACATCGAAAAACTGATTAAGCTTGTAAGAAGCGTGCTTCTTATAATTTAGTTACGTTTACTGCCTGAGGTCCTTTTTCGCCGTTAACTACTTCGTACTCAACTGCCTGGCCTTCTTCTAATGACTTGAAGCCTTCCATGTTAAGTCCTGAATAGTGTACGAAAACGTCGTTTCCAGCTTCATCAGAGATGAATCCGTAACCCTTCTGGTTGTTGAACCATTTAACTGTACCTTTGTTCATTGTGGCTACCTCCAAAATAATATATCTGTCATTTACGACAACGTAAGAATAGCACACCTTTTTTTAAAAGTAAAGATGAAATAAATCATTTTACATTCTTTTATCGGCTTGTTACAATCAGAAAGGAGCGGATTTTTAATCCGTAATACATGGATATATGGGAAGGAGCGGAAATGGCATGAATGCAGAGAAAAGAAGAGAAAATATCTTAAAGCTGCTGGCAGAGTCGGACAGCCCGCTGTCAGGAACGGATCTGGCGAAATGCCTCGCAGTCAGCAGACAGGTCATTGTACAGGATATAGCGCTTTTGCGTGCAGTCAATAAAAATATTTTATCTACCAATAAAGGATATCTGTTATTTTATGAAGAAGAGAAAATGAAAGGCAGGAAGCGCTCTGTCAAGGTCAGACATACGCAGCAGCAGATCCTGGATGAACTGTGTACGATCGTTGATCTGGGCGGGCATATTCTTGATGTGGTTGTAGCGCATGAAATATATGGGCAGATCACCTGTGATCTGATCATCAACAGCAGACAGGATGCCAAGAGCTTTGTGGAACAGTGTGAAAAGAGCCATGCAAAAGGGCTGAGCACGCTTACGGATGGCGTGCATTACCATACGATCGAAGCGGAGACGGAGGAAGTGCTTGACCGGATCGAGCAGACGCTGTCTGAAAAAGGATACTTGCTATCTGATTAAAAATGTGGTAAGGTACCCTTGTTGACTGACAAGACAGCTGTATATACAGCTGTAAATACTGTCAAGGAGGATACTATGGAAAAATTGAAAAAGATACTGAACAAAATTTTTATCGACGGTCTGAGTGGCATGGCGACAGGCTTATTTGCAACACTGATCATCGGAACGATCATTTCACAGATCGGCAGCTTTATCCCGGGAAATATCGGTACTTACATCTATATGATGGGAAAAGTTGCATCTTCTGTTACCGGTGCGGGTATCGGTGTGGGAGTGGCACTGAAATATAAGGAGAGTCCGCTTGTTGTGATCTCTGCGGCAACTGCAGGCATGATGGGTGCTTTTGCCAGCAAGATTCTGGCAGGTACTGTTTTAGTGGATGGAGTGATCACTTATGCAGGTCCCGGCGAACCGCTTGGTGCTTTTATTGCAGCACTTGTTGCGATTCTGATCGGACATCTTGTCAGCGGTAAGACGAAGGTAGATATTCTGATCACACCGCTTGTCAGCATTGTATCGGGCAGTACGGTCGGACTGATCTTAGGACCTCCGATCTCTGCTTTTATGGCATTTATCGGACAGCTTGTCAATGTGAATGTAGAGGCACATCCGTTTATCGGCGGTATTATCGTTTCTGTTTTAATGGGTATTATCCTGACACTGCCGATCAGCTCCGCAGCACTTGGCATTATCTTAAATCTGTCAGGTCTGGCAGCAGGTGCGGCAACAGTCGGATGCTGTGCAAATATGGTTGGTTTTGCGGTTGCAAGCTATAAGGATAATAAGGTAAACGGACTTTTAGCGCAGGGACTCGGCACAAGTATGCTGCAGATCGGTAATATTGTGAAGAAGCCGATCATCTGGCTGCCTGCTATTTTAACAAGCGCGGTGCTTGGCCCGGTCTCCACACTTGTATTTGGCATGACAAATAATGCAACAGGCTCCGGTATGGGTACAGCAGGTCTGGTCGGACAGATCACAACCTATCAGACAATGGCAGCCATGGAAAGCGGAAATATCGTCCTCGTCAAGATCATTGTGCTGCATTTCCTGCTGACAGGTATTCTTTCCTGGGCATTTGCCACAGGCATGAGAAAGCTTGGATGGTTACAGGACGGCGATATGAAGCTGGATGTGTAGGTTTACGGAAAAATCATTTTAACTGAAAATAGAAGTAAGATAACGGCTTTGAACATATCAAAAAATCCCGTGTGGAAATTTCAGGATCATGCAATTATGCAGATCTGAAATGACTACATGGGATTTTTATATGATGCCACGTACTGCGGATTCCTGTGGTGCAGTGGTGTTTTATTCTTCCTTCATACGGCTGAAAACCATTTCATAGCCGTCATTTCCGTAAGTAAGAGAGCGGTTGACACGGCTGATAGTAGCGGTGGATGCACCGGTCTTTTCGGCGATTTCCAAGTAGGTCTTATGCTCTTTCAGCATAGCAGCAACTTCAAAACGCTGGGAAAGAGAGAGCAGCTCATTGACTGTACACAGATCTTCAAAAAAAGAATAGCATTCCTCTTTGGATTTCAGGGTCAGGATTGCTTCAAACAGATGATCAACCGGTTCAGATTTTAATTGCTTTACCATAATTACCCTCCAACACTTTAACACTGTAAAATTTTAACGTCATACATTTCTCTTATCTTAGCACAGGAAAAGCAAAGCGTCAACCGGCACAGAAATTCTTTCGACCGGAGAAAGAAAAGTTAGACATTTACAAATAGTTTTTAATACTATATAATGTAGAGTGAATAAAAAATACGTAACACAGGAAAGAAGCGGAGCATATTATGACAATTTCAACAGAAGATTTATTAAACAGCATAATGGAAAGCTTTGACCGCATAGATTATATCAAAACGGCAGATATCCCGAATATCGATCTTTACATGGATCAGGTTACTACTTTTATGGATCATCGGCTGAAAAGTACGACAAGGCAGGAAACAGATAAGATACTGACGAAGACAATGATCAATAATTATGCAAAGAACGATCTCCTGCCACCGCCTGTGAAAAAGAAATATTCCAAGGAGCATCTTCTGGTGCTTATCTTTATCTATTATTTCAAGGGATTTCTGTCGATCAGTGATATCCAGGAGCTGCTGCAGCCGATCACAGATCGTTTTTTCAGGAAAGAAGACGGACTGACTCTTTCCGATATTTACGAAGAAGTTTTCCAGATGGAAGGAAAAGAGATCCAGACATTGAAAAAGGATGTGGCAAGGCATTTTGAGCAGGCACAGAAATCTTTTGCGGATGCAGATGAGGAATCCAGGGACTTTCTGCAGCAGTTTTATTTTATCTGTATGCTGAGCTTTGACGTATATGTAAAGAAGCTTCTGATCGAAAAGCTGATCGATGAGATGAGAAGCAGCAGACAGAGTGCGGAAGAATCTGATAAGGAAGAAAAAAAGAATAAAAAATAAACCAGAGCAGAGGGTATATGGCAGAGAATTTTGTAATTGTGATCGATCCGGGACATGGTGGCAGCAATGAAGGGCTGAACTATGACGGATTTCTGGAAAAGGATATGAACCTTGTGACAGCAAAGGCAATGCAGGAGCTGTTACAGCAGTATGATAACACAGAGGTTTACATAACGAATCCGGACAAGAAAGATATGTCCCTGAAAGAACGGGCGGAATATGCAAAAAGTGTGGAGGCAGATGTTATGGTCAGCCTCCATTTTAATATGTCCGAAAATCATACGATGTACGGATCAGAGGTGTGGATTCCCAGCACAGGGCTGGCAAATGCCAAAATGCATGCGCTGGGAGATATCATCCTGTCCCAGCTTTCGGAGCATGGTTTGACGATCCGCGGTGTCAAAACACGGTTAAATGACAGTGGAACGGATTATTATGGGATTATCCGGGAATCGGCGGCACTGGATCTGCCGTGTATCCTGGTGGAGCATGCCTATGCGGATCATGCCATGGACCGGGCTTATCTGGACAGCCCCGAGGACTGGCAGGAAATGGGACGGCTTGATGCGACGGCACTTGCAAAGTATTACGGACTTGTCAGTACCTCTCTTGGAAATGATTATTCGGCATATGTCAAAAACGGATACAGAGCACCGGAGACAGCGGTTTCCCACGATACGACAGAGCCGGAGACAGCGGTGCTTACCTGGACGGGAACAGAAGAGGATGCACAGCTTTATACGCTGACCGGAACAGATGCGCAGAGCCGACTTGTCTATTATGATTACAGCACAGATGGCGGAAAGACATGGTCGGAGCTGCTTCCGTTTGATGAGGCGGGAACAAAGATCAGGATCATCGGACAGACGCCGGAGCAGGAGATCTGTGCGCGGCTGTACAATGGGTACTTTCTGTATACACAGACAAACAGCGTCACCAGAACGGCAGAAGAGCTTGGCATTGTAGCGCAGGCAGAGGACACAGTTAAGGAGCTTGCGACAGAACAGGAAAACTTACAGGCGGCGGAATGGGGAAGTCTGCAGGATACAGATCAGGGAAGTCTGCAGGAGGGCAGACAGGAGCTTGCAGCAGGCGGAAAAAATCCGGGCAGCAGTCTTCCTAGTCTCGGAATGGGTGCATTACTGTTTGCAGCCCTCTTTTTTGCCGGTTCCGTTTTTATGGGACGCAGGAAAAAACGTCTGGCAGAGCGCGCAGGCATTGTGCTGGGATGTCTTTTTCTGCTGACAGCGGCCGGCCTGACACTGGGAGCTGTGGCAGAGCGGCAAAGCAGGAGCATGCAGACAGAAGCGGTTCTGACAGAGCAGATAAAAGCCACGCAGGATGCGGAAGCGGGCAGTGATAATGGGCAGGCAGAAGAGCAGCAGGCGGTACAGGAAGCAGCCGGGGAAATAGCGCGTAGGCAGGCAGAAGAGCAGCAGGCATGGGCAGCGTCAGAAAAAGAAAAACCGATCCCTTATGTGTCGGATATGGAAAAGGAAACACAGACGACTGTGGTCTATGATATTGCAGAAGGCTATCTGCGTGTACCGCTTCTGACGGATATTGCGCAAAATCCGTATACATTGTCTGCCTTTTCGGGAGAAGGTCTGACGAAACGGTATGAGGCGCAGGGCTATCAGACTATGCTTGGTATCGATGTTTCCAAATTTCAGGGGAATATTGACTGGGAGCAGGTGAAAAATGCAGGCATTTCCTATGTGATGCTGCGGATCGGTCTAAGGGGATATGGCAGCGGGAAGCTGGTTATGGATGATCGGTTTTATGAAAATCTGAGAGGCGCAAAGGAGCAGGGGCTGAAAACAGGTGTCTATTTCTTTTCCGCAGCCATTTCCGAGGAGGAGGCAAGAGAAGAGGCAGCATTTGTCCTGCAGGCGATCGAAGGGCAGGAAATGGAAATGCCGATCGTATTTGATACAGAGCCGATCCTTTATGATACGGCAAGAACAGATGAACTGACGGGGAAGCAGCTGACTAAGATCACGGCGGCATTTTGTGATGCTGTGCAGGCAGCAGGCTATCAGCCGATGGTCTATGCCAATGCAAAGCGGCTGACAACAGTATTATATTTGGAGGAGCTGACAGCTTATCCGCTCTGGCTGGCAGATTATCGGATGCAGCCGGATTTCCCCTATGCATTTACGATGTGGCAGTTTACGGAATCGGGAAAAGTTCCCGGTATTGAAGGGGCGGTAGATATTGATTTATATTTGTATGAAGAGTAAAATTGAATCATTATTTGGGAGAGTACAATATGATAACGTGTTTGGCTAAGTTCTGGATCAGAGAATCCGACAGTGAAGAGAAAAAGAGAAGAGTATATGGTACATTAGGTGCTGTTGTGGGCATTTTTTTAAATATCTGCCTGTTTACAGGAAAGTATCTGGCAGGTTTTCTCAGTGGATCTATTGCGATCATGGCAGATGCCTTTAACAATCTGTCAGATGCGGGATCTTCCTTTATTTCACTGATCGGTTTTGTCTTCTCCGGGAAAAAGCCTGATCTGGATCACCCGTTTGGACATGGAAGGATCGAATATCTGGCAGGGCTCGGTGTTTCCTTTCTGATCCTTTTAATGGGCGTGGAACTGGCAAAAAATTCGGTGCAGAAGATATTGCATCCGGTCAGTGTACAGATCAGTACGCTGTCTATTGCTGTGTTATCAGCATCCATTCTGGTTAAACTATACATGGCATATTATAATCATGCCATCGGGAAAAAGATCAGATCTGCAACGATGGCAGCAACGGCAACGGACAGCCTGAGTGATGCGGCTGCTACGACAGTTGTACTGCTGGCAATGCTGTTTTTAGCGGTAACAGGGATCAACATAGATGGATATTGCGGTATTCTGGTTGCTGTTTTTATCCTGGCAGCAGGCATAGGTGCGGCAAAGGAAACAGTAAGCCCATTGCTGGGACAGGCGCCGGATCCGGAATTTGTCAAAGAGATCAAAGAACTTGTCATGCAGCATGAGGAGGTGCTGGGGATCCATGATATGGCAGTGCATGATTACGGACCGGGAAGAGTAATGGTATCATTGCATGCAGAGGTATCAGGGGACGGTAATATTTATGAACTGCATGATCTGATCGACCGGATAGAACGGGAGCTGAAGGAAAATCTGCATTGCGAGACTGTGATCCATATGGATCCGATTGATGTTGGCAATGAAAAAACAGTTGAAATGAAGGAAGAAATGGTAAAGCTTGTAAAAGACATTGATGAACGGCTTACGATCCATGATTTCCGTATGGTGACAGGTACGACACACCACAATATGATATTTGATGTGGTTATACCGGCTGATTTTAAGCTGTCACAGGAAGAACTGAAAGACATTATACAAAAGAAAGTATGGGAAAAGTGGCCGGATTACTATGTGGTTATTGATGTAGACACAGCATATGTGTATTAAAAGGAAAACTATTTGACAAAGGATGTGAATCAAATGATCAAGGTGGATCTGATCACCGGATTTTTAGGAAGCGGGAAGTCAACTTTTTTAAAGAAATATGCGTCTTATCTGATCGGAAAGGGTGAGCATATCTGTATTTTGGAAAATGATTTCGGCGCAGTCAATGTAGATATGCTGCTGATGCAGGATCTTCTGGGCGATCATTGTGATCTGGAAATGGTAGCGGGAGGCTGTGATAAGGACTGCCATAAGCGCCGGTTTAAAACAAAGCTGATCTCCATGGGAATGCGGGGCTTTGACAGGGTGCTGATCGAGCCATCCGGTATTTTCGATGTGGACGAATTTTTTGATACCCTGCGGGAAGAACCTCTGGATCAGTGGTATGAGATCGGAAATGTGATCGCTGTGGTAGATGCGAAATTGCCGGATGAAATGTCTGAAAACGCCGATTATCTGCTGGCTTCCGAGGTTGCAGGTGCGGGCGTTATCTTATTCAGCAAGGTGCAGGAAGCCACGGAGCAGGAGATCGAAAGGACGAAGGCACATATCGGGCGTGCCATGCAGCGGATCAAATGCGACAGACAGCTTGCAGATGTGATGATCTGCAAGGACTGGGCTCTGCTGAAAGAGGAAGACTATCAAAAGATCATGACAAGCGGGTATAAACCGGCGGATCATGTGAAGCTGTCCGGGGAACAGGATGGCTTCCAGTCTGTGTATTTCCTGAATCTGGGTATGACAGAAGAGAAAATGCGGCAGACGGTATCTGCGGTATTGCAGGATGCAGAATGCGGAAAGATCTTCCGGGTGAAAGGCTTTATCCGTAAGGATGATAAATGGCTGGAGCTGAATGCGATGCAGGATGCCATGACCGTAAAAGAAGTGGAAAAAGGACAGGAGGTTCTGATCGTGATCGGGGAAGAACTGAATGAGGAGAAGATCAGAACTTATTTTGGACAGAAGGAGTTGACATTATGAGAGATCAATTAACACAGTCTGATATAGATAAAATGCAGCAGGAGATCGAATACCGGAAGCTGGTAAAAAGACCGGAGCTTCTGGAAGCGGTAAAAGAGACAAGGGCACATGGGGACTTAAGTGAAAACTTTGAATATCATGCTGCCAAAAAAGAGAAGAATAAAAATGAGAGCAGGATCCGCTATCTGGAGCGTATGATCAAAACAGCACAGGTCATTTCCGATGATTCCAAAGCAGATGAAGTCGGTATGAATAATACGGTGACTGTTTATGTGGAGGAGGATGACTGTGAGGAGACTTATCGTATTGTAACCACGGTAAGATGCAATTCACTGGAAAATCTGATCAGTATTGAGTCTCCGATGGGAAAAGCACTGATGAGACATAAGGTTGGCGACCGGGTCGAGATCAGAGTCAGTGACAATTACAGTTATTTTGTGGTGATCCGAAAGATTGATAAGACAAACGATGATTCGGAGGATAAGATCAGAAGCTATTAGAGATTCACATATGCCGTCCGGTTTTCATATACTGATAGGGAATGATAACAACCTATGGAGGCAGTTATGAAATGTCAGATGACGGTGCATGAGATTCAAAAAGGAGATACGCTTTATAAGCTGGCGAAGCAGTATAAGACAACGGTACCATTGATACTGCTTGCAAATCCCGGGGTAAATCCCTATAATCTGCGGATAGGAGATAAACTGAATATTTGTGAAGGAAAACGTTTTGAGGAAAAGCAGGGACTGGATGAGCTGCAGATTGTAAGTGACTTTAACAAGGTGGTATATCAGTATCTTGGCTTCCTGCAATTGTATATGGCTTCCTTTAGCGGAACAGAAGAAAGAACAGAGCAGAGCCTTGAGTATCTTTTGGAAGTCCCGGGAGAGCTTGCAACTATTTACAGCGCTTTTTATCCGGTCAGCATGACGAGCCGCTTAAGTCAGATTTTTACTGCATATACAGAAAAACTTGCAGATTATGCGAGAGCCGTTTATACAGGAGAAAGGCAGAATATTTCAGCTCTTAGGAATGAAATTGATGAGCAGGCTGTAAAGATAGGAGAGTTTCTCGAAAAACAGAATGACAAATATATCAGCAGACAGATTTCGGATTTTCTCCAGAGCCTGAATGGAGCGGTTGAAGAAGCCGCAAAGCAGAGCAGAGAGGGAAATCTCAGCAAAGAGCTTTTTGTATACCAGGAGATGGGGGAACAGGGTACCTTATTCGCCAGAGTGCTTGCAGATGGGATTATAGAACAATTTTATAAAGAAGGATAAAGGAAAAGAGACAGAGATCAGAAGTAGTGCTGATCTCTGTCTCTTATTTTTGTGATAGTAAATTCCTGTCACACTCTTTATTTTAAGATTGTTCAGCTGATTATTTCTTCGCTTCTTCTGCAAATTTGGTTGTGACAAGATCTTCATAGTTTACATAATCTGATAACTGCCCTGCATCGATCAGAATATCTTCCAGCAGTGTGAAGCTGTCCTGTTGCAGGATCAGGTCTGTTTTCCAGGTATCCTGGCTGTAGTACCGGCTGATGATCGTTTCCAGTGTTGCCTCGTCTGTTTCCTTAAACTGTGGTTTGATCACTTTGGCGATCTCTTCCGGGGTGTGGCCTGCAACATAATCCATTCCCTTCTGCAGCGCATTGGTAAATTTCTGGACTGTAGCTGCGTTTTTGTTTACATAACTTTTCTTTGCGGAGAAGCAGGTATACGGAACATAACCGGAATCCACACCGAGGGAAGCGACTACATGATAGCCTGCATCCATGGATTCGAGTGCGGTAGCGGATGGTTCAAATTCTACGGTGTAATCCCCTTTTCCGCCACTGAAGGCAGCAGCAGTGGAACCAAAGTCGATGCTCTGGTCGATCGTCAGATCTTTTGCCGGGTCAATACCGTTTTTCTTTAGAATGTATTCAAAGACCATTTCTGGCATACCGCCTGCGCGTCCGCCAAGAACAGTCTTTCCTTTCAGATCCTGCCAGGAAAAGTCGCTGTCATCCCTTGCAACCATAAAGTTCCCTGCGCGCTGCGTCAGCTGTGCAAAGTTGATCACTGGGTCGTCGGTTTCGCCCAGATACGTGTAGATCGTGGATTCCGGTCCCATAAAGCCGATATCCGCTTCACCGGACAAAACGGCGGTCATTGTTTTGTCTGCACCAAAGCCGGTCACCAGTGTCAGATCAATGCCTTCTTCTGCGAAATAGCCTTCTTCGATCGCCACATACATCGGGGCATAGAAGATGGAATGTGCTACTTCATTCAGCACGACTTTTTCTCCGGTGACTTTTTCTTTCTGCCCGCAGCCTGTCAGAGAAAGTGTGACAAGTGCCGTCAGCAGGAGCAGACAAATGCTGCGTTTCTTTTTTCTGTTCATAATCGTATCCTCCTTTTTTTGATAGGCAACAGCCCTCTTTATAAAGTATGAAAGATTCTGCATGGCGTGACTAAATGAAAACTATTTGCAAGACAGGGAAAAGTATGATACGTTATCCGAGGAAAATCGGGAGAATATTATTTATGTGGATGTTATTCGTTTTAAATTATGGTGTTTTAAAAGGTACAAGAGAGATTGTTAAAAAGAAATCATTGCAGAGAAGCAGTGTCATGGAAGTGTTGTTTTTCTATACACTGTTTGCTTTTTTATTTGTATGCCCGGATGTGAAAAATGCAGCGCAGATGGATATGCATTTCCTGCCTGCGGTAGCATTTAAGTCTTTTATCATTTTTCTTGCATGGATGTGCAGCTTTAAAGCCATTAAGAAAATGCCGATCAGTCTGTACGGGCTTTTAGACCTGTCACGCGTTCTGTTTGCCACACTGCTGGCGGTGATCGTGCAGCATGAGGTACTGTCGGGAAATCAGATGATCGGGTTATTACTTGTCTGTGTCGGACTTCTGATGCTGAAAAGACCGAAATGGCCTATGGTTTGCAGAATGCAGAAGAAGGTACGGGGAAACTCTGATATACAGACAGATGACGGTACTGTATGTATGATTTCAGAAAAACAGAAAAATAAGGAACAGCAAAATGAAGAACATGTACCGGTCATTTTAGTCCTGTTTGCACTGGCTTCCTGTATGCTGAATGCGATATCGGGACTTCTGGATAAAATACTGACAAAGGATATTACAAGTGCACAGCTGCAGTTCTGGTATATGCTGTTTCTGGTGCTGTACTATCTGGTTTACATAATTATCACAAAAGAAAAGATCCACGTGAAGGAGTCATTGAAAAACCCTTGGATCTGGCTGCTTGCCATTTTGTTTGTCATTGCAGACCGGTCGCTTTTTCTGGCAAATGCAAATCCGGAAAGCCGGATCAGCATTATGACACTGATCAAACAGTCCGGCTGTATTGTGACGATCCTTGCGGGTAAGTTTATCTTCCATGAAAAAAATATCGGTTATAAACTGATTTGTGCGGCTGTCATTATTGCAGGAATTGTTGTAGCAGTGTTATAATAGGAAAGATAACGAACGTTTGTTTGAATACGGAGGAATGTATGAGCATTTACGATACATTAAATGAAAAGCAGAAGGAGGCAGTTCTGCAGACAGAAGGTCCAGTCCTGATCCTTGCAGGTGCGGGAAGCGGTAAGACAAGAGTGCTTACCCACAGGATCGCCTATCTGATCGAGGAATGTCAGGTGAGCCCATGGAACATCATGGCGATCACCTTTACCAATAAAGCAGCGCAGGAAATGCGGAACCGTGTGGATGCCCTTGTCGGGATGGGATCGGAGAGCATCTGGGTTTCCACCTTTCACTCCAGCTGTGTGCGGATCCTGCGCCGTTATGCAGACAGGATCGGTTATGATAACAATTTTACGATCTATGATACGGACGACCAGAAGACTGTGATGAAGGACGTGTGTAAGCGTCTGGAGATCGACACGAAGATGCTCAAGGAGCGAACGATCTTATCTGCGATCTCTTCTGCCAAGGATTCTCTGATCACACCGCAGGAATACGAAATGCATGCATTCGGTGATTTTACCAAGCAGAGGATCGGAAAGGCTTACCGGGAATATCAGGCGACCCTGCGGAAGAATAATGCCATGGATTTTGATGATCTGATCATGCAGACCGTGGAGCTGTTTAAGGCGTGCCCGGAGGTCTGCCGGAATTATCAGGATCGTCTGCAATATATCATGGTGGATGAGTATCAGGATACCAACACCGCACAGTTTGAGCTGATCAAACTGTTGTCTGCGGCTAACCGTAATTTATGTGTTGTGGGGGATGATGACCAGTCTATTTACAAGTTCCGTGGTGCTAACATCCGCAATATATTGGATTTCGAGTCAGTATTCCCGGATGCACATGTGATCAAGCTGGAGCAGAACTACAGATCCAGCCAGAATATCCTGGATGCGGCAAATGCCGTGATCCGCAATAACGTAGGGCGGAAGGACAAAGCACTGTGGACGGATCAGGGAGCGGGAAACCGGATCCATTTCCGTCAGTTTGACATGGCTTACGAAGAAGCGGAATTTATTGCTTCCGATATTAAGAAAAAGCAGCGGACAGGAGAGGCAGCGTTTCAGGACTGCGCGGTGCTTTACCGGACAAATGCCCAGTCCCGTATGCTGGAGGAGCAGTTTGTACGATCCGGAATTCCTTATACGATCGTGGGCGGCGTAAATTTCTACGCCCGGAAGGAGATCAAGGATCTGCTGGCGTATTTAAAGACGATCGATAACGGACGCGATGATGTGGCGGTAAAACGTATCATCAATATCCCGAAGCGTGGGATCGGTGCGACAACGATCGCAAAGGTACAAAATTATGCAGACGAAAATAATCTGAGTTTTTATGATGCTCTGCGGCAGGCGGAACAGATCCCGACACTTGGCAAAAGTGCAGTCAAGATCACACCGTTTGTCAATATGATACAGGTATTCAGAAGCCGTCTGACTGTTTACGGGCTGGAAGAGCTTTTGCAGGATATCATTGATACAACGGGCTATATGGATCTGCTGCAGGCAGAGGGAGAGCAGGAAGAGGCGGAAAGCCGTATGGAAAACGTGGACGAACTTCTTTCCAAGGTTGTTGCCTATGAGTCGGAGCATGAGGAAGCGACACTTTCCGGTTTCCTGGAAGAAGTCGCACTTGTTGCGGATATTGATAATGTGGATGAGGAGCAGGACAGAGTGCTTCTGATGACGCTGCACAGTGCAAAGGGACTGGAATTTTCCCATGTTTATCTGGCAGGTATGGAGGACGGTATTTTCCCAAGCTATATGACCATCACAGCGGACGACAGCTCCGAGCTGGAGGAAGAGCGCAGGCTGGCATATGTAGGTATCACAAGAGCCAAAAAGGATCTGACGATCACAGCAGCGAAGCAGCGTATGGTGCGCGGCGAAACACAGTATAATCCGATCAGCCGTTTCATCAAGGAGATCCCGGAAGAGCTTTTAGACAATAAACTGCCTGTTTATAAGAGAAGCTTCAGTGATTATGAGGACGATTCCTACGAGAAGAGCCTGTTTAAGCAGAAGCCGTACAGTTCGGGATCGCTTTCCTTTGGGCAGGGAAGGCAGGAATTCGGAAAGCCGTTCAGTGCCAATACATTTTCTGCCAGCGGCATAAAGAAAACGGCGGAACATGGAAGCGGTAAGCCGAAAGCAACTGTGAAGCCGGTCTACGTGACACCGGGCAGCCAGACGATCGCAAGATCCGCAAGCCTTCGTAAGCCTGCGGTAACACCGGAAAAGGTCAAGCCATTTATTGCACAGACGCCGGTAAAACCTGCAAATGCTTCTGTACAGTATACGGTCGGGGATAAGGTGCGCCATATGAAATTCGGAGAAGGCGTTGTGCTGAAAATGGAGCCGGGACCGAAGGATACCAAGGTTACCGTCAATTTCAATGCGTATGGGCAGAAGGTTATGTATGCAGCTTTCGCAAAGCTGCAGAAGATCTGATTGCGGAATTTATGTTTTTGATTTTTTTACCGGGCTATGCAGAAAATACTGGTAGTAATGAAGCGGAAAATGTGGTATACTATCTAAAATTAAGCGAAGTAAAGGCAGCTGATAAAAGACCGGCTGATCACAAATCTGTATGGCGCTGAGTCGTTACAAATCAAATATAAGAAAGGCGGAATTAACATGAACAAATTAAAGGTAGAAGACATTGCAGCAATGATCAAGGCAAATGACTTCCTGAAGAAGGAAGAAGAGGAAAAGAAATTTCCGAGAGCAATCCTCTGGGCTCTTGCAATCATCGGAGCTATTGCAGCAGTAGCAGGCATTGCATATGCAGTATATCTGTATTTCACACCGGATTATCTGGAAGACTTCGAAGATGATTTCGATGATGACTTTGATGATGATTTCTTCGATGAAGAAGATACTGAAAAAGTAGATGCAAAGGCAGACGAGACAGAGGAATAAATCGAAACAGAACAGAAAGCATTGAACGGGATTCCATTCCGATGGAATCCCGTTTTGTAGTGAGGTAACAAAATCAAGCGACAGCGAAAAGGAGTACTATGAAAAAGGGTGAGATCGTAGAGGGCGTGATTGAGCGCATTCAATTTCCGAATAAAGGTATCATGACCGTAGAGGATACCAAGGTCATTGTAAAAAATACAATACCGGGGCAGAAGGTGAGCTGCCGCATCACAAAAAAGAAGAAGGGCAGAGCAGAAGCAAATGTGCTGGAAATTCTGGAAAAAGCACCGGACGAGATAGATTCTCCATGTCCACATTTTGGAATCTGCGGTGGCTGTAATTATCAGAACCTGCCATATGAAGCACAGCTTTCCATCAAAGAAAATCAGGTGAAACAGATTCTTGACGAAGTTTACATAAGTCAGAATCAGGAACCGAGTTATATGTTTGAAGGCATTAAGCCAAGTCCGATCCGGTATGGCTATCGGAATAAGATGGAGTTTTCTTTTGGAGATGCTTATAAGGACGGTCCGCTCAGCCTTGGTATGCATAAGCGTGGCAGCTTTTATGATATTGTGACGGTAGACCAGTGCCAGATCGTTGATCCTGATTTCAGGAAAGTACTTTCCGCAGTGCTTACCTGGGGGCAGGAGAACGACATTCCGTTTTATCATCGTATGAGACAGACCGGATATCTGCGTCACCTGCTTGTCAGACGTGCTGTGAAAACAGGAGAGCTGATGGTTGCACTTGTCACAACAACACTGGGCACCTATGATCTGCAGCCGCTTGTAAATGAATTATGTAAACTTGACTTAACAGGAAAACTGGTAGGTGTTCTGCACACGTATAATGACAGTGTTGCAGATGTAGTTAAGAATGATAAGACAGAGATCTTATACGGACAGGATTATTTTTACGAGGAATTACTGGGCCTGCGTTTTAAGATCACAGAGTTTTCTTTCTTTCAGACAAACTCGCTGGGCGCAGAGGTTCTGTATGAGACAGCGCGTTCCTATATCGGTTCTCTGAACGAAAACGGGGAAAAGGACAAGATCGTATTTGATCTTTATTCCGGTACCGGGACGATCGCACAGTTGATGGCACCGGTTGCCAAAAAGGTGATCGGGGTGGAGATCATTGAAGAAGCGGTAGAAGCTGCAAAGAAGAATGCAGAATTAAATGGTTTACATAACTGCGAGTTTATTGCAGGGGATGTCTTGAAGGTCTTAGACACGATCGAAGAAAAGCCGGATCTCATTATTTTAGATCCGCCGCGTGATGGCATTCATCCGAAGGCTCTGACGAAGATCATCGATTACGGCGTAGACCGCATTGTCTACATTTCCTGCAAGCCAACAAGTCTGGCAAGGGATCTTGCCGTATTTGAGGCAAGCGGTTATAAGATGGAGAAGGCTGTGGCGGTTGATATGTTCCCCGGGACGGTGCATGTTGAGACTGTTTGCTGGCTTAGTAGAAAAGCTCTGGTTTAAGCAGGTTTTAGATGATTATAGTGAATAATGTATCTGTGTTTTAATTGATTGAAAATGTATAAAAATCATAGGGGTAAAATATTGTTATACGATATGTGCTTTTGTACAAGAGAACAATTATTAGGAAATTATTGTAGTATTTAGCTGTTTATGATACAATATCCGAAAATACGGAATAAGATCCACAAAGGAGATATTGTATTATGAACATCTACGAAAAGATCTTTGATAGACTTGAAGAATTACATATGAGCCAAATTGAATTATCGCGAAGAACTGGTATTGCTACCAGTACGATCAGTGATTGGCGAAAGAAAAAGATTAATCCACAGGCAGACAAACTGGTTGCTATATGCAGGGCGCTTGATATGTCACTTGTGGATTTACTTTGCGATGAGGAAGAAGAAAAGGTTGTGCAGATAGATTACATGTTAGATGAAAGACATATAATCGAAGTACTTAGAGAATCAGATAATGAAACAAAAAGAAAATCATTAAGATATTTTGAGCTATTAGAAATATGCAAACAAATCAATGATAATAATAGATCAAAGAAAAATAAGAGAAATGTATCTGTTATTCAAGATATTGATGGCAATAATATTGTTGTGATTAATGATATTAGATTTAAGGGAAAGCGTTCTGTTAATTGGAAGGAAGTCAGAGAATATTTAAAAGAGTACATTGGAGAATTCTATATGATTGCTGCAACGGGAGATGTAATTTATATAGGCTCGGATTTACCCAAAGAATATAGTGGTTCAAAGTATACAAACAGTATAAATGGAACTAGTGCTAAAGCAAAAGCAAATGCTGCAACAGGAATTCCGGAACTAATCGAGATTGCTGTTGGAAAATATTTTAGGAAAAATCAAGAAGATAAACATAAAAGAGATGCTAAAAATGGCTGGTACTGCTATGATTCACGATTTGCGCTTCCGGTTTATGGGGATAAATGTGAATTAGAAAGATATAATATTTTTCATGCATCTTTGCTTGTACGTCATTCAAATGATGGAAAAATGTATCTATATGATATTATAGACATAAAAAAAGAAACGAGCAACTCTCTCAGCGAATAATCGCTTACCAGACAAAAAACCCATTTCCTTTATGAAATGATGATACAATATGAAATGTTATTTGTCAATCCGAATATTCGAAAAAATGTGTCTGACAGCTATTTGCGTTTTTTGGGGATATAAACATTGCCCATAACAGAGAGCAGATTTATTATTATAAAATGTAATAGCACTTGACAAATAAACGACCGTTTACTATATTAATGTAAACGGTCGTTTATTTGTTTAGGGAGGAAACAGTATGGGAAATACAAAAGAAGAAATTTTACTTGTTTCGCTGCACCTGTTTGCGCAGGATGGCTATGAAGCAGTATCCGTTAGTCAGATCGCCGGGGAGCTTGGCATTACAAAGGGAGCATTGTACCGGCATTACCAGAGCAAACGGGATATTTTTGATCATATTCTTGTGCGTATGGAGCAGGGAGATGGAGAGCAGGCAGAAAGTCACGATATGCCGCAGGAACGGAAAGAAGATGCACCGGAGACTTATCAGGAACTTTCATTTGCAGATTTTATGGCATACAGCCGGTCTATGTTTGCATACTGGACAGAGGATGATTTTGCATCCTCATTTCGTAAAATGCTTACATTGGAGCAGTTCAGGAATGCAGAGATGCAGGAGCTGTATCAGCAGTATCTGGTGAGCGGGCCTGTGGCATATGTAAAAGATCTGTTTGAAAGCATGAAGTTTGACAGTGCTTTAGAGAAGGCAGTGCAGTTTTATGCAACGATGTTTTTCTTTTACAGTATGTATGACGGGGCAGAGGACAAAGAACAGGTAAAACTGGAATTTGAGACATCGCTTAGAAAAATTGCGGAAGAGTTATACGAAAACGAACAGGCGGTAGAAGAAAAAGTAACGGAAAGGAATGGAAAATGAAAGATTCAATTATCATTCGAACGGAGAAAGAAAAGGAATACAGAGAAGTAGAAAATCTCGTAAGAGAGAGCTTTTGGAATGTATATCGTCCGGGCTGTCTGGAGCATTATGTGCTGCATCAGCTCAGAAAGGATGCTGCATTTGTACCGGAGCTTGATTTTGTGATGGAAGCAGACGGACAGATCATAGGACAGAATATGTTTATGAAGGCATATATACAGGCAGATGACGGCAGAAAGATACCGATTATGACAATGGGACCGATCTGTATTGCACCGGACTTAAAGCGAAAAGGCTATGGGAAGATCCTGCTCGATTATTCGCTGGAAAAGGCAAAAGAACTGGGCTGTGGAGCCATCTGTATGGAAGGAAATATAGATTTTTACGGAAAAAGCGGCTACAGACAGGCAAGTGAGTTTGGAATCCGTTATCATGGGCTTACGGAAGACGATGATGCTTCCTTTTGCTTGTGCAGGGAGCTTATTCCGGGATATCTCGATGGCATTACAGGTGAATATGCGCCGCCGCAGGGCTATTATGTGGATGAGCAGGAAGCAGAGGTATTTGATAAAACATTTTACTACAAAGAAAAGAAGAAATTACCGGGACAACTGTTTTGACAGGCAGAAAGTGAGGTGCAGGTAACCATGAAGGCAATGGAAAAAGACTGGTATAAGAAGATATGGACACTGGATATTCAGAATATGTCATGGGTAGAGGACACAAAAAGACAGGTGGATTTTATCATAAAAACACTGGAGCTGAAAGGAAACGAAAAAATATTGGATCTTGCCTGTGGGTTCGGGCGTCATGCACTGGAATTTGCAAGGCGCGGATATGATGTAACAGGAGTTGACATAACACCGGAATATGTGGCATATGCCAATGAACAGGCAAAGATAGAAAAACTGCATGCTGCATTTATCTGTGCAGATATCAGAGAGGTAAATTTCATCCAAAGTTTTGACGTGGTGCTTAATATGGCAGATGGTGCGATCGGCTATCTGGAAAATGATGAGGAAAACAAAAAGATATTTCAGGTGGCTGCAGATGCACTGAAAAAGGGCGGCAAACATTTTATGGATATTATGAACGGAAGCTATGCGGATACACATTTTCCCTGTAAGCTGTGGGATGCGGGAGAAAGTAGTCTGACACTATCCGCATTTGAATGGGATAAAGACACCAGAACGCTGCTGTATGGTCAGGCAGACTATGCTTACGATAAGCCGCTCACAAAGCCGGAGCTTGAAGAAGGCAATCCGATCAGGCTGTATACACTGGATGAGATCGCAGCAATGACAGAGCCTTTGGGGATGCAGATCCATAGTAGTTATGCGGATTTTAGTGGGTCACCTTCATCGGATCAGAAGATCCAGCTGCTGATTTATTCTGTGCGGAAATAAAAAAAACAGGCTGCCTGTCTGGCAGCCTGTTTCGCCTCTGTAACCTAATTTACTGGTCTGAATCATTATCGTCGTCATCATCCATATCATGACTGATGTATTCGCGACTGCTGACTCTTTTTCTGGTACGTTCTTCCTCCACCAGTTCGGAAATCATTTCCTTGACATTTTTGGAATCCTTAATATTTTTGATCTCAAAATCGCCCAACGTTTTATCGGCAGAACAGCACTTGATCGTGCCAAGACCGAATAACCGCTGCCAGAGCTTACGCTCCAGAGACAGATCCATGATCCGGTACAGACGGACTTCATCCTCTTTTGTACTGAGTAAGCCTGTGCTGATAAAAAGTCTGTCCTCCGTTAAACTGTATTTTGTAAATGTCCAGGGAAGACCGAAAATGATACGTTTTCTGTCTTTCCATTTTATCTCTGCCATAATGTACCTCCCAACTGTTTTATAAAGATGGTAACACGCTTATTTTTGTTTGTAAATGTTTATGGGGGAAATATTTTATGGTACAATATTTTATAATAAAGATAAGCAAACGGGTATACACTATGACTTCACTACAAAAGCAGCTATTTTCCATGCAGGATCCGGCATACAGGGATTTTCATAGCAATTTAATGCCGGGAATCGATAAGGATACGATCATCGGAATACGGACGCCGCAGCTTCGAAGGTTTGCAAAGCAGCTGGCGCAAACGGCAGAAGCAGAGCAGTTTTTGCACCGGCTGCCCCATCAATATTATGAAGAAAATAATCTGCACATGATGCTGGTGGCGCAGATCAAGGACTATGAGAGCTGTCTGGAAGCGGTAGAACACTTTCTGCCCTATGTGGACAACTGGGCAACCTGTGATCTGCCAACACCAAAATGCTTTGAAAAGCACAAAAAAGAACTTATAACGGTTATCAGAAAATGGATTTCATCCGAAAAAACATATGTAGTACGTTATGGGATTGGTCTGCTGTTGCGCCTTTATCTGGATGCGGATTTTGATCCGGCGTATCTGGAGCTTGCCACGGCGGTACAGTCAGAGGAATATTATGTAAACATGATGATCGCATGGTATCTGGCGACAGCACTTGCAAAGCAGTGGGATGAGACGATTCCTTATTTAGAGGAGCGGCGTCTGCCGGAATGGGTACACAGAAAAACGATCCAGAAAGCAGTTGAAAGTTACCGCATCACAAAAGAACAAAAGGAATACTTGCGCAGTCTGCGTTAGCGGCGGGTATCCGGGGGATAGAAAATGAAAAAAGACAGTACTTTTTATCAGGCAAAGTTTGAATATTTCAGAAACATCAATATGTGGCTGGTGATCGTGATCAGCATCTCTTCTTTATTTTATACAATATCAGACTGGTATCTGTTCGGAAGGATCAATCCGGTGACGGTTCCGGCAAGAACAGTCATCCTGATCCCGTTTGCCATATTTATGATCGTCAATGCAAAGGTCAATGATTACAGGATCATTGTACCGATTTCCTATCTGGTAGGGCACAGTGTCATGTGGTGTACGATCGGCGCTTGTGTGTATCTGCCGGATCTGACATTTGCAAGTGACGGTTTTATCATTATCATGGCAGCCTTTATTCTGCTGGGATTTGCTGCACCATGCAAGTGGGGCGTTGTGCTGACAGGTCTTATTTTTGTGGATATTGCGGTTGCCGATACATTTCTGCATTATCCGGAATTTGCTATGATGCTGATCATGGGAATCCCGTTTTATGTGGGGATCTGTATGATCGACTATGCAATAGAACAGACATATCTTGCCCAGTACGAGGCAAAGCGGCAATTGGAAGAAAATGCATATCATGATCAGCTCACGGGGATTTACAACCGCAATATTATGGATTCCATTATTGATGAGAAGAAATGCTTCCGGTGCTTTGGTGGCAAAAACTTATGTGTGCAGCTCATGGATATCGATCTGTTTAAGCATGTGAATGACACTTATGGTCATGAGGGCGGAGATGTTGTACTGAAGGAAATTGTCAAACTGGCTGTGTCACAGACGATGGATGTACCAAATTACATGATCCGCTGGGGCGGAGAAGAGTTTCTGCTGATCACACAGGAATCGCCTGTCATGGCGGTAAACCGTGCAGAAAAGATCCGCAGGACAATAGAGACGCAGGCAAGAAGTGTATGCCCTGTTACGGTTTCCATCGGAGTCACGCTTTATGAAGGCGGCGATTACAATCACGCAGTAAAGAAAGCGGATCAGGCATTGTATATTGCCAAGAACAGTGGCAGAAATCAGGTATATGTGGAAGAAAGCATGCAGGGAAAGATATAAAATGTTTCATAGTTTGTTTATAGTTATTTAATTGACCTGACATGGTGGCGGTTCCGTAATCAGAGACATTGATTCCTATATGAGATTTTATGGAGGCGCCTGATATGTTGAAATTATTTAAGAATTTGAAAAAAAGAGGAATGGTGTATGATCGCTGTTTCTCTTATTTTTATTGTACTGCAGGTGTGACTGGATCTGACAATGCCGGAATATATGGCGGACATTACCGGACTGGTACAGACACCGGGCAGTGGACATTGATAACCGGTATTGCGGTAGCAGTATTACTGGTTGTTGTGGCAATCTGTCTGGCATTGGTTATTCCGAAATTCAAGAGAGTACAGACACTTACCGATGACCAAAGCCAATTCTTCATGCACAGAGGTTCAGGTGGCCGGAGCTCGTGCAAAATGTGTTTCACAAATCTCAGTCGTCTACGCTATCGATTGCTTTGTAGATATCATTCCGGCGTTTTATTATGTAGTACAAATCATGTCGTATAGATTGTGGCTATAGATAAAGACTATAGCAGATTATAATCTTCCTGCATTATGCAATAGCATAGTATTATGCTAAACTGGCTATATCTTATAAATTTATATTATTCCTATCAAGACAGTATACTATAGTGTGAAAATAAGATAAAATGTAAGAACAAAAATAAAAAAACACGAAGAGGAAAATACAAAGAGAAAAACTTAGGAAGCCATGATTTTGGTAAAGCATTTCATAATCATGATCTCATAGAAGATAGGAATAAGAAGATAGGAATAATTCGATAGCAGAACAGATACGAAAAGGCAGGAGAAACGACATGGAAAGAGGAATCAATACACGATGTCTCCATCTGGAGGAGACAGAAGGCAAGACAGAAAATTATGGTGCGATCAGTTATCCAATCTACCAGACAGCAACCTATGCACATCCGGGTGTAGGACAGAGCACTGGCTTTGACTATAGCAGATTACAGAACCCGACCAAAGAGCATCTGGAGAAGATCGTGGCTTCTTTGGAGCATGGCTGTGATGCACTTGCACTTTCTACCGGAATGGCTGCGATCACTCTTTTGATGGAGCTTTTCAAGCCGGGCGATCATCTGATCGTGGACAGTGATCTGTATGGCGGAAGCATCCGACTGTTTCGCAATGTATCCCGGAAAAACGGGATCACATTTTCGGCAGTGGACAGTTATCAGGATGATGTTGAAAGCTTTGTAAAAGAAGAGACAAAGGCAATTTACATCGAAACACCGACCAATCCGATGATGAATGTGGCAGATATCGGAAAGCTTTCCGAAATTGCAAAAAGACATAATCTTTTGTTGATCGTGGATAACACATTTTTGTCGCCGTATTTCCAGAATCCGTTGACGCTGGGAGCAGATATTGTGGTACATAGCGGAACGAAGTTTTTGGGGGGACACAATGATACACTGGCAGGCTTCCTTGTGACGAACAGAGAAGAGATCAGTGAACAGCTTCGTTTCCTGATCAAAACGACAGGGGCTGGACTGGCACCGTTTGACAGCTGGCTGATCCTGCGTGGCATCAAAACACTGGGGGTACGTATGGAGCAGGCGCAGAAAAATGCACTTGAGATCGCAAACTGGCTGAAAACGCAGCCTGCTGTGACAAAGGTCATCTATCCGGGACTGCCTGAGCATCCGGGATATGAGATCATGAAAAAACAGGCAAGAGGCTTTGGCTCTATGCTGACATTTTATGTGGACAGCAAAGAGCATGCGTTTGAAATCCTCGAAAAAGTACGCATGATCAAATTTGCGGAAAGTCTGGGCGGTGTGGAAACACTCCTGACTTATCCGACAACGCAGACACATGCAGATGTGCCACAGGAGATCAGAGAAAAGAACGGCATTACAGACTGTACACTGCGGCTTTCCGTCGGTATCGAAGATGCCCGGGATCTGATCGCAGAGCTGACGCAGGTGTTTGCGGAGCTTAGTTGATGCAAAGAAGAATAGGAGACAAAACATGGCAGAGAGAAATTTGGATTTTGACCGGATCATTGACAGAAAAAATACAAGATGTTTGAAATATGATTTTGCTGTAAAGCGTGGTATGCCGGAAGATGTATTGCCACTCTGGGTGGCGGATATGGATTTCGAGACATCGTCCTATATAGAGGATGCGCTGACAGAGCGTGTCAAAGAAGGCATCTTTGGATACAGCGATGTGCAGACCCCATATTTTGAGATCATCAGGGACTGGATGATAAGACATCATGACTGGAAACCGCAGGAGAAGTGGCTCATCAAAACACCGGGCGTTGTATTCGCACTTGCCATGGCTGTAAAAGCATATACCGATCCGGGAGATAAGGTGTTGCTGCAGCAGCCGGTATATTATCCGTTTTCCGAGGTGATCACTGACAATGGCAGAGAGGTTGTCAGCAACGATCTGGTGCTTACTGAGGAGGGAACTTACAAGATAGATTTTGCGGATTTTGAGCAGAAGATCATTGCAAATGGGATCAAACTGTTTCTGTTATGCAGTCCGCATAATCCGGTTGGCAGAGTCTGGACAAGAGAAGAACTGGAGACGATCGGTGATATCTGTGTAAAGCATGGGGTAACGGTTGTCAGTGATGAAATCCACAATGACTTTATCTGGGAAGGGACACATACCGTATTTGCAGGTATCAAAAAGGAGTTTGCGGATATTTCCGTTACCTGCACCTCACCAAGTAAGACCTTTAATCTGGCAAGTATGCTGATCTCCAATATTTTTATCCCGGATCAGATACTTCGCCGGAAATTCCGCAAGGAAATGGACCGGGCAGGGATCAGCCAGCTCAGCGTGCTGGGATTGGTGGCGACAGAGGCGGCTTATGCACATGGAGATGAATGGTATGCTGCTATGAAAAACTATGTCAGAGATAACATTGCGTTTGCCAGGGCATATGTAGAAGAAAAACTGCAGGGCGTCCGTATGATCGATACGCAGGGAACCTATCTGATCTGGCTTGATTTCAGACAGACAGGGCTTACCGTAGAGCAGCTGGATCATAAGATCATTTATGAAGCAGGGCTCTGGCTGGACAGCGGCAAGATCTTCGGTAAAACGGGAGAAGGCTTTGAGCGCATCAATGTGGCATGTCCGAGAGCGGTTCTGCAGGAGGCGCTGGATCGCATCCGGGGCATTTTGCTGTAGGAAGCAATAAACCAATAAGCCCTGTTTTGCATTTTTGTGTAAAAGCTGTTAGAATAATCCTTGACTATGTCAGGGATTATTTTTATGTAACAGGAAACTTCGTTCCTGTTACACAAAAACGCTCCGCGGGGATGCGCACTGCGGCGTACAATGTAGATGTCGCAAGCGACCGCCGCAGGCGCAAGAATGTGCCAAGGCACATTCTATGTTATTATGCAGCGAGGAAAGAAATGCAGTTGATTGATATAACGGATTTTCAGGATCCGGCACTTGATGTATATGCCAGAATATCGGAAGGACAGCTTTTAAACAGAGCTGAGCCTGAAAAGGGAATGTTCATCGCAGAAAGCCCGAAAGTGATACAGCGGGCACTTCAGGCAGGCTATCAGCCCATCAGCTTTCTGGTGGAGAAAAAATTAGCACAGACAAACCGGGAAACAAGAGAACTCATAGAAGAATGGGAAGAAATGGATATTCCGATCTATACAGCCGAGTTTGATGTTTTAACACAACTGACAGGATTTATGTTAACCAGAGGAATGCTCTGTGCGATGTACAGAAAGCCGCTTCCATCCATGGAAGAGGTCTGCAGGGGAGCAAAGCGGATCGCTGTTTTGGAAAATGTTGTGAATCCGACCAACGTAGGTGCGATCTTCCGCTCTGCAGCGGCACTTGGCATGGATGCGGTGCTTCTGACAAGGGCATGTGCGAATCCCTTGTACCGACGGGCGATCCGTGTCAGTATGGGAACGGTATTTCAGGTTCCATGGACATTTGCGGATGCAGAATGGGAAAGCACCGGTGTAGAAAAGCTGCATACACTCGGATTCCGGACAGCAGCACTTGCTCTTTCAGATGATTCGGTCAGTATAGAGGAGGAAGCACTGCGCAAGGAAGAAAAGCTGGCGGTTGTGCTTGGGACAGAGGGAGAAGGACTGCTGGACGGGACGATCGCAGCGTGCGATTATACCGTGCGGATTCCCATGCAGCATGGCGTGGATTCCTTAAATGTGGCTGCAGCGAGCGCAGTTGCTTTCTGGGAACTGCGAAGCAGATAGCAAGGAAACAGCAAGGAGCATATTCTATAAAGAATAATCGAAGGACTGAATCATCATGAAGGAACGAAACAAAGGTATATTTTATATTACACTGGCAGCATTCTGCTTTGCAATGATGAGCTTGTTCGTCAGGCTGTCCGGTGATCTGCCGCCTATGCAGAAGGCATTCTTCAGAAACTTTGTCGCGCTTTTGTTTGCGGGCGGTATTTTATGGAAAGATCATATTTCGCTGAAGGTACCGCGCGAGGACTGGATTTATTTATTTTTGCGTGTTTTCTGCGGAACAGCAGGGCTGATCTGTAACTTTTATGCCATCGACCATCTGCATATAGCGGATGCTAACATGCTGAACAAGATGTCGCCGTTTTTTGCCATTATTGCCTCTTATTTTCTGCTGAAGGAGAAGGTGGCACCGTATCAGGCAGTCTGCGTTCTGCTGGCATTTATCGGGGCTTTGTTTATCCTGCGGCCGGGCTTTGATTCCATGGTAACGATCCCGGCGCTGATCGGTCTGCTGGGCGGCCTTGGAGCAGGGATTGCCTATACGATGGTAAGGATACTGGGCGGTCATGGTGTAAAGGGACCGGTCATTGTATTTGCTTTTTCGTTGTTTTCCGTGCTGGTGACAGCACCGTATCTGGTTTTTGCCTATAAACCGATGAGCATGCAGCAGTTTCTGTGTCTGATGCTGGCAGGGCTTGCAGCAGCGGGCGGACAGTTTTCCATTACAGCAGCGTATACACATGCGCCTGCAAAGGAAATATCTGTCTTTGACTATATGCAGATCGTCTTTTCTTCGCTCCTTGGTATTTTCATTCTGCATGAGATGCCAACGGTGTTTAGTGTGATCGGTTATGTGATCATTATTGGAGCATCGATCATCATGTTTTTACTGAACCGCAGGAAAGACAGGACATCGGAAACAGTGTAAGCACAACGATTGGATTTGCCGGTCTGATGGAACATATAATAAGGAATAATATATAAGTGGTATGGTATAATAAGCGTAAATTGGCGCTTTTAACCATACCACTTTTTCTGTATGATTTGTCACAAGAGATCGTTAGCTGACATCTTAATGGAAAACAGACAAAAAGCAGACATGGCAGGATCAAGCTGTCTTGTCGATTACAGGAAAAGGAGAACAGAATATGAGTCAGGACAGATATGCATTAAATAAACAACTTGCACAGATGTTAAAGGGTGGTGTCATAATGGACGTAACGACACCGGAGCAGGCAAGGATTGCGGAAGAAGCAGGTGCCTGTGCGGTTATGGCACTGGAGCGGATCCCTGCAGATATCCGTGCAGCAGGCGGCGTCTCCCGTATGAGTGATCCGAAGATGATCAAGGGGATCCAGGAAGCAGTTTCCATTCCGGTCATGGCGAAATGCAGGATCGGACATTTTGCGGAGGCACAGATCTTAGAGGCGATCGAGATCGATTATATCGATGAAAGTGAAGTGCTTTCACCGGCGGATGATGTGTACCATATTGACAAGACAAAGTTCAAAGTACCGTTTGTATGTGGTGCAAAGGATCTGGGAGAAGCACTCCGCAGAATCAACGAAGGAGCTTCCATGATCCGTACAAAGGGCGAACCGGGTACAGGGGATGTGGTACAGGCAGTCCGTCATATGCGTAAAATGAACCAGGAGATCGCAAGACTGACTTCCATGCGTGAGGATGAACTGTTCCAGGCAGCAAAAGAGCTGCAGGTTCCGTATGAGCTGGTTGCTTATGTGCATGAAAACGGAAAGTTACCTGTTGTAAACTTTGCAGCAGGCGGCGTGGCAACACCTGCAGATGCAGCACTGATGATGCAGCTTGGTGCAGAAGGTGTCTTTGTCGGTTCCGGTATTTTCAAATCCGGTGATCCGAAGAAGAGAGCAGCAGCGATCGTCAAAGCAGTGACGAATTTTAACGATGCCAAAATGCTGGCAGAGCTTTCCGAGGATCTCGGGGAAGCAATGGTCGGTATCAATGAGCAGGAAATTGAGCTGCTGATGGCAGAACGCGGAAAATAAAAAGGCGGTGAAAGAATGACGATTGCAGTTTTGGCAGTGCAGGGTGCCTTTATCGAACATGAAAAAAAGCTGCGGGCACTCGGCGCAGATGTATTTGAGATCAGACAGGCAAAAGATCTGGAACGGCACTTTGACGGACTGGTGCTGCCCGGCGGAGAGAGCACGGTACAGGGAAAGCTTTTACGGGAGCTTGGACTGTTTGTACCTCTGCAGGAGAAGATCAGAGCAGGACTGCCCGTTATGGCAACCTGTGCGGGACTGATCCTTTTGGCAGAGCACATTGCGGATGATCCTACCGTACATTTTGGTACGCTTCCGGTAACCGTAAAGCGGAATGCTTATGGCAGACAGCTTGGCAGCTTTCAGTGCACCGCTGATGTGGAAGAGATCGGCAGACAGCTTCCGCTTACCTTTATCCGCGCACCATATATCGAAAAGGCAGAGGATACGGTAAAGGTGCTGACTCGTGTAGACGGTCATATCGTAGCAGTCCGGTATCAGAATCAGCTCGGACTTTCCTTTCATCCGGAGGTAACAGAGGACAATCGTGTGCATGCTTACTTTTTGCAGATGTGCGGGCACAAACTGTCTTGACAAAGAAAAAGCCTTCTTTTTCCATATACTTGTATACTGTATTTCTGCTCCAGTTTAAAAAATCAGAGTTGTGAGACAGGTGTTTCATGTTTCATAGAAAAGAAAATCCTGCGGTCAGAAAGATCGCAGGATTTTCATCAAATAATCTATCATTTCTTCTGGAGTTTCTTCCATACCGTCCAAAACCCATTTCTGACCGACATCATTTAAAACAGCCATTTTCGCAGATCTGTTATACTTTTCGGGCGCAGAGTGCATATCATTTGCTTCTTCCATGGCACGGACCTTATCGTGCAGGCGGTAGAAGATGATATTTTTGTTCTGCGAATGCGGAATAAAAATAGTCTTACTGTTGCGGGAAAGATGATAGAAAAAGTGGAACAGAAATTCACGCAGGCTCCGGTCATCACCATAATCAAGCATTGGCGCAAGCTCCGTTACAAATTCATCTGCCATGCGGTCTGTGATGCTCTCTATAATATCGGAAATGGAATCAAAATTCCGATAGTAGGTCACACGGGCAACATCCGCTTTTTTGACAATGTCCGTTACCGTAATATCCATATACGGCTTTTCTTCCAGAAGATCCAGAAACGCCTTTTCAATCTGCTCTTTTGCATTACGCGGTTCGTGCATGATACAAAATCTCCTTTTTTTGTTTCATTTAAAGATTTTTTGTTGATTTTATAAAAATGTGTAACTATACTGTTTCAAGGATGATACAAAATGTAACTTGCGTGAATATACTGTATCAGTTACAATAGCAACTGTCAAGTTTTTAAAAGAATGAAACAAGGAGGAAAATCACTGTGATAAAAACACTATTTCACCAGATCGGTGCCTATAAAAAAGATTCCATACTGACACCAATCTATGCAGCGGCGGAAGTCATCATGGAAATTCTGATCCCTTTTGTAACGGCTGCGATCATAGATGAAGGTATTCAGGCAGGCAATATGCAGAAGGTGCTGCAGTACGGCGTGATCATGATCGTGCTCGCGCTCCTTAGCCTGTTTTTCGGTATTCAGGCGGGCAGGAAGGCTGCCAGTGCATCTACCGGATTTGCCTGCAATCTGCGGGAGAGTATGTATCGGAATATACAGACTTTTTCCTTTTCCAATATTGATAAATTCAGCACGGCAGGTCTTGTTACAAGAATGACAACGGATGTCACAAACATGCAGAACGCATATCAGATGATCCTGCGTATTGCGGTCAGAGCTCCTATGACGCTGATCTGCAGCATGGTCATGTGCTTTATTATCAATGTAAAGCTGAGCCTGATCTTTTTAGTTGCTTTATGCGTACTGGCAGCAGCACTTATCTACATTATGATGCATGCAATGCCTGTTTTTCAGGAAGTTTTTTCCAAATACGATGACTTAAATGCCAGCGTGCAGGAAAATGTAACAGCGATCCGAGTTGTAAAGGCATTTGTCAGAGAAGATTTTGAAAATCAGAAATTCGGAAAAGCAGCAGAAGTATTATGTAAACTGTTTGTAAAGGCAGAAAGCATTATCGTATGCAACGCCCCGATCATGATGACCGTTATCTTTGCATCAATGCTCGGTCTTTCCTGGATCGGCGCACAGCTTATCGTGGCGGGAGATCTGACAACAGGAAATCTGATGTCACTATTCAGCTATGTGCTCAGCATGATGATGTCACTGATGATGTTATCTATGATATTTGTTATGTTAACTATGAGTACGGCAAGTGCAAAGCGAATCGTAGAAGTACTGAATGAAAAGGCAGATCTGACAGATCCGCAGGAGCCACTGAAGGAAGTCAAGGACGGCAGTATTGATTTTAATCATGTCAGCTTCTCATATAAGGCAGGAACCGGGGAAGATACCTTAAAGGATATCGATCTGCATATCCATGCAGGAGAAACGATCGGTATTATCGGCGGAACGGGCTGCGGTAAATCCAGCTTTGTCAATCTGATCTCCCGTCTGTATGATGTGACGGAAGGCAGTATCTGTGTCGGTGGCGTCGATGTCAGAAACTATGATATGGAAGTGCTGCGTGATAAAGTAGCGGTTGTCCTGCAGAAAAATGTCCTGTTTTCCGGTACGATCCTCGACAATCTGCGCTGGGGCAAGGAGGACGCTACGGAAGAAGAGTGCAGACAGGTCTGCGAGCTTGCCTGTGCGGATGAATTTATTGAACGTTTCCCGCAGAAATACAATACGCATATCGAGCAGGGCGGAAATAACGTATCCGGCGGACAGAAACAGCGTCTTTGTATTGCCAGAGCACTTTTAAAGGATCCGAAGGTGCTGATCCTGGATGATTCCACAAGTGCGGTAGATACTGCAACGGACGCAAAGATCCGGGCAGCATTTGCCACAAAGATCCCGGGCACGACCAAGCTGATCATTTCACAGCGTATTTCCAGTGTACAGGATGCAGATCGTATCCTTGTGCTGGACGATGGCAGGATCAGTGGTTTTGCACCGCATGAAGAGTTGCTTGCAAACAATCAGATCTATCAGGAAATTTATAATGTACAAATGCAGTCCGGTGGAGATTTTGACCAGAAGATGCAGGAAGGAGGTCTTGAATAATGGCAGGAGGACCAATGCGTGGACCGGGTCCGAGAGGACCGAGAAACGGCGGAAAAAGTGAAGACCCTAAGAAGTCTCTTGGAAAAGTACTTCGTTATGTCATGGAAAAATATAAGGCAGCGTGTGTGATCGTGGTGATCGGTATTATCATATCGGCACTTGGTATTTTGACGATGACCTTATTCATGCAGACCTTGATCGACCAGTATATCATGCCTCTGATGGGGCAGGCTGATCCGGATTTTACACCGCTTGCAAACCGGCTGATTAGGCTTGGCGTGGTGCTGGCAGCAGGTATTATTTCAACCTATGCTTATAACAGGATCATGGTAACAGTCAGCCAGGGAACCATGAAAAGACTCAGAGTGCAGTTGTTTTCCCATATGGAATCGCTGCCTATCAAATATTTTGATACCCATGCACACGGCGATATCATGTCGGTTTATACGAATGATGTGGATACGCTCAGACAGCTGATCAGCCAGAGTATTCCGCAGACGATCAACTCCGTGATCTCTCTGGTATCGACACTGATCAGTATGATCGTGCTGGATATTCCGCTGACACTTGTTTCTCTGTTGATGGTTGGTGTCATGATGTTTGTGACTTCCAAGATGAGCAACCTGTCCGGTAAATATTTTATGCAGCAGCAGAAGGATCTGGGTGCGGTCAACGGTTATATCGAGGAAATGATGGAAGGGCAGAAGGTTGTCAAAGTATTCTGTCATGAGGAAAAGAGCATGGAGGACTTTGAAAAGCTGAACCGTCAGCTTTGCGACAGCGCCAGAAATGCCAATGCCGTTGCCAATATTATCATGCCAATCAACAACAACCTCGGTAATATCAGCTATGTGCTCTGTGCGATCGTCGGCGGTGTGCTGGCACTGAACGGATTTTCCGGGCTGACGATCGGAACACTGGTTGCATTCCTGAGTCTGAACAAAGGCTTTACACAGCCTGTGACACAGGTCAGCCAGCAGCTCGGCAGTATCATCATGGCTTCAGCCGGCGCAGAGCGTGTCTTTAACCTGATGGAAGCAGAGCCGGAAGCAGATGACGGTTATGTAGAGCTTGTCCGTGCAAAAGAAGATGCGGATGGCAATATTACGGAAACGAAGGAAAGAACCGGCATGTGGGCATGGAAGCATCCACATCAGGCAGATGGCAGTGTTACCTATAAGAAACTGGAAGGCAAGGTAACCTTTGACGGTGTTGACTTCGGTTACAATGATGACAAGATGGTGCTGCATGATATCAAGATGTTTGCAGAGCCGGGGCAGAAGCTGGCATTTGTCGGCAGTACCGGTGCTGGTAAGACAACGATCACAAACCTGATCAATCGTTTCTATGATATTCAGGACGGTAAGATCCGTTATGATGATATCAATGTCAACAAGATCAAAAAGGCAGACCTTCGCCGAAGTCTTGGTATTGTATTGCAGGATACGCACTTGTTTACCGGAACGGTAATGGAGAACATCCGCTATGGTCGTCTGGATGCCACAGATGAGGACTGTAAAAAAGCAGCAAAGCTTGCCAATGCGGATGGCTTCATCCGAAGACTGCCAAATGGCTATGACACAGTGCTGACAGGTGACGGTGCCAATTTAAGTCAGGGTCAGAGACAGCTGATCGCAATCGCACGTGCGGCTGTTGCAGATCCACCTGCCCTGATCCTGGATGAGGCAACTTCCTCTATCGATACACGTACGGAGGTACTGGTGCAGCGTGGTATGGATGCCCTCATGAAAGGCAGAACGAGCTTTGTCATTGCGCACAGACTTTCCACAGTCCGCAATGCAGACTGCATCATGGTCATGGAGCAGGGACGCATCATCGAGCGTGGTACCCACGAGCAGCTTCTGGAGCAGAAGGGCAGATACTACCAGTTGTATACAGGAAAGACAGCGTAGGAGAAGCGTATGCAGTCGATTTTGCACTCATCAACCTTTGCCACAAGGGTGACATTGTTGTAACGCAGGACTACGGCGTAGCTGCCATGACACTGGGAAAAGGAAAGCATCATCTGAAAGGACCGGCAAAGCGGACACAGGAAGATGATGACAGATTCCGGGAATCGTTTGAAAAGCTGGTGGAGATGGCAGGCGGCAAGGAATAGGATAAAATGGAGACAAGTAATACACAATCATATTTAAGAAAAATTGGATTAAAGTGAGATATTTAGAGTAAAATTATCACTGAATAAGTAAAATAAAGCCTCTTTTGTGAAAATAAAAATTTTTACGAAAGAGGCTTTTTATCATTGTTTAAAGGTTTTTATCGATGAAAAAACTATAAAGAGTAAATGTTTAAAATAAAGAATCAACTATTAAAACAAGAAAATGTTAAAACATATTGCACGTACTCAACAAACATGATAATATAAGGATGAATAAGGGAGAAAAACAGAAGAGGAAGTAAAAAAGCCGTCTAAAACGGCTTTAGAATTGTCACACCCTGTGACATCAAACGATGATTTCGGGTTGCCCCTTATTTGAACTCGTTTACTTGTTAATACTTTTACAGTTTAACATCAAAAAAAGGCTGTGTCAACATTTTAAATTAAACAGAAATGAGGTATTTGTTATGAATGCAAACAGAGAAATGGCATATTATATTGGAATTGATATGGGAACAGGATCTGTTGGAATGGCTATTACAGATGAAAATTATAATTTATTGAAAGTAAAAGGACAAGATTATTGGTTCGTACGTGAGTTTGAAACTGCCAATACTCAAATAAAAAGAAGAATACACAGAATTTCAAAAAGAAGATTAAGAAGACATCAAGCAAGAGTTGCCCTGATAAGGTCATACTTCGCTGAAGAAATATTAAAAAATGATCCGTTATTCTTTATCAGACAAGATAATAGTAAATATTATCTTGAGGACAAGGATTCTGTGTTGAAAACAAAAGATTGTTTATTCGCAGATTATAATTATCACGATAAAAATTATTATAAAGATTATCCAACTATTTTTCACTTAAGACAGGCTTTTATAAAAGATACTGTAAAGGATGATGAGAATCATACCAGATATGCCAGATTGTTATATTTGGCAATTATTAATATGTTTGAACATCGAGGTCATTTTCTATTAAACTCTGTATCAGAGGATATAAACAAAGAAATGGTTAAAGATGCAGGTGAAGGGTTTACTTTATATTTACAAGAAAGAATCAAGGAAATTAAGTCAGTTTCGTATAGTGACATTTTAGATGTACTTGTTGAAAATAATATATCGAGAAGCGAAAAAAAGGAAAGAATAGTTGAATTATTCGGTATTGAAAAATCTTGTAAGAATGGAACGGAAATTATTAGATGTTTATGTGGTTTAGAAGCAAATGTCGCGATTATGTTTAATTTAAATAATATAGAAAACAAATTAAAAATTGAGGTTTCAAAGGATGATTATGAAGATAAATTAGCTGAAGTTCAACCATTAGTAGATGAAGAGAGTTTTGAATTGCTGAGTCAGATAAAACAACTGTATGATTATAGTCAGCTTCAGTCGATATTAAAGGGATATAAGGAAAAAGAAGATGGGGAAGATAAATATCTTTCGGATGTAAGAGTAGAATTATACGAGAAACATAAGGCAGATTTAAAATTACTTAAGAAAGTGTATAAACGCGATTTGGATACAAAAGGGAAGATATGCGAAGGCAAGAATATACAAAGGGGTAGTAAATATAATTTTATGTTTCGATCTGGTAAAGATGGAACATATTCTGCATATACAAATTCTCTAAATTCGTTTTGTTCAAAAACAATAGAAAATAAATATAGACGAAATATGAAAAATCGGGACAGAGCTTCTCTTTATGATACTATAAAAAAAGATTTAAATGGTATTGAGAATGATGATGTCAAAAAAATTCTCAGAGATATTGAAACAGAGCAGTTTTTACCAAAGCAAATAACTGGAGAAAATGGTGTTATACCAAATCAGATCCATGCAAAAGAACTGAAGGCAATATTAAAAAATGCTGAAAAGCATTTACCGTTTTTAACTGAAAAAGATGATAGTGGATTGACTGTTTCAGAGAGAATAATATTACTTTTTACATATTGTATTCCTTATTATATAGGACCAGTTGGGAAAGACTCACGAACCGGGTGGGCAAGTATAAAAGAGGAGGGACAGATTTTTCCCTGGAATATTGAACAAAAAATAGATGTGGATAAAACATCGGAGGAATTTATTACCCGATTAATAAAAACATGTACATATTTATCAAATGAGAAAGTTGTTCCAAAACAATCATTGGTATACGAGAGATATTGTGTTTTAAATGAAATTAATAATATAAAAATTAGGGGAAAACGTATAGATCCACAGTTAAAACAGGAAATATTTAAAGAATTATATATTGGATCTAAATGTGGGAAAAAAGTGACAAGAAAAAATCTTTGTCAATATCTTGTGAATAAAGGAGCAATTGAGGAAGATTCAGAAATATCTGGTATTGATAAGGATTTAAATACCTATATGTCTTCTTATGGAAAGATGTATCAGATTTTTGGTGACAAAATAAAAAGAGATGATATAAAGGAAGTAGCAGAAGAGATTATTTATTACGGTACTATTTATGGTGGCGCCAAAGAAATGTTTAAGAAAAAAATAGAGCAATATGTTTCAGAAAATATTTTGGACGAAGCTCAGATGAATAGAATTTTAGGATTTAAATTTAAAGACTGGGCCAGATTATCAAAGAAATTTTTATATCTGGAAGGATATGATAAAGGTAATCAAAATCAGTTGACTACACTTATGCAGGCATTATGGGATTATAATCTGAATACAATGGAACTTATGAATTCGCCTATGTTTACTTTTAAAGAAACGTTGGAGAAACAAAAAAATGAAATGGAAAAAGTTTTATGCGATTTTGAATATGAGGATTTGGATGAATATTATTTTAGCGCACCAGTGAAACGTATGGTATGGCAAACAATAGCTTGCTTAAAGGAAGTTGTTCAAATAATGGGGCATAATCCAAAAAGAATATTTATTGAAATGCCAAGAGCAGATGAAGAAAAGGGAGAACAAGGCAGAAAAGCATCAAGAAAGAACAGATTGTTATCTTTATATGAAGAAATAGAGGATGAAAGACCATGGAAAAAGGAAATAGAGAATGCGGCAGAATCAGGTAGATTGAATAGTAAAAGAATGTATTTATACTATTTGCAAATGGGAAAAGATGCATATACTGGAGAAGATATTGATATAGAAGATCTTTTTGATAATAGTAAGTATGATATTGATCATATTTATCCCCGGAGTCTGACTGATGATAATAGTCTTGAAAATAATCTTGTATTAGTGTCAGCAACGATAAATCAGAATGTGAAGAAAAATGATTATCCGATACCATATGATAAAATTAGAGGTAATAGTAAAGTACGGGAATTGTGGTATTTTCTTCATAAAAAGAACTTTATGAATGATGAGAAGTATAATCGATTAATGTCTGACGTGCCTTTAACACAGGAACAGCTAGCTGGATATATTGCAAGACAGTTGGTTGAGACGGCACAAGGAACAAAAGGAATTGCGGACATCATTAAATCAGTGATACCGGATGCAGATATTATATATTCAAAGGCGAAAAATGTGTCGGATTTTAGGAAAAGGTATGGCATGTTGAAAAGCAGATTGACAAATGACTTCCATCATGCTAAAGACGCATATTTGAATGTTGTTGTAGGAAATGTATATTTTACAAAATTCACCCAAAATCCCAGAAAATATATTAAAGATGAAAATGATATAGAGAATAAAAAATATAATTATAATTTATCAAAAATGTATGATAAAGATGTAATAAGAAACGGGAAAGTGGCCTGGATAGCGCAGAATGGGAAAAAAGCGGGAACAATTCAGACTATAAAAAAAGTAATGGATAGAAATACTCCTATAATCACGAGACAAGCGTTTGAACAACGAGGTGAATTATATGATTTACAACCAATATCAAAACATAAAGCAAAAAAAGAGAACTATGTTCCAATAAAAGCAACAAATGAAAAAATGAAGGATGTAACTAAATATGGGGGCTTTACATCATTGAATCCTGCATATTTTGTGTTTGTTGAATATGGCTCAGCGAAAAAAAGACAGAGGTGTTTTGCGGTGGTTCATAGTTACTGGGCTTCAAGTATAAAGAATAAAGAGGATTTAGTTACACATTTAAAAGACCGTGGATATGAGAATCCAATAGTGATCGCAGATAAAATAAAAAAGAATTCCTTGATTAAATATAATGGCTATTTCTTATATATTGTAGGGATGGATGCTAGAAAACAGGTTGAATTTTCTAATGCGACATCAATGTGCTTAAATAATAATTTTATACAGTATATTCAAAAAATCGAGAAAGCAAATACATTAATAGCTGAAGCGAAAAAGAGGAGACCGTATATTGACGAGTCCATTACTGCAGAAAGAAATATAGCACTTTATAATGAACTAAAAAAGAAACATTTAGATTCTATATTTAAGAATCATCCCAAAGGAATTGGTAGTGTATTAGAAAGTGGAGAGGGTGCATTTGTCCAGCTGTCATTAGAGCAACAAATTGGTATTTTATATAGTATTATTCAGTTCTCTTCATTTAAGAAAGGCACATTTTCTTTGGCATTAATAGGTGGACCCAAAGAGGTTGGCAGAATAAGAATCTCTGGAAATATGCCCAAGGCAAGAGAATTAAAACTTATTCATTATTCTGTAACCGGAATGTATAAGAAGGAGATAAATCTTTTAGACTAAAGAGGAAAATAGGATGAGTTGGCGGACAGTAGTTATTTCAAATACAGCAAAATTGGATTATCAGATGGGATACATGGTTGTAAGAAAGAATGAATTAACAAAGATTCATCTATCTGAGATTGAAATGTTAATTATTGAATCGACTTCTGTTTCGCTGACAGCAGCCTTGCTGAGCGAGCTTACAAAGAAAAAAATTAAAGTAATATTTTGTGATGAAAAGAGAAATCCTTCTTCTGAATTAATAGGTTATTATGGATCTCATGACACATCATCAAAGGTTCGAAAACAGATTATATAAGCAAGTAGGAGGAGATGAGGGTGATTTTGTATTGGCAGAAGCGAAGAAAACTTTATCTATGGCAAAAAACGCTTGTATAGTAACGAATCCGCTTATTGTAAACAGTGAAGATAGAAGAATAATGAATCAACTTTATAAAAATCTGTCAGACCATGTTGCAAAAGAACACTTTGAAAAATTTGCTGAAGTAAACCAGCATATTATTGGATTTGTTGATTATGTAATAAATACTTCGGAATATAATTTGGTTACTGATACTGATTTCGTTGTAGCAAATTTACTGAAATATTGTAATGTACATATAAGTACGGAATATGAGAATTTTGCAGAAAAGTTTATTGATTATCTAAGGGCTGTTAAAACAATTTGCAAGTTGGATGTGGTTTTTGTGATAAATCTAAAACAATATTTTAATGTGAATTATCTGTTTGAAATATATAAATTCTGTTTTTATAATAAAATTTTTCTTGTAAATGTAGAAAATATAAAATCAGAGGCTATTGAAGGGGACAAATATGTTATAATAGATAAAGATTTATGCTTGTTAGATTTATAGTATTGACAATCATCTGTCGTGGGATGATCATGTTTCGGTGATAACCTAAAAAATTTGAGGTTTGAGAGACTTGTTAATACGTAAGATTCTAAAACTGCTGCGATGCCTTTTCAAACACTTGTTACGTTTGAGAGACTTGTTAATACGTAAGATTCTAAAACCTGATACGGTACTTCCGCCTGTTGAAGAAGGTTTGAGAGACTTGTTAATACGTAAGATTCTAAAACCATCAAAAGAAAGCAGCTCATCCGGAGCATGTTTGAGAGACTTGTTAATACGTAAGATTCTAAAACTATGACGATGCAGATATATTTGAGGAATACGTTTGAGAGACTTGTTAATACGTAAGATTCTAAAACGACATACGATGAATGGCAGCGTGAATATTCGTTTGAGAGACTTGTTAATACGTAAGATTCTAAAACAACTTTACTTCTTTTGGTTCTACAGCAGTAGTTTGAGAGACTTGTTAATACGTAAGATTCTAAAACAGCAACGACGGTTACAGCGAATCCTATAAGGTTTGAGAGACTTGTTAATACGTAAGATTCTAAAACACAAAACGTACTATTGCAATAATGGTATGCGTTTGAGAGACTTGTTAATACGTAAGATTCTAAAACAATCTAAATGTAGTGAATTGTTGAATAACGGTTTGAGAGACTTGTTAATACGTAAGATTCTAAAACAGATAAGTGATCCTATACCGCCCTGCGCTTGTTTGAGAGACTTGTTAATACGTAAGATTCTAAAACACACAGACGAGGGCTTCAACGCATTTTTTGGTTTGAGAGACTTGTTAATACGTAAGATTCTAAAACCTCCACCAAGTTCCTCTTCACCAAGAATAAGTTTGAGAGACTTGTTAATACGTAAGATTCTAAAACAAATGTGTCTGTCTTATTTATTAGGGTTTGAGAGGCTTGTTAATACATAAGGATTTCAAAACAGAAAAGAAGTAGATAGAACATCCAATTATTTATGAAACTATTGACCATAGGTAGTGATAGTAATAGTGAAAGTGTGTAAAAATCGTATCGGATGAATAGTTTGAGAGTTAAAATAGTTAATACATTTCAAAAAAGGAAATATTAAATATCGTTATGACATCACAAGATTTTCTCACCCACCTCACCCAACTGAATATAACCCTCAGTCCACAGCAGCTTACAGCAGTACAGGCAGTAGAAGGTCCTGTACTGCTTTTGGCGGTTCCGGGAAGTGGAAAGACGACCGTGCTGGTGACGCGTCTTGGATACATGGTAAAGTGCTGCTCGGTATACCCGGAGGAAATTCTGACGCTGACCTATACAGTGGCGGCGACAAAGGATATGGCGGAGCGTTTCCGGTATCTCTTTGGCAGTGAACTGGCTTCGCGGATGGAATTCCGTACCATTAACGGAATTTGCTCAAAGGTAATTTATGAGTATGGCAGAAGGATCGGAAAGACTGCATTTGAACTTTTGACAGATGAAAAGCAGATTGCAGGGATGTTGTCACAGATCTATGTGCAGGAGGCAGGAGAATATCCGACAGAGAGTGATCTGCAGAGCGTTCGCTCCTACATTACCTATATCAAAAACAGCATGCTTTCAGAGCATGAGATACGTGAATTTGAGAAAGAATGCGAGGGAATTCCGATTGCGCGTATTTATCAAAGATATTGCAGCAGGATGCGGGAAGAAAAGCTGATGGATTATGATGATCAGTTACTGCATGCTTACACGATTCTGAAAAAGGTGCCCCAGGTACTTTCCGATTTTCAGAAAAAATATCATTATATCTGTGTAGATGAAGCACAGGATACTTCCAGGATCCAGCATGAGATCATTAAATTGTTAGCTGGTGCTAACGATAACCTGTTTATGGTCGGGGATGAGGATCAGAGTATTTATGGGTTCCGGTCGGCTTACCCGCAGGCACTTCTGGACTTTGAGAAAGATCACAAGAATGCCCAAGTGCTTCTGATGGAGGAAAACTTTCGGTCAAATGCGCGGATCGTAGAGCGGGCGGATCATTTTATCAGAAAGAATACACTGCGGCATAAAAAGGAAATGCATGCCACGAGAGAACCACAGCAGGATGTGCATGTGATGGAGCTGTCTTCCAGAGGGGCACAGTATACCTATCTGGCAAAGGTGGCAAATGGCTGCAGCGAGCAGACAGCGGTTTTGTACCGGGATAACGAGAGTGTGATCCCGCTTGTGGATCTGCTGGAATATGAACAGATCCCATACCGGATCAAAAATGCGGAGCTGGGCTTTTTTACCCATCGGATCGTGCAGGATGTCAGAAATATCATAACTTTTGCTTTGAATCCGTATGATACGGAAAGCTTTATGCAGATTTATTACAAACTGAACATGTATCTGAAAAAGCTGGATGCCATGCAGGCAGTACAGATCAGCATGGAAAGGGATATTCCGGTACTGGACGCTGCGATCGGTCATTGTGGGCTGAAGGCAAGAACAGTTAGCAGCCTGAAATCAATTCGGACGCATTTGAATCATATGCGGACAGAGCAGGCGGGCAGAGCCATCGGGCGTATCGTGCAGTATATGGGCTATCGGGAGTATCTGGAAAGAGCAGGCTTGAAGGAAAATAAAGTATTTATTCTGAAAAACATTGCAGCGCGGACAGATATGTTACAGGATTTTTTGAACAGACTTTCTTATTTACAGGATGTGATGCAGCATAAGGAACAGGCATATGATTGTCCGTTTATCCTGTCGACGATCCATTCAAGCAAGGGACTCGAATACGACCGTGTGTATCTTCTGGATATACTGGATGGTGTATTCCCGGAGAAAGTACCGGCAAAACGTCTGGACGGAAAAGAACTGGAAGCCTATGAGGAAGAGCGGCGGATTTTCTATGTTGGGGTTACCAGAGCAAGGGAGGAGCTTTATTTATTTGCGACCAAAACGCCTTCTCTGTTCCGGGATCAACTTCTTGGGCGCAGTGTAAAAGCGGTCAATACAGTATACAGTGCTTATTCAAAGACATTGATGCAGGGATATGCACAGGAAAATACGATAGAGGAAGCTGCTTATCAGGCATTTGAAGAAGGGCTGCAGCCGGGCGCAGAGGTGCATCATAAAAAGTTTGGTACAGGTAAGGTGATTTCGCAGGTCGGTAATAAGGTGTCGATCCGGTTTGTGGGAGAACAGACACCGAAGGTGTTTGACAGAACGGTATTATACAGGAGTCATCTGCTATCCTGAGAATATCAGACAACATACAAAAACACAGCTGTGAATACCGGGCAGAAAATTATTATAAGGGCTGTCCTTGCCATGTTCCGCAGTTTGTGCTACACTAGCCACAGTTTCATAGATAAACAAATGGTGCCTGCGCATCATAGGCTGTCTGATCAAAACGGATCCGGATAGCGGATGCAAGGGTTAAAAGGGAAACAGGTGTGATTCCTGTACGATCTCGTCACTGTGATAAAGGAGCATGGCTTTGCAATATGCCACTGGCTAAGCTGGGAAGGTAAAAGGCATGTGATGATCTTTCAGCCAGGAAACCTGCCAGTTGTTTGGTACAGGGAAGTTCCCGGATCACGAGGTATTGGTCGTACTGCAAAGGCAGGCTGTTTGTTTTTACAGATGGCTTCTTTTGAGGGCTTGTAAGAATCCGGTTACGCCGGATTTTTTTTGCGTACTGCGGTGTACAATGCAGATGTCGCAGGTGCAAGAATGTGACGGATCACATTCTTTGTTACGTAATAGGAAAACAAGCATAATGTATCGAATTCATCCCGGCCGCATCCATGAGACACATACCATATTTTAAATCTTTTAAGGAGGACGTTATGAAAAAGAAAATCGTAACAGTTTTACTTGCCACAGTACTGACTATGGCAATGGTAACAGGTTGTGGTTCTAATGCAGCATCTGATACAGCAGATACAACAGAAGCCACAGACGTAACAGACAGCACAGATGAAGCTACCGATGCTGCAGACGCGGAGACAACAGATGCAGAAGATGATCAGGCAAAGGCAGATGAAGCTGCTGCCCTGATCGATGCGATCTATGTACAGGAAAGAACAGACGAAACAGATGCGCAGTGTAAGGCAGCGAAAGAAGCATGGGATGCACTGACAGATGCGCAGAAAGAGCTTGTAAGTGGCGAAAATGCAGATCCTGATTATTTCGGACGTGACACAGGAGATGCTTCCAAGGATGATCCGTTAAATGCGGATGGCATTGGCGCAAACGAGCTGTTAGTAGTCAGCTTCGGTACATCATTCAATGACAGCCGTGTAAATGATATCAAGAGCATTGAAGATGCATTAGCGGAAGCTAATCCTGACTGGTCTGTCAGAAGAGCATTTACAGCACAGATCATCATCAACCATATTCAGGCAAGAGATGGCGAAGCAATCGACAATATGGATCAGGCACTGCAGCGTGCAGTTGATAACGGTGTTGTAAATCTGGTTGTACAGCCAACACATCTGATGCATGGTGCAGAGTATGATGAATTGGTAGAAGCAGTTGAAAAGTATCAGGATCAGTTCGGTTCTGTTACAGTAGCTGAACCACTGCTTGGTGAGGTTGGAGCAGATGCTTCCGCTGTAAACGAGGATAAGAAGGCAGTTGCTGAAGCAATCACAGCAGAAGCAGTTCAGACTGCAGGTTTTGATTCTTTAGATGCAGCAAAAGAAGATGGTACAGCATTTGTATTCATGGGACATGGTACTTCTCATACAGCTAAGATCAGCTACAGCCAGATGGCTTCACAGATGGCAGATCTTGGATATGACAATGTATTCATCGGAACAGTTGAAGGTGAGCCGGAAGAAACTGCATGTGAAAACGTTATTGCAGCAGTAAAAGATGCAGGTTACAAGAAAGTTGTTCTTCGTCCGCTTATGGTTGTAGCAGGTGATCATGCCAATAATGATATGGCAGGCGATGACGATGATTCTTGGAAGAGCATGTTTGAAGCAAGCGGTGCATTTGATTCTATCGACTGCCAGATCGCAGGTCTTGGCGAGATCGCTGACGTACAGAAGATTTATGTAAGCCACACAGCAGATGCAATCGCAAATGCTGATCTTGCAGATACATCTGCAGCAGACGCAAAAAAAAAACTGAGTGATGACCAGTCAGCAGCTTTAACAGATGGCACTTATACAGCAGCTTTCAATACAGACAGCAGCATGTTCCATGTAAATGAAGCAAATGACGGACAGGGCACTTTAACAGTAAAAGACGGCAAGATGACAATTCATATCAGTCTGGCTTCTAAAAATATTGTAAATCTGTTTGTCGGAACAGCAGAGGATGCACAGAAAGATGGTGCGACGCTTTTAGAGCCAACAACAGATACTGTAAAGTATGAGGATGGTACAGAAGAAGAGGTATATGGCTTTGATGTACCGGTAGAAGCACTGGATCAGGAATTTGATCTTGCGATCTTAGGGAAAAAAGGCAAATGGTATGACCACAAGGTAAGTGTGGCAGATGCCAAAGCGGTGGAAGAATAAGAAAAAACAGTGTAGAAAGAAGGAGCAGTTATGATACAGAAGAAAACAAAAATCAGAATCAGGATTGGAATGTTACTACTGGGGATGCTGCTCCTTTTTACAGGCTGCGGAGCTTCTGACAAAGAAGAAACAATAAAAGACGGAAGTTATACAGTTTATGTAAAGCTTTTGGGCGGAACGGGCAAGGCATCTGTAGCCTCGCCCGCTTCTGTTTCTGTAGAAGATGGACAGGCATATGCGCAGATCGTATTCAGCAGTAAGCATTATGATTATATGCTGGTAGACGGTGTAAAGTATATGGATGAGTCTGTAGAGGATGAGGAAGAAAACTCCACATTTACAATCCCGATCGACGGTCTGGATTGTGGGTTGGATATAGTTGCGGATACGACAGCAATGAGTGTTCCGCATGAAATAGAGTATCATCTGATTTTCAGACAGGATGAAGAGGCACTTGCCGGGGCAGAGAAAGAATATGAAGCAGGGCAGGAGCTGGAGGACAGTGAAGCGTCGGCAGATCAGAAAGAAATAACAAAAGAAGCCGACGGTGGAATCGATTTTACAACTTTGAAAAAAACAGGCGACGTATCACTTTTGTATGCGACGCAGTTTCAGATAGAGGAATATGGAGTTTATAAGATGATCACGATCGGGGACGATCGTTTTTTGCTTGTTCCGGACGGAGAAGAAGCGGTGACTAACCTGCCGGCAGATGTGACAATGCTCAGGCAGCCAAAGAAAGCATATGTGGTGTCCACTTCGGTTATGGATCTTTTGCAGGCAATAGATGTGCTTGATGATATCCGGTTATCCGGCACAAAGCAGGAGGACTGGTACGTTCAGGCAGCTTCTGATGCAATGGCAAATGGAGATATTTTATATGCGGGAAAGTATAATCAACCTGATTACGAGAAGATCATCAGTGAGAACTGCGATCTTGCCATTGAAAACACAATGATCCTGCATAATCCGGAAGTGAAGGAAAAACTGGAAGCACTTGGAATCCCGGTTCTGGTGGAACGATCCAGTTATGAATCACATCCGCTTGGAAGGCTTGAATGGATCAGGCTGTATGGTGTATTATTTGGAAAAGAGGAACAGGCAGATGCCTTTTATCAGGAGCAGGTTGCCAAGGTGGAACCGATCATGAAAAAGGAAGCAACGGATCAGACGATGGCATTTTTCTATGTAACATCCAATGGTTCGGTGAACGTCAGAAAGCCGGGAGATTACATTGCCAAAATGATACAGCTTGCAGGCGGCAGTTATTTACCGCAGGCTGCCAAGGAAGAAGATGAAAATGCGCTTTCCACCATGAATATGCAGATGGAAGATTTTTATGCGCAGACAAAGGATGCGGATATACTGATCTATAACAGTACGATCGAAGGAGAACTGGACAGTGTGGATACTTTGCTGGCCAAGAGTCCTCTGTTTGGTGATTTTAAGGCGATAAAAGAGGGAAAGGTATATTGCACAACGGCTGACTTTTTCCAGGAGACAACCGGGATCGCGTCTTTTATTGAAGATCTTCACGCAGTAATGACGGGAGATACTTCACATGAACTGAAGTATTTGAAAGAGGTAAAATGAAAGCAGGAAGAAAACGTTACATTTTGTCCTTTTTATTGATCTTTATCCTGCTGGGTCTGGTGATCTGGTGGAATATCTGCAGTGGCAGTATTTCACTGACCGGAGAACAGATCAGACAGATCCTGTTGGGAGATCAGGAAAATGGGACGGCATATAACATCATATGGGAGATCAGATTGCCGAGAATACTGGCGGCACTGCTTTTAGGCGGGGCACTTTCCGTGTCTGGCTTTTTACTGCAGACCTTCTTTGGAAATCCGATCGCAGGCCCCTATGTGCTGGGTATTTCGTCCGGCGCAAAGTTAGTCGTGGCGATCACAATGATCGTTTTTCTCAGAAAAGGGATCACACTTTCTTCCTGGGGCATGGTAGCAGCTGCTTTTCTTGGTTCTTTGCTGGCAATGGGCTTTGTGCTGCTTGTTTCCGTACGTGTGCATGATATGTCCATGCTGGTTGTCTGCGGTATAATGATCGGCTACATCTGTTCGGCGATCACTGATTTTTGTGTAACGTTTGCGGATGATTCCAACATTGTCAACCTGCATAACTGGTCGCTGGGCAGTTTTTCCGGTATGACATGGCAGTCTGTCCGGCTGATGACGGTTCTGGTGCTGCTTGGTGTGTGTGTGTCATTTCTTCTGGCAAAACCGATCAGTGCTTATCAGATGGGAGAGGCGTATGCTAGGAATATGGGCGTGCGGATCGGACTTCTGCGTGTTCTTTTGATCCTGTTATCAAGCATTTTGTCAGCCTGTGTGACAGCGTTTGCAGGACCAATCTCCTTTGTTGGGATCGCTGTCCCGCATCTGGTCAAAACACTGACTAAAACGGCGAAGCCGCTTCTTCTGATACCGGGCTGTTTTCTGGGAGGCGCGGTTATTACACTGTTTTGTGATGGGATTGCCAGAACAGTATTTGCACCGACCGAGATCAGTATCAGCTCTGTAACGGCAGTATTGCTTGTACCGGTTGTCCTTGTGATGATGCTGAAAAAGAGGAGGGGGAACTTATGAGTGGGTTACAGACAGACAACCTGACTGTCGGCTACGGAAGTCCTCTTGTAAAAGAGATCAGTCTGCGTGTCAGACCGGGCAGGGTGCTGACCTTGATCGGACCGAACGGATGCGGTAAATCTACCATTTTAAAGAGTGTCACCAGACAACTGAAAACACTGGGCGGCAGTATTTTTCTGGGCGGACAGGCAATGGAAACGATGAAAGAGGCGGAAATTGCCAAGAAACTGGCAATGGTCATGACGGAGCATATCAGGCCGGAGCTGATGACCTGTCGTGATATCGTTGCAACAGGCCGCTATCCTTATACCGGAAGACTTGGTATTTTAACGGAGGCAGACTGGCAGAAGGTAGAGGAAGCCATTGCATTTGTTCATGCAGAGGATGTGGCTTTGCAGGATTTTAATAAAGTAAGTGATGGACAACGACAACGGATCATGTTAGCGCGGGCAATCTGTCAGGAAACAGAGATTCTGGTGCTGGATGAGCCGACTTCTTATCTGGATATCCGCTATAAGCTCGATATTTTGTCAGGCATACGGCGGCTGGCAAGAAAGAAAAATGTGGCAGTCATCATGTCACTGCATGAGCTGGATCTGGCACAGCAGGTTTCGGATCTGATCGCATGTGTGGAGCATGAGAAGGTCGTTATAGATACGCCTGAGAAAATTTTCTGCGGTAACAGAGTACAGAAGCTGTATGGCGTGGCAGATGCGGTATTTGATCCGCTGCTGGGCGTTCCCTGTATGCTGGATACAGAAGACAGAAAACAAACAGATCCGGGAAAAGATCCAAAAGGCGGTAGAGCCCCGGAGGTATTTGTGATCAGTGGCGGCGGTGCGGGAATTTCCGTTTACAGAAGATTGCAGCGGGAAGGCATTTCGTTTGCCGCAGGTATTTTATCGGAAAATGATGTGGAATACAGAATCGCAGAAGCACTTGCTGTTAATGTGGTGGCACAAATAGCCTTTTATCCGATCGGTGAGCAGCAGCTTACAGAGGCGAAAAAATGGATTGATGCGTGTGCAGGCTGTATTTGCCTGCTGGATACATTCGGACCTTTGAATGAAACTTGTAAGAGTTTGAAAACGTATGCGGAGCAGTGTGGGAAGCTCAGACAGGTGGAAGAAGTATTGATAGAAGGCTGAAACAGTATTTACAGGAAGCGGAAAAACAGGGATGCTGAGACAGAGAAGATGGAGTTAACATAATATGCCAAAAGTTATCATGGTGCAGGGAACAATGTCAAGCGCCGGAAAAAGTCTTGTGGTGGCAGGACTTTGCAGGATCTTTAAACAGGACGGTTACCGCGTGGCACCTTTCAAATCACAGAATATGGCACTCAATTCCTTTATCACAAAGGATGGCGCGGAAATGGGACGGGCACAGGTCATGCAGGCAGAGGCGGCGGGAATAGAGCCGGAGGTCTGTATGAATCCAATCCTGTTAAAGCCGACCAATGACAGCGGCAGTCAGGTGATCGTAAACGGTCAGGTGCTTGGTAATATGGCGGCGAAGGACTATTTTACCTATAAGTCCAAGCTGCTTCCGGCGATCCGGGAAGCATTTCGGAAGCTTTCTGAAAAGGCAGATATCATTGTGATCGAGGGCGCAGGTTCTCCGGCAGAGATCAATCTGCGGGAAAACGACATTGTGAACATGGGAATGGCAGAGCTTGTTGATGCGCCGGTGCTTCTGGTCGGGGATATCGACAGAGGCGGCGTGTTTGCACAGCTTCTGGGAACATTGATGCTCTTGACGGATGCAGAAAGAGAGCGCGTAAAAGGGCTTATCATCAATAAATTCCGTGGAGATAAAACCATTCTGGATCCGGGGATCATAATGCTGGAGGAGAGAGGGCGGATTCCGGTGTGCGGTGTCCTGCCGTACATGAAGCTTTCGTTGGATGATGAGGACAGCCTGACAACCCGTTTTACCCGGAAAGGAAATGGCGCAGTAACGATCGCAGTTGTCCGCCTGCCAAGGATCTCCAATATTTCCGATTTTACGGTTTTTGAACAGATAGATGATGTAAACCTTATTTATGTAAACCAGCCAAAAGAACTGGAACAGGCAGATATGGTCATTCTGCCGGGCAGTAAAAATACGATCGGGGATCTGAAATGGCTGAGAGAGAGTGGTATGGAGGCTGCGATCAAGCGGTTTGCAATAGATAATCCGGTGTTCGGTATTTGTGGTGGATATCAGATGCTTGGCATACAGATCGATGACCCGGAGCAGACGGAAGAAGGCGGAAGTATCCGTGGGATGGAATTGCTGCCGATCCGAACGGTATTGAAGCTGCAGAAGCAGACAAGGCAGGTAACAGGTACATTTGATAAGGTAGCGGGTATTTTCTCCTGTTTATCAGGGCAGAGCATCAGAGGCTATGAGATCCATATGGGAGAGACTTCTTATTGCGGGAATGCAGATGTACAGATCACAGATATGCAGGAATGGGAAATACGGAAGCTGCATGTGGAAAACAGTGAGGCGTGCAGTAAGCAGGAAGTAATAAACCGGGCTTCAGGTTTGCTGCGGCTTACGGCAGATATGCATACAGATCGATCCGGGCATGCACCGGTATTTGCAGATGGCTGTATGACCGGAAATGTGTATGGCAGCTATGTGCATGGGATTTTTGATGCTGGTGATCTGGCATATCGTATTGCGGAAACGCTGGCAGAAAGAAAGGGCAGAAGCCTGCGTGCGGATGCGACAGACTATGCGGCATTTAAAGAAGAGCAGTATGATAAGCTGGCGGAAACTATGCGGGAATATCTGGATATGGATGCGGTATATGGAATGCTGCGGGAAGCAAAATTGTAAGTGGTATGGATGAAATGGTATTGCAGATGCGGCAAAACAACACAAGGTAACAGAGAAGTGCAGTAAAGATAGATAAAAGATAAGAAAAACAGGAACAGAAAGTGTATGCAGATAAACGGAAGCAGAGACATCAGGGAAATATTAAAACAGGGGTTATCCGGGACTTACGACAGAAACTTGTATGACCGGATCAGCAAAAACTGGGATAAGGTGGCAAAACCGCTGGACAGTATGGGCAGATTTGAAGATCTGACAGCTAAAGTGGGGGCGATACAGGGCAGGATCGATCCTGTATTTGAAAAGAGTGCGATCCTTGTTTTCTGCGCGGATAACGGGATCGTAGAAGAACATGTCAGCCAGTCCGGGCAGGAAGTAACTGCCATTTGTGCGGAGAATATTGCAGCAGGAAAGACTGCGGTCGGTGTGATGGCGGCAATGATCCGGGCAGATGTAACAGCCGTGAATGTGGGGATCGCAAATCCCGTATCAGATGCAGTTCTGCCGTTCTGTGTCAGGAAAGGAACGCGTAATTTCCTGAAGGAACCTGCGATGACCGGGGAAGAGGTATACCGGGCGATGCAGACAGGAATGGATCTGGTGCTTGCGTGGAAGCAGAAGGGGTATCAGCTCCTGGGAATCGGTGAGATGGGGATCGGTAATACGACAACAAGCGCAGCTATGGCAGCAGCCATGCTGGGACTTAGTGCAGATACGGTAACAGGCAAAGGGGCAGGACTGGATGAGCAGGGGCTGACGCATAAAAAAGAAGTAATAGAACAGGCTCTTTTGCAGTACGGGCTGCGGGAAGCAGATACATTTACCGTTTTACAGACGGTTGGTGGACTGGATATAGCGGCTATGGCAGGCGCGATCATCGGCGGAGCCGTGTATCATATGCCGATCGTTCTTGACGGAGTGATCAGTCTGGTGGCAGCACTGGTGGCGGAGCGGCTTTTGCCAAATGTCAGGGATTTTCTGATCCCATCACATAGAAGCAAAGAGCCTGCAGCAGAAAAGATCAGTGAAAAGCTGCGGCTGGATCCTGTGATCGATGCTAAAATGGCAGTGGGAGAAGGAACCGGTGCTGTTATGATGCTGGCACTTTTAAAGCAGGCAGCACTTGTATATCAGAGCTGCAATTCCTTTGAAGCAGCGGGAGTAGAGCAATATGAGCGATATACTAAATAGGACAGATTTTACGGGAAAAGACCATATTGTACTGATAACCGGTGGCAGCGGCAGCGGAAAAAGTGCTTTTGCGGAAAATCTTGTCTTAAAGCAACCGGCAGAAAATCGTTACTATCTGGCAACTATGCAGGTATACGGATCTGAAGGCAGGGAGCGTGTCATGCGCCACCGTCAGCTGCGGCATGGAAAAGGATTTGAAACGCTGGAATATCCGACGGATGTTGCAGACTGTATCGGTAAGATCTACCAGCCGGCAGACGCGGTTGTTTTGCTGGAATGTATGTCAAATCTGGTAGCCAATGAGATGTTTACAGAAACCGGAACAATACAGCAGGAGCTTGTAATCCGGAAGATCACACTGCATCTGCGGAAGTTGTTTGATGCTGCCCATCATGTCATTGTTGTGACCAATAATGTATTTGAAGACGGAAAATGCAATCCATATATCAATGGGCTGCGGGGCTTTGCAGCATATGAAAACTATGCACCGGAAACGATCGCCTATATAGAGGCATTGGGGCAGATCAATATATGGCTTGCAGAGCAGGCGGATACGGTTTATGAGGTTATGGCAGGACAGGCTGTCTGTTGGAAAGCAGAAGACAGAAAGTAAAAGGCAGAAAGTAAAAGGCAGGGAATAGGCTGAAAATATGAAACAATTCAAGATATGGTTTAAATCAATAGCAGTGGCTTTTTCGATGTATTCCAAAATTCCGATGCCGCGATTTGTCTGGAAGTCGGAGGATATGAAATATCACCTCTGTTTCTTTCCGTGGATCGGTGCATTGATCGGTGTTCTGGAAGTGGTGTGGTATCAGATCAGCTGCCCATGGCAGACGTCGTTTCTGTCGCTTTGTGTGATGGCAGCGCTCCCCTTGCTTGTAACAGGAGGATTTCATGTAGACGGCTTTCTGGATACCTGTGATGCCCTGCATTCGTATCAGAGTATGGAGAAGAAACGGGAGATACTGAAGGATCCGCATATCGGTGCATTTGCAGTGCTCTCATTGTTGACAGCAGTTCTGCTGGGACTGGGCTTTTTATCTGTGATCAGTGAGCCGGAGGCAATTCTTGCATTTGCCTTTTCCTTCTTCTTATCCCGGTGTCTCAGTGGGCTGAGTGTGGTATTATGGAAAAGTGCACACGATGGCATGCTGCAGACATCTGCACTGACAGCAGATAAAAAATGTGTGGCAGTTGTGCTGACTGTGCAGCTTTTGATAGGAAGTGTGGCACTGCTTGTTCTGACAGGCTGGTATGGACTGGCTGCCTTGGGCTGCCTTTTTTGCAGCTTCCTCTATTACAGATGGATGAGCCACAAGCAGTTTGGAGGAATCACAGGCGATCTGGCAGGTTATTTTGTAACAACATCTGAACTTGCGGTAGTGATCGGACTTGGTGTGTTATCTCTTTTGTAGGAGGTTATTTTTGAATGTATCATTGAATCGTTGTTGTATATAAGAAAACGAAGGATAGGCGGAGAAGGAAAATAAAAGGATATAAAAACGAGAAAGTAAATAAGAAGAAATAAAAGGAACAGAAACAGATAAGAAAGAACAAATAGGGAAAAATAGATGGAATTATATATCGGCGGGTATGCGCAGGGAAAGCTGACATATGTCAGAAAAAAGTATCCCGGGGCGCAGATTTATGATGAAAATAGCTGGCAGCAAACGAAAAGCGGGATGTGTACAGAAAGGGTACAGGCAGATAAGCCGGGAGACCGGGATCAGGAAGAAACTGATGTGCAGGGGGATAACGGTCGTATTGTGATCTGCAATCATTTACATCAGATCATAGCGGCGGAGCTGGCGAAAGGAAAGACGCAGGCTGAAATTCTGGCAGAGCTTCTGGATATCGCTCAGAGGCTTGAGAAGATCTGCTTTATCTGTGATGAGATCGGAAATGGTATCGTCCCGATCGAAAAGGCGGAGCGGGATTACCGAGAGGTAACAGGAAGAATTCTGACAGAACTGGCAGAACAGGCAGAAACCGTAGTCCGTATTTTATGTGGACTTGGTCAGTGTATAAAGAGCGTTAAATGATGGATCAGGAAACAAGGAGGATCGCCTGTCGCCTGTAGACAGTGCAGATGAATGAGTGGGAAAATGGCAGCAGGATGTATGCAGATGACAAACCGGCATAAGGAGAGGAAATGAAGCTTGAGGTATTGCTGCTCAGGCATGGGCAGACACAGGGAAATCTGGAAAAACGATATATTGGAAAAACAGACGAACCATTGCTTATGGAAGATATGGAAAGAATACAGAAGGTCAGCAGTCTGCAAAAGCGGCTGAAGCAGGAAAATCTTGCCAGACCACAGAAGCTGTTTGTCAGTCCGATGCTGCGGTGCAGACAGACCGCAGAGCTGCTGTTTCCGGAGCAGGAGCAGGTTGTGATAGACAAACTGCGTGAAATGGACTTTGGGCGGTTTGAAGCAAAAAACTATATGGAACTATCGGCGGATCCGGCTTATCAGGCATGGATAGACAGTGATGGCAGACTGCCGTTTCCGGAGGGAGAAGACAGGGAATGTTTTATCAGGCGCACCATGGATGGCTTTTTGCAGATGACAGAGCAGACATGGCAGGAAAATTGCGGGCAGATTGCAGCAGTGGTGCATGGAGGCAGTATTATGGCAATTCTTTCCGGTCTGTTGCAGGATGATTATTTTGCATATCAGGTACCGAATCTGGCAGGTTATGCATTTTGCTATGAAGGAGCAGGAAAAATACAGGCAGTGAGGAGAATAGAACCATGAAATATCATATCATTGCTTTTTTGGCAGGATTTATATTGGATCTTTTATGCGGAGATCCGCACTGGCTGCCACATCCCATCCGGCTGATCGGACATCTGATCGACATACTGCAAAAACGTTTACTGCGGCAGACAGATACAGGCGTGGTAAAAAGACGAAACGGAGCAGTGCTGGTGGTAATGGTCTGTCTTTTAACAGTGCTTGTGGCTGCAGTTATATTACTCGGTGCTTACTATCTGCACCCATATCTGGGCTGTATGGCAGAAGCTGTAATGACCTATCAGCTTCTGGCACTGAAATGTCTGCGGGTAGAAAGCGAAAAGGTGTATACTGCACTGATACATGGGACAATAGAGGAAGCCAGATATGCGGTTTCCATGATCGTTGGCAGAGATACGCAAACGCTGGATGAGGCAGGAGTGACGCGGGCTGCAGTAGAAACGGTAGCGGAAAATGCATCCGACGGTGTGATCGCGCCGATGCTGTATCTGGCGGTCGGAGGTCCTGTGGCAGGATTTTTTTATAAGGCTGTCAATACAATGGACTCCATGATCGGGTATAAAAATGATAAATATCTCGATTTTGGCAGATGTGCAGCAAAACTGGATGATGTGCTGAACTATCTTCCTTCCCGGATCAGTGCGTGGCTGATGATCCTGTCATGCAGCCTGCTTGGAAAGGACTATAGCGCAAAAGAAGCAAAAAGAATCTATCTGCGGGATCGGAGAAAGCATGCAAGTCCCAATTCTGCGCAGACAGAGGCGGCCTGTGCAGGGGCACTGAGGCTTCGGCTGGCAGGTCCTTCTTATTATTTTGGAAAGTTAGTGGAAAAGCCTTATATCGGGGACCTGGGAAGAGAAATTGAGCCGGAGGATATCAGACGCGCCAATAAACTACTGTATATGACAGCATTTTCCTGTCTGCTATGCATGATGATGGTGTGGGCTGTCATAAATCTGATCATATGATCAGTTGTCAATCAGTTATCATCAGGCAGCAGGCTCTGCAGAGCTGAACAGTAGAAGGGCTGAACAGTAAGTAGAAGGAAAAGAAGCAGGAATCCGGAAAGGAGACAGAAATGCACGGTGGAGATATTTATCGGCAGCAGGTAACATATGATTTTTCGGTTAACATAAATCCGCTTGGATTACCTGATGCGGTGAGGCAGGTCATGGAAAACAGTGGTGATCTTGCAATGCAGTATCCTGATCTGCAGTGTCAGAAGCTTCGTATACAGCTTGCAGACTGCCTGGGGATCAGACCGGAGCAGCTTTTGTGCGGAAATGGCGCCAGCGAACTGATCCTGGCTGTGTGTCATATGCTGCGTCCGCAAAAGGCACTGTTGTCCGCTCCTTGCTTTTCCGGGTATGAGGCGGCTTTGCAGGCAGTTGGAACAGAAGTGATCCGTGTTCCGCTGTCGGAAGCGGATGGGTTTGCTTTTACAGAGGAATATGGCAGCAAACTGGAGACAAGGATAAAAGAGGAAAAACCGGAGCTGTTGTTTCTGACAACGCCAAACAATCCGACCGGTATGCTGACAGAACCGTCATATATCCGGCGGCTATTGACGGTTTGTGAAAAGACGGATACGTATCTTGTGCTGGATGAGTGTTTCATGGAGCTGACCGGGCAGGCAGCGCAGTATTCTATGCTGCGGGAGATTGACAGCTATGAAAAACTGCTGATCCTGCGTGCTTTTACAAAAACGTTTGCAATGCCGGGCATCAGATTGGGATATCTGGTCGGACAGCAGGCAGTTTTAAGCAGCGTACAAAAGCAGTTACCGGAATGGAACGTATCAACACTTGCACAGGCTGCAGGAGTGGCAGCACTTGCGGATACGAGCTATCTGGAGAGGGCATGCAGGATGGTCGGATCGGAACGCGAACGTATGAGCCGGGAACTTGAAAAGCTGGGCTGCAAAGTATATCCGTCAGATACAAATTATATATTGTTTTATGTAAACCAATACGGCAGACAGAAAAGCACAGACCTAAATCATGGCAATGAAAAGAGATTATGTAAGATGCCTGCTACGGATTGTCAGGTTGGGCCGGAACAGGCAGCAGGGACTGAATTAAAAGACAGATTACTCAGGAAACAGATAATGATCCGGGATTGCAGTGATTACCCGGGGCTTACAGATGGATATTACAGAGTGGCAGTAAAGTTACCTGAGGAGAACCGGATGCTGCTTGATGCAATGGCAGAAATTTTATGCTGAGCAGAATAAAGTAAGTGGGGAAATAGAAAAGAGGAATAAGATATTATGAAAGAGCTTGAATTCGTAAAGCCCGGAGACATCGAAAAAAGAAGTTTTGCCATCATTGCAGAAGAACTTGCAACGAGGCATATTACGATAAAAGAAGAGGAAGCACCTATTACAATGCGTGTGATCCATACAAGTGCGGATTTTGAGTATGCAGACACCATGACGTATTCGAAAAATGCGATCGAAACAGCCAGAACACTCCTGCAAAATGGTGCTGATATTGTGACGGACACAAATATGGCAAAGGCGGGAATCAACAAAAAGGTGCTGGCAGGTTTTGGTGGTCAGGTACATTGCTTCATGGCGGATGAGGATGTGGCACAGGAGGCAAAGACAAGAGGTGTGACGCGTGCCACAGTCAGTATGGAACGCGCTGCAAAGCTTGAGAAGCCTGTTATTTTTGCAGTCGGAAATGCACCGACAGCATTGATCTCATTATATGAGATGATGCAGGAGGGCATCTTCAAACCGGCGTTTGTGATCGGTGTTCCGGTTGGTTTTGTAAATGTGGTGGCGGCCAAAGAGCTGATCATGGAAACAGATGTCACTTATATTGTCAATCGCGGCAGAAAAGGCGGCAGTAATATCGCCGCCGCTATCTGCAACGGGCTCTTATATGGACTGAGAGACAGATAAAAGGAAAGCTGGAAATAAGACAGATCGGCAAAATGTGATGGAATATGAGATGAAATAATAGAAGGGAGGCGGCATGATGCGATATGGCTTTACAACGGGAAGCTGTGCGGCGGCAGCAGCGGCGGCGGCATGTTATATGCTTCTGACAGGCAGAAAGAAGGAAGAAATGACGATCCTGACGCCAAAAGGGATTTCTTATACAGCCAAATTGGTTGACATAAGTATAAATGAGAGCAGCGCAGCCTGTGCGATCGTAAAAGATGGCGGAGATGATCCGGATATCACGACAGGCGCGCATATTGTCGCAGAAGCTGCCTTCCTGCAAAAAGAAAGCCCGCAGAAAGATAAGACTGATGCTGTGCAGCAGATCATCATACGTGGTGGAAAAGGTGTCGGCAGAGTAACAAAACCGGGGCTGGATCAGCCGGTTGGGGAAGCGGCGATCAATCATGTGCCGCGGGAAATGATCGAAAAGGAAGTGCGAAGGATCTGTGCGCTATGTGATTATAACGGAAAACTGCAGGTAACCATTTCTGTTCCGGAAGGCGAAGAGATTGCACAGAAGACTTTTAATCCAAGACTTGGCATCACGGGTGGTATATCTATACTGGGAACAAGCGGGATCGTGGAGCCGATGAGCAGTCAGGCACTGCTTGATACAATCCAGGTCGAACTCAGGCAGAAAAAGGCAATGGGACAACAGATGATCGCGGTAACGCCGGGTAACTATGGACTTGATTTTATGAAGGAAGCCTTTGCCTACGATCTGGATACAAGCGTGAAATGCTCCAATTTTATCGGAAATACGATCGATATGGCGGCAGAAACAGGATTTTGTGGTATGCTTTTAACAGGGCATATCGGAAAGCTGGTAAAAGTATCCGGTGGTATTATGAATACGCATTCCAAAGAGGGGGATTGCAGAATGGAGCTGCTTGCAGCAGCAGCACTGAAAAGCGGCGGTAGTAAAACACAGGCGCTGGAGATTCTGGATGCAGTTACAACGGAGGAAGGCATCCGTATTTTGCAGGAAGGCGGTAATCTGCAAAAGACCATGCAGATACTGATGGAGAAGATCATGTTTTATCTGCAAAAACGGGCAGCAGGCAGGCTGCAGATCGAGTGTATGATGTATGCGAACGGATATGGATTGTTAGCTGAGAGTAGTGGCGCAGAGGCTATGCTGGAGGCTTTGATGAAGAATGAAAACTGATAGATTAGATTGTAGGAAGAGGAAACGGAAATGGTTTATTTTGTAGGAGCAGGCAGCGGAGCGGCAGATCTGATCACAGTACGTGGTAAAAATCTGCTGGAAAAGGCAGATGTGATCATTTATGCAGGATCACTTGTCAATCCGGAGCTTTTGACATATGCAAAAGAAGATTGTGAAATACACAACAGTGCCTATATGACGCTGGATGAAGTGATCGCAGTGATGGAAAATGCAGAGAAAGCAGGAAAGACGGTTGTCAGACTGCACACGGGCGAGCCAAGTATATATGGCGCAGTGCGGGAGCAGATGGATCTTCTGGATGAAAAAGGGATCACTTATGAAAGCTGCCCCGGGGTAAGTGCCTGCTTTGGAGCAGCTTCGTCGCTGAATCTTGAATATACACTGCCCGGTATTTCACAGTCGCTGATCATCACACGGATGGAAGGAAAGACAAAGGTGCCACCAAAGGAAAGCATAGAAAGCTTTGCCGCACATCAGGCGAGTATGGCGATCTATTTAAGCACGGGAATGCTGGAAGAGCTTTCCGGGCGGCTGACAGAGGGCGGTTATCCGGCAGAAACGCCTGCAGCACTTGTATATAAGGCAACCTGGCCGGAGGAAGCGTGCTTTGTGACCACGATCGAAAAGTTAGCACAGACTGCAGCAGAGCACGGTATCACCAAGACTGCGATCGTTCTGGTGGGGGATGTGATCGCACATGCAGGCTATGAAAAATCGCGGTTATATGCGCCTGATTTTGAAACAGAATTCAGAAAAAGACGAGCTGATCGTTAAGGGAGCATCCGATAAAACATGGATGAGAATGGGAAAGCAACATGGTAATCAGAGTTTGTGTATTTACAAAGCAGGGAAGACAGACCACGGAAAAATTAATAGAAAAAATGCCGTCTCTTCATCTGAAATGGCGGGAGGACGAGCCTCTGCAGGAATGGACAGGGGAGGCGTTTGCAGATCATCAACCCATCCTGTTTGTCGGTGCCTGCGGAATAGCGGTTCGTGCAATAGCACCCTTTGTGCAGGATAAGCTGACAGACAGCCCGGTGCTTGTGATGGATGAAAAGGGCAAGCATATCATTCCGCTCCTGTCAGGGCACATCGGCGGGGCAAATGAGCTTGCCTGCAGGCTGGCAGAAGTGACAGGGGCAGAACCGGTGCTGACTACGGCGACAGATGTAAACCACATATTTGCGGTAGATGTATTTGCAAAAAAGAACGGGCTTCGCATTGAAAACAGGGATGGCATCCGGTATATTTCCGATAAGCTGCTGCGTGGGCAGCAGGTGGCTGTGCAGTTAGACGAGGCTTTTTCATTTCAGATAAGCGAAGCGGAACTGCCAAAGGGGCTTGTCTTATATGAGGGGGGAACCAAACCTGATCTAAGCCCTGATCTTGTAATCTCTACAATGCAAAATAAGATAAAGAAACAAAATGAGGTAAGAAAAAATACAGAGGTATTGTATCTGACAGCAAAGCCTTATGTGCTGGGGATAGGCTGTAAAAAGGGAAAAAGCCTGGCAGAACTGAGAAACTTTGTGGAGCATTATGTAACGGAGGAGCAGCTCAGAGCTTGTTATGCGATTGCAAGCATAGATTTAAAAGCGGAAGAAGTGGGGCTGCAGGAACTGGCACAGTATTATGGCATACCGCTCATCACATATAGCAGCGCGGTGCTTTCACAGGTAGAAGGTTCATTTTCCGAATCTGATTTTGTAAAAGAAACAACGGGAGTCGGAAGCGTATGCGAGAGGGCGGCAGTTTGTCTTGGAAAGGGCCGGCTTCTGCAAAGAAAGATTGCAGAAGATGGCATGACGCTGGCGGTAGCGGAGAGAATTTTGGAGAAACTGGATTTCTTGTCCTTCCAAGAGGGTTTATTCTAAGAAATGTTGTGAAAAAATAGATATTTCTCCACTTTTTTTAGGAATACTCGTCCAAAACAGCAGAAAAATGAGAAAATGTATGAAGCGTATAGATACCAATGGGATATATTTCCTCTAAACCTAGCAAATATAAACAAAAAGTATGAAACTGTGGGTAGGGAAATAAAGTAAGTTCGTCTAAAATCATGTAAATTTGCATTGTGGGATGAAAAAAGGAATACGTACAGAAGTAATTCAGAATACAAGCGATGAAAATAAAGAGAAAAATCATCCTAAAGTAATAATAAATACAAAAAAGTATGAAATTGCAAATAGAAAGATAAATTAGGTTCGCCCCAAATAACAGAAAAATGAAAAATGGTATGAAGAGGGTCACAAAAATGACAGATCATGTAAAAATAGAAGCTGAAGTAGAAGAAGATAGCACGAAAGTGAAAAAAATCAAATTAAAAGCAGAAGCAAAAGCAATCAAACCATATGAAAAGATGGCAATACAAGAAAATACAAACATAGCAGAACAATCCATCATCTACATTATCGGAATGGGACCGGGCAGTCGGGAAATGATGACGCAACAGGCGAAAGATGCACTGGAAGCAAGTGATGTGATCGTAGGCTATACTGTTTATGTGGATCTGTTGAGAGCATCTTACCCGGATAAAGAATTTGTGACGACACCGATGCGGCAGGAGATCGAACGTTGCAGGATCTGTTTTTCACTTGCAGGCGAAGGTAAAACAGTATCTATGGTATGCAGCGGAGATGCGGGCGTGTACGGAATGGCTGCGCCAATGTATGAACTGCAGCAGGAAAACAAGGCATATCAGCAGACGGAGCTTGTCGTGCTTCCTGGGATCACAGCAGCAAACAGCGGAGCGGCGGTTCTGGGGGCACCACTCAATCACGACTATTGTGTGATCAGCTTAAGTGATCTGCTGACACCGTGGGAACAGATTGAAAAACGTTTGACAGCGGCTGTGCAGGGAGATTTTGCGATCGCTATTTACAATCCGTCCAGCCATAAGCGCAAGGATCATCTCAAACGGGCATGCGATATTATGTTAACTGCAGGTGCATCACCGGACAGAGCCTGCGGTTATGTGGAAAATATAGGTAGAGACGGAACCAGGGCGCATGTGCTGACACTCGGACAACTGCGCGAAACGCCGGTCAATATGTTTACGACGGTATTTATTGGAAATTCTAAGTCTGTGATCATGGGAGATAAGCTGGTAACAGGGCGAGGGTATCGGATATGAAAAAAGTTTTGATCTATGCGGGAACAACAGAAGGCAGAGAACTGGCACAGGAGCTTGCCAAAGAGCGTATTTACTGCGATATCAGTGTGGCAACGGAATATGGCAGACAGATCATGGATGAAAAGATTTCGCCGTATATCTGTATTTTGCAGGGTAGGATGACAGCAGAACAGATGCGCCGGAAGTACGAAAGTGAGCAGTATCTGGCGGTAGTAGATGCCACACATCCGTTTGCAACGGAGGTATCTGTGAATATCCGGGAAAGTCTGAGGGGATTGGATATTCCTTATTTCAGGCTGGGGAGGGAAAAGCTTCCCGAGGAAGAAGGAGAACGACAGGCAGGAGAACAGCAGGCAGGAGGACAGCGGGCAGGAGGACAGCAGGCAGAAGAACGACAGGTAGGAGAACGACAGGCAGGAGGACGACAGGCAGGAGAACAGCAGGCAGGAGGACGACAGGCAGAAGAACAGAATTACATGGCAAGGAAATATTTTCAAAATACAACTGCCTGTGTGGAAGCGTTAAAGAAAACAGAAGGCACGATCTTTCTGACAACAGGAAGCAAAGAACTTTCTGTTTTTTGCCGGGAGGAAACAATCAGAAAACGATTGGTCGTGCGTGTGCTTCCCGGGATGGAAAGCCTGCAGGAGTGCGTCAGAAACGGACTGGAGGGCAGACAGATCATTGCCGTGCAGGGACCGTTTTCCAAAGAAATGAATCTTGCCATGATCAGACAATACCAGGCATCTGTTCTGGTTACTAAGGAAAGCGGTAAAACCGGCGGAGAGGATACAAAGCTCGCAGCCGCTGGTGAGGCGCAGATTCCAAGCTATATCATTCTCAGACCAGATGAAAAAACACCTGTTATGGATATGGGCGAAGTGCTGATGCAGCTTAGAAGGCTGGAAAGTATGACAGATCCATCGCGTAAAAAGACGCAAGAAGGACAGGATCTGGTTGACCTGTATGACACAAAAACAGAAGAGGTAGTTTACCAGAAAGTTCATGAATGTCAAGAAAATAAAGAGCAGGAAAATAAAGAGCAGGAAAAGAAAAAGCAGGAAAAGAAAAAGCAGGAAAAGAAAAAGCAGGAAAAGAAAAAGCAGGAAAAGAAACAGGAGGAAAAGAAACAGGAGCAGCATCGAAACCTGCAGATCACGCTGGCGGGAATCGGTATGGGAGCAGAAGCCTTGCTGACAGAGGAAGTCAGAAATCGGATCGCTGAAGCTGATTATGTGTTTGGCGCAAAACGCATGGTTGAAAGCATAAAGAAATTATGTAAACAAAGCGTAAAAACATACAACTGTTATTTATCAAAAGATATCATTCCTGTGATTGAAAATATACAGGAAAACAGTGCAAAAATCGTAATTTTGTTTTCTGGGGATACAGGATTTTACAGTGGCTGTGAAAAACTATATAATGAATTATGTAAACATAAAGGAATGGGAAAGGCAGAAGTACTGCCGGGGATTTCTTCGCTTTCCATGCTTTCCGCCCGGACAGGGATCAGCTGGCAGGATGCAAAGATCTTATCAACCCATGGTGTGGAGCCTGCTTTGTGGAAGAGCAGATTGCTGGATGCGGCAAAGCGTGAGAAAAAGACCTTTTTCCTGACATCCGGCGTGGCAGATGTGCAGGAAATCGGGAATCTGTTGAGCAGCGAATTTGCAAAAGAAGAATGGAAAAACTTAAAAATATATCTGGGGTATCAGCTTTCTTATCCGCAGGAGTGGATCAGATGTCTGACAGTAGATGAATTATGTAAACTAATGAGCAGAGATCATAACGATGGGGGGCAAGATAGTCTGCAGAACAGTTTGCAGGAAGAACCGCAGGATAAGCTGCAGGATAAGCCGGAAGAAGGGCTGTACGTTGGTATGCTTCTCAATGAGCATCCGAAGAAGCACAGGCTGACACCGGGCTATCCGGATGATATATTTATCCGGGGACAGGTTCCGATGACGAAAGAAGAAGTCAGGTCGGTTTCTATATGTAAATTACATTTGACAGAGGATGCGGTTGTATATGATATTGGAAGCGGAACAGGTTCTGTATCGGTGGAGATTGCAGCATTGTCGCCGCATGTGCAGGTATATGCCATGGAAGTAAATGGAGAAGCTGTTTCTCTGCTGGAAGAAAACTGCAAACAGTTCGGTTTACATAATGTAAGATGTATCAGGACAAAAGCACCGGATGGACTGGAAGATCTGCCTGTGGCGACACATGCCTTTATTGGAGGCAGTAAAGGAAATCTGCGGGAAATCCTGTGGACATTATATCGGAAAAACAACCATATGCGGATCGTTGTCAATGCGGTCAGCATGGAAACAATTTGTCAGATGCAGGAACTGTTAAAAGAATTGCCGGTTGAGCAGGAGGAAATTCTGCAGCTTTCAGTAACGAAAACGAAACAGCTTGGCAGTTATCATATGCTGCAGGCGGCAAATCCGGTATATATATATGCATTTACATTTGCGGAGACATCATCCTATTAGAATATCAAAAAGATACAGGTATCATGTAATCCGAGGAACAGATACCGGGAAATCAGGAAATAAAGAAGCAGGCAAGGAGAAGAAGCATGACATATCCCAGAATTATGATCGCCGCACCAAAGAGTGGGAGCGGAAAAACATATATCACATGTGCTTTGTTGCAGGCACTGCAGATGCGAGGATATCATGTAGGTGCGTTTAAAAGCGGACCGGATTATATTGATCCGATGTTTCATACGACCGTTCTGGGAATTCCGTCCAAAAATCTGGATCCGTTTTTCTCGGAAAAGGATCAGGTCAGAAAATTATTTCAATTTGATAACAGTTATGATATTTCGGTGATAGAAGGTGCCATGGGGCTGTATGACGGATTGGGCGGAATCACAAAGCAGGCATCTGCTTACGAGCTTGCAAGTGATTTGCAAACACCTGTGATCCTTGTGATCGATGCAAAGGGAATGGGTTATTCTGTCGTGGCACAGATCAAAGGATTTCTGGCTCTGGATGAGAAAAATTTGATCAAGGGTGTCATTTTAAACAGAATATCCGAAATGTTCTGCAAGACAATAACACCTGTGATAGAAAAAGAAACAGGCGTGATTGTATTGGGCTGTTTTCCGGAACAGGAGCAGAAATGGGAGAGCCGTTATCTGGGCCTGCAGCTTCCTGCGGAAATAGAAGATATAAAAGAACAGGTGCAATCTGCAGCACTGGCGCTGGAGAAAACAGTCCGTGTTGAACAGATTGTAGAGCTGGCAAATATGGCACCGGAGATGCAGGGACGGCAAGGAACAGAAGCGCATCTCATGGCAGAAATAGATGCACATAAAATGACATACGCGTCACAACATAAGACAGAAAAAGCCGGAAAGACAGGAAATTACACAGCTAACACTTCCGTCAGGATCGGAGTGGCAAGAGATGAAGCGTTCTGTTTTTATTATGAGGACAATCTTCATATGCTGCAGGAAGCAGGGGCAGAGCTTGTGTATTTTTCACCGCTTAAGGATCAGACACTTCCGCCTGATCTGGATGGCCTGCTTCTGGGCGGCGGATATCCGGAGCTGTTTGCCGGGCAGCTGACAGCAAATAAAAACATGCGAAATGAAATCAGAGAACAATATCTGGAAGGTAAACCGGTACTGGCAGAGTGCGGCGGCTTTATGTATCTGCAGGAGAAACTGATCACGGCGGATGGAAAAGAATATCCGATGACCGGTGCCATAACAGGTGTATGTGAAAAAAAAGAAAGACTGATCCGGTTTGGATATGTTACAATAGAACCGGAGCAGGGACAAGAAGGATTGCTCCGACAGGGAGAGCAGATCAGGGGACATGAGTTTCATTACTTTGACAGTACAAATAACGGATGTGATTGTATCGCCGGAAAGCCGGTCGGGAAAAGAAGCTGGACATGTATCCATGCAGACAGATCACATTTTATCGGATTCCCGCACCTGTATTATCCGTCCTGCCCTGATTTTGTTATAAATTTTGTGGAACAGTGCAGAAATTGGAACAGAAAAAGGAAAGGAGCAAAATAGAAAAATGAATGATTCCTACCGCTATTTTGAAAACAGGGCATGCCAGTATTATCCGTGCCATAAGGGAATTGAGGAACTGAATTGTCTGTTTTGTTACTGCCCGATGTATACGCTTAAGTGTCCGGGAAATTATCATTATCTGGAAAAGGACGGGAAAAAGATCAAGGTCTGTACCGATTGTACTTTCCCACATCAGCCGGAAAATTACGATAAAGTGATGCAGATACTAAAACGCCAGATGTTCTGATCGGGAGCAGCAGAAAGGAAGACAGGGGGAAAAGAATGAGCCAGACAAAAAATTATATACCACTTTCCAAAGAACTTGAGGAACGGATCCGGGAAGACAGGGAGAATCATGTAAAAAATCCATATGCATGTTCCGATGATGCTGTGATCCGCCGGGATATGGCACATGATAAGCAGACAATCTGGCGCCCGGCATTTGTCAGGGATTGTGAAAAGATCATGCATATCCCGTATTATAACCGTTATGCGGATAAAACACAGGTGTTTTCTTTGTATAAAAATGATGATATTTCCAGACGCGCATCTCATGTACAGCTTGTATCGAGAACAGCGCGCAACATTGGACAGGCGCTGAACCTGAATCTGGATCTGATCGAGGCAATTTCGATCGGGCATGACATCGGTCATACGCCGTTTGGACATGAGGGGGAGCGGAAGCTCAGCCAGATTTATCATGATCATACAGGACGCTATTTTAACCATAATATTCACAGTGCCAGAGTGCTGAATCGGATTTTTCCTGTGAATTTGAGCCTGCAGACACTGGATGGGATCATCTGCCATAATGGGGAGATGGAAATGCAGGAATATAAACCACAGCCCTACACGGATTTTGCAACATTTGACCGGAAGATGGAAATGTGTTATACGGAGAAGGGCGCTACGAAGAAATTGATCCCTGCCACACTGGAAGGCTGTGTCATGCGTGTTTCCGATATTATTGCATATCTGGGGAAAGACAGACAGGATGCGGTCAAACTCGGGCTGATCGCAGATGATGAGGCGTTTGAGGATCGGGGAATCGGTAAGATCAATGCGGAGATCATCCATAATATGACTGTCAATATCATTGAACGGTCTTATGGAAAACCATATCTGCAGATGGATTCGGAGTTTTATGAGGCATTTTCCATCGGAAAGAAGGAAAATTACGAACGGATCTATGCGCACGACAGTAACCGCAAGATATTTGATGAGCAGATTTATCCGATGTTTGAAGCGATTTATGAAAAACTGCGTGAAGATCTGGTCAGTCATGACGAAACGTCTGTTATTTATAAACATCATATGGAATATATCAGAGAGCATACGAAATATTATGCAAAAGATTTTGCATATGAGGAAGAACCGGTAGACGATATTGTTGTGGACTATATCGCAAGCATGACGGATGATTACTTTATCGACTTATACGAATACCTGTTTCCGCATGGTAAATACAAAGTCCGCTACATCGGCTATTTTGAATAATGTAATGCATCTGCGAAGCTGATGCATTATGTAGCCTCCGAGCATCGCCGCAGGCGATTATGCATGCGAGGAGGTTCCCGAATAATGTAATGCATCTGCGAAGCAGATGCATTATGTAGCCTCGCCCATTTTCATGGGCGAGGAGGTTTCATAGAAGCTTTTTATCGTGCTTCGTCAGCAGCTTCTAAGCTGCATGGCTGCCCTTCTAAAGGACAGGCATCTCTGCAGGGACTGCAGTCGCAGTCCACATAAGTATCGCCAACCTTAACGGTTGCACCAAATTCGACAGGAAGGTCGATCTGGATCTTTTGGGAAATGACAAAATCACATTTTCCGTTGACTATTCCTTTACAGTCCGTACAGGTATGATTGATGACTGCGCTGCCACGACATTTCACACAGGCAGGACCGGTGACTGCATAAGGACTGATCGAAACAGGCAGACAGACGGTTGCGGATTGGGAACCAATGGTGGGACAGGTAGAAGAATTACATCCTATAGAATCGTTCATAAGATGCTCACTTTCTGATCATTTATTACTATATGATATGTAGCTGCGGCGGGAATGTGCTATGATTTATGATCATGATGTTGGATCGGGGAAAAAGCTTAGAGGCACAGAAGCGCGGATATAGTGTTAAGAGCCTAAAACGATATGATGACATGAAAGATATACAAATACGAAAAAAGAGTAGGTGACAAATATGGATAAGAAAAGAAGAGAATCCAGCTGTGATTCCTGTGTGAATTACGTATATGACGAAGATTATGAGTGTTATTGCTGTGACATGGATTTAGATGAAGATGAAATGGCACGTTTTATGGCAGACAGCGTACGCGACTGCCCATACTACCAGCTCGACAACGAATATCTCATAGTCCGCCATCAAATGTAATGCATCTGTTTACAGATGCATTATGTAGCCTCGCCCCATCGCGAAGCGATTTTCATGGGGGAGGTTCCCGAAAATGTAATGCATCTGTGAAAAGTATATATAAAAGGGTTGTATCTGTAAACGCAATCACGTTTGCCTACCCTGCGATTTATCTGAGTCACATTTTACCGGGCTCCCGTCACATCAAAGCTTTGTGATCGCTCGCTCCGGTAAAGTGACCGATAAATCTCGGTCGGCTACACTATCGATTGCTTATTACAGATACAACCCTTTTTAATACTACTTTAAAATCTCTTATAAAATCTTCGCCAGGAACGATTTCAGTCGTTCGCTCTGCGGATGATCAAACAATTCTTCCGGTGTGTTTTCTTCCAGAATCTTGCCTTCATCAATAAACATGACACGGCTTGCCACTTCTTTTGCAAATCCCATTTCGTGCGTGACGATCAGCATTGTCATACCGTTGTATGCCAGATCTTTGATAACGGCCAATACCTCACCGACCATTTCCGGATCCAGAGCGGAGGTTGGCTCATCGAAGAGCAGTACCTCAGGATTCATACACAGAGCACGCACGATCGCGATACGCTGCTTCTGACCACCGGATAACTGGCTTGGATAGGCATCTGCCTTATCGGAAAGTCCAACGCGCTCCAGATATTGCATGGCAAGCTCTTTTGCATCCTTTTCGGACATTCCCTGCAGCTTCATGGGAGCAAGCGTCAGATTCTTTAAGATCGTCATATGCGGGAACAGATTAAAGTGCTGGAAGACCATTCCGATCTTCTGACGATAGGCATCGATATTCAAATGCTTATCTGTGATATCATTGCCCTCAAAGTAGATCTTGCCGCCCGTAGGCATTTCCAGAAGATTGAGGGAACGCAGGAAGGTTGATTTACCGGAACCGGATGGACCGATGATAACAACAACCTCACCTTTTTCGATATCTGTAGAAATATGGTCAAGTACAAGACCGCTGCCAAATGATTTACATAGTCCTTCTACATGAAATAATGATTTATCGCTCACTGTTACGCAGCCTCCTTTCTAACTGTCTGACTAAGGCTGAAAGGATCATGACCAGAATCAGATAAATCAGTGCTACTGCCAAAAGAGGCATAAACGCATTATAAGTACGGCTTCTGATGATATCACCGCCACGTGTCAGATCCATCAGACCGATGTATCCGCAGATGGAAGTTTCCTTTAATAATACGATAAATTCGTTTGCAAGGGCAGGTAATACATTTTTAAATGCCTGTGGCATAATGATATACCACATGGTGCTTGCATAGGAAAAACCAAGGCTTCTGCCGGCTTCTAACTGACCGCGGTCAATGGACATAATACCGGAACGTACGATTTCTGCAACGTAAGCGCCGGAGTTGATACCAAATGCCAGAAACGCAACTACAACTTTGTTTAAGTTGGAAGAAGCGAAGATTACGTAATACATGATCAAAAGCTGTACCATGGTCGGAGTACCACGGATCACTGTCAGGTAGACATTACAGATCGCATTTAAGAATTTCATCTTTCCTGTCTGGTCATAAGTAGACCGGATAACTGCAACCAGAAAGCCGAGGATGATTCCGATGATCGCGGCAAACGCCGTGATCAACAGAGTAGTACCAAGACCTTGCAGCAGGTACAGATAGCGGGATTCATCTATAAAGTTTTGTTGAAAGCTTGCAATAAAATCACTCAATTATGTTCACCTATTTTCTTACGATAATAACCTGTGTAGCAGTTGTATATGGATCAGAGAAGTCGATATTCTTTAAACGATCTTCTGTAACAGTCATACCTGCAACACCCATATCAGCTTTACCGGACTGTACAGCGTTGATGATGGAATCGAATTCCATATCTTCAATCTTCAGTTCATAACCAAGCTTATCGCAAAGTGCCTGTGCCATATCAGCATCGATACCAACGATTTCGTTTCCTTCGTAGTATTCGTATGGCTCGAAAGCAGCGTTTGTTGCCATTGTCAGAGTACCGTTGGAACGGTCTACATTTTCAGGAGATTCATAAGGACAGGTGCCCTTTGTATCATCACCGATGTAGTTAGCTGTGATCTGATCAAGAGTACCGTCTTCCTTTAACTCAGCAAGTGCGCCGTTGATCTTTTCTGTTAAGTCTTTGTTATCCTTGGAAATACAGATCGCATATTCCTCTACTGCGAATTCTTCATCTAAGATCTTCAGATCGTCATTCTTCTCAACAAATGCCTTGGCAGGCTGCTCGTCGATGATAACGCAGTCGATCTTGCCCTGCTTTAATGCCTGGACAGCATCGTTTCCTTTGTTGTAACGTTCGATCTTGGAAGCAGGTGTGTCGGCATCTGCAGGCTCTTCATAATCAGATGCATAAATATCACCTGTTGTACCGAGCTGTACACCGATCGTCTTGCCCGGAAGATCATCTACAGAATTGACTGTATTCTCCGGAATTTTGCTGCCGCAGCCTGCAAGCAGTGTCATGCCGGCTACTAATGAAAGTGCTACAAATTTCTTTAAATTTCTCATTTTTACTCCTCCTGCATTTTTGCAAATTGCATATTATTCGCGGTAAGTCATATCTCATACATAGGATAAGTCAGTCTGAAAACTGACCAATATTAAAAATGTAGGGTGCTTACCATCAAATTTCAACTTAGTATAGCAGAATGTGAAAATGAATACAATATACAGTTTGAAAAAAGAATGCTGTCACAAGATGAATATATTTGACAATTTATGTGGAAATCTGACGGAAAATAGAGTACAATTTTAAATAACAAGTGCATAAAATGCATGACAAGTGATAATGGAGGCAGCTAGGCTATGAAATTGTTAGAAGAGAGAATCAAGAAGGATGGAATTGTGAAGCCGGGAAATGTGTTGAAGGTAGATAATTTCCTGAATCATCAGATGGATATTGCATTGTTTAATGAGATGGGCAAGGAGTTTAAAAGACTGTTTGCAGACTGCAAGGTCAATAAGATTCTGACAATCGAAGCATCCGGTATCGGGATTGCCTGTATCGTGGCACAGTATTTTGATGTGCCGGTTGTTTTTGCCAAGAAGGCACAGAGCATCAACATTGACGGAGACGTTTATTCTACAAAAATCCAGTCATTTACCCATCAGAGAGTATATGATGTGATCGTATCAAAGAAATATCTGAACCCGGAAGATCATATATTGATCATAGATGATTTCCTTGCAAACGGATGTGCCTTAGAAGGTCTGATCGATCTTGTACAGAGTGCAGGCGCAACAGTAGAAGGTATCGGAATTGCCATTGAGAAGGGCTTCCAGCAGGGCGGAAAGCTGATCAGGGACAGAGGAATCCGTCTGGAATCACTTGCGATCGTAGACAGCATGGAAGGCGGAGAACTGGTATTCCGTGAGCAGTAAGTGAAAACTGCCTGTTTGAAAGAACAAGCTTTATGGCTAAGGGCAGGATAGCTGTGTAAAGACGGAAAAGCAGAAGTAGAAGGAGAAGGATATGATTTATAAATGTAGAAATTGCGGTGCAAACGCAGTTTATTCCCCCGAAAAGGGTACGATGTACTGTCCTTATTGCGACAGCCAGGACAGCGAAGAACTTGCACCGGGCGGTGGAATGGCTGTCTGCATGAACTGCGGCGGTGAGCTGAAGCCGGGAGATTATATGTCCGCGGTCAAATGTGAGCATTGCGGAACTTATGTGATTTTTGAAGAACGGACGGAAGGCAGCTATAAGCCACATGTGATCCTGCCATTTAAGCTCGGGAAAAAGGAAGTGCAGGAGAAGATCCGGGCACGTTATGCGAAATCTGCATTTATTCCGGCGGATTTCCTGTCTGATGCAAAGCTGTCAGAGATTGAAGGTATGTATATCCCGTTTTTTCTGTATGATTTTGACTGCCATTATGATATCAGGGCAACAGGAAGCAAGATACGGACATGGAGAAGCGGAAACTATGAATACACGGAGACGTCCCTGTATCAGGTGGAGCGTGATGCAACGATCGATTTCGAAAAACTGCCGGTAGATGCATCTATTGCAATGCCGGATGAAGCCATGGATCTGATCGAGCCGTATGACTATAAGGCGCTGGAAGATTTCCAGACGAAATACATGTCCGGATTCTTTGCAGAAAAATATAATATGGATGCCACGGAGCTTGGTCCGCGTGCAAAGGATAAGGCGAAGGCTGATGCAAAGGCCATTATGAATAAGACGATCACCGGATACAGTACGATCACAAACCGGACGGACAATGTGACGCTGGATGAGAAAAAGGCAGATTATGCCCTGCTTCCGGTCTGGTGTTATTCCTATAAGTATAAAGGGAAGGACTACCTGTTCAAAATGAATGGGCAGACAGGCAAGATTGTCGGCAAACCGCCCGTCTCCTGGGCAAGAGTCTGGGGCTACGGGGCAACGGTATTTGGTTGTACATCTGCAATCCTTGCAATGATCATGCTGCTGGCGGAGGTATTATAATATGAAAGAATATTTTGCGAGATTTAAATATTTATATATCACGCTGGTGGTCATACTGGTGGTAACGATTGCTGCAACCGCTGTATATATGACAAAGCAGAAGGCTGCTGCGGCAAATAAAGGTAAGCGGATGAATACCGAATGCCTGACAGACGAAAGAGTATTTGATTATGCGGATGTGCTGACGGATGCACAGGAGGACGATCTGCGGGCACTGATCGCAGAGAAGGAAAAAGAAGTATCTCTTGATATTGTGTTGGTAACATTAAATGAAGATGTGGGCAGCAGTGATGATGCGCTGATGGAATATGCGGATCAGTTTTATGAGGATAACAAATTCGGTTATGATAAACCGATCGGTGACGGTGTTATCTATGTAGATAATTATTATGACAGATATGTATGGTTTGGTACGACCGGAATTGCGGAAAACGCCTATACGACATCTGCGATCAACAATCTGCTGGATGCAGTCTGTGATCTGACGGATGTAGATCCGTATGAGGCATATAAGACGTATGTGATGCAGGTGGCAAGCTATATGGCTGAGCGGGAAGCGGAGGATTCGATAGGCATTATGGTAGATCCGTTCAGTATCATGATCATTGCATTGATCGTAGCCGTTTCCTATGTGCTCGTGAATCTGAAAAAGCAGGAAGGCAAAAGAACAACAACAGCTTCTACCTATGTGGAACGGACTCCGGTCATGAACAATCAGGTGGATCAGTTTATGACTAAATCTGTCACGAAGCGAAAGATCGAGACATCAAGCAGCAGCGGTGGCGGTGGTCATTCCGGTGGCGGCGGTGGTCATCATGTGTCAAGCGGTGGTCATTCCCATGGCGGTGGCGGAAGACACCGTTAGGCAGGAGAGCGGGTCTTTGACTGGATTCTTTGGCCTTGTGAGGGGCTGACAATTTTACAGAGAAAGAGCTATATTAAGCGCCTCAGAAATCGTAAAGCTGAGGCGCTTTATTGTTTCATCAATATCTTTGCTTGTCACATACATATTGTAAAGGTCATGGAACGTTTTCTGGACGACCGGATTATCCTGCTCTAACAGGAGTATATCAGATTCAATGCTTTCCAGTGCACTGATCACAATGGTGGCTGCATCCACGACTGTGGGCACGCCAATGGCAATGACAGGGATTCCGATGGTTTCCTCGGTCAGACCGTTCCGGTGGTTCCCAACACCGGAGCCGGGCTGGATACCTGTGTCGGTCAGCTGGATCGTGGAATTCAGTCTTTTTGTGGAGCGGGCAGCAAGAGCATCGATCACGATCATGACATCAGGTTCGGTCTGTTTTACGACTCCTCGGATGATCTCGGCGGTTTCCATGCCATTCTTTGCCATAACGCCGGGCGCAAGTGCGCTGATCTCATGCATTTTTTCTTTATTATAAGCGGCTTTGCCATATTCCCGGATAATATGTCTGGTGATGCAGAGATGGTCAACAACCGCAGGCCCAAGCGCATCGGCGGTCACATCGCGGTTACCGAGACCGATCACGAGGACAGACTGCTCCTTTTGCAGACCGGGAATCAGCTTTTTGAGCTGTCTGGCAAGCTCTGCGGAAATTTCACGGTGACAGCCTTCATCGTTTTGCACCATGCGGGGTGCTTCTATGGTAATATAAGTGCCCATAGGCTTACCAATCGCCTTGGCGCCGTTTCTGGTAGTCACATTTACTTCTGTGATGTGCGTATGGCTTTTTTTTCGGTCATATTCCGATACTGTTACTCCATGAAGAGATTTGCAGCTATCCGTATTCCGGATACTTTCATGCGCCTCCAGCGCGAGGTCGGTTCTGATTTCTGAAGAGATCATAAAGGCTCCTTTTTTGATGCCTGCGAATTGCTCCGGTTTAGAACTTTTGTCCCTGGCATCATTATATTGTAGTTAGTATTGCACAAAATGAGGAGAATCATACGGCAATAAAAGTAATTGCCAATGGTCGGCTGTGATGATATAGTAATGTCAAAGCATATTTTCTTTTCGGAGACGATCTGTCTCCATGAACCATATCTTTATGATGTTGTGTGTTATACAGCATATCTGTTCATCTTTTAGAAAATCCATGCTTGAAACTGAATAAGAGCAGGGATTTGCGAAAGATAACATGACAGCTTGCAGAGCAGATAAGGATATAGATGAGGATGGCTGGTCTGTAAAGGATATGGCAGTATGTCTGAAAATGTCATAGCAAAGCAACTTCCTGCGGTATACCAAAGGAGGATGCTTATGGCACAGAAAGACAAGAAAAGAAACTATGGTAGCAATGGCAACAGGGAATACAAAAGTGATGTGATTTCCATGATGCTGCAAATACCGGAGTATGCACTGGATGTTTACAATGCAATGAATGACTCGGTTTATACAGATCCAGACATGATCCAGATCATGCGGCTGGAAAACGGAATATCGTTATCGGTACGAAATGACGCGTCCTTTTTTATCAGTAATTATCTGAATCTGTATGAACATCAATCTACATACAGTCCGAATGCACCGCTGCGTTTCCTGATCTATTTAACAAGTCTTATTAAGAAAACGATAGGAAAGCGGGATCTGTATGGCAGAAAACGTGTGCAGATCGCAACACCGCATTTTGCAGTGTTCTATAATGGGACAGAGAAAAGACCGGAGAAAGAAGTGCTGAAGCTCTCAGATGCATTTATCCATCAGACGGATACACCGGAGATTGAACTGACAGTTACAGTGTACAATATCAATCCGCATAATAATACACAGCTTCTTGCAAAAAGCAAGGTTTTGAGCGATTATATGATCTTCGTGAACCGTGTGCGGGAGAATTTAGAATATCAGAAGAAGATTGCACAGAATGCGCCAGAATATGATGAGGCAGCATATGAGGAAGATCTGGAAGCAGCGATTAATGAAGCGATTGATCATTGTATAGAGCATCACATCATGGAAACATTTTTCAGAGAAAACAGGAGTGAGGTGACCAAGAGCATGGTACTTGATTATACATGGGAACGCCGCGAGGAACTGATCCGGGCAGAAGAATATGAGGATGGAAAGCGTGAGGGATATGCCGAGGGCGAGAAAGATACACAAAAGAAATTGGTGCAAAAACTAATGGAATCCCAGAAGATTACCGAGATAGAGGCAAGAAAAATGCTGGGAATTTAATTGAGAAATTTCATGGAAACACTTGACAAATAGAGGCGTGTACCTTATTATAATATGCGTGTGTTTACATTAGACTGTCCGTGTCCGGCGTAATGTGACACGTTACAAACAATAATTGAACATTACATGGGAGGTGTAGATCTTGGCTAACATCAAATCTGCAAAGAAAAGAGTATTAGTTACAGCAACTAAGACAGAAAGAAACAAAGCAATTAAGTCCGGTGTTAAGACTGCAGTAAAGAAAGTTTACGCAGCAATCGATGCAAACGACAAGGAAGCAGCTAAGGCAGCATTAAATGATGCTACAGTAACAATTGATAAAGCTACTTCTAAGGGTGTTTATCATAAAAACACAGCATCCAGAAAAGTTTCCCGTTTAGCTAAAGCGGTTAACAAGATGGCTTAATCGAACATAAATCAAAATGATAAGGCATTCGGATCCCGTCAGTCCGGATGCCTTTCTTTTTGCATAACACCCAAACCGGCTTCATAGGATGTAAAAAGAAGTCTTGGGATGGTGACGGATGAATCGTAAAATGCGCATGATCGGAAAAAGAACAGGGAGGCTTCTGGTAGTGATGACCGGATGTCTCTTTTTTTTATATATCGGAGCTTTGGGGCTGCCTGTTTCCATACAGCTGCACTGCCTGATGCTGCCTTACAGCATGCAGACAGAAGATGAGGAAAAAGGCATATATAAGGGAATAACAGGCTGTATGCCCTTATATGCTTATGCGAAGGAGCAGGTGGAAGCAGATGGGCAGGATCTTGCTACAACTTATATTTTGCTGGAAGGAAGAGACGAGTCGCATGAGGTTCTGGAAGCAGGGGATAAATTGGAAGAAACGTCAGATGAAAAGACAGATGAAAGCGAAAGTCATAACTATGGCAATGGTCAGATGGATTATGAAAGTGATCAGTCGATATCAAGTGAAGCAGCAGAGGATGGAACAGAGAAAAATGCACAAGAGATACAGACAGGGCAGACGGATTTTTCTGATGATGGAAAAGCAGTAAATAACATGGAAAACACACAGAGCGGGCAGGGTGAAAGTCCTGACACAGAAGGAGACCGAGAAAACGTAGATATAGACGCTATGACAAGTGAAAATCAAAAGGCGGTTATGGATCAGCTCGTGGCAGCACACACCGGAAAGCAGCCGCTGGATCTGACGCCTTATCAGGATTTTGATACACTTCTGCAGACCTTTTATGTGCTGGATTCCACAACCTATATCGATAATACAGAATTAAATATAGATAAATTATTGAATCAGGATTTAACTATTTCAAAAGGCGAAGATGAGCCGCAGATTCTGATCTATCATACACATGCACAGGAAGGATATGCGGATTCTGTGGAAGGAGACTTGTCTACCACGGTGGTAGGAGCGGGAGACCGGCTTGCGTCCCTTTTAGAAGAGAGAGGGTTTGGTGTACTGCATGACCGGGGGATTTATGATACGGACAGAGATTATGCTTATTCTGTAGCTGCACCGGCGCTTCAGCAGATCCTGACGGAACATCCGTCTATTGAGGTGGTCATTGACCTGCACAGAGACGGTGTGGGAGAGGATACACGCCTGGTGACGGAATATCAGGGCAAAAAAACAGCTCAGTTCATGTTTTTCAATGGACTGAGCCGTACCAGAAAAGCCGGAGAGATTCCGTATCTGGTGAATGAAAACAGGGATGCTAACCTTGCGTTTTCATTTCAGATGCAGCTGAAGTGTCAGCAATACTATCCGGGGCTTGCCCGCCGGATCTATCTGAAAGGGTATCGGTATAACATGCAGTACCGGGCAAGGAGCCTTCTTGTGGAGCTTGGGGCGCAGACGAACACGCTTGAGGAAGTTCACAATGCGATTCCGCTGCTTGCTGATGTGATCGCAAGTGTGCTGGAGGGAAAGTAGTATCTGCCTCAGCTGCCTTTAACAGCATCCGTTTGTTATGACGCCTTTCAAAGAGAATCGTAAACAGGAAAATGATCCAGGCGATCAGTGTGCCAACAATACAAACAGTTAATCCGTAAGGACGGAAAGTTAAATGAACCTCATGTGTTCCGGCAGAAGCTTTGATCATAGAGAAACCTTCAGGTGCGGTTTCTATGGTAGCTCCTTTTCCGTCAATTGTTGCACTCCAGCCGCGTTCATAAGGGATACTCAGATAAATATAACCTTCTTCCGGTAAAGTGATCGTGCCACGGACAGAAGTATCTTCAAATTCGGAAACATCCATGGTGTATTTGGAAGCACCCTCGTAGAACTCTTCAAATGCATCTTCGTGGAAGATGGATAGGTAACCAAAACCGTTTTCGTCAATACAAGGAAGGTTAAAACTGTATGTTTTACCTGCATCCAGATGACCTAAATAGTAAAATTCTGACGAACGGAAATAGTAAGAACCGCTTTTGGTCGGCGTTACACATAACGTTTGGCGTAATTCGGCAGAATCATTATGATATACATGAGTTGTAGCAATGTTATTATCTGAATTATGCGACATATCTACTTGGGTTAAATCAGTAAAAATATTATTGGGTGTAAAACCTGATGCAATTTTATTGGCATAATCTTCAGCAAATAACACATTAGCCATGATAATATTGAAAATCGTTTTTTGAGGAATATAAAATCCTATATTTAGCGCATTGTTATTTTTTAAAATAATATTATTGTCTAAACATGCAACAGGAGTATAGTGGTCAAAGTCAATATTAGCAGTATAGGTATATTGGTCTACAATTATATATTGAGTGTTGGTAAGGGCATTTGTAAAAGGAGTTAAATTGCATGTGTTATCTATTGAGTTTGGAGAAGTAGCGTATCCAAATGCATGTCCAAGTGTAAATTGATACTGTGATAAAAAGGAATTGAATTGATTCATGGTATTAACTGACGAAATCATATTCTGATTTATCAATACAGTACCCAAATAAGTAATTCTTTCCTGACAGGGATCCATACATAAAAAATCTTTATAGTATTTGGTGGCATTATCATATTCATTATATACGTTTCCCTCAATAAACTCTTCATTTGAATATATATAAACAACATTGGAAATTAATTCAAAAATAAGAATAACATTCATGATTTTGAATAATAATGCTTTCTTTTGAGGCTTGTATACTATAAAGATAAAAATGGTTCCATAACATAGCAATAAACAAAGGGATGCTATATTTGTAATGGATAATATATTATTGGAAGAAAATAATATAATATTTATTGTTAAAAGTAATGAAAAAAACAAAGCCGCTATTAAATGATGCTTTTTAATTTTTTTATAATTAAAAATTAACTCAGATGCTAGATCTATCATGATAAAAATTGCCAAAAAAGAGTATCTATTTGGTACTTTGGACTGGTAATGCATGCCATTCCAGAAATAACTCATAAATTCATTGTTGCTGCTAAAAAGAATTACTGCAAGTAATATAAGTTTTATGACATTTGCATATGTTTTTTTTAGAAAGAGTACAAGTAATAGCAAAATAATAAAAAGAACACCACAATATAAATTAATAGCACCGTTAAGCTCTGTTACAGCTACTGGATCAGAGAAAATGAATAATTGCTTTAAACTATCCCAATAACTTTGATAAAAGGACATAATATTGGGAAAAACAGAGTCTGCCGAATCATAAGCGGAATGCTGAAATAACAGGTAGGTATCGTAGACTGTAAAAAAAGATAGCCCAGCGCTGAGGAGTGAGGAAAAAGCAAAACGTATTCCTTTTTTTATAAAATCAGTAAAACTATCAAAGTGATACGTGAAAAATGCAAAAACTAAATAAATGCATACGAAAAATGCAATGTTCGTATTGAGTATCATTGTCATTGCAAGGAATATACAGTATGCAGCTGTTTTTCCTCTATACATCAGTTTGTCAAGAGCAGCTAAAATAAGAGGCAATAGGAAGAAAATAGGTGTCCATGATATATTATTGCGAAAATTGATCATATAGGCACATAGGGAATATGCATTAGTAAATATTAAAATCCTATAATCTTGCGGATAAAATTTTTGACCGTTCATTCTACTGGTCAAATAATAATAAAGACTTGGTCCACACAATGAAATAGATATGATTACTATAAGTGTAAAGACCGGAAGAATGGACGAATAGTCTATTAGTTTAAGCCAATAATACAAAAAAGCAGATGGAAAACCGTAATAAAAGTTTGTTCCACCGCCAGAAAACCAGGAAAAAAGTAGATTATTATGCTCTAATTGTGCTTTGGCTTGATACATTGTAGGTAGAGCAAGAGCTAGACCATCTCCTTTATACATATTATTTGGTCCAAAAGGAGAATAACCATTTATAATACAACAGAAAATGAGCGTAAAAAATGGTATGAAAAAGGAAGATAATAATATATAGTGCTGCTTAAACCAGTTTAGGGATAATCTGGCACAACATTTATCCATTGGATTGATAATAAGCAATTTATGCTTAGCAAGGTGTATTTTAAAATAATGTATTCCAAAGAGGAGAAAGATACTAAATAGAGAGCAAATCAGTCCCCAAATGACAGGATAATAATGCATTTTTACAGAGATTAAGTTCACGTTTTGAGGAATCTTTATAAGTACTGTATCTAAAGCAGAACGGGAATAGTTGATTTTTTGATTATTCGCGTATATAGACAGAAATTTAGAGTATGGCATATTGAGAAGTAAGTAGCTGCTTTTAAAATCTGCTAAAGATATAGTGTATGAAAAAAGATGGTTGTGATCGATAGAAAAATTGGTAGCTTCATACTTTTGAATAAGGTTATTTAAGACTTCTTTATCAAGATATGCACCGTAGATCCAATAGTTTGCCCAACCATTTGTAACAGTTGTAAATGTAAGTTTGTAAGAAATAGGGGTGCCTTTCTTTACGTGGCCGATTTTCTCAAGCTCATTTGTATGTAAATAGAGATATCCATCTTGGGAAGGTGTTATTTCCAAATAACAAATATTGCGGGCATTTTTGGCCTTTGCAGTGTTTGGAGTTATTCTGATACTGAGGATATTATTAGAAGATATAAATGACTCTATATCTTTCACATCTTTAACAGAGACTTTAAAATTTGCAGATGTAAATAGATCTTTGGTTGCACCTAAAGATCTGGCAATTACATTCTGCTGTTCAAATTCAGTTGCATATTGTGCATCTGTGTAGCTGAAATTATTATCTAAGTAAAAAGCATTAGGCAACGAAATACTATCATCAGTTTCAATAGTAAAAGGGTTCTGGCAATAAGATTTCGGTGATGCAGAAATGGTAACCAGAGAATTAGAAACAGTATCAGCATCCACAGATAAATTCGCAAAGTTCTGCTGCGCATTTAATATAAGTTCGATTCCAAGGGTCAATAATAGCACGGCTTTAAGACTATTTCTTTGAACAGAACCCATAAAATAAAAGGTAAATATTAGAATATAGCATATGAACATGATCAACGCAAAGCTGATAGAGATGGAACTGGAATAGTAAGCAGATAAAAAGGAGGAAACTATCATCAAAATAAATGGCAGTATGAGGGCTGCTATTTTTTTATAAACTGCAAAACTTCTGAGATCATAAAAGGTATCAGCAGAGAAAATCAGAATAAAAAATGGCAGAAAGAAGCTGAAGGCATTAAAAGATGTTTCAGGCATGGTAAATAAGCGTATTACATATTGGAAAGATGTTATATTGGCAAGAAAACAGAGCAGGCAGAGGAAAATACCATTTCGAAGACGATTGTGTATATTTATTTTTTTGTTGGTAAAATAAAAGCATACTAATAAAATAGCAAGTAATCCGCAATAGACATTGTTTCCATAACTTGCAACTGTTACATAAGACCCAAAGTTTTTGGGCATAAAACTGCCATAGAAGCTGAGCCAGTCTGTGACAAAGGAGAAGTCAGGTGCAGAGCTGGTTTTGATCTGTGTCTGATAAAGAGAATAAAATCCCGGAATGACCGTAACAGCACTTGTTAAAGCTGCGAAAATCCCTGTAAATAAATATTTGATACATTTCGCAACGGAATTTGTAAAATCTCCCTTTTTTCTTGTCAGTACATAGAAAAACAGCAGCACAAAAATAATAGCTGCCATATAGAAATTGCAAAAGAAGCAAAATGCCAGTAAACCATAAAAATATTTATAAGTATCTTTGTAAAGTAAGTGCTCTAAGGCTAAAAAGAGGAGCGGAAACAGTACCACACAATCCAAATACATGAAATCATTGTACTGTACCAGAAAATATCCGCTGAGCGAAAATGCAAAGGAAAACAGCAGTACACTGTAATCATACTTGGAATACCGATATCCCTGCAGACGATGTGTCAGATAGAAGGTCATGGCAAAGCCGGCAAATCCGATCTGCAGCACTGTAACAACGGCAAGCAGGACAATGGCTGTTTTCTGTGAAAAGAAACAGAGCAGAAGATGGAGTGGACTGGTTAAATAGAATACGATCGTAGAAAAGTATTCTTTACCAAGAACACCGCCTTCCATAAAAAAAGAAAAATTGCCGGAATGCAGCTGCTCCACAAAGGTGGCAAAATGCGGCAGATTATAAACGGAGCCATCTAAAATAAACAGATTTTTATCGCCAAACGGTGCAAAACCGTTGACCGCCATCAATGTAAATAACACAATAACAGGAAACAAGAAAGATATAAGATAGAGCAGGTTATTTCCTAAAAATGCAAGAGTTTTTGATGAACCGGTGTAATAAGGTTTAAATACGGGAGCAGGTTCCGGTGCTCTGTTCTTTTTTGAGTTGTCTGGTAAAATGTTGATTTTCATAAATTTCCTCCATGAGCTGTCTGCAATAAGACGTAAAATATAGATACAATTATAGCATTATTTCTTGAAGAAAACTACAGTTTTATGTTATACTTGCTGGCGTGGGTGAGGGCAGATACCGCACAACACCTGCAGGCGGATACAGAGTACGGAACGCCCCCTTAATTGGTTTACATAAAGTAATACACGGAGGAACTACATGACACATATAGATCAGAGTAAAATCAGGAATTTTTGCATTGTTGCCCACATCGATCACGGCAAATCAACACTGGCAGATCGCATCATTGAGCGGACAGGGCTTTTGACAGAACGTGAAATGCAGGCGCAGGTGCTGGACAATATGGATCTGGAGCGTGAAAGAGGTATTACGATCAAGGCGCAGACGGTCCGTATTATTTATAAAGCAAAGGACGGAGAAGAATATATTTTCAATCTGATCGATACACCCGGTCATGTGGATTTCAATTATGAGGTAAGCCGTGCGCTGGCGGCCTGTGACGGGGCGATCCTTGTCGTGGATGCTGCGCAGGGAATTGAAGCACAGACGCTTGCCAATGTATATCTGGCACTGGATCATGATCTGGATGTTTTCCCGGTCATCAACAAGATCGATCTGCCGAGTGCGGATCCGGATCGTGTAAAGGAAGAAATCGAGGATGTGATCGGGATCGAAGCCATGGATGCGCCTCTTATTTCAGCTAAAAACGGAATCGGGATCGATGATGTGCTGGAGCAGATCGTCAAAAAGATCCCTGCACCGACGGGAGATCCGGATAAGCCTCTGCAGGCACTTATTTTTGATTCTCTGTATGATTCTTATAAAGGCGTTATCATTTTCTGCCGGATCCGGGAAGGAAAGGTAAGAAAAGGTACAACGATCAGAATGATGGCGACGGGCGCACAGGCAGATGTTGTGGAAGTCGGTTATTTCGGACCCGGTCAGTTTATTCCGTGTGATGAGCTGTCCGCAGGCATGGTAGGTTATATCACAGCTTCCATTAAAAATGTCAGGGATACACGCGTGGGTGACACGGTCACAGATGCTTCAAACCCATGCAGCGAGCCGCTTCCGGGCTATAAGAAGGTAAATTCCATGGTATACTGCGGACTGTATCCTGCAGACGGTGCCAAATATCCGGAGCTTCGGGATGCACTGGAAAAGCTGCAGCTGAACGATGCTTCCCTGAATTATGAGCCGGAAACATCGATCGCACTTGGATTTGGATTCCGCTGTGGTTTCCTGGGACTTCTGCACCTGGAGATCATTCAGGAAAGATTGGAGAGAGAGTATAATCTGGATCTGGTCACGACTGCACCGGGTGTTGTTTATAAGGTATTTAAAACAAACGGTGAAATGATCGAACTGACAAATCCGAGCAATCTGCCGGATCCTTCGGAGATCGAGCATATGGAAGAACCGATCGTCAGTGCGGAGATCATGGTCACGACAGAATTTATCGGATCGATCATGGAGCTTTGCCAGGAAAGACGAGGCGTTTATCTTGGCATGGAATACATTGAAGAAACAAGAGCACTTTTGAAATATGAGCTTCCGCTCAATGAGATCATCTACGATTTCTTTGATGCACTGAAATCCCGCTCCAGAGGTTATGCCTCCTTTGATTATGAGCTGAAAGGCTATGAGCCGTCGGAGCTTGTGAAGCTGGATATTCTGATCAATAAAGAAGAAGTAGATGCACTGTCCTTTATCGTGCATAAGGACGGAGCCTATGAGCGTGGCAGAAAAATGTGTGAAAAGCTGAAGGATGAGATCCCACGTCACCTGTTTGAAATTCCAATCCAGGCGGCTGTAGGCGGTAAGGTAATTGCCAGAGAAACTGTTAAGGCGATGCGTAAGGATGTACTTGCAAAATGTTACGGCGGTGATATTTCCCGTAAGAGAAAGCTTCTGGAGAAGCAGAAGGAAGGCAAGAAGCGTATGCGTCAGGTCGGTAACGTGGAAATCCCGCAGAAGGCATTTATGAGCGTTCTGAAACTGGATGATAAAAAATAGAAACGAGAACAGCATGCAAAATAAAGAAGAGTTAAGCCTGTATATCCATATCCCTTTTTGCGTACGAAAGTGCGGCTATTGTGATTTCCTCTCTGCACCGGCAGATGAGAAAGCAAGGGATCGGTATGTACAGGCTCTTCTTATGGAAATAGAACGTTATCAGGGAACAGAAACAGCGGATAGAAAGATTAAAACACTTTATATCGGAGGTGGCACACCGTCAATTTTATCGGTTGATCAACTGGATCGTATTATACAGAAAATTAAATGCACATTTAATTTTTATGGCGATATAGAAGCGTCCATGGAAATGAATCCGGGAACCGCTTCAAAAGAGAAGTGCAGGGCACTTTATCAGATGGGGATCAACAGACTCAGCATAGGGCTGCAGTCTACAAATGACAAGGAACTGAAAACACTCGGACGTATTCACTCCTATGAGGACTTCTTAAACACCTATACATGGTGCAGAGAAGTCGGTTTTCAGAATATCAACGTGGATCTGATGGCAGCACTTCCCTACCAGACTGTGGAGAGTTATACCACAGGACTCCGTAAGATCATCCGCCTTGCACCGGAGCATATTTCGGCTTACAGCCTGATTTTAGAAGAAGGGACTCCTTTTTATCAAAAATATAATAGCGGATGTTATCCATTGCCGGATGAAGAGCAGGAACGCCTGATGTACAGGGAAACGGAGCAGATATTGGCACAGGCGGGGTATGAACGGTATGAAATTTCCAATTATGCGAAAAGAGGGTATGCCTGCAGGCATAATCTTGTGTACTGGCAGGGTGGAGATTATCTGGGACTGGGACTTGGAAGCTCTTCCTATATGGATGGTGTACGGTTTCACAATACAACCGATTTTGATACTTATGTAAACCAAGACGCATATGTTGAGGACCGGGAAGAGCTTTCCATGCAGGCGAAGATGGAAGAATTCATGTTTCTGGGGCTGCGTGTCATGGAAGGTGTATCCGGGACGGAATTTGAGAAACGCTTTGGGAAAACAATGGAAGATGTCTATGGCGATGTTTTACGAAAACACGAAGAAGAAGGTCTTTTACGCATAGAACGCAAGGAAGCTCGCAAAGAAGCTCGTAAAGAGGATCGTAAAGAAGCATCTGCCGCAGAACCTGCAAAAGGAAAAACAAACATTGAAAGAGTTATGTTAACCACAAAAGGAGTTGATGTCAGCAATTATGTATTTGCAGATTTCCTGCTATAATCCTTGCGCTGTCTGTGTTTTCTATGTATAATAAAAATTGGTCGTTACTTTAACCAAACCCTATGCATACAATGGTATAAAACGTATTTGGGAGGCTTCCCTTGCAGACCTTTCAAAAACCACTTTCTGACGAGGAAGAAGCGTATTATCTGCAGATGCTTAAGGGGAACGATGTCAAACAGAGTGAGGAAGCCAGACAGATACTGATAGAAAGAAATCTGCGGCTGGTTGCCCATATTGTAAAAAAATACCAGAATGTGGAAGAGGACGCAGAGGATCTGATCTCCATAGGGACGATAGGACTCATTAAGGCGATCCGGACATTCGATGGAGGAAAAGGAAGCCGTCTGGCGACTTATGCAGCCAGATGTATTGATAACGAACTGTTGATGATGCTCCGTATGCGGAAGAAGACCGCAAGGGATGTATCCCTGTATGAACCGATCGGAACCGATAAAGAGGGAAATGAGATCAGCCTTTTGGATGTGACATTATCCAAACAGGAAGATTTTGCAGAGATGATCAGCCGGCGGGAGGATATCAGCAAGGTCAGAAGGCTGGTGTCTACAGTTTTATCTGACAGGGAAAAAGAGATCATCATGATGCGTTACGGGCTCGCGGATGAACAGGAGCTGACGCAGAGGGAAATCGGGGAAAAACTGGGTATATCCAGAAGCTATGTGTCACGTATTGAAAAGAAGGCGTTACTGACATTGAAAAAGGCTTTTGAAGATATGTAATGTATAATTCCGGTTTATACCGGAAAGAAAAGAGAGGTACATTTATTATGGAAAGTTTAGAGGAAATACTGCACGTTGCCTATGAGGCGGGGGCGTCCGATATCCATCTGACGGTTGGCATTCCACCAACAATGCGTCTGAATGGACATCTGGTAAAGATGGATTATCCGATCCTCAGACCGGAAGATACACTGGAGCTTTGTCTGGATGTATTAAACCCGGTGCAGCGTGAAAAATTCGAGGAACGTGGTGAATACGACCTTTCAGTCGCATTTGCCGGAATTGGCCGTTATCGTGTCAATGTATTCAAGCAGCGTGGTGCGATCGCGCTTGCACTCCGTACTATCACTGATGAGATCCCGGATCCTGAAAAGCTGGGAGTTCCGAAATCAATCGTAGATCTGTATCAGAGAAAGCGTGGACTTGTCCTTGTAACAGGACCTACCGGTAGTGGTAAGTCAACGACACTGGCATCCATCATCAATAAAGTAAATGAAAACAGAGACGCTCATATCATTACACTGGAAGAGCCGATCGAGTATGCGCATCATCATAAGATGTCTATGGTAAACCAGCGTGAGATCGGGCAGGATACATTAAGCTTTGAAGCCGGTCTTCGTGCAGCACTTCGTGAAGACCCGGATGTTATCCTCGTCGGAGAAATGCGTGACTTTGAAACAATCAGTATCGCCATCACCGCTGCTGAAACAGGACATCTGGTATTCTCCACACTGCATACAGTTGATGCGGCAAGTACTGTCGACCGTATCATCGACGTATTCCCGGAGCATCAGCAGCAGCAGATCCGTGTACAGCTTTCCAACGTTATTGAGGCGATCATTTCCCAGACATTGATCCCTAACGTTGCAGGAGACGGACGATGCGCAGCTTTCGAGGTTATGCATGCTACATACGCTGTCCGCAACCTGATCCGTGAAGGTAAGTCACATCAGCTTGATTCCATCATCCAGACCGGTAAGAAGGAAGGCATGATGACACTGGATGATTCCCTGCTTGCTTTATATATGCAGAGAAAGATCTCCAAGGAAAACTGTATCCAGTTCTCGCGTGATCCGGAAAAAATGAAGACAAAAGTATTCTAAATCTGATTACATTCTAAAATCTGTGACCGGACAGGATTGCCTGTCCGGTCATCTGAAACATATCATTTATGATTTCAAAACAATCAATGAAATAAATTCCTCATAAAAGCAATAACAATTTATTTATCACATCAAAAAATCAAAAAGGAGAACACATCTATGTACAAATCTATTCTGTCAGGGGCTTTTCATGGCATGGAGAGCTTTCTGGTACAGGTTGAGGCTGACATTTCCGACGGGCTTCCGTGTATGGATATGATCGGCTATCTTTCAAGTGAAGTAAAGGAAACAAGGGAACGCGTACGCGTTGGTATCAGAAACAGCGGTTATCAGCTGCCTGTAAAGCGGATCACCATTAATCTGTCGCCTGCGGATGTCAGAAAAGGCGGCAGTGCATTTGACCTGCCTGTAGCACTTGCTCTGCTTGCAGCAAGCGGACAGCTGGACGAGACTGCTAAAACGGCGGATGCGGCAAGGGAAAACGAAGAGGCAAGGGGTACAGGAGAATATCTTGTGCTGGGCGAGATGGGGCTGGATGGCACGATCAAGCCGGTAAAGGGCGTATTTCCGATTTTGATGCATGCACTGGATATGGGAATCGGCAAGTGTATTGTTCCGATCGAAAACAGGGAAGAAGCAGAAGCGGTAGACGGTATGCAGGTCCGGGCTGTCAGCTCGCTTGCAGAAGCGGTTTCTGTATGGACAGGAAGGCAGAATGCCGGCGGATCATCAGATGACCGGAATGCAGAAGAAGAAGAAAAAACAGAAAATGATGAAAACGTTGGAAGCCTTGTGATATATCGGGAAAATAGAAAGGATTTTGCGGATGTATGCGGACAGGAAATGGCGAAGCGTGCTGCAGAGATCGCTGCTGCAGGATTTCATAACCTGCTGCTGGTCGGACCGCCGGGCAGCGGGAAATCCATGATCGCAGAGCGAATCCCTACCATTATGCCTCTGATGAGCAGGGAGGAAAGCATTGCTGTTACAAAAATTTGCAGTATGGCAGGAAAACTGCAAAAAGGAGAAGGTATGGTATGGCAGAGACCTTTCCTGCAGCCGCATCATACGATCACTGCACAGGCTCTGGTAGGAGGCGGAAATACGCCAATGCCCGGAATTGTGACGCTGGCACATCGAGGTGTGCTGTTTTTAGATGAACTGCCGGAATTTGGCAGAGAAAAGCTGGATCTTTTAAGACAGCCAGTTGAGGATAAGAAAGTGCAGATCATCAGGGCAAGATATGCCTGCACGTATCCTTCGGACTTTTTACTTGTTGGTGCGATGAACCCGTGCCCATGCGGCTATTACCCGGATCTTCACAAGTGTAATTGTACGGATCAGGAAAGAGAAAGATATCAAAAGCGTGTTTCGGGAGCACTTTTAAACAGATTGGATATCTGTGCTGAAGTAGGACGGATTGAGTGGGGACAGTTACAGAAACAAGGAAATGAATCTAGTGCAGTGATCGCTTGGCGCGTACAAAAGGCGATCAACAGACAGAAGAAACGATATGGGATGGATAATAAATTTAATGCAGATTTATCCAATGAAGAAACAGTACTGTACTGCGGAATGAATGCAGGCGCAGAGCGGATTCTGGAGAGAACCTACACAAAATACCAGCTAAATCCAAGAAGCCTGTTCCGTATCCGCAGGCTGGCAAGAACGATCGCCGATCTGGCAGAGTCGGATGAGATAAAAGAGGCGCATGTCAGCGAGGCAATAGCGCTGAATAAGGGGTTGTGGCATGCATAAAGGAGAAGATACATGACAACAAAAAACATAGACGAACAAAAGAAATATGAATACTGGCTGTACCAGACAAATCCGCTGCGGCGAAGCCGCATGATCCGGCTGACGGAGCGGGGGATCGGTCCAAAAGATCTTTATGAGATGAAAGAGGAAGAACTGAAGAAGCTGTGGCGGTCTATTTGCCAGAATGGGCAGGAAAGTGTGACGGAAAGAGATATTGCCCTTATTTTAGAAAGCCGCAGGACATTTGACCTGCAGGGAGAATATGCAAAACTGCAGGAAAAAGGGATCACATTTGTATCCATATTGCATGAGGACTACGCATACAAGCTGCGTAATATCCCGGATCCGCCATTCGCCTATTTCAAAAGAACAGATAATACAAAGAACAGACCGGATCAGCCGACGATCGCCATCATCGGAGCCAGAAACTGCAGCGGATACGGAAAAGAAATCGCAAAAAGACTGGGAATGTGCTGCGCAGATCTGGGAATGACGGTTGTCAGTGGACTGGCGGCAGGAATTGACAGTATAGCGCAGGAAGCTGCCAATCAGGCGGGCGGCTTTGTACAGGCGGTGCTGGGAAGCGGTGTAGATATCTGTTATCCGGCGCAGAACAGGAGCCTGTATGATGCAGTACTGAAAAATGGTGAGATTATCAGTGAATATCTGCCGGGGACAACGCCTATGGCATGCAATTTTCCACCACGGAACCGGATCATCAGTGGTCTATGTGATGCCTTGATCGTGGTAGAGGCAAGGCAGAAAAGCGGAACAAGCATTACAGTCAATATGGCACTTGAGCAGGGAAAGGATGTGTATGCCATTCCGGGACGGATCACGGATCCGATGAGCCTTGGCTGCAATCACATGATCAACCAGGGAGCAGGCATTATCACAGATATAGAGGAAGGTCTGCTGGAAATCAGGCAGATGATACTGGAAAGAAAAGTACAGACAGGCTATAGTGTTGGCTCATGTACCGGGAATCAGAATGGAATACCTCAGTATGCTGATGAAATGCATAAACACGCGGATAAAAACAATAAATCACAAGATGGCATAGGTTTACATAACATGAGCAAAAGAAAGAATCCGTATGCGAAGGATGACCTGAAAGGCCGTCTGTATGCCTGCATGGACTATATGCCAAAAACGATGCAGCAGCTTTATGAAGAAATCGGAGATGCCAATATTGCGGAGGTCATGACAGCCCTTTTGCAGATGGAACTGGATGGAGCGGTTGCGGAAAAGGGAGGGGCGTATTCTTTATGAAATAAATTTGAAACGGGCTACACTTTGAAATACAGATATGATAAACTAAAGGAGAAATATGAGATACATAAATGTGTATACAGAAGGCAAAAGAAATGAGAAAAAACTGTCATATGAACAGAGAAAAGAATGTCTGGCATATATAGAATTGTTAAACTTTGAATGGGATGTTTCTTTTTCTGAATATAGTAATACTGCTTTTGTATGTAGTTCAGAAGGTGACAGATATTGCAGACTTGTTATCGGAACAGATGTTTATCCTGTAAAAGGGGCATCAATGCCCAATGAGTCAATTTCATATAGGGGAGCAATTGCACATGAAATAGTTGGACATTATGAAGCATGGATGGAGAATTTTGAATGTTCAAATCGTTATATTGATGAAGCGCAGGCAAGTATAAGGGCAGCAAGGTTTGCACCGGGCTTATCAATTGCTGAAAGGCTAACATTAATAAAAGATGGATTATATCGTTTGAAGGAAGGCAAAATAAAACTATCTGATGCAAGAAAGATAATGCGAATTGAGAGGAGGTAGTGTGGATGAGCACAGTGAGATTGGAAATATTAGAAGTTCTTTATGGAAAGAAGACTACTTTGGTCTGTAAAAGAAATGATATTCCCCAAACAGGTAGTTTGAGAATAACGGATCTGCATGGTAATGTACATATAGAAAAATTCACATTATCAATGCCAAAACAATGTTTTTCAAGTAAAGATATTATGTTTTTGAATATAGATGATACGTCAGTGACTCTTGATTCGAAGGTGGAGTATGAGGAATCTATGGACAGGTAAGCAGTGAACATGCTGAAAGATTAGAAAGATAAATAGTGGCTGGTTATTTGCAGAGGGAATGTCTACCCTCTGCTTTCTCTATACATAAATAATTCATATAATAAAAGTGATGTAGAACCAATAATATATAGATTATGATTGCAATTTTGTAGATAAAAATTGACAAGGTGATCGTGGAAAAGTAGGGATATATTCACTGTGAAGATAATTTAAATAGACTACACACGTGAGTTGGAGTTGTGATAAACTATAATAGGAATAATTATTCGAAAGAGAGGATTAAGTAATATGTTTATAAGTGATCATTCCAATAAAAACAGGTCAAAATTAAAAGAAACGGCATTAGTTAAAATTGAAAATTGTGGTTGTTGTGGGGGAAAAAAATTTGATAGACTGACTGATTTTTCGACGATTCCAGAGATAAACATTATACGGTGTAAAAAATGTGGAGCCATTACATATGATAAGATATATAATCAGGAAGAAATAGATTTATTATATCAGGAAATTGAAAAAGAAGATGCAATGAAATATTATGTTGATGAAAATGGTAATCAAAGCAATATCACATTTTATGGAGCGCAAAGGTTTGCTAAACATGTATTAAAACAATATAAAAAATCTAAGAAAAAGTATCGGATTCTGGATTTCGGTGGAGGAGATGGACAACTGTCATATTACGTTGGAAAGGAATTACAGAATAGATTTGGGTGCGATCTGGTTGAAATTATAGTAGTTGATTACAATGACAAATTATATGATATTAATAATGAAAAAATAACAATGAAACATTGTTTTCCACTTGAATCTATAAAAGATGAAAAGAAATTTGACATAATTATTGCAAGCGGAATAGTTGAACATTTACCAGAACCGATAGATTACATACGTATATTGTTCGAAATGCTTGACATGGAGGGCATATTGTATTTTAGAACTCCATATATATATCCTTTATATCGTGATTTAAAAAGAATTGGAGTTGATTATGATACAATCTATCCTTTCCATATTTGGGATCTTGGATCTGAGTGGTATAATAATTTGCTTCAAAATCTTGGTTATGATAAAAATGAAATTTCGATTATAAGTTCGAGACCATCAATTGTAGAAAAGACATTTAAAGCAAATTTCTGGATTGCTTTGGCAAGTTATATGTTAAAAGCACCTTGGTATATTTGTCATAAATGGCCTTATGTGGGCGGATGGGAAGCTATATTTACAAAGTATAGATAGTATTAATGCTAAACTAAGTATAAGGTTGCGACAGCAGTTCAGATAATGTAAAATAGAAACTAAATAATAGCACAAAGAGTGAGAAGTGTTTTGGGAAAGAGTGGATGGATATATGAGTCAGGATACATTAATTAGCTTCGTAATACCATGCTATAGAAGTGAAAAAACAATAGAAAAAGTTATAAATGAGATTAAGGAAACAGTTGGACAAAGAAAAGAATATGATTATGAAGTAATTGCTGTTAATGACTGCTCTCCTGATAATGTACTGAATGTGCTTATAACTTTGGCCAGAGAAAATTCCAAAATAAAGGTAATTAATTTGGCAAAAAATATGGGAAAACACAGTGCTGTTATGGCAGGCTATTCATTCGTAAAGGGAAAATATGTTGTAAACTTAGATGATGATTTTCAAAGCCCTGTAAATGAATTGTGGAGATTGATTGATCCGTTAGAAAAAAATGAATGCGATATTGCTACAGCAAAATACTATAAGAAAAAAGAAAATTGGATGAAACGTATGGGCAGTGATCTTAACCTGGTGATGACTGAAATATTATTAGATAAACCTAAGGGAGTTCGTATGGAAAATCTGAGTGTTTTAAAAAGATTTGTCTGTGATGAAATGGTAAAATATAAAAATCCGTACCCCTATTTAGAAGGCTTGGTATTCCGAGTGACTAACAGAGTATTGGAAGTAGAAATGGATCAAAGAGAACGAGGAGACGACAAAGCATCAGGATTCACGCTTAAAAAGTCAATTGCGTTAGTTATCAATGGACTGACTGCCTTTTCGATAAAGCCACTTCGTATATCTTCTGTTATTGGAGTTGTATTTGCTATATTGGGGTTCGTGTATGGTATTTTTACTGTAATTCATAAGATAGTTAATCCACAAGTGGTGATGGGCTACAGTTCTATTTTAGCTGTACTATTGTTTTCTGTTGGATTGATAATGCTGATGCTGGGATTGATCGGAGAGTATTTGGGAAGAATATACATTTGTATAAATGATTCTCCGCAGTATGTGATACGAGAGACAATAAATATACAAAAATAGGTGAGAAAATGTGGGTAGTTATAACAGGTGCAAACCGTGGAATAGGTAAAGCAATGGTTGAGGCTTTTGCTGAAGAAAAATATAATATATGGGCATGTGCAAGAAAAATAAACGGACAATATGAGCGCGAATTGGAAGAAATCGCACAGCAATATGGAGTTATAATAAAACCAATTTATTTTGATTTGGCAAATGAAAAAGAAGTGGCAATAGGAATAAAAAGTATTCTTGCAGAAAAACAAGAAATTGATGTTTTAGTTAATAATGCAGGGATCCCATATGGGGCTAGTTTCTTAATGACTTCATTGAATGCAATGAAGGAAGTTTATGATATTAATGTTTTTGCACAAGTTCAAATCATGCAGTTAGTGGCAAGGCAGATGATGAGGCAGAAGCATGGTTGTATCATCAATATGTGTTCGGTAGGGGGAATAGAAACAGAACCCGGATATTTAGCATATGGCTCAAGTAAAGCTGCGCTTATATGGATTACGAAAGCGGCATCGAAAGAATTGGGAAATTACAATATACGTGTAAATGGAATTGCGCCTGGATTGATAGCAACTGATATGGGAAATTATAAATCTGAAAAGGAACAGAAAAAGGTGTTAGATAGAATGAGCTTACATCGTATGGGACAACCGGATGAAATTGCAAAAGCGGCAATATATATAGCATCAAAAGAAGCTTCTTTTATGACAGGACACATCTTGGTGCTTGATGGGGGCAGATTATGAGCGTTGAAGTGACAAAAAGTAATGCAAAACGATTAGCAGCTATGGCAAAGCGGATGAGGCTGGATGGGTTGGATATGGCTTTGGCATCGGGAAATAACGGGTCACATCTCGGAGGAAGCTTTTCCTGTATGGAGATATTGGCTGTTTTATATGGTGAAGTGCTTAGATATAATGTAAATAACCCATTGGATCAGGATAGAGATCGGTTTATTCCAAGTAAAAATCATTGTGTATTAGCACACATTCCAGCCTTGGCAGAAGTAGGGTTTATTCCACATGAGGAAATATTAGAGTTTCAAAAAGACGGTGGGAGATTAACTGGCTATCCGCAACGAATAGAAGTCGGATTAGAGTACTCAGGTGGGAGTCTAGGTATGGCAATCTCGGTTGGTGTTGGATTGGCATTAAGTGCCAAAGAAAAAAAACGAAAATCAAATATTTATATTCTAATGGGTGATGGAGAACTTGATGAAGGATCGGTATGGGAAGCCTTTATGTCGGCAGCACAGTTTAAACTGAGTAATTTAACCGTTATAATAGATAGAAATCATCTTTCTTATGATGGAAATACGGAAAATGTTATGGCTCTTGAAAGTATAGCAGCCAAGATGAAGAGCTTTAATTGGCACGTATCAGAATGTGATGGACATGATACATATGAACTACTTAAGGCATTTGCTGACACAAATGAAAGATCACCCCATGTTATTATTGCAGACACGGTAAAAGGGAAAGGTGTTTCATTTATTGAGAATCGACCCGAATGGCATCATCATAGATTATCTCAAAATGAGTATGAAATGGCACGGAAAGAAATATTGGAGGGAAAAAAATGAAGGTAACCCCGGTTAATATAAAGACATGGGCAAGGCTTGGACAAAGAGGTGCTTTTTTTGGCATTGCATTACCGGAAATCGCAGAAAATAAAGATAATCTAAAATTGTTAACAGCTGATCTGGCAATCTTGTCCGGAATGGATCGATTTGAAAAAAAATATCCAAATCAATTTCTAAATGTTGGAATTGCCGAACAGAACATGATAGGCATTGCAGCAGGTTTGGCAATGGAAGGAGATTGCGTCTTTACAACAACCTATTCGTCTTTTATTGCGGTAAGAAGTCTGGAACATGTTAGGCAGCATTTGTCATATTTGCAATGTAATGTGAAAGTGGTAGGTTCAGCGGCCGGGGTTGTAGCTGCCAAATCGGGAGTATCACATTGGGCAACTGAGGATTTGGCGTTTATGAGGGCTTTGCCAAATCTGAAGGTACTTTCTCCTGCTGATAGTTTAGAAGCAATTAAAATGGCGGAATATGCGGCTAATGTTGATGGACCAATGTATATAAGATTGAGTGGCGGGTTAAATTGTCCGATTGTTTATCAAAGTGATTACGAATTTATTCCGGGGAAATTGATACAATTAAAAAAAGGGGAAAAAATAGCAGTTATCACAACAGGTTTAATGGTAAATGAGGTAATGAAGGCTAGTAATGCTTTGGCTGAGCAGGGAATAGAGTGTGCAGTATATAATATGCACACGATCAAACCGATTGATACTGAAGGGTTAGATAAAATATTTGCGGAGTATAGTTTGATAGTGACTGTAGAGGAACATAATGTTATAGGCGGTATGGGAAGTGCAATTGCAGAGTATAAGGCTACGAAGTTAAATACACCAAGACAGTTATTCTTAGGGTTCCAGGATTCTTTTACAGATGCTGGATCACAAAGGTTTGTCTGGTCACAAGTAGGGTTAACAGATATACAAATAGCTGATACGATAAGGAAAGAGTGGGAAAAACTTTAATGATAGAGTCATTTTACCAATTGAATCCATATGAGTTGGATAAAAGAAATAAAAGTGAATTGCTTTTGAGGGAATTATTGGAGCTGACAGAGTTTCATAGGGAGAATTGTATTGAATATGGAAACTTTCTTAATGCAATTGCTTATGACAAAAAAAAAGTAAAATCTATAGAGGACATCCCGTTTTATCCTGTCAGAATGTTTAAGGAATATGATTTGCTGAGTATCAATAAAAAAGATGTGTTTAAAATTATGACATCTTCAGGAACTACATCACAAAGCGTATCGAAGATCTATGTAGATAAAGAGACGGCTATAATGCAGCAGAAGGTTATGACAAAAATCCTTGCAGATTATTGGGGGAAGAAAAGATTACCATTATTAGTTATTGACACGCCAGCAGTTATGAAGGATCGAAAGATGTTTTCTGCAAGAGGGGCTGCAATTATTGGTTTAAGTGTTGTAGCTAGGGAGACTGTATATGCGTTAAATGATGATATGACCTTGAATGCGATGGTACTAGAGAGCTTTTTGAATAAGTATAAAGGTCAGAGGTTTATTATTTTTGGATTTACATTCATGGTCTGGCAGCATTTTTATAGGCAACTGTTAAATGAGAGAAAAAAATACGATATGTCAGAGGCTTTTCTGATGACTGGAGGTGGATGGAAAAGACTGGAATCTGAAGCTGTCTCACGAAAACAATTTAAACAATGTATGAATGAAATTTGTGGGATAAGACATTTTTTGGATCATTATGGAATGGTGGAACAGACGGGATGTATATATGCAGAATGCGAATATGGACATCTGCACGCCAGTATATATTCGGATGTAATTATTAGAAATTATAAAGATTTTTCGGTTTGCCCAATAGGAGAAAAGGGGATTGTTCAAGTGGTATCTGCTTTGCCCCATTCATATCCGGGGCATTCTCTCATCACGGAAGACGAGGGAGTGATTTTGGGAGAGGATGACTGTCCTTGTGGTAGAAAGGGCAAATATGTTAGAATACTGGGAAGAATGAAAAGTGCAGAGCTTAGGGGGTGCAGTGATACATATGCTGACAAATTCAAATGATATAGAATTTTTAGTAGGAGATATGACAGTATTAAAAAAAATGCAAAATGTTCCTGCATTGCCTATGTTTTCGCAGCAGGCAGTTGATTTCTTAGCTGCATTATCACAAGCATTATTTAAAGACGAAAGAACTAAAAGAAATACTGATATAATGTCTTATGCATATTGGATTAGAAGATCATCGATAGAAAATATTAAAAAAAAGCACAAGGATTACAAAAATAGGTTAGGAAGAGGAGTAGCTTTTCATATAGCTCCTTCAAATGTTCCGGTTAATTTTGCAGTATCAATGACATCTTCTGTTTTGGCAGGAAATGCTGCGCTGATAAAACTGTCAAATAAACAATTTGAACAGGTTGATATTATTGTAGAGACCATGAATGATTTACTGAATCATGAGTTTTTATCAATGAAGCCATACTTTTGTTTGATAAGGTATAATCATAGTGAGGAAATAACGCAGGAACTTTCGGATATTTGCGATGTTCGGATTGTATGGGGAGGAAATGGGACAGTTGATGCAATCCGAAAAGCGATACTTCCACCCAGAGCAGTAGAAATGACATTTGCGGATCGCCATTCTTTGGCTATTATAAATGCAGACGTATATTTAAAAAGTAATCCTGAAGAAGTGGCAAAGTGGTTTTATACAGATACCTATTATACTGACCAAAATGCATGCAGTTCTCCGCGTTTAATAGTTTGGATGGGAAAACAGATAGAAAAGGCAAAGTTATTGTTTTGGGATCATTTGAATAAAATAGTAATAAAAAAATACGAAATGAAACCAATACAGGCTGTAGATAAATATTCTTCTGCGTGTATGCTTGCGATGAAGCAAAGTGGTGTAAGGTTTAATTTTGACAATAATTATGTAATGAGAGTGGAAGTTAATAGACTGACGAAAGATTTAATGCAATATAAAAATGGAGGAGGTTTTTTCTTTGAATATGATGCAACTGATATTTCAGATATACTTCCAATTTTAGATAAACAATGTCAGACTATTTCAGTACTCGGAATTGACAAAAAGGTAGTTAAAGATCTGATATTTTCATCCGGAGTAAAAGGCGGAGACCGTATTGTGCAGATGGGACAAACTATGGGATTAGAATTTATTTGGGACGGATATAAAATGATAGAACAAATGACCAGATTTGTATATACAGGAGAGTATGAATGAGATTGTTAGAGGGTAAAAATGCGATCGTAACTGGTGCAAATCGAGGCATTGGTAATGCAATTGTAAAGAAACTGGCCAGTTGTGGATGCAATATATGGGCAGGAATGAGAGACCCTGATAAAACATCAGACTTTTGTGAAGAAGCAGAAAGGCTGAGTCAGGAATATGAAGTAAGCATTATACCGGTGTATTTGGATTTGACGAGTGAAAAAGTAATAAAAAACACATTTAAAGAAATATATAAAACCACTAAAAAGATAGATATATTGGTTAACTGTGCCGGGATAGTAAATACAGATATATTTCAGATGACAACAATGAAGAAAATGCGAGATGTATTTGAGGTGAATTTTTTTGGCCCGGTGTATTTGACGCAGCTTGTATTAAAGTCGATGCAAAAAAATAAGCAGGGAAGCATAATTAATATAGGTTCAATATCAGGGTTAGATGCTAATCCAACCAATAGTGCATATGGCAGTTCGAAATCTGCGATGATGCATTTTACAAGAATATTGGCTTCTGAAGTTGGCAGAAATGGAATCCGTGTAAATGCGGTAGCACCGGGACCAACTAAAACTGATATGATACAATGCGTAATAGATACTATTGGCGAGAATCAATATTTGTCCAGATGCGCAATGTCCAGATGCGCAGAACCTGAGGAAATTGCAAATGTAGTTAGCTTTTTGGCGAGCGATGAGGCATCATTTATTAATGGACAGGTGATAAGAGTGGACGGCGGGGCAAAATAATATGTATCAGGATGTAATAAGATTGTCAGATAAAATCAGAGCTACTATTGTTGATATGGCAGAATTCAGTCAAGGGTCAATGCACTGGGGAGGGGCGCTGTCTTGTGTTGACATCTTGGCTGCATTATATGGGAATGACTTTATGCAAAATGGTAAATTCATTTTATCTAAAGGCCATGCAGCTGTGGCGTTGTATGCAGCATTGTATAATGTGGGGAAATTATCCGTGGAAGATATAAAGACATATCAAAATAATGGGAGCAGACTTACGGAGCTTATTGAATATAATAAAGATATGAATATTGAATGTTCAGGGGGAAGTTTGGGATTAGGCTTACCATATGCAGCGGGAAAGGCGTTATATGCTAAAAAAGAAAACGAGGATTATTGCGTATATGTTCTGCTGGGGGATGGAGAGATGAATGAAGGCGCTGTATGGGAGGCAATCATGTTTTCATCACAAATGAGGTTAAATAATTTAACGATGATAATTGATGCAAATCAAATGCAGTCAGATGGTAATACAGAGAACATTATTTCATGGAAGAATCTGAAATTACAATTGGAAAGTTTTGGATGGTGTGGGTTTGAGGTAGACGGACATGATGTGAAGCAAATTGAAAATGCACTTTTGAGTAGGGAAAATAATGATAGACCAAAGGCTATTATTGCACATACGATAAAGGGAAAGGGGATTTCCTTTATGGAAGATGATAATGAATGGCATGATAAAAAGATATCAAAAGCAGATTTGTTAGCGGCAGAAGAGGAGATTAGAAGGTCGTGTTAGAATTAAACTCTAAGGATATAAGATTTCTGGCCAGAATGGGAGCAAGGGGAGTATTAGGGCAGTTTGTATATGACTATTTGAATGATGGGAAAAAACTATATGTTGTGTCTGCTGATCTGGCACATGCATCAGGTTTTGATCGTATAAAAAAGAAGTATCCTGAAAAATTGATTAATGTTGGAATAGCAGAGCAGGATTTGATAGGAGTTTCAGCTGGAATGGCCCAAAGTGATGTGCCAGTTGTGGCGACATCCTGGGCCATGTTTACTACAACGAGGGTGGCAGATCAGGTTCGCAATTATATGGGATTTATGCAAAAAAATGTTAAATTGATTGGTATGGACAGTGGTTTTGTGCAGGCAAAATTCAGTTACTCACATTCTAATCCTCCGGATATAGCCATTATGCGTGCAATACCGGGCATAAAAATTCTTTCCCCTTGTGATGGAATGGAAATATACGAATTGCTTTATGAAGCGATAGAAAACGAGGGACCGGTATATATTCGATTGACCGGGGATTCGTTATTGCCTATTTTACACAAAGAAAGAGTTAAAATATCAATTGGTAAATCAATAAAATTAAGGGAAGGAAAAGATGCGGCGATTATAGCAACGGGTAATATTGTTAGAAATGCATTTGAAGCTGCTATAATTTTGAGCCGATGTGGTATAGATGCTACAGTAATTGATATGCATACAATAGAGCCTTTGGATAAAGCGTGTTTGAATGAATTGTTGGGATTTCCAATAATCATTACCATTGAAGAACATTTATTACATGGGGGATTGGGGAGCGCGATTTCAGAATATTATGCATGCCAAAGAGAAAAGCCAAGGCAGATTATGTTGGGAATAGATAATAAGTATCCACTATCTGGAGATGTAAGATATGTCGAAGAATGCAATGGTCTTACCGCTGAGGCTATAGCAGACCGTATTTTGAGAGAGGTAAGGAGCTTTGAAAATAGTAAATGCTGATTGGGAATATAGAAATCTAGGGGTCACAACAATAGAAATTGAAATAGAAGAATACGATACAAGAGAGACAATATTGACAACGATACAGGAAATAAGAGCTCAATATATCGTATTGAAATTACCGTCACACAAAGCAGATATGACATTTGATATTCAAAAGTCTGGATATACTTACATTGAAGACATGGTACAAATGGTAAGTTATTTAAAAAAGGTCAATTATTCATCAGTTCAAGAAAGATTTAATACCTGTGTTTCTACACAGGTTATGACAGAAGAAGATCTGGTTACTGTAAAACAGGAGATAAAGAAAGGACTTTTTTCCACAGATAGAGTATATTTAGATCCATATTTTTCAAAAAAACAGGCGTATAATCGATATATAAACTGGATAGAGGATGAGTATCTAAGGAAAACACAGTTTATTAAATATATATATAAGGGAAATACAATAGGTTTTTTTGCTCTGAGAGAACAGGAAAAGGGGCGGTATACTTCATTTTTAGGTGGGATCTTTCCTGCTTACAGAAAAGGTGGGATTGGAACGGTTGTTAAGGTGCCACAAGTTGTACAAGCATATGGTGGAAAAAGTGTGAGCACTAATGTTTCAAGTAACAATCCGACACAAATAAGAAACTTGATTTTGAATGGTTATATACCAGAGAGTATTACACATACATTTATTAAACATTTAGGGTAAAGGAGAACAAGGATGACAAATTTAGAGAAGTATAATAATGCATTTATGGAGGCATTGGAGGTTTCTGAAGATAAATTAGAGGGATTGGAATATCAATCAATAGAGGCGTGGGATTCTGTAGGACATATGGGACTTGTTGCAGCACTAGAAGATGTATTTGATATTATGATGGATACAGACGATATTATTGACTTAGATTCCTATGAAAAAGGGAAGGAAATATTGTCCAAGAATTATGGAATTCAATTTTAAGATAAGGAAGAGAGCATTGATTGAGGAAGTAGCGGGATATGATCAGTTTTAATATACCACCTTTTACAGGTAATGAAATCACATATATAAAAGAAGCGATTGATTCACATAAAATATGTGGGGATGGGCAGTTTACTAAAAAATGTAATACTTGGATAGAAGAACGGATGGGGGCAGGAAAAGCATTATTAACTACTTCTTGTACGCATGCGACGGAAATGGCTGCCCTTCTGCTGGATATCAAAGAAGGTGATGAAGTCATTATGCCTGCATATACATTTGTGTCAACTGCAGATGCTTTTGTGCTTCGGGGAGCAATTGCTGTATTTGTAGACATTGATCCGCAGACTATGAATATAAATGCTGATTTGATAGAAGATGCAATTACAGAAAGAACAAAGGCAATTGTTCCGGTGCATTATGCGGGAATTTCTTGTGATATGGATAAAATAATGATGATTGCACAAAAACATCATCTGGCAGTTATAGAGGATGCGGCTCAGGGGGTGATGAGCACATATAAGGGGAAAGCATTAGGAACTATTGGGGATTATGGCTGTTATAGTTTTCATGAAACGAAGAATTATAGTATGGGCGAAGGTGGAGCCTTGCTGATTAAAGATTTGAAGAATGCAGATCTTGCGGAGGTAATTCGCGAAAAGGGAACCAATCGAAGCAAGTTTCACAGAGGACAAATTGACAAATATACTTGGATTGAGGCGGGATCATCTTATCTTCCCAGTGACATGAATGCAGCATATTTATGGGCTCAGTTAGAAATGGCTGATGTAATAAACGAAGATCGATTGAACTCGTGGAATTATTATTATGAGGCATTTGATGATTTAAAAGAGCAAGGATGTATAGAACTTCCTTACGTACCAGAAGATTGTACGCATAATGCACATATGTTTTATTTGAAAACGCGGGACATAAATGAAAGAACAAAATTGATTACATATTTAAAAGAACATGGGGTATTAGCTGTATTTCATTATATTCCACTACATACTGCACCAGCGGGAGTAAGATATGGGAGATTTCATGGCGAAGATATTTATACGACGAAAGAAAGCGAACGGTTACTCAGGCTTCCGATGTATTATAAATTGGATAGAAATGATCAGGATAAGGTAATTGAATTGATATATAATTTTTATAATCAGTAGAATGCTAATATAAAATGTGAGTTGATGCTGGGAGATAAATGTGAAAAGATTTTTTGAAGATGATGAATCATATAAAGATAATCTGCTGCTCATAACAGATAAAGGGGAAGAACTCAGATATCAGGATTTAGATGCGTATGCTAAAAAAATGACAGAAAAAATCAGTAAACGATGCCTGGTATTTTTGTATGCAAGTAATACAAGCGGTTCCGTTATGAATTATCTGGCAGTGCTTCGTAATAAAATAGTTCCTGTTTTGTTGAGCAGTAAAATAGATAAAGAACTATCAGACAATTTGCTTCAGCTTTATAAGCCTTCTTACATTATGATACCGGAGTCAGAAAGAGATAACTTTTCGGCTTATGAAGAAGTTGTATGTCAATATGGATATGTTGTGATGAAAACACAGTTTGAAATAACCTACCCTATGTATGAGGAACTTGCCCTTCTTTTGACAACTTCCGGCAGTACAGGGAGCCCTAAACTGGTGAGACAGAGCTATCAGAATATTGTGTCAAATGCAGCTTCTATTGCACAATATCTGGAACTTGATGAAACTGAACGCCCAATTACAACGCTGCCAATGAATTATACATATGGTTTGTCGATCATTAACAGTCATGTTCTGGTAGGCGCTACTTTGCTGGTAACAGAAAAGGGTTTTTTGCAGAAAGAATTCTGGAATTTCTTTAAACAACAAGGGGCAACATCATTTGGTGGGGTTCCTTATAATTATGAAATGCTTGATAAATTAAGATTTACACGTATGGAACTTCCTTCGCTGCGTACTATGACACAGGCGGGAGGAAAATTATCTCCGGAATTACATAAAAAATTTGCAGAATATGCACAGGATAATAATAAGCATTTTGTTGTTATGTACGGTCAATGTGAGGCGACGGCAAGAATGGCTTATCTGCCTTATGAGAAGTCTGTGGAGAAATATGGAAGCATGGGCATTGCAATTCCGGGAGGAAGATTTAAGTTGATAGACGAAGCTGGACAGGAGGTTGCTAACTCCTATGAAACAGGAGAGCTTGTTTATGAGGGGGAAAATGTGACACTGGGGTATGCAGAATCGGGCAAGGATTTGATCAAAAAGGATGAAAGACAAGGCGTGCTGTATACAGGAGATATGGCGCAGAGAGATGATGACGGTTATTATTATATTGTAGGCAGGAAAAAGAGATTTTTGAAAATATATGGAAATAGAGTTAATTTAGATGAAGTTGAGAGACTGGTAAAGGGAGAGTTTCATTATACTGACTGTGCTTGCGCCGGTGTGGATGACCATATGTATATTTTCCTGACAGATGATTCGATTTCAGAGCAAGTAAAGCGATATATTACAGAAAAGACCGGACTGAATCATGTAGCATTTCAGATAAAGGTAATTCCGGAAATTCCTAAAAATGATGCAGGAAAGACCAGATATGTACTATTGGAACAATATTATTAAGGTGATGAAATGAAAGCGTATAGTGAATTCTTAAATGTTGATCCGTATTCTTTGACAAAAGACGAAAAAGAACATATGTTAAATGAAAGATTGATGGACTTAACATTGTTCCATATGGAAAAATGCCAGAATTATAGAAAAATGGTGAATGCATTAGGTTTTTCAGCGGATAAATGTACAAATTATTATGAATTACCATTTTTGCCGGTAAGACTGTTTAAAGAACTGGAGTTGCGTAGTGTGGAAAAAGAAGAAGTATTTAAGACTATGACTTCATCCGGTACTACAGGACAGGCAGTTTCTCAAATATACTTGGATAAGAGAACGGCCAGTAACCAGCAAAAGACACTGGTAAAGATTGTGTCAGCATTTACAGGCTCGGCACGACTTCCGATGCTGATAATTGATTGTCCGTCAGTTGTTAAGAACAGACAAATGTTCTCGGCAAGAGGGGCGGGTATATTGGGTTTTTCAATGTTTGGAACAGATAAAACATATGCTTTGGATGATGACATGAATTTGGATGTTGAAGGCGTTAAGAACTTTCTGGAGAGACATAGGGGAGAGCGTATATTTTTATTTGGTTTTACATTTATGATATGGCAGCATTTTTATAAGAAACTTGAAATGTTAAAACGTGAATGCAATGTAAGATTTGATTTTTCAAATGGCGTACTGATTCATGGGGGCGGATGGAAAAAGCTGGTTAGTGAAGCAATATCAGCAGATGAATTCAAAAAAGCATTGACAGATGTATGTGGATTGCAGGACATTCATGATTATTATGGAATGGTTGAACAAACGGGATCTATTTATATGCAGTGCTCAGAAGGGCATTTACATGCCAGCATTTTTTCAGATGTGATCATACGTGATGAAAGAACATTGCAGGTTTGCCCGGTTGGAAAAAAGGGGATTATTCAGGTTGTGTCTGCGATCCCTGAGTCGTATCCCGGACACTCTCTCTTGACAGAAGATGAAGGAGTGTTACTGGGAGAAGATGATTGCAAATGCGGTTGCAAAGGAAAGTATTTTAAGGTTTTGGGAAGATTGAAGAATGCAGAGATCAGGGGGTGCAGTGATACCTATGCTGAAAAATTCAGATAATGAGGCCATGCAGTATATAAAGAATAGGGTAAAAATAAGAGCAGGTGCATTTGAGTATATGAAAGAAATGGAAAAAATGCCAACATATCCTGTGTTTTCAGAATCTGTTCTGTCATTTTTAGATGACCTTTCGAAAGAAATATTACATAATAAAGAAGCAAAAAAATATGCAGATGTTGTAACTTTAGGTTTTTGGTGCAGAAGAGCGTCAATAAAACAGATGGAAAAACAATATGAGAACACTGCATTGCGGATTGGATGCGGAATTGCATTTCATATTGCACCATCTAATGTGGCTGTTAATTTTGCATATTCGATGATAGCCTCCATGTTGGCAGGAAATAGTAATATTGTAAGGATACCTTCTAAAGAGTTTAAGCAGGTTGACATAATACTGGATGCAATCAATACGACGATTGAAAAACATAATGATATTAAGAAGAGATTGCTTTTGATACAGTATGATCGTGATAAAAAAATTAACGATTATTTTTCGTGGTTGTGCGACATAAGAGTTGTCTGGGGAGGGGATACGACAATTGCAGCCTTACGTGAGTCGCCAATAAGACCAAGAACAAGAGAGATTTGCTTTGCAGATCGCTATTCGCTTTGTATTATTGATGCAGACTGTTATCTGGAAGACGGAGAAAAGGGTAAAATTGCACATGGATTTTATAATGATACTTATTTGAATGATCAAAATGCGTGTACCAGCCCTAAATTAATCATATGGATGGGGAATAAGGTAGAAGAGGCACAGAATATTTTTTGGCAGACTTTATCAAAACTGGTATGTAATACCTATCAGATCAATGCAGTGCAGGTCGTTGACAAATTAGATGAAGGATTGAAATTTTCCTGCATGTGTAATGAAAAAAGCAAGCCTTTATATAGTGGTTATAAAGGAGATAATCTGATCAACAGGATTTCTGTTTCTGCTATTGATGATTCACTTTTGGAAATCCATCAGAACAGTGGTCTGTTTTTTGAGTATAAAACAAATGACCTGAAGGATATTCTGCCGTTATGCACGAAAAAAGTACAAACGGTTGCATTGATTGATGTAGATGAAAAAAGGCTGGAAACCTTTATTATGGAAAATTGCCCGAGAGGGATTGATCGTGTGGTTCATGTGGGAAAAACACTTGATTTTTCACTTGTGTGGGATGGATATGATCTGATCTGCGAAATGAGCAGAATAATAACGATACGATAAGGAAGTGCAAGGATGGGAAAAAAGGGAAGAACTTTTGCTGGACTGCATATTCTGCTGATGATTTATTCTATAGGGGGGATATTGAGCAAACTTGCTGCAAGAGAAAAATTTATGAGTGCAAAGTTCTGTGTGTATTATATAGGATTGATCGCATTGCTGGGTATTTATGCAATAGGCTGGCAGCAAGTGATCAAACGATTATCACTGACTACAGCGTTTGCGAATAAAGCGATTACTGTGGTGTGGGGTATTATCTGGGGGATGACTATTTTTCATGAAACAATAACACCAGGGCAGTTAATAGGTGCTGCCTTGGTAGCATGTGGTGTTGTGTTATACGCCAGAGCAGATGAACACGAAACGCAGGAGTTAACAAAATGATAAAATATGCAGGGATATTATTGACAGGTACTTTTATTAGTGCGATTTCACAGGTGCTGTTAAAGAAGTCTGCATTAAAAAAATATGATTCGGTACTTCTGGAGTATTTGAATCCCGAAGTTTTTTTTGCATATTTCTTATTCGTGATAGCAACATTGATGTCAGTCATAGCGTATAAGGGTATCCCATTATCAATGGGACCGTTACTGGAGGCAACGGGATATATATATATAACAATATTTGGAATTGCAATTTTTAAAGAAAAAATGAACCGGAGAAAAATGATGGCGTTGTTATGTATCGTGATGGGCATTGTTTTTTACTCTGTTTTTTAGAAAAAGTGTGAAAATTAATTGATTGGAACAATTAAAAATGTTAAATGTGCCCAAAATAACGCACAATTTTTGTGTACTTATTTCAGTACAAAAGGATGTAATCGCCTTTACACAATCTTAAGAAAATGTTAAAATGATTTACATAAAATTCATACTTTGGGTTTGTTATGCCCGTAATGACCGAATTTTAAAAAGTAGGAAGTAGTATGAAAGGACAGTAAGATGGGGTTATCAGGAAGAAGAAAGATAAGAATCGGTGATATTCTTATCAATGAAGGCATCATTTCACCGGAGCAGCTTGACGAAGCACTTGCCAAGCAGAGGGAAAATAAAAAACGACTTGGTGAAATTCTTGTTAATGATGGATATGTAACAGATGAGACAATGGCAAATGCCCTTTGTCACCAGCTTGGCTATGAAAGGGCGGATCTGCAGAGCCGCATCCCGGATGATCTGATTTCCATGTTTGATGTGGATATATTGAAGAAGTATTCAGCCATCCCTTACCGGTATGATGATCGCAATGTGAATGTGATCTGCATGGCAATGTCCGATCCGATGGATATGCTGGCGATCGATGATCTTTCGATGATCAGTAACCGTATGATCCAGCCGGCTGTTGCAACACCGCGTGAGATCATGCTGGCGATCGATAAGTATTACGGAAATGCCGAAGCAATCAAGGCTGCTAATGATTATGAGCAGGAAAGAGCCGATCTGTTCCAGGAAGATGAAATGGATCGTATGATCAATGAGGATGTCAACAATTCCCCAATCGTACAGCTCGTGAATAATATGCTGGAACAGGCAGTCCGCCAGAGAGCTTCCGATATCCATATCGAGGCACTGGAAAAGAAAGTCCGGATCCGTTACCGGATTGATGGCGCATTATTTGAACGTATTACATATAATATAAAACTGTTGCCTGCAATCGTAGCCAGATTAAAGGTTGTCGGCGGAATGGATATCTCCGAAAAGAGAAAACCGCAGGATGGTCGTATCACAACATTTGTTGATAACAGAGAATATGATATCCGTGTATCTATCCTTCCGACGGTATACGGCGAAAAGACAGTTATGCGTATTACTAACAAAGGTAATCTGACAAGAGATATTTCAGAGCTTGGTTTCAGCGAAAGCGAGAGAAAGGTATTTACTCATATCTTAAAAAATCCACATGGCATCATTCTTGTTACGGGACCTACAGGTAGTGGTAAATCAACAACGCTTTATACAGCACTGAGTGAATTAAATACAGAAGCAGTAAATATCATCACAGTCGAAGATCCTGTCGAAGCAAACGTGGCGGGAATCAATCAGGTACAGACAAATGTAAAAGCAGGACTTACCTTTGCGAGTGCGCTTCGTTCTATCCTGCGTCAGGATCCGGATATTATCATGATCGGAGAAATTCGAGACGGTGAGACAGCAAGCATTGCGGTGCAGGCATCAATCACAGGTCACTTGGTTGTAAGTACACTGCATACGAACTCGGCAGCAAGTACGGTTTCCCGTCTGGAAGATATGGGAATTGAATCTTATCTGATCGCAGATTCGGTTGTTGGTATTATTGCACAGCGTCTGGTACGCCGCCTGTGTCCGAGATGCAAGCAGAAACGTTTGGCGAATGAAGATGAGCTTGAAATTCTTGGTATGGAAGGACAGGAAGTGGAAATTTACGAACCGGTCGGATGCCCGAACTGTGACAACAGCGGCTATCGAGGTCGAATCGGTGTATATGAGATCATGGAAGTGAATAATGATGTAAAGAGATGTATCGCAAAAGGCGGAGATGCTGATGCAATCAAGGAAGTAGCCTTGAAAAACGGTATGAGCACGCTTCGTATGAGCGCGACGAGATATGTGCTGCAGGGTATTACATCAGTCAGTGAAATGATCAAAGTTTCCTTTGAAAGCTAAGGGATACAGAAAAGATAGAAGAGAAAGAAACCTAGGAGGGTGTGCAGGTGACAACTTATAAATATTCTGCTGTTGATAAAAACGGTAAATCGATCAATGGCTCAATTGAAGCGGAAAATGAACAGAAAGCTGCAGAACAGCTGAAAAAAGAAGGAAAGATACCTACCGAGATCAAGGAACAGACACTGCTTGATAAAGATATTAATATGGGATCTTTGTTTAAGAAAAAAGTTGCGGTCAGAGATATGAGTATCTTCTGCCGCCAGTTCGTAAGTATGCACAGAGCCGGTGTTACGATTCTGGAATCCATGCGAATGCTGACAGAGCAGACTGAAAACCCAACATTGAAAGATGGACTGCAGGAAGTATACCTTGGTGTACAGAAAGGTGAATCGCTTGCAAGCTCCATGGCAAAACGGCCGGATGTATTCCCAAAACTGCTGATCCACATGGTCAGCGCCGGCGAAGCTTCCGGTAGCTTGGATGTTGCATTTGAGCGTATGGCGGTGCAGTTTGAAAAATCTGCCAAGATCCAGGGCTTGATCAAGAAAACAATGATCTACCCGATCATGGTATTGGTTGTAGCGGTAGCGGTTGTTATCGTCATGCTGACATTTGTTGTACCGACCTTTATGAGCATGTTTGCGGATATGGAAATTGATATGCCGAAGATTACATTGGCTGTTGTGGCTGCTTCCAATTTTATGCAGGCAAGATGGTATATTGTAGTAGCTGTTATCATTGCAATCGTATTCTTTATCAGATGGTTCAAACGGACAGAAACTGGTGAAACCTTATTTGCAAAAGCAGCGATCAAGATCCCGATGCTGGCAGATCTGACGGTAAAGCAGAATGCTGCAAAATTTGCACGTAACTTATCAACCATGCTGGCGGCCGGTATTTCCATGCCGGATGCGGTTGAAATCGTAGCCGAAACAATGGGCAATAAATTTTATACAATGGCTATGAGAGATGCCAGAGCAGATGTTATTCAGGGTGTTCCACTTTCGCAGCCAATCGAAAAATCGGGACTGTTTCCGCCGATGGTATATCATATGGTAAGGATCGGTGAAGAAACCGGTAATATTGAAAATATGTTGGATACATTAGCTGACTATTATGAAGAAGAAGTAGAAGTGGCAACACAGTCCTTGATGGCAGCGTTGGAACCATTGATGATCATCATGCTTGCCGGTGTCTGCGGTGTGATCATCGGCGCGGTTATGGCTCCTATGGCAGCTATGTATTCAGGGCTTGATAATCTATAGAATAGGGAAAGATATGAAAAATAAAAATAGGGGATTTTCGCTGGTAGAACTCATCATAGTGATTGCGATTATGGCAATCCTGATTGGTGTTCTGGCACCGCAGTATCTGAAATATGTGGAGAAATCCAAAGTTACTGCAGACAAAGATTTGTTAGATGCGGTGTTTCAAGCGTGCTCAACAGCATCGGCGGAAGATGATATTACTGACTTACCTAGAGGCGGAGATACCAATATCACGGTAGATACATCAGGCAGCCATCCAAAATGGAGCGCCAGAGTCTTGGAACTGCTTGGCGCGACTGATTTTCAAACGGATATAGAAGGTAAATTGAAATCGAAGGTTGCTACAAGATCGGATCTTGGCAATCGGAATATCATCATAGAGGTGGATAACATGAACTGCTTCACAGTATATGTGGGAGCAAAAACAAATGCCAACCATAATGCGACAGGAATTGTGGCAGGGGTGGAGGCAGATTAAAAGCTGGTTTTAAACGCACTGTTAATAGGGGACAGAGCATTTAAAATATATTATTTAAAAGTCAAAAGGAGAGGTTAAAAATGAAAAAGACAAATAACAAAGGTTTCTCACTCGTTGAGTTAATTATCGTTATTGCTATCATGGCAATCTTAATCGGTGTATTAGCACCTCAGTACATTAAGTACGTAGAAAAATCAAGAGTATCTGCAGATAAGGATCTTCTTGACAGTGTATACAATGCATGTACAACAGCAGCTTCTGATCCAGATCTGACAGGCGTGCCGTCAACATCATCAAGCACATCAACAATTGCATCAGTTGGCGGATCAACAGGCACATGGGGTGGAGAAGTATTGAGCACTCTGGGTGTATCTCAGTGGACTCAGGTTAATTCAAAACTGAAATCCAAAATTGCAAAAGCTGGTTCAAATAATATCCAAATTGAGGTGGATTCACAGGGCAACTTTACTGTATATGTTGGAAGAAAGAACAATACAAGCTCTGGTATTACTGTAGGTGCAGGTGCAAACAACTAATATACAGTAGGAAAAACAGAAGTATTAAAGGAGACATTCCCCTATGACCACGTTACTATTGACAGATAAAATAATACCGGGAATCATTATATTCCTCTTTGGGATTGTGATAGGCAGCTTCTTAAATGTCTGCATCTATCGCATTCCCGCTGGGGAAAGCCTTTCGAAGAAGAGAAGCCACTGCATGAGCTGTGGTTATCAGCTTCGCTGGTTTGATCTGATCCCGCTTTTCAGTTATCTGTTTCTCGGTGGTAAATGTCGAAAATGCAAGGCACATATTTCAGCACAGTATCCGATCATCGAATCGCTGAATGGTGCACTTTATGTGCTGATTTTTATCATTAACGGGTGGAGTATAGATTCAGTTATATACTGTTTATTGACTTCAGCGCTCATCGTATTGAGCGTGATAGACTTTAGAACTTATGAGATTCCGTTTGGGATCAATCTGTTTATACTGGCACTGGGGCTGATTCACTTAGGATTTCACTTAGGGGATTGGGTGACCTACGTGATTGGCCTCTTTGCTGTCAGTACATTTTTGGAAATTATTTTCCGTGTTTCGGGCGGCAGAGCGATTGGTTATGGCGACGTCAGACTGATGCGTGCTGCAGGTTTGTTGATCGGCTGGAAGCTATCGATTCTGGCTTTGATCCTTGGATGTATCTTAGGATCTGTGATACATATTATTCGTATGAAGGTGTCCGGCGAGGGACACATACTGGCAATGGGACCTTATCTGGCAATGGGTATCTTTATATCCGTGCTGTGGGGCGAACCGTTTATCAATTGGTATTTTAGTTTGCTTGTGACACATTAGTCGGCGCAGCGGACTTTATATAAAAAAAGAAAAAAGAGGGTAAAACCTATCGCTTTTAGGGAGGTAAATCATGGCAAAAGCACAAAGAGTACTTAGTATCGAAATCGGATATTCCCTGACACAGGTCTGTGAAATGGATTTCCGGTCAAAACATCCACAGGTATATGGTGTTTTCAGTATGAAGACTCCGGATGGTATTCTGAATGACGGCGCGATCAGCCCGACAGAATCCTATATCCAGGAACTGAAATCCTATATCGCAGCAAACGGAATGAATGCAAAGAAGGTTATCTTTGCAGTTTCTTCCACAAAGATCGCGAGTAGAGAGGCAACCATTCCTATGGTAAAAGAGAACAAGGTTGCAGAGATGCTCATGAGCAATATTACAGATTACTTCCCGGTTGATCCGAGCAGTTATCAGTTCGCTCACAATATTATGGATACTGTGACAGATGAAGCAGGTACAAAGCAGTACAGAGTCATGATCATGGCGTGCCCGTCTGAAATTCTGGAAGGCTACAGCTATCTTGCCCAGCAGCTTGGCTTGGAGCTTTCTTCTATCGACTATAGTGGTAACAGTATTTTCCAGGCACTGCGTCACAGATTCGCAACCGGCGTTAACTTAACGGTTAAGATTGATGAAAGAAGTTCCCTCTTAACAGTAACAAACAATGGTGTCATCACAATGCAGCGTTCCGGTATTTACGGTGCGGATCAGGTTGTAGATATCATGATGGATACAGATGTTTACGGAGAACCGCTTTCTTATGAAGCAGCAGTAAAAACACTTCGTAGAAACAACCTGGTTATGAAGGCAGACGAGGAAGCAACACTGGCAGATAAAGAAGCTGAAGTTGCTGAACTGGAAAGACAGAATGAAGCAGCAATCGCAGCAGCAGCAGCAACAGGTGACAGCTCACAGGTTGCAAGCGCAACTGTAAAGGCAAAACAGGCAGGTGCGAATCTGAAAATGCTCCGCCTGCGCAGGGATGTTACTTATGCATACGAACAGCTGATTAGTTCGATCGTCCGCGTAATCGATTACTATAACAGCAAAAACAGAGATGCAGCGATCGACAATATCATTATCACAGGTATTGCAGCCGACTTCTGGGGCTTTGCAGGACTCCTTTCCGATGAACTGGGAAGAGAAGTAGAAGTACTGAAAGATCTGGCTGGTACAAATATCAACCAGGGCTTACATCTGCAGGATGTATCTCTTGGTGATTATATTTCCGTTATCGGTGCAGGCCTTGGCTCGGTTGGATTTATGCCGGCTTCCATGGCTTCTGAAAAGGGCGGAAAAGCGAAGGGTGCAAAGAAGAGTTCTGCATCCAATGAGAAACTTCCGGTTATTGTATTTGTAGCCGGACTTGCAATTGCGGTTGTTCTGATCGCATTATCAGTTCCGAAATACTTTACAACGAAGATCGAGGGCGATAACTTAGCAGAAAAGAAAGCACAGCTGGAACCGGTGCAGGGTATTTACGATACCTATGTACAGACAAAGGCTGATTGTGATTATCTGAATGCGGTTTATGCACAGACAGATAACTATAACAGAGATCTTTATGATCTGATCGGACAGCTTGAACAGAAACTCCCGAAGGATGTTGAGGTTACATCACTTAATGTGACGACAACTGGTGTTTCACTGGCATTCTCTGTTGCAAATAAGGAAGAGGCAGCAGCATCTATTATCAACCTTCGAGCAATGGATTGCTTCTCAGATGTACTTGTTACAGCTGTAACGGAAGTAACAGACGAGGAAGCAGGTACAAGTCACGTAGAACTTACAGCTGATTGTACCTATGGTACAAATCCGGCATTGCTCGTAGATGAGACAGCAGAAGAAAACGCAGATACTGCTGAAACAGAATCTGCAGCTGAATAGGAGGGAAAATGATGAAGCTCAAAAAATCGGATATTAATATTTTATTAATCGCACTTGGTCTTGCAATTGCGGCAATTGCTTATTTCTTCGTATTTACAAAATTAAATGAGAAAACAGATGCTATGAAGGCTAATAATGCATCTCTGCAGCAGGAAGTGGACAGATTGCAGGAACTGGCTAATAACAAACAGAAGTTCCTGGATGATACAGCAACAATGCAGGATGAGATTGAAAATATCAAAGCGCAGTTTGCAGCAGCATATAACCCGGAAGATGAAGTACTCTATGTAAGAGAGCTTGAGAAAAGCTTTGATGCGAGTGCAAAAACAGTTAATATGCCTGGAACTTCACCTATGGAGGTGGCACAGGCTGCAGCAGACCAGACAGCAGCAGCTCCGGCAGCTGAGGAATCTGTAGATGCAACAGAAGTGACCGGTGATACAGCACCTGTAGATGCAACGGCGCAGACAGCAGCACCGGAAATCCTTTTATACCAGACCCCGGTAACAATTAACTTTGTGGCATCTTACAATTCTATCAAGGACATCGTAAAGAGACTGAATACAGATGAAATGAGAAAATCTGTCGAAACTCTTTCTTTGGCTTTTGATTCTGAAACGGGAGATCTGACCGGTACAATGCTTTTTAATATGTATTCTCTGACAGGAACAGATGTTACATATACAACACCTGAGATTCCGGGCATTACATTTGGTACAAATAATATCTTTAACAGTGCTGATAAGAAAGTGGCAATTGAAGCAGAAGCAGCTGCACAGGCACAGGAAGAAGCTAATGAGGCAGAAGAATCTGCTGAGGATAAGAGAAACTGATTAATAGTTGAACGAAAAAGCCAGTAAAAGAGGTTCTTTCATGAAGAAAAAAAGAAAAACCGAAGGTTTTACATTAGTGGAGCTGGTTATTGCAGTTGCCATACTGGGCATCGTGATATCTCCGCTGATTGCGAACTTTATACAATCTGCAAAGTTGAATAGAAAGGCAAAAATAAGTCTGAATGCCACCAATATGGCGCAGGATATCTTAGAGGGTGCAAGTTCTTATTCGGCAGATGAATTTATTAAAATGTTTGAAAGCGAAGCTACCCTAGTGGGTCAGATCGTTCCAGCGGGACTGACATATACTTCACATGGAGATATGGAGGCTGCGGGGATGAATAGTGCTTCAGGTAGTGAAAAGTACAAAGCTATTGTCACGAGTCTTAATGTTGGTGATGGTGCTGTAGGAAACCGTCAGTATACAACAAGTGTTAAGGCCGGGCTTGCACAGGATGTAAAAAGAGAGAAAGAAGATCCGTCAACACATGTAAAAACACCGATCACAGATTATTACTTATATGCAAATGGTGTGAAGCAGGGAAAAAATAACTATAATCTGCGTTTCCATCTTTCTACGTCAAATGGACAGAATGATAAAAATGTTGCCAATATTGCATCTATCAATAAAACATATGATGCGATATTCAATCTTTCAAATGATGAAGCTGAGAGTAAGGCAGCGGAGTTTGTAAACAGAGCCGGAAGCAGTTCTGGGCATGATGCGGCATTTTATCTGAATCAAATGAGCCGGAAGATTTCTATTCGCATTTTGGATGATAATAATGACAGAACAACAAGTACTGCGGCAACGAAGGCATCCGGAAACAAGTATGTGGTAGAAGTAATCAGGACATATGAGGTGCCGAGTGGCATTGGCGTGGCAGATGGTCAGAGGGTTATTACAGAAACAACATCCAATATTTCATCCTTGGATGAGACCTTGTTACCGAGAAGTGTTTATCTGTATTTTAACGGAATGCCCGGTTCCACAGAAACAAGTGTCAAAGATCATATTGAAATTATAAATGTTACAGGAAAAGAAATGACGGTATATCTGATCCGTACACAGAAAGAATCAGAGAAAGATACACTTACAGTTCAAAACTACAACAATTCTTATGGTGCGGATGTAGTGATTAATTCCGCTACACCAAGTGCGACACAGGTAAGGAATTACACAAATGATACGATGACACATATTGTATCAAACCTCAGATATAATCTGAACACAGATATCAAAAATAATATCAGGGTTCTGCAAGAGGGAAGTGTCAGTGAAGTGGTAGACAGTAAGTATACTGCAACTACACCAACAGATTATAAGCAGGACAGATGCCAATATACTTATAATGGGTCTGCAATTACGGAAAATCTGTATAAGACAAATTTCTCGGCTGGATATCAGGCGGATAATAAGAATTTTATTTATGATGTAACGCTTGATGTATGGGACACAGGATCCGGGAAGAAGGTAGCTTCGTTTACAAGCAGCTTATCTGATTAAAGTGATGTTCTACAGGTGGAAAGGAAGTACAAGATGATCGGGAATTTGAGGAATAGAATGAAAACAAAAAAGGATGATCGTGGTGCAGCTATGATCATGGTCATTGTCAGTATTGCTTTCATTGGTATGCTTGTAGCAATGATTGTTTATATGGCATATTGCAACTATTTGATGAAAGGAACTGACCGGGTTGCAAAAGATAACTTCTATTCTGCAGAAAAAGTGTTGGATATCATAAATGCAGGGTTGCAGCAGGATGTATCAGATAGTATGGCAGAGGCTTATGTGTATGCAATGAAAAACTCCGACAGCCTTTCTGCTGAGCAGATGTCTGCAAAATTTCAAGATCAGTATTTTAAACAGATTGAAACAAAAGTTGCTTTGAAAAATCCCGCAACCGGTGCGGTGGATGATCCAAACAGATGGGATATTCCTCATTTAAAGGATATATTAGCTGCAGGAGGAGTTACGACCAACGACACTATTGGTACACCCGGTACAGCATATATTGGTATAGTAAGCGGAATGAATAATGCGCTTGTACGTCTTTCAGGTAAAGATTATACAACAATGGAAAACCTGAGAATCGTATATACAAATAGTGATGGCTATGTATCTATTATTGAGACGGATATCCGAATCAAAGTGCCGGATTTAAATTATGCGGTCGCCACATCCCGATTAAATGTTGAGAATTATTCTTTAATTGCAAATAACCGACTGGTCAATTCCAGTACATATGAGAAATCGGTTACCGGTTTTACACCTGGTGCAAATACAACCGTAACAGGAAATGTATTTGGTGGAAATGATGGAATTTATGTAGCTAACCAGAAATCCATTTCTTTTGTAAAGGCTCCGGCGGATCCGGATACAACGCAATATTATCTGATCGCTAATACATATAATGTCAATAACGCAAAGCAATCTGTAGGATTGGTGACGGATGAAAAACATTTGAATTATACTTCTAATATTAATGTAACAACCGGTAATCTTTCTCTGGATGGTGCTACCTATGTAAGTGATGACCTTACAACAGATGGAAACGGAAACAAAATTAAATTATCCGGTATTTACAGGGGCTATGGAGATTCTTTAAACAATTCAGGCGCAAGTAGTTCGATTCTGGTAAATGGTGCCAATACAAGTCTGGATTTTTCAAATTTAACAGAGCTGTTTTTGGTAGGTCATGCATATGTCGGAACAAAGCATTATGATGCTGATGTAAATCGTTATCAGCATGTATATGGAAATGCGGCAGAAGGCGATTATATTGAGGACATACAGGATTACCAGAAACAATTAGATTCTGTATCCGGAAATACGGCCGGAACGGATGCAATCGAAAAAAATACAAAGGATGTTATGCTGGGCGAATCGATTTCAGTCAAAGCAAACCAGTTGATTTATATGGTACCGGCAGAATGTATGGGATTTGATGCGGAGACAGGAGAACAGGTACTTGCAAAGAATCCGATGAGTTATGAAGAGTATGAAAAACTCACCACAACATATAAGCCGGATCCAAATGACAAGACAAAGGTAACGGATGAATTAAAGTATAAGGTTGTAGATCTTTCCAGACTATGGACGAAGCTGGGGGCATCTTTTACTTCCGATTATAAAGCTGTATTCCGTCGTGTGAATGGATCTGTTCTTGTGTATTTCTATTTGGATTTTGGGACAAATGAAATTCAGGCAAATGAATTTTTTAAAGCATATTACAATTATGATAAAGATGGGCTTTCCAGATATATTAAGTCTTATGTTTCGGATATCAAATGGAATACCGCACTTGCAAGAAATAATAATGATATGTTAACACTTGCAGGAAATTCCTTCTATTATAATAACGCAGGTGAGTTGATTTTACAGCCTGATACGTTAAACGACAGTAATGATAAGATGGAAGCGGCTCTTAAAAATGTTGATACATATTCAGATACCTATACATCTCTTATGCATATGCTGAAAGAAAATATTACGGAAACGACTTCTATGCAGCAGAGTCAGACGGTATTTGAAAATGTAGTGGATGTTGCAACAATAACAGGAAAAATTAAAACACAGGATTTCAAGAAAGATCCTACAAGCCTGACGGATCCTGTAATAGCGCATGTAGATACCGGCGATTATGTATATGATGGGGCTAATACCGACTTAAAACTGATTATTGCGGTAGGTAATGTGTATTTGGAGAGAAATTTTGACGGACTTGTAATTGCAGGGGGAGATATTGTAATTGGATCCCAGTGTACATCTGTTACATATAACCCGGCAGAGGTAATCAAGGCGATGCGTGGAAAATGCGCGGCAGGTTATTATGCGTACGAAGCTCTGGGAGAGAGCGGCAAGTTTACTTATGCGGAAACAACAGAGGTAGCGGGTAATGAATATATCGATCTTGGTTCACTGATCGTATACCAGAACTGGAAGAAAGAATAGGCGGTGTCTGATGAAGAAAAAAAATGCAGGTTTCACAATTGTAGAGTTGATCGTTGTTGTTGCTATGCTAAGCATTTTTATTGGCATCTTTGTAGTAAATGTTGGTCGTATTACCGGATATAATGCAAAGGAATGTTATAAGAAAATTTCTTCTGCTATTACCGAAAATAAAATAGAAACACTTAGTAAAGCAAAAGAAACAGGGGATATATATTTACAGATATATCAGGATACCCTTAAGGATCGGATATATGTTCGAACTGTCAGAAATGGAAAATCAGCATCAAAAGAATATACGGATGAGACAAAACTGACAAAAAGATCAGGTGTTACAGTGAAATATGAATTGAAAAATGGTGGATCCGTTACAACAAAGACTGCTACAAAGAATCATCCGCTCAATATCTGTTTTAACAGAGCATCGGGTGCGCTTGTAGATCCGGATGATTCGTATAAGGTATCCAAACTGCAGAAGATAATTATTTCATCAGGCGGTTATAAATACACAATTGATATTGTTCCGGCAACAGGAAAAGTGAAAGGGAAATAATCGGATTTCTATAATAGGGTAAATGGGTTATAGGTAAGATGGGAGGAACTATGGAAGCGAAAAAAAGGATAGCCAAAAATAACAAAGGTTTTACAATAGCGGAGTTTTTGGTCGCTTTTGGAATTATGGGAGTTATTGTTACTACGGTTGGCTATATGATGACAACCTCTTCAAAAACTTATAGCTCGCTCAGTACAGAGGCACAGCTGCAGTCCGAGGCACAGCTTGTGGCAAATGCAATATCAGAGCTGGCAATTGATTCATTTGATGCAGGTAATGTCATGGAAGCGGATTATACCACAAAGAATGATACAGGCATTTTAGATACAAGCCGGCTTGTATTATTATCCAGGACAAAAACGGTAAATACCAGATATTACATAACGCTGAACAGAACAAAAAAAGAGCTGGAATTATATTCCCAGACGTATAATGCTTCCAGCAAAACCTATAGTTCTTTGGACGGCCCTTCGTTATTGGGACAGTATTTGGATAATTTCGAAGTATCACTTGACAGAGTTAAGGATGAGAATATTATTTCGTTTAAATTAGTATATACGAAAAATGGCAAAAGCTATACCGGAGATTATCAGGTTCTGATGCGTAACAGAGCATATTCAGACCCGGATACGAAAGAAGACACGCCGGAAGAGGCACAGCTTAAAGCACTGACATTAACTCCGAAGCTGGTATATGTGGATGTTATCAATGGGGTAACAACAAAATACTATAAAGATTCTATCAATACAACTCCGTATAGCATTGTAAATGGTGCAGGAAGTATTGAATTCACGGCTGAACCAATATATAAGGGTACACCTGCAAGCAGAGACAGTGATTGGAGTCTGATGAATTACGACAAGAGCATTTTTAATTTGAGTGCAGATAAGGGCACCAAAAGTAACCTGACATGGACTAATGTCGGAAGGGATGTATTTATCAATACACCGAATACGGAATTCAGTGTTGTTGCATCGCAGGGGTCTATTAAGAAAGAAGCAAGAGTTCGTCTTCGTATTGTCCGGAAGATCACATGGGCAGGATCTACTGGTATTTCCGGATGGAAAACGGAATATGAAAGTGCCATTTACAGAGGAACGCCGGCTCCTGATACGCAGAATTATGCAGCAGCAGGTACATCTGTCACATTGATTCCTTCTATTGACCAGTCCAACGTCAGTACCGGTTTGAAATGGGAACTGTTTAAACGTGACAGGGATGGTTTGACGAGCTGGGCAGCATGTACGGATAGTAATTATGCGAAACTTGCTTCAACCGAAACATCAGGAGGAAGACAGTCAAATACGATCGCAGTCGGAAAGAAAGCATCTAATACAGATGAATACATGGTAAGAGTGACATCAATATTTGATGATTCAGTAAAAGCTGAGTATATATTTGGTATTTTACCGACGAAAACATCGACGGGAAACGGTGATAACAGCCGTGGTTTCAGATTGAACTTTAATGATTATATCACAGATATTGACAGAGCAGGATATCCGAATGACATAACCGAGGTTGAAGGCGGTGAGGGAAAGTGGAAGTGCTTTGTAAAGCGTGTAACTAAGATCACAGGAATAGAAGCTTCAGGTCCAAATAATATTAGTAAAGATGAAGGGTTAAAACGTTTCTATCATCCGGTCAGCAATCCGGATGACGGACAGGGATATATCTATGTTGATATGAATTCCTTTGGTTTTAAGATCGATCAGATGAAAGACTTCTATAATCATGGATCAATGGATCTGATCATCTATTTTATGTATGAATATGATCAGCCTGTATGGGAAAACGGACAGGAAGTTATGAAGACCTTTGAAACGGAAGGACATAAGAGATATAGAATCTATCCTGTAGAAATGGTTCCGATATCATCTCCGACGGTTTGTCTGCAGAAAGGAAAATCTACCGGATTAGATTCACAAATGAAATATTACAATGTTACCAAACGGAGTGAATGGGGAATTTATGTGTCAGATAATGAGACAAATTACTCCAGCAACCTGAATCGTTCAGGTATGGAAGGTACAAACGAGTTCCTCAGCTTCAGAGATACGACCTCTTATGGTAATGCAGATTTGTATATTGATCAGGTATCCTGTCAGGTGGAAGCAAAATCCACTACGAAGCAATACCCAACAGACTATTTGACAGTACGTGTGACATCAGAAGATTACTATAATCGGACTAACGGAGAAGCAAAATCTCATTATGATTATAAGGTATATATTGCAAATGTAGAAGGACAGGGCGTGTATCTGCCAGGGCCTAACTCCACAAAGGGAGGCTTCCCGGCAGAAAGTTCGCTGCCAACGGATGAGGCATCAGCTGTAACGATTTCAGGTATCAGTACGACAGGAAGTCCGGTATCAGCAAAAGTATACAAATCAGGAAGTAAAATAAAGTGTGTATATGGTGCAACAACTTATACCTATAATAAAACTTATGAGTATTGGAAGAAATAAAGGTAAAGCTAACGGGAGAGCGTATGAAAATGAGCAAGAGAAGTAGAAGGACAATAATTGGATTAGTCGGCTTTTGCATGGCAGCGGTGATTTTTGCGGCAGAGGTTATGACCAATATTACGGATGTCCAGGCTGAAACAAGAGTATTTGATAAAATCAAAGATACTTATCAGAAGAGCCAAAACACGACATTTACGATATTGGAAATTGAATCAACTGCAGAAACATATGCAGGAGATGATGCTTCGAAGTCTAAAAATGCAGAACTTGGATATTTATTTGCAGATCGGAGTCATCCGGATGAAAGCAGCGGCTTTGGAAAGACTTCTTTTGGTAGATCTTTGGGTGATCCGAGTTACTCTCTGAGTAATCATAAAGAGGAATATGTAAAGATCCAGTACCAGATGCGCTCTTATGGTATGATCAAACCGGATGGTATTGATGCCCAGACGGAACTGGGTAAGGTGGGTGAATATCTGTTTTATGCACCTGGTAATGCTGTATTTTCTTCCTTCAAGACGGATGGATTTGAAAAATACGATGATAAAAGTGTTTATGTAAAGGGTGTTTACTCCATGCAGGAAAATGGAGGATATACACTGAAAGATGGCTATACAATTGATAAGGATGGACGTATCTGCCTTATAAAAAATGAAAGTGTCAGTCAGAATGATCTGACACCGGATGACGATGTGATCGGCGAAGATCCGCAGGTAAGCGGAAATTCTATTGTAAAAAGGCTTGAGCCTGTAGCAATCAACACATCTGTTATGGGGTTGCCTACAGCAGAGGATGGTACAGAACTCATTACTTATGAGGGAGAAGGCAAGGGAAATGTAGCCTTCACAAGATCTCTGAATACATCAACACTTACAGAATACTGGGGTTATGTCAGCGATGCAGAGAAAGATCAGATTTCGCTTTATTATGCAACTAAGTATTTAGGAATTGGAAAACTCAGTAACAGTAACTGGTTCCAGGAGTATGTTTTTGGTAACTATTATGATTTCAAAGATTATATGCATATTAATTATGTGACAAAGGCTGCGAATGAGGTAACTGCAAGCGATATTGAAACTGCAAATCTGATCTATATCAATGGAAAAGATGCAGATTATGTAGCTGCAAAGCAGGATATTTCAGATGATGTATTACTTACATTATTTAATAAAGTAGCGGTGGATCACAAAGCATTGATCATGGATTATCTCAATTATAATGCGGATTCCGCTACTAATATCAGTAAACTTGCATTGTTATTATGGCAGAATGATTATTCAAATATTACTACAAATGCAGAAAGTCTCGGTATATATAATTCAACAACAAAGAAGCTGACCGGCACAAAGGAGCTGTTTGCAGATGAATCGCTGGTAAAAACCTTGAAGAAATCTATCCTGAAAGGTGGAAATGGTAATTTTGTAACGGGAAATACGTATGTTTATAACCATCATATAAGTGATTTTGATTCACCAAGAGCTATGGTAGATGCACTTGATTTTATCGGAAATGGTGATTTTACATCAGCTTACACAGCATCTGTTGCTTCTGCAGGTTTCTCAGAAGTGTTAAGCTATATTAACACAACAAATAAAAACTCTTTGTCTGGTTTAATGGCTACAAGTGTTACGCCGGCAGTTGCAATCCAGTATATTCTGGTAAGTGATGGAAGAGGACTGGCGGTTGTTAAGAACAGCCTGCGTATTTTGGAAATCCAGCCGACCACATCGTTCCTTTATAACGATAAGAGAGGATCGGAAGAGTATGCAGAGCTGGATAAGAATAGTCAGGTTAAGAAGAACAGAGACGATTTCGTATTAAATTATCTGAGTGCTTACTATAACAATAATACGATGAAGAAATACATCGAATTTGATTCTATGTCGATAGATGAGTTTAACGGGCGTAATGAAGACCTGATTGAAACATATGATATTATCTATATTGGTGGAAAGATAGGAAACTATTATTATGCCGGAAGCGATATAAATACATATGAAGAAGTTGACGGAATATATAATCCGGTTTCCACTGTGGCTAACGCTGACGGGCAGACTACAACAACGACACAGAATGCTGTAAAGAAAAATCTTCCGGTTTATAAAGATAAGGCGATGACCGGTATGATTTATTACAATATTGGTGATATCGTAACGGCAAACAACTGGCTGCTTGGATATCTGGATACGGATCCAAGCACTGCAATATCGCCTGCCGATCTTGCTAATAAGGCAAGCAACCGTGATAAAAATATTACGGATCTGAATGGAAAAACAAGTACGACAAGATATCCGGGACGAGATATTACGAAGACAAAACTGGAAAAGCTTAAGAACTATGTAAATGCGGATTGTCTGATGATCGTTGACGGAAGTCTGATGGGAGCGGTAGGTACAAAGGAGAATATCAAGATTAATCCGACTGCGGTAAATTCAGATGTGGATGATGATAAGAATGATCATGGACGGGTGGATAATGCTTCTAATCTCTATGAGTTCCTGCAGTATACACTTGGTTATGTATATAATAAAGAAACCGGTGAATATGAAAACAGAGTAGCAGAAACAACTACAACTACACCTGCAACGACAGATGTAGATGCGGATACTGCGGCAGCAGCTACGGGATATAAGAGATTTGTTGGATTGAATGTTGTAACAACCAGTCAGTTTGATTCCGATTCGGTGAAAAAAGACGATGTAAGTCAATACGTTGCAACAGAAAAATTGAATCTGACATTGAATAAAAAGCCAACAGAATATAGCTATCAAAGAAAAGCAGGTTCACAGGTCATTGATCCGGACACCGTCCAGTATCTGGAACAGAATGCAGATGGCAGCAGAACATTAACTTATCAGTTTGTAATCGGTGCAGATGCAACGGATGGTAATATCGTTACAACATACAGACCACATTTGTATATTGATATCAATAATGATGGTAAGTATTCATCCAAGACAGAAGATATTACGGATATGACAGTTGAGATTACTGCCAGCGGTGCAGAAGCCGAGAAAAACGCAGCTGGTCAGTATGTACTTTATAAAGATATTGAATATACAATGAAGAGAGATATTGCGGATGATTATTGCGGACTTCTGAAATGGAAACTGGATGTAGAGGCTTATCAGTATGCAAATTCACATGCATCCGAAGAAGGCTATACACTTGCAAAGAACATTACCGGAACGGATAAGATCTGTAGTGTTTTGCAGATTACAAATTATCCGACAAAACGTCATTATACAAAAAATGGAGAGACACCCGGTTCTACATTGAATCTGGAAGATGAATTAAAGAATGCAAATGGATTATATGGCAAATACTTAAATAACATACCGGGATATAAGGTTGTTGTAACTACAGTTACTGTAAGTAAGTTTGAAGATGATTTTGCAGCTGCATGGGCTGAGTACAGTAAAAAAACAAACCATAAGAGCCTGAAAGAATATGCACTTGATTATTTTGCGTCTTATCATGTTGGAGAGGAGACTGATACGACCGGTAAAGTAACAAAAGAAGGTGTGGTCGGAGCGAATATGCTTGTTTTGGGATTCGGTGATGATTATGCGAACTTTACCAATATGGATGCGATGAGAGCAGTGGAAGCCTTTATGGAAAGCGGTAAGCCTACTTTGCTGGCACATGATTTCATCGGTTTTAACTCCGGTTTCCAGCAGGTAACGGAATTACGTAATTTGGTTGGTATGGATCGGTATGGTAATACGCAGAATATTCTGACCGAAAACGATGCATTTAAGTCTTTGATGAATAAGTCAGCTGCAACAGATGGCCTGGATTATTTACATTCCGGTTCTGACTATGCAAGACCGGCAGATGCTAAAAAAATAAAACTGATCGAGTCAACAGGAAAAGCAGTGGCATATCAGCCGGGTAAGGGAAGAAAGACGATACTTCGTTATACACAGGGCTTCAGTAATACACTGATCTGTTGGAAACGCAACGGTAACAGCAATAACTGGCTGAATTCAAGTCAGGTATATTTAAACGGAAACGGTGAAGCAAACTATAATGTAAATAAACTGAACGATGGTCAGATTACAACTTATCCGTACATCTTACCTGATACATTTAAGGTCTCTCAGACGCATTCCCAGTATTTCCAGCTGGATATGGATGCAGATGATGATAATGATAAAGAGTCAGATGTAGTAGTCTGGTATACATTGGGAGACAGTAATTTAGACAGTGGTAAATTTAACCCATATGCAGATACTGTTGGTGGACCAATGGCAACGGATGGATATTACATATACAATAAGGGGAATATCACTTATACAGGAGCCGGACATGGGCAGATGAATGGTAATAATCTGGATTCGGAAGCGCAGCTGTTTGTAAATACACTGATGGCATCCTTTACGGCGAAGTATACAACACCGGGAATCGGATTTTTTGAAACAACGGATCTGAATGCAACAGCTATCAACAGTGTGGCAATTCCGTACGATAAGAATGTCACGAATCCGGATTCGGATAACACTGTTGTGGATTCTTCTATCCTGACAAATAAGGATGGCACAAGAAGATATCAGTTTGTTGATCCGAATACAGATGCAACAGTAGATGCCAAAACAGTTGGTACTCCGATCTACTTCAGATTAAATGATACGAACTTTGTACGAGGTACGAAATATATCACAATTAAGTATTATCTGAAGACTGATGGTAAGAAAAACGAAGATGAAGTAACACTGAATAATGGTGTGAAAAAGCTGGTGGAAACTGTAAATAAGGTTCCTGTAGTTGATATATCACAGTATATCAACACCTACAATGTCACAAATGGAAGTTTCGGTAACTTACTGGATAAAGATGTGGCAGACGGATACAAAGTAAAGAATCTTGCAAGTATGACAACATATGGTTTCTATCTGCCATTGTCCTATTTGAATGATAATGGATCGTTTACAATTATTATGGAAGCACAGACGACAGTAAAAACTGTTTCATCAACCACAGGTCAGGAAGATGAGGAGAAGGAGATCGAGCAGAAAGCTTACCAGGAACTCACAGTAACAAAGACAGATCTCTTAGATCTCGACTAATTACAGATCAAAACACAGAAGGGAAGGCGAACGCCTTCCCTTTTTTAGCCAGATTTGTCAAAAAAGATACCGAAAATGCTGCAAACGGAAAAAAAACTTTACACATCCTTTTTTTTAGTGTATAGTTTGAAACGATTATTACAGGATATTAGGGGAAGTAGTATGGCAAAGTATTTGGTTATTGTGGAATCACCGGCAAAGGTAAAGACAATTAAAAAGTTTTTGGGCAGCAATTATGAGGTCATGGCGAGTAACGGACATGTCAGAGACCTGCCTAAGAGTCAGATGGGAATTGATATCGAGCATGATTTTGAACCGAAATATATTACGATCCGTGGTAAAGGGGATATATTAGCAGCGCTTCGTAAGGAAGTGAAGAAAGCAGATAAGATTTATCTCGCAACTGACCCTGACCGCGAGGGAGAGGCAATTTCATGGCATTTATATATTGCACTGAAGCTGGAAAATAAGAAGGTTTATCGTATTACCTTCAATGAGATCACAAAGAATGCAGTCAAGGAATCGCTGAAGCATCCGCGTGAGATCGATATGGGACTTGTGGATGCCCAGCAGGCGCGTCGTGTACTGGACCGTATGGTAGGGTATCAGATCTCGCCGCTTCTGTGGGCGAAGGTAAAGAGAGGACTTTCCGCAGGCCGCGTACAGTCTGTGGCACTGCGTATCATCTGCGACAGGGAAGATGAGATCAATGCATTTATTCCGGAAGAATACTGGACAGTGGATGCACTGCTTTCCGTTCCGGGAGAGAAAAAGCCGCTCACCGCACATTTTTACGGGACAACAAAGGAAAAGATGACGATTTCTTCTAAGGAAGAAATGGAGAAGATAGAGAAAGACCTGAAAGGCGCAGCCTATCAGGTGACAGATGTGAAGAAGGGGGAACGTGTGAAGAAAGCACCGCTTCCTTTTACGACATCTACTTTGCAGCAGGAAGCCAGCAAGGTGCTGAATTTTTCAACACAGAAAACCATGCGTATTGCGCAGCAGTTATATGAAGGCGTGGAGATCAAGGGCAGTGGTACGGTCGGTCTGATCACCTATCTGCGTACGGATTCTACCCGCGTATCGGAAGAAGCTGAGGCAATGAGCCATAAGTTTATTACGGAAAACTATGGCGGCGAATATGCGGCTGATGTGCATACTAAGGAGAAGGAAGGCAAAAAGATCCAGGATGCGCATGAAGCGATCCGCCCGACGGATATCGAGCGGGTTCCGTCTGAGATCAAGGATTCTCTGTCGCGTGAACAGTTCAGACTGTATCAGCTGATCTGGAAGCGTTTTACCGCAAGCAGAATGGCATCTGCAGTTTATGAGACAACCTCTGTAAAGATCGATGCAAACGGATATCGTTTCACCGTAGCAGCTTCCAAGGTGAAATTTGACGGTTTTATGAGTGTTTATACACAGGAAGAGGATGAAAAGGCAGAAGGAAATAAGATGCTGGGCAGTCTGGATGAACATACAAAGCTTTCCTGGGAGAGCTTTGACAGTAAGCAGCATTTTACACAGCCGCCTGCGCATTATACGGAAGCAAGTCTTGTCAGAACACTGGAAGAACAGGGCATCGGGCGTCCGAGTACGTATGCACCGACGATCACAACGATCCTTGCCAGAAGATATATTGTAAAGGAAGCAAAGAATCTGTATGTAACAGAACTTGGAGAAGCGGTCAACAATATTATGAAGACAGCCTTCCCGAGTATTGTAGATGTCAGCTTTACGGCGAATATGGAGTCACTGCTTGATTCCGTGGAAGAGGGCGGCGTCAACTGGAAGGTGGTTGTTTCCAATTTCTATCCGGATCTGCATGAGGCCGTGGAAAAGGCAGAAAAAGAGCTTGAGTCCGTCAAGATCGAGGATGAGGTTTCGGATGTTGTCTGTGACCAGTGTGGCAGACAGATGGTCATTAAATATGGACCTCACGGAAAATTTCTGGCGTGTCCGGGCTTCCCGGAATGTCGCAACACAAAGCCGTATCTGGAGAAGATCGGCGTGAAATGCCCGAAATGCGGAAAAGAGGTTGTGATCCGTAAGACGAAGAAAGGCAGACGTTATTATGGCTGTGAGGATAATCCGGCCTGTGATTTCATGGTATGGCAGCGCCCGAGCAATAAGCTTTGCCCGAAATGCGGAAATGTACTTGTAGAAAAGGGAAATCAGCTTGTTTGTTCTGCAGAGGGCTGCGGTTATAAAGAAAAGAAAGAAACAAAAGAAGCATAAGATTCTGAAAGGTAATTGTCCGATTTTATTGTAAAATCGGACAATTTGTGTTATTATATATATAAATTCTGAATATTATATGCGAAAGCGCTATATGACAGATTGATCCGGGTGCGAATGATAAGAGCAAGAGGGAATGAAAATGAGCAGTGTACAATTATTGGATAAAACCAGAAAGATCGGGAAGTTACTTCACAACAACAATTCCAGTAAGGTCGTATTTAATGATATCTGCAATGTGTTAAAAGAGATCCTGCAGTCGAATGTACTGGTGATCAGCAAAAAGGGCAAGATCCTCGGTGTTGGCAGGACAGATGGGATCGAGACGCTGGATGAGCTGTTTGAAAGCAAGGTCGGCGTCTTTGTGGACAGTCTTTTGAATGAGCGGTTTTTAAGTGTGTTATCGACAAAGGAAAATGTCAATCTGGAAACGCTCGGTTATGAGGGAGAAAAGGCGCACCAGTATAAAGCACTTCTGTCCCCAATCGATATTGCGGGAGAGAGACTGGGTACGCTTTTTATTTATAAGAAGCAGCAGGAATATGAAATCGATGATATTATCCTCTGTGAGTACGGAACAACTGTAGTCGGACTGGAAATGCTCCGTTCAGTCAATGAAGAAAGTGCAGAAGAAGTCAGAAAGAGAGCGGTTGTGAAATCCGCGCTCAGCACGCTTTCCCAGTCGGAGCTGGAAGCGATCATCCATATATTTGATGAACTAAGTGGCATGGAAGGCATTCTGGTGGCGAGCAAGATCGCAGACAGGATCGGCATTACAAGATCGGTTATCGTCAATGCCCTGCGGAAGTTTGAGAGTGCGGGTGTGATCGAATCCAGATCTTCGGGAATGAAGGGTACGTATATCAAGGTTGTCAATGATCTGGTATATGAAGAGCTGGATCGTGTGAAAAAAAATATGTAACAGAATAGACGGAGAAAGGGAATTCTCGGGCTTGGAAAGGGATTTTGTGATGCAGGATCTGTTTCCGGGCCTGTTTTTTTGCCAAGAAATCCTTGTGTTTTTTGCGTTTTAATTTATAATGGAATAAGGTAGGCTTATTAGGTGAAATGAGGTGTTAAAGTGATCAATTCCAATATTTATGATTATGTAAATGTGCTGGATAAGGCGGCAGATGCTTCCTGGATGAGGCAGGAGGCAATCTCCAACAATATTGCAAATGTGAATACACCCGGCTATAAAAGGCAGGACGTGGCGTTTGAGGACAGCCTGCAGGAGGCGATCAGTAATTCACGTTACAGGTCAACAGACGAAAAGGTGGCTAATTTAAGCAAGGCAGATCTTAGGATCCGCAGTTATACGGACAGCTCCGGCTTCTCCTACCGTCTGGATGGCAATAATGTAGATATCGATACAGAAAATGCTGCACTGGCAAGGAACCAGTTGAAGTACAATGCGCTGGTTGACAGCATCAATCATGAGTTTTCCATGATCAAGGCAGTGACACAGTAGAGTAGGAGGAAGTTATGAGTATATTTGATTCTTTCAGCATCAATGCATCCGGTCTGACAGCTGAGCGGTACCGGATGGATGTGATCTCGGAAAATATAGCCAATATCGATACCACAAGAACAGAAGACGGAACCCCTTACCGCCGCAAGCTTGTGACATTTGAAGAAAAAGGCAAAAACGGGACATTTGCATCTGCGCTGGCAAAGGCAAAAGGGGACTATATCGGTGGTGGTGTACGTGTCGGAAAGACTTATGAAGATACAGAAACGGAAATGAAAATGGTATATGATCCGTCTCATCCGGATGCGGATGAAAACGGATATGTGACTTATCCGAACGTCAATGTCATTACGGAAATGACAGACCTGATCGATGCCAGCCGTTCCTATGAGGCGAATGCGACGGCATTTTCCACCAGTAAGAGCATGGCTGTCAAAGGTCTGGAGATGGCACAGTAAGATTGGTAAAGGGAGAGAATAACAATGGATATTACCTCGTTGTATAATGTCAGCAGCGGTGTGATCAAAAATGCTCTGCAGACAGAAGATCCGGGAAAGGTAAATGACAAAAGCAGTGATGCGTTTGGCGGTTTTTTGTCTGCTGCCATGGATAACATCACACAGGCAAATGCATATATATCAGATGCAGAGGATGAAAAGGTAAAGCTTGCAATGGGAGAGACGGAAAATACGCATGATCTTACGATTGCATTGCAAAAAGCATCTGCTGCGATCTCTTATACGGTAGCGATCAGGGATAAATTTCTGGAGTCCTACCGGACCATCATGAATATTCAGATTTAATATGGAAAAGTAGGAGACGAAAATGGCAGATAAATTAAAACAGATTCCAAAGAAGCTTCTGGACTGGTGGAACAAATTCAGCCCGAAGCAGAAGACAATTCTTGTCTGTGCGCTGGCAGGTGTGATCCTGACGGTTTCTATTGTGGCATATGTTCTGACAAGACCGCAATATACACTGGTTGCAAATTGTGAAACAACAAAGGATGCATCTGATGCGACAGCACTTTTAGCGGATAATAGTATTACATATAAGACATCGGATGATGCACTTTCTATTTATGTCCTGTCCGGACAGGCTTCTCAGGCGCGTATGGTGCTTGGTGCCAATGATATTTCGACTGCGGTTCCGCAGATCGATGATGTGACCTCCGGCGGACTTTCCACGACAGAGTCGGATAAGCAGAAACGCTACATTGTATACAAGCAGAAAATGATGGAGCAGGATCTGCAGACGATCGATGTTATTGATAAGGCACATGTGACATTCAGTATTCCTGAAAATGACGGTACGCTGATTCAGCAGAATGCAGATTCTTCTGCTTCCGTTGTGCTGGAATTAAATGGGGAACTGGGCAGTGATAAAGCATCTGCGATCGCGCATATGATCGCAACTTCTCTCGGTAACAGCAGCACGGATAATGTAACGATCATCGATTCCCTCGGTAATCTCCTGTATTCCGGTGAGACGCAGGCACAGGGCACAGGCAATGCGAGTACGCAGTTTGCGGTAAAACAGGATGCGGAAAATATCGTCAAGCAGGAAGTAAAGAGTGTGCTGCTTGGTACGAACCTGTATGATAATATCGAGGTTGCCAGCAATCTGGCGCTGGATTTTTCAACGTATAAAACGACAGAGCACAATTACTCCGCCCCGGACGGGCAGACGCAGGGCATGCTTGCCTCAGAGGACACCTACAATTCAGAAGCGGCCAATGGCGTGGCAGGCACACCCGGTACGACTTCCAATGATCAGGACGGTACTTATGTGATCGAGGATGGCAGCAACAGCTCCGAGACAGTAACGGAGGAATCCAGAAAGTATCTGCCGGATGAAAAGATCACAGAGCAGAATATTCCGGCGGGACTGATCCAGTATGACAGTTCTTCCGTATCCGTAACGGCGAAAAAGCTGCATATCTACAGAGAAGAGGATATTCAAAGTCAGGGACTTCTGACGAATATGACATGGGACGAGTATAAGGCTGCAAACGGTGAGCAGACAAAGCTTACGGTAGATGATGATGTATACAGCATTGTAAGTAATGCAACAGGTATTCCGACAGCAAATATTGCAATCGTTGCTTATGATGTACCGGTATTTATCGATAAAGAAGGTTCTTCGATAAAAGCAACGGATATTGTTCAGGTGATCCTGATCATTGCAATCCTGGCTGTGCTGGCATTTGTTGTGATCAGAAGCATGCGTGCGCAGAAAGCGGATCAGCAGGAGGAAGAGCTTGCAGTGGAATCACTGCTGCAGTCTACACCGCAGGAAGACCTGGAAGATATTGAGCTGGAATCCAAATCGGAGGAACGTAAGCTCATTGAAAAATTTGTGGATGAAAATCCCGAAGCAGTTGCAAATTTACTGCGCAACTGGCTGACGGAAGACTGGGGGTAGCCCATGGGTAAACATGGAGATTCGGAGATCAGCGGCGTACAGAAGGCGGCAATCCTTCTGATCGCACTCGGCCCTGAGAAGTCCTCTCAGATCTTCAAGCATCTGAAGGAAGAGGAAATCGAGGAACTGACGCTGGAGATTGCCAATACAAAAAGCATTACAACACAGACAAAAGATGAAGTGATCAAGGAGTTTTACGAGATCTGTCTGGCGCAGCAGTATATCGCGGAAGGCGGTATCGGATACGCCAAAGAACTTCTGGAAAATGCGCTCGGTACGGATAAGGCGATGGAAGTCATCGGCCGGCTGACCGCATCTCTGCAGGTAAAACCGTTTGAGTTTGTCAGAAAGGCAGATGCTTCCCAGCTTCTGAACTTCATTCAGGATGAGCATCCGCAGACGATCGCACTTATTCTTTCTTATCTGCCGGCGGGACAGGCTGCACAGATCATTTCCGCACTTCCGCCGGACAGACAGGCAGATGTGGCAATGCGTATCGCGACAATGGACAGAACAAGTCCGGATGTCATCAAAGAGGTAGAACGTGTGCTGGAGACAAAGCTTGCATCGCTTGTCAACCAGGAATACAACGTGATCGGCGGCGTCGATGCAGTCGTCGAGATCTTAAATACAGTAGACAGAGGAACAGAGAAGCATATCATGGAATCTCTGGAGATCGAAGAGCCGGAGCTGGCAGACGAGATCCGCAAGAAGATGTTTGTCTTCGAGGATATCCTGCTGCTTGATGACCGTGCGATCCAGAGAGTGCTTCGAGATGTGGATAATTCTGATCTGGCGATCGCCTTAAAGGGTGCAAACGAGCAGGTACAGAATGCAATCTTTAACAACCTGTCCAAACGTCTGGCTTCCATGATCAAGGAAGATATGGATTTCATGGGTCCTGTCAGAATGAAGGATGTAGAAGAAGCACAGCAGAAGATTGTCAATATTATCAGAAAGCTGGAGGATTCTGCTGAGATCGTTATTTCCAGAGGCGGAGGTGACGAGATCATTGTCTAGTCAGAGTTTATTTAAAGCGGGATTTGTGAAGCTGGATGCGGATGCTGTCCGTGTGATCAATTCCAATGACAGAATTTCCCAAAGGCTGGAATCCCTTCGGGAAATGCCTTCTTATCCGAATGAGATCATGGAGGAAGAAGAGGCATACATGGATGAAGCGGAAAATGATGAGACGGCTGCAGCAGAGCCGGACGGACAGTCTGATGCGCAGCTGATAGAAAGCTCACTGAATGAAAATGCAACGAAGCTGATCGAACAGGCAAACAGCCGCGCAGAGCAGATCATAGCAGAGGCAAATGCACAGGCACAGCAGATCATCGCAGATGCACAGGCACAGAGCCAGGCAGATGCGGGACGTGCGCTGGAACAGGCACAGCAGCAGGGTTATACACAAGGATATAGCGAGGGAAATCAGAAGGCGGTGCAGGAAACACAGGCAAAAATGGCAGAGCTTTCTGAAAAGGAAGCAGCCATGGAGCGGGAGTATCAGGAAAAGCTGGACAATGTGGAGCCATATCTGGTCGACAAGCTGACTGATATTTACGACCATATTTTTGCGGTAGATCTGTCAGAATACAGAAATGTGATATTCCATCTGATCAGCAACACGCTGCATGCACTGGAGAATACAGATACTTACCTGATCCATGTATCCGAGCAGGACTATCAGTTTGTCAGTATGCAGAAGGCACAGATCGCCGAGGATGGAGGCGTTAAGCCATCCATGCTTGAATTTGTGGAGGACCGGACGCTCGGGAAGAATGAGTGTCTGATCGAAACACCGGATGGCATATATGACTGCAGTCTTTCCGTGCAGCTTTCAGAACTGAAACGGAAGCTGCTTTTGTTGTCCTATTCGGGAGCAAAGGAGCAATGAGTGTGTCAGATACATGTGTGAATATTGAAAAATATGATGAATTAAAGGAAGAACTTTATTTTAAAAGACTGGGAAAGATCGCAGGTGTGGTTGGTCTGACGATAGAATCGGTAGGACCGGATGCCAGATTGGGCGATCTTTGCCGCATTTATAAGAGCGGACGCTGCGGAGATTATATTTCTGCAGAGGTTGTCGGCTTTAAAGACGGACTGACGCTGCTCATGCCTTATGAGGTGACGGACGGTATCGGCGGCGGCTGTATCGTGGAAAACGAGGGCTGCCCGCTGACGGTGCATGTAGGACCTTCTTTACTGGGGAAAACACTGGATGGCCTTGGCAGACTTCCGGATGGCAGTTTCCCACAGGGAATGGAGTATCCGGTAGAAGCACCGCCGCCTGATCCGATGGCAAGAGAGATCATCGATACCGTACTTCCGCTTGGTGTAAAGGCGGTAGACGGACTGATCACAGTCGGAAAAGGACAGCGTATCGGCATTTTTGCCGGCTCCGGTGTCGGTAAATCTACCTTGATGGGTATGTTTGCCCGCAATACAAAAGCGGACATCAATGTGATCGCACTGATCGGAGAACGAGGCAGGGAAGTGCGGGAATTTATAGAGAGAGACCTCGGAGAAGAGGGAATGCGGCGTTCGGTCGTTGTTGTGGCGACTTCCGATAAACCGGCGCTGGAACGTAATAAAGCTGCCAAGACGGCTACGGCGATCGCAGAGTATTTCCGCGATCAGGGAAAGGATGTCCTTCTGATGATGGATTCCCTGACACGTTTCAGCATGGCACAGCGTGAGATCGGACTGGCAAGCGGAGAGCCGCCGGTAACAAGAGGTTATCCGCCAAGCGTGTACTCGGAAATGCCGAAGCTTTTAGAGCGCGCGGGACGTTCTGATAAAGGTTCGATCACCGGACTGTATACTGTCCTGGTGGACGGTGATGATTTTAACGAACCGATCACGGATACGGCTAGAAGTATTCTGGACGGGCATATTATGCTGGATCGAAAGCTGGCACATAAGAACCATTATCCTGCGATCGATATTTTGCAGAGTATTTCCCGTTGCATGAGCCAGATCGCGTCGAAGGAGCATAAGCAGGCAGCAGGTAAGCTGAAAAATGTCATGGCAACTTATCATGAAGCGGAAGATCTGATCAATATCGGAGCCTATAAAAAGGGCAGCAATCCCGATATCGATTATGCGATCGAGAAGATCGGCGCAGTAAATGATTATGTCATGCAGCAGACGGATGAAAAGTTTGAATTTGAAGAAGAAGTCAATATGCTGGAGCAGATATTTGAAGCCTGACAGGCAGGGGAATAAGCAATGGCAAAATTCCGGTATCGGATGCAGAATATATTAAATATCAAAGAAAAGCTGGAGATGCAGGCAAAAAATGAATTCGCGGCTGCCAATATGGAGCTTTTAGAAGAGCAGGAGCGGCTTTCTGTGATGCTGCAGGAAAATGCGGCGCTGCAGGAGGAAGGCAGAAAGCTCAGGCAGAAGGAAAGTCTCAGTATCCGGGATATTGCGGATAACAGCCTTTCTGTTTCTCTGATGAAAGAAAAAATGAAAAGACAGGCACTTGCCATTCATCGGGCAGAGCAGAAGGTGGAAGAAAAGCGGAAGGCAATGACGGATCTGATGCAGGAGAGAAAAACGCAGGAGGTTTTGCGGGATAAGGCGTTTGAAGTCTTTCTGCAGGAGGAAAAGGCGGAAGAAGGAAAGCAGATCGACCAGCTGACCAGCTATACATACGGACAGAAGGCAAAGAAGGAAGAGAGCAGGTGACAAAATGGAAGATACGGAGAAACAGACAACAGATCTGAAAGCTGATAAAAAACGGCTGAAGGATGAAAAAAATAAACTAAAGCAGGAACAGAAGAAGCAGCGGAAAGAAGCCCGGGCGCGTGCAAAAGAAATTGCACTGGAGGAAGCACAGCTTGATGATGATTCGGAAGGAAATCCTGCATCCGTCATATTGATCACGATCGTGATCGTGGCGATCTGGCTTCTGATCCTCGGACTTCTGATCAAACTGGATGTGGGAGGCTTTGGCAGCAATGTCATGACACCGATCCTGAGAAATGTACCGGTCGTCAATAAGATCCTGCCGGCATCGGAATCTGCGGCCGATGAGAGTGGATATGAAGGGTACAGCTCTTTGCAGGAGGCGGTCGACCAGATCAAGACACTGGAGCTTCAGCTTTCCGCAGCGACAGCGGAATCGCAGACGGATGAGACGACGATCGCGCAGATGCAGGCAGAGATCGAAAGACTGAAAACGTTCGAAAATAACCAGCTGGAATTTCAGAAGATCAAAAATGAATTTTATCAGGAAGTTGTTTATGCGGAAAAAGGACCGGGCGCAGACGAATATGCCAAGTATTATGAGTCTATGGATCCGACGACAGCAGAGGCGCTATATAAAGAGGTTGTCGCCAAACAGCAGGAAACGACGGAAATACAGGATTATGCAGCTGCATATTCCGCAATGAAGCCAAAAGAGGCAGCAGCGATCTTTGAATCCATGACGGATAATCTTCAGCTGGTTGCCCGGATTCTGGGTGTGATGTCAGCAGACGACAGAGGAAAGATACTTGGTGTGATGGACGCGGCAGTAGCGGCGCGAGTTACAAAAATTATGGATCCGGAAAGCTAATATTTGTGCCCGGACGACCGATATAAATAATAGAGTTCTGTACAGATACGGAACTCAAAAATCGGAAGGAAAGGAGGAGCCATATGACAAGTAATGCAATTAGCAATCTTGCAGGGGCGACAGGGTATCAGATGAGTGCTCCAAAGGCGCAGCAGAATGCGGAACAGAGTTTTTCGGATATGCTCAGACAGACAGCCCCGACAGTGCAAAGCCCGGCAGATGGTGTACAGCAGACCGCGGAGCCGGCAAAAGAGCAGCCGAAGCAGACAGATCTGCAGCAGACAGAAGATACCGCTGCAGAAGAACCGAAGCAGGAAGAAGAAACCGGAGAACCGGATGCGGTATTGCTTTCGGATGTGATGCAGCAGATCCTGCAGCAGATCACGGAGCAGCTCGGTGTTTCGCCGGAAGAAGTCCTGCAGGCGATGGATGCACTTGGTATTTCCGCGGAAGATCTTTCGCAGAATATGGCAGCACTATTGTCAGAGCTGACAGGTACGGATCAGATGGCGGTTCTGACGGATGAATCGCTTTATACACAGGTAAGTGATCTGGCAAATGCGGTAGAGCAGACGATCGAAGAGTTGGCAGATACTTTGGGGATGGATAAAGAGCAGATGACAACACTTCTGCAAGACAGCGTAAAGGAACCGGAAGAGCCGGCTATTGTAGTGGAACAGGAATCTGCAGCACCTGTTACCGATATGCAGCAGGAAAGCACAGGCGATCAGGAAGTACAGACGGCAGAGCGGTTTGACCTGCAAAGGACACAAAAGATCATAGATCAGATTGCGGATTATGTGAAGATACATTCGAGCGAAAAGCTCACTTCAATGGAGATCGCGCTAAATCCGGCAAGTCTTGGCAGTGTGAACCTGCACGTATCCTCAAAGGGTGGTGTGATCAGCGCACAGCTGTATGCACAGGATGAGGCAGTCAGGGCAGCTCTGGAGAGTCAGGTGGCAGCATTGAAGGAATCGCTGGAAGCACAGGGCATGAAGGTAGATGCGATCGAAATTACGGAGCACAGCCATCAGCTGGAACAGAATCTGGATCAGAACGGCGGGCAGCAGGAAAGTGCAGAAGCACAGAAAAAGTCAGGCAGAAGACTTTTAAATCTGGATGAACTTCCGGAAGAGGAAGCCTATGAAGAGAAAATGACACAGGCAGAAAAACTGCAGATTGAAATGATGCGGATGGGCGGTAACAAACTGAACTTCCAAGTATAAAAGAAAGGAGAGAAGCATGGGCGTAGCAGCAATTGTAGAAGATGGCAAGATCACAAATGCAAAATCGACAACAAGTACAAAGGAAAAATCCTCAACACTCGGCAAAGATGATTTCCTGCAGCTTTTAGTAGCGCAGATGAAATTTCAGGATCCGCTTGAGCCGACTTCCAATACGGAATACATAGCACAGTATGCGACGTTCTCGGAAGTGGAACAGATCCAGAATATGAGTAAGAGCATGGATCTGAGCAGAGCCTCAAGCCTTGTCGGACAGACCGTACAGATCACTTCCACGGATGATAACGGCAAAGAAACGACGAAGATGGGTAAAGTGGATTATGTAAAATATGAGAACGGAAAAGCAATGGTTTCCGTTGATGAGGAACTGTACTCTCTGGATGATGTGACTTATGTATGTGATCAGGACTACCTGACAGCTTTCGGACTGGCACAGACGCTTGTATCGGATATGGCAAAGCTTCCGAAGATTGAACAGGCAACAGCATCTGATAAAGAAGCAATTGAAAAGGTTCTGAAACAATATGATGATATGAATGATTATCAGAAGACATTCTTATCAAAGTCAGTTGTCGGTTCACTGGAAGAATATCGCAAGAAGCTGGCTGAACTTTCCGGCAATAAAGCAGATGACACGGAGAATGCAGACGGTGATAAAGCAGACGGCGGCAAAACAGACGGCGGCAATGATACAGCACAGGATGTATAGAAACGGAGGCGGAATATGAGTATACAGATAAACCCATACATATCCGCTTTGCAGGAAACACAGAAAGCCCCGGTTTCAAAAACGCAGGAAAAAAGCGAAGCAGGCAGCTTTGGAGCATTACTGGAAGAAAAGCAGAAACAGCTTGATACACAGACTGTCAGATTTTCCAAGCATGCGGCAAACAGGCTGTCGGAAAGAAATATCAGTCTTTCGGAAGGTCAGCTGAAGCGTTTGAGCGAGGGGATGGATAAGGCAAGCGGAAAAGGAATCAAGGAACCGCTTGTGCTGATCGATAATCTGGCATTTATCGTCAGTACCGGATCCAGAACAGTGATCACGGCGACGAGTCAGGATCAGACACAGGAAAACATTTTTACAAATATTGATGGTACCGTAATCAACTAGCCGGACCTTACAGGAGGCTATCGGTTCCTGAATGACAGAGGGAACGAAAACGTACCACAAGGAGGTCATTTACTATGATGAGATCACTCTACTCTGGTGTATCGGGTCTGAAGACGCACCAGACAAAAATGGATGTTATTGGTAATAACATCGCAAATGTAAACACAACTGCATTCAAATCACAGTCCATTACATTTTCAGAACTGATGTATCAGACAACACAGGCAGCTTCGGGTGCCAATACACAGACCGGCAAGGCAGGTACCAATGCCCGTCAGATCGGTCTTGGCGTAAAATCAGGTGCGATCACTGCATCTGTGGAAACACCGGGCTCTTCTCAGTCTACGGGAAATCCGTTTGATATCAAACTGACCGGTAATTCTTTCTTTATCGTCAGCGACGGATCATCCAATTTCTTTACAAGGGACGGATCTTTCTATGTAGACGGTCAAGGCAATCTGGCTATGAGCTCTAACGGTTATACCGTACGGGGCTGGGGTGTGGATAACGGAAAGATCGTCAGAGATACGGTCAGCCCGCTTCGTATCATGAGCTCCGATAATATGACATATCCACCGGAGGCTACCACACAGGCACACGTTTCCGGTATTGTGGATAAGAATGATACTTCCGTCAGCTCGGAAGCAGGTAAGATCATCAGCATCAGCTTCTTCGATAACCGCGGATATTCCTATACGGCAAAGCTTTCCATGAAGGCAACAGCAGCAGAAGGACAGTATACGGTAGAATTGACAGATATTCTTGATTCCAAGGGAAATGCGATCGATAAAACAAATATTAAACTCGGTTCTGTCAGAAACGTGGCAGAGAGCAAGAAGCTTTCTCTGGCAAACGGCTGCAGTGTCAATGGTACTACGCTGACGTATCTGGATGAGGCAGGTCAGAACCAGACAATGGATCTGAGCGGAAATCTGACAGATGCCCAGAAGAAGATACTGGCAGAGTCTTACGGCTTTACCTCCTACGATGAAATGGCAAAGCTGTATGTGACGGGAGCTGATGGTACTGTTACGACACTGGGAGCCCATCTGGACGGTGGAACCTTTGCACAGGTGATCAATGCAGCGGATGGCAGTATTGCAACAGACGGAAAGCAGATCACAGGCGGTATTATCCAGTATAATACGGCAACAGGTGAGATCCAGAGTGTCAACGGATTGACCAATAACCTGAATCTGGTGCTTGACTTTGGAGATCAGCCGGGCAGTGCATTTGAGAATATTACGATTGACTTTTCACCATCCTCTAACTACAACAACAACGGAACGAGTACGATCAGCGGTGATTACGGTGATGTTGATGGCAAAGGAACCGGTAGGAAGCTTGGTGAAATGACGGGCATTTCCATCCAGACAGACGGTATGATCTATGCGGCATACGATAATGGTATGACAAAGCTGCTTGGTCAGATCGCGGTTGCAAGCTTTGCAAATCCATCCGGTCTGCAGAAGGAAGGTGATAACCTGTATTCCGCAACCTTAAACTCCGGACAGTTTGATGGCATCGGTATGGATGTTACAAGTGACGGCGGTTATATGACGACAGGTGTTCTGGAAATGAGTAACGTAGATCTTTCTTCTGAATTTACAGAAATGATCACAACGCAGAGAGGTTTCCAGGCAAACTCCAGAATTATTACAGTTTCTGACACATTGTTGGAAGAACTTGTCAATCTGAAGAGATAAATTTGATGAAATAAAGAAAAAGCCTCTGTATCTTGTATACAGGGGCTTTTGTAATAGTAAATAATCTACTCAGGGCCTTTTGCCTGCCTATGAGCAAGCTCACATGGGTTTAGACTTTTTGCCCCTGTCATCATTAAATATAGGGGGAATCTCTGTAATAAAAAAACGGGATTTAAGTGGTCGGGGTGGTTTAGAAATGCAAAAAGGCATAGACAAGATACAAAAAATTTAGTAGAATTGATTAGTAAGATTAGAGGTATGTATATACATACAAAATAATGGGTAGGTGAAAAAATTGGATATAGCTTCCATTATCGGAATGGTCATGTGTGGCTTTTTCCTGATATACGGTATTTGCAGCGGTGACGACGGGGCAGCGGCACTTGGCAATTTCTATGATTTCTCGTCTATATTGATCACATTCGGTGGTGCGGTCTGTGCGACACTGGCAAGTCATACTTTGTCTGACTTTCTGGCTGGTTTAAAGAGTTTTCTTCTGATCTTTAAAACGCCGGCGCTTGATACACCGCAGATCATTTCCAAAATTATAGAGCTATCAAATGTAGCAAGAAAAGAAGGATTGCTTTCTTTGGAAGAGGCAGCGGCAGATCTGGACGATGCCTTTTTGAAGAAGGGAATCCTGTTGATTGTTGACGGAACAGATCCGGAGCTTGTCCGTGGTATCATGGATACGGAGCTGGGCAGTATCGATGCAAGACACAAAAAGCGGATTGGTTTCTGGGATGCACTTGGCGCCATGGGTCCTGCCTGGGGTATGATCGGTACGCTGATCGGTCTGATCAACATGTTAAAGAATATGTCGGATGTAACATCAGTCGGACCGAATATGTCCGTTGCACTTGTTACAACGTTTTATGGTTCAGTGCTTGCCAACTGGCTTTGCACGCCTGTTTCCGCAAAGCTGAAGGCTGATAATGATGCGGAGATCGAGGCAAAGGAGATCATGGTGGAAGGTCTGTTATCCATACAGGCAGGTGAAAACCCGCGTGTTATTGAAGAAAAGCTGAAATCCTTCCTGGCACCGAAAGACAGAACGACGGTCGGAGAAGAGGAGGCGGAAGTAAATGGCTAAGAAGCGGCAGGAAGAACCACCGAAGGGTTCCCCCGCATGGATGGCGACGTTCAGTGATCTGATGAATCTGCTTCTTTGTTTCTTCGTGCTTCTGTTTTCCATGTCTACTGTAGACGCACAGAAGTTTGAAGCAGTGGCTGCATCCTTTTCACAGACGTTCAGTATTTTTGAGGCCGGTGCAACTGCGATCGGAGACGGCATTCTGATCAGTAACGGCGTCAGTCAGCTCAATGAGCTTGATAACTACATAAACAGTACCGGTAAATCAGCAGATACCGACACACAATCAGATGCGCTTGAGGCATATCAGGCAGCTTCCATGGAGCAGGCAGAGCAGATGGCTGAGAATATAGAAGAAAGCCTGCAGGAAGATCACGGGGAATATAACAGCGATATTTCAGTGGATTTTACATCCCAGTATGTTTCGTTGAATCTGAACGGTGCTTTTTTGTTTGATTCGGGCAGTGATCAGATCAGGGAAGAGGCAAAGCCGCTTCTGGACAAGGTGGGACAGATACTGGAGCGTTATGCGGGCAGTACGATCGAGATTGAAGGTCATACGGACAATGTGCCGATCCATAATGCCAGATTTGCCAACAATGATGAGCTGTCAAGCTTCAGAGCCCTTTCGGTATTTGATTATTTTATGTCTACGACCACACTTGATCCGGCAAAGATCAAACATTCCGGACGCGGTGAGTATGTTCCGGTTGCAGATAATGCGACACCGGAGGGAAGAGCAAAAAACCGGCGTGTAGAGATCAAGATCTATACAGAATTATCTGATTATGAATAAAAGGGAGTTTTAAAATGAAAAAGAATTTAATGTCAGTTCTGATTTTGGCGCTTCTGATCGTTAATATCGTGCTGACAGTAATTACAATGGTCAGCGTGACATCGACAAACAAAAAGACCGCATCGGTGGTAAACAGTATTGCAACGGTTCTGAATCTGGAGCTGAATACAAGCGGAGAGGATACGGCGGAAAAAGAGGTATCCATTGATGATACGGCTGTATATAATATCGAAGATTCCATGACGATCCCGCTTCGTAAGGGTGAAGACGGTAAGGATCATTATGCACTCGTTTCGGTGTCTCTTGCCATGAATACAAAAGACAAAGATTATGAGACATACGGAACAAAGATCGCAGATAATGAAAGTCTGATCAAAGGTGAGATCGTAGAAGCATTTGGCAGCTATACGATGGAACAGATCCAGGCGGATTCGGATGTTGTCAGAGATGATATACTGGCAAGGATCCAGGGACTTTATGATTCAAAGTTTGTTTATAAAGTTACATTCCGCGATATTATCATCCAGTAGTCTGGTGAAAGAAATGACATATGTCATGACAGGAGGTGAGTCAGGTGGGAGAGGTTTTATCTCAAAATGAGATAGACAGCCTGCTGCAGGCACTGAGCACCGGCGAGCTGGATGTGGAAGAGATGAAAACGGCGCCGGAGAAGTCGGTAAAAAATTATGACTTTAAGAGGCCGGCAAAGTTTTCAAAAGAGCATCTTCGTACGCTGGAAATCATATTTGAACATTACGGACGGCTTCTTTCCACGAATCTTCCGGTTTATCTGCGAAAAACGGTACAGGTCAGTGTGGCAAGTTCCGAAACAGTTACTTTTTCGGAATTTACAAACGCATTGAGTAATCCGGTTGTGCTGGGTATTATCAATTTTGCACCGATGGTGGGGGATATCATTTTGGAACTTTCCACGAATATCGGCTTTGCAATACTGGATCGTATGCTGGGAGGCGCCGGAAAGCCCCTGGAGAAGAACAGGGAGTTCTCAGAAATTGAATTGTCAATACTTGACAAGATCATGGTCACCTGTATGCAGCTGTTGCGGGAACCATGGAAAAATGTAGTGGATCTGGATCCGTTTATGGAACGAATCGAGACAAATGCACAGTTTGCACAGATCATAGCCCCGAATGAAATGATCGCGATCGTGACACTGAATATCAAGATCGGTGATGTGGAAGGGTATATGAATGCATGTCTTCCTTATATTACGCTGGAAGATATCATGGATAAATTAAATACGAAGTTCTGGTTCTCTACGATGCAGAATGCAAGCGGAGAGAATTATGCAGAATATATCAGTTCGATGATCAAGCGAACTGAGATTCCGGTCAAAGCAGTGCTTGGAAAGAGTGTTGTTTCCGTCATGGATTTTGCCGGATTACAGGTCGGAGATGTCATCCGGCTTGATTCCAAGGTAGACGATGAAATGGAAGTTTATGTTGGTAATATTAAAAAATTTACTGCGTTACCCGGTACAAGCAAAGATAATTATGCTGTACGGATCACGTCAGTTGTCAGAGAGGAGGAATAAATAAATGGACGGTATGCTGTCACAGGACGAAATAAATGCACTGTTATCAGGCATGAACGCAGGCAGTTCAGATCCACAGCCGGATCCGCAGCCGGCAGCAACGGATGAGATCCTTACGGATATCGAAAAGGATGCCATTGGTGAGATCGCAAATATCAGCATGGGAACATCCGCTACCACGCTTTATTCCCTGGTAAACCGTAAGGTTAATATCACAACCCCGACGGTATCTATTGCAAATTGGAAAAATTTTATAGACGAACAGGAAAAACCGTGCGTTTTTATTCAGATTAAATATACGGAGGGTCTGGATGGTGCAAATATCCTGATCCTGCGGGAGAGAGATGTCAAGGTCATTACCGATCTGATGATGGGCGGTGATGGAAGCAATATAGACGGAGAGCTGGGAGAACTGCACCTGAGTGCCATTTCTGAGGCGATGAACCAGATGATGGGATCTTCTGCGACCTCCCTTTCTTCCATGCTTGGCAGGATGATTGATATCAGTCCGCCGGAAGCAAGTCTTGTAAATGTACTTGAAAATAAAAACGGAGCAGATATTGCACCGTTTCTGGGCGGCGATTTTGTAAAAATCGAATTCAGAATGCAGATTGAAGATCTGGTAGACAGTACGATCATGCAGCTGTATCCGATCGATTTCGCAAAATCTCTCTATGAGATCTTTATGGGACAGCAGATGGGCACGAATACCGCAGCCGCACCACAGCCGGATCCTGCGCCGCAGCCGCAGCCGGATCCTGTGCCACAGCCGGTTCCGCAGCCTTATGTTCCTCCGCAGGTAGAAATGCCGCAGATGCAGCAGGCAATGCCACAAATGCAGATGCAGCAGATGCCACAGATGCAGCCAATGCAGCAGGCAAATATACAGCCTGCACAGTTCCAGGCATTCAATACGCAGATGCCACAGCAGATGGCAGGTCAGGAAAATATCGGCCTGATCATGGATGTACCGCTGGAGGTTACTGTAGAGCTTGGCAGAACCAAAAAGTCCATTGCGGAGATCCTGGATTTTACGCCGGGTACGATCATCGAACTGGATAAGATCGCAGGAGAGCCGATCGATGTACTGGTAAACGGAAAGTTTGTTGCCAAAGGTGAGGTAGTTGTAATTGAAGAAAGCTTTGGTATCAGAGTGACAGAGATTATAAAATAAAATTCATTTAGGAGAGAGAATTATGGCAAAGAATATTTTGATTTGTGATGACGCAGCGTTTATGAGAATGATGATCAAGGATATCTTAACCAAAAACGGTTATAATGTGGTCGGAGAAGCCGAGAATGGTTTAAAGGCTGTTGAGAAGTACACAGAGACAAAACCGGATCTGGTGCTCATGGATATCACAATGCCTGAGATGGACGGTATCCAGGCACTGAAAAAGATCAAAGAACTGGATCCCGGTGCAACAGTTATCATGTGTTCCGCAATGGGACAGCAGGCAATGGTTATTGAATCTATCCAGGCCGGTGCCAAAGATTTTATCGTAAAGCCGTTCCAGGCAGACCGTGTAATTGAAGCCGTGAAAAAGGTAGTGGGCTGATATGATCCTTGCGGCAGGTATGTTAGAATCAGCAGCCCGTCTGTTTACGGTGATACTGATCTTCCTGTTTGTTTTACTGCTGACCTACGGAACAACACGCTATATTGCCCGCTTTCAGAAACAACAGATCGACACGACCAATATAGAGATCGTGGAGACTTCCAGGATTGCGCCTAATAAGTATCTGCAGATCGTGCGGGCGGGAGAGAAATATATTCTTCTTGCAGTCTGTAAGGATACAGTGACGATGCTGTCGGAGCTGGATCCGGGTACGCTGAAACCAAAGCAGGAGACAGCACAGATGGATTTCAAACAGATCCTGGAGAAAGCAAGGAAGTATGCGGCGGACAGTAAAAACGATAAGAAACGGGCGGATAAAAATGAGTAAATGGTACATACGGCTTGTAATGTTTTTTTGTGCGGTAGTTTTGTTTTTTTCTGCAGGGAGCATCAAGGCAGAAGCTTCTACCATGAACAGACATCTGGCAGGAGATACGGAAACAAGAACCAATATTACAGAGCCGGGCACATCGGATTCCGCAGAGGATCTGAAAAATCTGAATATAGCAAATACAATGACGGTTACGTACAGTGATGGGAACGGTACACTGGCAGGGTCTCTCAGAATATTGCTGATCCTGACGGCAATTGCAGTCGCACCGACTCTTTTGATCTGCCTGACAAGTTTTACACGTATCCTGATCGTGCTCCATTTTACCAGAATGGCATTGAATACGCAGTCCGCGCCACCCAATCAGGTGCTGATCGGTCTGGCACTTTTTCTGACGTTTTTTATTATGAGTCCGACGATCAATACGATCAATGAGGATGCGATCAAACCGTTTGAGGCCGGCGAGATCACGCAGGAGGAGGCTCTGGAGACCGGAGTGAAGCCACTGCGTGAGTTTATGTATAAGCAGACACAGATCAAGGATGCACAGATGTTCTGCGAGATCGGCAATATCGAATGGACGGGAGAGCTTTCCGACATCCCGACGAGTGCCCTGATCCCTGCGTTTATGGTAAGTGAGCTGCGGACGGCATTTATTATCGGCTTTGTGATCTACATTCCGTTTCTTGTGATCGATATGGTTGTGGCATCAGCCCTGATGAGTATGGGTATGATGATGCTTCCGCCGACAACGATTTCCATGCCGTTTAAGATTTTGTTATTTGTACTGGCAGATGGCTGGAATCTGGTCATTGTAAATCTTGTGAAAACATTTTACTAGGAGGATGAGGTATGACAGTTGATCTTGTTGTGGAACTTGCAAATAAAGCCCTTTATACCGTCATATTAACGTCAGCTCCGGTACTTATTGTTTCGCTTGTGATCGGTCTGATCGTCAGCATTTTTCAGACCGTTACGTCAATCCAGGAGCAGACACTTACTTTCGTACCGAAGATCGTAGCGGTTTTTGTAACACTGATGATCTTAGGACACTGGATGCTGAACCAGATGACGAACCTCATGGTTGATATGTGGTCGGACTTTTCTGTATATATCAGGTAATGGATCATGATAGAGTATAGTTTTTCAATCCAGGAACTTGAAATATTATTATTATATTTTGTCAGAGTGACATGTTTTATTTATGCAGCACCGTTTTACAGTATGAATAATACACCGAATCAGTTTAAGATCGGTCTGGGATTGTTTGTGTCTTATCTGCTTTATGCAGTGTCATTGCCGCATCAGGAACTGGTTTATGGGACTGTACTGGAATATGCGGTCATTGTGATGCGGGAAGCACTTGTCGGTCTGATCATCGGATGGGGCGCAAATATCTGCAGCTCCATTGTTTTATTTGCGGGACGTCTTGTCGATATGGAGATCGGTTTTGCCATGGTCAATGCGATCGATCCGACGACGAAGGAAAATGCGACGATCTCAGGCTTCTACTATCAGTATACGGTAATGCTTCTTCTGATCGTATCCGGTATGCACCGCTATATTCTGCAGGCACTGGCGCAGACTTATGAGCTGATCCCTGTAAATGGGGCAGTATTTCGTTCAGAGCCGATGATGAAAGCAGTGCTCAGTTTTATGAGCTCTTATATCAATATCGGTTTTCAGATCTGTCTGCCGATTTTCTGTGTGACGCTCATCGTCAATGTTGTACTGGGCATTTTGGCAAAGGTGGCACCGCAGATGAATATGTTTGCGGTCGGTATGCAGATCAAGATTCTGATCGGCCTGGGCGTTATGTTTCTGACGACGGGCATGCTGCCTTATGTCAGCGATTATATTTATAAAGAGATGAAGATCATGATCGTCTCATTTGTGGAGGCAATCATGCCATGATAGAATACAGACTACAGTTTTTCGCCAAAGAAGGACCGGGCGGAGAAAAAACAGAAAAACCAACGGCAAAAAAGCTCGAAGATGCCAGAAAAGAAGGACAGGTTGCAAAGAGCCGCGAGGTATCCAATGCATTTACAATGATCGCACTTTTTGTTCTGCTGAAGTTATCTCTTTCTTTTCTGGGGGATCAGTTTTTGGGCAGCTTTGAAGACTCTTATAATTATATTCCGGAAGTGGTCGGTCTGACAGACGGTAAGATACGGAGCGGAGATTTTTCCATGCTGCTGTTTCATATGCTTTTGCGGATGCTTCTTACCATGGCTCCCTTTCTTGCGGTCGGATTTGTGGTTGCGTTTCTTTCTGATTATTTACAGGTAAAATGGAAGGTAACAACAAAACCTTTGCAGCCGAAATTCAGTAAGATGAATCCGATCAACGGATTTAAACGTATTTTTTCCGTCAATTCTCTGATGGAGCTTTTGAAATCTATTCTGAAGATCGGACTGATCAGTTATGTGGTTTATACGACGGTCAGGGACAAGCTGCAGGTCATTTACCTGCTGTTTCACATGACACTGTGGCAGGGAATTGCTGCTGCCGCTGATATCGCGATTTCAATCGGTATGAAGGTATCGATCGTTTATGTTATTATCGCGGTACTTGATTTTTCATACCAGAAGCATAAGTTCAACAAAGATCAGATGATGACAAAGCAGGAGATCAAGGATGAATATAAGAATGCTGAAGGAGATCCTGCCATAAAGGGAAAACAGAGGCAGAGAATGCAGGAAGCTTCCCGCAGGCGTATGATGCAGGATATTCCCAAAGCGGATGTTGTTATTACGAACCCAACCCATTTTGCGGTGGCTATTCAATATGATGCCGAGGTAGCAGCAGCACCTGATGTGCTCGCAAAAGGAGAGGATCATCTGGCGGCGAAGATTAAGGAAGTTGCCAGAGAAAATAAAGTAGAAATTGTAGAAAATAAACCACTTGCCCGTATGTTGTATTATAATGTGGATATCGGGCAGCAGGTACCGCCGGAATTGTATCAGGCGGTTGCGGAGGTGCTGGCAATGGTTTATCATATGCAGGGGAAGATATAGGATAAATCGTTTCTTAAGATAAGAAAAAAATATGATCAGGAAAGGAAGGTGATGGAATGAAAAAAGCAGATCTTGCAGTTGCAGGCTATGTCCTGGCGGCATTTATTATGTTGATCGTGCCAATTCCATCAGGTCTTCTTGATGTTCTGCTGTGTATTAACATGGCAGTAGCGTTTACGATCATGTTTGGCAGTATGTTTGCAAAAGAAGCACTGGATATGTCTTATTTCCCGACAGTTCTGTTATTCACGACCATATTCAGGATTTCCCTGAATGTATCTTCCACCCGTCTGATCCTGACAAGCGGCGATCCGGGTAATGTTGTCCGTACATTCGGACAGTTCGTAGGTGGTAATGACCTGATCATGGGTGCGATCGTCTTTATTATTCTGATCATCATCCAGTTTATGGTCATCAACAAAGGTTCCGAACGTGTGGCTGAAGTAACGGCGCGATTTACACTGGATGCCATGCCCGGTAAACAGATGGCAATCGACGCGGACTTAAATACAGGCGCGATCACTGACAAGCAGGCAAAGGAACGACGTGATAAGATCCAGCAGGAAGCCAGCTTCTTCGGTTCCATGGATGGTGCGGTCAAGTATGTAAAGGGAGATGCAACCGCAGGTCTGATCATCACCGCCGTGAATATTGTCGGGGGTATTCTGATGGGAATGTTCCGCCAGGGGCTTAATTTTAATACAGCACTGAATACTTACGCAGTTCTGACGATCGGTGACGGACTTGTCAGCCAGATCCCATCTCTTCTGATCTCCTTATCAACCGGTATTCTGGTGACTAAGGGCAGTAAGGATGCAGATTTCGGTGCAGCACTGATCAGTCAGCTTTTTGGCGTACCGCGTACGATGTATATGGTAGGTGCGGTACTGATCGGCCTTGGTATTGTGACACCGCTGAATACGATCATTTTTGTCGGAGTAGGTGTTGCTTTTGTGGTAACGGGACGTATGATGGCAGGTACGATCGAAACGGCGCAGATTGAAAATGAAGCAAATCAGGAGGAGATGGCGGCAGAGGAGATCAGACAGCCGGAAAATGTTACCTCGCTTCTGCAGGTCGATCCGATCGAGCTGGAGTTTGGTTATGGTATCATACCGCTGGCTGATGTCAATCAGGGCGGAGATCTTCTTGACCGTGTTGTTATGATCAGACGGCAGATCGCACTTGAGCTTGGTACGATCGTTCCGATCATCAGACTGCGTGACAATATCCAGCTGAATCCGAATCAATATATTATCAAGATCAAAGGAATCCAGGTCAGTGAGGGAGAGATTCTGTTTGATCATTATATGGCAATGAATCCCGGTTATGTAGAGGAAGAGATCACAGGTATCAAGACGTTTGAACCTTCCTTCCATCTGCCGGCTGTCTGGATCACAGAAGGACAGCGTGAGCGTGCGGAAAGCCTTGGTTATACGGTAGTCGATCCACCGTCCATTATTGCAACTCATCTGACGGAAGTGATCCGCCAGCATATTGCAGAGCTTCTGTCCCGCCAGGATGTACAGAATCTGGTGGACAACTTAAAGGAAAGCAATCCTTCCATTGTGGAAGAACTGGTGCCAAAGATGCTGGGACTTGGCGAAGTACAAAAGGTATTGCAGAATCTGCTGCGTGAAGGCATTTCTATCCGTGATCTGCTGACTATTTTTGAAACACTGGCAGATTATGCCCAGACAACGAGAGATACGGATGTTCTGACCGAATATGTCAGACAGAGCCTGAAGCGCGCGATCTCTGCAAAATATTTCCCTGCAAATGAAACAACAAGCGTGGTAACACTGGATCCGAAGGTCGAGCAGGAGATCATGAGCAGTGTCAAGCAGACGGAACAGGGCGCATATCTGACACTGGCACCGGAGCGGACAAAGGCGATCATGGCAAGTGTTCAGACGGAAATCGATAAACTGGAGAGTCTCGGTAAAAATCCAATCATTATTACTTCACCGATCGTTCGTATGTATTTTAAACGGTTGACAGAGGATTATTTTAAAGATTTGATCGTTGTTTCCTATAATGAGGTGGAGACAAATGTTGAATTACAATCAGTTGGGATGGTGACCGCATAAATGATCATAAAAAAATTTCAGGCAAAAACAGAAGAGACAGCGCTTGAGCTGGCAAGAAAAGAACTTGGCAGCGGTATTGTTGTCATGAATGTAAAAAAAGTGAAAAAGAAAGGTCTGTTCAGCATCTTTAAGCCACAACAGGTAGAAGTGACGGTGGCTCTTGAGGAAGAGGAAAAACAGAATTTCCGCGAAGCGGTTGCGAAGGTCAGTGAGATTGCCAGACAGAGTGAAGCGGCTGGAAACACCCGGAGCGCGAAAACGGAACCGGAACAGCAGGCAAAGCAGGGAAAGGCAGAGCCGGGACCACAGCCGGAGAAACAGAGACAACAGGAGAAACAGAGACAACAGGAGAAACAGAGGCAGCCTGAGAAAAATACGCAGACAATTGACAGCAGACAGGAGAGCGCGATCGAAGAAAAACTGAGCACCTTACAAAATCTGCTGGAAAAACAGATCAGTGATGTGCAGGAGAAGGAAAAAGACAGCACGGAAGAAGAAAAGAAGGAAGACAGTAATGTCGCATTCTTTCAGCTGCTGTACAAGATGCTTCTGGATAATGAAATCGATGAAACATATGCCGGTCAGCTTGTAGACGAGCTGGATGGCAGCGTAAAGCCGGATATGCCGATCGACTATCTGCTTTCCGTTGTATATCAGAAAATGGTGCTGAAGTTTGGGCAGATCAAAACAATACAGCCCGCGGAAAAAGGACCGAAGCTGGTTTATTTTATAGGACCTACAGGAGTCGGAAAAACGACGACAATTGCAAAGATCGCATCCCGGTTCAGTGTTGTGGAAAAGAAAAAGATCGTGCTTCTGACGGCAGATACTTACCGGATCGCAGCGGCAGAGCAGCTTCGTACATACGCCAATATCCTGGAAGTTCCGTTCCGGATCATTTATACGCCGCAGGAGATCAGAACTGCGATAGAGGATTATGCGGCATATGATTATATTTTCGTGGATACTTCCGGACATTCCAAAAAAAATACGGATCAGCGGGACGATACGCTGGCGCTTTTACGTGCAGCGGACGGCCAGGCAGAAAAGGAAGTTTATCTGGTTGTCAGTGCAACAACCAAGTACAGAGATTTATTGAACATAGCAGATACGTATCAGAAGCTGACAGATTTCAGACTGGTATTTACAAAGCTTGACGAGACACAATGTCAGGGAAATCTGTTTAACCTGCGTCTGCATACGGATGCACCGATGTCTTATGTGACATGTGGGCAGAATGTCCCGGATGATATCGGTGAATTTGACGCACAGAAAACCGTGAAGCTGTTATTAGGCGGCAATCAGTTCGAGTAAAGGAGGGCGATCGTTTGGATCAGGCATCACAGCTTAGAAATATCATAAAAATGAATCAGGAGCGCCCCCGTCCGCTGGCACGCGTCATTACGGTCACAAGCGGGAAAGGCGGCGTCGGAAAATCAAATACAAGCATCAATCTGGCGATCCAGTTAAAAAAGCTGGGACAGAGGGTCGTGATCTTGGATGCGGATTTCGGACTGGCAAATATTGAGATCATGTTTGGCGCAGTGCCACAGTTTAATCTGAGTGATCTGATCTATAAGGGAAAGGATATCACAGAGATCATTACCTGGGGACCGGGCGGAATCGGTTTTATCTCGGGTGGTTCCGGTATTGCGGGACTTTCTAATCTGAACCGGGAATATCTGACTTATATTATCCGCAATCTGGCAAAGCTGGATTCTATAGCGGACGTGATCATTGTGGACACGGGAGCGGGCATTTCGGATGCTGTACTGGAATTTCTGGTGGCGAGCAGTGAGGTGCTTCTTGTAACGACACCGGAACCGACCTCCATTACAGATTCGTATTCTCTGTTAAAAGCACTCGGGCGTCATCCGCGTTTTTCCAATGAGAATACAAAGGTTATGATGATTGCGAATAAGATGGAAAAGATAGAGGAAGGGCAGATTCTTTATCAGAAGCTGAATACGGTCGTGACAAGGTATCTGAAGATGGAGATTTCTTATTTAGGTACAGTACCGCAGGATGCGCAGCTTGAAAAAGCAGTGATGCAGCAGATGCCTGTTTCTCTGCAGAACGAGAATGCAAAATCTGCCAAGGCATATGAGCGGATCGCGGCAAAGCTGATGTATCCGGGGGAAGGGGAACCTGCTGTAAAAAAACGTGGTATGGCTGCGTTTTTTGCACACTTTATCGGAAATACACCGCAATAAAAACAGGAGAAAATTATGTTGACAAAATTGATTTTACCGGGAGAAAAAATCGAATTACAGTCGATGGAGAAAAGTATACTGGGCAGCGCTTCAGATAAGAAAAGTTATATATCCAGAATTTATGATGTATTGTCCGACGATCAGTTTGAGGTTTTGATGCCGATGGAGCAGACAAAGCTGATCCTGCTGCCTGTAGATGGAGAATATGATGTCTGTTTTTATACCAGGCAGGGATTGTATCAATGTTATGTCAGAATTGCGGATCGTTACAAAAAGGATAATACATATATATTATTATGTGAAACAATCTCCAATCTGCGAAAACACCAGAGAAGAGAATTTTATCGTTTTTCCTGTATTCTCGATATGAGCAGCAGGGAGCTTGTGGAGGAAGAGCTTTCTGCGATAGAACAGAACAAGCAGTATATCCAGGCGGGACTTCCGCTCAGACAGAGTGTGGTGGTGGACATCAGCGGCGGAGGGATCCGTTTTGTATCTGATTATAAATATGAAAACGGGACACTGATCTATCTGACTTACAATCTGAGCAGTGAAAAGATACAGAAAACATATAACCTTGTGGGAAAAATCCTTTCTGTGAAGGAACTGGAAAACAGAAGAGGCACCTTTGAGCACAGGGTACAGTATATCAACATAGATAATCAGCAGCGGGAAGAGATCATTCGTTATATTTTTGAAGAAGAACGAAAGAACAGGCAGAGAAAAAATGGATAATAAGAAAAAAATACTGGTTGTAGATGACTCTGCACTCATGAGAAGAATAGTGTATGATATAATAAATTTGGATGAACAATTCTGTGTGCAGGATATGGCTGCAAACGGACTGGAAGCAATCAGTCTGATGCAGAAAAATACATATGATGCGGTTATTCTTGATATTATTATGCCGAAGCTGGACGGGATCGGTGTCCTGAAGGAGATCAACCGGCTGGGGCTTCGGGAGCGCGTGGTAATGTTCAGTTCCGAAACCAGAAAGGATGCAGAGATCACTCTGCAGGCACTGGAGCTCGGTGCGGTGGATTTTATCCATAAGCCGGATTCCATTCTGGAGGCAAAAAGGGATACGTTTGTCGGACGGTTTCTGTCAATTTTATCTTCTGCTGTGCAGAGCAGACCGCAGCCGAAAAAAGTAACGGTCGGGGAAAGCAGCAGAAAACAGATCAAAAAGCAGAAGGTCATACCGGATGGAAATGCGGTTGTGGCGATTGCCTGTTCCACAGGCGGACCGAAGGCACTTGCCGAGGTAATACCGAAATTGCCGGAGAACCTGGATGCCCCGGTTCTGATCGTACAGCATATGCCGGAGGGCTTTACCAAATCGCTGGCACAGCGTCTGGATGAACGCAGCCCGCTGCATGTCATGGAAGCGGAAAATAACATGGAAATCCAAAAGGGATGCGCTTATATTGCAAGAGGCGGTAAGCATATGGAGATTGTGCGGCGGGATGGAAAACACTATCTGATCCTGAAGGACGGACCTGCACGTGAGGGTGTCCGCCCATGTGCCAATTTTATGTATGAATCACTGGCAGAGTCCGGTTATGCGCGGGTTGTATGCGTTGTAATGACCGGAATGGGAGCAGACGGAACCGCAGGCATACGGAATCTGCATCAGAAGAAACCGATCTATGTGATCGCACAGCAGAAAGAAAGCTGTGCTGTATACGGAATGCCGCGCAGCATTGTGGCATCCGGATTAACCGATCAAATTGAACCAGTAGAAAATGTGGCGGATGCCATTATAAAAAGCGTGGGGGTAAAATGATATGGACGTAACGCAATATCTGGAAATCTTTCTTGACGAAACAAAAGAACACTTACAGAGCCTGAGTGATCAGTTTATGATCCTCGAGCAGGAACCGGACAACATGGATACCATCAATGAAATATTCCGTTCCGCACATACCCTGAAAGGCATGGCAGGTACGATGGGATATAAGCGGATGCAGACGCTGACACATGATATGGAAAATGTGTTCTCGGAAGTCCGTAACAATACGATCAAAGTTGACGGTGCCATGGTAGACCTTTTATTCCAGTGCCTGGATGCACTCGAAGAGTATACGGAGAATATCCAGAATACGGGAGATGAGGGTACCAACGATAATGAGCACCTGATCAAGGCGTTGAATGATTATCTGGCTAAAAACAGCGGCGACGGCGCACCACAGCCGGCAAAAGAGGAAAAGAAAGAACCTGCAAAGGAAGAACCGAAGCAGGAAGCAGGCGCAGATCCTGCCAAGGAAAAATGGCGGGAGATCAAGCTGGGCGATACAGAGCATACTGTTATAGCAGAAGCAAAAAAACAGGGAAAGAAATGTCTCGGTGTAACGGTTTATGTGCAGGAATCCTGTATTTTAAAAGCTGCAAGAGCATTTCTTGTATATAAAGCACTGGAAGAGCTGGGAGATATGATCGTTTCCGTTCCGAGTGCACAGGATATTGAAGATGAGCGTTTTGAATTCGACTTCAGCGTGATCATTCTGACAGATGCAGATGCAGAGACTGTAAAGAATGCAGTTCTCAATGTATCTGAGATCGAGGCTGCTTATGTGGGAGAGGTAGAGCATGTGCAGCCGGAAGAAGCAGTGCAGCCTGCGGCAATTGCCGAAGTACAGCCAAAGGAAGAGGAACAGCCGAAGAAAGCAGCACCTGCAGCACCGGCAAAGGCAGCAGATAAAAAGCCGATCTCCAAACCGATCGTCAACAGAACGGTACGTGTGGATATCGAAAAACTGGATGTTCTGATGAATCTGGTCAGCGAGCTGATCATTGCGAAAAACTCTCTGGTATCAACATCCTCACAGGAAGGCATTTTGACAAACAACACATTTAATGAGCAGATCGAATATCTGGAAAGCGTGACAACAAACCTGCATGAATCTGTTATGAAGGTACGAATGGTTCCGATCGAGACTGTCGTACAGAAATTCCCGAAGATGATCCGTGATCTGTCCAAGAAGCTGGATAAGAAGATGCAGCTGTTCATGTCCGGTGAAGAGACCGAGCTTGACAGAACTGTGGTAGATGAGATCGGGGATCCGCTGATGCATCTGCTGCGTAATTCCGCAGACCATGGTCTGGAATCTGCTGAAGTCCGTAAGGAAAGAGGAAAGCCGGAGGTTGGTTCTATTTTCCTCGATGCTTATCAGGATGGTAATAATGTTATTATTGAAGTAAGAGATGACGGTAACGGAATCGATGTAGAGGCAGTCAAAAAGAAAGCGATCGAACGTGGTACGATCACACCGGAGCAGGCAGAAAATATGGCAGATAAGGATGTCATAGCACTTCTGTTTTTACCAAGTTTCTCTACGGCGAAGAAAGTATCCGATGTATCCGGAAGAGGCGTTGGACTTGATGTTGTAAAATCAAAGATTGAATCCCTGAGCGGTGAGGTTGAAGTAAAAACAAAGCTGGGAGAGGGAAGTACCTTTATTATCAGACTTCCGCTGACACTGGCGATCATACAGGCACTGATGGTAGAAGTGGGTGGCGAAAAATATGCGATCCCGCTTGGCTCCATCCAGACGATCGAAGATGTGGAACCGGCAGAGATCAAATATGTACAGGCAAAAGAAGTGATCAACCTGCGTGGTACGGTCATTCCGCTGATCCGGTTAAACGAAGTGCTGGATAATGAGTCCACAAAGAATGCGGATGAGAATCTGCTTGTGATCATTGTCAAGAAGGGTGATAAGCTGGCAGGTCTTGTTGTAGATGAACTGATGGGACAGCAGGAGATCGTTATCAAATCACTCGGCAATTATATCAATAAGAATAAGATCATCAGCGGTGCAACGATCTTAGGTGATGGCGAGATCGCTCTGATCCTTGATACGAATGCATTATTATAAGGAGGGGCAGTATGGACGAATTAAAAGAGCAGTATATGACAACACAGTTCATCGTAGTCCGTTATGGAGATGAGCAGTTTGGAATCGATATCAAATATGTGGATAATATTGTCCGGATGCAGCGTATTACACGTGTGCCAAAGGTGCAGAGCTATATAAAGGGCGTGATCAACCTGCGTGGTGAGATCATTCCGGTCATCAGCCTGCGTCTGAAAATGGGACTTGCCGATGATGAGATCACAAAAGCAACACGTATCATCATTATTAAGCTGGAAAGCGGAGACAGTATCGGCGTTTTAGTGGATGCGGTGGAAGAAGTGGTAACACTGGAGCATTCCCAGATTGAAAAGGTTGCTTATGATTCCAAGGATAAAAAAGCGAATTTTATCAATGGAGTCGGCAAGGACAAAGACAGACTGATTTCCCTGTTGGATGTCAATGCAACATTTGCAGATAAGGATGGACAATAACAGAAGCATTACATTTAGAAAAGGGGGTATTTATGAGTAAATTTGACTTAAATCATGTATCCCAGCAATATTTTGATATTTTAAAAGAACTGGGCAATATAGGTGCCGGTAACGCAACGACTGCACTGGCACAAATGCTTGGCTGCAAAGTGGATATGAAGGTTCCGCAGGTCAAGCTTCTGGAGTTCCAGGAGGTTGGCGCGGTGATGGGCGGTGAGGAACAGATCATGGCAGGCGTTTACCTTCTGGTAGAGGGCGATATTACCGGAAGCATCATGTTCCTTCTGAAAGAGGATGCAGCCCATGATCTTGTGAATAAGCTGATGGGTGTATCCGGGCCGGACAGCGGTGAGTTTTCAGAGATGGAGCTTTCTGCCTTGAAAGAGATCGGTAATATTATTACGGGTGCTTATCTGAATTCCTTATCCATGCTGACTAATATGAAGATCATCCCATCGGTTCCCGATCTGAGCATCGATATGGCGGGAGCGATACTGAGTGTTCCGGCGATAGAATTTGGTGCGTTGGGTGACAGGATCCTGCTGATCCAGACACAGTTTACGGATGATAAATTACTGGATGGTTTCTTCATTCTCGTGCCTGATCTGGAATCCTATGATAAGATCATGGCATCTCTGGGATGTAATTAGTAGAAAGTGTAACAAGGTAATGGAATGAGTGAGATAATAAAAGTGGGAATGGCAGATCTGAATGTCTGTATCAGTCCGGACGGCATTACGACCCTGGGGCTGGGATCCTGTGTGGGAATCGCATTGCGGGATCCGGTGACGGGGATTGGAGGTCTTGCCCATATCATGCTGCCTGACAGTACGCAGATCAAAGACAATTCCAATATTCCGAAATTCGCTGATACCGGAATTGAAGAGCTGGTCAGACGGATCGTGGCAGCAGGCGGCAGCAGATCGCGGCTGGTTGCTAAGATTGCTGGCGGGGCGCAGATGTTTGCATTTCAGAATAAATCCAGCATGGTACGCGTGGGCGAAAGAAATGTAGAGGCAACAAAAGCAAAACTGAAACAGCTGAATATACCGATTCTGGCGGAGGATACAGGGAAAAATTTCGGTAGAACCGTTATCTTTTATCCGGAAACGGGGGAATTTCAGATCAAAGCAGTCGGAAAGGAAACGTATACAATATGAATACCAGAAATATACCGGCACTTGTTATGCTGACAGCAGGACTGGTGGCAGGAATTGTCATGTTTCGGATGCATTATAGTCTGTATACGATGTCCTGGGTGATTCTTCTTGTTTTTGCTGTTTTTTATGTGCTGGGCTGTCTGATCAGGCTGATGCTTGATAAATTCGGTATGCAGCAGGAGAAGAAGGAAGCAGAGCAGGAAGGTGAAGCTGCACAGGAGACAGGGCAGCAGGAAGAAAAGCAGCAAAGTGAGGATGGAGCTGTGATCGAGAAACAGTAGCCAAGGAGGGTAATCTATGGAGGAAGCGGCAAGAAAACGTCTCTGGGTGGATTATGCGAGAACAAAAGATCCGGGCATCCGGGAGAAGATCATTCTGGAATATGCGCCGCTTGTAAAGGTGGTGGCAGGCAGACTTCATATGTATCTTGGCAGTAATGTGGAATATGAAGAGCTGGTAAGCTATGGGATCTTTGGACTGATCGATGCAATCGATAAGTTTGATTCTTTGAAAGATGTTAAATTTGAAACTTATGCCAGTCTTCGTATCAGGGGAGCAATTCTGGACCAGATCCGGAAGATGGACTGGATTCCCCGCACGATACGGAAAAAACAGAAACAGATCGAAAGTGTGATGCGTCAGGTTGAACTGGAAAAAGGAAGAGAGGCAACTGATGAAGAAATCGCACAGGGACTTGGCATAACACAGGAAGAATATACGGACTGGCAATCCAGTATGAAGATTACGGGTATTGTTTCCCTGAATGAATATCTGGAGCAGGGAAGTGATATTTCGGGTGACGGAAGACAGATTTCCAGACATTTTGCACAGCCGGAATCTGTCATAGAGCAGCAGGAGCTGAAGGTGAAACTGGCAGATGCACTGGAGCTTCTGACCGAGAAGGAAAAGAAAGTTATTGTTCTTTATTATTATGAGGATCTGACGCTGAAGGAAATCAGCAATATATTGGAAGTGTCGGAATCCCGCGTTTCCCAGTTACATACAAAAGGGCTTTCCAAGATGAAGAAAAAGCTTGGTAATTATATGGGAATTTTGCATGATACCGTGTAGTCCGGGAGAAAGGGGGCTTATTATGAACGCATATTTTCGATTGATCCTATCACAAACAGGAACGGCAATTGAACTGATCCCACAGACAGATGGCGGCAGCCCGCTCAGCATGGATGAGATTGCGGCGTATCTGCAGCTAAAAGGAATTGCGGATTATGATATCAAACTGATCTATCAGACGATCGGAAGGCTGAAGGATAAGCCTGTACAGATCCCGCTCTGCAGTATGCGGTCTTATCAGGAAAATGAAATGTGTTTTTTTCGCATGTCAGAGGATAAAATGACTGTGACAGCACGGTTTATCGCACCAAGCAGTGCGGGCAGCCTCATGTCAAAGGATGAGATCCTGAAAGATCTTTATGCGAGGCAGATCCGGTTCGGGATCGATGAAGCGGCAATAGATGCGTTTCTCAAAAACAGGACTTACTGTACAGACATTGTGGTAGCACGGGGAAAAGAGCCGAGACATGGTGAAAATGCATGGATCGAGTATTTCTTTGAAACAGATTTACAGGCAAAGCCGACGAGGCGTGAAGATGGCTCCGTTGACTTTTTTAATCTGAATACAATGAACCACTGCAAGAAGGGAGATCTTCTGGCAAGACTTCACCCGGAGGATAAAGGGGAGGAAGGCTGCAATGTGCTGGGAGAGCGGATCAGACCGCGTGAGGTTAAGCATCTGACACTCCGCTTTGGCAGAAATATTACGATCTCGGATGACAGGCTGGAGATCTATTCCGATATCAACGGTCATGTGGTGCTGTCCGGCGATCAGGTATTTGTATCAAATATCTATGAAGTGGAAAACGTAGGTCCTGCTACCGGAAATATTACTTCCGAGGGCAGTGTGGTCGTAAATGGTAATGTACAGGCAGGATTTTCCGTGACGGCAAAGGAAAATGTACAGGTCAAGGGTGTCGTGGAAGGCGCTGTAATTCAGGCGGGCGGTGATATTGTTATCGAACGCGGCATGAACGGAATGGGCCGAGGCAAGCTTCTGGCAGGCGGCAGAGTCATTGCCAAATTTGTGGAAAATGCAGAGATTGAAGCAGGTACTTATGTAGAGGCGGATTCTCTGATGCATAGCAAAGTAAGTGCCAAAACAGAGGTTACGGTAGATGGCAGAAAGGGCTTTATCGCCGGCGGTATTGTACGGGCAACGGTGAAAGTGTCCTGCAAGACGCTTGGATCAGAGCTTGGAGCGGATACAGTAGTTGAGGTCGGCGTCAATCCGGAACAGAAAGCAAGATATGTCGTGCTGCAGAAGGAAATCGTAGAACTGCAGAAAAAATATACGACAGTAAAGACAACACTGACAGGTGCTGCGGCAAAAATCAAAAGTGGCGTTAAACTGTCGCCGGAGCAGATGAAATATGTACAGACATTGCTTGCAGCCAGTCAGCAGATGGAGAAGCAGCTTGCAGATGACAATGCGGAATTTGATGAGCTGGAAAACATGCTGGGGCAGAAGACAGAGGCATGTGTCTGCGTGCGGGACACTGCATATCCCGGCACAAAGGTTGTGATAGGGGACGATTCCATGACCTTAAAGAGTAAAGTACAATTTTGCCGTTTTGCACTGGTTGGCGGTGAAGTGAAATATACCTCATTGTAAAGGAGAATCATTATGGCACTGGGACCGATCGAACTGAATATGATGGTAGGACGTGCGCAGGATGTTTCTGCGATCAAACAGAATGAGGATCTCAGACCGATGACTGAGCAGACAGCTTTTCAGAACCAGATGGAAAAGGCAGAAAAAGAGCAGGCAGGTCAGGTCAGACGTTCGGAAGAAACAGATACAAGACAGAGACGTCAGGATGCGAGTGAAAAAGGGAAAAATGAATATTTCGGAGACGGCGGACGCAGAAGAAAGAAAAATGAAATCCCGCCGGAGGGAAGAGTCATTAAGGGAAAGGACAACATTTCCCATTTTGACTGCTCGATTTGATACCGGCATATGAAAAGAGGAAGATACTATGACAACATTGGAGATTTTGCTTCTGATACTGGGTGCGGTTATTTTTATTGCAAGCTTTATCGTACCGGAAAGCAAAAGTGAACTGGATGCAGCAGATAAACAACTGACACAGGAAAAACTGCAGGAGCTTTTGCAGGAGGAAATGAAAAATGTACGCTCTCAGGTAGCGGATGCAGTGGATGAGACGGTTCATTATTCCATGGAAAAAACAGAGCGCGGACTGGAACGACTGACCAATGAAAAGATGACAGCGGTTTCCGAGTATGCACAGACTGTTCTGGAAGACATTCATAAAAATCATGAAGAGGTCATGTTTCTATATGACATGCTTAATAATAAGCATGAAAATTTAAAAGAGACAGCGACAGAAGTATCCATGGCAGTCAAAGAAGCGAGTGTCAAGGTCAGTGAGCTGGATGCTGCACGGGCTGCAGAGCCTGAGATAGACCCGGATCAACCGATCGAGCCTGTGATGGAGGATGCCAGAACGGGCGAACCGATCGTGGAGGAGACCTTTGAGCCGATCAGCCTTTCCGGGATCGAAAAGCTGAAACGCAGAGAGGACAGCCTGCATGAGATGGACAAGGCAGCGGAGTCTGTTGTCAAGAAAGCGATTGCGCAGAGCCCTGTGATACCAAAGGAGAAAAAGCCGGCACCGGCAGAAAAAAAGGATGAAAAGTCCACAGAGCCGGCAGTAAAGACAGAGGAAAAACCGGCGGCAAAACCGGTGGCTGAGCCTGTGAAAAAAGAAAAGCCTGCAAAACCGGCAGAAAGCAAACCGAAAAAGACAGCGAAAGCAAAAACAGAAGCAAAGCCGCAGCAGACACAGGAAAGCGGTGATATTGCACTTTCCCTGCAGCCGATCACAGACAATAGCAATAAGAACGAACGCGTACTCGCGCTTCATAAACAGGGAAAAAGCAATGTAGCGATCGCAAAAGAGCTTGGGCTCGGTGTCGGCGAAGTAAAGCTGATCATTGACTTGTTTAAGGAGATGTAGGAATGAAGTTACGATATTATATGCGGGGGCTCGGCATTGGCATCTTTGTGACAGCGATCCTTATGGCATTGACAATACATGGAAAAACAGAGCGTCTGACAGATGAACAGATCATAGAACGTGCCGAGGCACTTGGCATGGAGATGAAATACAGTAGTGATGTGCTTGCAGATACAGTGTCAGAGAATGCTGCGGAAGATACAAAATCGGCTGAGCCGCCTGATCAGGTGAAGGAAGAAACTTCTCTCGCAAACCGGCTGGCTGAGGAAGAAAAAACGGAAAATCCACTGCTTGACAGGGAAGCAGAAAATACAGATGTTGCTGAAGCGGGATCGAAAGACAGCCTGCAGCAGGACATCTATCATGAAGATCCGGATGCGGCAGAACGTACAGAAACAAAGACAGATGGCAGTGCGGATACAGACAGCGCAGAGGAAGGCTCAACAGAGGAAAGCGTAGCGGATGCGCAGGATGAAAGCACTGCGGATGATACAGATCAGACAACCGCAGCAGGAAGCAGCGAAGCAGATACACAGGCTGCAGGCAGCAAGCAGATCGCAGTCAGCAGCGGTGATGGTTCTGATACAGTGGCAAGAAAGCTGTACGAAGCCGGACTTATCAGTGATGCCGCTGCCTATGACAGATACCTCTGCCAGAACGGCTACGATAAGAAAATCTGCACAGGCGTCAAGACAATCCCGGCAGGTGCCACAGAGGCGGAGATTGCAAAGATTCTGACAACGCGGTAGAATTGTTTACTTTAGTGTAACAGAGTATGTAGAAAATAAAAAAACAAATGATATTAAATTGACGGAGGATAGCAGAAATGCTATCCTCAAATCATACAGAGTATATTTCGTATCTAAGTACAAGTCAGGTTCAATTCTGAACAGATATCCATGCTTTTTATAACAAAATACAGAAAAGGAGTTATTATGCAGAAAGAAAAAACAGAAGTACAGGTTATTTTTATTTGCCTGAAAGAAGTAAAGTCTCTTGTGAAGGAAAATAGCAAATACAGAATGGAAACGTCAGATGTCCGACAGAAGGATAAATCGTATGAATCTGTTATAGAGGAAGCATATCAATTCTTAAAAGAGTATCAGGTGGCAAGAAATCATAAGGATCTGCTCATGCGATCTGTTTTTAGAAAGAAAGAGGATTATCTGAGTCTGTACAATGCATTAAATGAAACAGCGTATACGGATGCTTCTTTACTGGAGATCACCACGCTGGAAAATGCGGTCTATATGTCGGTGCAAAATGATATTTCCTTTGTTTTTTTATCAGAGTTGTATATGATTGAACATCAGTCGACGGTTAATCCGAATATGCCGCTTCGGAATCTGATCTATATAGCAAATGTATTATCTAAGATCACGGCGAATGAGGATATATACGGTAGCAGAAAACTTGCGCTGCCAACACCGAGATTTGTGGTGCTGTACAATGGAAATAGACAAATCCCGGAAAAGATGACGTTAAAACTGTCAGACGCTTATGATAAAAAGATGGATAAGCCGGAACTGGAACTTGTAACGACTGTGCTTAATGTGAATGAGGGGTATAATGAAAAACTCAAAAATACCTGCAGACTATTAAGGGAATATATGATCCTGATCACGAAGATACGCGAAAAGCAAAAACAAATGGATTTACAGCAGGCAACTTATTTGGCAATAGAAGAGTGTATCAGGGAAGATGTGTTAAAAGAATTTTTAACAAGACATAGAGCGGAGGTAATTGCAATGGTATTATATGACTTTGACATGGAGAAGCACATAGAGAGTGAAAAGGCGTATGAGTATGAGAGAGGAAAAGCGGATCTGATCAAAAAGTTGTATAAAAAATACACGATACATGAGATTGCGGAAATGCTGGAAGAAAGTGAAAAAGAGATCATGGCTTTGGTTTGATCGACCGAGAATTCACAATTTCACAAAATACGAAAAATCCCTTGCAGTAAGGGATTTTTTATGTTAAACTCTATTCGTTGTGACTAGAAAACACGTATGCAGATTTTCAGTTGGTTTTCTGGGTAATAAAAGCCTTTTATTACTTTGTGCAGTGCACATCCCGTATAACGCCGGGAAGAATGACTGTAAAAGAAGAAGCATACGGAAGCAAAAAAACCAAATGGAGGTAAAGACATGAGCGTTATTTCAATGAAACAGTTATTAGAAGCAGGTGTTCATTTCGGACATCAGACAAGAAGATGGAACCCTAAGATGGCTCCATACATCTACACAGAGAGAAATGGTATCCACATTATCGATCTGCAGACATCTGTAGGTAAAGTAGACGAAGCTTACCAGGCAGTATCTGAAATCGCTGCAGCAGGTGGTACAATCCTTTTCGTTGGTACAAAGAAACAGGCACAGGAAGCTGTTAAGACAGAAGCTGAGCGTTGTGGTATGTACTATGTAAATGAGAGATGGTTAGGCGGTATGCTGACAAACTTCAAGACAATCCAGACACGTATCGCTACATTAAAGAAATATGAAGCTATGGAAGAAGACGGTACATTTGATGTTCTTCCTAAAAAAGAAGTAATCAAGATCAAGAAGGAAATGGAAAAGCTGGAAAAGAACTTAGGCGGTATCAAAGAGATGGAGCATATTCCGGATGCAATCTTTGTTGTTGATCCTAAGAAGGAAAGAATCTGCGTACAGGAAGCACAGGCTCTTGGAATCACTCTGATCGGTATCGCTGATACAAACTGTGATCCCGAAGAACTTGATTTCGTTATCCCGGGTAACGATGATGCTATCCGTGCTGTAAAACTGATCGTTTCCAAGATGGCAGACGCTGTTATCGAAGCAAATCAGGGTTCAGCTGAGGAAGTTGCTCAGGCAGAAGCTGAAGAATCCGCTCAGGCAGATGCTGAATAATCAGTATCCGAAAGTAAGATTACGACTAACATAATATAAATGGAGGACACGAAAATGGCTATCACAGCAGCTATGGTAAAAGAGTTAAGAGAAATGACTGGTGCGGGCATGATGGACTGTAAGAAAGCTCTTGCAGAAACTGATGGAGATATGGACGCAGCAGTTGAAGTATTAAGAAAAAGCGGCGCAGCTAAGGCTGAGAAGAAAGCCAGCCGTATCGCAGCAGAAGGTATTACACGTACAGCAGCAAACAGTAATACAGCAGTTGTTGTAGAAGTAAACTCAGAGACAGACTTCGTTGCAAAGAATGCAGTATTCCAGGAGTTTGTACAGTCTATCGCGGATCAGGCACTTGCTTCATCTTTAAACGGTGGCAAGGACGGCGAAGATGTAGAAGCACTTCTTGCTGAAAACGGACTGAAAGAAGCTTTAGTTGAAAAGACAGCAACAATTGGTGAAAAGTTATCCTTCAGACGTTTCGAGAAGGTGACAGGAGATGTTGTAACATCTTACCTTCACGGCGGCGGAAGAATCGGTGTATTAGTTGCCGGTACAGGCGCATCCGATGATGCAGCTAAGGAAGCACTTACAAATATCGCAATGCAGATCGCAGCTATGAATCCACAGTATATCAGCAGAGCTGATATGGCTGATGAAGAAGTTGCAAAGCTTCGTGAGATCACAGTTGACAGCGCATTAAATGATCCTGCATCTCTGCCAAAACCGATCTTAAACAAACTGATCGAAAAAGCAGTTGCCGGTGTATGGTCAGCAGAAGATGTAGCTATCTACGAAGAAAAGAAATCCAACATGCAGTATTTATTCAACTTCCTTTCAAAGGAAGCTGCTGCACAGCTTGCTGAGATCGCTATGGCTGATAAGGAAACAATCGCAGCTGATAAGATCTTCAGTGGTCTTGTAGAAGGTCGTGTTTCTAAGCAGCTGAAAGAAATCTGCCTGCTTGATCAGACATATGTTAAAGCAGAAGACGGAAAACAGTCTGTAGCTAAATATCTTGCTTCCGTAAACAAAGATCTTGCAATTAAGAAATTTGTACGTTTTGAAGTTGGCGAAGGTATGGAAAAGAAGAATGAAGACTTCGCTGCAGAAGTAGCTGCACAGATGGCTAATGCTTAATTTACAGGCAAAGCAAGTATCAGATTATAAATCGTAATAAAGTTAATAAAACTCACAACACAACACAAATCCCCGGGATCATTTCTGATTCCGGGGTATTTTGCTTACAAGAGTTGAGAAAGTGTGACCCCATCCAGATAGTCATTGATGATCGCATCCAGCTTCTGCCAGACCGGATGCGTAGGACAGGTGGCAATATTTTTGCATGGACCTGTAGATGAGGAAGTGCAGGAAACGGAAGCAAGATCGCCTTCTGTCAGTCTGAGGATTTCTCCTAATGTATAGTCTGTAGTGGGTTTTGTCAGCCGGTATCCACCACCTTTTCCTTTCACGCCCTCCAGCAGGTCGTGTTCTACCAGAATTTTTAAAATTCCTTCCATATATTTCTTGGAAATGTGCTGCCGTTCGGCAATTTCCTTGAGTGGCACATATCCTTCCTTTTCATGATGAGCAAGATCGATCAGCACGTAGAGTGCGTATCGGCCCCGGGTTGAGATCAACATATGAAATCCGTCCTTTTTGTCCGCTTCTTTGGAGCGGATATTTGAATTTATTATAGCACAAACTATAACCTGCTGTGCAGGTTATTTAGAACTTGCAATGCATTTGCTGCGCAGGTTGATTAGAAGAATATAGGTGGGCTATAACCTGCTACGCAGGTTATTTGGTCCCACATTTGCCTTGCAAATTATATGAGAAATGTAGGAAGTCTATAACCTGCTACGCAGGTTATTTAGCAATGCATTTGCTGCGCAGGTTGATTGAGAAGGATATAGGTGGGCTATAACCTGCTATCGCAGGTTATTTAGCAATGCATTTGCTGCGCAAATGCATTGCAATGGTTGACAAAATCCTAGTAACATACTATAGTTTAATTGCCTACCAAACAGGTGGGCTGAATAAAAGGAAAGGTGTGGATCAGAAAATGGCAGACAAACTTTTGCAGGTAAACGGTATATCAGTTCGTGTAGAGGATAAAGAAATTCTGCATGATATAAATTTAGAAATCGGAAAAGGAGAGACTCATGTGTTAATGGGACCGAACGGTGCGGGAAAATCAACACTTGGTTATGCACTGATGGGCAATCCGAAATATGAAGTGTCGAAAGGAGATATCCTGTTTCATGGAAACCGGATCAATGAGGACGGTGCAGACAAGAGAGCCAGGGATGGTATCTTTTTATCCTTCCAGAGCCCTCTGGAGGTTCCGGGTCTTTCTTTAAGCTCCTTTATCAGAAACGCAGTGGAAAAGAGACGTGGCAGCAGAATCCGTCTCTGGGATTTTAAGAAGGAGCTGCAGAAGGAAATGGAACTGCTCCAGATGGACCCATCTTATGCAGAGCGGGATCTGAATGTTGGATTTTCCGGCGGTGAAAAAAAGAAAACAGAGATTTTGCAGATGCTGATGCTCAGACCGGAGCTGGCAATTCTGGACGAAACGGATTCAGGACTGGATGTGGACGCAGTGCGTACTGTTTCAAAAGGTGTGGAGGAATACCAGAAGACAAGAGACGGAGCACTTCTGATCATCACGCACAGCACAAGGATTTTGGAAGCTTTACATGTGGATTATACGCATGTTCTGGTAGACGGCCATATTGTAAAGACAGGAGATGCTTCCCTGATCGACGAGATCAATGAACATGGATTTGAAAAATATCTGGATCTTTTAAAACAGGAATCAGAGACAGGGAGGTAAGCCGGATGAAAGAAAAAACCTATGTCGATGATGTGGACAGAAGCATTTACGATATCCGTAATGAAGAAAAAGACGTATATCGTGTGCAGGAAGGTCTGGATGCTTCCATTGTAGAAAAAATATCAAAGGAAAAGAACGATCCTGTCTGGATGACGATGTTCCGTCTGCAATCATTGCAGATTTATAATGAACTGAAAGTGCCTGACTGGGGTCCTTCCATTGACGGACTGGATATGAGCCATATTGCAACTTATGTACGTCCGAATACGAAAATGAGCGCAAAATGGTCGGAAGTACCGGAGGATATTAAGGATACGTTTGAAAAACTGGGGATTCCGCAGGCAGAAAGAAAATCACTGGCAGGTGTTGGTGCGCAGTATGATTCGGAGCTAGTTTATCACAATGTCAGAGAAGAAGTGGCAGCGCAGGGCGTTGTGTATACGGACATGGAAAGTGCCTTAAAAGGCGAATATGCAGATATGGTCAGAAAGTATTTTATGAAGCTTGTACGGCCGAACGACCATAAATTTGCAGCTTTGCATGGAGCAGTCTGGTCAGGTGGTTCCTTTGTATATGTGCCACCGGGTGTTTCCGTGGAAATCCCGCTGCAGTCTTATTTCCGTCTGAATGCGCCGGGCGCAGGACAGTTTGAACATACGCTGATCATTGTAGATGAGGGCGCAGACCTGCATTTTATTGAAGGCTGCTCTGCACCAAAATATAATGTGGCAAATCTGCATGCGGGCTGTGTGGAGCTTTTTGTAAAGAAAAATGCCAGACTGCGTTATTCGACGATCGAAAACTGGTCTAAAAATATGTATAACCTGAACACAAAACGTGCCATGGTGGAAGAAGGCGGCGTGATGGAATGGGTTTCCGGATCGTTTGGATCCCATGTTTCTTACTTATATCCGATGACGATCCTGAAAGGAGATCATTCCCGGATGGAATTTACGGGAATTACTTTTGCCGGAAAAGGACAGAATCTGGATACAGGAGCAAAGGTTGTGCATATCGGGAAAGATACTTCTTCCTTTATCGGTACAAGATCCATTTCCAAAGATGGCGGTATCAGCACATTCAGAAGCAGCGTGCAGGTAGAAAAGTCTGCAAAGAATACAAAATCAGCTGTTTCCTGCCAGTCCCTGATGCTGGATGATAAGTCAAGATCTGACACGATCCCGGCAATGGACATCCGGACAGCGGATGCGGATATCGGACATGAAGCAAAGATCGGGCGGATCAGTGATGAAGCTGTCTTTTATCTGATGTCGAGAGGACTTTCGGAAGAAGATGCGAGAGCAATGATCGTCAGCGGATTTGCAGATAATGTATCAAAGGAACTCCCACTTGAGTATGCGGTGGAAATGAACAATCTGATACAGCTCGAAATGAAAGGCAGCATAGGCTAAAAGGAATGGGCATTGTAGGAGGAACGAAATGGAACAAAAAATAGATATGATCGTAAACAGACTGCCTGCAAAAACCTGGAATAGATTATCGGTCAATCAGGCAGAGATCAGGGATCTGACGGCTGATGGCTGGACAAAACCGGCTGTTACCGTCCGCTATCCGAAAGCGGAAAAGCCGGCAGTAAAAGAACTGACAGCAGAGCAGCAGGACTCTTTCTATAAAAAGATGGAAGAAATCCATACCGGAATGGGCGCGGAAGTAAGCCGCCTGAAACCGGGGGATGCAACAGATATTTGTGTGGAGACAGCAGAAGAGGGCGGGGAATCCGATGAGAGAAGAGAGCGTATGAGACGCGATGAGGTGGTACTCGTATTGGACTATCCGGATTGGAAAAACTGTTTTCAGGATGTAAAAATCTATGCGAAGGCAGGCGAAAGTGTAACCGTCTGGACTGTTGTAAGATCCAAAAAGGATGCGGAAGGGAAAGCTGTACTGCGTACACTTCTGCAGGCAGAAGAAAATGCAAAGATACGGCTTGTGCAGGTAGATCTGCTTGGAAACAGGATGGAGCTTTTTAATGATATCGGAGTAGAAAGCGGCAAACAGGCGCAGATAGAGGTTGTGCAGTTGTTCCTTGGCGCAGAGAAGATCTGGGCAGGAAGTTATGCTACGCTAACCGGAGAAAAGAGCAATCTGCAGCTTGACGCCGGTTATTACAGAGAAAAACAGCAGCTTCTGGATATGAACTATGTGGCACAGCATATCGGGAAGAAAACAGAAAGCAACATGAATGTGGGCGGTGTACTGCAGGATGCGTCTAAAAAGGTATTCCGTGGAACGATTGACTTTCCGCTGGGCTGCGCGGGTGCAAAGGGAGATGAAATGGAGGATGTCCTCATCTTAGGAGAGGATGCCATCAACCAGACAGTTCCACTGATCCTTTGTGCAGAGGAAGATGTAGAAGGAAATCATGGTGCTTCGATCGGAAGACCGGCAGATGAAGTACTGTTTTATCTGGCAAGTAGAGGGCTTTCGGAAGAGGATGCCTGCAATCTGCTGGCAAGAGCAAAGCTGGAAGCACTCTGTAACCGGATCGGAGAGCAGGAAATCGCAGAACAGGCTGAAAACTGGCTTTGGGAGGTAACAGGCGATGAAGCGTGATTACAGACAGGATTTTCCGCTTCTGCGGGAAAATCCGATCGTATATCTGGACAGTGCAGCAACGGCGCAACGTCCGGATGTGGTCATAGAAGCAGAAATGGAATTTTACAGAAAATATAATGCCAATCCTTTGCGTGGTCTGTATTCTCTTGGAATAGAGGCGACAGATCGCTATGAAGAGGCGCGGGAATGCGTGGCAAAATTTATCCATGCAACATCCGCAAAGGAGATCATCTTTACAAGAAATGCAACGGAAAGCCTGAATCTGGTTGCCTATAGCTACGGTTTATCGCATCTGCGGGAAGGCGATGAGATCGTAGTCAGTATATTGGAGCATCACAGCAATCAGCTCCCATGGCGTATGGTAGCTGAAAAAACAGGTGCGGTCGTCAAGTATCTGGAATGTGACCGGCAGGGACAGATTTTAGATGCGGATCTGCAGGCCGCTTTCTCGGAAAAAACAAAGCTGGTCGCAGTTACCCAGGTATCCAATGTGCTTGGTATCAGGACACCGATCGACAAGATCGTCGCATTGGCAAGGAAAAGTGGAGCCGTTGTCGTACTGGATGCAGCACAGTCTACGCCGCATATGGAAGTGGATGTGCAAAAGCTGGGCGTGGATTTTCTGGCATTTTCCGGGCATAAACTGATGGCACCTATGGGAATCGGCGTATTATATGGAAGGAAGGAACTGCTTTCTGAAATGCCGCCTTTTTTGACCGGCGGAGAAATGATCCAGACGGTGACAAGGGATAAGGTAGTGTATGCCGAGCTGCCGCATAAATTTGAAGCAGGTACTGTCAATGGTGCAGGGGCATGGGCGCTTGCAGCAGCGATCCGGTATTTACAGGAAGTCGGTTATGAGCAGATACAGAAGCAGGAACTTTTGCTGACCACGCAACTGATGGAAGGGCTCAAGAAGGTGCCACATGTACAGATCCAGGGATCACCGGATCCGAAGGAACACTGCGGGATTGTCAGCTTTACCATAGATGGCGTGCATCCGCATGATGTCAGCAGCATTCTGGATGCAGATGGCATTGCAGTCCGTGCGGGACATCACTGTGCACAGCCTCTGATGCAGCAGATTGGCGTTATGTCAACCACTCGTGCCAGCATGTATTTTTATAATACGGAAGAAGACATAGAAAAGCTGCTTACAAGTGTGCAGACGATCAGAAGGAGAATGGGCTATGGAGAATAACAGAAGCTTTTACAATGAAATATTAACGGATCACAATCTGCATCCCATGCATAAGCATGCGCTTGCGGATGCCAATATGCAGCTCGAAGGTGTGAACCCAAGCTGCGGAGATGATATTATTTTAAATCTTAAAGTAGAGGATGGAAAGATTGTGGACGGCTCCTTCACAGGCGACGGCTGTGCAATCTCGCAGGCTTCCGCGGACATTATGCTGGATCTGATCATCGGCAGAGAGGTAGAAGAAGCAGAAAGACTGAAAGAAAGTTTTCTGCATATGATCAAGGGAGAAGCCACAGACGAGGAAATGGAGCTTTTGGAAGAAGCAGGGGCACTTGCCGATATTTCCCATATGCCTGCCCGTGTCAAATGTGCGGTGCTTGGCTGGCATACACTGGAGAATATGCTGGATGGCAGGACAGAAGCGTAAAAAATCTGCACATACTTGCTTTTCATAGTACGCATATGATATGCTGTAACAGGAAGATAGGTTGCACAGTTACAGTGCTGCGGTATAGATATGAAATGTCGCTATGGCATAGAAAAGTTGACGGCGGCTAACTATGGAGGATATATGTGGAATAAAACAAAGTCCCTGTATGATACGGATGCAGCATATTGGTATTCGCAATATGAAGAGAAGTTCCTTTTTGAAAAAGGGAAGCTGGAGAGCCAGCTTGCGGCAGCGCGTAAAAGAAAAGGGGACGATATCTTTGAACTTAGAATGTATGGTGGTATTTTAGCGGCACTTGTATTACTGGTGCCGCTGGAAGCCGTTTTTATGCTGGCAGGCGGACTGGCGCTTTCAATCGTGGCGGCTGTAGGTCTGTTTATTTTGATCGCAGGGTATACGATCGTTTTGCCGGTTGTCTGCTATAAACTTGTAAAAGGATCTTTTTTATATCTGGTCTATCATAACAAATCATTTGCGGCTTTTCTGAAAAACAAATATCAGATCAGTAATATCAATCATGAAATACTGGCGCTTCAGAAACGGTTGCAGGAATTTGAAGTATACGAAAAGAAGCTGGATGCTTGGAAAATGCAGTTGGAAGATGGTATGACCGGGCAGCAGCTTCTTTCTTATCGGCAATATTTTGAGCAGGTTGACTATGGGTTACCTATCACGATCATTGAAGGAAGTAAAGGCGGTTTGCAGTCGCTTACCAAAAAGGTTGCATGGATCGGCGGGATACTGCTGTGGCTTTTGCTGGTTTCTCTGGTGGTAAAGATTCTGACGTGGATAGGCGGTGGTGTTGCGGCAATCTTTAAGCAGATGTAGTTTTGACAGGATACAAACAGCAGGAGGTATGAAGTATGGAAAATATATACATGCATTTTCCGGCAATCATGCAAATAATAGATGGCGTTTTTCCTGTTTTTATGGGCAGTTGTAAGAGGAGGCAGAAGGAATATAGCAATATATCGGAAGCGATAAATGTTATAGAAGCGGGCAGGAAACGAATAGAGGAAAAGTCAAGTGGTATGTACAACCTGACAGGAAAATAGTAGAAGAAAAGTTAAATGATATGTACAACCTGCCAGGAACATAGTAGAAGGCTCGATAAAGAAATCAGGAGAAGGAATGAAAAGGATATGAAAGAAACAAAAGAGACAAGAAGCGCAGCGGATATGCTGACAAGGCAGGACATACTACAATACGGACTATCTTTTCCTGCTACTTACCAGGAGGCTCCATTCCATGATCCAAACTGGCAGCTCGTCCGGGTGAAGGGAAGCAAAAAGGTCTTTCTCTGGACGTATGAAAAAGACGGCTTTCTAAATCTGAATGTAAAAGTAAAGCCGGAATGGCGTGACTTCTGGAGAAATGCATATGCTGCGGTCATCCCCGGCTATCATCAAAATAAAGAGCACTGGAATACGATCATTGTGGATGGCAGTATTCCGGCAGAAGAGATCAAACGGATGATCGCAGAAAGTTACGATCTGGTCACGGACAGCCCCGCAAAGCGGATCTATGAAGCAGTCAGACAGGTACCGAAAGGGAAAGTTGCAACCTATGGGCAGATTGCAGAGCTGGCAGGAGATAAAAAGATGTGCAGGGCGGTTGGCAATGCACTGCACAAAAATCCCGACCCGGAACTTACCCCGTGCTATCGCATTGTAAATGCCAAAGGGGAGCTTGCAGGTGCTTTTGCATTCGGTGGAGAAAATGCACAGGCAGACCGCCTTCGCGCAGACGGGATCGAGGTTGTGGACGGCAGAGTCGATCTTGAGAAGTATGGGATCAGGGTTGTGGATGGCAGGATAGATTGTGAGAAGCAGAGATAAAGCCTTTAGAGAAGAGAATTTGTCGAATATGGGAATTTTATTGAGAATGAGACTGCTGAGGAGATACGGAATATTGGTGAAAATGAAAAGATAATTGCAGAAGTTCGTCCAATATCAGGGAAAATATCAACTTAGTATGAAATATAAATCCTTAGTATGGAAAGCTTCGTCCAAAGTGGAGAATTTATCTGATTAAGTATGACTGCTTATTCGTCAGGAAGTCTGTTATTCATACAAAATAAGAAAAATCAAGTTAAAGGGCGAAAAAATCACACAAGATGCTTCTCTTGATAGAAAATCATGTGTATGTAGCCGGAGAATTCCAGAGTAATTTCATACGAAATTCATGAAGAAAAGAAAAAAGGGCGAAAAACTGAAAAAGCATACAAATGGGTGTCGTCCAAAATTGGGAAAATTATGAAATGTGGGCGAACAAGAGCCAGAAAAGATCAAATCAAAGCAGGAAGAACTGCGTTGCCCAAAATGTAAATACATAAGAAATATGGAAGTGTGAATCTTATATGAAAAAGGAACATAAGAGGAGTAAGAACAGGATATTTATAATAGGAATGCTCTGTTTGGTGCTATTATTGGCGGTATTACTGGCAATAGTGCTGACAATGGAAGTTAGCGATGGACAACTAAATACAACGTCTACATTCGATTGGGCGGGGATAGACGAGCTGACCGCAACAAGCGAAAATCTGCAAAACGGTGTATGGGATGATAGCATTGCCAATACAGAGCGTGGAAAAAACCTTTCGCCGCAGCTAAGTTGGGAAAAGGCAGAAAATGCACAGGCTTATGTGATCTATATGATAGATCCGGATGGAAATAACTGGATCCATCTGATCTCGGGTACTCTGACCAAAGAAGAAGTAGTGCAGGGAGAGATCACACAGGTCAATAAGGGGACAAGTGACACCGGTTATATCGGACCTTATCCACCTGCCGGAACTCATTCCTATGAAGTGTATGTGTTTGCATTAAAGCAGGCAAAGACAGACTATGCAGGAAAAGTCAATGCAGTGTGTGACGGTATTGACAAGATTGCACAGGAACTGGATGCAGATGATGCAGGAGAGCGTGGAAATATAGTTGCCTATGGTAAATTGACCGGTACTTATACAAAATAGATACCTAAACCTGACTTTACCTTGACAGGTTAAAGAAGTCGTGATAAAAAAGAACAGGATAACCGAAATCTGGGTATGCTATAAGAAGAAAGTGAGTGAAAGAACATGAATCAGTATACACAACAAAAATTTGTAGGAGAGCGTGCTTTATTTCAAAGCAGAGATCTGGAGCTTTCTTATTGTACCTTTGCGGACGGCGAGTCACCGCTGAAGGAAAGTAAAAATTTAAAAATAGAGAATTGTCTGTTTCAGTGGAAATATCCGCTGTGGTATTGCCGGAATGTAGAAGTAAAGCATTCTACCATGTTTGAAATGGCAAGAGCCGGTATCTGGTATACAGACCATATTTCCATGGAGGATATTACTTATCAGGCACCGAAGGGTTTCAGACGATGCAAGGATGTCGTGCTCAAGGATATCAATTTCCCGAATGCGGCAGAAACACTCTGGAACTGCAGTCAGGTAAAAATGCAGAATGTGACAGCCAAGGGCGACTATTTTGCAATGGGAAGCTCCGATATGGAGATCGATAATTTTACACTGGTCGGCAATTACAGCTTTGACGGTGCAAAGAATCTGACGATCCGCAATGCCAGAATGTTGTCCAAGGATGCTTTCTGGAACTGCGAAAATGTAACGGTTTATGATTCCTTTATATCCGGAGAATATCTGGGCTGGAATGCCAAAAACGTTACACTGATCAACTGCACGATCGAAAGCGAGCAGGGCATGTGCTATATGGATAATCTGAAGATGGAAAACTGCAGGCTGCTGAATACCAATCTGGCGTTTGAATATGCAACGGTAGATGCGCAGATCGATTCCAAGATTGACAGTGTAAAAAATCCGATCTCCGGAAAAATCCGGGCAAAACAGATCGACGAGATCATTTTTGATAATCCGGATGTCAAAAAGGAAAATACGGATATTGTTACCGAAGACTAACGGGAAATCTACAGCAGAAAACTGCATGCGTATTTTCAGAAAGAATTGTTGTGATGTGAAGACCGGAAGAAATAAAGAAAGACTATCAGTTACATGAAACAAGAGAACGTAAAAAATAAAAAAGAAAACAGAGAGGAACTGGTCTCCTATATAAGGATGGGGCGGGAGTTTTCCGGCAGACAGCAGATCCTGCTGGTGATACAGCTTTCGCTTCCCGCGATCATGGCACAGCTTACTTCTGTGGCAATGCAGTATATTGATGCGTCCATGGTGGGACGGCTTGGCTCGGGGGCAGCAGCGGCGATCGGTCTGGTTGCATCGACAACATGGCTTTTTGGCGGCGTCTGCAATTCTTTTTCGGTCGGATTTGCCGTACAGGCAGCTCAGCTGATCGGAGCCAATAAGCTGGAGACGGCAAGAGATGTACTGAAGCAGGCCCTTTTTACCATTTCGTGCATTTCCGTATTTCTGGCTGCGATCGGTATTGCGATCAGCAGCTTTCTGCCGGGCTGGCTTGGCGGAGAACCTGCCATCTTAAAGGATGCAGGGCATTATTTCCTGATCTACGTCTGTTTTCTGCCGTGTTCGGGACTGAATGTGCTGGCAGGCAGTATGCTGCAGAGCAGCGGCAATATGAAAGTGCCCGGTATTTTAAATTCCCTGCTGTGTATTCTGGATGTCTTGTTTAATGCGCTGTTTATATACGGCTGCAGAATGGGTGTGGCAGGTGCAGCACTTGGCACGGGCGTATCGGAGCTGATCATTGCGAGTATCATGCTGTATTTTGTCTGCGTGAAAAGTCCGATCCTGCATATCCGGAAGGAAGAAGGATTTCATCTTTCGGCGGAATGTCAGAAAAAGGCGATCACTTTATCGCTCCCTGTGACATTTGAACGATTTGTTGTCTGTCTTGCCATGATCGTAACGACAGGGATCGTGGCGCCGCTCGGTTCTGTGGCACTGGCTGCTAATTCTTTTGCGGTAACGGCGGAAAGCCTGTGTTACATGCCGGGCTATGGAATCGGTGAGGCAGCAGCAACACTGGTAGGGCAGAGTACAGGTGCGGGACGGAAAAATCTGGTACATCATTTTTCAAGGATGACGGCGTGGACCGGTATTGGTGTTATGACTGTGACGGGAATACTGATGTATTTTCTGGCACCGCTCATGATGCTGTCGCTTTCCCCGGATCCGGCGGTACAGGCACTCGGAACGAAGGTGCTTCGGATCGAAGTTTTTGCGGAACCGATGTATGCGGCTTCTATTGTGGCGTCAGGTGCATTGCGCGGGGCAGGGGATACGATGATCCCAAGCATTTTGAATTTTATCAGTCTCTGGTTTGTGCGTATCCCGCTTTCCTGGATACTGGCAAAGCCGTTTGGACTGACAGGCGTATGGATCGCCATGTGTCTGGAGCTGATCTGCAGGGGAATCCTTATGCTGATCCGGCTTCTGAAAAAATTGTAACCGGTGGTGCAAAAATATTATGTAAACTGCAAACAGTGGAAAGGAAGGAAAATGGAAGCATATGATTTTGATCGGATAACAGACAGAAGAAATACCTTCTCCTATAAATGGGATATTAAAGAAGGCGAACTCCCGATGTGGGTCGCGGATATGGATTTTGAAACAGCACCCTGTGTCAAGGAAGCTTTGATCCGGCGCACGGAGCATGGCATCTTTGGCTATTCCGTTGTTCCGCAGGAGTGGAACCGGGCAATTTGCGGCTGGTGGCAGAGAAGACATCATTTTCAAATGCAGGAGGACTGGCTGATCTTCTGTACAGGCGTGATCCCTGCGATCGATGTGGCGGTCAAACGCATGACAAATGTAGGAGATAATGTTGTTGTGCAGACACCGGTCTATAATATTTTTTATAACTGTGTTGAAAATCATGGCAGACATATACTGGAAAACCGGCTTCTTTATGAGAACGGACAATATGAGATGGATTTTGAGGATCTGGAGCAAAAGCTGGCGCATCCGCAGACAACGATGCTCTTATTATGTAATCCGCAGAATCCGGCGGGAAAGATCTGGAGTAAGGAAGAGCTTGCCAGAGTCGGTGCACTTTGCAAAAAACATCATGTACTGGTTGTAGCGGACGAGATCCACTGTGATCTGACAATGCCCGGCTATGCATATGTACCGTTTGCTTCCGTATCGGACGACTGCAAATATAACAGCATTACATGTCTGGCACCGAGCAAGACCTTTAATATGGCTGGCCTGCAGTCGGCAGCAGTCATGATACCGGATGAAGCGATCCGGGAAAAGATGGACAGAGGATTGAATTCCGATGAAGTGGCAGAGCCGAATGCCTTTGCCATGGCAGGCACGATCGCGGCTTTTACAGAGGGAGATGCATGGCTTGACAGCCTGCGGAGCTATTTGAAAGAAAGCAGGGATATGGTTGCAGCATTTCTGGCAGGTAAACTGCCGCAGATCCATCTGGTGGAAAATACAGCGACTTATCTGCTCTGGCTGGATTGTTCCAAGGTAACGGATGACACAGATCATCTGCAGGAATTTCTTCGAAAAGAAACAGGACTGTATCTGTCCAAGGGCAGCGGCTATCACGGAAACGGGAACCTCTTTTTGCGTATGAACATCGCATGCCCGCATACAGCAGTGAAAGACGGGCTTACGCGCCTTGCCCGTGGCATACAGCTTTTTGAGAAAACAAAATAAGGGATAAAAAAGCAGAAAAGCTTATCTGCGTGGCCATACGGAAAAGGCTGCACAGATAAGCTTTATTTATGTAATAGAAAACTTCGTTTCTATTACATAAATACGGTTCCAAATACAGTCTGTCAATTTGTATCTATAACGCTGGATTTCAAATAAAAATTATGATAGAATAAATCGAATATGCAAAGAATGGAGTCTTGGTATGCCAAAAAGTGAAGAGGAAAAGAGACGCAGCCGGATTTCTTCCATGAAAAGGCTGATAGTAGCGTATTTACTTTTGGGGATTCTGATTCCGATCCTGTTATGTATTTTGTTGTTTATCAAGGTAGACAGACTGCAGAAAGAGCTGGACCAGATGCAGCGGCAGATCGCATCGCAGCAAAAGGAAAGCACTATGGCACCTGAACAGGCGGACCCGGCAAATGCAGATACAGAAGCCGGGCTGCAGACAGATGGGCTGCAGGCAGATAGCAGCCTCGCAAAATGGCAGACAGAAGAAACGGAACCGGACGATGGACAGAAGAGAAAGGTCTATCTGACATTTGATGATGGACCGAGCAGTAATACAGATGCCATACTGGATATTTTAAAGCAGTATGATGTGAAAGCCACTTTTTTTGTAACCGGAAAGCCGCAGGAACAGTACCAGGCAATGTATCAGCGGATTGCAGCGGAAGGGCATACACTTGGTATGCATTCCTACAGCCATAAATATGAGGAAATCTATGCTTCGGAGGAAGCCTTTGAAGAGGATCTGTCCAAGCTGCAGGATTTCTTATATGATACGACCGGTGTGTGGTCGCATTTTTACAGATTCCCGGGTGGAAGTTCCAATCAGGTCAGTACGGTGGATATGCGTGAGCTTGCGGCGTATATGCAGCAGCAGGATATTTATTATCTGGACTGGAATGTGGCAAGCGGTGATGCGACCAACAAAAAGATAAAAGCACAGACACTTGTGGATAATGTACTGACAGGTGTAGGCAAGCATCAGACCTCTGTTGTCCTTTTGCATGATGCGGCAAATAAAAATGCAACGGTAGAAGCACTTCCTGCGATCATTGAAGGCGTACAGGCAATGGAAGATACTGTCCTTTTGCCGGTCAGTGACGACATGGAACTGGTACAGCATCTGAAAATACAACAATCAACTGCGCAGCAGTAATAATAAACGGAGGAGAAAAAATGGGATTTTTTCAGGAACTGAAAGAAGACCTGTCTCAGGCGGTCAATGAACTTTTGCCGGAAGAAGAGGCAGGACAGGAAAGTAAAAAAGAAGACGAAGATAAGGCACTGGATGATGCACTGAAGGAAGTGCAGGAAGCACTGGCTGCGGAAGTCGGAAATTCTGATACAGAAGAAGCCGGAAAGCAGGAAACAGAAGCTGCAGAAGAAACAGCAGAGACTGCAGAAGCAGAACCCGTAGAGTCGGAGGCAGAGCAGACCAACCAGGCTGCAGAACCAAAGCCGGAAGACGAAGAAGAAAAGCAGAATGCCGAGGCCCGGGAACCGGAAACTATGCAGGAGGAAGACGCTGAGACAGCAGAACCTGTAGAAGATACAGAAGCTGCAGAAGAACCCGAGGCGGTTACGCTGCAGAAAGCTGCTGCAGAACAGATGCAGAATATTGCAGGTATCGTAAAGCCGGATGCAGATGAGGAAGAAGACGATTTTGCGGAGAGACAGATGCAGACACCGGAAGAAATGCTCATGCATATGGAGCTGGGACAGCATACAGAAAAAGAAGAATCAGAATTGGAAAAAGAGGTAGGAAAAGCAATGGAAGAACAGAAAATGAGTTTAGAAGATACAGAAGTATTAGATGAAACAGCGATCATCACTGCAGGCATGACATTAAACGGTGATATCAGCGCAAAAGGCAATGTGGATATTCTCGGTAAAGTAAAAGGAAAAGTTGAACTGCTCGGCAAGTTAAATGTTTCCGGTACGATCGAAGGAGATTCCAAAGCTGCAGAAGTATTTGCAGATGGTGCACATATCACAGGCATGATCGTTGCGGAAGGCACCGTCAAGATCGGGCAGAATTCCGTTGTGATCGGTAATGTGGCAGCTTCCAGTGCCGTGATCGCAGGCGCTGTCAAGGGTGATATTGATGTGAAGGGCCCGGTTATCCTAGATGCATCTGCTATTGTGATGGGTAATATCAAATCCAAATCCGTCCAGATCAACAATGGTGCAGTGATCGAAGGTATGTGCAGCCAGTGCTACGCAGAAGTAAATCCGACAGATTTCTTTAATGATCTGATCGCAAAATAAACCAAGGGACAAAATGATAGGAGAAAAGAAATGAAAAGAGTAATGCTGAAGCTGAGCGGTGAAGCGCTTGCAGGAGAAAAAAAGACCGGTTTTGATGAAGAAACAGTACGTGGTGTGGCACTGCAGGTAAAGCAGCTTGTCGATGATGGCGTACAGGTCGGTATTGTGATCGGCGGCGGTAATTTCTGGCGTGGACGTTCCAGTGAGAACATCGACAGAACAAAGGCAGATCAGATCGGAATGCTGGCAACAGTCATGAATTGTATTTATGTATCGGAGATCTTCAGAAGCGTGGGAATGATGACGGCGATCCTGACACCATTTGAATGTGGTTCGTTTACAAAGCTATTTTCCAAGGATCGCGCCAATAAATACTTTTCCAAGAATATGGTAGTATTTTTCGCAGGCGGAACAGGACATCCTTACTTCTCAACAGATACAGGCGTTGTACTGCGTGCCATTGAAGTAGAAGCAGATGTGATCCTGCTGGCAAAAGCGATCGACGGTGTATATGATGACGATCCGCATAAAAATCCAAATGCAAAGAAATACGATGAGGTTTCTATTGATGATGTGGTTGCACAGAATCTGCAGGTTGTTGATATGACAGCGTCTATTCTGGCAAGAGATAACAAAATGCCGATGTGGGTATTCGGGCTGAATGAAGAAAACAGCATTGTGAATACCATGAACGGTAAATTTAACGGAACAAAGGTTACAGTATAGAATAAGGGAGGACATATAAAATGGATGCAAGAGTAAAAACATTTGAAGAAAAAATGCAGAAGACAGTTGACTTTTTAGGAGAGGATTTCATGACGATCCGTGCAGGAAGAGCCAATCCGCATGTACTCGATAAGATCAAGGTAGATTACTACGGAACACCGACACCGCTGCAGCAGGTTGGTAATATCACAGTTCCGGAACCGAGAATGATCCAGATCGCACCATGGGAAAAATCCCTGATCAAAGAGATCGAAAAAGCAATTTTATGTTCTGATGTCGGCATCACACCATCCAACGATGGTTCTGTGATCCGCCTGGTATTTCCGGAGCTTACTGAGGAACGTCGTAAGGATCTGGTTAAGGAAGTGAAGAAAAAAGGTGAGGAAAGCAAGGTTGCAGTCCGCAATTCCAGAAGAGACGGCAATGATTCCTTCAAGAAGCTGGCTAAGGAAGATGTTTCCGAAGATGAGATCAAGATGTTGGAAGAGCAGTTACAGAAAGTAACCGATAAATTCATCAAAGAAATTGATGGTATGGTAGAAGAGAAGTCAAAGGAGATCATGACTGTATAATGAGTGTACCGAATCATATCGCCATTATATTGGATGGAAACGGCAGATGGGCAAAGAGCAAGGGAATGCCACGTAATTACGGGCATGTTCAGGGCAGCAAAAATGTGGAAACAGTCTGTGCTGCAGCGTACGACCTTGGTGTGAAATACCTGACGGTCTATGCATTTTCCACAGAGAACTGGAACAGACCGAAGGATGAAGTGGATGCACTGATGAAGCTTCTGCATAATTATATGAAGACCTGTCTGAAAACCGCAGCGAAAAATAATATGCGTGTCCGCGTACTGGGAGATAAGATGGGGCTTGCACCGGATATCCGGGAGCGGATCGCTGAGCTTGAGGAAGCAACAAAAGACTATGATGGTCTGAATTTCCAGATCGCATTAAATTACGGCGGGCAGGATGAGATCGTTCGTGCAGTCCGCAAGGTAATGGCAGATACCCAGAAGGGGCTCCAGCCGGAAGACATGACGATCGAAAAGTTCGCTGACTATCTGGATACAAAAGGAATCCCTGAACCGGATCTGATGATCCGTACAAGCGGAGAACAGAGGATTTCCAATTTCCTGATCTGGCAGCTTGCCTATACGGAGCTTTATTTTACACCGGTTCCATGGCCTGCTTTCGGCAAAAAGGAACTGGAGGAAGCAATTGCAGCCTACAATCAGCGGGATCGCCGGTTTGGGCTTGTAAAGGAGGAGTAACATGCTGACAAGACTGATCAGTGGAATACTGCTTCTGATCATTCTGGCATTTGCAATGAGTAATGGGGGCATCGTTTTGTATGCCCTGACTCTTTTTATTTCACTTGTCGGATTTTCAGAGCTTGTGAAAGCAACGAATGTACGAAAAGAAGAGAAAAAGCCCTCCGGTATTGAGATCGTCGGATATCTTGGCATCGTGGCATATTATATTGTGCGGTATCTGACGGATTCTGATACGTATGCATTGCTTGCGATCATTCTGACGATCATGGGCATGATGCTTGTATATGTTCTGACATTCCCGAAGTTTCATGCACAGCAGGTTATGTCAGCGGGTTTTTCGTTCCTGTATTGTCCGGTGCTTTTGTCCTATATTTATATGACCAGAAACCTGACACAGGGCATCTTTCTGGTATGGCTGATCTTTTCCGCATCCTGGGGCTGCGATACGTGTGCGTATGCGGTCGGTAAGCTGTTGGGAAAACATAAGCTGGCACCGGTGCTGAGCCCGAAAAAGTCAATCGAAGGAGCGGTCGGTGGCGTGGCCGGCGCCGCGCTGATCGGCTTTTTATATGCGTGGGGACTGCAGAAGGCGGGTGTGACTGCTATTTCGGATGATGCCATCTGGGCATTTCCGCTGATCTCAGGCGTCGGGGCAGTTTTAAGCCAGCTCGGTGATCTGGCGGCTTCCGGTATCAAGCGTGATCATAACATCAAGGATTATGGAAAGTTGATCCCGGGACATGGCGGCATTATGGATCGTTTTGACAGCGTGATCGTAACAGCACCGCTGATCTATTACTTATGTATCATTCTTCTGGAGCTGTAGACGTGATCCGAAGGAAGATGATAGAAGGAGCAGAAAGATGAAAAATATCGTATTGCTGGGTTCCACAGGTTCGATCGGAACACAGACACTGGATGTGGTACGCAGCTATAAAGAAGACCTGCATGTGGTTGCACTGGCAGCAGGCAGCAGCGTGGAAAAGATGGAGCAGCAGATCCGTGAATTTTCGCCCTCTTATGCGGTTATGTGGTCGGAAGAGGCGGCAAAGGATTTAAAGCAGCGTGTCAGTGATCTGCAGGTGCAGGTACTGACGGGCATGGATGGTCTGCTTGCCATTTCGGTTCTGCCCGAGGCGGATGTTGTACTCACCGCGATCGTGGGAATGATCGGAATCCGCCCGACGATCGCAGCGATCGAGGCAGGCAAGGATATTGCGCTTGCCAATAAGGAAACGCTTGTGACGGCAGGACATATCATTATGCCGCTTGCAAAGAAGCATGGCGTGAAGATCTTACCGGTTGACAGTGAACACAGTGCGATTTTCCAGTCTTTAAACGGAGAACCGAAGGATAAGATCAGACAGATCCTTCTGACTGCATCAGGCGGTCCGTTCCGCGGGTTTACAAAAGAGCAGCTTACCAATGTAAAAGCAGCAGATGCCTTAAAGCATCCGAACTGGACGATGGGACGCAAGATCACGATCGATTCCGCGACAATGGTCAACAAAGGACTGGAGGTTATGGAAGCCGGCTGGTTATTCCATGTACCGCCGGAAAAAATAACTGTAGTAGTACAACCACAAAGCATCATACATTCTATGGTAGAGTATGTAGACGGCGCGGTGATCGCACAGCTTGGTGTACCGGACATGAAACTGCCGATCCAGTATGCACTTTTTTATCCTGACAGAAGACCGATGCAGGAAAATAACATAGATTTCTTCAAGTTGGGCAGAATTACATTTGAAGAGCCTGATATGGAAGTGTTTACGGGACTGAAGCTTGCTTATGAAGCATTCCGGGCAGGCGGCAGTATGCCAACGGTATTTAATGCTGCAAATGAAAAGGCAGTCAGCCTCTTCTTGCAGGATAAGATCGGCTTTCTGGATATTCCGGAGCTGATCGGTGCATGTATGCAGAACCATCATGTGATCGCAGATCCGACGGTGGAGCAGATCTTAGAGGCGGAAGCTGCATGCTATGACTATATTGAAAGCAGGTGTTAAAGATTGGGCATTGTCCTGTTTTTTGTCATATTCGGCGTAGTTGTCATTGCGCATGAATTCGGACATTTTATCATTGCAAAAGCAAATGGGATTTCGGTTGTGGAATTTACAGTCGGTATGGGGCCGTGTATTTTTTCGGTGAAAAAGGGCGGTACCAAATATGCGATCCGTTTACTGCCGCTTGGCGGTGCCTGTATTTTTGAAGGTGAGGATGGCATTGAACGCGATACCGAAAAAAAAGAAGCAGAAAGTGGAGAAGCAGATCCGCAGCAGGATGTGCAGCAGGCGGTGGTCAATACAGAGCTGGGCAGCAAAAAGAAGCCGGGCGCATTCCCGGATGCACCGGTGTTTGCAAGGATTGCCACTGTTCTGGCGGGACCGGTATTTAACTTTATTCTGGCATTTTTGATGTCTACGATCATTGTTGGCAGCTACGGAACCGATCTGCCGGTCGTACAGCAGGTTTCGGATGGCGGCGCGGCGCAGCTTGCGGGCATGCAGGATGGAGACAGGATCCTTTCTATGAACGGCAAAAAGATCCATCTGTATCGTGAGATCAGTCTTGCTTCCATGCTGAATAAAGGGGAAGATATCGCAGTTACCTATGAAAGAGACGGCAAGCAGTATGACGCCGTGATAAAGCCGATCTACGACGAATCAGCAGGGCGTTATTATATGGGCTTATATGGCGTAGGCTCTTATCAGAAATTCGGTATTTTCGGTACTGTAAAATACAGCCTGTATGAAGTCGGTTACTGGATCAATACAACGGTCAAGAGCCTGGAGCTTCTGATACAGGGGCAGGTTTCAAAGGATGATGTATCCGGTCCTGTCGGTATGGCACAGACTGTGACACAGATCTACGACCAGTCAAAACCGGACGGCATTTATTATATCTGGCTGAATATGCTCAATTTTGCAATCCTGCTGAGCGCTAACCTGGGCGTACTGAATCTGTTACCGTTCCCGGCGCTGGATGGCGGCAGACTGGTATTCCTTTTGGTAGAAGCAGTCAGGGGTAAACCGGTTCCACCGGAAAAAGAAGGTCTGGTGCATATGATCGGTATGGCGTGCCTGATGCTTTTAATGGTATTTGTATTGTACAATGATCTGACAAAGATTTTTTAAATTATTATATGATGCCTGGGTCAAAAGCTCAGGTGGGTTTAGACCTTTTGACCCTGGCGTCATATAGATAGCAATGAAAAGAGGATAATTATGTATCGTGATCATACAAAAGTAGTGCATATTGGTGACAGAGTGATCGGTGGCGGAAATCCGGTGCTGATCCAGTCCATGACGAATACACATACAGAGGATGTGGCAGCGACAGTAATGCAGATCCACAGACTGGAACAGGCAGGCTGCGAGATCATCCGCTGTACGGTTCCGACCGAGGAGGCGGCAAAAGCGATCGGCGAGATCAAAAAACAGATCCATATCCCGCTTGTGGCAGACATCCATTTTGATTATAAGATGGCGATTGCTGCCATGGAAAACGGAGCAGATAAGATCCGCATCAATCCGGGCAATATCGGAAGCATTGACAGAGTGAAGGCTGTTGTGGAAGTGGCAAAGGAGCGGAATATCCCGATCCGTGTCGGTGTAAACAGCGGTTCTCTGGAAAAGGATCTGGTAGATAAATACCATGGTGTAACAGCAGAAGGTATTGTGGAAAGTGCGCTGGATAAGGTGCATATCATAGAAGATCTGGGATATGACAATCTGGTGATCAGTATCAAATCTTCGGATGTCCTGATGTGTGTAGCAGCACATGAAAAGCTCGTAAAAGAGACCAATTACCCGCTGCATGTCGGTATTACGGAGTCCGGTACGATCATGAGCGGCAATATCAAATCTTCGATCGGACTTGGTATTTTGCTGCATGAAGGCATCGGTGATACGATCCGCGTTTCCCTGACGGGCGATCCGGTGGAAGAAGTAAAATCCGCAAAGCTGATCTTACGGACACTGGGACTGAGAAAGGGTGGTATTGAAGTAGTATCCTGTCCGACCTGCGGCAGAACGAATATTGATCTGATCGGACTGGCTAATGCAGTGGAACAGATGGTGGCAGATATTCCGCTTGACCTGAAGGTGGCGGTTATGGGCTGCGTTGTAAACGGACCGGGCGAAGCGAAAGAAGCTGATATTGGTATTGCCGGCGGCAAAGGAGAAGGACTTCTGATCAAAAAAGGTGAAGTGATCAGAAAAGTACCGGAAGATCAGTTATTAAATACACTTAGGGAAGAATTATTGAATTGGGGAAATGAGTAGTGAGTCATTCATTTATGGAAGTATTTCCAACGCTGCATCTGGAAGGCGACTGTAAAGTCTATATGGAAGATGTCAGAGTTGACAGAGTTGTGACGACAAGAGCAAGAGATCTGCTGAAGGTTTACATAAGTTGTGACAACATCATAGAAAAAGAATATATTTATAAAGTGGAAAAAGAGTTGCATAAGCAGCTTTTTTCTGCCTTAGAAGGCGGAAAAGAAGGACCTGAGGTCAAGTTTTATGAAACGTTTCATCTGTCTGCGCAGTATGATGCGCCGGCTGTTTTCGGGGCGTATAAAAACAGTATGCTGCTGGAGCTGAAGGAATACAGTCCGATGCTGCACAGCATGTTAAAGTCAGCAGAGCTGTCTTTTGAAGCAGATGATAAAGTTGTTTTGACGATGGAAGATATTCCACTGTATCATCAGAAAAGCGGAGAGCTTCTGCAGATCCTGGACAAGATCGTCTGTGAAAGATGCGGGGTACGTGCATTTTTTGAAGTGGCATATGAAGAGCCGAAGGAAAGCAAATACCGGGAAGAGGACGATATCAAGATTGCACGCCGGATCGCGGAAATTGCGGGAAACCGTGCGGCTATTTCACAAACGAGTGACAGTGAATATGTGGATATGAGCGGTGTGGACGGAAATGAATTTGAGCACGCAGCATCGCCTGTGCAGGGAGCAGATGCAAAAATTGCTGAACAACCGCAGAAGCAACCGGTGCAGAAAGCAGAGCCTGCACAGCCGCCGAAGAAAGAATTTAAAAAAGAAGGTAAAAAAGACTTTAAGAGCTTCCGCAGACAGGGCAGGCGTTCGGACAATCCGGATGTATTGTATGGCTATGATGTGGAAGGTGAGATCGTTCCGATGGATCAGATCCTGGATGAAATGGGTGAGATCACGATACGCGGAAAAGTGCTGAGTGTAGAAGAACGAGAGATCCGTAATGAAAAGACGATCGTCAGCTTCTTTATTACAGACTTTACGGACACGATGAAATGCAAGATGTTCTGCCCGAACGAAGAACTTCCGAATATCCGGGAAGGGGTTAAAAAGGGAGCCTTTCTGCTTGTCAGGGGACTTTGTGCCATGGACAGCTTTGATAAGGATCTGACGATTTCCATTAAGAGCCTGCAAAAAACAAAAGACTTTACCGTGACAAGAATGGATCACAGTGCAAAGAAGCGTGTAGAGCTGCACTGCCATACGAAAATGAGTGATATGGACGGTGTTTCCGATGTGATCGATATTGTAAAGCGGGCATATAAATGGGGACATCCGGCGATCGCGATCACAGATCATGGCGTGGTACAGGCACTTGCGGATGTATTCCATACGTGGCAGGATCTGTATAAAGGTGCGAAGGCAGAAGCGGAAAAGGAAGGAAAACAGCTTGACAGGCAGGATTTCTTCAAGGTGATCTGTGGCTGTGAGATCTATCTGGTAGATGATCTGAAAAATATTGTAGTGGATCCGAAGGGACAATCCCTGATGGATTCTTTTGTTGTATTTGATATTGAAACAACCGGTTTTTCAAGTGTGACGAACCACATTATAGAGATCGGTGCGGTAAAGGTGGAAAATGGAAAAATCGTAGACCGTTTTTCGACTTATGTAAACCCGCAGGAACCGATCCCGTACCGGATCACCAAGCTGACAACGATCACGGATGCAGATGTCATGGACGCACCGACGATCGATCAGGTACTGCCGGAGTTTTTTGCCTTTTGCGAAGGCTGTGTACTGGTAGCGCACAATGCTTCCTTTGATACCGGTTTTATTAAGGAAAATGCGAGGAAACTGGAGCTGCCTTATGCATATACTCATGTGGATACGCTTGCCATGGCGCGTGTGCTGCTGCCACAGCTTGCCAAGTTTACACTGGATCATGTGGCAAAGACAGTCGGTGTATCTTTGGAAAATCATCATCGTGCGGTAGATGATGCGGAGGCAACGGCAGAAATTTTTGAAAAATTTATTCCGATGCTGCTGGAAAAGGGTGCACATGATCTGGATGCGGTCAATGAGCTGGGCAGGACAAGTACGGATTATGTCCGTAAAACACCGTCTTATCATGCCATTGTACTGGCAAAAAATGATGTGGGACGTGTCAATTTATATAAGCTGATCTCAGCTTCCCATCTGCAGTATTTTAACAGACGGCCGAAGGTACCGAAGAGCCTGATCCTTGAAAACAGAGAAGGTCTGATCCTTGGAAGTGCCTGTGAAGCGGGAGAGCTTTACAGAGCCTTGCTGCGCGGGGCACCACAGGCGGAGATCGCCGATATCGTGAATTTCTACGATTATCTGGAGATCCAGCCAAATGGCAACAATGCATTTATGATCGATTCCGATAAGTCAGATCATGAAAACATTCATTCCATGGAAGATATTCAGGAGATCAATAAAAAGATCTGTGATCTGGGAGAGGAGTTCCATAAGCCGGTCTGTGCAACGTGTGACGTGCATTTTCTGGACCCGGAGGATGAGGTATACCGCCGCATCATCATGGCAGGAAACGGTTTCAAGGATGCGGATTCCCAGGCTCCGTTATATCTGCGTACCACGGAAGAAATGCTGGCGGAGTTTGAATATTTAGGCAGTGATAAAGCGCGGGAGGTAGTTATTGATAACACAAACCTGATCGCGGATATGGTGGATTCCATCGATCCGGTCAGACCGGATAAATGTCCGCCTGTTATTGAAAACAGTGACCAGACGCTGACGGATATCTGCTACCGGAGAGCGCATGAGATCTATGGCGAGGTATTGCCGGATATTGTAGAAAAACGACTGGAAAAGGAACTGAATTCTATTATTTCCAACGGATTTGCCGTTATGTATATCATTGCGCAGAAGCTGGTATGGAAATCGGTGGAGGATGGGTATCTGGTTGGATCCCGTGGCTCCGTAGGTTCTTCCTTCGTTGCCAACATGGCGGGAATCACAGAGGTTAATTCTTTAAGTCCGCATTATTATTGTAAGAAATGCCATTATTATGATTTTGATTCACCCGAGGTTAAGGCATATGCCGGTAAGGCAGGATGTGATATGCCGGATAAGATCTGTCCGAACTGCGGCGAAAAGCTGGTCAAGGACGGTTTTGATATCCCGTTTGAAACGTTCCTTGGATTTAAGGGAGATAAGGAGCCGGATATCGACCTGAACTTCTCCGGTGAATATCAGAGTAAGGCACATAAATATACAGAAGTTATTTTCGGTTACGGTCAGACATTCCGCGCCGGAACAATCGGTACGCTGGCGGAAAAGACAGCGTATGGATATGTGATGAAATATTATGAAGAACGTGGCATCCATAAACGCCGGTGCGAGATCGAACGAATCGCAGAAGGCTGTACCGGTGTCAGACGTTCAACAGGACAGCATCCGGGCGGTATCGTTGTACTGCCGCTGGGCGAGGAGATCAACTCCTTTACGCCTGTACAGCATCCGGCAAATGATATGACAACGGATATCGTAACCACACATTTTGATTACCATAAGATCGACCACAACCTGTTAAAGCTGGATATTCTCGGACACGATGATCCGACCATGATCCGTATGTTGCAGGATCTGACAGGGATCGATCCGACAAAGATCCCGCTGGATGATAAGGATGTTATGAGCCTGTTCCAGAATACAGATGCACTCGGTGTCAAGCCGGAGGATATTTTAGGCTGTAAACTGGGATCGCTCGGTATTCCGGAGTTCGGTACCGATTTTGCCATGCAGATGTTAATTGATACGCAGCCGACCTCGTTTTCCGATCTTGTCCGTATCGCAGGTCTTTCCCATGGTACGGACGTATGGCTGGGTAATGCCCAGACGCTGATCGAGGAAGGCAAGGCAACGATTTCGACTGCGATCTGTACGCGTGATGATATCATGATCTATCTGATGCAGATGGGCGTTGAGGCAGGACTTTCCTTTACGATCATGGAAAGCGTCCGAAAGGGTAAAGGTCTGAAGGACGAATGGATCGTGACCATGAAGGAACATAATGTACCTGACTGGTATATCTGGTCATGCAAAAAGATCAAGTACATGTTCCCGAAGGCACATGCTGCTGCCTATGTTATGATGGCATGGCGTATTGCTTACTGTAAGGTAAATTATCCGCTTGCCTATTATGCGGCATTTTATAGTATTCGAGCCGACTGCTTCTCCTATGAACTGATGTGTCAGGGCAAAGAGCACCTTGAGGCCGTGCTGGCGGATTACAACAGAAGGAAGGATGAACTGTCCAAGAAGGAACAGGATTCCATCCGTGATTTGCGTATCGTGCAGGAAATGTATGCGCGTGGTTTTGAGTTTATGCCAATTGATATTTACAAAGCACATTCGAGATTATTCCAGATCATCGACGGCAAGATCATGCCATCTCTCGGCAGTATCGACGGTATGGGAGATAAAGCCGCAGAAGCCATGATGGAGGCAGCAAAGGACGGACCGTTCTTATCCAGAGATGATTTGCGAAGCCGCAGCAAAGCACCGCAAAACGTTATTGATAAGATGGGCGAGTTGGGACTTCTTGGCAGCCTGCCCCAGTCAAACCAGTTGAGCTTATTCGACTTCATGTAATACCAGGGTCACAGACCATTCGCCACGACGTGCTTGCACGGGGGTGGCTATATGGTATGATGACCCGCTCCGACATTCGCATAAAAGCGGAGCGTAAGCTTCGCGATATGCGAATGTCGGAGAGAATTGCGGGAGTGCGGAGCACGTAGCAATTCGTGGTATTACAATAGTTCGAAGAGGCGATTTTGCGAATGGGGCTCTGCAGTATAATATTTATAGTTGTCTGTATTCAGTATCTATGTTAAACTGATTGCAAGCAGAAAGTCAAAATCATATTATGTGTGGGATGGTCTGCCATCCCATTTTCTATTTATTATAGGTAACTCTCGATAGTTACCATGATATATCTAAATGTTTCAAGAAACTTCACTGCTTAAATTCCACAAACAAATGAATAGCAGGGAGGTTTCAAAGTGTAATGGGATCTCTCTGGGTAAGCATGGCTTACAGAAAAGGAGGTCATATGACACAAAATAAAGTTACACCAGATAAGGAGACTGCAAAAGGCAAGACGGAAACAATCAATTTTGATGAAATTGGAATCACCAACGATTTTATGTTTGGGACAGTATTTCGAGATAAGGAAAAATGTAAAGAACTGCTTCAGAGAATACTGAAAATCGAACTTATTGAGATTGAGGTCGTAGAGCCGCAGAAGATAATGAAAACAACTCTTATCGGAAAAGGGATCCGTATCGATATTTATGCAAAAGATAGCCAGGGCAATGTGTATGATATCGAAATGCAGACAACCGAAGAAATGGATTTGCATCTAAGAACGCGGTATTATCACAGTGAAATGGACAGTTACCAGATCCGTGCAGGACAGAAATATTTTAATCTGAAACAGTCAGTTGTGATATTTATTTGTACTTTTGATCCTTTTACAGATGACAGAAGTATTTATACATTTGAAACAATATGCAAAGAAAATAAAGAACTGGTACTTGCGGATAAGCGGCATACGTATTTTGTAAACATAAACGGGAATAGAGAAGGCATTAGTGAAGATACGACGAAATTACTTGACTATTTTAAAACCGGGCGGCCAACAGACCGTTATACAGAGGATCTTCAAGAACAAGTGCAGTTTATTCGAAACGACGATGATTGGAGGGAGAACTATATGACAATTGAAATGAAAATGGATCAAAGATATGAGCAGGGCAGAAATGAAGGAATGAAATCTGGCAGGGCTGAGGGAGAGCAGAACAGGGATAGAGAACTGATCGCCAAGTGGCTGAAAAAGGGCAAAACAATTGCTGAAATTGCAGAAGATCTGGATCGGACGGAGGAGTATGTAAAGCATTTATATGATCCTGATGGCGTAAATAAAGAATAAATGATAGTAAGCAGCGGCAAACTAGTTTGGAATTTACAATCATCCCATTTGAAAAACATATTATGTGATTGTCAATGCTTTGCAGTAATGGTATAGTTATTGCAAAGCATATTTTCTTTTCGGAGACTATCAGTTTCCATGAACCATATCTTTATGATGTCAAACGACATATCTGTTCATCTTTTAGAAAATCCATGCTTGTATAACTGAATATGGGCAGGAATGTGAAAAGCGAGCAGAGTAAGATATGATTCTTTTAAGTGGTATCATGTCTGTAAATGCGATGTTCTTAGGCGGTTCCTGCCAGTGCAAAGAAAGGAGCAGCTTATGAACAATGCTGGCAAAAACACGTATGAAAAACTGACAATCCGAGACAAATTCATGTTCGGAAAGGTGACAAAGAATCCGGAGATTGCCCGGAAAATGGCAGATCTGCTAATCCCGGTAGAGATTGGAGCAGTTACTGCGGTAGAGCGGGAAAAATTCTTGCAACACAGAAGTACATCAAAATATGTGAAACTGGATATGTATCTAGAAGATGAATGTATATCATTTTCACATGGTATGTGATGAAGATGAAGAAATACAGCTGCAGGACAAGATGAACTGGATCTTTTATAATACAACTGCGGATCTCTCGGAAGCACCGGAAGGGATCAGAGAATTTTGAACTATGTGCAAACGGAAATTGTTGAAGATGATTTCACAAGTCAGTTGGATCAGGAAATCAAGCGGGCTCGATTGAATGAGGACTGGAGGGCAGAGTATTTGAAAACTTATGTAAATGATATGGATATGCGACGGGAAGGGTATATTGAAGGCGAAATCAGTAAAGAAAAAGAGCTGATTAATCGATGGCTGAAAAAGGGCAAAGCAATTGCTGAAATTGCAGATGATCTTGGAAAATCTGAGGACTATGTAGAGAGTCTGTTGAATTCATAAGCCTTGCGTTAGCAACAATCTGGTTCTGGTGTATGTGTATAATATCGTAAATGCAATAAAAAATCCCGTAAGCATCGCTTACGGGATTTTCGGGTTGGGCTGTTATAAAAACAGTGAACAGCTAATAGGGGAATCGAACCCCTGATTCCGCCGTGAGAGGGCGGCGTCTTAACCGCTTGACCAATTAGCCATAAGGCGTTTTCAAAACGTCCTTGACTATAGTATTATAAATCAAATGGAATTGCAAGCATTTTTTTCAAAAAGTTGAAAATATTTTTGGAAAAGAGACAAAAACACGCAAAAAAGTGGTTTACGAAGCGGGATTGACATGATAAAATAAAGTAATTCTTGGGGTTATCAATCAACGTGTGAGAGGGTATAGGTATGAAAAAAGAAGTATTTAATCAGATCGTAGTAGATAATATCGATTCGAAACTGATCAGTGTCATTTTAAGCAGTGGCATCAAGCTCAGTCAGGAGCTGGAGATCGAAGGTAATCGTACCACACGTACTTCGGTTAAGTTTATTAAAATCGAGGATACGTATGTCGGGATCCGGAAGCATACAGATGTGACTTACGATTACAGCGGACAGATCAGCAAGGGCGATTCCAGAAATGCAGATTTCTACATGGGCTATGATGAGATCGTGGCACTTGAGTTCTATGACGAAGTAGCCAAGCAGATCGAGGATGGCAAGGCAGCGGAAGGAAAGCATGAGATCATTTCCAAGCCAAAAGGGAAATACGCACCGAAGGAAAGCGGAAAGAAAAAATCGGTTGAAGAGGAATTGTTTATCAAAACAGCCGGTGATATCTAAAAAGTAAATAAGAAAGAAAATCAATAAGAAATGGGTCTTGCCCATTTCTTATTTTATGGGAACTATTCAGAGCCGTGTAAATATCACATAATATGCGGCGAATGCTCGTATTCGTGAGAATATTATGTGATATTTATAGGGCGAAGTAACCACATGAGCAAATGGAAGCATCGAAAGATGCGATTTTGCGAATGTGGTTCTGAATAGTTATCTTTATGTAAAATCAGACATGCTGCAAAGCAGCATATCTGGCGCGTAAGCGGCAGGATTTTCGAGTATGTAGTATGAAATATAATCTAAACACAGGAGAACCAAACATGTCAAAATTCAGTGTCAAAAAACCATTCACCGTACTGGTCGCAGTCGTTATGCTGCTTGTACTCGGTATCGTCAGCTTTACTAAGATGACAACGGATCTGTTGCCGAGTATTTCTCTCCCGTACATACTTGTGATCACAACCTATCCGGGCGCATCACCCGAAAAAGTGGAAAGTGATGTGACACAGGTGCTCGAGTCTGCACTTGGAACTGTCAATGGAGTGGAGAATGTCACGAGTGTTTCCAATGAAAATTACAGTATGATCACGCTGGAATTTGCGGAAGAGACCAATATGGACAGTGCCATGGTAAAGCTTTCAAGTCAGATCGACCAGATCGAGCTCCCGGATATGGCAGGCACACCGTCTCTTCTGGAAATCTCGCCGGATATGATGGCGACCATGTATGCAGCAGTTGACTACAGCGGAATGGATATTTATGAGCTGACAAAGTTCACGGAAGAAACGGTAACGCCTTATCTGGAGAGACAGAGCGGTGTCGCCAGCGTAACGGAAACGGGACTTGTGGAAAAGACCGTCGAGATCCGCCTAAATGAGAAGAAGATTGAGAAGGTCAATAACCGGATCCTGGGGATTGCCGTGGACAAGCTGGATGACGCACAGGCAGAGCTTGACGATGCAAAGAAAAAGCTGAAGGATGCGAAAGCAGAGCTGAAGAGCAATCAGGAAAAGCTGCAGACAGAGCAGACGGATAAGACAAAAGAGCTGGCAGAATACAGTAAGATGCTTGATGAGGCAATGGCAACCAAAGCGGCATATGCTGCACAGCTTGTCGGGCTTCAGGCAGATGAAACAGCACTGAAAACAGAGCGGAAAGCCTATGTGGAAAATAAGGTTGTTGAAAGCTACGACCAGATCAATGCAGGCTTTCAGACTGCAAAGGAAACACTGACATCGGATGAGACCTATCAGGCTGTTTATACGCAGATCTACACACAGGTAAAGATCGCAGCTGTACAGCAGGCGATGGCGCAGGCAGGTATTACAGATACGATCGACGCAACAAATGTAGATACCTATCTGGCAATGCTGGGAGATGCTGCTGCGGCGATCGAGCAGACGGCGCAGGATACGGCAAAAGAAATGACAGAGCAGCAGATCGCGGAGCAGGCAGCGCAGATTCCGGAGAACGTAAAGGACGCGCTGGACAATCCGGATAAGCTGAAAGCATTTAAAAAGCTGCTGGAAAGTCAGGGAAACAGTGATGCGGCAAAGAACATGACAAAAGCAAATCTGAAGAAGCTGTATGATATTGTAGAAGTCAGAATCCCGCAGATCGATACAGAGCTTGCTAATCTGGCGATCGAGATCAAGGCTGCGGAAGCAGTCAAGGATAAGGTGGATGCATCAATCCGGCAGGCAGAAGATGCCTATGTGGATGTAGAAGCAGGCAAGATCACGGCTGCTGCTTCCTTTGGCGCATACACAGCGCAGATGGCAAGTGGCATAACCTCTATTGAAGACGGCGAAAAGCAGATGGAGGATGCACAGGAACAGCTGGATGACAGCAGGGAGCAGGCAATGGAAAGCGCCAATCTGGATGCCCTTCTGACGATGGATACCCTGTCACAGCTTTTATCTGCCCAGAATTTCAACATGCCTGCAGGCTATATCAAAAATGAAGATGAGTCACAGGTGCTTGTCAAGGTCGGAGATGAATTCTCTGCAATCGATGAAGTGGAAGACATGGTGCTCTGCAAGGTAGACAAAGTAGGCGATGTCAGGATCAGTGATGTGGCGGACGTGACAGTCATTGACAATGCGGACGACAACTACGCAAAGATCAACGGAAATGACGGTGTGATCTTAAGTATTTCCAAGTCGAGCACCGCAGGTACTTCCGATGTGTCAAAGGCATGTAACAAAGCCATTCAGGAACTGGAAGAGAAGTATGACGGACTGCATATCACTCCGCTGATGGATCAGGGAGATTATATCAAACTGATCATCAATTCCGTATTGTCCAACCTGATCTGGGGTGCACTTCTGGCGATCGTTGTCTTGGCAATTTTCCTAAAAGATTACAAGCCGACAGTTGTCGTGGCATTCAGTATTCCGATGAGTGTGCTCTTTGCGGTTGTGCTGATGTATTTTACGAATATCACATTAAATATGATCTCCTTATCCGGTCTGGCACTCGGTGTCGGTATGCTGGTAGATAACTCGATCGTCGTGATCGAGAATATATACAGACTGCGCAATAAAGGGATCAGCGCAGCGCGGGCAGCAGTTATGGGAGCCAATCAGGTAGCGGGCGCGATCGCAGCATCTACGCTGACGACTATCTGCGTATTCCTGCCGATCGTCTTTACCACAGGTCTGACAAGAGAGCTGTTTACGGATATGGCACTGACCATTGCGTACAGCCTGATCGCCAGCCTGATCGTGGCACTGACTGTCGTACCGAGCATGAGCGTGGTACTGTTGAAAAATACGAAAGAAAAGTCACACAGACTGTTTGACAAAGTATTAAAGGTGTATGATAAAGTGCTTCGGTTCTGCCTGAAGGTAAAGCTCGTACCGCTGGCGATCGCAATCGCATTACTTGTGCTCTGCGTCGTGCGCGTGCTGTCAACCGGTATGATCATGATGCCTGAAATGGGTGGCAGCCAGATGAGCATGACCGTCAATATGCCTGACGAAATGAAAGTAACGGAAGGCTATGCGGCAGCAGACGAACTGATGGAGAAGCTGCAGACCGTACAGGGCATCGAAACAGTCGGCATTATGTCCGGCGGCGGAAGCGGTGATATGATGCTGAGCTCCGGCAGTAATAAGGATTTTACCTTCTTCCTGCTGCTTGATGATGAGACCGGGAAAAATAATACTAAGGTGGCAAAGAAGCTGGAAAAGATCATGGAAGCCTATCCACAGGTCGAATACAGCGTTGCAACCTCCAATATGGATATGTCCGCATTGACGGGAGACGGGTTGACACTGAACATTTACGGAGACGATCTGGATACACTGCTTTCGGTCAGCGAAGATATGAAGGATCTGCTTTCTTCTATAGAAGGATTTGAAAACATCGAAAATGGACAAAGTGATGGGGACAGACAGCTGGTCATTACCGTCGATAAGGATAAGGCAATGCGCCTCGGGCTGACAGTGGCACAAATCTACAGTGAACTGTCCGGCAAACTGACGGACAGCAAGGATGCGACAACACTGACCACGGCTGATGAAACCTATCAGGTGACGATCGTGGATGATACGGAAAAACTGACGGAAGATAATCTGATGGCATACACCTTTGAAACAACGTCGCAGGACGAAGACGGAAAGTCTGTGACGGAAGAGCATAAGCTGTCTGAATTTGCAAAGGTTTCCGAGGGTGCAAGTGTATCCAGCATCAACCGCGAAAATCAGGAACGTTATATTTCCGTTACCGCAGATACGATGGAAGGCTATAATACAACGCTGTTATCCAGAACGGTAGAAGATAAACTGGACGATTATAAGACACCGGAAGGTTACCGGATCGAGATCGCAGGCGAGAGCACACAGGTCATGAGCATGATGCATGATATGCTTTTGATGATCACACTGGCGATCGTCTTTATCTATCTGATCATGGTAGCACAGTTCCAGAGCCTGTTATCCCCGTTTATCGTGCTCTTTACGATCCCACTGGCATTTACAGGCGGTTTCCTTGGACTGATGCTGACAGGAGAGGAGCTTTCCATGATCGCGATGATGGGCTTTTTGATCCTGGCAGGTGTCGTTGTAAACAACGGTATTGTATTTGTAGATTATGTAAACCAGTTGAGACTGGAGGGCGTGGAAAAACGAGAAGCACTTGTAGAAACAGGAAAGACACGTATGCGTCCGATTCTGATGACAGCACTGACGACGATACTTGCCATGATGACAATGGCACTTTCTAAAGATGCTTCCGCGGTCATGAGCCGTGGTATGGTCATTGTTTCCATCGGCGGACTTGCCTATGCAACGCTGATGACACTTTTCATTGTACCGGTCATGTATGATATCTTCTTCAGAAGAGAACTCAAAAAGGTGGATCTGGGTGATGAAAGCAATCTGATGGAGGAATCCGCAGAGTAAAATGCGATCAGGCATAAAACTGCGAGGATTTTCCCTTATTCAACTGTAAAACGATCGAAATATATACAAAAATTTTTACTGTTTTAAGTAAATTTACATAAAAATGTGTGAATCACGTTCTTTTTGTTTTCATTCATGTCATAATAGACTATAATTATCATGGGTTACAAAAAAGGGATAATTCTTTTTATAGGGAGGTAAAATTATGACATTTAATGAACTGATTGAATTTGCCAAGGCGCAGGAGTGCTCAGATGTGCATATTACAGTTGGTACGGCACTTGCTACACGTAAATTTGGTGTTTTACAGATGCTTGACCCGGTACCTACGGCCGCAGAATCAGAGGCTATGATCAAGGAATGTCTGAGTGAGAAGGATCTTGCCAAGATTGAAGCAGGAGAAGATCTGGATTTTGCCATGATCACACCAACCGGTACAAGATTGCGTGCCAACATTTATCATCAGCGTAATAATCTGGCAGCAACTTACCGTATTCTTCGAAGCGACATTCCAACCTTTGATGAATTAATGGTTCCGGATGCTGTCAGAAAACTTATTTTAGAGCCAAGAGGACTGGTTCTGATTACCGGACCGACGGGAAGTGGTAAAACAACAACACTGGCTTCCATGATCGATTATGTTAATAAGAAAATGGCAAAGCATGTTATTACAATTGAGGATCCGATCGAATATGTATATTATCATGCCAAATCCATGATCCATCAGCGTGAGGTTGGCAGAGACGTTCCGAGCTTTGCAAAAGCACTTCGTTCGAGTCTCCGTGAAGATCCGGATATTATTCTGGTAGGTGAAATGCGTGATTTTGAAACGATCAGTGCTGCTATAACTGCAGCTGAAACAGGTCATCTTGTATTATCTACTTTACATACAACAAGTGCACCACAGACGATAGAACGTATTTTGGATGCATATCCACCGCATGGACAAAATCAGGCACGTACACAGCTTGCAAATGTTCTGAAAGGTGTTATCACACAGAATCTGCTTCCACGTGCTGATGAAGATGGTATGATCATGGCTACGGAAGTTATGATCAATAATCAGGCAATTGCAGCCCAGATCCGTGATAATAAGATACATCAGCTTTCTTCTAATATCCAGGGCGGTATGGCAGTTGGTATGCATACCATGAACAGAGATTTAAAGAGACTTGTAAGAGAAGGTAAGATCACAAATGAGACCGCGCTTCGTTATTGTGAAAACGTAAAAGATTATGAAAATCAGATTTAAGTAGGTAAAGAATCATTTAAAGTATTATTGGGAATTGTTATTGTCCCTTCTGTACAAAAATGATATAAAATATCCGACAACATATTTTAAATTGCGAAAAAACCTTGCAAACGGGGAAACAGAGTGCTATACTGCATAAAGATGATATGATTTTACTAGAAGAGTGGGCTGCAAAGCCCACTCTTTTGTATAATGTCTAAATGGTCATAAAGCAATCAGTAAAGGACAGGTGAAAATGGCGAAAAAAGAAACTTATGAAGCAAAAGCAGAAGAAATGCTGCTTCCCATCGTAGAAAGCCATGGATTTGAGCTGGTGGATGTGGAGTATGTAAAAGAGGGCGGCACATGGTATCTGCGGGCTTATATTGATAAGCCGGGCGGTATTACCATTGATGACTGCGAGCTGGTCAGCCGGGCGTTTTCCGATGTGATCGATCAGAATGATTTCATCGAAGACTCGTACATTATGGAGGTCAGCAGCCCGGGACTTTTAAGACCGCTGAAAAAAGATAAGGACTTTAACAGGTATCTGGAAAAGCCGATCGAAATGCGTACCTATAAGATGATCGACAAAAAGAAAGAATTCATGGGTGTTCTGAAAGCCTATAATAAAGAACAGATCACGATCGAAGAGCCGGATGGCGCACTGCGTGTCCTGCAGAGAAATGAGCTTGCACTTGTCAGACCTTATGTTGAGTTTTAAGAGAAAATACAGAAAGCATACGATTTGATAGAATATAGGAGGAAAAAGGAAAAATGAACAAAGAATTAATTGAAGCAATGGACATTCTGGAAAAGGAAAAGGAGATCAGCAAGGAAACTCTTTTTGAGGCGATCGAGAATTCTCTGCTGACTGCCTGCAGAAACCATTTCGGAAAGGCAGATAACATTACGGTCAGCATGAACCGTGAAACAGGTGACTTTAAGGTAGTTGCCGAGAAGGAAGTTGTTGCAACACCGGAAGAAGTGGAAGATGACTGCCTGCAGATCGCTTTAGAGGATGCTCTGAAATACAATAAAAAGGCTGAGGTCGGCGGAACTGTTTCCGTTGAGATCAAATCCAAAGAATTCGGACGTATTGCAACACAGAATGCAAAGAATGTTATTTTACAGAAGATCCGTGAGGAAGAAAGAAACGTTGTTTACAACCAGTTCTACGAAAAGGAAAAAGATGTTGTAACAGGTATCGTACAGAGATATATCGGCAGAAACATCAGCATTGATCTTGGTAAGGCAGATGCGATCTTAAATGAAAATGAAATGGTAAAGGGTGAGGTATTCAAACCGACAGAGCGTATCAAGGTTTACATTCTGGAAGTCAAGAATACAACAAAGGGTCCAAGGATCCTTGTCAGCCGTACCCATCCTGATCTCGTGAAACGACTGTTTGAATCAGAGGTCGCAGAGATCGCAGACGGAACAGTTGAGATCAAAGCGATCGCCCGTGAAGCAGGAAGCCGTACAAAGATGGCTGTATGGAGTGACAATCCGAATGTGGATCCGGTCGGTGCCTGCGTTGGTATGAACGGCAGCAGAGTCAATTCCATCGTAAATGAGCTGCGCGGCGAGAAGATCGATATCATCAACTGGGATGAGAACCCGGGTAACCTGATCCAGAATGCATTATCACCGGCGAAGATCGTAGCAGTATTTGCAGATCCGGATGAAAAGACAGCCAAGGTTGTTGTACCGGATTACCAGTTATCTCTTGCGATCGGTAAAGAAGGACAGAATGCAAGACTGGCAGCAAGACTGACAGGATATAAGATCGATATCAAGTCCGAAACACAGGCAAAGGATGCTCCGGGCTTCCGTTATGAAGATTATATCGATGATGACTACGAAGATGAGGATGAAGCTGCAGAGGATGTGATGGATACAGAAGATGTTTCCGAAACAGAAGAGCCTGCAGACAACATGGAAGAATAAAAGAAACAGAGGAGTTTTATGAGTAAAAAAGTTCCACTCAGACAATGCGTCGGATGCGGGCAGATGAAGAGCAAAAAAGAAATGATGCGCGTCATTAAGACTGCGGAAGGCGATATTGTCTTAGATGTAACCGGTAGAAAAAATGGGAGAGGTGCTTATCTTTGCAAACAGGAAGAATGCTTAAAGATGGCTATGAAGAACAAAGGATTGGAGCGCTCTTTCAAAATGAGTATAGATCAGTCGGTTTATGAGAGCCTGCAAAAGGAGTATGACGAAAACAGTGAAAAATAAGAAAAAGATTTTTTCCCTGATCGGTCTGGCAACGAGAGCCAGAAAAACAGTCAGTGGTGAGTTCGCAACGGAAAAAGCGGTAAAGAGCTTTAAAGCCTGTCTTGTCATTGTGGCAGAGGATGCATCGGATAACACGAAAAAGCTGTTTCAGGATAAATGCAGCTTTTACGAGGTGCCATGCTATGTATGCGGTACCAAAGAGGAACTGGCACATGCGATGGGCAAGGAAGTGCGTGCATCTCTGGCGGTGACAGACGAGGGATTTGCAGATGCGATTATAAATTTACTTAATCAGACGGAGGTAGTGAAATAGATGGCAAAATTGAAAGTGCGTGAATTAGCAGAAGAGTTAAACATATCAAATGACGATGTAAAGAGCTTTCTGGCATCCAAGGGTGTGGAAGTAAAAAGAAGTGATTCCAGCCTGGATGAAGAAGCGGTTGCAGCAGTCAGGGCAAACTTTAAAAAGGCAGAGGCGCCAAAGGCAGAAAGTAAGCCGGAAGCACCAAAGGCAGAAGTAAAGCAACAGCCGAAGGCAGAAAGTAAGCCAGAGGCAGCTAAGCCGGAAACAAAGACAGAAGAAGCACCAAAGAAAAAGAAGAACATTATTTTTGTCAGCAATCCGCATAACAGCAACATGGCAGGAAAAAGAAACCAGGGCGGAAACGGAAATGCGACGGGAAATGCACAGAACAGAAATAATAACGGCGGTGGCAGACAGCAGGGCTATGGCAATGACCGTGGCAGTGTACGCGGAAGCCGTGTGACACAGACAGCGCAGACTTATCGTCCTCTGCCAAAGCCTGTGATCAAACCGGTAGCGATCACACCGACACCAAAGCCACAGCCGGCAAATCAGCAGCCGAAGCCAAAGACAGAGGTAAGGCAGCAGGAGCAGCAGGTACAGACAAACCAGCAGCAGGCTGATAACCGCAATAGAGGTGGTCAGACAGGTGCAGCGCAGAATACAGAAAGAAGAGCTTATAACAATAATGGAGACGGACAGAAGCGTTATGGCGACAGAAGACCACAAAACGGCGGCAGCGGAGCAAACGTGCAGAGAAATGACAGAGACCGTAACGGCGGTTATAACCGCGGCGGCCAGGGTAATGGTAATGCTCAGAATCGTCAGGGTGGTAACAGACCTTTTGCAGGTAATGACCGCCCTAACAGAGGCGATGGCAGACCGCAGAATCGATTCGGCAAAAATCAGCCGGGTAAAGGATATGTTCCGGAAGCACCGATGAATGAGCCTGAAAAGCATCGTGATGATGAAAAGAGACGCATGAGTCAGGAAAGAGATAAGAGAAGCAAAAAGGATCATATCTACGAAGATGACAATGCAGCAATGCTGAAAAACAAAAATAAAGCAGGCAGATTTATCAAGCCTGAAAAGAAAGAGGAAGTTGTAGAAGAACAGATCAAGGTGATCACAATTCCTGAGACGATCACGATCAAGGATCTGGCAGATAAGATGAAGCTGCAGCCTTCCGCTATCGTGAAGAAGCTCTTCATGCAGGGACAGATCGTCACAGTCAATCAGGAAGTTGATTTTGAGACTGCTGAAAACATTGCGATCGATTACGACATCATCTGTGAGAAGGAAGTACAGGTCGATGTGATCGAAGAACTGCTGAAAGAGGACGATGAAGACGAAAAGGACATGGTAAAGAGACCACCTGTTATCTGTGTTATGGGTCATGTCGATCATGGTAAAACATCCCTTCTGGATGCGATCCGTAAGACAAATGTCACAGACCGCGAGGCCGGTGGTATCACACAGCATATCGGTGCTTATACAGTTAATGTAAAGGGTGAAAAGATCACATTCCTGGATACACCGGGACATGAAGCTTTCACTGCAATGCGTATGCGTGGTGCAAACTCAACAGATATCGCAATTCTTGTTGTTGCGGCAGATGACGGTGTTATGCCACAGACTGTAGAAGCGATCAACCATGCAAAAGCAGCAGGAATTGAAATTATCGTTGCTGTCAACAAGATCGATAAACCAAATGCCAATATCGATCGTGTAAAGCAGGAACTGACAGAATATGAACTGATCCCGGTAGACTGGGGCGGAACAACAGAATTTGTACCGGTTTCCGCAAAATCCGGAGAAGGGATCGATACCTTACTTGAGACGATCATCCTGACAGCCGAGATCCTGGAGCTGAAAGCAAATCCGAACAGACAGGCAAGAGGTCTTGTTATCGAAGCCGAGCTGGATAAGGGACGCGGTTCCGTTGCAACTGTTCTGGTACAGAAGGGTACACTGCATGTCGGTGACTTTGTATCAGCAGGTGCAGCACATGGTAAGGTAAGAGCCATGGTAGACGATAAGGGACGCAGAGTGAAAGAAGCAGGTCCTTCCACACCGGTTGAGATCTTAGGTCTTTCTGATGTGCCAAACGCAGGTGAAATCCTGATTGCACACGAAAATGATAAGACGGCAAAGCAGTTTGCAGAAACCTTCGTAGCACAGAACAAGGTAAAGAAGCTGGAAGAAACAAAATCCAAGATGTCGCTTGATGATCTGTTCTCTAAGATCCAGGAAGGCAATCTGAAGGAACTGAACCTGATCATCAAGGCTGATGTACAGGGTAGTGTGGAAGCAGTGAAGCAGAGTCTCTTAAAGCTGTCCAATGAAGAAGTTGTTGTCAAATGTATCCATGGCGGTGTTGGTGCGATCAACGAATCCGATGTCATTTTAGCAAGTGCATCCTCCGCGATCATCATTGGCTTTAATGTCAGACCGGATGCACAGGCAAAGGCAACAGCAGAGAGAGAAGGCGTAGATGTCCGTCTGTATAAGGTTATTTATCAGGCAATCGAAGATGTGGAAGCTGCCATGAAGGGTATGCTGGATCCGGTATTCGAGGAACAGGTGATCGGTCATGCGGAAGTCAGACAGATCTTCAAGGCATCTGCAGTAGGCAATATTGCCGGTTCTTACGTGCTGGACGGACGTTTCGAGAGAAACTGCAAGGTTCGTATCACAAGAGAAGGCGAGCAGATCTTCGAGGGTCAGCTTGCATCCTTAAAACGTTTCAAGGACGATGTAAAAGAAGTGAAAGCAGGATTTGAATGTGGTCTTGTATTTGAGGGCTTTGATCAGATGCAGGAGCTTGATATCGTAGAAGCTTACATTATGGTCGAGGTACCTAGATAGGAAGTTAATATGAGAAAAAACAGTGTAAAAAATACACGTATCAATGGTGAAGTCATGAGAGCACTGGCTGATATCATCCGCGGAGAGATCAAAGATCCGCGGATCGGTCTCATGACAAGTGTGGTTGCGGTAGAAGTTGCGCCGGATCTGAAGACCTGTAAGGCATGGATCTCCGTGCTGGGGGATGAACAGACCGCAGCGGATACGCTGGCAGGCTTAAACAGCGCAGAAGGCTTTATCAGAAGCAAACTGGCAAAGATGATCAATCTGCGTAACACACCGCAGATCCGGTTCATTATGGATCAGTCCATTGCGTACGGTGTGAATATGTCAAAGAAAATTGATGAAGTGAATAAGGATTTAAACCGCGAAGAGGAGTAGTGGTGTTATGTTAGATTTAGGAAAGGAATGTCAGGGTGCTTTATCGATCGGTATTACCGGGCATACAAATCCGGACGGCGACTGCATCGGAACAACGCTGGCACTTTGGCAGTTCTTAAAAAAACTGAAGCCGGAGTGCAGAATCGATGTGATCTTGGAAAAACCGGCCCCGGAATATGATTTCATACAGGGCATTGACCAGATCATCACGGATGATACAAAGCCGTTTACGTATGATGTCATGATCGTGGTGGATTCGGTTCCGGAACGCTGCGGGCATGCCAATACGTATGTTATGCGTGCGAAAAAACTGATCAATATCGATCACCATATCAGTAATCCGGGCTGTGGAGACGCTTATTATGTGGATCCGAAGGCAAGCTCGGCGGCTGAGGTTTTATACGACCTGATCGCTTCCAGACAGGAATATCTGGATCTGATCGATAAAGAACTGGCACAGACGATCTATGTCGGTATCATTCATGACAGCGGTGTGATGCAGTATTCCAATACTTCGCCGAAAACGCTGCGGATCGTGGCAGATCTGATCTCCTATGGCTTTGATTTCCCGAAGCTGATCGAGGAGACCTTCTATGAGAGAACGTATATCCAGTCCCAGATCACGGGAAGAGCTGTCTTAGAGGCGTTCCCGATGTTAGGCGGCAAGTGTATGGTCTCCATGGTAGATCGTAAGACAATGGATTTTTATGGCGCAGAGAAAAAGGATCTGTCCGGTATTGTCAATGAACTGCGGAATATCAAAGGAGTCGAAGTAGCGATCTTTATTTATGAGGTCGGAACACAGGAATATAAGATCAGTATGCGTTCCCGTTCGTATATCGATGTGGCAAAGGTTGCGGTCTTTTTTGGCGGTGGAGGTCATGTCAGGGCGGCGGGCTGTAATATGAACGGTAATTTTTATGATATCGTCAACAACCTGATGGAGCAGATCGTGCTGCAGATGGAAGCATTGCACATTGAAACAGGATGTATTGATGTGTAGGACTGCATAATGGAACGAACAGGAATGAATAAGGAAAATGATGAACGGAATCATTAACGTATATAAGGAAAAAGGATATACCTCGCACGATGTTGTGGCAAAGCTGCGGGGGATCCTGAAGCAGAAAAAAATAGGGCACACCGGAACGCTTGATCCACAGGCAGAGGGTGTGCTTCCTGTCTGTATTGGAAACGCGACAAAGCTTTGCGATCTTCTGACAGACAAGACAAAAGAATACGAGGCAGTTCTTTTGCTGGGTGTGACGACCGATACACAGGATACGACAGGAGCGGTGCTTTCAGAGAAAACGGTTCAGGTAGAAGCGGATAAGTTGCGGGCTATTATGGAAGGTTTTGTTGGAAAAAGCCGGCAGATCCCGCCGATGTATTCCGCATTGAAGGTGAACGGCAAAAAACTGTATGAACTTGCCAGAGAAGGCAGGGAAGTAGAGAGAAAGCCACGGGATATCGAGATCTTTTCACTGGATATTCTGGAAATGCAGCTTCCGCGTGCCCGTTTTCGGGTACACTGCTCCAAAGGAACGTATATCAGGACGCTGTGTCAGGATATCGGAGAGAAAGCAGGCTGTGGCGGCTGTATGGAGGAACTTCTGCGGACAAGGGTGGACAGGTTTTCGCTTGCTGAGGCACATAAGCTCTCCGAGATCGAGCAGATCCGTGATGCCGGTAAGCTTTCTGAGATACTGATCCCGGTGGATCAGATGTTTTTAAGTTATCCCAAGGTAACTGTATTGGAAAAGTACCGGCTTGCACTTGCAAACGGAAACAGCTTTACAGCACAGATGCTGGCAGATATAGATCCGGCAGATGTAAAAGCAGCAGATATGGTTGGAACAGCAGATAATACCGGGAAAACTGATCGGGAAGTAACAAAAGCTGCACAGATCCATGACGGCTCCTTTGTCAGAGTTTACAGTGCAGAAGATGTATTTTACGGGATCTATCAGTATACGCAGGCAGAAAAGCGTTTTATCCCTTATAAAATGTTCCTGCCACAGTAAAACAGAACAGACAAAGGAAATGAAAATGAAGATAATAGCCGGAACAACAGATTTTACAATAGAAGAAATGACAGCAGTTGCCATCGGCAAATTTGATGGGATCCACAAGGGACATAAGAGGCTGCTGGATGAGATATTCAAAGCAAAGGATCTGGGACTGAAAACAGCTGTTTTTACTTTTGATCCGTCACCTGCCGTCTTTTTTAAAGGCAATCAGGCGGGAGAACTGATGACAAGAGAGGAAAAACGAGCAGCCTTTGAAAAGATGGGTGTGGATTATCTGGTTGAGTATCCGTTCAGTAAGGAAACCGCGGCTGTTTCGCCGGAGGCATATGTCAGGGACTTTTTGCTGCAAAAAATGCATGCGGGCTTTATCGCCGCGGGAGAAGATGTGTCCTTCGGGGATAAAGGTGCGGGAAATGCTGCACTTCTGAAACAGATCGCCGGAGAAAACGGTGTACAGGTACGGATCATCAAAAAGATCTGTCACGGCGGACGGGAGATCAGTTCCACCTTTGTCAGGGAAGCACTTACAGAAGGTGACATGGAGCTTGTGAATGCACTGCTGTCAGAGCCCTATTTTATCTGTGGCAGGGTAGCACATGGTAACAGGATTGGCAGAACACTTGGTATGCCAACGGTCAACCTGCATCCACAGGAAGGGAAGCTGCTGCCGCCCAATGGTGTTTATTTTTCAACAGTTACCTATGGGCAACAGACATTTTACGGTGTCACGAACATCGGTTATAAGCCGACAGTGGAAGATACGCACCGTATGGGTGTGGAAACGTATATTTACGATTTTGATGAAGATATTTACGAGAAAGATATCACGGTACATCTGTTTCATTTTGAAAGACCGGAACAGAAATTTGCGGGGCTTGCAGAACTGAAAGAGGCGATCGCGAAAAATGTAGCGGACGGAAAGAGGTATTTTAACATATGAGATTTGTCATTCAAAGAGTCAGTCATGCACAGGTAACCATAGACGGTCAGGTACGCGGCAGTATCCAAAAAGGGTATATGGTACTGATCGGGATCGGACAGGAGGATACAGAGGCACTTGCAGATCGTATGATCGCAAAAATGCTGGACCTGCGTATTTTTGAAGATGCGGACGGAAAGAGCAATCTGTCCCTGCGGGACGTAGATGGAGCCCTGCTGCTGATCTCGCAGTTTACCTTATACGCAGACTGCAAAAAAGGAAAGCGTCCTTCCTTCTTTAAAGCCGGAGAGCCGCATATGGCAAATGATCTGTATGAATACATCATCCGGAAATGCAAAGAAGAAGTAGGTGATGTGGAACGTGGCGAATTCGGTGCCATGATGCATGTGGAGCTTTTAAACGAAGGGCCGTTTACGATCATCTTAGACAGCGCAGAAATGGGCTGGGCATAGAAAGTAAAGAAATACAGAAATCCCGGAAGTGACCAGATCTGATCATCTTCCGGGATTTTTTCATAGGATAGGAATTCCCTGCCATACGAAAATTCAGGCATTTGGAAAGTCTTTTGTTACAATACCAAAATCTTTTTCCTTGTAGTTCCAGAGCGCGCGGCCGACACCAAATGTATCGAACGCCTTGGAAATATCAGCAAGCCAGCGGTCTTTGTCCTCCTGGGAGGCAAGCTCTATCACACCATATTCACCGCAGTAAAGAGGAACGCCGGCTTTTTTTGCAGCTTCCACGGCAGGAGCAAAGATATCGGCAAAGAAAGCAGGACCTATATCGCTGATACCCTCTTTAAATACTGCACCTGCAAGTGCTTTGGAAAGCTCTGTACTTGTTTTACGGTACTCAGCGAGCGACTTTGGATAGCCGATACGGAAATCAAGTGGCATATCCTCTACCCAGTAAGCTCCCTGATGCGTAAATACCATCGGTTCATAGCAGTGAAAGTTAAATACAATTTTATAGGTATCAGGAACCTTGATGAGCGGTACAGAGAGCACGTTGTTATAACAAACGCCGCCAATGACCAGATAAGCTTCCGGTACGATAGAACGCATCAGCGTTACATATTTTGCAATGACGGCATTCCATGCGTCTGCAACCTCTTCCAGAACAACCTCATTCAGCGGCTCAAAGGCAACCTGATCCGGATAGTCTTTAAATCTGACCGCAATCTCGGACCAGAGATGCAGGAAGCGTTCCTGCAGCGCGTCATCATAGAAGAATTTTTTCCTGTCCATATCTTTTTTGAGAGGATCGAAAGAGTAACCGTAGCATTCATGCAGATCGATCAGCATGTTCAGATGATGCTTTTCACACCAGCTGCGGCAATTTTCCAGATAACCGAAGCCGGAAGGAATGATGTTGCCATCTTCGTCCTCCAGTACATTGTAGTCTACAGGGACACGTACATGATCGTATCCGAGAGATGCGATATACGCAATATCCTTTTCTGTAATAAAGCTGTCAAAATGCGCTTTATCATATTTGTCGAACTGGGAGATCCAGCCGCCTAAGTTGATTCCGTTTTGAAAACCTTCAAAGATCAATATAGTTACCTCCAAATGTATAATAATATTTGCATAAAGATAGAATCGCTTCCTGTATATCATAAGTCAGAGGAAGATAACTTGCAATTTATATTTTCGAATTTATACAAAGCAGGTAAAAGAAACGACATAATTGGCAAGATTTGCGGCTGGTAAGCCTCCTACTTGACACAATACTATCAAATTGTTATAATGCTTGTAACATTTGTAACAGTTATGTAACAAATGACAAGGGTTGAGAAATACAATTAGTTTAGGAAGGCTTTATATGTTTCATAAAAAAGGACTGAAAAAACAGATATTTGCACTTGTCTTAGCGGCTGCCATGATCTGCCAGACGCAGGCAGTATCAGCATCGGTCGTATCTCTGCAGGCAGGTGCACAGAATGCATTGACCGCACCGTCTTTACAGATGGCGGAAACAGAAGAAGTACAGACAATTTCCGTGGATGGCATGCAGCAGGCAGAGACAGAAGCTAAAGCGGATAATTCCGATGTGGCTTTGACGGCCGGAGCAGGTGTCATGGTTTCCTCTCCGATCTATGTAGCACCGGAAGATATGGATGAGCAGGAGTACGATGAGGAAGAAAATGCCGGAGCGGCTTACGGCTATACCAATCTCGGTATCGCGCAGGTGGCGGATCACCTGAATGTCAGAGAGACGGCGGAAGATGGCAGCAAGATCGTCGGAAAGATGGAAAATGATACCGGCTGTGAGATCCTTGGGATCGAGGGCGATAAAGCACATATCACATCGGGCAGTGTGGAAGGCTATGTGAGTCTTGACTATATCCTGACCGGAAAAGATGCGGTAGCACAGGCAGACAGTGTGGTAAAAGAGCTTGCCACAGTAAATGCGGACGGACTGAAGTTAAGAGAGGCTCCTTCTTTAGATGCGCCTGTTTACGATATGGTTGCCTACGGAGAAGAGCTGGAAGTGCTTGACAGTGGCAGCGACTGGGTCGGTGTTGATTTTGACGGAAACAAATTATATGTATCCTCAGATTATGTAACGGTTGATACAAAGCTGAAAACAGCCTTGAACATGACCGAGTTTTTATATGGCGCAGGTGTATCGGATGTCAGAGTGGAGCTTTGTGAATATGCAAAGCAGTTTGTCGGCAATCCGTATGTCTGGGGCGGAACAAGTCTGACAAAGGGTGCGGACTGTTCTGGCTTTGTTCTGAGCGTATTTGCAAAATACGGTATTTCCCTGCCACACTCATCAAGAGCGCAGGCAAACAGCGGTACAAGGATCAAAATGTCGGAGGCAAAGCCGGGCGATCTTGTCTTTTACGCAAAGGGCGGCAGGATCAACCACGTAGCGATCTATATCGGTGGTGGTCAGGTGATCAGTGCCAGCTCACCGAAGACCGGAATCCGTATTGCAAGTGCTTATTACAGAACACCGGTAGCGGTGACAAGAATTCTGCAGGACTGATCGTAAAATGTAAAATGGAAACAGCAGATGTAAACAGAAAACAGAGCATTGTAAAAAACAATGGAAAGTTGAAAAAATCAGTTGCTTTCCATTGTTTTTTATGATAAAGTATGAATGTTGTGAAAAAGAGATGGTCCTCTGTTACGAAGTGTATTAAGAACATCCAGAATGGAAGGAGAAACACAATGAACGAAATCATTAAAGAAATCGAAGCAGCACAGTTAAAGGCAGAAGTACCTCAGTTCAACGTAGGTGATACTGTAAAGGTTTACGGTAAGATCAAAGAAGGAAACCGCGAAAGAATCCAGATCTTCGAAGGAACCGTTATGAAAGTACAGGGTGGCAGCAACCGCGCTACATTTACAGTACGTAAGTCATCAAACGGTGTCGGCGTTGAAAAGACATGGCCTCTTCATTCTCCAAATGTTGAGAAGGTAGAAGTTGTCAGAAAGGGTAAAGTAAGACGTGCAAAACTGAACTACTTAAAGGGTCGCGTAGGAAAGAAAGCGAAAGTAAAAGAGTTAGTAAAATAGTCATTGCCGCTTAAGCAAAGAAAAGGGACAAAATACATTGTGTATCTTGTCCCTTTTTAAATAATGTCATGCATCATTTATGATGCATGATGCAGCCTCGCTCATCTGCGAAGCAGATTATGCATGAGCGAGGTTCCCAATAATGTCATGCATCGAAGATGCATGATGAAAGGAAGTTTTATGAGACGACGCAAAGGACTTAGTTTTTATCAGAAAAAGAAAAAGATCAGTGCTTCCGTGATGAAGGAGATCTGGAATGTGATTTTTATCACAATCGCCTGCTGGATGCTGGCATTTGTGCTCATGTTCTGTTTTGGCATGCGGACAACTGTCATCGGTGTTTCCATGGAGCCAAGCCTTTACAACGGACAGCATATTTTGGTCAACCGGTTTGTATATAAGCTCAGTTCTCCCAAGAACGGAGATATTGTGGTGTTTCTGCCAAACGGTAACTCCAACACCCATTACTATGTGAAGCGTGTGATCGCTCTGCCGGGAGATACGGTGCAGATCAAAAACGGTTCCTTATATGTCAACGGTCTTTTGTATAAAGATGTCGAATATGATAAAATAGAAGATGCGGGGATTACGGAAAATCCCATTACCCTTGGGAACAATGAATATTTTACCCTGGGAGATAACATCAACAACAGTGAGGACAGCAGATCAGGTAATATCGGTGCTGTGAAAAAGGATAATATAATCGGAAAGGTATGGTTCCATCTGGCGGCGGGTGACAGCCCGATCGGCTTTATGGAATAGGTGTATAGATGAACTATCAGTGGTATCCCGGACATATGACAAAGGCAAAGCGGATGATGCAGGAAAATATCAAGCTGATCGATCTGGTGATCGAGCTTGTGGATGCAAGAATCCCGTTATCCAGCCGTAATCCGGATATTGATCAGCTTGGACAGAATAAAGCGAGAATGATCCTGTTAAATAAAGCGGATCTGGCGGATGAAAGGCAGACGGCAAAATGGCAGCAATATTTCGAGAAGCAGGGCTGCTTTGTTGTGGCACTCAATGCGCGTAACCGCAACAGCATGAAGGCGATCAACGGTGTTGTCGCAGAAGCCTGTAAGGAAAAGATCGAGCGTGACAGAAAGCGCGGAATAATGAACCGCCCTGTCAGAGCCATGGTAGTTGGCATCCCAAATGTCGGAAAATCCACCTTTATCAATTCTTTTGCCGGAAAAGCCTGTGCAAAGACAGGAAATAAGCCGGGTGTAACAAAGGGAAAGCAGTGGATCAGACTCAGCAAGACACTGGAGCTTTTGGATACGCCGGGTATTTTATGGCCGAAGTTTGAGGATCAGCAGGTAGGACTCAATCTGGCACTGATCGGTTCCATGAATGATGAGATCCTAAATATAGAAGAAATGGCGGTCAGCCTGATCCGGTATCTGAAGGACGTTTATCCGCTTCTTCTGACAAAGCGCTATGATCTTTCGGATGAGGCAGAGGAAAGCTGCAAAAGCGAACAGGATGCCTATGAGGTGCTGGCGCAGATCGCCAGAAACAGAAAATGTATATTAAAAGGTGATGAGCCGGATATCCGGAAAGCAGCGGCGCTTCTGTTAGATGATTTCCGGAGTGGCAGGATCGGACGGATCACACTGGAAAGTCCGACAGAGCAGGCATAACATAAAAGGGGAAGAAAAGCTTGAGTAAAAAAATGAAACAGATTTTAAAGGAAGTGCTCGGAACCAGTATTTATCTGCTGGCAGTTCTGGCATTGACTTATTTGGTGATCGCCTTTGTAGGGCAGAGAACAGTTGTACATGGACAATCCATGGAAAATACACTGGAAGACGGAGATAACCTGATCGTAGATAAGATCACATACCGCTTCCATGAGCCAAAACGTTTTGATGTGATTGTATTTCCGTACCAGTATACGGCAAATACCTATTACATAAAACGTGTCATCGGTCTTCCGGGAGAAACGGTCATGATTGATGCGCTGGGCAATATTTATATCAACGGAGAACTGCTTTCTGAATCTTACGGAAAGGAAGCCATCAAGGATCCGGGCATGGCGGCAAACAGCATTTATCTGGGTTCGGATGAATACTTTGTACTCGGTGATAATCGAAATAACAGCTCGGACAGCAGGGATCCGTCCGTCGGTCTGATCAAGCGCGATCAGATCATTGGCAGGGCATGGCTGCGCATTTTCCCGTTTGACAAGATCGGTTTTGTGACGCATGGGAAATAACCACAGCAGAGAGGATAAACAGATGAAAATCGGAGAGATCAGAGATTTATTACAGGCAGCAGAGGATCAGATGCTGCCTGATTTTATAGCAAGATTTGAAAGCGACGAAAGAAGCGGTGTACAGCAGCTTGTGCAAAGGGCGCAGAAGCGGTTGGATGCACTTGAAAAAGAGCGGGAAAGACTAATGGCTATGCATCAGTATGAGGAGCAATATAATGATTGTCAGGCAATCTGCGGGATCGATGAGGCGGGCAGAGGTCCTCTTGCAGGCCCGGTTGTGGCTGGTGCGGTCATTTTACCGAAGGACTGTGAGATCCTGTACTTAAATGACAGCAAACAGCTTTCCGCCAAAAAGAGAGAGCTTTTGTATGATGAGATCATGGAAAAAGCAGTGGCGGTCGGTGTCGGCTATGCAACGCCGCAGCGGATCGATGAGATCAATATTCTGCAGGCGACCTATGAGGCGATGCGGCAGGCGGTTAATAAACTGTCCGTTTGTCCCGATATATTATTAAATGATGCGGTGCGGATCCCAGGGCTTTCCATGCAGCAGGTTCCAATCGTAAAGGGAGATGCAAAAAGCGTTTCCATTGCAGCGGCAAGCATCATTGCAAAGGTAACAAGGGACAGACTGATGATGGAGTATGACAAGGCAATGCCACAGTATCACTTTGCGGCAAACAAGGGCTATGGCAGTGCGGAACATATCGAGGCACTTGCCGTCTATGGTGCAAGTCCGATCCATCGCAGATCATTTATTACACATTTTAAGGTAAAAGAATGAGTTTTGACTTAGCTGGATTATTGCAACGGAATACACAAAATACATTGTCCGGACTTTCTTCCTCTGCATCAGCGGGACGAACGGATATGAGCGGCAAGACGGCAGAAGGGGCGCAGGCGGGCAGTCTGACAGTCGGTTCTGCCATCAGCGGACAAGTGATGAAAGTAGAGGGGGATACCGTCTATGTGAAGCTGCCATCGGAGGTACTGACCGCAAAGCTGCAGGAGGGCGTGAATCTGCAGCCCGGGCAGTCGGTGACGTTTGCCGTCAGCGGGATCTCGGATAAACAGATCACGTTGCAGGCACTTTTTCAGAACAGTGCACAGACACAGGTGCTCGGAAAGGCATTGGAACAGGCAGGAATTGCGCAGACGGCGGATTCGCTTTCCATGGTAGATGCCATGATGCGGGAAGGCATGTCTGTCGATAAAAACACACTCTGGCAGATGCATCGTCAGGTACTGGATCATCCACAGACAACGGGAGAAAATATCGTGCTGATGAATCGGCTGCAGATTCCGGTCAATGACCTGACTGCGGCGCAGTTTCAGAACCTGCAAAATGCAAACGGCCAGCTTGCACAGGCTGCAAATGCACTGACAGACAGCTTGTTTGCGGAATTTGCGGATATGGCGGCGCAGTCGCCGCAGGAGGCCGCTTCTTTTATGAAGGAGCTGGTACTTTTACTCGGAGAAAGCAGTCGGACAGAGGCAGGTCAGGCCGGCGCGCTTCCACTGGAAGGGCAGGAAGTACCGGGTGATGTGCAGCCTGCAGATGGAAATCAGCAGCCTGCAGCAGGAAACAGCACAGAACAGACTGAGGCAGCGGGTGATCCCGTGGCAGGTCAGCCGGCAGGCGGTCAGACAGCGGGAAATGGCGTAGATGCACGGCTTGCATTTGACGGACAAGTGCAGGCGGAGTCTGACGGCAGGCAGGTGCAGGCAGAAGCAGACGGCGGACGGCTGCAGGGGTCAAATGCGGAAAAACTGAGCACGGATGGGCAGGTTGTTTCTTCGGAAACAGCGGAAAACAGCAGTCAGCCGGGCGTAGATTCTCTGGCAGAGCTGATGAAGAGTGATCTGTTTACAAAGGGAGATACCAGACAGCTTTTGCGTCTGTTTTCTTCAAAAGAATTTCGTAACCTTCTGACTGAACAGATGAAAGAGAACTTCCTGCTCAAACCGGAAATGGTGGCGGATAAGGAAGAGGTAGAGCAGTTCTTTACAAAGCTGCGGGAGCAGGTGTCGCGTCTGGCGCAGACGGTATCGGAGGCGGGAAAGGCGCAGACACAGCTTTTTACCCAGACAAACCAGCTGAGGGAAAATCTGGATTTCTTACACCAGCTTTCCCAGACGATGCAGTATGTGCAGCTTCCGCTCCGTATGGCAGGACAGGAGACAACAGGGGATCTGTATGTGTATGCCAATAAAAAGGGACTGACCAAAGAGGACAGTATCAGTGCTTTCCTGCATCTGGATATGGAGCATTTAGGACCTGTGGATGTGTATGTTGCCATGCAGAACCGGAAGGTAAATACACATTTTTACTTACAGGACGATGCCATGATCGATTTTATACAGGCACATATTCATCTGCTGAATGAACGACTGGAACAGAAAGGCTATCAGATGCAGACGGAGGTATCGCAGAAGGATACGCCTTCCAAGGTGACGGAAGAAATGCGTAAAGATCAGGAAGAAGAAAGCGTATGTATCAATCAGTATTCATTTGATGTGAGGGCTTGATATGGCAGGAAAAGAACAGAAACCAAAACAGGCGGTCGCACTTTCCTATGATCCGGACGATGATGCGCCAAAGGTTGTTGCGACCGGTAAGGGTGCACTTGCGGAAAAAATCATAGAGGAAGCAAAACAGGCAAAGGTTCCGGTGCATAAGGACAGTAAGCTGGCAGATACTCTGTCAAGGCTGGAGATCGGAGAGCTGATCCCGCCGGAGCTGTATGAAGTGGTGGCTGAGATACTTGTATTTGTGGATCAGATGGACCGCATCCGTGCAAAGATGGAACAGGCGAACAAGAAAAAATAGGGATAAGTTTAGGGAGATCAGGATGTGTCTGGAGAGGACATCCTATGAACAAAAGAAGAAAAGGAGCAGCTCACGAACAGGCTGCAAAAGTATATCTGGAAAAAAGAGGCGTGCGCATTCAGACGATTAACTATAGAGTCAGACAGGGAGAAATCGATATAGTTGGCTATGAGAAAGGCACGCTTGTTTTCTTTGAAGTCAAGTACCGGGCAAATGCAGGAAATGGACTGCCGCAGGAGGCAGTCAGTGTGGCAAAGCAGAGGCAGATCTGCAGGGTGGCACTGTTTTATCTGAACCAGTATCACATACCCCAGCAGCAGCCGGTCAGATATGATGTGATTGCCATTCTGGGAAATGAGATCACCTGGATCAGAAACGCATTTCTGCACCAGATTTGGTAAATCTGTGACAAAAGTCACTTGGAAATCATGCGCAGATGCGATATTTTAGTACAAATAATGTCGGAGTCAAAATTCAAAAACAATGTTGTGCCTGCACTTGAGTGGATTTATGACCTGAAAATGAGGTAAATATGTACAATTTACAGCGTGTTATAAAGATACAGGATACAAAAAATATACCTGTACAAAACAAATATAACAGCCCGGATGGCTGGGAAATGGAATACCTGACTTTTCCGGGACTGACTAAGACAGGATGTGTCGGGCATCTGTTCACAACACGGACAGGCGGGACAAGCAGCGGGATCTTTGAAAGCCTGAACCTGAGCTTTACGCGTGGGGATGACAGAGACTGTGTCCTGCAAAATTATGACAGAGTGGCAGAGGTCCTTGGCATCACAAGAGACCGGATCGTCTGCTCCGATCAGACACATACGACGAATATCAGGATCGTTACAAAGGAAGACGCTGGAAAGGGAATCGACAGACAGCGTGATTATGCGGACATTGACGGGCTGATCACAAACGAAAAAGGGTTAGCATTGGCTACCTTTTATGCAGACTGCGTACCGCTTTATTTTGTGGATCCGGTCAGAGAAGTGATCGGACTGGCGCATTCGGGCTGGCGCGGAACTGTGGCCGGTATGGGTAAAAAGATGGTGGAGCGGATGCATGCGGCATTTGGCTGTGATCCGGCAGATATCCATGCGGCGATCGGACCATCCATCTGTCAGGAATGCTATGAGGTCAGCAGTGATGTGGCAGAAGAATTTCAAAATGCATTTACAGGGATGAACGGGACGGAAACGCTCTTATATCAGAAGCCGGAGCAGAAGGCGGAAGGCAAATACCAGCTGGATCTGTGGCTTGCCAATCAGCTGTGGCTTACAGACGCGGGCATCACGCCGGAGCATTTGGAAGTGACCAATGTCTGCACGGCACATAATCCGGCATATCTGTTCTCACACAGAAAAACGAACGGAAAACGCGGTAATCTTGGTGCTTTTTTATGCCTGAAAGAAAACAGGACAGAGGAATGAAAAAAGAGTAGACATGGAATATCAGTAACCGGCAGAAAAACAGAAGCTATAAAAATAAGAAAGCAGTAGGTAATAAAATGAGAGAGGTAAACCGGGTGGTATTAGGCTGCGGTGTGATCGCAAACGAAATGGCAGTGGCACTGCAGAAACAGGGAAGACATATTTATGCAGTGGGAAACAGGACAAGGGAAAAAGCAAATGCCATAGCTTCACATACGGATAAACAGGAAGGAATGTATCTTGCGTATACAAGGGATGTCATGGAGCTTATGACAGCATGCAGGAGAGAATGGAATTTTACATATCCAGAGGAAGAATGCAATGAATAAAAAGAAATTTCTGGTAATTGGAATTGTTTTGTTATGGATCTTTGTGTTCGGTTGTCTGGGGTGTATCCTGAAAAAATACGATGGGGAACTTTTGGAAGCGGATAAGCAGCATATGATCGGTGCCAGTTACATGACGATGAATAATGAATTTTATAACATCGTAAGTGAAGAGATCATCCAGAGAGTGGAGGCGGAAGGCGATCAGTGGGTGCTCCGGGATCCGGCTCTGAGCGTGGAACGGCAGATCGAGCAGATCAATGATATGCTTTCCATGGGGATTGATGTGCTTGTGCTGACGCCGGTAGATTTGGAAAGCCTGACGGATGTTTTGAAAAGAGCAAAGGAAAAGGGTGTTTATATTGTTGTGGTGGATTCCAACGTCAAGGATGAAACGCTTGTAGACTGCACGATCACTTCTGATAATTATGCAGCCGGCAGACAGGTGGGAGAATATTTTGCAGCGCAGACGAAAGAGGCAAAGGTTGTTCTGATGGAGCATCGGAGCACAAAATCAGGCAGAGATCGTATTGAAGGTTTTCTGGATGCAGTCCGGGAATGTGAGGGAATAGAGATCGTTGAACAGATTGAATGTGAGGGGCAGCAGGAAATTGCGCTTCCGAAGATGCAGGAGCTTTTGAAAAAGGGAATTACATTTGATAATGTTTTTTGCCTGAATGATCTTTCCAGTGTAGGTGTTGTGGCAGCACTGGACGAAGCAGGCGTGCTTGACCGGGTAGGGGTATATGGTGTAGATGCATCACCGGATTCAAAGGCATTGATCAAGGAAGGTATGATGAAAGCTACCGCAGCACAGTTCCCATCGAAGATCGGAAAGACTGCGGCGGAACAGATCTATATGCTTCTGGAAGGAAAAGAGGTAGAGGCATACACCTATATTCCGGTAGAACTTGTAACACAGGAAAATGTTGATGATTATGGCATTGAACGCTGGCAGTAAAAGGAGCATGGCATGGAAGAAAATCAAACTCCAAAATATCAGTTTGCTTTTATGAAGCAGTTAAACCTGCTGATACTTGTTTATATTGGGATTGTGACAATGTGCAGTGTGAAAGGAATCATCCGGGATCAGAATGCACAGAACTTTTTAAACAGTGCGGGTAAGCTGCCGCTAAGCTACGTGGATACTTTTGTGCTGGGGATCGGTTACTACATATGTCTTTTGCTGCTGTTGTCCTTTCGCAGCAAAAATGGCTGGCAGCTGGCAGGCAAAATTGTATTGGAGATCCTCGTGGGGATTTCCATATGTAATGCAGTACATTTTGGGTATGCGGGTGTTATGCTGCTGATCATGGCGGATGGTATGCAATATATACAAAATATGCGGCGGAGAGTATTTGCGATCATTGCGATCTGTGCGATCTATCTGCTGGTTGATGCAAATTTGATCTCTGTGATATATCCGATCGTTTCGCTGAAAACCATGTGGATGTATTATGATCATCAGGCAGTTGTTTTATTGTCTGCAGTCCTGACATTTTTAAATGCACTGAATCTGTTTGTATTCATTTATTATATGGTTGAGATGATATTAAACCAGATGAGTGAGAAAAAGAGGATCTTAAGCCTGAATGAAGAACTGGCACAGAAAAATGAACAGCTTCTGATACAGGCAAGACAGCTGGAAGCCGCAACACAGACAAAGGAAAGGAATCGTCTGGCAAGGGAAATCCATGATACACTCGGACATGCACTGACCGGTATTATCACAGGGCTGGATGCCTGTATGATGCTGCTGGACATTGATCCGGCTGCTGCCAAGGCGCAGCTTTCTGTGATAGCGGATGTTGCAAGAAACGGGATGAAGGATGTCCGGAGATCGATCAATGCACTCCGCCCGGATGCACTGGAAAAGACAATGCTTAAGGATGCACTTGTGCAGATGATCACCGAAACAGAAAAAACAACAGGTGCGGTCATTTCATTTGATTGCGATACCGGGCTGAACGGGTTTACACAGGATGAAGAGGATACCATTTATCGTATCGTGCAGGAAAGCATGACGAACAGCATAAGGCATGGGAAAGCGACAGAGATCAGGATCGGGATCGGACGGGAGTACAATCTTCTGACAATCAGCATCACGGATAATGGGATCGGCTGTCAGGATGTACAGAAAGGATTCGGACTGCATCACATGCAGGAACGGCTGCAGCTGCTCGGTGGACAGCTTTCCTATCATGGAGAAAACGGTTTTGTGATCGAGGCACAGATACCGATCAGATGGGGAGAGGAGAAGGCAGATGATTAAAATACTGATAGCGGACGATCAGGAACTGATCCGTCAGAGTTTACAGATCATTTTGAATAATGAGGCAGATTTCGAAGTGACGGATGCAGTGGCGAATGGACTTGAGGTGGTCCGTTCGGTGCGTAAAAACAGACCGGACATTATTTTGATGGATATCCGTATGCCGGAGATGGATGGGGTTGTCTGTACGCAGATCATTAAAGAAAATTATCCTGATATCAAGATCATCATTGTGACAACCTTTGACGATGATGAATATGTGTTTAATGCACTCAAATACGGTGCAAGCGGCTATATGCTAAAAGGGGCATCCATGAAGGAGCTGTCGGATGCGATCCGTAAGGTATATCAGGGAAATGCCATGATCAACGGTGATATAGCATCCAAGGTTGTGAAGCTGTTTTCTAAGATGGCGCAGAGCAACCTGACGATACAGGTAGATGAGCTACAGTCAGACAGTCTGAAGGAAAATGAATGGCAGATCATTGTACAGGTGGGAAGCGGACTTTCCAATAAAGAGATTGCAACAAAGCTGAACCTTTCGGAAGGAACAGTCAGAAACAGTCTGAGCATCATATTGAGCAAACTGGGATTAAGAGATCGTACACAGCTGGCGATCTGGGCTGTTCAGACAGGCGCGGTATACCATGATCTGAAAGATAAAATGTGAGAGAAGCGAATGAAAAAAACAGACAACAAACGAAAAACAGGAAAATTGATCGTAGTCATCCTGCTTCTTGCCATCCTTGGAATGGTTAGCACAGGACAACTAAAAAGAATGATTCATAAAACAGACAGAACGATCACGGTGGGCGTGTTTTCCGACAGCTACTGGGGTGTCCAGAACGGCTATTCGTATCAGATCATAGATGATGCGATCAGGCAGTTTGAAGCAGAACATGCTGATATCAAGGTAAATTATGTGAGCGGTATTATGAAGAGTGATTATCCGGAGTGGCTGTCACAACAGCTGCTTGCGAAAACAGCCCCGGATGTTTTTTTTGTGCTGGGCAGTGACTTCGGGGATCTGTCGCAGATAGGAGCATTGAAAAAGCTGGATACCTATATCGAAAATGATCCGTCTCTTTTGCCGGATGATTATTATGAACCGGCGCTGCATGCGGGACAATACATGGGAACGCAATATGCCATGCCATATGAATGTGCGCCAAAGCTTATGTTTGTCAATAAAACGATCTTGGACCGGGAAGGCATTGATATGCCAAAGGAAAACTGGACATGGGAAGATTTTTACCGGATCTGTCAGCTTGTTACAAAAGATACTGACGGAAACGGAACGATCGATCAGTTTGGTGTAACCGGGTATACATGGAAAAATGCTTTTGTTGAAAACAATGTTGTGTTGTTTGATGCAGAGGGAAAAAAGTGTAGTTTGAATGATGAGAAGGTTGTGGCGTCCATTCAGTTTCTGGAACGTCTGAACAGTCTTGTCAGCGGCTATGATGTGACAGCCAAGGAGTTTGACAACGGAAAGGTCGCATTTATGCCAATGTCCTTTTCGGAATATCGTGCTTATAAATCTTATCCGCTCAGCATCAAAAAATATGCGGGATTTGAATGGGACTGTGTGGAAATGCCGGCAGGACCTTCCGGAGAGAACTGTTCAGAGCTTGATACGCTGCTGGTTGGCATGAACGCAGAAACGACACAGGAAAAGCTGGCATGGGATTTTATAAAGCTCCTTTCCGGCGATGCGCGTATACAGGAAGAGATTTTCGATTATTCGGAGGGCGTTTCTGTGCTGAAGCGGGTAACGGAGTCGGAAGAGACAGAGCTTGTGCTGGAGCAGGACAGTGGAGAGCATGTCAATATGAGTACAAAGATCCTGCATGATGTGCTTGAGCATGCTGTGGCACCTCCTACATTCAGTGGGTATGATACAGCAATGGATCAGGTGGACAGGGCTGTGCAGTCGGTAATGGATGACCATAAAAACATCAGTATGGATCTGATCATAAAAAACAGGGAGATCAACAAATATCTGAAAAATATGTAATATTACAGTGAGTAACAGAAGAATATGACATTTGTCACAGTGGTATTATGACAAAATTCTGAAAGAAGAGATGACACATGCAAGGTGCGTATGTGTCGTCTTTTTTTTATACTTTGTTTAGAAAATAAAAAAACAAAGGAGGGAGCAAAATGAAATATGTAGTTTTGGTCAGTCATGGCATGTTTGCACCGGGACTTCATAATGCACTCGGTATGCTGGCAGGGGAAAACAGAGAGGACATCCTTTCCACAAGCCTTGAAAACGGAATGGGAGCGGATCAGTTCGCGGAGAATTTCAGAAAACTGGTATCTGTTGTGGGAAAAGAGGATGAAATACTTCTGTTTGCGGATCTGCTCGGAGGATCCCCGCTTACAGTCAGCGCAAATGTGCTTGCACAGGAGGGACTGCTTTCACAGGCGACTATGTTCAGCGGAATGAATCTTCCGATGGTACTTACAGCCGCTATGATGAAGGATGAACTTTCAACAGAGGAATTAAAAGAGTCGCTGATTCCGGAAGCACAGGATGGAATCGGAGAATTCCGGATCGATGGACTTGAAAACGATGATGATATTTAAGAACACAAAGTAAAGGAGAGAATAACATGGCAGTTTCATTTATCAGAGTAGATGATCGTATGATCCACGGACAGACATGTACAAGATGGGCACTTGAGTACCCTTGCGACGGACTGATCGCAGTCAATAATGCGGCAGCAGCAAATCCGGTATTAAAGGCAGCTTATAAGAGTGCCAGCGGAAAGAAAACATTTGTATGGTCGCTGGATGAATTTGCAGCAAAATGCGAAAAGGTACTTGCCAGCAAGGATAACTATTTCCTGATCACAAAAAATCCGGTTGATATGGAAAAAATTCTGGTAGAGCAGGGCTTTCAGTCGGGGATCAAGACTGTGATCATCGGACCATGTAATGACAGACCGGGGGCTACAAAGCTCGGTAATAACCAGTCCATTACACAGGAAGAAGCGCAGGCACTTGAAAATATCCAGAATGCAGGATATTCTGTGGAGTTTGCATTATTAAAAGAGGAAGCAATCGGTAACTGGACAAAATTCAGAGGACAGTTCGGATTTCATTAATTTGGCTTAGGAGGAAATAATTATGACAATCAGTTGGATTCAGGCCGCTCTGTTAGCCCTGTTTGCTTGTTTATCAAGTATGCCGGGTATGGGCGGAAGCTCAGTTGGTAACTATACACTTGGCAGACCTTTGGTAGGCGGTCTTGTCTGCGGTATCATTCTTGGTGATATCCCAACAGGTATTATTGTAGGCTGTGCAATGCAGCTTATCTATATCGCACTTGTAACACCGGGCGGAACAGTATCTGCCGATGTCCGTGCAGTCAGCTATATCGGTATCCCGCTTGCAATGGTAGCACTGAAGAGCTACGGTCTTGAAGCAGACAGCGCGCAGGGTACAGCACTTGCAACAAGCTTTGGTGCAATGGTTGGTACACTTGGTACAGTACTGTTCTACGGAACAGCTACGATCAACCTGTTATGGCAGCATATCGGCTGGAAGGCAGTAGAAAAGAGAGAGTATAAAAAGCTTTATCTGGTAGACATGGGGCTTCCATGGATTTCCCATCTGATCTGTTCTTTCATCCCGACACTGATTATGTGTAAGCTGGGTGCAAATGTTGTAGAACTGATCAAAACAGCACTTCCGATGGATGGTCTTGCCATGAAGACTTTATTTACAGTAGGTGCACTTCTTCCTTGTGTCGGTATTGCGATCCTGTTAAAGCAGATCGTAAAAAAAGCAGCAGACTTTGTTCCTTTCTTCTTTGGCTTTGTTTTGGCAGGAACCATGGGAGTCAATCTGGTAGGTGCAACGATCGTGGCAGGTATGTTTGCAATCATTTTCTACAAGATCAAAATGTTATCTGTAGCAAAGCCAGCAGCAGCCGGTACATATGATGATGACGAGGAGGATATTTAAATGGCAAAGAAATTATCAAAAAAGACATTATTAAAATCTTTCCATAACTGGTATTATGGACATTTAACATGTTTCTCGCAGGAGCATATGCAGACATTCGGTTACCTTTGCGCAATGCTTCCGCTGATAGAAGAACTTTATGATGATGAAGATAAAAAAGCAGAAGCGATGAACACCTATACGGCCTTCTTTAATACAGAGCCGCAGTTGGGATCTGTTGTAGTCGGTATCACGGCAGGTCTTGAGGAAGCAAGAGCAAACGGAGAAGATGGTGTGGACGAGGAAACGATCAATGGCCTGAGAGCCGGTCTGATGGGACCTGTGGCAGGAATCGGTGATTCGCTCATAGTTGGAACGGTGATCCCGATCTTACTTGGTATTGCACTCGGTATGTCAACCGGTGGTTCTCCGATCGGTGCTATTTTCTATATCATTGCATGGAACTTATTCGCATATTTCGGTATGAAGTTTTTATACTTCAAGGGATATCAGCTCGGTGGAAAAGCAGTTGAATTTCTGGTTGGACCGCAGGGAGAAGCGATCCGTGAATCCGTATCCGTACTCGGTGGCATCGTCATCGGAGCAGTAGCAGCAACATGGGTCAGTGTCACGACTTCTTTCAAGCTGTATAACGATGCTGGAGAAGCTTATCTGGTATTGCAGGATAAGTTAAATGAAGTCCTGCCCGGTTCTCTGACCGCAGCATTTGTTATGCTTTGCTGGTATCTGATGGCAAAGAAGAAAATGTCACCGGTTAAAGTAATGTTACTTCTGGTAGTAATCGCGTTTGTCGGTGTTGTAATCGGATTCTTCAACCCGGGACTCGCTTACTAAAATACTGTATTCAGACCTTCGTTGGAGCCTCGCTCGTGCAAAATCTGTTTCGCAGATGAGCGAGGCTGCAACATGTATCTGAGATACATGACATGATACGGATGGTCAGCCGCCATCCGGCAAAACTTTAGAATGCGCAGCTGTCTGATGACGATCCGGCAAAAGAGCCGGCGAAAAATCAATAAAAGGAGAAAACATATGACTGGTGAAAAAAAGAAATTTCTGACAAAAGAAGCCGATGCACAGCTTAGGGCAATCCGTACGATCGGACATTGGAAAAATATCGCACTTGGATTATCTGCTGTAGGTGCGGCGGTAACGTATCTGGGATTTGTCGATCAGACGCAGTCTCTTTTGATGAAGATCACAGGCATCATTCTCCTGCTACTTGGCTTTCTGGGGGCAGCGGTATTGAATCTCGGTATTAAAAACGGAAAGAACAATGTTAATAAGATATTACAGGTAATAGAGAGTGAGGGCTATGGCAAATAAATATGAACTCATCTGTCTGGATCTGGATGGTACATTACTTGACAGCAGGAAGAAGGTATCACCCGGTGCCAAGGAAGCACTTTACAGAGCCGGAAGGGAAGGAATCCACATTGCTCTTTTGTCAGGCAGAATGCCACATGCGATCAGGATCGTAGAGGAACAGATCGGGTTCTCCTGTATTGAAGGGAGCATGGCGGGGACTTATATCACGATGAATGGCAGATGCATTTGTGATGATACGATGCCACCTTACAGAATGACAGAGATACTGGAAAGACTGGCGGATAAATATAAAGTTCCTCTGTGGGCATACAAGGGAAATAACTGGTATGTGTCAAGAGAGGATGCTTATACAAGACGGGAATGCGGTCTGATCAGCTTTCAGTCACAGACGGTAGATTTTTATAAGCTCAGACAGCGATTTGAACAAGAAAAAACAGGACCGAACAAACTTTTGTTCTGTGCGGAAGCAAAGATGATCGACAGAATCAGGGAAGAACTGAAAAGTCCACAATACAATAGTATGGATTTTGCACGTTCCGATGCGGAATATCTGGAAATCCTGCCAAAAGGGGCAAACAAGGGAAAGGCACTTCTGACGATCTGTGATAAGCTCCGGATAGATCCGGAACACACACTTGCGATCGGCGATCAGGAGCTTGACATAGAAATGCTTGAAACCGCAGGATTTGGAGTCGCAATGGGAAATGCCACAGAAAAGATCAAAAAAATAGCGGATGCGGTAACAGATACAAATGAAGAAGACGGCGTAGCCAAAGCTATCTGTCGTTATGTGTTAGCATGATCATACAAAAAATAGGAGGAAATAAAAATGAAATCATTTGAATACACAATTACAGATCCGGTAGGTTTACATGCAAGACCGGCAGGACTTTTAGTAAAGGAAGCAAAGAAGTATACAGATACCATTCTGATCCACAAGGGTGAGAAAAGCGCAGAGGCAAAAAAACTGATGGCACTGATGGCACTTTGTATTTTAAAGGGCGAAACCATTACTGTCACAGTAGAGGGTGAAAACGAAGAAGCAACAGTAAGTGAGCTGGAAGCATTCTTTAAAGAAAATCTCTAAAAGATGTCTGGTTGAAAAGAAGGAGAAACAGTATGGAAACAAAGGCAGGAAAAAAGGTTTTTAATGGGGTTGCCATCGGCAAGATCCATTTTTATAAAAAAACGGAAAATGTCATTGTAAGAACAAAGATCGAGGATGCGGAAGCCGAGCTTGCACGATACATGGAAGCAAAGGAAAAAGCAGAGCAGCAGCTTGGTGCACTTTATGATAAGGCTGTGGCAGAGGTCGGAGAAGCCAATGCGGAAATCTTCAATGTACAGGCCATGATGCTTGATGATGATGACTATAAGGATTCCATAGAAAATATCATAAGAGCACAGCATGTCAATGCAGAGTATGCGATCGCAACAACAGGTGATAACTTTGCAGAAATGTTTGCCGGTATGGATGATGAATACTTCAAGGCACGTGCTGTAGATATCAAAGACATTACAAACCGTATCCTGACTATTTTGTGCGGCAATGACGGAAGCAGCGAGATCGGTGATGAACCTGTGATCATTGTAGCGGATGATCTGGCACCGAGCGAAACGGTACAGATGGATAAAAGCAAACTGCTTGCCTTTGTGACAAGACTGGGATCCGCCAATTCCCATACAGCCATTCTTGCCAGAACAATGGGAATCCCTGCGCTGGTCGGTGTGCAGATCAGTGAAGAATGGGACGGGAAGAACGGTATTGTGGATGGCTATGAAGGAAAATTCATTGTAGATCCGGAAATGCCGGTGCTGGAAGAATACTTTAAGAAAAAGCTGCAGGATGAAGAACAGAAGAAGCTTTTACAAATGCTGAAGGGAAAAGAAAATATTACAAAATCAGGAAAAAAGATAAACCTGTATGCCAATATCGGAAATCCTTCAGATCTTGTTTCTGTCCTTGATAATGATGCAGGCGGTATCGGATTGTTCAGAAGTGAGTTTTTATATCTGGAAGCAGACAATTATCCGACAGAAGAAGAACAGTTCCAGGCGTATAAGAAGGTCGTGGAAACGATGGGAAGCAAGAAGGTGATCATCCGGACACTTGATATAGGCGCTGATAAGCAGGTAGATTATTTTGATCTGGATAAAGAAGATAATCCGGCACTTGGCTACCGTGCGATCCGTATCTGCCTGACGAGACCGGAAATTTTTAAAACACAGCTTCGCGCGCTTTTCAGGGCAAGTGCTTTTGGAAATCTGGCGATCATGTATCCGATGATCATTTCCGTAGATGAGGTTTTAAAAATCAAAGAAATCTCCGCGAAGGTAAAGAATGAGCTTCTGGCAGAAGGCATTCAGATCGGTGATGTGGAAGAAGGCATTATGATCGAAACACCGGCAGCAGTATTTGAAAGTGAAACGCTGGCTAAAGAAGTAGACTTCTTCAGTATCGGTACAAATGATCTGACGCAGTATACGCTGGCAATCGACCGGCAGAACGCAAAGCTGGATCCATTTTATAATGCACACCATCCGGCAGTTTTAAAAGAGATCCAGATGGTAATAGACAATGCCCACAAGGCGGGCATCTGGGCAGGCATCTGCGGCGAGCTTGGTGCGGATACTTCCCTGACAAATATTTTTATCAAGATGGGAATTGATGAGCTGAGTGTTTCGCCTGGCTGTATCCTGCCTGTGCGAAAAGCAATCAGGGATGCAGAATAATCTCGAAAGATTTATTGTAAATGTCTTGCAACAATGGTATAGTTGTTGCAGGACATTTTTGATGTAACAGGAAACTCCGTTCCTATTACACAAAATGCTCTATATAAGATGGAATTTTAATGGAATCTTAATACTTTTCCTACCCGGGTATTAAGATTCTTTTTATATGATACTTTCAGGAGGTGAAAGAAATGGCAAATATTCTGGTATGTGACGATGATAAGGAGATCGTGGAGGCAATCAGTATCTATCTGTCACAGGAGGGTTATCAGATTTTTAAAGCATATAACGGAAGAGAAGCAATCGAGGTGTTGCAAAAGGAAGATATCCAGCTTCTGCTCATTGATATTATGATGCCTGAGATGGATGGGATCCACGCCATGATCAAGATCCGCACATTTTCCGCCATCCCGATTTTAGTATTGTCGGCAAAATCGGAGGATGTAGATAAAATATTGGGACTGAATGTAGGGGCGGATGATTATATCACAAAGCCGTTCAATCCACTGGAGCTCGTGGCACGTGTGAAATCCAGCCTGAGAAGATATACGATGCTGGGAAGCTGTGCAGGCACGAAAAAGAATCATGTAGTCGGTTCTCTGGAGATTGATGATGAAGCAAAGATCGTCACAGTGGATGGAGAACAGGTCAGGCTGACACCGATCGAATATCAGATCCTGCTTCTTTTAGTGCAGAATCCGGGCAGAGTGTTCTCAACGCAGCAGATTTATGAAAACATCTGGAATGAGGAAGCTTATGGAGCGGAAAATACGGTAGCGGTACATATCCGTCATATTCGTGAAAAAATAGAGATCAATCCAAAGGAGCCGCGTTATCTGAAGGTTGTATGGGGCGTAGGCTATAAGATTGAAAAGTAACAGATAAAAATGAAGTGCAGAAGGAATTCTGTAAAAGAGGTAGGAAAATAAGAATGAAGAATTGGTTAAAAGAAAACAAGCGGCTGATCGCCGGTGCGATTTCCCAGATATGTGCCATGGGAATGGCTTTTGTACTGGCATTTTTGGGATATTCCATGAATGTGGTAAACAGACAGGGCAGCTATTATACGCTGGATCTGTTTACAGACGAGGAGAATTTTGAGCAGACGAGTACATTTTATGATTTCCTGCATGTCGATCTGTCACAGCTTTCGGAATATATGGCTGTCAGCTCGCAGATGGAAAAGAACGGAAAGTATGATTCTGATAAAGAAATCGATATATTTGCCTATAACAACAGGAAGAGAACTGTCAAACCGGAGGTGGAACTGCCAAAACTCATTTACAAAACAGGGGATTTGATCGCCTGGTGGAATAGTGAGGATGGGTTCGGCTATGAGTCATACGGTTCTACGGAAAGCATACCAGAGGAAAGTATGGAAACAACGGCAGAAGACGAAGAGACTGCCTCCTATATGATCGTAGCAGAGACAGCGGATGAGATGTCAGAAGGCGAATACAGGACAGAAACCAATACTGCTTATACAACAGATGAAGCAGCACTATCGGATGAAGCAGCACTATCAGATGAAGCAGCACTATCGGATGAAACGGAAGAGCAGCAGTCTGATACTACAGAACAGACAATGGACAGACTGATTGAAGAATACAAGCCGGTCAATATGGACAGTCTGTATGATCTGACACTTCCCAATGGAATGACTTATGCAAATGTGGAACAGGCTGTGCAGCAGGCAGCAAGTGATCTTGCAACAAACTATACAGTTTATAACAGCTATAAGCAGGTGCTTAAAGAAGATATGAATTTAAAATATCTGATGGTGGATCCATCCGGTAAGGTACAGTATACCAACCTGGACCGCAGTAAGGATACAGATGCACTTATCACTGCCATGCAGGAATGTGGCGTCTATATGTGCTATGACTATGATACGGATGAGCTTGTATGTGATGGGGTAAAAGCAGGGAATGAAGTGCCGTATAAGAGCCTGCTCCATTCCTATCGTTACAGTTTTCCGGAAGGCGGTAAGCTGTATATCTGCGTGCGTACACAGGCAGATCAGGGAACAAATTCAAAGCTGCTTGGCAAATGGAATGGGCATGATACTTATGCACAGGCAGCAAAAAGCTATACGATGCTGAAAAACAAACTGCCTCTGATGGGCTTTTGGATGCTGCTTGTAATCGCAGGGGTACTGGCGTTGTTTGCACTTGCAGGCTATCTTGCATTTATCATTATGCAGCCAAAACGGGAAAAAGAGCAGCTGCGTTATTTTGACACATGGTATACAGAGCTGGCAGCGGCCATTGCGATCGGCAGTGCTGTTTTGATTGGCGGCGTTGGCCTGGAGATTGCGGCAAGCCTGAGTGGCAGTGGATATGACACTTACAGCGGGCAGATCGGGGCAAAGATATTTTGCGGTATTCTGCTCCTGACATTTTTCCTGTTATATTTGCTGCTGCTTGCCTACACAGGATCTCTGGTCAGAAGGATCAAGGCAGGGACGTTCTGGAAGAACAGTATCTGTTATAAAATTCTGCATATTGTGAAGATAGTATGTAAAAAGTGCATCCATGTGATCTGCAGAGGTATCAGATCTGTGATCAACCACCGGTCACTTGCCGTCCGCAGCTTTGTACCGGTGTATGGCGGACTTTTGGGACTGTTTCTGGTAAACCTGTTTTTTGCCGGTGTCGGTGTGATCGGCATAGCTATTTTCCTTGATCTGATCGTTATCATACTGTATGGGCTTTATATTTATTACAGCAACCGGACACGGGAGAAAATCGTGGAAGGAATCACAAGGATCTCTGAGGGTGATCTTGCATACCAGATCGATACAGAGAAAATGTACGGCGAAAACAAGGTAATGGCAGAGGCGGTCAATCAGATCGGAAATGCTGTACAAAACGCCGTGACGATCAGTATGAAGGATGAAAGACTGAAAGCAGATCTGATCACGAATGTATCACACGATATCAAAACGCCGCTGACCTCCATTATCAACTATGTGGATCTTTTAAAACGGGAAGATATCCAAAATGAAAAGGCACAGGAATATATCAGGATACTGGATGAAAAATCACAGCGTCTGAAAAGACTGACACTGGATCTGGTAGAAGCAAACAAGATCAGCTCCGGTAATATTACACTGAAGATGGGGCAGCTCAATGTTTCCGAGCTGTTTACACAGGCAATCGGAGAATATGAGGACAAATGGAAAGAAAAGGGATTGCAGATCGTGGCAGATGTGGAGCCGAAGGAAGGAGAGAAGCCTTACCTGATCTGGGCGGATTCCGACAGAACATGGCGCGTCCTCAATAACCTGTTTGGAAATATTTATAAATATGCGATGCAGGGAACGAGAGTGTATTGTGATGTCAGACGTACCACAGCCATGAAACACCGTTATGCTGCAGATGATATGTGTCAGACCGGTAAAATGGAAAGCAGAAATACAAATGAAACTTATGACGCAGGTGCAACGAATGAAAACAGAATTGAGATAACGGTCAAGAATATTTCCGCACAGCCATTGAATATTGCGGCGGATGAGCTGACGGAGCGTTTCATCAGAGGGGATGTCAGCCGTAGCACGGAAGGAAGCGGACTGGGGCTTTCCATTGCGAAGAATCTTGTGAAAGCGCAGGGCGGAGAGTTTGAGATCTATTTGGACGGGGATCTGTTCAAGGTCAGCATCATCTTCCCGGCGTATACGGATAATACGCATTAATATGGTATAGAGTAATCGCATGGGAAATTATAAAATAGATTATGAATAAAACGGCTCCTGCATGACAGGTATGCACGCTGCATATGCTTTTCTACCAGGGCACGTACTGTCAATCTATATGGCACGCGAACATTCGACATCCATGTCTCAGGTTCGCTGCCACGACATCCTTGTCGTGGCACCATATATCTTGTCAGTACTTAGCCAAGTAGAAAGACGCATACACAGCTCATCGCATTCCTTGTCATGCAGGAGCCGTTTTTATATTCTTTCACTGATGTGCAGATCTATGATACACTGTTAAGCTGTAAAAATCCCCGCGGTGGCAGACAGTAAGCAATCGATAGTGTAGACGACTGAGATTTGCGAAGCACTTGCCACGCGGAGAGACCACCACGCTTTTTGGTAAATGTAGTGGATTTACATAGTAAATCCACTATGCAGCCTCTGTGCATCGGCGGAGCCGATTCTACATGCACAGAGGTTCGAGTGGCCGGAGCGCGTGCAATATGTGCTTCGAGCAAATCGCAGGGAAGTCAAACGTGATTGCGTCTGTCTGCCACCGCGGGGATTATATATAAAACTCAAATTTAGATCAGCACATCTTCCCGTGCATTGTACTTCGCAAGCACCTCATGGATCTTCTCCGTCGGTGTCAGTACATTTCCCATGGAAATATCATGATTCATAAAATCAACAATGCTGGCAAGGAACTTGCTCATATCTGCAGTGACAAAATAGTCACGCGCTAAAATTTCTGGTGGAAGATACGTCAGGTTGGTGCAGACAACGCGGTCAAACACACCGTTTGCATAAGCCTCATCAAAGGCTGCAAGCCCTTCCGTGAAAAGACCGAAAGTACAGCAGACAAATACACGCTTTGCCTTCATTGCCTTTAACTGCTTGGCTGTATCGATCATACTACCGCCGGATGCGATCATGTCATCAATGATGATAACATCCTTTCCTTCGATATTATCTCCTAAAAATTCATGTGCTACGATCGGATTTTTGCCGTTTACGACCTTGGAGTAATCACGACGCTTGTAAAACATACCCGTATCAACACCGAGTACGGAAGAAAAGTAGACAGCTCTGTCAAGAGCACCTTCATCCGGGCTGATTACGATCATATGATCCTTATCGATGATCAGATCCTTCTCGTAACGGAGCAGAGAACGGATGAACTGATACGGCGGTGTAAAATTATCAAAGCCCTTCAGTGGTGTCGCATTCTGGACACGCGGATCGTGGGCATCAAACGTAATGAAGTTGGAAACACCCATTTCACTCAGCTCTTTGAGTGCATAAGCGCAGTCAAGCGATTCACGGCCGCTTCTTTTATGCTGTCTGCCTTCATATAAGAAAGGCATGATAACATTGATCCTGTGTGCTTTTCCTGCGATAGCAGCGATCATTCTCTTTAAATCCTGGTAGTGGTCATCCGGAGATTTGTGGTTTTCATGACCGTTGACCGTATAGGTCAGACTATGGTTACATACATCGACCATTAAAAAGACATCCTTACCTCTGACAGATTCGGATAAGACGCCCTTGCCTTCACCGCTTCCAAAACGCGGGCATGCAGCCTTGATCAGATAGTTTTCTTCAGAATAACCGCGGAATGCGGGATCCTGTTTGATATCATTATGTACATTTTTGCGAAAATCCACAAGATATTCGTTGACACGGTCACCGAGCTCCTTACAGCTGTCAAGCGCTAAAAGCTTCAGCGGAGCAACCGGCATTGCGGATTCGAGTTCAACTAAGTTTGGCATGATTCCCTCCTAAGATATGTGCAGTTAAAATCCATTCTTATTTATAGCATACATAACAGGGAAAGACAAGCTAAAATACAGGGCGTGGTCTGCCGGACAGGGGCTGACCACTTTACAACTTACTTTGAATATTGTAATATAAATCAATATGGAGAAAAATGCCTGTCATTGACAGAAACATGAAAATGGAGAAGGATCATGAGGAATAGAAAAGTAGAAAAATGGCTATGCAGATGCAAAGCAGTTCTGCTTGCGATCGGTATATTACTTTGCTTTGGAGCCGTGGATGCTTATGCGGACACAAACGGCGGAACCGTAAATCTTGACGGAACGAAATACAAAGGCACAACGACATACGGCAATAATATCTACTATTATTTTGATCTGTCAAAAGCAGGGGAAGTTGTCCTGCGACTGAGCCGGGATACGGTAGGTTCGGATCACCTGGTGATTAAGCTGGTGGATCGGAACGACGGAGATAAAGTGCTGCAAAGCGGACAGGGGTATCTGGATGTGGTTCTGCCACAGGGAAGATACGCGGCAGTTGTATACTGGACGGATTGTGATGATGTTCAGGTGCCGATCGACTATACCTTTACCGCTGTGCTGCGGGATAAAAGTTTCCCTTCCAACATTTCCGTATCTACAGCAACGGAGATGGTACCGCTTCAGACATATTCCGAAACACTGTCAGACACCATGGGGATCAAATGTTATTATAAGATCACCGTGCCACAGGAAAGCATGGTGCTGCTGCAGAATCCGGGAGCAGGTTTTATATCCAAACTTTATGCGGATGCACAGTTGACTACGCAGATCGGCAAAAACATGTCCGGAACATTTAACAGCCTGTATTCCTACTTTACGCTGCAGAAGGGTGTTTATTACCTGTGTGTACAGTCGGATACATCGGGACTATATCCATATTCTATCGTAATGGATCTGGTAAAAAAGCCGGAAAAACTGAATACAACAGGAACGGTTGACGAGCTTGGCAGGGCATATCTGAAATGGACGCATACGAAAAGCACGAGAAGCTACAGGATCTATCGGAAAACAGGAACAGAGTGGAAGCTGATCGACAGTACCGTTCCGATGGAATGTAACAGATATGATGGAAATATCATTACAAATGGCAATCAATATGCCTATAGAGGCAGTGTCATAGAAAAAGGAAGCAAACAGGAATACGCGGTTGTTGCGGTTGACAGTCCGACACTTGATACGTCTCATGAATTTTACTATACGGAAATGATGATCGCGGGAGATATCCGGGAGAATGCGGTCACCATAAGCCGTGATGTAACGGAACCGAACGGAAATAATACAGGAAAGGTATCTCTTTCCAAACCGGTTTTAAAAAAGCTGACTAATAAGCAGGGACGTAAGTTGTCCGTGCAGTGGAAGAAATATACAAAGGCAGTTTCAATACAGGTGCAGTATTCTACAAGCAAAAAATTTACCGCAAAGACGACCAAAACAAAAACGGTAAAAGCATCGAAGACTTCTGTAACCGTCAAAAGCCTGAAGAAAAATAAAACCTATTACGTCAGAGTGCGGGCTGTGAAGGGCGCCTCCAAGTCAAAGTGGAGCAGCGTAAAGAAGATCCGCATCAGAAAGTAGTTTATCGTATAAAGGAGAGCATATGGAAAATAGAAAAAGAAAGCCGATCGTTGCGGTGGTTGGGCGTCCGAATGTCGGAAAATCAACCCTGTTCAATGCCCTTGCGGGTTCCCGTATTTCTATTGTAAAGGATACGCCGGGTATTACAAGAGACCGTATCTATGCAGATGTGACATGGCTGAATTACAGCTTTACACTGATTGATACAGGCGGTATTGAGCCGGACAGCAAGGATATCATCCTTTCACAGATGCGTGAGCAGGCACAGATCGCGATCGATACGGCAGATGTTATTTTATTTATGGTAGATGTCAAACAGGGACTGGTAGATGCGGATGCCAAGGTGGCAGACATGCTCAGACGGTCAAAGAAGCCGATCATTCTGGTTGTCAATAAGGTAGACAGCTATGAAAAGATGATGCTCGATGTGTATGAATTTTACAATCTGGGCATCGGAGAACCAATGGCGATCTCAGCGGCAAACAGACAGGGCATCGGTGAAGTGCTGGATGAGGTTGTATCGCATTTCCCGGATGATACAGCTGAAGATGTAGAGGATGAAAGACCGCGTATTGCGATCGTCGGAAAACCGAATGTCGGAAAGAGCTCCCTGATCAATAAGCTGCTTGGGGAAAACAGACTGATCGTATCCGATATCGCCGGTACGACAAGAGATGCAGTCGATGCAGAAGTGACCTATAACGGAAAAGAATATATTTTTATCGATACAGCGGGACTTCGCCGCAAAAATAAGATCAAAGAGGAACTGGAGCAGTATATGATCGTGCGTACGGTTTCTGCTGTGGAACGTGCGGATATTGTGATCCTTCTGATCGATGCACTGGAAGGTGTGACGGAGCAGGATGCCAAGATTGCAGGGATTGCACACGAACGCGGAAAGGGCATTATCATTGCTGTCAATAAATGGGATGCACTGGAAAAGGACGATAAGACGATCTACCGCTTTACAGAGAAGGTCAGACAGATCCTGTCATTTATGCCATATGCGGAGATCACCTTTATCTCAGCAAAGACAGGACAGCGTATCGGAAAGCTGTATGAGCTGATCGACATGGTAGAGCAGAACCAGTCCATGCGTGTTGCAACAGGCGTGCTCAATGAGATCATGGCAGAAGCAGTTGCACTCCAGCAGCCACCGAGCGACAAGGGCAAGCGCCTCAGACTGTACTATATCACACAGGTTGCTGTAAAACCGCCGACCTTTGTGATATTTGTTAACGACAAGCAGCTGATGCACTTCTCTTATACAAGATATATCGAAAATAAGATCAGAGATACCTTTGGCTTTAAAGGAACACCGCTGCATTTCATTATCCGGGAGCGGAAAGAGAAGGATCAATAAAAGAGATAATCAGGATAAACAAGCGAGGGCAGGAAAATGGAACGAGTTATTTGTCTGGCGATCGGTTATGTGTTCGGTCTGTTCCAGACGGCATTTATTTATGGAAAGATGAACCATATTGATATCAGGGAGCATGGAAGTGGAAATGCAGGCACAACAAATGCATTACGTGTGCTTGGAAAAAAAGCGGGACTGATCGTATTTTTAGGAGATGTTTTTAAATGCTTTTTTGCAGTAGAACTTGTCAGATTGCTTTTTAAACACACATATCCGGATATATTGCCGCTGTTATCACTCTATGCGGCAGCCGGTGCTATTCTGGGACACAATTTCCCGTTTTATCTGCAGTTTAAGGGCGGAAAAGGAATTGCGGCGACAGCAGGGCTGATCCTGGCATTTCACTGGCCGTTCCTCATCGTGGCAATACCGGTCTTCTGTATTTTGTTTTTTACAACACATTATGTTTCGGTCGGTTCACTGGCTGTCTATATCGGATTTATCACAGAGCTGATCGTTTTAGGACAGAAGGGATATTTTGGCATGAGCCAGCCTGCACTTCTGGAAATGTATGCGGTCGGTATATTCCTGATGATCATGGCATTTGTCAGACATAAAGAAAATATCAAGAGATTATTTGCGGGAACAGAACGAAAGACGTATCTGTTTAAGGCTAACAAGGAGGATTAAAAAATGGCAAAAATTGGTGTGATCGGCGCTGGAAGCTGGGGAACAGCACTTTCCAGACTGCTTGCAAACAACGGACATGATGTGATCGTGTGGTCTATTATAGAAGCGGAAGTAAAAATGCTGCAGGAAAAGCATGAGCATGTCGATAAGCTGCCGGGTGTGAAACTGCCGGAAAGCATGGAGTTTACAACAGATTTAAAGAAAGCGATCGAAGGAAAAGATCTGCTTGTACTGGCTGTCCCTTCTTCCTTTACAAGAAGTACGGCAAAGTCCATGCGTGAATATGTGGCAGAAGGGCAGATCATTGTCAATGTAGCAAAGGGAATTGAAGAACATACGCTGATGACCTTATCCCAGATCATCGAGCAGGAGATCCCACAGGCGGATGTTGCCGTATTGTCAGGACCTTCCCATGCGGAAGAAGTCGGAAAGGATATGCCGACGACCTGTGTAGTCGGTGCAAAGACAAAGCAGACAGCGGAATATATCCAGAATATTTTTATGAACAATGCATATTTCCGCGTGTATACAAGCCCTGATATTCTGGGGATCGAGGTCGGTGCGGCACTGAAAAATGTTGTGGCACTGGCAGCAGGTATCGCAGACGGACTCGGCTGTGGAGATAATACAAAAGCAGCTCTGATCACCAGAGGAATTGCGGAAATTTCGCGCCTGGGTGTCGCTATGGGCGGTAAGCCGGAGACATTTACAGGACTTTCCGGAATCGGCGATCTGATCGTGACCTGTGCTTCCATGCATTCCCGTAACAGAAGAGCGGGGATCTTAATGGGACAGGGTAAGACGATGGAAGAAGCCATGGCTGAGGTTAAGATGGTCGTAGAAGGGGTTTATTCCGCAAAGGCAGCCAGAGAGCTTTCACGGAAATATAAGATCGATATGCCGATCATTGAAGAGGTCAATGAGATCTTATTTGAAAACAAGCCTGCAAAGGATGCGGTTAAAGACCTGATGTTCCGTGATAAGAAGCCGGAGCTGGCATGGGAATAGCGCACTTTGCCGGATTGTGTGCATAAATACGCGGGAGCATTGCACATAATTTGAAAATGGGTGTTGAAATTTGCAAAAAAATAATATAAAGTAACTTTTGTAGTTTAAAATTTCATGAAAGGTCTAAAGAGGAGGACATTATGAAGAAAAAATTATTAAGCATTCTTCTTTCTGTTGCTATGGTTGCTTCTTTATGTGCTTGCGGTGCGAGCAATGATGCAGCTGACAATGCAGCTCAGACAGAAGAGACAACAGATGCAGCAAGTGACGAAGCTACAGATGCAGCTACAGACGAAGCAGCTGATGAGACAGCAGATGCAGCTGACAAAGCAGGCGTTATGCCGGCTATCGCAAAAGAGGATATCAAGGTTGGTGTGATCCACATTGGTGATCCTGCAACAGGAAGCGGTTACTCTTATGCACATGATCAGGGTATCGTAGGTATGCAGCAGACATTAGGTCTGTCTGATGATCAGATCGTTCGTAAAATTAATGTAGATGACGGTGACACAACAGCAATTGAAAATGCAATGCTGGAATGTGTTGAAGAAGGATGCAACATCATCTTCGCTACAAGCTGGGGTTACATGGATACATGTGAACAGCTTGCTGCAGAATATCCGGATGTTATTTTCTCTCATGCAACAGGTTATAAATCAAACGGCACAAACTTCAATAACTACTTTGGCAGAATCTATCAGGCAAGATACCTTGCAGGTATTGCAGCAGGCCTGAAGACAACAACAAATAAGCTTGGTTATGTATCAGCAATGGGTCAGGAAAACTCAGAGTGTACTGGTGGTATCAATGCATTCGCAATGGGCGCTTATTCTGTAAATCCTGATTGTGAAGTATATGTAAAGGTTACAAACAGCTGGTATGATCCGGAAGGTGAGACACAGGCTGCACAGGCTCTGATCGATGCAGGCTGTGATGTGATCGCACAGCACTGTGATACACCGAACCCACAGCTTGCAGCTGAACAGGCAGGCGTATTTGGTGTTGGTTACAACTCAGATATGTCAAAGGATGCGCCAAAGGCAACTGTCACTTCCGTTATGTGGGACTGGTCAGCATACTATACACAGGCTGTTGAATCCGTGATCAACGGTACATGGGATGGCTCTAACTACTATGGTGGTATGAGTGACGGTCTTGTAAACATTGCACCACTTGCTGATTTTGCAGCAGAGGGTACACAGGAAGCAATCGACGAAGCTACAGCTAAGATCGAATCCGGTGACTGGGATGTATTCGACGGTGTGATCGAAACAAACGACGGCTCTACAGTAGGTACAGAAGGTGAGCATATGTCTGATGCTGATATCACAGGCAATATGAACTGGTACTTCAAGAACGTAGTTGTAAAATAAAACATGTTTGACTGTATAAGTCAATTAAATCAAGGGGGATCTCTCGAATGGCGGTCCCCCTTGAATTTTATAGGGAAGAAAACAGGCAAGGTACAAAGAGGTTGAGTATGGCAGATTATGCAATCGAATGTAAAAAAATAACGAAGACCTTCGGTAGTGTGGTTGCAAACGATCAGATCGATCTGAAGGTAAAAAAGGGTGAGATCCTGGCACTGCTTGGAGAAAACGGATCAGGAAAGACAACCCTGATGAATATGCTTTCCGGTATTTATCATCCGGACAGCGGGGAAATATTGGTAAACGGACAGACCGTGGCGATCAATTCGCCGGTAGATGCGATGCATCTCGGAATCGGTATGATCCATCAGCACTTTAAGCTGGTGGAGTCGTTCCGCGCAATGGACAATATTGTGATCGGAACAAAGGGAAAGAGACTCACAGATAAGGAACTGAGTCAGAAGATCAAGGAAATCTGTGATAAATTTGGATTGGAAATTGAACCGGAAAAACGGGTCTACGAAATGAGTGTCAGCGAGAAGCAGACAGTAGAGATCGTAAAGGTTTTATATAAAGGTGCGGATATTTTGATCCTGGACGAGCCGACAGCGGTTCTGACACCGCAGGAAACGGAACGGCTTTTTGAAATCCTTCGGAAGATGAAGGAGAAAGGCTGTGCGATCATTATCATTACGCATAAGCTGCAGGAAGTACTGGAGATCAGTGACCGTGTGACGATCCTGCGAAAAGGAAAGAGTATTGAAACGGTAGAAACAGCCAAAAGTAATAAACAGACACTGACAGAGTTAATGGTCGGCAGAAAAGTCAGTCTGGAAATCGACAGACCGGAGCCTGAACATGTAGATACGATCTTAAAGGTCGTAGATCTTTCGGTCGACAAGCCGGATGGCTCAAAGGGGCTGGATGATATTTCCTTTGAGATCAAAAAAGGTGAGATCCTCGGTGTGGCAGGTGTGGCAGGCAGTGGTCAGAAAGAACTTTGCGAGACGATCGCAGGTCTGATGCAGGCAAAAGAAGGAGCGATCCTTTATAAAAAGACAAATCTGCTCGGCAAGACACCTTCCGAGATCATTAATCTGGGCATCAGTATGAGCTTTGTACCGGAGGATCGTCTTGGTATGGGACTTGTTTCCACGATGGGTATGACGGATAATATGCTGCTCAAGAGCTATAAAGCAGGCAAAGGACCGTTTGTCAGAAGAAAACCGGCAAAGGAGCTTGCAGCGAAGCTGGTAGAGAAGCTGAGTATTGTAACGCCAAGTATTGAGACGCCTGTGCGTATGATGAGTGGCGGTAATGTACAGAAGGTTCTTCTGGGACGTGAGATCGAATCAGAGCCGAATCTGCTGATCACGGCTTATCCGGTGCGAGGACTGGATATCAATTCCTCTTATGTGATCTATGATCTGTTAAATGAACAGAAGAAGAAAAATGTGGCAGTTATGTATATCGGAGAAGATCTGGACGTTCTTTTAGAGCTTTCCGACCGGATCATGGTACTGTGCCACGGTAAGATCACAGGTATCTTAGATGCCAGAACAGCGACCAAGGAACAGATCGGTATGCTGATGACCGGCGATACGGAAGATGCTGTGGAAGAAACGACGAAGGGAGGGCAGACAAATGAATAAACAGACAAAAGAACCGCTTCTGCGTACGGTCAAACGTGCGGAGATGGGAAACAGACAGATCCTTATTTTACGTCTGCTCGCTATTTTATTATCACTTGTGGCCGGAGGTATTTTTATCCTGTGTATCGGCTATAATCCGTTTGTGATCTATGGCACGATCATTACCGGTGCATTCAGAAGTGCCATGGCTGTACAGGCGACAGTCAAGATCATGATCCCGCTTCTGATCTGCTCCCTCGGTGTGACGCTTGCTTTTAAGATGCGTTTCTGGAACATCGGTGCAGAAGGACAGCTGATTTTCGGGGCAACCTGTGCTTCCTTCTTCGCTCTTTACTGCAGCAACTGGAATCACGTTGTACTGCTTCTGGTAATGGCAGTGGCAGGTATTGTGGGCGGCGGTCTCTGGGGACTGATCCCTGCGTTCTTTAAAGTAAAATTCAATACAAACGAAACCTTGTTTACACTGATGCTGAATTATATTGCCATGTATTTTGTATCCTATCTGCAGGATGGTCCATGGAGAGATCCTGCGGCAAACGGTTTCTCCAAGATCCAGAGATTTGATGCCAATGCGGCGCTGGATAAGGTGGCAGGCATCCAGTGTGGCTGGATCGTGGCACTGATCCTCGTTGTAGTGGTGTTTGTATACCTGAAGTTCAGCAAGTCCGGCTATGAGATCGGTGTTGTCGGTGTCAGCCAGGATACAGCAAGATATGCCGGTATGAATGTTAGGAAGATCATTTTAAAGACGATGTTTTTAAGTGGTGCGATCTGCGGACTGGGCGGTATGATCCAGGCAAGCGGTTCCGACGTCACACTGACTATGAATGTGGCAGGCGGTGTCGGATTTACAGCGATCATCGTTGCATGGCTGTCACAGCTGAATCCTTTTGTGATACTGATCGTTTCCTTTCTGTTTGCAGTACTGGAGAAGGGTAGCAGTGTTGTACAGTCATCGTTCGGACTTTCCACAGATTGTGCGGATGTACTGCAGGGAATTATCTTATTCTTCATTCTGGGCTGTGAATTTTTTGTACGTTATAAATTTGTAGGCAGAAGTAAAGGAGGAGACAAATAATGGATATGGTAATTAAATTCTTGGTAGCGGCAGTACTTGCCGGAACTCCTTTATTATATGGTACGGTAGGAGAAATCCTTTCCGAAAAAACAGGACATCTGAATCTGGGTGTGGAAGGCATGATGTCGATCGGTGCCTGCGCAGGCTTTATGGCAGGCTATCAGACAGACAGCTTTGTCATTGCTATTTTGGCATCTGCTCTGGCAGGCGCACTCAGCGCATTGATCTATGCACTGTTAACGGTTACGTTTATGGCGAATCAGAACGTAACGGGTCTGACACTGACGATCTTCGGTATCGGACTTGCCAACTTCATCGGTGTTATGATGATCGCAAAATCACCGGACGGTACTTTGAAATTACCGGAGCATATTACAGCAGCGATGCGGAGCATCCATATTCCGGGGCTTTCCGATATTCCGGTTGTGGGACCGCTTTTATTCTCTTATAATCCGTTTGTTTATCTTGGTATCCTGATCGCGGTTCTTTGCGGTATTTATCTTGGTAAGACAAAGACAGGCCTGAATGTACAGGCGATCGGACAGAACCCTGCAGCAGCGGATGCAGCGGGTATTCAGGTAACGAAATGGAAATATATCAATATTGTAGCCGGTGGTGCGATCTGCGGTGTCGGTGGGGCATATTGTTCTATGATCATCAATGGTGGTGTATGGATCAGTGATAATGTAGGCGGACTTGGCTGGATCGCAGTAGCACTTGTTATCTTCGCTTCCTGGAGACCGACTCTTGCAATCTGGGGATCCTTTGTATTTGGTGCCCTGCGTATCCTGAAGTATTACATTCCGCAGTCGGTATTTCCGTTCCCGATCGCGTTTTACGATATGCTTCCGTTCCTGATCACAGCGGTTGTACTGGTCATCAGTTCTATCCGCAACAGACGAAACAGTAATATGCCGGAAGCACTTGGAAATAATTATTTCCGCGAAGAACGGTAGATCTTTCTACATGATCTGATGCCGGTTATGGCATCGGGTCATGTAGAAATCAATACAAATCAATACAATTCATATATACCTCAATGTACTTCCATATTTGATACACTTTTAATTATTTGAATGAAAAAGGCATCGAATTTATCTTGGCTAATCTAATCTTTTTCGATGCATTTCTGATCCTATTTTAGGCATAACCCGAAACAAAAAACATCGGGAATCTGAATTTCTGATTGCGCTTATAGTCGCTTCCTGTTTTGAATTCCATATCTATCTGGCAAAAACTACCTCTTCTTCGCCAGCGGCGCAAAGATCGTCTTGCGCCCGATAAAGCCCACGATCCGCGTCAGAATGATCCCTAAAAAGACACCACAGCTGTCTATGTAGACGTCACGTTTTGTTGGTGTCCGCCCGGCGACAAAGGACTGGTGGTATTCGTCGAGACAGGCGAAGCCCACGCAAAAGGCGCCGGCAAATACCATCAGCCAGATTCCGCGCATGCCATATACATAAAGCGGGAAGGAGACTGTCACAGCCAGCAGGAAATATTCGCTGAAGTGTGCCAGCTTACGGACATAAAAATGATATTTGTCCGTGTAGACATTGATCTGCGCATCAGTCAGTTCCAGATCTGCGACCGTATCGACCGTTTCTACCAGCTTATGGGTGACCTTGTAGCTGAGCTGTGCGGAGGAAATCCCACTCTGGGAGGAAAAATTAAAAATACAGTACATGACGATAATGGCGGGCACAAAGGAAAGCGGCTTTAAAACAAGCCGCAATACGGTTTTGATAAATAACCAGACATATTTCATAATATAAAACTCCTCTTATTTTACTTCTCTAAATATTCGATCTGTGCCAGCAACGGTTCCGGTGTCTGACCGTGGTTATTGCGCTGTGCACGGAAGGCTACACTATTCATACGTGTCAGTTCCTTCTTTTTATTGTTTTCATAACGTTCAAATAAGCTGGTATATAATGGGTTCGTTTTCAGCTTCTCACGGTATTCCTTCGGGAACGGGCAGTAGCGGGACAGGATCTGTCTCGTAACCTTGTTCAGACGCGGGGAACCGGCGGATTCATAGAGAACCCATGCCATATAATCTAAAATGAAGGCATCTTTGAAACGGTTCTTTGCCTTCTGGAGCTGCATATGGCATTTCTCCTTGGCATCAGCGGAAAGATCCCTGTTTTTCTTGTAAAACTGTAAATAATCAAAAAATTCACTTGTTAAGGAATGGTCGGTGACATCGTTCCAGCGTGCGCCCTGTACACGTTTACACATTTCCCAGCGGAATTCACCGGTCAGGCGGAGCATCATCAGATGAATGTCGGACAGACAGATCGCCGGAAGCAGCATACTGGCAGGGGTCTGCCTGTCATGTCCTTCAATTTCCTGCCAGAGAATGCCTCTTGTACCGATATTCGGCATTAAGATAATGTCAGGCAGGATTTCCTGCTGCAGCACCTCATGCGTTGTGGCAAGAAGCGGAGAGGTGTAAATATAATCTCTGTAATAGGCGCTGAAATCAACTGCAAGTACATTCTGCAGAGCTTCTTTGATCGCATGGAAGGTCAGGCAGCAGTTTTCTGCCGGACGCAGGAAGTCATGTTCGGAAAGGAGCGGGCAGAACAGTGCAGGTCTGCCATAGGTGACCTTACCGCCTGCAGGCAGTAACTGCCGCAGCTCAAACTGTATCTTTTGTTTTTTGTCGGAAGAAAGTGTATCAAATTCTGCCTGTGTGATGGAGTTATCACGCAGCATGGTCTGCAGATAAGCGTCATAATCCTGATCAAATTCATTTTTGTGCGGCTGTTTTTCGCCGTTTAAGATCAGCACAAGATAATCGTAGAACGGATAGACCTGCGTGCCTTCCCGATTGCCGTAGGTAGAGCCGAGGTCATAGAGATAAATGGCATTTTCCTGTCCGCACAGCTCTTCGTCAATAAAACCGAAATAAAAGAACATTTTCATAATGACAGGGATGTCTTTTGTGCGGGAAATAAAAAATGCCTGGGTATACAGCTCATAAAATGCTGTGCAAAGTCTGCTTCGCAGCTGATTCAGTTCATCGGAGGCGGCATTTTTATCGGTCACTGCCTTGTAGGCATTCAGATCCTTCATAAAGTCTGCGGAAAATTCTTCGGACATCTGTGCATAGCCGAGAATCTGGAGCGCAGCATTTTTCAGCTGGGAAAGTACCAGCTTTTCATGGGCTTCCTGATCGTTTTCATTGATCTGCTGCATATGGGACAGAGCTTTTGTCAGCTCCTGGTATTCGGAAAGCCGGTTCTTGTAAAGCGCCATGTCAATGGAACTGACACCTTTTGCACGGATGAACATGCGGCTGATGGCAGCATTGATCGGCAGAATATCCTGCCTGCGGTGACTGGCTGTGACAAGGATCGTTGTATACAGATCGACAAAGTCCAGATGGTCTTCATTGATCAAAAGGATGGAAAGCTCGGAAATATAGTCATACATTTCCTCATAGCTTGTCAGATACAGATGCAGATCCTGGCTGACACGCAGCAGAAAACCGATCACAAAGCCGCGTCTTTCAAACAGAGGTGCAAGTGATTCACTCAGACAGATGTTTTCCATATCTTTATAATAACGGGACAAAAAGGCATACGGTGTATTGCCAAGCTCCAGCGGCTGCACATTTTCAAGACCGGGCAGATGTTTGGTCGGAAGTGCATATTGTTTGCTGAATCTGGTGTAATCCCGGTAAAATTCCATTAAAGCGGTATATAAAGCATTGCAGCGGTATTTGGTCATGGAATAGAGCTCCTCCACATGGAAGAACTGTTTTAAAGCAGCCCAGATAAAGGTAGGTGCAAGGGCAGGATCCTGATCGAATAACTGCCGGAAGGATTCTTCACTGCGGTACGGATAGGAATCGACAACAACGTCAGTCAGTGCAACATAGTCGCAGGAATGCGAAAGCTGGAACAGATCCAGAAATCCGATCCCATCTCCGGCTTCTAATGTGATCTCACCATGTGCAAGCTTCATGGAAACCTGTCCTTCGATCAATATACCGACTGCGCGGATGGGGGTATCCTTATGATAAATGGTCGTATCTTTTTTTATTTGAATTTCTGCCATAAACTTGTCCTGTCTTTTCTGTAAAATTCCATGTTGCCACGGTAAAAACAGTATAGCATACTTTGCGGATCAGGGTGTACTTTTTTCAGTTTTGTGGTAAAATAAATAAAACTGATTGTTGTGTCATTTTTGGGAGGTATTGGAATGGAAAAAATGGGGAGAGAAGAAATCGTGGCAATGTACAAGCCTGATGTGGAGCGGCTCCTGCCATATCTGTCATGGCTGCGTGATAAAAGCGGCGCAGATGTCACCCAAAGCTATGAAGCGGATGATAATAAAAAAACAATAGCATTTCCTGTGTATGATGGAACGTTGCTTGCATTTCTGAACGAACTTGGCTCGACCGCATTCATGAATCAGAATTACCGCTATATCTATTCGCGTTACCGGATCCGCGATCATAAGGATGAGCTTATGCAGATCGATAAGGCAGATATCATGTCAATGGAGATTCTGGGCGGTATTTTGTCAAAGTACACACTGGGCGGAATGACAAAGGCGTACTTATGGACAGAAGGGGTAGAGCATCAGATTTTTTACAGAGCACTTCTGAAGGCAAAGAGCATCATTGAATACTGGGATGTTCCACTGGAAAATACGGGGGGAGATCTATGAGCGAAAAGTCAGTACAGAAACGGAATTATATTATAGAAAAAGCAAGAGAGGTTTTTTCACAGAAGGGGTATCTGACAGTGACGATGAAGGATATCGTGGAAGCCTGTGAGATCAGCCGGGGCGGTTTATATCTTTATTTTGACAGCATCAAGGCGCTTTTTCTTGCGGTGCTCGAAAAAGAAAAAGAGGAGACCGACGATGATCTGGAACCCGCACTTTCCAAGGCGACTTCCAGTGCGGATATTCTGGTACTCTTTTTACAGGAGCAGAAAAAAGAAATACTGAAAAAGACAGGCAGTCTGAAGCGTGCAAATTATGAATTTTACTTTGGCAATGAGATCCCGCGGAAGGAAAATCCGATGCGGAAGGAGTTTGTCATGTCGGTCAAGATCGTGGAAAAGCTGATCAAAGACGCCGTAGAGGAAGGCGATTTTGTCTGTGAGGACCCTTTGGGCGCAGCAAGGAATATACTGTATGTGCTGGAGGGACTGAAGGTAAGTGCGGAAACGATCGGTATTACGGAAGAAACAGTAAACCGTGAAATATATTATTGGTTGAAAGGTCTGGCATATGATTGAAACAGTAGTGGCGTATCAGCTTGCAGTAGGTGAGACGCTCAGGATACAAAAGAAGAGACTGATGCCCGGTGCGGGAAATCCGAATATCGGCAGGATCAGTATTGTTTCCGGAATTCACGGAGATGAGTTGGAAGGGCAGTACGTCTGTTATGAGATCATCCGGCGGATACAGGAGCATCCGGAGAACTTAAATGGGATTGTGGATGTTTATCCGGCGTTGAATCCGCTTGGCGTGGATTCAGGCAGTCGTGTGATCCCCAAACTGAATATGGATATGAACCGTATGTTTCCGGGGGAAGCAACGGGAACGATGATGGACAAGCTGGCAGCGCGGATCATTGAAGATATCAAGGGCTCCGATATTTGTGTGGATGTCCATGCTTCGGATACCTTTGTAAAGGAAATGCCGCAGGTGCGGATCAGTGAAGAACACGGAAAGGATCTGGTCGATTTTTCCAGATTGCTAAATGCGGATCTGATCTGGATCAATGCATCTGCCACAGCACATGAGGCGACACTCACAAACAGTCTGAATACGATCGGTGTTCCGGCGCTTTTGGTGGAAATGGGTCTGGGAAACCGTGTAACAAGAAGCTTTGGCGATCAGATCACGGAAGGTATCTTTAATCTGATGCATGAGATCGGAATCTGGTCAGGACCTGTGGGAGAGATCCGGAATGCCAAGCTGACAAGAGATTATGGGATCGACTTTTTCCGGGCGCAGTCTACAGGTATTTTCCTGCCGGATATGGAAAACGGACAGCAGGTATCAGCGGGTGATATGATCGGTAAGATCGTCAGCACCTTATCCGGAGATGTGCTTGAGATCGTACAGGCAAAGCGCAGCGGTATTTTATTTACCCTGCGGGAATATCCGCTTGTTTATGAGGGCGCACTGATCGCCAGAGTTTTAGCAGAGGAGAGAAACGGATGGTAGAGGAGATCATATATTCCATGGAAGCACCTTATCGGGAGAAATTACAGGTGCGGGGCTATCATTTTGGAAAAAAGGAAGAAAAAACAGCCTGTATTTTAGGCCCGATCCGTGGAAACGAAATACAGCAGCTTTATATCTGTTCCCAGCTTGTGCATGCCCTGCGGGAGCTGGAGCACAATGGCTGCATCAATAACAACAAAGGCATTATGGTCATTCCCTGTGTCAATTATTACGGTATGAATATCGGTAAACGGTTCTGGCCGGTAGACAATACGGATATCAACCGGAAGTTTCCGGGCATGGATTATGGGGATACGACAGAGCGGATCGCTGCGGGTGTGCTCAGTGCGATCCGGGATTATTCTTATGGCATCCAGTTTGCATCATTTTATATGACAGGAGAATTTGTGCCGCATGTCAGAATGATGGAAACAGGATATCAGAATGCATCACTTGCCAATCTGTTTGGTATGCCCTATGTTGTAGTCAGAAAGCCGAGGCCGATCGATACAAAGACTTTAAATTATAACTGGCAGAATGAAATGACGGCGGCATTTTCTGTTTATACGAACAAAAACGATGAGATCGATGAGACAAGTGCGAGACAGGCAGTTGCTTCTGTACTGCGGTTTTTGATGCGGATGGGAATCATCAAGTATGAAGGACACAGCGGTTATATTTCCCATGTGATCTATGAGGAAAATCTGAGTAATGTGGATGCATCGTGCGGCGGCATTTTCCGTTCCTGTGTGAAAGCGGGAGAAGAAGTGCGTTATAACCAGCTGATGGGAGAAATCGTAGATCCATTCTTGGGAGATGTGATCAGCGAGATCCATGCGACAACAGATGGAATCGTCTTTTTTGCACACAAGGATCCGCTGGTCAATGAAGGGGATATCGTATTTCGGCTGATCCACAGGCTTCACGCCTGATGGACTATTTGTGATTTCGCTTATATTGTTTCAGGAAGAGAAGCAGCTTATCTGCTTCTTTTTTTGTGATCCCATTTTGGGAGAAGCAGCATTTTTCCAACAGATCCAGCATGTTCTGCGGGAGGAGTCCGGCAGCTACTTTTTCCTGCCCGGAAAACAGCCTGCAGATCCTGTGGTAATGCAACAGCAGAAGCGGTTTATAATCGCCCTTTTGGTACTTGCGATATGCTGTGTAGTGGAGATACAGCAGTCTGCCTGGCACGAAAATAAGCAGAAGCAGCAGGAGGATCACAGCAAAGGCAAAGAGAGGCATCAGATACGAGCTGTTTTTCAGTCTGGCCGTGATACTGTTATGGGAGGCGTCGGTTGTCTGCCCGCTCTGCTGCAGACCGGTTGTCTGGTCCGGTGAAAAAATACCGGCAAAGAGTGACCAGAAGTCGGAATACAGAGTGGAGGAGTCATCCCCTTCAGAGCCGGAAGAAGCCGGTGTAAATTCATACGGAACCCATCCAATCCCTTTCTGGTAGACTTCTACCCAGGCATGGGCATCCGCATCTGTCACGTTCACGGAAACGACACCGGTATCACCGATCGGATTTTTGCCGGTAAACCAGTCAGAGGTAGTTTCATTCTGCAAGGTAGAACCTTCCGATACATCAGAAACAGAAACGGCGTAGCCCTCCACATATCTGGCAGGAATGCCATAGGAACGCAAAAGCAGCGTGGCGGCAGAAGCAAAATGGGCACAATAGCCTTCCTTTTGTTCCTGCAGGAAGTAGGAAACAAAATCTTTCCGGGACGGTGTGCTGCCGGGCGTCATACTGTAGCTGTAGTTGTCTGTGAGATAATTCTGAACGAGCTCAATCTGCCTTGGCAGCGTTTCTCCCTGCCCGATCTCTTCCCTGAGCTGAGAGAAATAATCCTGCAGAGTATCCGGATAGTCCAGATAATGATCCAGGCAGAAGGTGTCGTAATACGCAATATAAGAAGCAAGCGTATCTGTTCCGGAAAGATCATTTAGCAGGGCATCCGGCTGCGCGGGAATGTTCCAGTAATTGTGCAGGAGCGGATAGTAGGACAGTGTCATGGAAGAGCCTTTGGCAAGCTGCCCATGCACAATGCTGTCTGTTGTCTGATATGGAACGGACAGGCTGTTGATCGTATAATAAGGCAGATACAGACAGTTTGGATTGGCATCCACATTTTCAATCTGCATTTTGCCGTAAATACCGGCGTTTTTCGTTGTGTTTGTATAGTGCTGGAGTCTGCGTGCTTCCAGAAAGGCAGTGTATTCCTCGTAGTCGCCCAGATGCTCTCCGAAAGCCCGCTCGAAAATACGTCTGTCAAAGGAGGGAGCTTCCCAGGAAGAGCCGGTATAGGTTTCACCGACATAAGCCCGCAGATAAAGTGTCTCGTAGGAGAATGGTACAAAGGTGATCGTCAGATCTGTTTCATAATCCGGGCGGACACTGCTGACACCGCCGAGTTTTCCTTCACTGATACCGCCTGTGGCACTGTAACGGTCGAAGAAACCGCCGATACCGCTCTGGGTCAGGATCTTTATGGATGCATCTACGCCTGTGCGCAGCCTGCTGGTACTTTTGGTACCGGAGGCGGAAAGAAACGGAATACAGAAAAGCCCTGCCAGACAGGTAAAGGCAAACAGCAGTACAGACAACTGGAAAAATAATCTCCCGCTTGCATGATAGCGGAACGTGAGCTGTTTTTCTTTTTGCTGCGCGGCAAATTCTGTCCATTTTTTATCCCGGTAGGGCAGCCTGAAATGCCTGCTCTGTTTCAGAAGAAAGATCATAAAATAGGAGAACAGAAGCAGTACAAAATACGGAAGTGCAGGCATTTTGTCAATGTAGATCCCAAGCTGGAAGATCGGGAATGTTAATAAAAATACAAAGAACAGATTCATGTATTCGGAAATACAGATATTTAAAAGGACGATCAGGAAAAAGCCGATGAAAATAGCGGCGAAGGTGATCGTCAGGGTACGATCCGTGTAATATTCTTTTGCTTCACGCAGGATAGACAGATCAAAGTAATCACTGTAGGCTTCCTGCAAAATAGCCATGAATGCCTGATATCCACTGTTTACCTGATAGCGGTAGGTAAAAATGGAATAGGAAAAGACAAGAAAAATAACCGGATAAAACAGATTAAAGATAAAACGGCTGTAGTGCAGAAAAGCAAGCAGCATGGAAAAAAGCAGAAAACAGACAAAAACCGCTGCCGGATAGCAGGGGAGCGAAAAACTTGAAATGACTGCACCGATCGCACCATAAGAAGCAGCAAAGATCAAAAGACCTTTCATGGCACAGACAAATGCGCGTCCGGAGCAGGATGTCGCAGGGGCATCCATCGAAAATCCGTGCGGATAGGCAGGCACTGTCTGTTCTTGTTTTTTCTTTTTACGAAATAACATCTTCGACTCCTTTGTCAGTCACGTGTAAAATGCTGCCATGCACCATATCCGCCTTTTGCAGGACAGTAAGTGCAAGATCACTCTCCGCGTAGGTGGATTCATAGAAACAACTGCGGAAGGCTTCTTCGAGCTGGTCTTCGTTTAAAATGCAGAACTGCATGAAATCCTGTGCGGCGATCGAATAGTACCAGAAAAAGAAGGTAATACCATCTGCAAGCAGTGATCTGCCCATGGTCAGTGTATTGGACAGGATCTGTTCCAGCACAGGCTGCACCGGATCCGGCAGATAAAGCTCCGGCAGTAATATAAACTGGTGGGAAGAAGTCTGCTCGTTTTCCTTTACCATCAGCTTATGGATCTTGGCACTCAGCTTCCAATGGATCTTCTGCAGACGGTCGCCCGGAATATATTCCCGGATGTCGGTCACATTGGAAGAAACATTTCCCTTTGCACCGTTTTCTTCATATTCATCAAAACCTTCTCCAAATGCCGCAGAAGAAAATTGCAGGCTGTCGTTTTCCGGCGGAAAAATAAAAAGTTCTTTTTGCAAAGTTACTTCTTTGTGGAAGGTAAAAAAATGCAGATAATCCCAGACCGTGATCTGCGTAAGGCGGATCTGATAGCAGGCTGCCCGTCGAAAAGTCAGTGGTATGGAAAATGCAAAGCTGTCGTGCGCATAAACCGGACAATTTACTTCGTAGCTCTCCTCATTTGGATAAAACGGAGAGGAGACGGTATAGTGGAATGTACAGTCCGGAAGCGGCAGATAAGCCGGATTTTTCAAAACGAAAGAAACCGTGATCTCATCACCGCTGTGTCCAAACAGGAGGGAAGTGGTGATCTTTGGCTGCAAATGGCGGACCGCATACCGCGCTGCCAGATAAGAAGCCGGTGGCAGCAGAAGGAGCAGCATCAGGAGAAACAGAAAGATCGGTTTCTGATAAAAGGTTGCCAGCAGGACCACGATCAGATATAAAAAGAAAAATCCTGCGGCAGAGAGTATTTTACGGAGCATGGCAGATTCCTTTCATATCAGCGGGCAGGGGAAAGCAGCGGGATACGGACAATTTTTAACACCTGTGACAGGACATCCTCGGCAGAAAGTCCTGCTGCGCGCGCTTTTGTATTCAGGATCACACGATGGCTGCAGACACTTAAAAAGACTGCGTGGATATCCTCCGGTACGAGATAATCCCGATCCATGTAAAAGGCATAAGCGCGTGCCATTTTTAAAAGCGCGATACTGCCGCGGGGGCTGATGCCCTGCAGAAGATATTCGTGAACGCGTGTGGCTTCGGTAAGCGTAACAATATAGTCGATCAGCGCAGGGGCTGTATAAACGGCTTCCGCCTGTTTCTGCATGCCAAGAAGTGTTTCGCCGGTCAGAACAGCCTGCACGCTGTCCATATTGCCGGAGGAATGTCCCATGAGGATCTCCGTGGCAGCAGTATGATCCGGATAACCGAGGGAAAGCCGGATAAAGAAACGGTCAAGCTGCGAATCGGGCAGCTTCTGCGTTCCGGAAGCACCGGTCGGATTTTGTGTGGCAATGACAAAAAAAGGTGCATCAAGCTTTCTGGTCACACCGTCCACGCTGACACTGCCTTCCTCCATGACTTCCAGAAGCGCGGACTGTGTTTTGGGGGAAGTACGGTTTATTTCATCCGCCAGAAAGATATTGGTAAAAATCGCCCCCGGACGATAGACAAATTCACCGGTTTTGGTATCTAATAAAGAAAAGCCCAGAATATCACTCGGCAGGACATCCGGCGTAAACTGCATTCTTTTATAATGAAGGGACATGGCACGGGAGAGGGCGACCGCAAGTGTTGTTTTGCCCACACCGGGAATGTCTTCCAGCAGGATATGTCCGCCTGCCAGCATACAGCACAGGATCTGGTCGATACAGTCTTCCTTGCCGCGCAGTACCTTTGTGATCTCGTTTTTTACCTGTAATAAGTTTTCGTTCATTGAAATCTCCTGTTATATGGTATAATGATCAATAGGTTCCTGTTTCTTATTTTAAAATAGAATGAAAGAAGTTACAATAGGGAAATAGAACGTAAAGTCAAGTTCAGGTCCAAAATAAATAAAAAACATTGCATGAGCGAGGTTGAATGCGAAAAATTTGTATGCTATAATAAAACGATTATGCGAAAGGATGAACAGGTGAGACTATGAAAGCTTTTTTAATCTTGGAAGATGGCACCGTTTTTGAAGGAACTCATATCGGAGCCGACAAAGAAATCATTAGTGAGATTGTATTTAACACATCAATGGCAGGCTATCTGGAAGTGCTGACAGATCCGTCCTATGCGGGACAGGCAGTTTGCATGACCTATCCGCTGATCGGTAACTACGGAATCTGCACGGAAGATATGGAATCAAATAAGCCGTGGCCGGATGGATTTATTGTCAGGGAATTATCCCGGATCCCAAGTAATTTCCGCAGCAATATCACGATCCAGGAATTTCTGGAAGCAAACGATGTACCGGGAATCGCAGGGATCGATACAAGAGCCCTGACAAAGATCTTACGTGAAAAGGGGACGATGAACGGCTGCATTACAACAGATGAGCACTATGATCTGGCAACACTGACAGAAAAGATGAAAGCTTATACCACAGGAAAGGTAGTGGAAAAGGTTACCTGTGATCAGAAATATATCTGCAAGGGATCTGAGACACTGGAAGAAAACGGACCGATCTCAGGCAGCGCGGTTTATACGGGAGAAAAGGAAATGAGACCTTCTCTTGTGCATGAGCTGAACGGAAAAGGCAAGAAGGTAGCGCTCCTTGATCTTGGAGCAAAAAAGAATATTGCCAGATCACTGGCACAGAGAGGCTGTGATGTCACGGTATATCCGGCTCTGACAACAGCAGAAGAGATCATCAATGATCATCCGGACGGTATTATGCTCAGTAACGGACCCGGCGATCCGAAGGAATGTGTTTCCATTATCGCCGAGATTAAAAAGCTTTATGATACAGATATTCCGATCTTTGCGATCTGCCTGGGACATCAGCTCATGGCACTTGCAACGGGAGCGGATACATTTAAAATGAAATACGGACACAGAGGAGGCAATCATCCGGTCAAGGATCTTTCTACCGGACGCGTTTACATTTCCTCTCAGAACCATGGCTATGTGGTAGATATGGATAAGCTGGATCCGAAGGTCGCAACACCTGCCTTTGTCAATGTCAATGATGGCACCTGTGAGGGACTCAGCTATACAGGAAAGAATATATTCACCGTGCAGTTCCATCCTGAGGCTTGCCCGGGACCACAGGACTCCGGCTATTTATTTGACCGATTTATTACGATGATGGAGGAGAATGCAAATGCCTAAGAATCCCAATGTAAAAAAAGTTATGGTAATCGGCTCCGGTCCGATCGTGATCGGACAGGCAGCAGAATTTGATTATGCCGGTACACAGGCATGTCGCTCCCTGAAAGAGGAAGGTGTGGAGGTTATTCTGGTAAACTCCAATCCGGCGACGATCATGACAGATAAAAATATTGCCGACAAGGTATATATTGAGCCGCTGACGGTAGATGTGATCAAACAGATCATTGAAAAGGAAAAGCCGGACAGCTTACTGCCGAACATGGGCGGACAGGCAGGTCTGAACCTTGGTATGGAGCTTGCAGAGTCGGGCTTTCTGGACAGCCACGGTGTAACGCTTCTCGGTACGACCGCAGAAACGATCCGTAATGCAGAGGGCAGACAGGAATTTAAAGATTTGATGGAGCGTATCGGTGAGCCGTGTGCACCGTCTCTTCTTGTTGAGAATATTCAGGACGGTGTGGATTTTGCCAATAAGATCGGCTATCCGGTCGTACTGCGTCCTGCCTATACACTGGGAGGATCCGGCGGTGGTATCGCACATAATCTGGCAGAGCTTGAGAGCATTCTGGAAAACGGTCTGCGTCTTTCCCGTGTCGGACAGGTTCTGGTAGAAAGATGTATCAGCGGCTGGAAAGAGATCGAGTACGAAGTTATGCGCGACAGTGCAGGAAACTGTATTACCGTATGTAATATGGAAAATATCGATCCGGTCGGTGTCCACACAGGTGACAGTATCGTAGTAGCACCTTCCCAGACACTTTCCGATAAGGAATATCAGATGCTGCGTACTTCAGCATTGAACATCATCAATGAATTAAAGATCACAGGTGGATGTAACGTACAGTTTGCACTGCATCCGACCAGCTTTGAATATTGCGTGATCGAGGTAAATCCGCGTGTGAGCCGTTCTTCCGCGCTGGCTTCCAAGGCGACAGGTTATCCGATCGCCAAGGTTGCTGCCAAGATCGCACTCGGTTATACACTTGACGAGATCAAGAATGCGATCACAGGAAAGACTTACGCAAGCTTTGAGCCGACACTTGACTACTGTGTTGTGAAAGTACCGAGACTTCCGTTTGACAAGTTTATTACGGCAAAACGTACGCTGACAACTCAGATGAAAGCAACCGGTGAGGTTATGAGTATCTGCACCAACTTTGAAGGTGCCCTCATGAAAGCACTCCGTTCCTTAGAGCAGCATGTGGACTGTCTGCGCAGCTATGATTTCACAGAGCTGACAAAGGAAGAGGTGATCGAACGGTTAAAGATCGTGGATGACCAGAGAATCTATGTCATTGCGGAAGCCCTCAGAAAGGGTGTCAGCTATGATGAGATCCATGAGATCACCATGGTAGACCACTGGTTTATCGATAAGCTGGCAATTCTGGTTGAAATGGAAGATGCCCTGGAAAAGGGCCCTCTGACAGTAGAACTGTTACGCGAAGCAAAGAGAATTGAATTCCCGGATACGGTTATTTCCCGCCTGACAGGAAAGAGCGTGGAAGAGATCAGGAAGATGCGTTATGATAATGGTATCGTAGCTTCTTATAAGATGGTAGATACCTGTGCAGCAGAGTTTGAAGCTGCCACACCATATTATTACAGTGTATATGGCGGAGAGAATGAAGCGATCGAGACAAATGCCCGCAAGAAGGTGCTGGTACTCGGTTCCGGTCCGATCCGTATCGGTCAGGGTATCGAATTTGACTTCTGTTCCGTACATGCGACATGGGCATTTGCCAAAGCCGGTTATGAAACGATCATCGTAAATAACAACCCGGAAACAGTCAGCACGGACTTTGATATCGCTGATAAGCTGTATTTCGAGCCGCTGACAGCAGAAGATGTGGAAAATATCGTAAACATTGAAAAGCCGGACGGCGCAGTTGTACAGTTCGGTGGACAGACAGCCATCAAGCTGACGGAAGATCTGATGAAGATGGGTGTTCCGATCCTTGGTACAAAGGCAGAAGATGTCGACGCGGCAGAGGACAGGGAATTATTTGATGAGATCTTAGAGCAGACCGGTATTCCGAGAGCAGCGGGCGGAACTGTCTTTACGGCAGAAGAGGCAAAGGCGGTTGCCAACAGATTAGGCTATCCTGTTCTTGTCAGACCTTCCTACGTGCTGGGCGGTCAGGGTATGCAGATCGCAATTTCCGATGCCGAGATCGAAGAATTTATGGCAGTCATCAACCAGTATACACAGGAGCATCCGATCCTTGTCGATAAGTATCTGATGGGTAAAGAGCTGGAAGTAGATGCGGTATGTGACGGTACAGATATTCTGATCCCGGGCATTATGGAGCACATCGAAAGAACAGGTGTCCATTCCGGTGACAGTATTTCCGTTTATCCTGCACCGACAGTCAGCGATAAGGTAAAAGAGACGATCGCTGAGTACTCCCGCAGACTGGCTAAAGCACTGCATGTTATCGGACTGATCAACATCCAGTTTATTTCTGTCGGGGATGAGGTTTATGTCATTGAAGTAAATCCTCGTTCTTCCAGAACAGTACCGTATATCAGTAAAGTAACAGGTATTCCGATCGTAGATCTTGCATCAGAAGTCATTATGGGCAAGAAGATCCGTGACCTGGGCTATGAACCGGGTCTGCAGCCTGCAGCTGATTATTTTGCGATCAAGATGCCGGTATTCTCCTTCGAAAAGATCCGTGGTGCGGAGATTTCCTTAGGACCTGAAATGAAATCAACCGGTGAGTGTCTGGGTATTGCAAAGACATTTAACGAAGCACTTTATAAAGCATTCCTCGGAGCAGGTGTGGATCTGCCGAAATACAAGCAGATGATCATCACCGTAAAGGATGCGGATAAGGGAGAAGCGATCGAGATCGGACGCCGGTTTGAGAAGCTCGGCTATACGATCTACGCAACACGTTCTACGGCAAATGCTTTGAAGGAAGCAGGTGTCAACGCCAGGAAGGTAAACAAGATCCATCAGGAATCACCTACCGTTATGGATCTGCTGCTCGGTCATAAGATCGATCTGGTCATCGATACGCCGACACAGGGACGTGATAAATCAAGAGACGGATTTTTGATCCGCCGTACTGCGATCGAAACAGGTGTCAACTGCCTGACCAGCCTGGATACAGCCAATGCGCTCCTGACCAGTCTGGAAAATACAGATGCAAAGAAGCTGACGCTGATCGATATTGCACAGATCTAAATGGGTTAATGAAGCAGTTGTTTTGTTGGGGGAAGCATGAAACAGAACAGAAGGAAAAAGAAAAATGATCGTCCGGTCATTCGCATATTGCTGTTGGGATTGGTAATACTGTCCATCTGCATGCTGGTCTGCCTTTCCCATGTCGTAGATGTGCAGAAATGTTTTATGCATATGAAGACGGCAGAAACAAGAAATAATATCAGTGATGCCAGCAGGTTTATTGATGATCAGACGACCAATACGCTGCAAATCGTGCAGCAGGCGGCTGCACTGATGACGGCAGATGGCAGGGCAATGACGGATGATAATATATTCTCGATCCTGGAAAGGTACTCCATTATGGAGACCTTTTCCGAGGTCTATTACATTGATGCGGAAAATACGATATATCAGCCGGGCAGTGTGAAAAGGTTATTGGCAGATGCGGAAATCAGGGAACAGCTGGAAGACGGTGAAAATAAGGTTTACGTGGATAATGTGGAAACTGAGGATGGATACAGAGGCTGCGTATTTTATATAGTACCTGTCAATCGCGGTTATGCACATTTCGGAGAACTGGTTGCTGTACAGGAAATCGGAGATCTGCTGCAATCTTCTTCCTTTCAGACGTTAGGAGAAGAGGGTGATGTGTATCTGATCGGTGCAAAAGGATCCGTTTATGCCAAAAAGGAAAAGAATCATGCACTGACAGATGAATCGCCGGTAGAGGTATTTTTCAATTACCTGAGAAGCAGGGCGGGAGACAGTTATGCCGCGGGAAATATCAGTGATGTTGCAAGAAACATGCACAGGAAGCAGTATCAGAAAGCATCCTTTGTGGATAAGGACAGTATAAACAATTATCTGGAAATAGAAGCAATTCCCGTTGTCAAAAATTTTTATCTGGCTGTTGTGTATCCGGAGACGATTTACAGCGAGGATGTACAGCCAATTATTTTCCGGACATTGTTGACCTGTCTGGCAATCATATGTATGATGTTTGTTATGTTTCTGTATATCTGGGGCACGACAAAGCATTCTAATGATATGATCTCGGTGCTTGCTTATGATGATACGATCACGGGCGGCAAGAATGATAATTATTTCCGCGATGTGGCGGCGAGAGTGATCTGGGAAAATCCCAATATTCCGTATCTTGTTGTGCGGTTTGATATTTCCAACTTCCGTTACATCAACGAAGCATACGGACATGCGAGAGCGGACGGACTTTTGAAGATCGTTGTGGAAGAAAGTGAAAAATTTTTTAATGGTATTGAGATCTGTACACGTATGAATGCGGATCAGTTTGTGCTTCTGGCAAGAAACGATCAGGAATTTGAAGCCAAGTGTGAAGATATGATCCAGTCGATCAATGAAAGAGCACGCGAAGATCTGGCAATTATGTTTCCAATCCGTCTGAAAAGAGGTATTTATCCGGTCAGAAAAGATGATACGGATGTAAATATTATCATTGACCGTGCAAATGCTGCACGGAAGTCTTTAAATGGAGACGAAAAGACGATGGTTGCCATGTACAGTGACAAAATCGTCAACCAGATGTACAAGGTGGATCAGATCGAGTCCGAAATGGAAGCGGCGATCAAAAATAAAGAATTTCAGGTATTTATCCAGCCGAAATGGGATATTGTCCATGACAGGATTTATGGCGGTGAGGCACTGGTGCGCTGGATCAAAGCAGATGGTACCAGAATATTCCCGGATGAGTTTATTCCGGTCTTTGAGAAAAACGGATTTGTGGAAAAACTGGATCTGTATATGCTCGAAGAAGTCTGCAAGAGACTCCGGGTTTTGATTGATTCCGGTTTCTCAATCTTTCCGATTTCCGTCAACCAGAGCAGGCTGCTTCTGCATAACCCGAATTATGTGGATCAGATCAAGAAGATCTTAAAACGTTATCGGATTCCAAACGGATATATTGAGCTGGAGATCACGGAAACGGTATTTCAGGATGAAAGAGAGACTATGATCACAACGATGAATCTCCTGAAACAGCAGGATGTGCAGCTTTCCATGGATGATTTTGGCAGTGGATATTCTTCCCTGAACATGCTGAAGGATGTACCGTTTGATGTTATTAAGATCGATCGTGAGTTTTTCAGTGAGTCCATTACTTCAAGCTCCAGTATCCTGATCCTCAGAAAGATTATTGAAATGGCGGAAGGACTGGGAATCCGTGTCCTTTGTGAAGGTGTTGAGACAAAGGAGCAGGTAGAACTGTTGAAGCAGCTTGGCTGCTGTTATGTACAGGGATATTACTACGCAAAGCCAATGCCAATGGAAGAATTTATTACAACATATTGTAAATCCATACCGGACGGCAAAAAATATTATGATGATCTGTATGAAACAGAAGCTGTGCAGCGGGAAGAACGGCTTTTGAAGGAAGCAGAATCTGTAAAGCCGCAGTCTGTATTCAGTGCAGTGGAGAGGTTTAAGAAAAATTATGTGGAAAAGCCGGTACAGGAGCGGAAAATGCCACAGACAAAAGGACCTAAGCTGTCAACAGAAGAACAAAAGGTTCTGATGCGGGAAGAGAGAAAGAGAAAGAGTAAGGATGCAGGGAAAGATTAATTATCAAAAGCTTTTGGATGAATTGCTCTTAGAGGAATCAATGAAAGGAAAACGGCTTCTGTTACATAGCTGCTGCGCACCGTGCAGCAGCTATGTGCTGACTTATCTGTCAAAATATTTTGCGATCACTGTTTTTTATTATAATCCAAATATATCGGAGCAGGATGAATACCGCAAACGTGTTGAGGAGCAGAAGAGACTGATAGCGTTATTGAATGAACAGACGGATACCATTTATCCGATCGATGTGATCGAAGGAGCCTATGAACCGCAGCGTTTTTATGAGATTGTCCGTGGCTATGAGGACTATGCGGAAGGCGGCGAGCGGTGCTTCCGCTGTTACAGGCTTCGCCTTTTGGAAACGGCAAAGCTGGCAAAAGAAAAGCGGTATGATTTTTTTACAACGACGCTTTCCATTTCGCCGCTGAAACGGGCAGATAAATTAAATGAGATCGGACTACAGTTGCAGCAGGAATATGAGGTTCCGTATCTTTTCTCGGATTTTAAGAAGAAAAACGGCTATCTGACATCCATCAGATTGTCGAAGAAATATAACCTGTACAGGCAGGACTATTGTGGCTGTGTATATTCTAAATTACAGCGGGAAAGAGAAAAGCAGGAAAAAGAAAAGGAACAACTGGAGGAATTATAATGAAAGAATTTTTAGAGATTGTTTCGGAAGAAATGAAACAGGCATTTGAAAAAGCCGGTTATCCGGCAGAATATGGAAAGGTGAATGTTTCCAACCGGCCGGATCTGTGTGAACTGCAGTGTAACGGAGCCATGGCACTGGCAAAGCAGTTTAAGAAAGCCCCGATCATGATCGCAAATGCGGTAGCGGATGCACTGGCTGACAGCAAGGTATTTTCCAAGGTTGAGGCTGTTATGCCCGGCTTTTTGAACTGCGACATTGCACCGGAGTTTCTTGCTTCTTATCTGCAGCAGATGGAAGAAGCAGACAAGTTTGGTCTGGAAAAGCCGGAAAAGATCAAAAAGATCGTGATCGATTACGGCGGACCGAATGTGGCAAAACCGCTCCATGTCGGACATCTGCGTTCTGCCGTGATCGGAGAAAGTGTAAAACGTATTGCGCGTTATATGGGACACGATGTGACCGGTGATATTCATATGGGTGACTGGGGACTGCAGATGGGTCTGATCATTACAGAGCTGCAGGAAAGAAAGCCGGAGCTGGTTTACTTTGATGATGCTTACACAGGTGAATATCCGAAGGAAGCGCCGTTTACGATTTCTGAACTGGAAGAAATCTATCCGACAGCCAGCGGAAAATCAAAGGAAGATCCTGCTTATAAAGAAAAAGCAATGGAAGCAACGAAAAAGCTGCAAAGCGGCGTACGTGGGTATCGTGCCCTTTGGGATCATATCATTTCTGTATCTGTCAGTGATCTGAAAAAGAACTACAACAACTTAAATGTACAGTTTGATCTCTGGAACGGCGAATCTACCGTGCATGATATCATCCCGGGCATGGTTGACTATATGAAAAAGGAAGGCTATGCACATGAGTCTGACGGTGCACTTGTGGTAGATGTCAAAGAGGAGACGGATACGAAAGAAATCCCGCCTTGCATGATCTTAAAATCAGATGGTGCCTCCCTTTACAATACAACAGATCTTGCAACACTGATGATGCGCCGTAAGGAAATCGATCCGGATCAGGTTATCTATGTTGTGGATAAAAGACAGGCGCTTTACTTTGAGCAGGTATTCCGCTGTGCAAGAAAGACAAAGATCGTCCGTGATGATCTGGATCTTGTATTTCTGGGATTTGGTACTGTAAACGGAAAAGACGGTCATGCATTTAAAACACGTGAAGGTGGTGTGATGCGTCTGGAAAACCTGATCAGCCAGATCAACGAGAAGATGTTTGAAAAGATCACGGAAAATCATGAAGTGGAAGAGCAGGAAGCAAGACAGACCGCAAAGACGGTTGCGCTTGCCGCGATCAAATACGGTGATCTTTCCAATCAGGCAAGCAAGGATTATATTTTTGATATCGACAGATTTACTTCCTTTGAAGGAGATACAGGTCCATATATCCTGTACACGATCGTGCGTATCAAATCTATCTTAAATAAGTATGAACAGGCAGGTGGAAGTCTGGAAGAAGCAAGCATCAAGGTGCCTGTCAACAAGGATGAAAAGGATCTGATGATGGTGATCGGCAGATTCCCTGCCATGGTCAGAAATGCTTATGAAGAACTGGCACCGCATAAAATCTGTGCCTATATTTATGAAATGGCAAATGCATTCAATCATTTCTATCATGAGACAAAGATCCTGACAGAAGAGGATGCGGATAAGAAAGCTGGTTATATTGCACTTCTGAAGCTGACAAAGGAAATTCTGGAAACTTGTATTGATCTTTTGGGTTTTGATGCACCGGAAAGAATGTAAGAATGATGAATTGGAAGATGTGGCAGAAATGCGTTGGGAAGATGGGGAAGAAACTCCCCATCTTTCTGTTTATTTTTATATTGTTGTATGTGATCGGCAGTTTGATATGTTATCCGCTGCTAACTAAAAGGCATGTATCAGGATCTGTCAGAGCTTTGCAGGGCAGGAAAACAGATCGAAATCATAACAAATGCTGTGGAAAGCGGGGCGAATCCATGGGGCTGTACAGATTATCTGAATGAGAGAAAGCGCATTCTTAAGACGAGATCAGGCAGCTGCCTATCAGGAGAAAAGCGCCTATGAAAAAGCCGGTAAACCGTCACGATCCGGGAAGTATTATAAGCTGCCTTTTCGGTAAGCGCAAGGATGCGGGCAGTCTGCGCAGACGCCCGCCGGTGCAGATTTTTTATTGGCTGCGTTATCCGGTGCCAGATCGGCGAGAAACAAAACCGTTTTCAGGGGCTGCATACAGCCACCGGGCAATATCCGGATTTCAGACTGCGTGAGCTGCTTTAGATAAGAGGCAAGCTCTGCAGGATCGTCGTTTCCGATAAACTGCATACCGGTCATGACCTGACCGGTCAGCTGCTTAAGTGCTTCGCTCCATCTCTGATAGCCGTTTTCCAGAAGCAGCCAGCAGAGCTGGTCAGCAAGATAAGCGGTCAGCAGATCCTTTTTTCCTGTTTCGCCAAGCCAGGTATCGGTCTGCGTGCCAAGTGTCATGGCAGTCAGCATCTGTGTGCTGCAAAGCGGTCTGTAATAGACATGGACAGGGCAGGAGGACAGCTGTCTGGCAAGCTGCTGACAAAGCTGCAGCTGCTTTGCATCCAGTTTGTTTGTCCGGCAAAGCTGTAGAAGCTGTGTGTGACTGATATGACAGATCAGCGTGAGTATTTCTGTTTTTGTACTTGAAATAAGGGAGGAAGAGTTGGACTCTTCGTGTCCTGATTTACAAATAAGAGACATATGCGATACCTCTGTGTCCGAAAATATCCGTTTTGTGAAGCAAACCTATTTTAGCACAGATCCGGTCAGAAATAAAATAATTTGGAGTTCTTTCATTCATTGATTCCTGATCTGCTTGTGGAGTTTGTTGGTTTGTTAGATTTGTTGAAAAAAGTAGTTGAAAAATATGAGATTTTAGTATAAACTAGTATAGAATTATGACGTGAAAATTTTAGGAGGAATAGATTATGATTTCTGCAGGTGATTTCAGAAATGGTGTTACCATTGAACTGGAAGGCAATATCTATCAGATTATTGAATTCCAGCATGTTAAACCAGGTAAAGGAGCTGCTTTCGTACGTACAAAGCTGAAAAACATCAAGAGTGGCGGCGTCGTAGAAAAGACATTCAGACCTACTGAAAAATGCCCTCAGGCACGTATTGACAGAAAAGAAATGCAGTATTTATACGCAGATGGTGATTTATACAACTTCATGGATACAGAAAATTATGAGCAGATCGCATTAAATAAAGATGCAGTCGGCGATGCAATGAAGTTTGTAAAAGAAAATGAAATGGTTAAGATGTTATCCCACAATGGTAATATCTTTGCAGTAGAGCCACCTTTATTTGTTGAGCTTGAGATCACTGAGACAGAGCCGGGCTTCAAGGGTGATACTGCTACAGGTGCTACAAAGCCTGCAACAGTTGAGACAGGAGCTACTGTATCTGTACCGTTATTCGTAAATCAGCATGATGTTATCAAGATTGATACACGTACAGGCGAATATCTCTCTCGTGTATAATCATTCTGTTTATAAAGACTAGACAAGCTTTAAAGGCAATGGATTTGATCGATCCGTTGCCTTTTTTGGTAATAGGAACAAAGTTCCCTATTACCAAAAAACGCTCCGCGTGGATGCGCACTGCGGCGTACAATGTAGATGTCGCAAGCATTGTCGTACATTTGCAGAGCAAATGTACGGCGCAATAACCTGCGTAGCAGGTTATAGAAAAGCGACCGCCGCAGGCGCAAGAATGTGCCAAGGCATATTCTATGTTTGAGCACAAAATAATTATCAGATGCCGTTCATGGCATCTACCATTCAAATCTCAGGAGGAAAATATGCAAATCACAGAATTTACAAATCAAATGGTTACCCTTATCAAAAGTAAAGTAAGTACAGAGATGAAAAATGTACAGTCTCATACTATATGGAAAAATAATGGAATACAGGAGGAAGGAATCACATTGATCGAAAAAGGGGTGAATATCTCTCCGACTGTTTATATGCGGGAATATTATGACAGATTTCTGCAAGGAGAAACACTGCGTGCTCTGGCGGAGGAAGTGATAGAAGAGCTCGAGCGGTGCAAGACATACAAAAGCATGGATATTTCGTTTTTCCTTTCATTTGAAAATGCAAAAAAGCATATCGTATATAAGCTGGTTAACCGGGAGAAAAATGAGGAGCTTTTAAAACAGGTTCCTTCTTTGTCTTACATGGATCTTTCCATGGTCTTCTATTATTTGTTAGAGGATATGCCATTTCATCATGCAACGATACTGATCCACAATTCTCATCTGACAATGTGGCAGATCACGAAAGAAGAGCTTTTCAGACAGGCATTGGAAAATACACCGAGGCTTCTGCCTGCAACGATCCGCAGAATGCAGGATGTTGTGCGGGAAATGATGAAGGACAGACAGATGGAAGAGGATTTATTTGAAAATGAAATTCCAATGTATATTATGTCCAATCCGATCAAAATGAACGGAGCAGCGACAATGGCATATCCTGGTGTGATCCGTAATTTTGCGGAAACGATCCGAAAAAATCTGTATGTGATTCCAAGCAGTATTCATGAGGTAATACTTGTACCGGAAAGTGGAACGGAGGACACGAACCTGAATGACATGGTAGCGGAAGTCAACCATACACAGGTGGATCCGAAAGAAGTCCTGGCGGATCATGTCTATTATTACGACAGAAAAGAGGATCATATGATCTCCTGCGTGCATGAAAACATATGCTACTGTTAAAATAGGAACTAATGCTGTATAATATGATATGATATGTGGTAAGGAAGAACCCACGAAGTGGGAGGATCCCTTACCACCAACGCAGACGCTGCGAATTAAGTTCGCATATAGGTGCGTTAGCACCGAAAAGAGGAGGGAAATCGTGGGGACATTTCAGTCATGTACGCTTTGCCCGCGCAACTGCCGGGTCGACCGGAGCAGACAGAAGGGCGTATGCCAGAGCAGCGATCGGTTAATGGTCAGCCGGGCAGCCCTGCATATGTGGGAAGAACCCTGTATTTCAGCAAAAGAAGGATCGGGGGCAGTCTTTTTTGCAGGCTGCTCCCTTCATTGTGTGTTCTGCCAGAACTTCCAGATCTCAAACGGACAGATGGGGCAGGAGATCACAAAAGAACATCTGACAGAGCTCTTTTACCGGTTGCTGGAGCAGGGGGCGAATAATATCAATCTGGTCACACCGGATCATTATCTGCCGCAGATCGTCTGGGCAGTTCAAAAAGTAAAGAAAGATGGTTTTGCCCTTCCTTTCATCTATAACTGCAGCGGTTACGAAACGTTGGAATCACTGCGAAAGCTGGAAGGATTGATAGATGTGTATCTGCCGGATTTTAAATACATACAGCCGGAAACAGCACAGCGGTATTCCCACGCGGCAGATTATCCAAACGTGGTAAAGGCTGCAATAGCGGAAATGGTGCGGCAGACCGGTGCATGTGTATTTGATGCACAGGGCAAGATACAGAAGGGGGTTATTGTCAGACATCTGCTTCTGCCCGGAAAAGTCAGAGAAGCAAAGCAGATCGTGCAATATTTGCATGAAACATACGGAGACAGGATTTATATCAGCCTGATGAATCAGTATACACCCGTAGCAGCATTAGAAAATTACCCGGAGCTAACTCGTAAGGTTACCGGAAGAGAGTATGACAGGCTTGTGGATTATGCAATTTCCCTGGGGGTGGAAAATGCATTCATACAAGAGGGAGATACGGCAAAGGAAAGCTTTATTCCAATGTTTGGGGATGCATTGTGAGAAACGGAAAGGACAGTTATGCAGGAAAAGAACGAGAGATACAAGAAAGAATATCACGCAAAATATAAGCAGGATGAAAACAGAAAGGCAGTACAGAAGAGCCGGTGCCCTTATGCGAAAAAATGCGGCGGATGCCAGTTTATCGATATGCCTTATGAAAAGCAGCTGGAAAGAAAGCAGAAAGAACTGAAGGCACTGCTTGGCAAATTCGCAAGAGTCAGTCCGATCATCGGTATGGAGGATCCGCTGCATTATCGCCATAAGGTACATGCAGTCATGGGCTATGAAAAGGGAGAACCGATTGCGGGCGTATATCAGGAAAAATCACACAGACTGGTACGTGTTGATCAGTGTCTGATCGAAAACGAAAAAGCAGATGCGATCATCCAGTCAATCCGTGGGCTTTTAAAATCTTTTAAGATCAAAACGTATGATGAAGATTCGGACAGAGGATTGCTCCGTCACATCATGGTGCGTGTTTCGCATGCAACAGGAGAGATCATGGTGATCCTTGTGCTGCGTTCTCCGATCCTGCCATCCAAAAATAATTTTGCAAAGGCACTCTTAAAGCTGCATCCGGAGATCACAACGATCGTACTGAATGTCAATGACAAGAAAACGACTATGGTATTGGGACAGCGGGATATTGTATTGTATGGACCTGGCTTTATCTATGACAGTCTGTGCGGCGTCAGATTCCGTCTGTCACCGCAGTCATTTTATCAGGTCAATCCTGTGCAGACGGAAATCTTGTACAGGGAAGCGTTGAAACTGGCAAAGCTGACGAAAAAGGATAAAGTGATCGATGCATATTGCGGGATCGGAACGATCGGTCTGATCGCATCCAGACAGGCAGGTTCTGTGCTGGGAATCGAGCTGAACAGAGAGGCTGTTAAGGATGCCAGAGAAAATGCAAAGCATAACCAGTGCAAAAACATTGAATTTGCCTGCGCCGATGCAGGTGAGTATATGGTAGAAATGGCGCAGGATGGAGAAAGGGCAGATGTTGTCATCATGGATCCGCCGCGCAGTGGCAGTAATGAAGCATTTTTATCCGCTGTCTGCAGGTTGTCACCAAACCGTATCGTGTACATTTCCTGCGGCCCGCAGTCGCTTGCCAGAGATCTGGACTATCTGACCGCCCATGGTTATCATACGGAGCGGATCCAGCCGGTCGATCTGTTCCCAATGACGGTGCATGTGGAGACGGTTGTTCTTTTGTCCCAACAAAAACCAGATGACACGATAGAGATCGACTTAGACCTGGACGAGCTGGATGCCACCAGTGCCGAGTTGAAAGCAACCTATCAGGAAATCAAAGATTATGTGCTGAAAGAATTTGGCTTGAAGGTTTCAAGTTTATATATTTCTCAGGTAAAACGCAAATGTGGAATTGAAGTGGGAGAAAACTATAATCTTCCAAAATCAGAAAATGCAAGAGTTCCACAATGCCCGAAAGAGAAGGAAGAAGCTATCAAGGCTGCCCTGAAATATTTTGCGATGATCTAAGGACATCGTTGATTTCAAGGAGGAATAACACATGAAAAGCACATTTGAAAAGATGGGTGGAACCTACACACTGGGAGCAGACGGAATTTACTATCCGAATCTTGTCAGTACAGATGAAGAACCGCATTATGGGAAATATGGAATGATGCGGAAAACATATCTTAAAGAGCATCGTCCGGCAATGTATTCACTGTATATGTTGGAAGACAGACTGACAGAACATCTGAATGCTGTGGACGATGAAGCACAGGAGAGGATGGGTATTCTGGTGCGTCAGATGATGGAGAAGCAAGGCGTTACGGAAGAATTGAAAGCTCGTGATCAGATGGCGTGGGTCGGAGTTGTAAATAACATCCGGAATGCAGCGGAAGAGATTGTGTTAAAAGAACTGATTTACAGGTAAACAAAGAGCTGAACAAGTAGGACGAAAAATCCTGTTTGTTCAGCTTTTGTGTTTATAAGGGGGCAAAGAAGAAGCATACTACAATTCCATATCATATGACCTTTTCTTAGTCCGAGCAGGTTGATTTCGCCGAATTTCCTGTTCTCTTTGATATTTAAGTTCCCATGCACGATGGGAGAAGACATCAGGATCCTCCACATTGAGATAATCCACCTCATCGGCTGCAATATCACGGCGGTGATAGTCATAATATTTACCGAAAGTACCTTTGAGCTGTTCGATCAGCTTATCCCGAAAATCAGGACGTATCTGGATTCTGGTGTCCAGCAATTCTGTATACTGTTCAGGTTCAGGACGAAATTTTTCTTCCCGGAAAGCGGCGGCATCTTTTTCAAGCTGTTTTTTGAGCGAGATGTCCTGAGAATCTAGGATATCAAGATTGTTATTCATCTGGTCGTATTTCTTGGATAGATTCGTCATATCTTTATCGGTAGAGCATTCTGCCTGGAAGATTAGCTGCTCTTTCCTTGATTTCAGTTCTTCGATTTCTTCGGTAATAGTGGTAAGCTGCTGATTTAATTTTATATGCTGGATGGGATTCAAAATACTGGTTTTATCCTTTTGTACATTCAGTTCTTTCCGTTCCGTAACTTTAGCTTTGAGTTTCTTTTTAACTGTGTTGTATTTATTCAGTATTGGATTAAAATGATTCATCCAGTCATGAATTACTTCTTTTTGCATCTTATTATGAAGTAAATGATACTGTGTAAAAATCATATGATTGCGGATCGCTTCTAACGTTTCAGCTATTATTGGAATAGACTTTTCTACAGCTTCAGCCAGTTTTGCTACCTTTGCTTTTAATTCTCGGAGCATTTTGTTATCCGCACGAATCTGACGGTTGATTTCACAGCGGTCTGCTATCATGCCTTTCTTTTCCATATTCTGGGCAATGTAGCCTTCATGGATGGTTGGCTGTTCGGTGATTCCCTGATCTGCAAAGCTGCGGTGATCAATGGTGGCATTTATCTGATTATGGGCAAGCATTTTATTTACGGTATCTGCCCAGTTTGCCCGCCAGGTGCAGAGCTGTTCATTACTGTTCCATTGTTCAGAAATAGGATTCTGTCTGCCATATCGGCTGCTTTTAGGGTGCTTATCAATTCGCTCATAACCTTTTTCCTGTGCGACAGATGCGGTCATATAAACTTTCTTTTTCCCAACTTTATATCTGTATTGCTTTTCCCAGCCATCTTTTTGAGCAGCTTTGAATTCAGTAGCTGTAAATCCTTTTTCTTCTCCATTTTTTATGCAGAGATATTCTTTTTCTGTTTTATACTGCCATGTTCCGTTCTCATTCAGTGGACGGACGGTAAGCAGAATGTGTGCATGAGGATTGTGTCCATCCGTATCGTGAATAGCAAAGTCAGCGCACATGCCCATATCTACAAAGTTCTTTTGAATAAAATCTTTTAGAAGAGAAATATTACTGTCCTTATCTAATTCAACGGGAAGTGCGACAACAAATTCCCTTGCCAGTCGGCTGTCTTTTGTTTTTTCTGCAGCTTCCACAGCATTCCAGAGTTGTTCACGGTCTTTCCATTCTGGTGAAGCCATCGGTGGAAGCAATACTTCCTGATAAATGAGTCCATGCTTTCTGGTGTAATCATGCTGGATGCCATCGTAATCATTGTACATCCGGCTGCAGCTCATATAAGCAGAAGCTGCGACAGCGGAACGTCCGGAACCACGGCTGACAACTTTGGCTTGCATATGATAAATTGCCATATCTGGCACCTCCTTTCGATGTTGCCTGCAACAGCGGAAAAGCCCTCGGCAGAGCGCACGAGCCCCGTAGGGGATACCACCGCCCGATTTATCGGGTGGTGAGTAAGTGCGCCCTTCGGGAGTAGAACTTGTGCGTTTACATTCCCCGTAGCCGGATCATCAGTTCCCGTTTCAGGGAATCTAAATCCATTTCTTTAATATGGGGAACAATACTTTCCAGAATTGCTCCTTCCTGGACTAACCTGTGTGTTCTGGCATCACGTTCTTTTTTGCGATTTCTTGCTTCAGCTTCTTCCTGGCGGTGTCTTGCCTGTAAAAGTGCTTTTTCTTCCGGTGTCATGATTTTTTTATCTGCCATATCTGGCACCTCCTTTTTATGCCCGTATCCGGGCAGTTTTGGTTTTAAAATCTTTTGGTTTGGTACTATGGTTTTAGATAACTGACAGTGACATATTTCCGGTAATAAATGAGGAAAGAAAGTAGTACCACTGTCAGTGAAAAGTAATCATTGTGTTATACTTTTTCGAGTCAATTCTGGTTCGGAGCATGATTGTTCAACAGGATTTTTTTCGCCTGTTTTAAATTAGCTGTTGCATTGTCCTGACGAATATTCCGGTTATTGATACGGACAGGAATACATCTCTCCAGAATACGGTCATAAATTCGTTTGTGTGCGATATCAGCGGCGTTATTCAGCTCTGATAAAGTGAGATTGGTCGTTATGATCAGTGGCTTTTTACTGCGGTAACGGCTGTCGATTACATTGAATACCTGTTCCAGTGCAAAGTCAGAGTTCCGCTCAATTCCGAGATCATCAATAATCAGAAGACTGTAGCGGTTTAAGCTGTTGATGAACTGGTTTCTGTCTTCAAAATGCATTCCAGTAAGGGTATTTAGAATCCGGGAAAAGTTGGTCATCAGTACAGGAACGCCTTTTTCCAGAAGGGCATTGGCAATGCAGCCTGCAAAAAAAGATTTTCCAGTACCGACATCACCCCAGATGAGAAGTCCGGAAGCGTTTGCTTTCATCTCTTCCCAGTTGCTTACATAATTGTGTGCCAGTTTTATTTCCGGATTGATGCCGTTATCTCTGGCAAAAGTGTAGTCATAGAGTGCTTTGTCCTGTAAGCCGCTGGTTTTAAGATGCTCTATTTCCATTTGTTTTTCATGAAGTTTTCTCTGGACTTCTTCCTGCTCAAAGATTTCCTGCTGGCATTTACAGCGGATGGAAGGAATAAGAACCTTTCCCTGTAATTCATGCCTGCATTGCCTTGGCGTATTGCATTTGGAACAGTAGATCAAGTGGTCTGTTTCGTTAAAATATTCATCAGGCTGAAGCTCTCTGCTTGGTGTTATAGCGGTTGCTTTTTCTGTAAATCTTGTCATAGTGTTTCGTATTCCTCACTTTCGTAATTTCTTTGTCGGGAAGCAGGATGATCCTGTCTTGCCCAACTGATGATGGTAGCTGCATGGTTCTGATATTGCTTTCCGGTAGAAGCCATATAACCGGATAAGCGTTCAATATAATCCTTCCAGTCAGGGATTGTCTGCCGGATATCTTCCAGCTCTTTCTCTGACAGAAAAACATTTTGAAATTTTCCATAGGGTGAGAGTGGATCCTTACTCCCTCTTATTGCTAAATTGTTCTTTTTTATCTCTTTCTTATTACCAGACAGTTTTCTGTCTGTATCAGGGAAAGAATCCTGTCTGTCAATAGGACAGTTTTCTGTCTGTCTTAGGGAAAGAAATCTGTCTGTATAGTGGATGGTTTCTTTTGGGAGTTTTACATAAATCCGATTGGGCTGTCCGGGACCCTGCCGTTTTCGGAAGATAAGCTCCTGTTTTTCTAGTACTGCCAGAGCAGTTTTAACCGTCATCTGGCTTTTGTGGAGAACTTCTGCCAGTGCTTCAATCGTAAAGTAAATGAACACATGACCATCTGTATCTGACCAGCCCTCATTTTTCTGGGAAAGCCTTGCCCGATCGAGCAGGATAATATAAAGCATTATGGCAGTTTCGTTTATTTCCATGTCCAGAAGGAAACGGGGAAACATCATATAAGATGGCAGGTTGGTGTCTGCTGTCAGAAAGTCAGTCATGTGTTCACCTCCAATCAAAAGGGTTTATTCTCCAAGAAAATCCCAGTCTACATCACTATCTGGCTGTGAATTTTCAGGTGCTGGAAAGGACGCCCTGATTTGGGGCTCCCTTTGCACCATGCCTGCAGTCAGTCCGGAAAGAAAAAGTGGCAATGACTGTTTCAGGCTGTATTCCACTGCATCTACAATCTGTTTCACAAAAAGTTCTTCCCGCTCTCTTGTTTCCAGATAAGGATCAGCCTGTGTGCGGTAGTAACGGTCAAAATAATCTACCAGCGCAAGAGAGATTACCTGACTGTAAGATTTAAAATCCTGCCTGTCCATCGTCTGTAAATATTCCCAGGCTCTCAGTTGCTGTTCTTTGTCCAGATTAAAACGCAGGTTTGTGTTGCGGATATTGTTCTGCATGGTTTATCCCCTCCTTTTCAGGTGCATCTACAGCAATGATTTTTGTGTTTCTGAGTTCTCGCATAAAAAATACCTCCGTTTTCGTATTGATTGATTCAGCAGGTCGTACCGGTGTGGTACTGTTTTGCTGTGAGATAAGCATACGAAAATCGGAGGAAAAAGGCATTGAGAGGAAATTGAGCAGGAATTGAGAAAAAGATGCAATATTTTTTAAGTTGAAGTATAATATCAAGTGTTAAGCCAATAGAAATAAAAAACGTTATTGCTAACGTGTATATAAGAACAAAGGAGTGAAGTACATGATGTATAATCCACAACTTGATACATTTATCTGCGTTGTAGAAGCTGGAAGTTTTAGCAAAGCGGCAGAAGAATTATATATAAGTGCACCTGCGGTTATTAAGCAGATAAATTCCTTGGAAAACAGCTTAAATTTGCAATTATTTGAAAGAACACACAGAGGTCTTATTATTACGGAAGCTGGTAAATCGCTCTATCAGGATGCAAAATATCTGATTCAATATTCAAAAGAATCGTTGATACGGGCACAGGAAGCAATGAATCATAATGAAGAAATCATTCGTGTTGGAATATCTCCGATGACTCCGCCGGAAGTTTTTGTGGAACTTTGGCCTAAGATACAGAAAATATATCCGGAGATGAAGTTTAAATTGATTACATTTGAAAATACACCAGAGAATGCAAGAGAGATACTGGCTAATATGGGAAAGAATATTGATGTGATAGCTGGAATCTTTGATGAAACAATGCTTGAACTCAGAGGCTGTGATGGCACTGAGATTTCAAGAGAACCATTTTGTGTGGCGGTGTCGATTCATCACAGGCTGGCAAAAAAAGAAAAAATTACACTTGATGATCTGGCTGGAGAAAATCTTATGCTCATGCAAAGAGGATGGAGTTATTATGGCGATATGCTAAGGGATGATATGATGAAAAATCATCCTGAAATCAATATTGTGGACTTTAATCTGTATAATGTAGAAGCATTTAACCGATGCGAAAACAATAATGAGGTATTACTAGCATTCAAGAGCTGGGAAAGTGTTCATCCACTGATCAGAATCATTCCAGTAGAGTGGGATTATAAGATGCCATTTGGAATCCTTCATTCAAAAACACCATCCGCAAAGGTCAAACGATTAATCAAGGCTATCAACAAGGTAAAATAGAAATTGAATACATGTGAGTAGAAACCTAAAGGTTAATACTGAATAACAAAACGAGACTTCTAATGGAGTCTCGTTTTGTTATACTTTATCTGAAATGAAAATGGAGGATACTATATGCAGATAAAGAGGATTGCTCTTTTAGGAATCATTATGGTTGCTATTATGCTCAGTGGGTGTAGAGCAACAGTGCAGAAATCCACAATCAGAGAAGAAAAAAAGCAGGAAACAGGAAAATCAGAGCAAGAAAACATGGCAGAAAAGGATATCAATATGAATGAAAAAGAAAGCTTTAATGCAGAGAGTAATATAAATGATGTTATCCATGATTCAGCTTTCGATGATTATGGCAGACTCATATTTCCGGTAGATATGGAAATAGAGGACAATCTGAAATTAAAAGATGTCAGCTCTATTTTGCCATGGTACAGCGAAGTCAACACCGATAAAACAGTAGAAATCGCGAATCATATGAAAAATCAGGCAATGAATGGTGAGCAGATTTTTTATCCCATATACAGTGAAGAAGAAATGCAGGAAGACCCAGATAAAAGGGACACAGGTTTATTCTTCTTCAGAGGAAATACAGGAGCAAAAACAGCGATTATCAATGCAGGAGGAGGCTTTGTATATGTAGCCGGAATACATGACAGCTTTCCTCATGCGCTAGAACTGTCAAAGAAAGGCTATAATGCGTTTGCTCTTATTTATCGTCCGGGAGCACAGACTGCCTGTGAGGATCTTGCCAGGGCAATTGCGTTTTTACATGAAAATACAGAGAAACTACAGATTGATATGACAGATTATTCTCTCTGGGGCGGTTCGGCGGGAGCCAGGATGGCAGCCTGGCTTGGCTCTTATGGAACAGCTTACTTTGGAGAAAAAGATTATCCTGCACCGGCTACGGCGATTATGCAGTACACAGGACTTTCCCAGGTGACAGGAATGGAGCCGGCAACCTATGCTTGTGTTGGAACAAGTGACGGAATTGCATCATACAGAAGTATGGAAAATTATATTTCCCAGATAGAACAAAATGGTACAAATGCGAAAATAGAAGTATTTAAAGGTCTTTCTCATGGATTTGGACTGGGAGAGGGGACTGTAGCAGAAGGTTGGATTGATCATGCGATATCTTTCTGGGAAGACAATATGAACGCTTCAGATGAGAGGTAGAATATGAAAAATAAACGATTTACAGTAAAAATATTGATAGATATAGGAATGACGATATGTTTGCTTCTTCTTATGCCATATAGTCTGCTCAGCGAGACTGCACATGAGTGGATTGGTATGGTGATGCTTGTGCTTTTTATTTCACATCACATACTGAATCGTAAATGGGTAACCGCTGTAAGGAAAGGAAAATATAATGCGTTCAGAGTGATACAGGCAGTACTGGTTACCCTTATGCTTATTCTTATGATGGGCTCCATGGTAAGTGGAATATTATTGTCAAATCACATATTTAAATGGATAAAGATTTCCGGAACATATATGACAGCCAGACAGATACATATGTTTTGTGCATACTGGGGATTGGTGGTGATGTCATTACATCTTGGGCTTCATTGGAATATAGCGGTAGCAATGACAGGACGATTATGGAAGCATCCATCCGTTATCAGAAAATGGGTGGCAAGATTTGTTGCAGTCGTAATTGCAGGTTATGGCTTATATGCATTTTACAGGAGGCAGATAGGCGATTATCTGCTTATGAGAATGCATTTTGTGTTCTATGATTATGAAGAGGGGGTGTTTCCTTTTCTGATAGATTATTTGGCAGTAATGATATTGATAGCATTTATTGGATATTATGGTGGATTGTTTTTAAAGAAAACAGGTAAGAAAAAACGAAAAGGTTCATACTGAAAGAAGGCGGCGTATTTATGGAAAAGCGAAAATTAGTACTTACAGTGATTGGAGTTATTATTTTGGCAATGGTAATCATGGTATATATCTATTTTTCAAAATCTGGCAGGGATGAAAAGAAGGAGAATCAACAAACCATGAATCAGACACAGACCATACAGCCGGCAGATGCGGAAATAGAAAATACAGAAATAAATAAATCAGGAGATAAATTGGAAAATGTTACGCCGGGAAGCGAAGAATACCGGGGCTTCGTCTTGGACAATGTCCTTCATTCCCAGGACGAGGGGGATATTCATTACAATGTATATATTCCGGATGCATATGACGGGACAAAGGAATATGCACTATATGTAACATTACCCGGATATCAGGGATTATATTTTCAGGGCGTGGGAGAAAATATCCGAACAGAGGATTTTGGATTTGAAGCGCAGAAGTATGTTACCGATTTGATTGTTGTAGCTCCACAGTTAAATGACTGGGGACAGACATCAGCAGATCAGACAATTGAACTGACGCAGTATTTTCTGACGCATTACAAGATTAATTCATCAAAAGTATATATTAATGGTTATTCCGGAGGAGGAGAAACCCTGTCACTGGTATTGGCAAAGCAGCCGGAATTATATACAGCGGCACTTATGTGCAGTTCTCAGTGGGATGGAGCATATGAGCCAGTTGTAAAGACAAAAACGCCGGTATATTTTGTGATTGGCGAAAGCGATGAATATTATGGCTCAGAACCTTTTCAAGAGGCATATCAGAGGATATATGAGCTTTACAAAGAACAGGGATTATCGGAATCAGAGATTGATAAACTGGTGGTATTGGATGTGAAAGGAAAAGATTACTTTGAAGGAACATCAGTCACTTATCAGCATGGCGGTGGCTATCTGTTCTGTCGTGATAAAGAAATTATGGGATGGCTGTTCGATCATTAAGAATCAGAATAAACCGAAAGGTTAAGACTGAAAAACTTATCGAAACTTCTCATGGTAATCTATTGGTTATATAGTATGAGTGTAAGGTAAATCAAATAAAACAGTATGAAAATAAAGGAGGATATAACAATGGAATATGTTTCATTAAATAATGGTGTAAAAATGCCAATACTTGGATATGGCGTATATCAGGTAACAAAAGAGGAATGTGAAAGATGTGTGCTTGATGCTTTAAAAGTTGGATATCGGGCGATTGATACAGCACAGAGTTATTTTAATGAGGAAGAGGTTGGAAATGCAATCCAGAAGTCAGGCATTCCAAGAAAAGAAATCTTCCTTACCACAAAGGTATGGATTGAACATTATGGATATGAAGAAGCAAAGAAATCAGTTCTTGAATCCATGAAAAAGTTAAAGACAGATTATCTGGATCTGGTATTGCTTCATCAGCCATTTTCAGATGCTTACGGTGCTTACCATGCATTGGAAGATCTGTACGATGAAGGAAAAATCAGAGCAATCGGAATTTCCAACTTTTATGTAGACAGAATGGTTGATTTTGCATCTTTTAACCGTATCAAACCTATGGTGAATCAGGTGGAAACACATATCTTCAATCAGCAGAAAGAGATGAAAGAATGGGCAGATAAATATGATATCCGGTTAGAAGCATGGGCACCATTCGGCGAAGGCAGAGGAGGCACATTCGAGAATCCTGTCATCGCAGAGATTGCAGAAAAATATCAGAAGACTCCGGCACAGGTTATGCTCCGCTGGCATATTCAGAGAGGTGTAGTGGTTATTCCGAAATCAACACACATTGAGAGAATGGAAGAAAACTTTAATGTTTTTGATTTCACACTTTCTGATGAAGATATGAGGACTATTGCAGAACTGGATAAGAAGACAAGCTCCTTCTTCTCACATCAGGACCCGAATATGGTGGAATGGTTCAAGAAGATGGTTGAGGAAAGAAAAAAGAATAATGACAGTTCAAAAGAAAAAAAGAACTGGTAAGGATAAGAGGAAAAATCAATGAAAGTATTACTTGTCAATGGCAGTCCACACAAAAATGGCTGTACTTATACAGCTCTTTGTGAAGTATCCAGTGCATTAAATGAAAATGGTATAAGTACAGATATTTTCTGGATTGGAAATAAGCCGATTTCAGGATGTATTGCCTGCAGAAAATGTCAGGAAAAAAATAAATGTATCTTGGATGATATCGTGAATGAATTTTTGGAAATAGCAGGAGATTATGACGGCTTCGTATTTGGAACTCCAGTGCACTGGGGTGGTGCAGGCGGTGCAATAACATCCTTTATGGACAGAGTATTTTATGCCGATTTAAATGGTGGTGGAGACAGATTCCGCCTGAAACCTGCCGCTGTGGTAGTTTCAGCAAGAAGAGCCGGAACAACTGCCACATGGGATCAGGTAAATAAATATTTTGGTCTTATGCAGATGCCGATCATCACATCGAGATATTGGAATATGGTACATGGGACGAATCCGGATGAAGTAAAACAGGATCTCGAAGGAATGCAGGTTATGCGGATACTTGGAAACAATATGGCATATTTCATTAACTGTAAAAATGTTGCGACAAAAATGGGAATTGAAATGCCAAAGGCACCGGATTTTGTATTTACCAATTTCATCCGATAGAAAAAAATAGCGTGACAAACATTTTATACGACAGGAGGTAACTTTAGAATGAAAACAAAGAAAATAGCAGCAGTACTCTTAACATGCATCATGGCAATCGGTTTGATGGCAGGATGTGGAGCAAGCAATACAAACCAGTCTGCTTCTAATAATGACAGCCAGTCTACAAGTACAAACCAGTCTGGAAATGAAGAAGCGGATACAAATTCCGAAAACACTACAGATACAACAGAAAATACATCAACAGGAAATGGAAAAACATTGGTTGTATATTATTCAGCTTCAGGAAATACAAAAGATGTTGCTGAAAAGATAGCAAAAATTACAGAGGCAGATCTGTTTGAAATAGAGCCTGTGGAGCCATATACAGATGATGACCTTGACTGGACAGATGATGACAGCCGGGTGTCAAGAGAACATGATGATGAGAGCTTAAGAGATGTGGAACTGGTATCTACAACAGTTGATAACTGGGATTCATATGATACGGTATACATTGGCTATCCTATCTGGTGGGGAATCGCAGCGTGGCCGGTAGATAACTTTGTAAAAGATAATGACTTTACAGGAAAAACAGTCATCCCATTCTGTACAGCAGCGACTTCGGGAATCGGTGACAGCGGTAATCTTCTGGAAGACATGGCAGGAACAGGTGACTGGAAAGAAGGAGAACGATTCCATGGTGGAGCGTCTGAATCAGATATCAGTTCATGGATAGACAGCCTTGGATTATAAATGAATATAAAATATTTGGAGGAATCGTAATGAGTTTTAATTTTTCAGTGCCAACAAATGCATTATTTGGAGCAGGAAAACTAGGAGAACTACATACACAGATTAATTCACCAATGGGAGTAGTACATGGCAACAAGGCATTAGTTGTCATTTCCAATGGTAAATCTACTCGTGCAAATGGATATTTAGACAGGCTTGAGAATGAATTAAAGCAAAGCAATGTAGAGTATGTGATTTTTGATAAAGTTGGTTCAAATCCTACAAAACCAGTTGTAGAAGAAGGCGGAAGATATGCAAAAGAAAATGGGTGCGATTTTATCGTTGCTTTAGGTGGTGGAAGTGTTATGGACGCATCAAAAGCAATTGGTATTATGGCAACCAATGAGAGCAATGATCTGTGGGACTATGTAATGTTTGGAACAGGAAGGAAACAGTGGCCGCCAATGCCATCCCTTCCGATTGTTGCCATCACTACAACTGCCGGAACAGGATCAGAAACTGATGGAGGTGGTGTTATTACCAATCCGGAGACTCAGGAGAAAACAGGAGTATTCGGTACAGGTACGATGCCGGTTCTTGCAATTGTTGATCCAGAATTAATGACAAGTGTTCCGTCAGCATTCAAGGCTTATCAGGGATTTGATGCTCTATTCCACTCTACTGAAGGATATATTTCCGCAAATAGAAATGAATTCAGCAAAATGGTTGCAGCAGAGGCAATTAAGAATGTAAGCCGCAATCTTGTTACATCAATCCGTGAACCTGAAAATATCGAGGCAATGAGTAATGTAGCATTTGGAAGTTATTTGTCAGGTATTCAGATGACAGTTGGAACATGTGTCAGCGCACATCCTCTTGAGCATGCGCTTTCTGCGTATCATGAGAAACTTCCGCATGGTGCCGGTCTGATTATGACCTCAAAAGCATTTTACAGCTTTTTTATCAATAAACATGTCTGTGATGATCGTTTCATTGAAATGGCAAAGCTGATGGGAATGGAGGATGCAAGTAAGCCAGAAGACTTTATTACTATGCTTGTAAAATTACAGGAAGATTGTAATGTGGCAGAACTGAAAATGTCTGATTATGGAATTACACCGGAAGAATTTCCTAAAATGGCAGAGAATGCAAGAGCTACACTTGGGATTAACTTTGAAAATGATATGTACAAACTTACGAATGAAGATTGCGTTACAATTTATCAGGAATCTTATAAGTAAGATATAACCTTTAATCTGCCTAACAAAGAGAGACTTCTGTTTGGAGTCTCTTTTCTTATACTTACAGTAAAGTTTGAAATATAGAAAAGGAAGATAAAGATGGAGATAAGAATTTTAGGAAGAGACTTAAAAGTATCAGAAATCGGATTTGGCTGTATGGGAATGAGTCATGCATATGGAACTGTTTCAACACAGAAAGAAGCAGAAGAATTGATTGAAAAAGCGATCGATGAAGGCTGCACATTTTTTGATACGGCAGAGATATACGGAACAACAGAAGACCCTCATCACAATGAAAAACAGCTTGGGGAAGTGTTAAGGCCATATAGAAACAAAATTGTCCTTGCATCAAAGTGTGGGATACGTTTTGATGAAACTGCAACAACTGTAAATAAACCTTTGATTCCTGATGGACGACCGGAGACGATTAAGGCATCGATTGAGGGATCTTTAATGAGACTTAACACAGACCATCTTGATTTATATTATATTCATCGTATTGACATGACTGTACCGATTGAAGAGACGGCAGGAGCTATGAAGGAGTTAATGGAGCAGGGAAAAATCACACACTGGGGGTTATCAGAAGCCAGTGAAGAGATTATTCGACGTGCACATAAAGTATGCCCGGTTACAGCGATTCAGAACAGATATTCCATGATGTACAGGGATTATGAGAAATTATTCCCGGTACTTGAAGAATTGGAAATAGGATTTGTTGCATTTTCACCGCTTGCAAATGGTTTGCTGACAGCGGCATATCATTCACATGGGGAATTTGAAAAGCCAGGAGATTATCGAAGCGCAATGCCACAGTTTACAGAAGAAGGATTAAAGGAAAATAATGAATTTATGTCTTGGATGAAAGTGATTGCCGAAGAAAAGAATGCCACACCTGCACAGATTTCTCTCGCCTGGATGCTTGCAAAGAAACCATATATTGTGCCAATTCCGGGAACGAGAAAAGTAAACAGACTGGAAGAAAATATGAAAGCGGCAGATATAAAGCTGACACAGGATGAAGTGAAATCTATTGATGAGATGCTTGACCATATGCCGATGTCGCAGGTGTTTGGAGGCTCAAAAATACAGAAAAAATAAAAGAGGTGAGCAATGAAAACAAGGAAAAAGATAACCATAGGGGTAATAGTGGCTTTCTTGGCGGTAGTCATGGTGGGTTATATCTATCTGTTTACAGTGGCTAAAATAAGTAAAGGAGAATAGAGATAATGAAGAAAATGTTAGTTGTATATTATTCCTGGTCAAATGGAAACACGAAAAGAATTGCAGAGCAGCTGACTAATGGGACAGGTGCAGATATCGCAAGAATCGAAACAGCAGAGCCATACAGAGGTAGTCATGAAGAGGTGGTTAAACAGGGGAAAAGAGAGGTAGAAGCAGGCTTTACGCCTCAGATTAATCCATTATCTGTAAATCTTGCAGATTATGATGTACTTGCGATTGGAACGCCAACATGGTGGTATACAATGGCACCTGCAGTGCTGACATTTCTAACAGTAAACGACTTTACAGGAAAGACAGTAATTCCATTTATGACAAATGGCGGATGGCCGGGACATGTTATAAAAGATATGAAGGAAAATTGCAAAGGAGCTGCCTTTGCACATGAAATGCAGATTCAGTTTGATTCCAAAGGAAAAGATCATTTGGAAACTTCAGAAGAGGTGATTACAGAATGGATTGGGCAAATAAATACTGATATAAACAAATAACCATAAGGAGAGATAAAACAATGAGAAAAAATTTTGGAGCAAAGCCATTTTTATATCCAAAGCCGGTTATGATTCTGGGAACATATGATGAAAATGGAAAGGCAAATGCAATGAACGCCGCATGGGGCGGAATTGTAGGTGCAAATGAGATTATTGTAGACTTGTCTGCCCATAAGACAACCGATAATATTATAATAAATAAAGCCTTTACAGTAGGTGTGGCAGATCTTGAACATCTGGTTGCCTGCGATTATGTGGGAATTGTTTCTGCAAATAAAGAACCGAACAAAGTGAAAAAAGCAGGTTTTACAACAACAAAGAGTGAATTTGTAAATGCACCAATTATCAACGAACTTCCACTGACTCTCGAATGTGAGCTTGTAAAAGTCATTGATGGCAGCAAATATCTTGCAGAAATTAAAAATGTAAGTGCAGATGAGAAATATCTCGGTGATGACGGAGAAATTGATCTTAGTAAGTTTACACCGATTACATATGACCCAGTACATCACGGATATTATAGACTTGGAGAACGTGTGGGAAATGCTTTTAAGGATGGAGCACAGTTAAAATAAGGACAGGTGATTAAAGTGAAAAAAATTGTACAGACAGCAGGAAGAAACGCACTAAATGAATTTGCACCACAGTTTGCACATTTTAATGATGATGTTTTGTTTGGAGAAAACTGGAATAATCAGGATATTGATGTAAAAACAAGATGTATTATGACAGTTACAGCACTTATCGCTTCTGGAATGATCAATACATCTTTAGTACATCATTTTGAAAATGCAAAAGCTCATGGAGTGACTCAGAAAGAAATCGCAGCCGTGATTACACATATAGCATTTTATGCAGGGTGGCCGAAAGGCTGGGCGGCATTCAATCTTGCAAAAGATGTCTGGAGTATAGACGAAGGTGATCTTTCGTATGAAGATGAAGCAATGAGAGCTCATGCTAAAAAGATGATATTCCCGATTGGAGAGCCAAATGATAAATTTGCACAATATTTTACAGGAAAAAGTTTTTTGGCTCCTGTATCTACGTCACAGGTTGTAATCTTCAATGTGACTTTTGAACCTGGTTGCCGGAATAATTGGCATATTCATCATGCAAAAAGCGGAGGCGGACAGATCCTTATCTGCATTGCAGGACGTGGATATTATCAGGAAGAAGGAAAAGAAGCAGTAGAAATGAAACCAGGAGATTGTATCAATATTCCTGCAGAAGTAAAACACTGGCATGGAGCAGCACCGGATGAATGGTTTTCACATCTGGCAATTGAAGTACCAGGAGAAGAAACATCTTCAGAATGGTGTGAAATAGTAGTAGATGAGATATATGAAAAACTGAAATAAATACTTTCTCCTCAAAGTGGGAAAAAGTATTTTTACGGCGGGCAAGTTGCCCGCCGTAAAATTATGTCTGTTTTGTCAAAAAATTTGATATCTTCTGCCCAAGAAAGAAACCAATCTGTGGATATAACTCCTGAATCTCCCGATATTTTGCTTCAATCATTTCAGGCTCATCAGCCCAGATCTTTTCATATATTTTGAAAGCTCTTTTAAAATGTGTTTTGGCTTGCGGAAGATTGGCAGTCATCAGATAAATGGTTCCAAGGGTTTCCTGAATTTTGGCATAATCCAGACAGTCATCGGAATGGTATTCCTTGATGATGCCGGATAATTTTTGCAATTCGGAGATTCCTCTTTCGGGTTCCTGCTGTTCTGCCAGGAACATTGCATAATTGGCAATCTGAGGTATGCTGTCATTTATATGAAGCAGGTTAAATTGGTCAAGCAGTGAGATACTTTTTTCCATGTGTTCTCTTGCAAGATCGGGATGACCGTTCATACGATAAAGTCCACCGAGATTGGCATGAAGGTTGGAAACAAGGCGAGCATTGTCGGCAGTGATATTTTCTATCTGGGCAAGTGCATCCTTTTCCAGTTTTATTGCTTTTTCAGGTTTGGTTTCAAGAGTTGCCTGAAAATCTAGTAATAATGCCCGGTCAGAGTCGGTTCCAATGTTTTTTGTCTTTAACAGCCCCGTCAGTTCCTGAATGATTCCATTCATACCTTTGTAGTAGTTATAGTTATCCATGTATGGAAATGCATTTTCCAGAAAAAGCAGATACTTTGGTATATCATCCTTTTCAATCAATACTATGATATTTCCGATTGTTTGAAATAGCTTTTTGTAATAATCTACTTCCATTCCATGCATTAAACATATTTTCTGTAAAGAATCCAGTAATATGTGGCAGCGAGTTACAGATGGTTTTGTCTCTGAAAGGGTGATTTCCTGAATCATCGGATGCAGAGAGATAGTGCGACGTGTTGTTGTCTGAACGAAACCAGTCTCAATTAAATCGTTGATTTCATTTAGTGTGGGCAGTTCCAGCCATTTGGCAAATATACGGGCAGAAATACCGGTGGAAGGAAGAAAGCACATATTACACATGATATCCTGCTGTTTAAGAGATAAAGTGTATAAAGAAAACAGCGTATGGATATGACTATAATAGGTGGCTTTGCTGCTTTGTCCATCTTTGATTATTTTAATTTTATCTTCGTTATGGAAAGATGCTTTTTCCACCTGAAGTTTTGTTAATAACTGGTCTGGAGTCGAGATTCCATTTTCCAGAAGTTTTGCTGCCAGTTCCACGGCAAAAGTATGAGAGTGAACAGTTTCGATGATCTTTTCAACTGTTGTCCGGTACGTGTCTGCCTCTGAATAAAATGCTGATGCCAGCTGGAAGAGAGCGTTCATGTCCCCTATTTCTTTTAATGGCAGAGTACAGTATTCATCCAGTTTGCTTCTGGTTGTAAACAAAATCTGGCAGCGATATTTTAATACTACTGACAGAAAGCTGTCCTGTGTGGCAGTGACATTAAAATTATCTATGATAAGCAGAGTATCAGATTTCAGGGAACGCAGGAAACGGTTATGTCTTTGAAACCGTTCCTGTTCAGTGCTTTCTGGAAGATCGTCAATAAAATCCATGTCAGTAATATCCTGATGAAGATTGCCGGTATATTCTACATAAATGATATTGGTGTAATGCTTTATGTACCGCTTTGCGTAGGCTTTGGCAAGTTCACTTTTTCCGATGCCGGCGATTCCGCAAAGAAAAACATGACGGTTTTCCCCAAGCATGGTATATAATTCTTCCAGTTCTTTATCTCTTCCGAGAAAATGACGGCATGGTTTCGGAACCTCACTGTCCATAATGTAATCCAGCACAATGGGGGATAAAGCCCCTCCGGCAATTAATTTTTGATTTTTAGTATTACGTTTGATGAATTGGCGTTCCATGCCAAAAGAAATCAGCTTTGCAAGAAAAAGCAGACGTGAGCTGGCTGGTTTATATAAGGAAGTCAGATTTTTCTTTTTCGCATCTGAGATGCTGTCATCCTGAATGAATAAAGTGTAAATATCTTGTATAGCCATATTACAGTCAGACATCAGTGGAAGAAGATTCTGGTGGATGGTATGGGCTAATTTTTCCTGATTGGATGGCTTGGAATAGTAAGCGGATATTTTAGGACTGATTTTAGCCTGACCAGTCATCCAGCGGCAAACCAGACCATTATCCATTGAAAAATCCTGATTTGCCGGATCATCCATAAAATCTTCAAATAATTCGTATAAAAAATCAGGCTGACTCATTTGATTACTTTCACTGATATGATTTTTTAAACAAGTGCTAATAGAAGAAAAATCGCATCGATTCAATAGAAATTCCCCTTTCGTAGTTAAGATTAAGTATATCCATCATAACACGAACATACATTCGATTCAAGAAAATGCGGATATTTTTAAAGTGATTGTGTCAATTTACAATCAATTTCTATTCAATGTGGTTTTCAGGCAGGTTCTGTAAAATAAGCTCAGAACAAAACAATAACGGGAGGAGCTTATGCAACAGAATATTGAATTTGAGCGGTGCATTGATTTTCTGGTACGGATGATTGATAAGTACGGCGCTGAAGTCCTCCGGGAGTTGGAGGAAGAAAAACAGAATAAGGAAGAAAAAGAAGCGGCAGTTTCCTGAAATACAAAATGTAAATCAGACTGTCGCTTTTTTCATGCATTTTTAAATCAAATAAATTTTAAAAGCTGATGCAGAGTGTGTGGCTCATTATTCTGAGAAGCGGTAATACGAGTATCAAATGGCTTGAAATGATTCTGCGTATAAAAGCTCAGAAGAAATTCATTATCTTCGCATTCAAGAAACTCCATAACGCCACCTACGGAATATTTGAGACTGGAT